>JGI24890J29729_1000001_pt1 | contig 736922 bp, 660 predicted proteins | sample FreactcultureFD7_FD_29729 | JGI IMG/M metagenome (IMG submission 29729) | reverse complement strand
TGGAAGCCGGTGTACAGGTGGGACATGCCCATGCAGCCGAGGCCGATGCTGGACACGGTGAGGTCGCGAAGTTTGGTGTAGTGCATGCCACAACTGTAGGGTGCGGTGCGTCGCGCTGGCTTCCAGCTGGCCATCCCGCCTCGCCAGACCCGAGGCATATAATCTTTGTGGCTCGACGACACCAACCGGCCACGAAAATGTTTCGCACGAGTATGTTTCGCACGACCAGAGAGAACCCGCACCATGACTCGAGAGCAGTCACGTCCTGGAGCACAGCCGGGGCTTCTTCCGCTCTCGCTCGGCGCGCTGGGGGTCGTTTTTGGCGACATCGGCACCAGCCCCATCTATGCCTTCAACGAATCAGTGAGTGCTGGTGGTGCCGGTAACGCCAACACCCTGGGTGTGGTCTCGCTCATTTTTTGGACGCTCACCGTCGTTGTGAGTGTCAAATACCTCATGGTGGTGTTGCGAGCCGATAACCACGGCGAGGGCGGGGTTCTCGCCCTCTTCGCACTCCTGCCCGAAAAGATCCGTAAAGCCCGAAAAGGCAAATACGCGGTGATCGTATTCATGATGTTGCTTGCGGCAGCCTTCCTTTTCGCCGATGGGCTACTCACCCCAGCGATTTCGGTGCTCTCGGCCACCGAAGGGTTGGCAAACATCAACCCAGCCTTAGCGGGTTACGCTGTGCCGGCAACCGTCGTAATCCTGCTCGTGCTCTTCGTCTTTCAGTACCGCGGTTCGGGTTTCTTCGGCGGAGTTTTCGGTCCGGTCATGCTGGTCTGGTTTCTGCTCATCGGCGGCCTCGGCCTCTACCAGGTGATCCTTAATCCGGCCTCCGTTGCAGGGCTCAACCCGATCTACGCGATCGAATTCATCGGAAGCCACGGCTGGTCTACCCTCATCGTGATGTCCTCGGTCATCCTGTCGGTGACGGGTGCCGAAGCCCTGTACGCCGACCTGGGGCACTTCGGCAAACGCCCCATCAGGGTCAGCTGGTTTGGGGTGGTCGCGGTCTCCCTCGTGCTGAGCTACCTCGGACAAGCGGCGCTCATCATGCGCAAACCTGAGCTGGCGGGCAATGCCTTTTTTGGCCAGGTTGAGGGGCAGTGGCCGAGCATCATCTTCGTGCTTATCGCGACGGCCGCAACCATCATTGCTTCGCAAGCCCTCATCACCGGTGTCGCCTCAATCGCGAGTCAAGCCATCCGGTTGGGGTTGATCGCGCGCATGAAGATTGTGCACACCAACGAGCACCACTACGGGCAGACCTATGTGCCGTTCGTCAACATCTTGCTCGGCGTTGGGAGTATCAGCCTCGTCATCATCTTCGGATCCTCGACAGCGCTGGCGGGCGCCTACGCTTTCGCCATTGCGGGCACAATGCTGATCACCACCATGGCCTTGTTTTGGGTCGCTGCAACCCGCTGGCAGTGGAAACGGTATTTCATGATTCCGCTCCTCGGCCTTTTTCTGATCTTTGACATCACCTTCGTGGTGGCGACCTCCACCAAGCTTCAGGATGGCGCATGGTTACCGCTCCTGATCGGTTTTGTTGTGGCCTCGATCATGTGGATCTGGCGCAAGGGTCGCACCATCCTCAACGACCGCCTCCAGCGTTCGGCAACGTCGTGGAAGCGCGTGGATGCCGCCCGCACCTCACCGGCGGTCGCCATCACCCCGGGAACCGGAATCTACCTGTCGGCGTTCTGGGGCATCGTTCCGCAGTCGCTGGAGGAGCAGATTCGGGTGCTGCATTCCATGCCGGAGAAGATCGTGGTGGTCAACCTTGAGATTCTCGAGAAGCCTCACGCCCGTCAGAAGCCGAAGTTCTCTAATCCGAGCGAATACCTCACCCTCGTGACCATTTATGTCGGCTTTATGGATGCGACGAACCTCCCACGGTCGCTCCGCTCGAAGAGCCTGGTGGGCGTTGTTGACGAGAAGGATGCCACCTATTTCGTGGCTTCCCGCAAATTTGTGAAGACGCCGGAAGCGTCAATGAACCGTTTCGAGCACCTAATTTTCGACGCGATGCACCGCAACTCGAGTCTCGCTTCCGACTATTTCCGCCTCCCCGGCGGCCGGGTCATCACGATTTCGGTCGGTAACAAGTAACGGCTGACAGACGAGCCCTAGTCCATTAGTCAACCAATGGACTAGGGTTAGAGAATGTTCGCAGGAGAAGGGCCGATCTTCCAGCAACTCGCTGCCAAGATCGCCGATGACATCGTTGCCGGCACCTACCCCGAGGAGACCGCTGTACCTTCGGCGACCGACTTTGCCCTGTTCTTTCAGATGAACCCGGCGACCGCGAGCAAAGGTGTCAACCTGCTTGTCGAACTCGGCGTGCTCCACAAAAGACGCGGAATCGGCATGTTCGTCGCGGCAGGGGCTCAAGAGATTCTTCGAACCCAGCGTCGGAACGAATTCCGCACCCAATACCTGCAGCCTCTGCTCCAAGAAGCAACTGTTCTCGGCATCACCGCGAGCGAGCTGCACACCATGATCGACGACGAAAGGCACGGCCAGTGATGACCAACGCAATCGACATCCGTTCGGTGAGTCGCAGATTCCGGCGAACAAGCGCGCTCGATGACATTACGCTCGCCATTCCGGAGGGCTCGATCTGCGGTCTGCTCGGCAGAAATGGTGCGGGCAAAACGACGCTCATGTCGATCGTCGCGGGGCAGGATCGCGCCAGCGTCGGCACAGTTCAGGTTTTCGGGGAGCGACCGTTCGAAAATGAATCCGTTCTCTCCAGAATCAGTTTCGTTCGCGACAACCAGCGATACCCCGACGACTACCATCTGCGCCATATCCTCCGCATCGGCCCCGCGTTTGCGCCCAATTGGAGTGCGGAGGTCGCCGCAGAACTCGTCGACGGCTTCCGAATACCGGGCAAGACTCCGATCAAGAAATTCTCCCGCGGGCAGCTCTCCGCCATTGCCATTGTGTTGGGCATCGCCTCGCGTGCGCCGCTCACCCTGCTCGACGAACCCTACTTGGGGCTGGATGTCACGGCTCGTGCACTCTTTCATGACATCCTTCTTCGGGACTACACCGCGCACCCCCGCACGGTTCTGCTCTCCACCCACCTGATCGAGGAATCCGAAGCCCTGTTCGACCGCGTGGTGATTGTTGACCGCGGTCGGATCAGCGTCGATTGCGCGAGCGACGAGATCGCTGATCATGCATTCACCCTGAGTGGAACCGCGGAGGCCGTCGACCGGCTTTCAGCTGAACGCACCATCCTGCTCTCTCGAGCAGTTGGCGGGCTGAAATCTGTCACCATCGCTGGAACCATCGATGATGCCCTCCGGAGCGAGGCACCCAGCTTGGGTGCCGTCATTGCGCCCGTGACGCTCCAAGAACTCGTTGCTGCTCTCGGAGCGGATGCCTCGGCGCTCGCTCCGGCGGCGCTCAAATCCCGGGTGCTTGCTGGCGCCACGAAAGGCGCCCGCGCATGAATGCCGTTGTCTCCACCGTCAAACTCCACCTCAATAGAAGAGTGTCGACTTTTGTTGTTCCGCTGGGGAATGCCGGGTTGGTCGCCGTGATCTCGGTGCTCATCGCCCTCATCTTCTGGCGTTCGGGCAGCGAGCCGGGCACCGCAGGGTGGATTCAAGGTTCCCAAAGCAACCCGGGAATCGCGTATGCGCTGTTCGGTTTCCTCGGCTACCTTGGAATCTCCAGCATCGCGACCACCTTTCCTTTCGCTCTCACGCTCGGCGCGACCAGGCGTGCCTTCGTTGCGGGAACTTTGCTGTGGGCGGCGCTGACGGCTGCATACATTGCGGTCATTCTTGCGGTTCTCGCCATGATTGAGATCTCCACCAATCATTGGTTCTCCGGCTTTTACATTTTTGATGTCTATGTTTTGGGTGCCGGTGACATCCCGCGACTTTTGCTGATCGTGTTCCTTGGCGTTCTCGCGACGCTCACGCTCGCGGGCGTTTTCGCAGCGGCGTGGGTGCGGTTGGGAGCTCTTGGACCGCAGCTTGTTGCCGTGGGCGTTGTGCTTGCCTTAGCAATTCTGGCGATTATCTTGGTGCCTCAAGCCGCAACAATTGCCGCAGCTTTCCAGCTGTGGTGGCTCGCGATTGTGGCGAGTGGCGTCATCGCCTTGTCGGCCATCGGGACGTGGCTCCTGCTTCGCTCAGCGATCGTGCGCTGAACAGAGGCACCGACATCGTGCGTGCGCGAACGACACAGACCACTCGGCGAGGAACGCTCCGTTGACCTCTTCACTCGTGGTCAGAGTCTGGTGATGGGGAAGAAGGCAGCAGGGTTCAGAAACTGGCGTTCCCACAGAAACTGACGGTCGACCTTCGTGAGCCGTGCTTCTTCTGACGCCTGAGGCCAGGTATCCCGAATTGTGGAAACCATGGCTTCGATGATGGCTGTGGCGCGAGGTTTACTGAGTCCATAGACGTGGGCGACCGATGCCAGCAGGGCGAAGTTGCTGGTCTTCTCTCCGTCACGACCGAAGGCGAGTACCTGAGCGGCGCTGTCACCGCTCCGCGCGGTTGGACTCAGGTCGTAGGCAGGAGTAAGTTCCAGATTCTGCCCGTTCCAGAAGGCCGCATGGTTTCTCAGGTGATCGTCTGTGTTGCTTATCGCGATATTAAAGGCAATGCGACGGAACAGTTCTTCGCCAACACCCTCGGGGCGCCGACTGAGGTCTCGGAGCACATCAAGCATGGCGGGGTACGTGCCGTATCGGGATGTCATCTCCCCAAGTCCAAGCATGGTTAAGGCGGAGACAACCATACGACGTCCGCCACCCATGGGGCGATCGAAGCGCTCCATGAGGAGAACCTCTTTGCCCCGGGATTGCACAACGCTGGACGAAGCGACGGCGATGCCGACAGCACGAGCCAACGCCATGCTTGCGGCCTCCGCACCGACCACTGAAAAAGTGTCCGTCGACAGTGAAAATTTTGCGATGTACTGACGGTCGTCAGCTGCGCGTAAGAGGGCTTTCGGACGTGCACCACCGATAGCGGTGCCATCCTGCAGAGCATCTCCAAGCTGTTGTGGAAGTGGTTCGCCCGCCTCGACCATGTCGGCCGCGCGGTGGAGATCGTCGAGGGAGGCGCCATCTTCGCGCGGGATGTAGTCGGTGGCGCTGACCTGGAAATCGATCCCTCCGAGGCGGTTTGACCCAGAATTCAGCAGGTAGGTGAGTTCGCTGAGATGAGTGACATCAGCATTATTGCCGCGCTCACCGGCCAGCCGGTTGAGGATGACACGGCGACCCCACGCGTCTGGTGCGCTATCGCGCAGCGGGCCAGGCACACCAAGGTCTTCGACTGGAGCGAAAACGCCGCGTCCTAGCGGCAGAACCGGCGAATACAGGCTTATTGCATTGGGGTTTTCGAGGTACGAGTCACCGTAGCGAAAAGTGAGGTCGTTCCCTGCGGGGGCGACGACGCCAGCGACAATCGGCACATGGGCCCCGGGGAGCCAGGCCCAGACAAAAGCTTGCTTGGGCTGCGCGTTAGAAGTCGGTGCTGACATCGCTGACCTTTCGCGGATGAACGACGCGGGCAGGCATGAGCGCTCTTATCTCTTGACCTCGGAACCGGATGCGGGCAAGTTCATCAACGTCGGTGGTGGCGAAGAGCGGTACGCCGGCGGCAACGGCAACGTTGAACACATTGCCGATCGATGTTGCTGCGGTACCGGCCTCGGCGGCGAGAACTGTTCGCTCTGAAACCCCTGAACGCGCGGCCAACTCACTGGCCGTCCAGTTGCGGTCTCGGCGGGCGAGTCGGATCTGCTGTCCAAGAACGACCAAAGCATCGTTGGCGGCTGGGTTAATCCCGATTCTTTGACGACCCAAAAGAACTCCATACTTTGCGTTTAAATAACTTCTAAATTCAAAGTATTGCAGAAAAGCGTAATAATTGGCGAACGCTACACAGTTGCTGGCAAGGGGTTGTCGGAAATCGGCTGTCGGGTGACGAAAAGTTAACTTCAATGTGTCGCACCCGAACGGGGGTCACGATAGCCTAAGCTCGAACGATGGGCGTTTTTCAACTTCGGGCTACGGTACGGAATTTTGCCGCAAAAGTGGTCACTTCCGCGCGTGCCGAACTATTTTCCGGTTGGCAGCGGCGGCCACTCCGCGAAACCGCAGTGTTGTATGAATCGTTCTCTGGCAACGGCATGCTCTGCAACCCGGAAGCCATCTTTCGGGCACTACTAGACGACCCAGAATTTGCCGAACTGAATCACGTCTGGGTGTTGCGGGACCGCCGCGAGAACGCAGCCACCATCACAGAGTTTCGCTGGCATCCACGAGTCCGCTTCGTGCGCCAGGGTTCCCTCGCCTACTTTCATGCCCTCGCCACCAGCGGTTACCTCATCAATAACGCGACGTTTCCCGCGTTATTCGGTCGGAGGGACGGGCAGACGTACCTCAACACCTGGCATGGCACCCCGCTGAAGAAGATGGGCTACGACATTGGTGACCCGGCGTCGCGCGTGGCCAACGTCCTCCGCAATTTTCTTGCCGCCGATTTTCTGCTGTCAGCCAACACCTTCATGACGGAGCGCTTGTACGAGAGCGCGCACCGTTTGGGAGGCATCTACGCCGGCACCGTAATCGAGGAAGGCTATCCACGAATCGATCACCAGTTCGCCGATGTTGCCACTATTGCCTCGCACCGCGCAACGTTGGAGGAGGCAGGGATCGCTATTGGTGACCGGGAAGTCATTCTCTACGCACCCACCTGGAAAGGCACCTCGTTCACCAAGCCCGATGACGACATCATCGAGCTCGCAGCCCGCCTAGACGAGCTTGACCGACTGATCGACACCACGCGCTACGTGGTGCTTCTCAAGACCCACCAAGTTGTCCACCACTTGGCGCACACTGTGCCGGGGCTCGCAGCACGGCTCATCCCGAACACAATGCCGACCAACTCGTTATTGGCATTCACCCAAGTCTTGGTCACCGACTACTCGTCGATTTTCTTTGATTTTCTTGCCACCGGTCGGCCGATGATCTTTCTGACCCCGGATATCGCGCAGTATTCCGACTACCGGGGCTTCTACCTAGAATCGGCCGAGTGGCCGGGTGCTGTGGTCTCCTCGATCGCGGAGGTCGCCGCCGAAATCAACCGACTCAGCGTCAGCGATTGCGTGCCGGCGAACCCCAACTACGAGCGGATGCAGGCTACGATCAGTCCGCACGAGGAAGGCAACGCAACCACCAGAGTGATTGACGTCGTTTTTCGCGGCAGGACCAAGAACCGAGTTCTTCGCACCCTTACGGGGCCGAAAGGTCGTCGCATTCTGGTCAGCGGCGGAAACCTTCGTCAGGGTTCGCAAGCAACGGCCCTCCTGGAGCGGCTCGACGAATTTGACCATGACCGTGACGATGTGACCGTTGTTTTTGCCAACAGTTATCGGCGTGATGCCATCTCGATTCAGAAACGTATCAACCCGCGGGTGCGACAAATCGCTCGGGTCGGTTCGATGAACGGCCTCTGGCTGAGCCGTCGACGGCGAACACTGGCACGTGCCGTGGGCCTCCGAGAATCGGTTTTCAGCGGCAGTGATCAAGCATTGTGGGACGCCGAATGGCTACGCTGTTTCGGGCTCAGCACCTTCGATGAAATTCACGATTTCGGTGAGAATAGCCCCTTCCTCGGCATGCTACTTAAGAACGCACCCCAGTCTCGTTAGCGGATAGTAACCTCCAGCGAGGCCTTGGGTTCGAGCGCCGGGTATAAAATTGGCCAGTGAAACGAATACTCCGCTTGGCGACCCGCATCCGGCGAAGGTTCTTGAGAACGGTGCGTGCGGAAGCCAAAGCTTTCGCCAGAGACCTGCCGGTGCGCGCCGGAACCGTGCTCTACGAGTCGTTCGCGGGTAACGGCGCCCTGTGCAACCCGGAAGCAATTTTTCGAGAACTACACTCTCGAACGGACTCCAATTTTCGGCACATCTGGGTTCTAGACGGCAAAAACAGTGGCAAGGGTATCCGCGCAGAATTTGCTGCAGACCCGACAGTGAGCTTCGTGAGCTATCGCTCATTCGCCTATTTCCGTGCGCTCGCGAGTAGCAATTTTTTGGTCAACAATGCGACGTTCCCGGGGGAGTTCAGTAAACGGCCCGGACAGATCTACCTCAACACGTGGCACGGCACTCCGCTCAAGTCCATGGGGTACGACATGCGCAACGGTGCGGTGGGTTCGGCGAATACCCTGCGCAATTTTCTTTCCGCGGATTTCCTGCTCTCCCAAAACCCGTTCATGACCGAACAAATGTACGCCAAGGCCTACAAACTGTCGGGCATTTTTCGCGGGCAGATAATCGAGGAAGGCTACCCACGAGTTGACCACCAGTTTGCCGATGATGCGAGGCGATCTGCCACCAAAGCGCGGCTCGAGGCGGCGGGGATTGACCTTGGCGATCGCGAGATTGTGCTTTACGCCCCCACCTGGAAGGGTTCCTCATTTGGGCGTCCCCGTGATGATGCCGCCGCTCTCGCATCGCTGACCAGAGCTGTGCAGGAAGAGTTGGGCAGTGAACGGTTTATCGTGCTGGTCAAGACCCATCAGGTGGTCCACAAGTTCGCACGTCACGACCCCGAGTTCGCGGCGATCTTGGTGCCCAACGACATCCCCACCAATGCGATGCTTGATCTGAGCGCCGTGCTGGTCACCGACTACTCGTCGATTTTCTTTGATTTTCTTGCCACCGAACGTCCTCTCGTTTTTCTGGCCCCGGATGCTGCCGACTATGAAGAAACTCGTGGTACCTACTTTGCGGCCTCAGAACTTCCTGGGCCCGTTGTGGACAACCCGGTCGAGGCTGCTGCCGCTATTGTCTCCCTGACCGCTCCGGTTAGCGCTTCATCGAGCGTTAGTTTCGGGAACGACTTTCCTGCTGTGCGCGCCGACTGGCACCGTCGTTTTACCCCTGCCGATGACGGATCGTCGTCGCGTCGGGTAGTGGACATCGTCTTTTTTGGTGCTGTTGAGGGGCACAACGTTGCTGAACTCGCTGCAACCGGTAAGAAGTCAATTCTGATGAGTTTGGGGGGGATGCGCTCGAACGGTATTACCAGCTCGGCCCTCAATCTTCTCAACGCGATCGATCACGATCGGTACGACGTGTCGATTGTCATCAACAAGCCGCGAGGCGACCAGGTTCTCAACAATCAACGGCGAATCAACCCCAACGTTCGGCAGTTTCATCGCGCGGGAACAATGAGCGGAAGCAAGGCTTTGCAGCTTCGCCGCCGGTTGCGCGAGCGTTCAGGGAGAAACTCGATCGCCACCGAGTCGGCGCCGGAGCGCGACCTGTGGCACGAAGAATGGCACCGTTGCTTCGGTGGCAGTGATTTTGATGCCCTCGTCGATTTCAGCGGGTATACGGCCTTTTGGGGAACCCTTTTTCTCCACTCCCCGGGAGGCCGACGGTCAATCTGGTTGCACAATGATCTTGCCGCTGAGGTCAATCGTCGGGNGGGGTCGTCGCGACGGTTCAGGAGAACCCTTCCCGCAGTGTTCGCCAACTACTCGCAGTTTGACGCACTGGTGTCGGTGTCTCCGAGCCTCAGCGAACTCAATGAGCGCAACTTTTCTGAGAAATACCAGCTCGCTCCGGAGCGTTTTGTTTCGGTCCGAAACCTGGTCGACGAAGCTCACGTCAAAGATGGACTCGCTCAGTCACTCGACGAGCTCATGGCTTTTTCTTCACCGGCTGGAACAATTGCCACCGATGACTCGCGCTGGATGGGTGAACTGAAATCGAATTCTGCTGCCACCTGGTTCGTGACGGTGGGACGTTTTTCGGAAGAAAAGAACCACGCACGCTTGGTCAGGGCCTTTGCGGTGGTGCACGCGCAAGCCCCCCAAACCCGGCTGATCATCGTCGGGCACGGGCCACTGCGCAATGACCTCAATCTTCAGATTCGCGAGGCGGGGCTTGACGACGTGGCTTTCGTGGTCGGCCCGTACCCCACACCATTTCCGATTCTGGCGGCCACAGATTGCTTTGTTCTTTCAAGCAATTACGAGGGCCAGCCAATGGTCTTATTGGAGGCGGCGATCGCTGGGCTCCCCATAGTGTCGGTCGATTTTGGTTCGATCCGTGGTGCCGTTCCCGACGCGCCAATCCTTGTCGTTGAGCAAAGCGACGGGGGACTTGCTGAGGGTATGCGGGCGTATCTTCGTGGCGAAGTGAAACCGTCGTCGTTGGACGCGCACGCCTACAACCTCAAGGCGACGGCTGCCTTCTTCACAGCAGTCTTAGGCGAAGCGGGCACGCCGCCCCCCACAAGCTAGCGGCTCCCGCCCCTACTCGTAACGCAACGACTCGATCGGGTCTTGGCGCGCTGCCCGCGAGGCTGGCAAAGTTCCGGCGAGAAACGCGATGCCCATCACGATACCGATGATGATGGCGATCGACGCTGGATCGAACGCGATCAAGTGGAGGCCAGGAAGCCCGGAGAAGAGTGACTTGCCCACCACTGAGCTGATCGCTGTGCCGGCAATGATGGCGATTCCGGAGCCCAGAGCGCTGCCTAGGAACCCGATGAAGACGGCTTCAACGCTGAACAACCCGAAGATTCGACCGCTACCCATGCCCATCGCTTTCATCAAACCAATCTCGCGGGTACGTTCCTGCACGCTCATGAGCAGCGTATTGACGATGCCGAAACTCGCCGCCAACAAGGCGATGATCGCGAAAGCGTTGAGAATCAAAACGATCACATCGACGACGGTCTTGAACGCGCCAATTTGATCGGCAACAGTGCGCCCGGTAAATCCGACATCAACCAGTCGCGACTTGAGGGCGTCGATTTGCGTTGTGGTGCTCGCCGGATCGAAACGCACCACAGCTTGCGCAAACTGTTGCTTATCGGTGGCGCTGAGGCCAATGCTCTGAGCGTCGAAGATTGCGGTGGTGAGCGCCGCGTTTGCCGTGGCGGTGTCTGAGGTGCCGAGCCCCGTTTGGGAGATGCCGACAATGGTCGCCTCAACGATGTGACTGGTGCGTGACGCGTCGGTCAAGCCAAATTTCACCGTCTGGCCCAGGGCGGCCGCATTGTTGGCGAAACCCAGGGGAGTGACGAACGCGGTCGGCAGCGCGACCTGCAGTTCGGTTGATGTCGAATCGGGCTGAGCGCCGGTGTCCAGTTGGAGCCGCAGGCCGGAGGNGGAACTGTTGACGTTCACTTGGTACTGCTTGCCGCCATCGAACTGAACGTAGTTGGTCTTGAGGGCAAGGCTGGGATCCACGGATCGAACGCCCTTGACGGCAGCGATCTTGTCGATGTCAGCGGGGGTCATTACCAGCGAAACGTTGGAACCGGGAGGACCCTGTTGGGGCCCGTTCACCACGAGACTGGGGTCGTACTCTTTCGGACCCGTCGTGGTTTGGCTGACGGGAGTCTTCGTGACCGTGAGCACGTCGCTGGCCCCGATCGCCCCCACGGTGTCATCGATGTATCGATTGATGCCGGTGCCAAGCCCGTTGGTGATCGTCAGGGTGAACGCCCCGATGAAGATCGCTATGACGGTCAGGCTCGTGCGGAGCTTGCTCCGAAAACTGTTGTTGACCGCGGTTCCGACGACATCGACGATTCTCATTATTTGTTCTCTTCAATCACGGTCGAGGTTGAGGCCGAGGTGACGGCGGAAGTCGAGGTGACGGCGGGGGCGGGGCCATCCTCGGCAACGATGCGGCCATCACGGATGTAGATTCTGCGGTTGCACCGCGCGGCGAGCTCTTCGTCGTGGGTGACGATGATGAGGGTGATGCCGTGCTCCTTATTCAGTCCGAACAAGATGTCTTCCACAGCAGCACCGGTGGCGCTGTCGAGGTTTCCGGTTGGNTCGTCAGCAAAGATGATGCTCGGGTTGTTGACGAGCGCGCGAGCGATGACCGCACGTTGTTTCTGGCCTCCAGAGAGGGAGTTTGCTTTCGCTTTCGCCTTGTCGGCGAGTTCCAGTGCCTCCAGGGCTGCAAGTCCGCGTGCTCTGCGTTCTCGGCGCCCGACACCGGCGATCTTGAGCGGCAGGATGACATTCTCCAGCACGCTGGCGTTGCCGGTGAGGAAGAACTGTTGGAACACGAAACCGAAGGTTTTGTTGCGGGTGGTGTTGAGCTTGCGTCCCACCAGCGACACGGTGTTGTGGCCGTTGAGACTCAGCGTGCCGGTTGTCGGGCGGTCGAGGAGAGCTAGCAGGTGCATGAGCGTTGATTTGCCCGAACCGCTCTTGCCAACGATCGCGAGAGTCTCACCCTCGGCGATTTCGAGCGAAACGTGATTGAGGGCATCAAATCGGCTCTGGCCGCGACCATACGACTTCGTGATGCCGTGAGCTGAAAGCAACGGTGCGATTGTGGACATTTTTCTCCAAAGTCTGGCCCTGAGGGCTGGACAAGTATGACCGATTAAACTGAAAGGTTAGAGCGCAAGCGAATCGCCGGGTTCCAGAGCAAAAAACGCCCCGCCACCGAGTTTCGTCATCTCGTCGATTCGGGCGTTAGACATCGACTTTCCGGCCGCAGAGAGAACCATCTCATGTGTGGGGAAACTTCGCCTAGGGGATACTGCCGTGACGTAATCCATGACCTCGGCGATCTTCAACCACGGCGCTCCAGCGGGAACGGCGAGGGTGTCAACGGGAATCCCGGGAAGCGTGAAGGAGTCCCCCGCGTAGTAGAGACGATCGTTGATGAGCACGCCGACGTTGTCGATCACGGGGATTGACGAATGGATGGTGGCGTGGACGCCGCCGAAGAATTCGAGGGNGAAATTTCCTACAACGATGCGGTCGCCGGCTCCCACGACGGTCACTGCGTAGTCGCTGGCGTTACGTGCAACTCCAGCGGGGCCAAAGATTTGCACCTCCGGGTTGAGAGCAATGATGCGGTCGAGCTGCGCTGGGGTCCAGTGATCGGCGTGTTCGTGGGTGATCACAATTGCGACGACGCCCACAAGACCGACGAGATCTCGAGTGAAACTTCCGGGATCAACGACAAGGGTCTCGCCGTCTTCTTCGAGTGCGAGACAAGCGTGTTCGAATTTTGTGAGCTTCATAAAAAAAGGCTACTGGAGGAACCCGAGTGCTTGCCTCGGGGGTCATCCGTTTTGCAGTTAATNCCCCCGGGGGGGATTATGGAGAGATGATCGACGACATCAAGAAGCGCGCCCTGCACCGCAGCAAGATTCTGGCAGGTCAGATGCGTGGCCTCGAGAAGATGATTGAGGCGGAGGAGTACTGCATGGACATCATCACGCAGTCGCTCGCGATTCAGAAGTCTCTGCGCAGCCTCAACAAGCTTCTGGTCGAGAATCACGTTCGTACCCACGTGAGCGACATGTTTGCTGCCGGTGGAGAACAACAAGAACAGGCCGTTCAAGAACTCATCAAGGTCTACGAACTCAACAATAACCGCGGGGATTAGCACGATGACGAGCACCACCGAGCACGCACACACGCAGCACGAAAACCACCAGCACACAGCGCCTGGCGCGGGTGACACGCCAGACGCGCACAGCCAGCACGCCGGTCACGATCCCCAAGCCTTCAAGCGCAAATTTTGGCTGAGCTTGTGGCTCACCATTCCCACGGTGGTTTTCTCGATGGGGCTCCAAGACATTCTCGGGCTCCCTGGTCCGCGGTTTCCCTACAGCGACTACATTCCAGCTGTTTTTGGGCTCGTCGTCTTCATCTATGGCGGGCAAGTTTTTGTCCGCGGNGCGGTCACCGAACTGCGTGACAAGCGACCTGGAATGATGACCCTCGTAGCGCTCGCTATCGTGGTCGCCTTTGGTTACAGTCTCGCTGTCACCCTGGGTTTTCCCGGGATGGATTTTTGGTGGGAACTTTCCTCCCTCATCACCATCATGTTGCTCGGTCACTGGATCGAAATGTCGGCAGTGATGGGCGCCCAGAACGCCTTGGGAGAGCTTGCCAAGCTGATCCCGGATGAGGCAGATCGTCTCCGAGGCAAGCGTGAGACGCGCGTGCCGGTTTCCCAACTTGTTGTCGGAGATCTGGTGCTCGTGCGACCGGGGGCAGCGATTCCTGTCGACGGCGATGTTATTGAGGGCGAATCTGCGGTCAACGAGGCTCTCATCACGGGGGAATCGACATCAGTCTCGAAGTCGATTGGTTCGCACGTTATTGCTGGCAGTCTGAACACGACTGGTTCGCTCACCGTCGAGGTGACCAAGGTGGGCGCGGACACGGCGATTGCCGGGATCATGAAATTGGTCGCGGATGCCCAGGCTAGTAAGTCGGGAACGCAACTGTTGGCGGAGCGCTCAGCGGCGATCCTCTTCTACATTGCTCTCGCTTCGGCCGGCCTCACCCTCCTTATCTGGGCTCTCATCTCCCCAGATAATCCAGCGTTTGTGATTGAACGCGTCGTCACGGTGTTGATCATTGCGTGCCCCCACGCCCTCGGGCTCGCTATCCCTCTCGTCGCCCAGATTTCTGTCGCCGTTGGTGCGAAAAATGGCCTACTGGTGAGAGGCCGAGCGGTTCTCGAAGACGCGCGCCTCCTGCAGGTTGTTGTTTTTGATAAGACCGGAACGCTGACCGAGGGGCGCCAAGGGGTCGTTGACATCGTCGCCTCAGACGGTGTCGAGGTTGATGAGTTGCTCTCGCTAGCGGCATCCGTGGAGAAGAAATCGGAGCACCCCATTGCGGCCGCAATCGTTTCTGAGGCTGCCCGCCGAAAGCTTCCAACGATTCGCAGTGCAAAGTTTCTCGCTCGCGCTGGCAAGGGAGTCGAGGCGACCCTCGCCGGGCGCCACGTGGCGGTCGCAAACCTTCGCTATGTCACCGAACGGGGGTTGACGATTGGTGCCAACCTCGTGCACACCAATGTTCGGGCGGGGGAGGCGGGCCACACGGTCGTTTTCGTTTTTGACGACACTCAGGTGCTCGGGCTGATTGCTCTGACCGATGTTATCCGGCCCGAATCTGCTGAAGCAGTGGCCGGACTCCAGAAGAGTGGCATCCGAGTGGCGATGCTGACAGGCGATTCAACGGCCGTAGGCAACTGGGTAGCGTCACAGCTCGGAATCACCGAAGTCTTCGCCGAGGTTTTGCCTGCGCAGAAAGCTGAGGTCATTTCTCAGCTACAGGATGGCGGCACGATGGTCGCGATGGTCGGCGACGGCGTGAATGATGCTCCCGCTTTGGCGCAGGCGGATGTCGGAATTGCTCTCGGGGCGGGAACGGATGTCGCAATCGATTCTGCTGGCCTCGTCTTGGCCTCAAGTGACCCCCGTGGCGTGCTCTCGGCGCTCACTCTCAGTCGCGCCACGTACAGCCTGATGCGCCAAAACCTTTTCTGGGCAACCGGTTACAACGTGGTCGCGATCCCGCTGGCCGCAGGGGTGCTCTTTGCCGCTGGCATCGTTCTTTCCCCCGCTGTGGGGGCCGCGTTGATGTCTATTTCGACGATTGTCGTAGCGCTCAACGCTCAAAGATTGCGAAGGCTCACGCTTTAGCGAAGGCCGTGTCACGTGGTGGCGTGACGCGGGCCGGAGCGACCCTCCATAATGAGTGCATGCACGCAACGAAGCCGCTGACGATCGTCGTCGCCATCAACCCGACCGCCTCCTTCGGTAAGGGGCGCGATGTTGGCCCCGCGGTTGTGGCCGCCTTGCGTTCCGCTGGCCACGCGGTGACGAGTCTGAGTGAGTCGAGTTTCAGCGAACTTCTGGGCGCTGCCCGGCAGGCAGTGGCAACCGGGCCCGACGCCCTGGTGGTGGTTGGCGGCGACGGTATGGTCAGCTTGGGCACAAACCTGGTTGCTCAAACGTCGGTGGCTCTCGGCATTGTGCCGTCGGGCACTGGCAACGATATGGCTCGCGGGCTCGGCATCCCCGTCGGTGACACAGCTGCGGCCATCGACTATCTTCTGGATGCGCTCGGTCGCCCCGCCCGCACCATCGATGCCGGGCTCGTTCATCACGTGGACGAACAAACGGGGCTCTCGCGTCAGACGTGGTTCGCCTGCGTGCTTTCTGCTGGCTTCGATTCGATCGTCAACGAGCGTGCCAACACGTTGAGTTGGCCGAAGGGCAAGAACCGTTATTTGGTGGCCTTGGCGATCGAACTCGCGAAGCTTCGTCCCATCGAATACACCCTGACCATGGATGGCGTGCCGTCGGTGACGAAGGCAGCGCTGATAGCGGTCGCCAACAACACCTCCTACGGTGGTGGCATGAAGGTCACCCCTGAAGCGGATGTCACGGATGGCCTGCTCGACATGCTCATTGTCGAACCGTTATCCCGCACCTCGTTCGTGCGCATCTTTCCGAGGGTGTTCAGCGGAACTCACGTCACCGATCGCCGGGTCTCCATCGAACGCTACGCTCGGGTCACGATTGCGGCCACCGGGGTGGTGGCTTTCGCCGACGGCGAGCGCGTGGGGCCACTGCCGGTGGACATCCAAGTGGTTGAGGGTGCTCTGAAAGTCCTCGCCGCTCCGGTTCGCGACGTTCACTGACTCAATTCCTGCCAGCCAGTTTGGTGGGCCTTCGAGGATGTGGCATACTCGTGTAGTTGTCTTACGGCCCCATCGTATAGCGGCCTAGTACGCTGCCCTCTCACGGCGGTAACACGGGTTCGAATCCCGTTGGGGTCACCAGCATCCAGAACCCGCTCGAATTCCTTTCGAGCGGGTTTTTTCGTGGGGCCAGACAACATCCTCGCCGACTACTTGAGTGGACTGTTTTTGGTCATCTTGCGAATCTCTTCATCGATCGCTTCATCGGTGATGAACCGTCTCCCCGGCCCGTAGGCGTCGAGCCCGACGAAGAATGCCGCGACCCCCATTCCGCCGATCGCCCAACCCGGCCAGAAGTAGCCGGTCGGTTCGGTGAAATACCAGATTCCTATCAGAAGCAGGGAGACCCCAACCCACACTCCGAGGTAGGTCCAAAAGTCGGATTTGGCCTTGAGTCTTTTGCGAGCTTGATCGCGCAACCGGTTATCTGTCATGCGGCCCACGCTAGCGGTGAGATGGTGCCGCAACAACGGGGCTTTAGGCCCGAATCTGACCAGCTAGACTGAAAAAGTGAAGGGGAGTATCCCAATTCGCCATGTTCGTCAGCACGAGCCCCAATTGTGTGGCTCCGGACACGGCGGCACTCAGCAATCTGAACAGCGTGGCCTGTGCCAGCGGTGAACAGAACAGTGAGTGCGGGAGAGACTTTCTGGCCTTGCCGTCCCCGCTCCCTCTCCCCACAATCCTCAAAAGGACACCATGGAACTCGCCTTGCCCGCCTGGTTTGAAATTGGCTCTCTCGTCGTACTGTTGCTGATTCTCGCCGCAGATCTCACCCTGGCCTACAAACGGCCGCACATCCCGTCGACCCGTGAGTCCGCACTGTGGGTGAGCTTTTACGTCGGACTGGCTCTCATCTTCGCTCTGCTCATGTTCATTTTCGGTGGCGCCGAACACGCTGGCCAGTTCATCGCTGGGTGGGTGACCGAATACAGCTTGAGCATTGACAACTTGTTCGTTTTCGTCATCATCATGGCGCGATTCTCGGTGCCCCGTAAGTATCAGCAGGAAGTGCTGATGGTGGGAATCATCATCGCGCTGGTCCTTCGTGGAATCTTTATTCTGATCGGCGCTCAGCTGATCGAGAACTTCTCGCCGATCTTCTACTTCTTCGGTGCATTCTTGCTTTTCACTGCGATCCAGCAGGCCACCCAGACCGAGAACGAGATGGAGCAAAAGGAGAGTGCCGTCATTCGGTTGCTCCGTCGTCGCATCCGCATCACCGAACACTACGACGGTGGAAAACTGCGCACCGTTGTTGACGGTCGCAAGACGTTCACCCCGATTCTCGTGGTGTTCATTGCCATCGGTATGACAGACCTCGTGTTTGCTCTGGACTCGATCCCCGCGATCTTCGGAATCACGCAAGACCCGTTCATCGTGTTCACCGCGAACGTTTTCGCTCTTATGGGCTTGCGCCAGTTGTACTTCCTGCTCGGCGATCTGATCGACAAACTCGTCTACCTCAAGTACGGAATCGCTTTCATCTTGGCGTTTATCGGTGTGAAGCTCGTCTTCCACGCCATGTACAAGAACGAGGTCCCCTTCTTGAACGGCGGGCAGCCGATCGAATGGGCCCCAGAGATAAGCACCAACATGTCGCTCGCGGTGATCCTCGGATCGATGGCTGTCGCAACGATTGCCAGTCTGATCAAGATTCAGGTTGATCGTCGTCGCGCGAGCGCCCTCGCCCCCGTTTCCGTGGTTGAAACCGAGCACGCGGTCGAGGTCAGCAAGGCCAAATCGGCGACGGTCACCAACGATGCTGATCGTCCCGGTGATACTCTGTCCTAATGCGGTTTGATCGATTCCTCCTTCGTCGCCGCGACGAGTCCTAGTCCAGGCCTCACTCGTCGCGGTGTTCGTTGGCCGCACGAATCGAATCACAAAGGACCCCAATGAACTCTGTTTCCCCTGAATCACGCACGGCGGCCTCTTCACAGACTGAGGCAGTTTCACGCACCTTGGCCGAAAAGGTCTGGGACGACCATCGTGTGGTTGCCGGTGAGGATGGCGCACCCGACCTCATCTACATCGACCTGCACCTGTTGCACGAGGTCACCAGTCCGCAAGCTTTCGAGGGACTCCGCCTTGCCGGTCGCCCCGTGCGTCGCCCAGATCTGACGATCGCAACCGAAGATCACAACACTCCGACGCTCGACATCGACAAGCCGATCGCCGATCTGACCAGCCGCACCCAGATCGAAGCGCTACGCACCAACGCCAAAGAATTCGGCATCCGGTTGCACTCACTCGGCGACCTCGAGCAAGGCATCGTTCACGTGGTGGGGCCGCAGCTCGGGCTGACCATGCCGGGCATCACCGTGGTCTGTGGCGACTCGCACACCTCCACGCACGGCGCGTTCGGGGCGATCGCTTTTGGCATCGGTACGAGCGAGGTTGAGCACGTTTTGGCCACCCAAACGCTGCCCCTGCAGGCGTTCAAGACGATGGCAATCAACGTCGAAGGAACCCTGCGCCCCGGAGTGACCGCGAAAGACATCATTCTCGCGGTGATCGCCCAAATCGGCACCGGCGGTGGCCAGGGTTACATTCTGGAGTACCGCGGCAGCGCCATCCGGGCACTCTCCATGGAGGGTCGCATGACGATCTGCAACATGTCGATCGAGGCTGGCGCTCGCGCCGGCATGATTGCGCCAGATCAGGTCACCTACGACTACCTCAAGGGGCGTCCGCACGCCCCCGCCGGCGCCGACTGGGATGCCGCCGTCGCCTACTGGGACACCCTCGCCACCGATGACGGTGCAGTGTTTGACGCCGAAGTGTTCCTCGACGCCGACACGCTCGAGCCCTTTGTCACTTGGGGAACCAACCCCGGCCAGGGTGTCTCGCTCAGCGACGTTGTGCCGAACCCTGCCGATGTCGCCGACCTCAACGAGCGTTCCTCGGCCGAGCGTGCCCTCGAGTACATGGACATCGCCGCTGGCACCCCGATGAAAGACATCCGTGTGGATGCTGTCTTCATGGGTTCCTGCACCAACAGTCGCATCGAAGACTTGCGTGCCTTCGCGTCCATCATCAAGGGTAAGAAGAAAGCGGACGGCGTTCGCGTCATGGTCGTTCCAGGCAGCGCGCGCGTGCGCATTGAAGCCGAGGCCGAGGGCATCGACCAAATCGTCAAAGACTTTGGTGCCGAATGGCGTTTCGCGGGGTGCTCGATGTGCCTCGGGATGAACCCCGACCAGTTGGCGCCGGGTGAGCGTTGTGCCTCCNCCTCCAACCGCAACTTTGAGGGCCGTCAGGGCAAGGGTGGTCGCACCCACTTGGTGTCGCCACTGGTTGCCGCTGCGACCGCAATTCGCGGAACGCTGTCGAGCCCGTGGGATTTGACTGTTGACAACTCTGCAAACGCCGAGGAGGCCCGCTGATGGAAAAAGTTACCGTCGTTTCAGGAATTGCGGTTCCGCTCAAGCGAGCCAACGTTGATACCGACCAGATCATCCCCGCGGTGTTCCTGAAGCGGATAACCAAGACCGGGTTTGATGATGCCCTCTTCTATGCCTGGCGCCAAGACCCCGAATTTGTCCTCAACATCCCACCGTTCGATAAGGGAACAATTCTGGTTGCCGGCCCCGATTTCGGCACCGGTTCCAGTCGCGAGCACGCCGTGTGGGCGCTTCGCGACTACGGGTTCACCGCCGTTATTTCTTCGCGCTTTGGCGACATTTTTCGGGGCAACTCCGGCAAGCAGGGTCTGATTGCTGCGCAGGTTTCTGAAGCCGATGTCGAGCGCATGTGGGCTCTCATCGATGCGACCCCGGGAATCGAAGTAGCAGTCGACCTGATCGAGCGGATTGTCACCGTGGGTGAACTGACGATACCTTTTCAGTTAGATGATTACACCCGTTGGCGTTTGCTCGAAGGACTAGACGACATCGGCTTGACGTTGCGTGATGAAGCACAGATAACAGAGTTCGAAGCTCGCCGTGAAAGCTGGCGCCCACTGACTTTGCCGGCAAAATAGGCACCCCTGTTTTGCGCAAAAATTACTGAGGTAGCAAGGGTTCGAATATGAGTTCTCTGATTAATGACGCCCAGCGGGCGGGAGCACGGGTCGGACTCAAGTCCGACACCATCGTGATCAACGGTGGCAAGCCGCTTACGGGCCGCATCGAAGTTCGTGGCGCCAAAAACCTCGCCACCAAGGCGATGGTCGCGGCACTATTGGCCGAGACCCCCAGCACCCTGAAAGACGTTCCGAACATCAGTGACGTCAACATTGTCACTGGCATGCTCGAGGCCTACGGAGTATCAGTCACGGAGACTGCGCCAGGCACTCTCGTGCTCGATCCGAGCAACGTGCTCAAAGCCCACTTTGCTGAGATCGACGCACTCGCCGGTTCAAGCCGCATCCCGATCCTGTTCTGTGGCCCGCTGCTCCATCGCCTCGGCGAGGCTCTCATCCCCGACCTCGGAGGTTGCCGCATTGGTGACCGTCCCATCGACTTTCACCTCGATGCCCTCCGCAAATTCGGTGCCATCGTCGACAAGAGTTACGAAGGAATCCGGCTCACAGCACCCGACGGTTTGAAGGGGGCGTTCATTGAACTTCCGTACCCCAGCGTCGGCGCGACTGAACAGGTTTTGTTGACCGCGGTCTGCGCTGAAGGTGTCACCGAACTCAAGAATGCGGCGATCGAGCCAGAGATCATGGACCTCATCGCCATCTTGCAGAAGATGGGGGCCATCATCAATGTGGAACCCAACCGGGTGATCTTCATTGAGGGTGTCAAAAACCTCGTCGGCTACAACCACCGCGCACTGTTTGACCGCAACGAGGTCGCGAGCTGGGCATCGGCAGCACTGGCCACCGAGGGCGACATTTTTGTCGGCGGGGCCCGCCAACAGGAGCTCATGACGTTCCTCAACATCTTCCGCAAGGTGGGAGGCGCGTTCGACATTCACGAGGACGGCATCCGGTTCTACCATCCCGGTGGCGACCTCAAACCCGTTGTCGTCGAGACCGATGTTCACCCCGGTTTCATGACCGACTGGCAGCAGCCACTCATTGTGGCCCTCACCAAAGCGCACGGTGTGTCCATCGTTCACGAGACCGTGTACGAAAATCGTCTCGGCTTTACGGACGCCCTGATCGCCATGGGCGCCAACATTGTCGTGCACAAGAACGGGCTCGAATCTGTCACCAGACGGGTGCCTCGCCGCCCCCTCGAACAAGCGGCCGTCATCACCGGGCCGACCCCGTTGCACGGCGCAGACATTGTGATTCCCGACCTTCGCGGTGGTTTCAGCCACCTGATTGCAGCGCTGACGGCCGAAGGAAAGTCCACAATCAGTAACGTCGGAATTATCAGCCGCGGCTACGAGCACTTCACCGATAAACTGCGCTTTCTTGGTGCTGACTTTATCTACGAAGGCTAAAACGTTATGGCTGCAACCACAATCGTGCCGAAGGTGGCCTCGGAGAAGACTCCGATCTTTCGGCTCATCTCGGTAATCGCTCTGCCGCCAATGGCGTTTCTCGCTCACCTGAACCTTCACGGTGTGGAGAATGTTCCCACCACCGGGGCCTTTGTTCTTGCCCCCAACCACTACAGCGAGATCGACCCACTCGTGATGGGGGTAGCCATGTGGAAGGTGGGGCGGATGCCTCGCTACCTCGCCAAAGCGTCGCTTTTTCGCGTACCCGTGATCGGCGCCCTCCTGCGGGCTTCCGGGCAGATTCCGGTGGAACGTGCCGGAACTACCCGCAAGAATGACCCGATCGTTGCAGCCAAAAGGATTGCCGAAGAGGGGCACGCCGTCGTCATTTACCCGGAAGGGTCATTGACGAGAGACCCCGCCCTGTGGCCGATGCGAGGAAAGACTGGTGCAGTGCGCACCGCGCTGGAACAGGGCATCCCGATCATCCCGGCAGCGCACTGGGGAACCCAGAACGTCATGCCCCGTTACGGCGGAAAACTGAGTTTTTGGCCTCCACGCAAGCCGATCGAAATCCTTTTCGGGCCAGCCGTTGACCTTTCCGCTTTCGCCGGAAAGCCGCTCGATACCGTCACCCTTGCGGCGGCAACCTCGCTCGTGATGGACGCCATAACGAAACTGTGTGAAGAGCTGCGCGGCGAAAAGGCTCCGGCTGAACGCTGGGATCCCAGCAAGAAGAACCAAAAAGAAACGGGCCGTTTTGAGTAACTCAGCGTTCGGCGCCGACGTGGACGAAGCAATCCGCACGGGTCGCAAAGTCGCCGTTCTTGGTGCCGGCTCGTGGGGCACCACCTTTGCGAAGATTCTGGCCGACGGAGGTTCGGATGTTGCGCTCTGGGCCAGGCGACCGGAGCTTGCACGAGAGATTTCGCAGTCCAAGCGCAACAGCGACTACCTGCCGGGCATCAACCTTCCCCGCACCCTGTGGGCAAGCTCACGGCTACCCGAGGTTCTCGACGGTGCGGAGATGATTTTTCTCTCTGTTCCAAGCCAATCGCTGCGCGAGAATCTCAACATTGTGCGCGAACTAATTCCAGCCGATGCCATTGTCGTGTCACTCATGAAGGGCGTCGAAAAGGGTTCCCGATTTCGGATGAGCGAAGTCATCACCCAGGAGTTGCGCATCAGCCCCGATCGCATCGCGGTGGCATCCGGCCCCAACCTGGCCCTCGAGATCGCGAAAGAGCAGCCCACAGCAGCTGTGATCTCCTCGGAGTCGTTGGAGACAGCGACTCTCGTCGGAATCACCGCGACGAACCCCTACTTTCGTTCCTACGTGAACACTGATGTCATCGGCACCGAGTTTGGTGGCGTGCTGAAGAACCTCATCGCTGTGGCCATCGGCATCGTCGACGGTGTGGGTTTTGGCGAGAACACCAAGGCTTCGATCATCACCCGTGGCCTCGCCGAAATGACGGCTTTTGCCGTGGCCTACGGTGGTCGCGCCGAAACGATCTCCGGTCTCGCTGGACTTGGCGACCTCATCGCCACCTGCGGTTCTCCGCTCTCGCGCAACAACACCGCCGGACGGTTGCTCGGGCAGGGTTACAGTTTTTCAGATGTTGTGTCGCAGATGAATCAGACCGCTGAAGGGTTGTCGTCGGTCGCCCCCGTGCTCGAGCTTGCGCTCGCCAAGGGCGTGGAGATGCCGATCGTCAGCCAGGTCGCCGAAGTATTGGCCGGCACCTTGAATCCGAGAGACATCGCACCCCACTTGACCACCGATCCGATGCCGCAAGGCGAGTAAGTGCTCACCGCTCTCGACGACGGTGCGCTACTGGCCGAGAAGACCGGCCAGTCGCCGGCGACGGTCGTTGCGCTTCACGGGTGGGGTCGGTCGGGCGCCGACTTTGCACAAATTGTTTCGGGGCTGGATGCTGTTGCCATTCACCTGCCCGGTTTCGGCATCACCCCTGAGCCGGCCACCGCGTGGGGGAGTGAAGAGTATGCGGATGCTGTTGCTCGGGCCCTCGCTGGCAGTGCCCCCGTTGTTGTGGTGGCCCATTCTTTTGGTGGAAGGGTAGCCGTTCGCCTTGCCGCAAAATATCCAGAATTGGTGAGCGGACTGGTGCTCACCGGGGTTCCCCTCGTGCGGTTGGTTGCTGCGCCGAAGCCGCCGCTCACGTTTCGGTTGATTCGTTCGCTGGCTAAGGCGGGAATCATCCCGAAGCAAGTTCTCGAAGCCCAGCGCCACAAACGTGGGTCTGCCGACTATCGTGCCGCTCGTGGCGTCATGCGCGACGTTCTGGTTCGCGTCATCGGCGAGGACTACCGCGACGATCTTGCTCGGGTTGCCGTGCCGGTTCGGATGGTCTGGGGCGAGAACGACACTGCTGCGCCGGCAGATGCGGGGGCTGCTGCCAGCACGCTCATCAACGACGCGACCTTCCGCACGGTTGCTGGCGCTGGGCATTTGCTCGAGGGTGCACTCCAGCTCGAAGTGCGCGACGAGCTTCATGAACTGATCTCTGAGCTGAATTCTGCCGTGAAGCCTGGAGTGAACTCTGCCGTGACCCCCGACGTGAAGGACAAGTAGTCGTGCCCATCGTACTTCTCTGGATAATTGCCGTGCCGGCCTCGTTGGTGGCAGTTGCGATCGGTTCCCTGCGCTGGCTACGCATCGGCCAGCGCGAGCACTACATCCCCGGCTCCGTCGTCCCGATGGCGTTGCTCTGGCTTCGCACGCATCCGATCAATCTTGTTGCTGTGGCCCTTTCGGTGGTGCTGATCGCGCTTTCAATGGTTTCCGGACTCCAGTTTGTGGTGCTCGGTGCCATCGTTGTTCTCGCGTTCGTCCCCCTCGGACTCTCAATTCGCGGCCGCACGAGCACGCTCGCCTGGACGGTGCGGCTTAGACGCCTTGCCAGTGTTCTCGGTGTGTTGTTCGTTGTCGTCGGAGGCGTCCTGAGCACTCTGGCGGGCCCCGTGGGCCTCGGCCTCACCGTGTTGCTGGCAGCTCCGCTCACCGATCTCGCGTTGCAAATTCTGTGGCCGATCGAGAAGCGCCTATCACGCAAATACTTGGTCAGTGCCCGTAAACGCCTGCAACAGGTTCGTCCGCGCATCGTTGCCATCACCGGTTCTTACGGCAAAACCTCCACCAAGGGTTACGTCGCCCATCTACTAGCCGACAGCTTCTCCGTGGTGGCGAGCCCGGCAAGTTTCAACAACCTGATGGGCCTCTCGCGGGCAGTGAATGAGCGCGTTGTCGCCGGCACCGAAGTGTTTGTGGCCGAGATGGGCATCCATGCTCCCGGTCAAATTCGGGAACTCTCTGAAAGCTTCCCCCCCGACATCGCGGCGATCACCACCGTCGGGGAGGCCCACATCGCGAGCCTCAAATCGCGCGAGGTCATTTTTCGCGCGAAAGCGGAGATCACTGAGAAAGCCCGCATCGTCGTGCTGCCGATTGACCAGCCGGAGCTCGCGGGGCTCGCGGAGCGTTGCCGCACCGAAGGCAAGATTGTCGTCACCGTTTCAACCGTTCCCGGTTCGGGAGCGGATGTCATCGTCGATGCGGCTCGCGAAATTGTCACGGTGCGAGAAGGTAAGGCACTTGCGACGGCTGCGATTGCCGTTTCCAACCTCGGGCACGCGGTCAACGTTGCTGTCGCTGTGGGCATCGCGCACGCCCTCGATCTGCCACTGGCCGCCATCGCACCGCGCCTGGCCTCAGTTCCCGAAGCACGCCACCGCGCAGAAGTTCAGCAGACCCCCGCGGGGGTGCTGATCGTCGATGACACCTACAATTCCAACCCGGTCGGAGCGGATCGCGCGGTGCGCGGCGCTGCTGCGCTCGCTGCCGAACGCGGTGGCCCGCTCGTGGTGGTCACTCCCGGCATGGTTGAACTCGGGCACGTGCAGTTCGAGCGCAACAAAGCCCTCGGTGCTGCGGTTTCTGAGGTGGGGGGGCACCTGTTTGCGATTGCCCGCACCAACCGTGCAGCGCTGGTCGCTGGTGCGGTTGCTGGTGCGGTTGCTGGTGGTGCGGCGAGCTCAGCCGCCGGTCATCCGGTGCGGATTTTTGAGCGACGCGAAGACGCCGTTGCGGCAGCCCTCGATCAGGCTGGCGACCGAGGCGTTATCCTCTATGAGAACGACCTGCCGGATCACTACCCGTAAATCAGTCACACTCTGGGCGGCAGCAGAGAAGGTGTGGCGTCAGAACGTTGGATGGTATTTTCGTGAGTGCACCGTGGGCTGTCTTGTTTGGTGGGCCTTCGCCCGAGCATGAAATCTCCATCCTTACGGGGCTCCAAGCTGAACGAGTTCTGACCTCGGCCGGTCACGCGGTGACCCCGATCTACTGGTCTCCCTCTGGCGAGTGGTTCCAGGTCCCCGCTGGAACTGAAGGCAAAGACTACCTCGACGCTGTGCCGAAGGGCGCAAAGCCGATTGAGGTTCGCCTCTCCGGCGACTCTGGCCTTTTCGTGAAGAAGCGCGAACTGCAAATCGAAGCGGTGCTCCTGTGCCTGCACGGTGGGGTCGGCGAGGGGGGCGGAGCGGCAGCGTTGTTCTCCCTGCTCGGAATTCCCGCCACCGGCTCGTCGCTGTTCGCCGGTGCCGTCGGCATGGACAAGCTCGCGTTCGGTGGCCTGATGGAGGTGTCGGGCATCCCGACCCTTCGCCGTGAACACCTCTCCCACGTTGTTGAACCAACCTTTGCTGGCCCCTACATCGTGAAGCCCCGCTTCGGTGGTTCTTCGATCGGGATCGAGATCGTAGAGGACATCGCCACCGCTCGCGCCGTCGCCAAGGCCAGTGCACNCCTCCGCGCCGGAGCCGTCGTCGAGCCGTACCGCCCCAGCCTCATCGACCTCAACATCTCGTTCCGCACCTACCCGAGCCTCGAGGTGACGGCGGTGGAGAAGCCACTGCGTGACGCTCCGGATGCTGGTGCTAGCGCCGCCGGTACCGCCGGCGCCGCTTCTGGTGGCGCTGCCAAGTCGGGGCTCTACTCGTACGCCGAGAAGTACCTCTCCGGTGGGGCCGGCAGCGAAGCTGGGCTCTCCAGCGCTCCCCGCGAATTTCCTGCCGTGCTCCCTTCCGGTGTTGCCGAGAAGGCGGCCCAGTTCGCGGCCCGGGTTGCCGAGGTCACCGGGTTGACCGGCATCGTGCGCGTCGACCTGCTGCTGGATGAGGCCACCAGCGAGCTGTACGTCAACGAGGTGAACTCCATCCCGGGTGCCATGTCGCTGTACCTCTGGGCGCCGCAGGTTCCCGCAGCGACCGTGCTCATGGATGCGCTCGTCGAAGCCCGCGATAAGCGTTTCGCGCTCCCCGCCTCAGGCTTCGGTGCGGGCGCTGCCCTCCGTGCTGCCGGAGGGATTGCCGGCAAGCTGGTCGGGTTGGACGGTCCGCGCGGCTAAAGGCCTTCGCTCTCTGTAGGCCTTCGTGACCTACAGGTTCGAGAGCAGGGCGCGCATTTCGGCGATCTCCGCCGTTTGGCTGGTGACGATTCTCTGGGCGAGAGCCAAGACATCCGCGTCCGCCCCGTTGGCGATGACCGGTTCCGCCATGGCGATGGCACCCTCGTGGTGCGCGATCATCTGCTCGAGAAAAAGGGTGCTTGCTTCGGCGCCACTGGCTCGTTCGAGGGCTTGCATGTCGGTATTCGACATCATCCCGTTTCCGCCGTGGTCCATGCCCTCCATGCCGCCCATGCCGGCTTGCGACGGGAGTCCCCATCCTTTCAGCCACGATTCCATCAACGCGATCTCCGGCGCCTGCGCAGCCTTGATTCGTTTGCCGAGGGCCATTACCCGTGGATCAACACCGTTCTTGGCGAGCAACATATCGACCATCTCGATGGCCTGCTCGTGGTGCGGGATCATCATCATGGTGAACATTGTGTCGACCGAGTTGGCGGTGCCGCTGCTCGAGCCGTTGTCATTCGTATAGCCCTGCGGACCAGTTCCCATTCCCATGCCGAAGATTCCGGGAGCGCACGCGGTGAGGCTGAGGCTTAGCCCCAGTGCTGTGGCAGTGAGTGCGACGAGGGTTGTCGAACGGCGGTTGGTGCGGCGGTTACTGCTCATCTGAATCTCCTGAGTCTGAGGCTGTTCGTTACGACAAAAACTGACGAGAAGGCCATTGCCGCTCCGGCAACCAGCGGGTTGAGGAGACCGGCCATCGCGATCGGGATTGCTGCCACGTTGTAGGCGAAGGCCCAGAACAAATTGCCTTTGATGGTACCGAGGGTCGAACGAGAGAGCCTGATGGCATCGGCGACCGCGAGCAGATCGCTCGCCATCACGGTGATGTCGCTCGCGGCAATCGCAGCATCCGTTCCCGTACCCATCGCGATGCCGAGATCTGAGGCGGCAAGAGCCGCCGCATCGTTCACGCCGTCGCCCACCATCGCGACTACGCTGCCAGCAGCCTGAAGCTCGCGAATCACCGCAAGCTTGCCTTCCGGGGTGATTCCTGCACGCACGTCGGTGATGCCCACCTGAGCGCCGACGGAAGCCGCTGCTCCCGAGTTATCGCCGGTCAGCAGGATGGGGTTGAGCCCAAGAGCCTTGAACTTCGCGATTGCTGCTGCGCTGGTTGGTCGAACGGTGTCGCCGACAACGATCAGGCCGCGCACCGTGCCATCCCACGCGACGGTGATAGTGCTGCGACCGGCTGTCTCGCCAGCATCCGCCGCCGCTCGCAGGTCAGCGGGCACGGTGAGCGCCCACGCCTCCTTGAGCCAATCGGCCTTACCGGCGACAACGTGCACGCCGTTGACGAGGGCGTGCACGCCCTGCCCGGCAACAGCGCTAAACGATTCTGCGGGGCTGATGGTCAGGCCGCGAGCTTCAGCAGCATCCAGAATCGCCATCGCCACCGGATGCTCGGACCCGGCCTCGACAGCGGCCGCCCATTGGAGGACGAGNGATTCGGCTGCTTGGTTGGTCTCGTCTGCCGGGCCTGTGGTGGCGCCGCTGATCGCGGTCACACTGTCGATGCTCATCTGGCCGGTCGTGACCGTGCCGGTCTTGTCCAGCACGACGGTATTGACCCGCTTGGTTTGTTCGAGGACCTGCGGGCCGCGAATCAGGATCCCCAACTGGGAGCCGCGCCCGGTTCCGACCAGCAGCGCTGTGGGAGTGGCGAGGCCGAGGGCGCATGGGCAGGCGATGATGAGGGTCGCAACGGCGGCAGTGAAGGCGACCGACGCTTCGGCACCGACCAGCAGCCAGCCGGCAAGAGTCAGGATCGCGAGCACAATGACCACCGGCACGAAGATGGCGGAGACTCGGTCGGCGAGGCGCTGAACATCCGCTTTGCCGGTCTGCGCATCCTCGACCAGTTTGCCGAGGCGGGCCAGCTCAGTGTCGGCACCGATTCGGGTCACCTCGACCACGAGGCGTCCGCCGACGTTGAGCGTTGCTCCGACGACGCGGTCGTCAGGCCCGACCTCGACGGGAACGGATTCTCCGGTCAGCATGCTGGCGTCGACGGCGGACTGGCCTTCCCTCACCAAGCCGTCGGTCGCGATCTTCTCTCCGGGGCGGACCACGAACAGGTCGCCGATGCTCAGGGCGGACACCGCGACACTGCGTTCCACGCCGTCGCGGAGGAGGGTGGCGTTCTTCGCGCCGAGGTCGAGGAGGGCTCGCAACGCCTCGGTTGAACTCTTCTTGGCGCGTGCCTCGGCGTAGCGCCCGGCGAGAATGAACACGGTGACGGCCGAGGCTACCTCGAGATAGATTTCATCGGCACCAGAACCGGGCACGGTGAAAAACTCGAAGCTCATGTGCATCCCGGGCATTCCGGCCATACCGAAAAAGAGGGCGTAGAGCGACCAGCCGAAGGCGGCCAGCACTCCGACGCTGATGAGGGTGTCCATGGTGGCGGCGCCGTGGCGGGCGTTCACCCAGGCGGCGCGGTGGAACGGCCATGCGCCCCACACGGCTACCGGGGCTGTGAGCGTGAGGGCCAACCACTGCCAATTGGTGAACTGCAGGAGGGGGATCATCGACATGAGCACGACCGGCACGGCGAGGACGGTGCTGATGAGGACACGCTGCTTGAGCTGGGCGAGTTCGGCGGCGTCGCGGGTGGCGGGGGTTTCGGTGCTGTTGCTGGTGCCGGCCGTGGTACGGGATGCGCCGGCCGGATCGGATGCATCGAGGGAGCGTGCTGGCGGTGCAGGCAGTGTTGCGGTGTATCCAGCATCCGCAATCGACTTGATGAGTTCCTCGGTGGTGACACCGTCTCCCGCGAAGACCCTCGCCTTTTCGGTCGCGTAATTGACGGTCGCTTCGACGCCCTCAAGCTTGTTGAGCTTGCGCTCGATGCGGGTGGCACACGAGGCGCAGGTCATGCCCTGAATCTCGAGCACGACATCCGTTGTGACGGCCGTACCTGCCTTACGAACGGCAGCGACCCCATTGCTGATTTCGACGTCGATCCCCGAGTCGATCCCCGCAGTTCGGTCGATCACGATACGACCAGTGTGTATCCCGCCTCGGTGACCGCTGCGTTCACGTCATCATCGGCAAGCGGTGCGGCTGAAACAACGCTCACGACTGACTGCCCACCCTTGTGCAACTCAACATTGACGGTCTCCACACCGTCAACGGCCGTCAACTCTTCGGTGACGCTGGCAACGCAGTGGGCGCAGGTCATTCCCTCGACAAGGTAGTTCGTTGTTGTGCTCATGCCTGCCACTCTAATACCCCCTAGGGGTACCGTCCAGTGCCTCCAGGGTGCTGGGCGTGTTGTTGTTTCGTAAAACAGGAAGATGCCTGCCGGATGACTCCAAAAAGCCCGAGATACAGGGGTGGATCATGTGACGCGAGTCACTCCTGCCACTCCTGCCACACGGCTTCCTGTTTTACGCAAAAAACACCGAGTAAGGTCCCGCTTGCGCGCAAAAACAGGGCCGAGCGAACCGAATCAGTTGTTGGGCGCGCCCAAACTATCCTCGATCTCCGTGCAACCGCCGGTCTCGCGGGCGAACCCGACAGCGCCAACCAGGTCGAAGAGGGCAGCGCCGGGGGAGGCGGCATCCCGGTTGACGATCACTTCGGTCGCGGGGCTGCGGCCGTAGGTGGTGAAGACGTAGCTGGGGGCGTTGGTGTCATCGCGTAACCAGTAGACGTTGTCAACGAGCACGCAGGGGAGGGNGGAGGTGGGGGCTGGTTCGGCAACACCGCAACGCAGGATGACCGCGGTGGGGGATCCCCAAGCACCAGTGCCTTGAGCGTTGGTCTCGTGGTATTCGAGGCCGACCACGGTGTCGGGCAGGCGTGCACTGATTTCCGCGCACCCCGGATCGGTGGCGTTGGCTGCCGGCTCGAGTGCTACGGCGGTCGCGCATCCGCTCAAGGCTGCTACAACGATTGCGGCCAGTAGGGCCGCTGTGGTGGGGATCCGGAGCAACGTTTTCATCACTTTCAGATTACCGCCTCCCAGCGGAGAGCCTGATGTGAAAATCACGAGTCCTGTGCCTGTGCCTGTGGCGCCCGCACCATTCATTGACCGAGAATGCTTGCGTCTTTCTCGCCAACAGCCAAAAAGTTTCAAAAATAATGAATGCTGTTTCTTTTTCACTACTACAATTTCAATGTTATGCACATGAGTGTTTCCACTCAGTGACCCATATGCCCCAAGACATCCACCGTAATTCATCGGGTGGGGAACAGGAATGTCCATGAAGAACAAAACCTTCGCCGCGGTTGCGGTGGCGTTCGCTTTGGTAGTCGCTCCCGCGGCCGCCGGCGTTGCCAGTGCAACAACAGCGCCTACGNCCTCAATTTTGATGTTCTCCAAGGAGGGCATCACCGACCCCGACGTGGGTCAAGAAGACCTCGCGATGGCTGCGGCTCTCGCATCAATCGGCACGGTCACCACCTTCGACGGTGGCAACGGTTCCGCTGCGGCGTGGACTGCGGCCCTCGCTGGCAAAGACGCAGTGGTTTTCCCCGAAGGCGATGTTTACGACAATGCCGACGCTATGAGTACAGAGGCAGCCGCCTACATCAAAAGCTGGATTTCTGCCGGCCACACGGCGATCGGAACCGGTTCCTATACCCACTCAAACTTCATTAACTACTTGACTGGCGTCGACTTCACCTGGGACGATGGCGGTGCTGAAGGCGACTGGAGCCTTCAGACTCCCACTGAAGGTGCCCCCGAGACGCTCCCCAATGTCGACTATGGCGGAGGAATCACCACCTACGGCGATTGGACCACCGAGCAGAAGGCTGCCGTAACACCGCTGTACTTGGACGCGAGCGGGACCAACCTCGGTGTCGGATCGTTCCCCGTAGGTAGCGGGGCCTTCATTTACTACGCCTACGACTGGTACCCCGATTCTGCGGACCGCGAGAGCGGTGCGAGCGCATTGTGGGAGGATGCCCTTCGCCTCGGAGCGTCCAATACGCTATCACCGATCGAGCAAGCTCCCACCGTTCTTGGCCTAGACATCACTCTCGACCTCGCGGTCGGCGATGTCGTTGCCGGTGCACCGGTCGATGCAACCGGTTACGGCATGAAGTCTGACTCGCCGTGGGATCTGGTGCTTCGCTCCACCCCCGTCACGCTGGATTTCGGTAGAGTCGACGGCACCGGCTCTGTTACTGTCAGCGCCGTGATTCCTGATGGCCTTGAGGTCGGATGGCACTCCCTCACCCTCACGGGAACGGCAGAGGATGGCACCACCTATGAGCGCGTCGTTCGCTTCGAGATCGCCGCGGATGGCACTCTCGCCTCCGACATTGAGGTTCTTGACCTCGCGAAGGTCGCCGTGGTGGCAGATCCCGCACTCGCAGCTACCGGTGTCGAGGCGGCCGTGCCGTTCGGTTTGGCCGTGCTGGCGCTCCTCGCTGGTGCAACGCTGGTTGTGGTTCGCCGCAAGCGTGCGAACGCCTAACACTCAGTTTCACTAGCAACTGATCAACAGTGAGGGATGCCTCCGCTTCGGCGGGGGCATCCCTTTTTTGCGTCGGTTCACTGTTTCGCGCGGGGTTGCTTGTGCGTAAAACAGGAAGATGCCTACCGGATGGGCAGCAACAGCCCGGAACATCAGGGTGCCTGCAGAGATGCGAGGCACACAAGCCACTCCAGCCCCACGAATTCCTGTTTTACGCAACAACACCCCCACGTAGCGGCACCCACACGCAACAGCATCCCCACGCAACAACAGCCGCGCCCGAACACCCCGGCAGAGCAGGCGCCCAGCGCTCGGCTACGGTGGTTTCTATGAGCGCAGCAGACACCCTCCGCGGCATCGGCGAACAGGCGACGTTGGCCCGCATCTTCCCGCGCCTGCCGGCATCCGCCAGCCAACTACTCGGTCCGGGCGATGACGCGGCTGTCATGCGCGCCCCGGACAGCCGCTACGTCGTCACCACCGACATGATGATCCACGGCCCCGACTTCCGGCTCGCCTGGTCCAGTGGCTACGACCTCGGTTGGAAAGCCGCCGTCACCAACCTTGCCGACGTTGCCGCAATGGGGGCAGTGCCGACCGCGCTTGTTGTCGCAATTGCGGCACCCGCGGACACCCCGGTCGAGTTTCTGGAACAGATCGCCGATGGTCTCCGCGTCGCCTGCGAACTCCTCGCGCCCGGCTGCGGTGTGGTCGGCGGTGACCTCTCCGTGTCAGACACGCTCACGTTCGCAGTCACCGCTTTCGGCGACCTGGAGGGTCGAGCACCGGTTGTTCGTTCCGGCGCCCGGGTTGGCGACATTGTCGCGGTTTCGGGTGCGCTGGGCCTTTCTGCCGCCGGGCTGGCCCTTCTTTTCGAGCACGCTGTAACCGCGGGGACACCGGATGCCACGGCTGCAGCAGCGCTCCGCTCCCAGTACCCCGAGGCGCTTGCCGCGCAACTCGCGCCCCGCCCTCCCATCGCGGACGGTCCAGCCGCCGCCATCGCGGGGGCCACCGCGATGCTCGACCTCAGTGACGGGCTCGTGCTGGACGCGCGTCGTGTCGCCCGTGCGAGCGGGGTGACGATCGCCCTGAGTTCGGATGCGGTGGCCGCTGTTGCCGGTGACAGCACTGTGAAGCTCGCCCTCGACGGTGGCGAAGACCACTCGCTGTTCGCGACCTTCCCTTCGGGCACCGTGCTCCCTGGTGGCTTTCGCGCGATCGGAGAGGTTGTTACCCCCGGAGACGACGCGCACCGTGGTCAGGTCACGGTCGACGGCATCCTCTACGGCGCAGACGGTGGCTGGGACCCTTACGCCGGTTGGCTGGGTGGCCGCGGTTAGCTCGGTGGGGTTGCGTAAAACAGGAAGATGCCTGCCGGTTCGGTAGCCAAAGCCCGGCATATCAGGGTGCGTGAGGCGACTTCAGCCACTTCAGCCACACACATTCCTGTTTTACGCACACAACCCGACTTCCAGCCGCGCAACTGCGATCAGGCAGGTTGCAACCAATACAGCACGGTGTCGCCGTAGGTTTTCGCCTTGTCGAGCTGGAGGCCGGCGGGCCACACAGGCGCCGCATCCCGCGAGGCACGCTCGATGACGACGATCGCATCCTCGGCCAAACGCGGCACGAGCGCCGCGAGGTTCTGCTCCAACTCGTGGTTACTGAGTTCGTAGGGCGGGTCGAAGAACACTAGGTCCCACAGGCTGCTGTCACCGTCAAGAAATGCCTGCACCGCTTGGCCGGCGACCTCGATGCGCAGGGTCGAACTTTTCGGCGCCTTGCCCCGGATGAGCGCAGCGTTACTCCGGCAAATCTTCGCCGCCGCCGGGGTCTTTTCCACCAACACCACGTAGGCGGCACCGCGGGATGCTGCCTCCAAGCCGAGCGAGCCGGTGCCAGCGTACAGGTCAAGCACGCTGTAGCCGTCGATGGCGTCCCGAGCGTCGAGCGCCGAAAACAGTGCCTCGCGAACCCGGTCGCTGGTGGGACGGGTGCCGGTCGGGGGAACGGTGAGGGNGAGGGAGCCGGCAAAACCGGAAATGATACGAGCCACACCGCCAGACTACAAGTGCAGCGCGGCGAGCTGGCGACCTCCGCGGCATTACTCCACGCCATTGCCTTGCGCCATTGCCTTGCGGCATTGCTCTGCGCCATTGCTCTGCGGCATTGCCGCGATTGGCGGTGTCGGCACGGTCAGCGGCGTGCCCCACAATGGACCCATGGAAACACCAGAACTCGCGACCGACCCAAGCGCAGCTAACTCCGTTGCCGACCCCAGCGAGGCCGACCCCAACACTCTCCAGTTCAATGCCGTCGAGGGGCGCTCGCTCGACCTGCAGCGCGTGCTTGACCTCTATCGGGCGGTCGGCTGGGACACCTACGCCAACGACCCCGGCACCCTTTCTCTTGCGCTTGCCGGTTCGACCCGGGTGGTGGTGGCGACCCGTGGCGAGCAGATTCTGGGGCTGGCCCGCGTCGTTTCTGACAAGGCGACGGTCTGCTACTTGCAGGACATTCTGGTGCACCCGGATGAACAGCGCCAGGGCCTCGGTAGGGCCCTCGTAGGGCTGGCGCTCGCACCGTTTGGTCACGTGCGCCAGAAGGTGCTCCTCACCGACGACGAGGATGGCCAGCGCGCGTTCTACGAGTCGCTCGGTTTCTCGCTCGTTACGGGCGCTCTTCGCGCTTTCGTGCGCTTCGACTGACACTGAGATCGTGCGTTGGGAGCAGGCGCTGAGTTGGGTCCAGTGATGAAGATTGGTGGCAACTACGGCAATAAAAATTGCCGTATGTCGGGCAGTTAAATTATGTAATCTAATTTCGTTCGTTATGCGAACATCAGTTCGACAACGCTGGAATTTCGATAACGACGAAACCTTATTTTCCCGCTACGTTCAACAGGGTCGTGTTTGTTGAGTGTTTTTTCACCGCTGACGATCGACACAAGATTTCTGTCGAAAGGTTTTCGACAGGGGAAACGGGAACCTGCTCATGAAGAAGAAAACTCTTGCCGCTGTAGTTCTGGCACTCGCTGTGGTGACCGCTCCAGCGTTCTCGGGAGCGGTCTATGCGGATGAGGTGGTCAGCCCGATTGGCGCACCATCGGCTCCACCCAGTGGTTGTGTCGGGGATTGCCCGCCAGACTCCTCAGGTGACCCAACCGCAGGTTCCGACGTATCGACTGATGTGCCACCCTCCGACACCAGTGGCGACACCTCGGGTTCTACGCCCGCAGGCTCTGGCGACACCTCGGGTTCCACGCCCGCGGGGTCTGGTGACACAACACCGACCCCAACACCGACCCCAGAACCAACGAGCGACGACACGTCGGTCGTCGACCCTGCCGTTGGACTCGACGTCACGCTCGACCTCGCCGTCGGCGACTTCGTCGAAGGCGCGACGGTGGCGGTGAATGGAGCACGAATGTTGGTGGGCTCACCATGGGATTTCACTGTTCGCTCTACGCCGAAAACGCTCGTCTCTGGCAAGGTCGGAGTGGCCGGAACGGTCAACGCTACGGCGGCGATTCCTGCCGGACTTGAAGCAGGCTGGCACACCCTCACCCTGATGGGAACGTCGGCCGATGGTGGCATCTTTAAGCGAGTAGTGCGTTTCGAGGTTGGTTCCGATGGCAGACTTGCCTCTGCAGTTCAAGTTCTCGCGCTAGAAGCTGTGCCCGCGGCCCTCGCCTCGACCGGTACAGAGACTGCTTTGCCCCTCGGTCTGGGGATTCTCGCGCTTCTGGCCGGAACGACTTTGATGGTGTTTCGCCGCAAGCGTGTCACCGCTTAAGAGGCCCCACCACCGGTTGAAAAGCCCCACAAAAAGCAGCCGGGTTTAGCGGAATACCCCCGCTTCGGCGGGGGCATTCCGTGCAGCGCGAGTACGCTCGAACAGTGACTTCCCCGCTCGACGCCAAACTCAGCAATGTGCTGGGGGGGCGCACGGCGGCAGCCCTCGAAAAGGGGCTGAAACTCAGCACCGTCGGTGACCTGCTCAGCCACTACCCGCGGCGTTACGCTCGCCGCGGCGAACTGACAGCGCTCAGCGAATTGGCGATCGATGAGAACGTGACGATCGTGGCGGAGGNGCGCAGCGTCAACGAGCGCACCATGAGGGCCAAGCGTGGCTCGATCCTCGAGGTGGTGATCAGCGATGGCAAGGGCTACCTCACGCTCACCTTCTTCAACCAGCCGTGGCGTGCAGGAGAGTTGAAGCCCGGAGTGCGCGGAATCTTCGCTGGCAAGATTGGCGACTACCGCGGTAACAGGCAGCTCGCGCATCCCGACTATGAACTCTTCGAAACGAGCACCGCGACTGCGACGGCTGAAGCAGCCGCGGCCAGAACTGGCGACAACGGTGAACCGCTCGACGGCAGCCTGCTCGATGATCTCGCCGCGCGTCGCTGGGCTGAGCAGCCGATCCCTATCTACCCGGCGACGTCGACCGTCGCGAGTTGGCAGTTGCAGAAAGCGCTCGCCGTGGTGCTGGATACCCTGGCACCGTTGGAGGACCCGGTTCCGGCATCCGTTCGCACGGAGCGGTCGCTTATCACCTACGCTCGCGCGATTGAGTTGGTGCACCGCCCGGAGAAAGATTCCGACTGGAAGAGCGCTCGGGGCGCGCTGCGTTTTCAGGAGGCCTTCGTGTTGCAGGCTGCCCTGCTTCAACAGCGGGCGCGGCTGCGCGAGACAGCAGCAGCACCGCGCATTCAGGGTTCCATTCTGGACGAGTTTGATGATGCCCTGCCTTTTGCGCGCACCGGCGATCAGGAGCGCGTGGGCTTCGAGATCAGTCGAGATCTGGCCGAGAGTAACCCGATGAACCGTCTCATTCAGGGCGAGGTGGGTTCCGGAAAAACTCTGGTCGCGCTCAGGGCGATGCTGGCGGTGGCCCAATCTGGCGGACAGTCGGCACTTCTGGCCCCCACCGAGGTGCTCGCCCACCAGCACTTGCGGTCGATCGTGAAAACCTTAGGCCCTGACCTCTCGGCGAAACTTCGCCCCACTATTCTCACCGGCCAGCTTTCAGTCGCCGAGCGAAAGAAGGCGTTGCTCGCAGCGGTCTCCGGAGGTTCGAGCATCGTCATTGGCACGCACGCTCTTCTGGGGGAGAAGGTCAGTTTCTACGATCTTGGGTTGGTCGTCGTCGATGAGCAGCACCGTTTTGGGGTGGAACAACGCGAGTCTTTGCGGCGAAAAGGTACCACCCCACCGCACGTTCTGGTGCTTACCGCGACGCCGATTCCGCGCACCGTAGCAATGACCGTCTTCGGCGACCTGGATATCTCCACCATTGCCGAGTTGCCAGCCGGGCGCGTGCCGATCGTTTCCCACGTTGTGCCGCTTGCGGAGAAACCCGGTTGGGTGACCCGCATCTGGGAGCGCCTTGCGGAAGAATTGGCACAGGGACGCCAAGCTTTTGTGGTCTGCCCGGCAATCGAGGGCACCACGGTTGAGCAGGGTGAGGAACCGTTGGATGCTGATGCTGCCGCCGATGCCGCCGACGTCACCTATGCGGCGACGACGCCAGCATCAGCGCCCCCGCTGGCCAACGTGACCGATGTTCTCGCCTCGCTGCGGGCGAACCCGGCGCTGGCGGGCAAACGGATCGAAGCCCTCCACGGCAAACTCCCCAGCGAGGAGAAAGACGACCTCATGCGCGCTTTCGCCGCCGGTGTGATCGACGTTCTCGTTGCCACCACGGTTATCGAGGTGGGCGTCGATGTGCCCAACGCCTCAACGATGGTGATTCTGGATGCCGATCGCTTCGGTGTCTCCCAACTCCACCAGTTGCGCGGCCGAGTGGGCCGCGGTGGCGTTCCGGGCTTGTGCTTGTTTGTGACGAGGGCCCTGCCAGAAACGATCGCTCGCGAGCGAGTGGAGGCGGTCGCCTCAACGCTCGACGGCTTCGAGCTCGCCCAGAAAGATCTCGAACTGCGCCGCGAGGGCGACGTGCTCGGTAGCGTGCAGTCCGGCGGGCGTTCGAGCTTGCGACTGTTGAGGGTCGCTTCCGACGGCGAACTGATTCTGGATGCTCGCGAGTTGGCCGGTGGCGTCCTCGCCGACGATCCGCTGTTGGAGCAGCATCCGGCACTGCGTGAAGCTCTGGAGCGACGCCTCGATGCCGAGACCGAAGCCTTTCTGGCAAAGAACTAGGGCTTGGGGAGAGGATTCAGCGAATCGCCTGAACGCTGCGCAGACTGTCACAAGTTGGTAACACTCCTCCGATACAGTGGGAAGCATGAACCGGATCGCTGTAGTTCCCGGGTCCTTTGACCCCGTCACCCTCGGACACCTCGATGTGATTGAGCGGGCGGCTGGCATCTTCGACCAGGTTCACGTACTGGTCGTCCACAACCCCGGCAAGACGGCTCTGCTGCCGATCGCCCAGCGGGTCTCGCTCATCGAGCAGGCCATTGCAGAGGCGAAGATTCCCGGCAACATTGTGGTCACCAGTTGGAGCGTTGGCCTCTTGGTGGATTACTGCACCGATGTCGGGGCAACGGTGCTTATTAAGGGCATCCGTTCGCAGGTGGATGTTGCCTACGAAACGCCGATGGCGATCGTGAACCGTAATCTGGCGGGCGTCGAAACGATTTTCATGCTGCCCGACCCCGCCCACGCCCACGTGTCGAGTTCCTTGGTGCGTCAGGTGGCTGCCCTCGGCGGCGATGTTTCCCCCTACGTTCCGCGTGCCGTGGCAGAGTTTTTGCAGTCCGCGCTGGACTGATCAGCCGAGAAGTGTTCCCCGCAAGCGGGCCGCTCTCAGGGAGCTCCAACGTTGGGTCGATAGGTTAATGGTTTGGCCTCCTGCCAACCCCAACTTTTAACACCTCCGCAGAAGCCGCGGCTTCGAAACCCCCGAGAAGTGTGTCCCCTGTGAAACGTCACGCCAAGACTGTCGCCTCCGTCGTTCGCGACAGCGCAATCGCGATGAACTTTCTCGCGCGCGAGCATCTTTTTCCGCTCTGGAGTGCCCCCAAGCACGTGCTAGTTGGCGGAGGAGTTGTGCTGTCGCTCGTCGCGGCTTCAGCGGTGGCGATCGCTATCCCCACCCAGGCAGAAGAGCTTCACAGCTACATTGTCGATAACGCCCAAACGGTTACGGTGTCCGCAACGGCATCGCTTCCGACAATCACTCGGGACAGTTTTTCGGCAACCGCCGGTACCGCAACCCTGGTAGCCAGCGGCACCAACCGAGACTGGGCGACGCTCGTGCTTATCGACGGTGGCTTCCCCGCAACCGACAACAACATCACGGTGCTCACCCGCTGGATGCGTCAGGAGAACGGCACTGCCAACTGGTGGAACCGCAATAACCCGCTCAACAACGGCTGGGGCTCTGGCGGTGGTGGCGGCACCGGCACCTACGACAGCCTTGTTATAGCGGCCGAAAACGCGGCAAAGGCTTTGCACGGAAACCCGGGCTACTCGGGAATCGTTGCGGCCCTGTCGAGCTCAGCAGACACCGCGACGATCGAGAGCGCAATTTGGGCGTCACCCTGGGCGACCGGTCACTACAACAATGGTGCTCACTGGTCGTACGCAGAAGTGCCAGCAGTGAAGTCTCCCGCCGGCACTTGGTAACTAGCCGCCGAACGGTCTGCTGTCATCCCGAGGTGCGACCAGTGCACCGTAGGTGTCTGGTCGGCGGGTAGCCAGAAACGGAAACAGGGCGAGCCAGTCTTTGCGCTGCTCAAGTTCTAGGTCGACAACGAGCACGGCAGCCCGGTCTCGCGGAGCTTCCGCGAGAACTCGGCCATAGGGATCGCTCACGAATGATGAGCCGTAGAAGGTGTTGCCAGCGGTTCCGTCAGGTTTCACTTCGGTGCCGGCGCGGTTGAGGGCCACCATGAACAGGCCGTTCGCAATTCCGTTGCCCACGATCGTCTGGCGCCACAGCGGTGCCGTGTCGAAATCAGGATGGTCCGGCTCTGAGCCGATGGCTGACGGGTACACCACAAGATTTGCCCCACCCAGCGAGTAGGCCCGGGCGACCTCCGGAAACCACTCATCCCAGCAGGTCGGAAGCCCGAGGCGAACCCCGTCGAGCCCGGTCGGTTGGTAGACCGGATACGCATTGCCCGAGCTCAGCCCATCCGCAGCGGCGGCTGGGGTTACTGGTCCTTCACGAAAATATTTGTCTTCGAAGTATCCGGCGGTCACCGGAATGTGGAGCTTATTGGTGGCGGCAATGAGGGCGCCGTCGGGTGCCACCAGAATTGCGGTGTTGAGGCCGAGGCCGTCCCCCGCATCGGCTGTTCGATAGAGCGAGACCTGCACAAAAACGCCGGCCCGGATGGCGGCGGCAGTAGCGAAAGCGAGGGTGGGGCCGGTGAGCAGGTCCTCGGCCTGGTCGCTGGCCACACCGTTTGGGAGGGTGTCCGCCGGATATCGGCTGAGGGTGAGTTCGGGGGTGAAAACAATCTGAGCGCCGGCGGCAGCGGCGGCATCAACGGCGTTGTTGAGCCAAGCGCGAAGCACCTCGTGGTCGGAATTCCATTCGTGTTGGATCACCCCAATCCGCAACGGCGTGCGGGCACCAGCGCCCACCCGAGCGGGAGACTCGAGGGCGGGAACTACGGTAACGGCGAGGGTGGGATCGGTGGAAGTCATTCTGCATTCTCCTTCAGCGGGTGAGCCATTCTAGACACAGCCGAAGGCGATTCACGGACCACGGCACGCAGACCTTCACGCCGGTGGTGCAAAGATGGAGCAATGACTGGTTTGCAGGTTGGTTACGCCGCAATGCTCGAACAGTTTCNCCCGACCGAAGCCGTCGCGCTGGCCGTCTACGCGGAAGAACACGGTTTTAGCGGGGTGATGGCTGCTGACCATTTTCAGCCCTGGGTTCCAGCCCAAGGCCAGAGTGCTTTCGTCTGGAACGTGTTGACGGCAATCGGGGAGCGCACTAAGGGAGACATGGGGCCGGGGGTGACANCCCCCACCTTTCGTTGGCATCCGGCGATGCTTGCCCAGGCCAGCGCGACCCTCTCGGCCATGTATCCGGGGCGCCACTGGTTGGGGCTTGGTTCGGGGGAGGCCCTGAACGAACACATCACCGGTGTTTACTGGCCGGAAGTCCCCGAACGCATTAACCGGATGTTCGAAGCCATCGACATCATCAAGAAACTGTTCGCGGCCTCGCTTGCTGGCCGCGATGTTCGCTACGCCGGGCAGTTCTACAAACACGAGTCGACTCGCCTGTGGACGATGCCCGAGGTGCCGCCCGAAATCTTGGTGGCGACCGCGGGGCCAGTGACGGCGAAACGCGCGGGGCGAACGGTCGACGGCCTCATCACCGTTGAAGCACCATTCGAAAAGATTGCCGGACTGTTCGACAAATTCGCGGAGGGCGCTCGCGAGGTTGGCAAAGACCCGTCTTCCATGCCTAAGGTGCTCCAAATGCACCTCAGTTGGGCCGACACCGACGAGTTGGCAATGCAGAACGCGTTAGTGGAATGGCCGAACGGTGGCATGAGATTCCCGAAGGGTGACATCCGTTCGCCCTACGAGTTGGAGCAGTTAGCCAGACACGTGCGACCCGAAGATTTTGAGGGGCGGATGCTGGTCAGTGCCGACCCCGACGTGCACCGAGCACAGATTCAGAAGTACGTCGATCTGGGTTTCGACCGCATTTATCTGCACAATGTTGGCCGCAATCAGCGCGAGTGGATCGATGTGTTTTCGCGAGATGTCTTGCCCAAGTTGAAGCGTTAGTCCAACCCCAAGCGTTCGAAAGGCGCCCTCCCATGCTCGTAGTTTTTCCCGTAGCTGATCTGCCAGAGTTTGTTGCCGGCGACGATCTTGTCGGCATTATCTGCGACGCGATCGGCCCGATTCTGGAGGATGGCGATGTCGTTGCCGTGACCAGCAAGATTGTTTCCAAAGCGGAGGGGCGCCAACGTTCCGCGCACGACCGCGAGGAAGCGATCACCGCAGAAACGGTTCGAGTAGTCGCCGTTCGCGAACATCCGGGCGGGGTGACCCGCATCGTGGAGAACAACTTGGGGTTGATAATGGCCGCCGCCGGGGTTGACGCGAGCAACACCCCCGAGGGCATTGTGCTTCTCCTTCCCGTAGATCCGGATGCCTCGGCTCTCGCCCTCTGTGCGGCCCTCCGCGAACGGTTCAGCGTTCGCGTTGGTGTGGTGATCACCGACACATTTGGGCGTGCCTGGCGGCAGGGGCAAACCGATGTGGCGATTGGTGCTGCCGGAATTCGGGTACTGGATGATCTGCGCGGATCAACAGATTTCGGAGGTCGCCGCCTCGACGTGACGGTGGCGGCAGTTGCGGACGAAATTGCCGGAGCTGCCGACCTCGTCAAGGGGAAGGCCTCGGGAATGCCGGTTGCTGTGGTGCGCGGGCTGGGGCAGCTCGTGGGGGAGCTCAGCGAACCGGGGGCACGAGCGATCGTGCGCCCCGCAGCCGAAGACATGTTTCGTCAAGGCACCGATGAGGCCTGGCGTGACGGCTTTGCGGCCGGGCTCGCCGCGGCTGGCACTGCCACTGCCACTGCTGCGGCTGTGGCTCATGGCGACGCTGACGCTGACGCTGACGCTGATGCGGATGGCACGGCGAAGGAACTGTGACAGCTTCCTGGACCGTGATTATTCCGGTAAAGGGCACTCCGATGGCCAAGTCGAGGCTCACCGGGGTTCTCGAAGACCGGGCCGCGTTGGCGCTGGCAATGGCCCTTGACACCGTGACGGCAGCGCTCGCCGCCGGCACCGCCAGCACTGCCGGCAACGACTCTCTCGTTGAGGTTATTGTTGTGACGAGCGAAGCAGTGGCTCCCGCGTTTGCCGCTCTCGGTGCCACGGTGATCCATGATTCCGGCACAAGCTTGAGCGCTGCGGTCAGCGCGGGCCTGGCCGCCGCCAGTGCTGGCAAAACGGCGCCCGCTGACAGAACGGCGACTGCTGGCAGCAACGTTGCGGTCTTGCTGGGCGATCTGCCCGCCCTTCAACCGCACGAGTTGGCGGCCGCGCTCACCTTGGCGCTGCACCATCCGCTGTCCATGGTGCGTGACGCAAGCGGTACCGGAACCACGCTGATCGCCGCGACCGCGGGAACCGCGCACCACCCCGCGTTCGGTGCGGGCTCAGCGCAAGCTCATCAACGTGGTGGCTACGTCGTCTTAGACATTCCCGCGCATTCGGGGCTACGAACCGATGTTGATACTGCAACCGACCTCGCCACGCTCGTCGGGGCCGCGGCCGGTCTACTGGGCAAGAACACGCGCACAGTGCTCGCATCCGCTCTCTAGGGCGCAGTTTCTGGCTGCAACTGCGCTAATCGATAGCCGTTTGTGCCTTCGGCGACGGATGTCGTTGGAGTTACGAGTTGATTCCGCGTGAATCACGTGGCGCGCCGAGCTTTCCTTTAACCCCGTCGGAGCCCTATTCTCTTCACTACCCAATCAACTTCGTGCAGCGCTCCGCGCCCACGACAACGTGGAGTCAACCGCATGATCGAGCCCGCTCGCAGAACCCTGTTCACCAACGGAACGATTTGGCGTGGCGAGGGTCAGCACGACGCTGACACTCTCCTCGTGGCTGGCGGTGTGGTGGTCGCGATTGGTGCTGAAGCTACCGCGCTCGCCGAAGCGTCGGCGGATTCCGATGGTGACCACACGAAGACCGTCGACTTGGAGGGCGGCTTTCTGATGGCGTCGTTCGGCGATGGCCACGCGCATCCGCTCTTCGGGGGCCTCGAAGAGTTCGGTCCCAGAGTCCGTGCCGCCCACAGCGTTGCCGAGATCGTGGCCGAGGTCAAGCGTTACGCTGAAGCGAACCCGGAGAAAGAGTGGATCGTCGGGGCCTCCTACGACGGTAGCCTCGCCCCGAATGGCCTGTTCGACGCGCACTGGCTCGATGAGGCAGTGTCCGATCGTCCCGTGATGCTGCGAGCCTGGGACTACCACACGGTCTGGTGTAACTCGAAGGCGCTGGAGATCGCGGGCATCACTGCTGACACTGCCGAGCCCGAACTGGGGGAGATTCCCCGTCGCGACGATGGCACACCACTTGGCACCCTGCGAGAGTGGGGAGCTGTCGACCTAGTGATGGCTTTCTGCCCGGACTACACAATTGATGACAGGGTCGAAGCCCTGCGCCGGGCCACCGCTCACTACGCGCGCCTCGGTGTCACCTGGGTTCAGGACGCCTGGGTCGAGCCCACCAACGTTGACGCCTACATTGAGGCGGCGAAGGCTGGAGTGCTCTCAGCCCGGGTGAATCTTGCTCTGCTCGCCGACCCCCGCAGCTTTCCCGAAACGTTGCCCGCGATGATCGCGGCTCGCGAGCGGGTGGAAGCTCTCGGGCATCCGTTGCTCACCGCGCGCAGCGTCAAGTTTTTTGCCGACGGTGTCATTGAGAACGAAACCGGCGCCCTGCTCGAACCGTATTGCAGCGGGATGCACGACCACGGCATGCTCGTCTGGACCCCCGAACACCTCGCCGAGTCGGTCGCGGCAGTGGACGCTGCAGGATTCCAGATCCACATCCACGCCATCGGCGACCGGGCTGTGCGCGTCTCGCTCGATGCCATTGAACACGCTCAGAAGGTCAACGGGGCCGACGGTGGCAGCAGCAACGGCACTGACCAACGCGCCGTGATCACCCACGTGCAGCTTGCCAGCCCCACAGACATCCCTCGGTTCAAGCAACTCGGCGTGATTGCGGCGATGCAACCACTGTGGGCGCAACTGGACGCCCTGATGAACGTCTTGACGGTGCCTCGCCTCGGCCAGGAACGCAGTGACACGCAGTACCAAATGCGCNCCCTCGTCGAGTCGGGCGCAACCCTCGCTTTCGCTTCCGACTGGCCAGTGTCTTCCGCGGCCCCGCTCGACGGCTTGGCAATTGCCACTTCTCGAACGACCGCTGAGGGTGACCCGGTTGGTGGCTGGATCCCCGAAGAGTGCTTGAGCATCGAGCAGGGGTTGAACAGCTACTCCCGTTCGGTGGCGTACCAAGCCTTCGCCGATCAGTCGGCGGCGCCGTGGGGAGAAATCTCCGAAGGCAACAGCGCTGACCTCGTGTGGCTCGCCACCGACCCCCGCACCGTCTCGCCCCAGACTCTCGCGTCCATTCAGATTCGAGCTACCTACCTCGCCGGTGCAAAGACGCACCCGGTGATGCCCTAACAACCCCCGCAAATAGGAGAAACTCATGACAACTGCTGCAACCCCCTCGGCTGGCGCCACAGCGCCCGCTGCCCCCGCCGAAGGTCACCTCAAACGAGTGCTCGGCATGCCATCGCTGGTGCTGTTTGGCCTCGTCTACATGGTGCCGCTGACCGTCTTCACCACCTATGGTTATGTCACCCAGCTCAGTGGTGGGCGCCTCCCCACCGCCTACATTGTGACCCTCATCGCGATGGTGTTCACCGCTCGCTCCTACGGCCAGATGTCTAAAGCCTTCCCGTTTGCGGGTTCGGCTTACACCTACACGCAGCGGAGCTTCGGTCCGGCAACAGGGTTCCTCACCGGTTGGGCTCTCATGCTCGACTACCTGTTCCTGCCGATGATCAACTATCTGGTGATCGGCCTCTACCTCAACGCTGCGTTCCCCAGCGTTCCGCAGTGGGTCTTCATCGTGATTTTCATTGCGATTGTGACGTTCCTGAACATCATCGGTATCGTCTCGGTGGCTCGCGCCAACGTGCTGATCATCGGCATCCAGGCCATCTTCATCGTCGTGTTCGTCGCCATCTCAACGGGCACCATCGTCAACGGCACGAGCGTCAACCTCCTCGCACCGTTCGTCGGCGACGGCTCGGCTCCCGGCTTCAGCCCAATCGCCGCCGGTGCGGCAGTGCTGTGCCTGTCGTTCCTCGGCTTCGACGCGGTCTCGACCCTCGCTGAAGAAACCCGCGACCCGAAGAAGACCATCCCGCGCGCGATCATGCTCACCACGGTTGTCTGCGGCATCATCTTCGTGCTCTTGGCCTACGTGAGCCAGCTCGTTCTTCCGGACAACAACTTCGCCAGCGTAGACACTGCCTCGGTTGAGGTCATGGTCAAGGCCGGTGGCCAGTTCATGTCCATCTTCTTCACCGCTGCCTACGTCGCTGGTTCCGCCGGTTCCGCGCTCGCTTCACAGGCCTCTGTTGCCCGCATCCTGTACGCAATGGGTCGCGATGGCGTTCTGCCCAAGAGCTTCTTCGGTCGCATCAACGTGCGCTTCGGAACCCCGGTTCTGTCGATCCTCGCCGTCTCCGTCGTCTCGCTCGCCGCAATCTGGATCGACCTGAGCCTGCTCGCCGCAATGATCAGCTTCGGTGCCCTCGCAGCGTTCTCGCTGGTCAACCTCTCGGTCATCAAGCACTTCTTCTTCGACCTGAAGAACCGCGCTGGCATCAACGTGCTGAACTACTTCGTGGTTCCCGGCATCGGTGTGCTCTTGACGGCCTGGCTCTGGACGAGCCTCGCGCCCTCAGCGCTCATCGCCGGTGGTGTCTGGCTCGCAATCGGCCTCATCTACCTGCTCGTCTTGACCGGTGGATTCCGCAAGCCCACGCCCATGCTCGACCTCACCGAGTAGTTCTTCCGCTTTACACGCTGGGCGTTCACCCTCGGGTGGGCGCCCAGCGCCGGTTAACGCGCAGTGGCGAGGGATGCTGCGGCCAGAGCGGTGCTGGTCTCGAGGTCGTTCATCCACAGCGGAGCCACGACGGTGCGGATGCCCGTGGCCTCCAGCGCGTTCGCGGCGTCGGCATCAACCGTGTCGACGAGCCACGCATCGAGTAGCCCTCCAGGTACAGCTAATCCACCGTATTTCCTCGCTCCGTAGTGAAGCGCGACAGCTTCAGCACTGGTGGCCACACCGATCGCTGAGAGGCAGGCTTCGGCCATGCCACGAACGGCGGCTCCCGCGATGATGGGGGAAACGCCCACCACGGGGGCGGATGTCGCGGCTAGAGCCTCACGAATGCCTGCCACGCTCAGGATTGTGTCGATCGACACAACCGGGTTGGAGGGGGCGATCAGCACCACGTCTGCCTCGAGGATCGCTTCGACAACTCCGGGAGCCGCCACCGCGCTGTCGATGCCGCGCTGAACGAAGCGTGCCGCCGGAATTTTCGCGCGGTGAAGCGTCCACCACTCCTGAAAGTGCATGGTCGTGCCGCCTTCACCAGCCTCGTCACCCGCAGTCTCAACCCAGGTTTCCACCTCGCTGTCTGTCATGGGCAGGAGGGTCGCGCCAAGGTCCCAGCGTGCGGTGATGAGCGCTGTGGCTTCGCTCATGGTCGACCCGGAGCGCAGGTGGGCGGTGCGAGCGATGTGGGTGCCGAGGTCGAGGTCGCCAAGGGTGAACCACGGCCAGCCCACGCCGTAGGCGGCAAGCTCTGCGCTGACCCTCTCGCTCTCCCCGACCCGCCCCCAACCGCGCTGCTCGTCATTCGCGCCGGCGAGGGTGTACATCACCGAGTCAAGGTCGGGGGTGATTCGGAGTCCAGCGAGCCACATGTCGTCGCTCGTGTTGACGATTACGGTGAGTTGCGCCGTCGTGCCACCAGCACCATCTGGGTGGGTGCGTCGCAAGTGTTCGCGCACTCCGCGGCTAAAGCGCGCTCCGCCCACCCCGCCAGAGATAATGGTGACCTTCACGTCAGGCTCCTAATCGACTAAAAGCGATCACCGGGGTGCCGGTGATCGGGTTCTCCATGACGCTGGCTGCCACGCCATACACGTCGCGAATGAGTTCAGCGGTGAGGGTGCCGCTGGTGGGCCCCGCGGCTACCACGCGTCCGTCAGCCACCACGATCACCGACGAGCACCACGACGCAGCGAGCGTCAGATCGTGCAGGGCTGCCAACACGGTCGTCCCGGTTGCGGCAGCGCTGGTGAGCAACGAGAGTGTCTCCAACTGGGCACCGATGTCGAGGTGATTGGTTGGTTCATCCAGCAGCAGCAACTCCGGTTGTTGGGCAATGGCGCGAGCGAGCATCACCCGTTGGCGCTCACCGCCGGACAGGCTCGTGTATTGGCGGTCGCGAAACTCGAGCATTCCGGTTGTTTCCAACGCACCGGTCACGATCGACCGGGAGGTGGCATCCGGTGTCTGAAATAGGGTTTCGTGGGGGAGACGGCCGAGGGAGACCACGGCCTCAACACTCAGTGGGAGTTCGGTAGTCGCATCTTGCTCAACAAAGGCTGCCAGCTTGGCGCGCTGTTTGCGGGGTAACGAAAGGAGGTCATTGCCAGCGAAGGAGATGGTTCCGGCGGCAGGACGCTCCACGGCGGCGAGCGCTCGCAACAGGGTGGACTTTCCTGCGCCGTTCGGCCCGATCAGCGCGACCAGGGTTCCAGCCGCTACCGTGCAGTCGACACCGCTAATGATCACGCGGCCACCGGCCTGAACGTCGATGCCCCACGCCTCGAGCCCCGGGCCGGTGTTTTCTCCTGGGCTGCTGCCGTTGCTCCCGCCGTTGCTGCTACCGGTGCCGGTGCCGCTACCGCTGCCAGCGCCGCAGCCGCTCATGAATTCCCCCGCGCGCGGGTCAACAGAATCGCAAAGATGGGGGCGCCGATGATCGCGGTCACGATGCCCACCGGGAGTTCCCGGGGATCAAAAACGCTTCGCGCAATGGTGTCAGCCCAGACCAAGAAGATCGCCCCGGTGAGCGTCGACAACGGAAGGAGCGCCCGATTGCTGGGCCCCACCAGTAGACGGATGGCGTGCGGAAGAATCAGCCCGACAAACCCGATCGAGCCACTCACCGAGACCATTGCTCCGGTCAGCAACGCGGTAGCGCCCAGTAGCACCCACCTCGTCGCCTGCACATTCACTCCGAGGGAGCTTGCGGCCGTATCGCCGAAAGTAAAGGCATCCAACACGCGGCCGGAGAGCATCAACGGAATCCCAATCACGAGGATTGCGGTTCCGGCGATGGCAACAGCCGGCCACCGCGCGCCGCTGAGGGAGCCAAGGAGCCAGCTCAGAATTTCGCGGTAAGAATCTCCGGTCACACTCCAGAAGATAACGAAACTGGTCACCGCCCCGCCCAGGCTTGACACGGCGAGGCCAGCCAAAATAGTGCGGGTGGGGGTGATTCGCCCGTTCGCGCTCGCCAGTAGCAGGGTGAGCGCCAGCGCTGAAAGAGCGCCGACGAAGGCGGCAACCGGTAGGAGTGCCGCCAAACCGAGCAAGATCACGCTGACGGCGCCGAGAGATGCCCCAGAAGACAATCCCAACAGGTAAGGGTCGGCGAGGGAGTTTCGCATCAGCGCTTGCATCACCGCCCCGCTCAGGGCAAGGCCCGCGCCGACGGCGGCGGCGGTCAACACCCGCGGCATCCGGAGTTCCCAGACGATTCCGTCGGTCAACAGGGTGAGCGGGCTGGAGCCGAAACCGACGTGACTGAGGATGGAACCCCAGACCTGATCGAAGCGAATGTCCGCCGCCCCAATCGTCACGGCTGCGGTGATCGACAGCACGAGGGCGACCGCGAGAGCGAAGCCCACCCAGCGTGCTTTCGTCACTGCCTTCACCACGTCACTATTCCGCCGTCACTTCTTCGCCGTCACCGTTCCACCGTTACCGTCAGCTACGCCATCGGCTACAGCGCGAGCGCTGCGAGTTGTTTCGACAGGGATGCCGCAGCTTCGGCACTGCGCACGCCAGCCTCAGCGGCTGCGAAAGGAACAATCAGGTAGCGCTTGTTCTTGACCGCGTCGAGGTTGGCGGTCGCAGGGTTCGCAGCGAGGGTCGCCATCTTGGCGGCGGCGGTGTTCCAGGTTGCGTCCACCAGCACGATTACGTCTGGGTTGGCGGCGATGATTGCTTCCCAACCGAGAGGAGTCCAGGTGTCTTTGACGTTGGCGGCAATATTGGTGAGCCCAATGGTGTCGAGAACCAACTGGGGGGCGCCAATCCCGGCGCCGACGTAGGGGGTGTCATTTCCCGAGGAATACCAGAGGGCGGTGAGCCCAGCGGTGCTTGGCACAATCCCATCGAGAATGTCTTGCTGCTTCCGGATGAGCGGCGAGGGGTCAACCCGGAAGATCGATGCAATCTCGCTGATCTCCCCAAAAATGTCCGCGAAGGTCAGCTTCGTGGGCTTGTACGCTGGCTCCTTGCACGCGGCCGGAGAAACGTAGGTGGCGATGCCGAGCCCTTGCAGCGCCGAGCGTTCGCCAGCGCCATCGGCGGAGAAGTTGGACTCCCACCCGCCGTAGACCAGGTCGGGTGCTGCGGCCAGTACCGCTTCTTGCCCGGGAACCTGCTCAGAGAGCACGGTGAGGGCAGCGGCATCCGCGGTCCACTGGGCGGCAACCGGGCCATCCTGAAACGCCGTGCCGATGATGCGATCGCCCAGGCCCAGAGCCAAGAGCATCTCGGTGGAGGTCGACTTGATAGTGATTACGCGCTTCGGGGCGGCCGCGAACGTGACGGTCGTGCCGCAGTTATCCACGCTCACCGGCGCACCGCTCGCTGCGGTTGACGACGCGCTGGTCGTCATGGAATCAATCGGTGTGCAGCCGGAAAGAGCGAGGGCGCCGATGCTTAGAGCGGCGGCAGAAATGAGCAACGAACGACGACGGGATGGCTGCAACTGGTACTCCAAGAATGGTGGGGAGGGTGGCTCGGGGGNACAAGAAGTACCCACAACGAAGACCGGCTCAACCAAATCAGGAAAGAGCACTCCACGCCATAACCGGCGCTCGGATCAGTTTTCCTCATTCTATTTACCTGAGCGCCCCAAAGGGAAACAATAGGGAAACACGTGCCCCTGAGACCGGGGACAAACCCGGAGGTTATCAATGAGTGTTGTTCGTGCCGCTATTACCCAAACCACCTGGACCGGCGATAAAGAATCGATGATCGCCAAGCACGAAAAGTTCGCCAGAGACGCAGCAGCGCAGGGCGCGCAGGTTATTTGCTTCCAAGAATTGTTTTACGGCCCCTACTTCGGCATCACGCAAGACAAGAAGTACTATGCCTACGCCGAGCAGGCGGACGGCCCCATTGTGCAACGTTTTGCGAAGCTCGCCAAAGAGCTGAACATGGTCATGGTCCTCCCCATTTATGAAGAAGACATCATTGGCGTGTATTACAACACCGCCGTTGTCGTCGATGCAGACGGCACCATTCTCGGCAAATACCGCAAACACCATATTCCCCACCTCGACCGTTTCTGGGAGAAGTTCTACTTCCGCCCCGGAAACCTCGGCTACCCGGTGTTCAACACTGCCGTCGGTAAAATCGGCGTCTACATTTGCTACGACCGCCACTTTCCTGAGGGATGGCGCGAACTCGGGCTCAACGGTGCAGAGATCGTGTTCAACCCCAACGCCACCAAGCCGGGCCTCTCGAACCGGCTGTGGGAGCTTGAGCAACCGGCCGCTGCTGCCGCTAACGGCTATTTTGTGGCCGCTGCCAACCGTGTCGGCAAAGAAGACAACGAGTACGGCGATCTCGCCGTCACCTTCTACGGAAAAAGCCAGTTTGCCGACCCGCAGGGCAACATCATCGGCGAGTACGGCAGTGGCGAGAGTGAAGAGATCGTCATCCGTGATCTTGACCTCGACATGATCAAACGCGTGCGCGACGACTGGCAGTTCTACCGTGACCGTCGTCCGGAGTCCTACACGTCCATCCCGAAGCCGTAAGGGCAGCACATGACTACAACACTCATTACCGGTGGCATCGTTGTGACGTCAACCGGTCGTTCCGCGGCAGACGTCCTCATCGACGGTGAAACCATCGTCGCAGTCCTTGCCCCCGGATCTCTGCTCCTCGGCAGCGATCTCGCTGCGCGCGCTGACCGTGTTATTGATGCCACCGGTAAGTACGTCATTCCCGGGGGGATCGATGCGCACACCCACATGGAGCTGCCATTCGGCGGAACCGCGGCGAGTGACACGTTCGAAACCGGCACCCGCGCCGCGGCCTGGGGTGGCACCACCACCATCATCGACTTCGCTGTGCAAACCTACGGGCAGCGGGTCATGGACGGTCTCGCGACCTGGCACGAGAAGGCTCGCGGCAATTGCGCCATCGACTACGCCTTTCACCAGATCATCGGCGAAGTGAACGATGACTCACTACAGGCGATGCGAGCGTTGCCCGACGAAGGCATCTCGAGTTTCAAACTCTTCATGGCCTACCCGGGNGTCTTTATGTCTGACGACGCGCAGATTTTCAAGGCAATGCAGACCTCCGCCGATACCGGAATGATGACGATGATGCACGCCGAAAACGGTCCCGTCATCGACGTGATGGTGCAACAGTTGCTCGCGCAAGGCAAATCTGACCCCTACTACCACGGGGTCGCCAGAGCGTGGCAAATGGAGGAAGAAGCAACTCATCGCGCGATCATGCTCTCCAACCTCACCGGGGCCCCGCTCTACGTTGTTCACGTCAGTGCCAAGCAAGCGGTGGAGCAGCTTGCCGCCGCTCGTGACAACGGACAAAACGTGTTCGGTGAAACCTGTCCGCAGTACCTCTACCTTTCGCTCGAGGAGCAACTCGGTGCCAACAGCCCCGAGTTTGGAGCCTTCGAGGGTGCGAAGTGGGTCTGCTCAACGCCACTGCGGTCCAAGGCCGAAGGCCACCAAGATCACATGTGGCAGAGTCTGCGCACCAACGACATCCAGATGGTCTCTACCGATCACTGCCCCTTTTGCATGAAGGGTCAAAAAGATCTGGGGCTCGGCGACTTCTCCAAGATCCCGAACGGGATCGGCTCGGTTGAGCACCGGATGGACTTGCTCTACCAGGGAGTCGTCGATGGCCAGATCTCGCTCGAACGCTGGGTGGAGGTCACCTCCACCACCCCGGCGCGCATGTTCGGGTTGTACGGCAAGAAAGGCGTGATCGCCCCGGGAGCGGATGCCGACATCGTCATCTACGACCCGAACGGTCACACCTCCATCGGCATGCCTGAGGCGGGTCGTGACAAGACCCACCACATGAACATGGACCACTCCGCGTGGGAAGGGTTCGAAATTGATGGCCACGTCGACACCGTGCTCTCCCGCGGCAAGGTGATCATCGACGACAAGGCGTACCACGGCGCTAAAGGCGACGGGCAGTACGTCAAGAGGGGCCTGTCACAGTACTTGATTTAGGCGCACTGTCTGATCTCGGCACGCTGCCTGATCTAGGCACACTGTCTGCCGGTGCTCCGTTACCTAATGTGGCCCCGCTTAACCGTTTGATTGAGGAGAACCTCCATGGATTTTGGCGCAGTAATTCAAACCAACCCCCCGGCATCTCGCACCATCCACTTGGCAAAGCTCGCCGAACAGCACGGCTTCAGTCACGTGTGGACGTTCGACTCCCACCTGCTGTGGGAGGAGCCCTACGTGATCTACAGCCAGATTCTGGCGCAAACCAATCGGGTGATTGTGGGGCCGATGGTTACCAATCCGGCGACACGGGATTGGACGGTCACCGCCTCCATCTACGCCACGCTAAACGAGATGTTCGGCAATCGCACCATCTGCGGCATCGGTCGGGGGGATTCGGCGGTGCGGGTGACCAACGGCTCACCGACAACGCTCAAGACACTGCGCGAATCGATTCATGTCATCCGGGAACTCGCGAACAGTCGCTCGGTGGAGTACAACGGGGCGACCCTCCGGTTTCCGTGGAGCACCGGGTCGAAACTCGACGTCTGGGTTGCCGCCTATGGCCCGCTCGCGCTGAAGCTCACGGGGGAGGTGGGTGATGGGTTCATCTTGCAGCTCGCCGACCTTGACATCGCGGAGTGGATGATCGCGACCGTTCGCACAGCAGCAGCCGACGCCGGGCGCGATCCGCTGAGTATCAAATTCTGCGTGGCAGCCCCCATGTATGTTGGCGACAACTGGGAGCACATGCGCAACCAGACCCGCTGGTTCGGGGGCATGGTCGGCAATCACGTCGCCGACATTGTGTCGAAGTACGGAGCCGATAGCTCGGTGCCGAAGGCCCTCACCGACTACATCAAGGCTCGCGAAGGCTATGACTACAACCAGCACGGTCTCAGTGGCAACACGCACGCCGACTTCGTGCCTGACGAGATCGTTGATCGTTTCTGTGTGCTTGGTTCCCCCGAGGACCACATCAAGAAACTGACGGCTCTGAAGGAGTTGGGTGTCGACCAGTTCGCTGGTTACCTTCAGCACGACAACAAAGAGGAGACGCTGCGGGTCTACGGTGAAACAATCATCCCGGCGATGCGCGATCAGGTTCTGGCCAAGGCATGAGGTGGGGGTGACGGTCGCCCTCGCTGAGGGCGGAAAATAGCCGGTTTTTTGGCTAAAGAACGCCCGTTTCTGGTGAAAGCCAAGGCTGCGGCGGTAGTGTGAGCGGTGGCCGTTTTTACGTCGGCCACCGCTCGCATTATTTTCTTATTCACGTTCGCTGACGGCAGTCATGCGACATTGCTCAATTGCATAAATTGGCTCTAAGGATCAACGATGAACGACCTCAACCCCGCAGACGGACAACTTACTTACGACCTCGACCGTGCCCACGTTTTTCACTCCTGGAGTGCTCAAGCGACCCTCAACCCCTTCGTCATCGCCGGCGGCGCTGGAAGCACGATTTGGGATTTTGACGGCAAGAAGTACCTCGACTTCTCGAGCCAGTTGGTCAACACCAATATCGGTCACCAGCATCCGGCTGTCATCAACGCCATCAAGGCGCAGGCCGACACTCTGGCGACCGTTGCCCCCGCGCACGCCAACCTGACTCGTGGCGAAGCTGCCAAGCGAATTCTGGCCAAAGCCGGCCCCCAGTTCGGAAAAGTCTTCTTCACCAACGGCGGTGCAGATGCTAACGAGAACGCCATCCGCATGGCGCGCCTGACCACGGGCCGCGACAAAGTTCTCTCCACCTACCGCTCCTACCACGGCAACACCGGGGCAGCGGTTGTTGCCACCGGCGACTGGCGGCGCGTGCCCAACGAGTTCGCTCGCGGCCACGTGCACTTCTTCGGCCCGTTCGCTTACCGCTCCGAGTTCTGGTCCTCCGGCCCCGAGCAGGAGTCGGAGCGTGCCCTGCACCACCTCGAGCGGACGATCGTGTCCGAGGGTGCATCCTCGATCGCAGCTATCCTGCTCGAAACGGTGCCCGGCACGGCCGGCGTTCTGGTTCCACCGCCCGGCTACCTCGAGGGCGTTCGCCTGCTCTGCGATAAGTACGGAATCGTCCTGATCTTCGACGAAGTAATGTGTGGCTTCGGGCGCACCGGCGAGTGGTTCGCCTGGCAGGGCGAGTCTCTGGGCAACGTCACCCCCGACTTGATCACCTTCGCCAAGGGTGTCAACTCCGGTTATGTTCCTGCGGGTGGGGTCATCATCTCCGACTCGATCGCGAACGCGTTCGAGGATGTCGTCTTCCCCGGTGGGCTCACCTACTCGGGCCACCCGCTCGCGATGGCTTCCATCGTGGGTGCGATCGACGCGATGGAGGCTGAGGGTATCGTCGACAACGCTAAGACCATCGGTGCCCACCATTTGGCCCCCGGCCTTGCTGAGCTCGCGGCGAAGCACCCGCTGATCGGCGAGGTTCGTGGCCTCGGTGTTTTCTGGGCGCTCGATCTGGTCAGCGACCAGGAGTCGCGCGACCCAGTCTCTGGTGTGGTCATTGGGCAGCTCAAGAAGGAGCTTCTCGCTCGTGGCCTTCTGCCGTTCGCGGCCGACAACCGCATTCACGTTGTGCCGCCGTGCATCGTCACCCCCGACGAGGTTGCTAGCGCCCTCGCCATCTACGATGAGGCTTTCACTGCGGTGGAGGCTTCCCTCTAGTAGTAGTTTTTCGTTTGTTTTGTCGTAAAACAGGAATCTGTGTGGCCAGTGTGGCTGGTGTGGGTCCCGGATGGCCGGATGCCCGCAAATCCGGGCCCCCGCGCAGGCCACAACCACACGGATTCCTGTTTTACGCAACCAGAACAGGACACAATCCCGCGAAAGGACCCCGGGCATGAGCCTGATCAGGCTGAACGACGTCACCGTCCGTTTCGAGAACTCCCTCGTGCTCCGCGAAGCATTCTTCCGACTTGAACCGGGAGACCGGGTGGGGCTGATCGGCCGCAACGGCTCCGGAAAGACCACCCTCCTCAAACTGGTGCTCGAACAGGTGATGCCGGATTCCGGCACCGTAACCCTCGAACCAGGCACCAAGGTCGGCTACTTCTCCCAGTTCTCGGAACTCAACGGCGACCAGACGATCACCGAGGTGCTCGACGCCTTGTTCGTCGACATCACAGCAGTCCAGGCCGAGTTGGCATCGATCGATGCAGAGATTGCCGGAGCCGCCGCCGCGAGCGCCACTGACCCAGCAGCCGCCACCGAGCTTGATCGCTTGATTGTCAGGCAGGCCGAGTTATTCGAGACCATGGACCACCTCGACGGTTGGGACTACCCGCGCCGCATCGATGCAGCCTTGACGACCCTCGGTTTTTCGGAGGAGCACCGCACCTGCCGCATCGACGAGCTTTCGGGCGGTTGGCGCAACCGCGCGGCGCTCGCCAAAATTCTGCTCGAGGCTCCCGACGTTCTCCTACTCGATGAGCCGACCAACTATCTCGACGTTGCCGGCGTGGAGTGGCTCGAAGCCTGGTTCCGCTCGTTCCGGGGGGCCGCGATCATCGTTTCCCACGACCGGGCTTTTCTCGATGCCGTGGTCACCCGAATTGTGGAGGTCGAGAACCATCACCTGCACGAGTATCCGGGCAACTTCGACGAATACGTCACCCAGAAGCAGTTTCGCATCGGCACGCTCGAGCAGCAGTTTGTGCACGAAAGTGAACTCCTCGCTTTTGAGGCGGAGGGGATCGCCGACCGTCGGGAGGCGGCGAAGGCAGCAAGCCGCGGGTTGGACAAGAAGCTTTCGACCATCAAGAAGGCCCGCACACCGCGCCCGGTCGATCAGATCATTACTGAAATCTATGGCGGCCTTCACATCAAAGACGTTCTGTGTCTCATTGAGGGCCTGAGCAAGTCTTACGGCGACAAGCTGCTGTTCGACGATCTGAGCTTGGAGATCCGTCGCGGTAACCGCATTGTCGTCCTCGGGGCCAACGGCAGCGGCAAATCGACGCTGTTGCGGGTTCTGACAGGCGAGGAGCGCCCGGATGCGGGTGAGGTCACCTGGGCCCGCGGGGCCGGTGTGGTGTCGTTCAACCAGGTGCTCGCTGACCTTGACCTCGATGACACGGTCACGCACGCCGTCAATGCCATGCCCGACAGTCTCGCGCTCACGGCGACCCGTAAATCGGTGGCGCGCTTCCTCAGCATGTTCCAGTTTTCAGAACTTGATCTGAAGCAGCGGATCGGCAACCTGTCCGGTGGGCAACGTGCTCGAGTCGCGATGGCACAGTGTTTGCTGTCGGGGGCTTCCGTGTTGTTGCTGGATGAGCCAACCAACCACCTCGACATGCCTAGTACTCAGGTGATGGAGCGCGCTTTGATGCACTTCCCCGGCGCCATTGTGGTGGTGAGCCACGACCGGTTCTTCACCGATAAGGTCGCGAACCGCAGACTGGTCTTTGGGGCGCAAAGCACCCGCCGCGGCGAAATCGCGGTTAGTGCGGCTTGAGCCAGGCCGGCTTCGCGGAGCCGACACCCAGCCACAGGGCGTAGAATTATCGGTTGTGTCCCACTTCATCGTTACCCCGTTCACCGTTCCGGTGTTCGACCTCATGCACCGCCCGGGCGAAATGCGCGAGCATCAGGTTGATGCGCCCGTAGTTGAGGGCTTTGGCAACGCTGTAATCGGCGTTCGTGCTGGCGATGTGGTGCACCTGGATGTGCGCTTGGAGTCGCTCCACGATGGCATTTTGGTGTCCGCGGATGTGGACGTTGTGGCCACCGGAGAATGCGTTCGCTGCCTCGATGTGGTGGAGCTTCCGGTCGAGGTCGAAATCCAAGAGGTTTTCGCGTATTCTTTTGACGAAGCTTTTGACTACACGGTTATCGATGAACATGTCGATCTTGAACCGTTGGTCAGGGATGCGGTTGTGCTGGCACTTCCGTTTCAACCGGTATGTCGTCCGGATTGCCCAGGACTCGACCCAGCAACGGGTGAGAGACTGGCCGATTTCCCGGACAGGAAACCCACTGAGGTTATTGACCCGAGATGGTCTGCGCTCTCAGCGTTTCAGAATTCCGAATCAGATGTTGTAGGTGAACTGGGCCCAATAACCCCGGACACCGAGAGAGAGAAGAGAAGCTAATGGCTGTACCGAAGCGCAAAATGTCGCGGGCATCGACCCGCATGCGCCGCGCCCAGTGGAAGGCAACCGCCCCCACCCTGGTCAAGACCATTGAAAACGGCAAGACCGTCTACAGCCTGCCGCACCGCGCAAAGGTCGTTGAGGATTCTGCCGGAAACCCTCTGTACATGGAGTACAAGGGCCGCAAGGTCGCTGACGTTTAGTCTGCACACAACTTAGGCGACTTTGTCCTTCGCTCGCTGACACTGCTGAGGCAGTTGGGCCAGCGGGGGCAGCAATGTCACCTTCGAATCGGCTCGTGACGGGATGGGATTCATGAAAAAATCTTCATCTCGACCGCGGGCCGATTTGTCGTATCTTCTCGGCGTCGAGATCGACGCCGATTTGTTGACTCTGGCGCTCACCCACCGCTCTCACGCCTACGAGAATGGCGGGGGCGCGAATAACGAACGCCTCGAGTTTCTCGGCGATTCGATTCTTGGCCAGGCCGTAACGGTGATGTTGTTCACGAATCATCCGGAACTCGATGAGGGCAACCTCGCCAAGAGGCGGGCCGGGTTGGTGTCGACGGTGGCTCTCGCTGAGGTGGCCAGAAGCTTGGGGCTCGGCGAGTTCTTGTTGCTGGGCCGCGGCGAGGAGCTAACGGGGGGTCGCGATAAGTCGTCGATTCTGGCCGACACGGTGGAGGCGATCATCGGGGCTGCTTACATGTCGTTGGGTGGCACCGAGGCAACCGCGCTCGTTCATCGCCTCATCGTTCCGCTGCTGAGCAACCCCGAGCGTTTTGGGGCTGCCATGGACCCGAAGACGAGCCTGCAAGAAATTGCCGCCGCGCTTGGTCTTGGTGTTCCCGCCTATGTCCTGAGTGACAGCGGCCCGGATCACTCGAAGCGTTTCACCGCGAGCGTCGTGCTCGGCGGTGAGACCGTTGCCAGCGGCGAGGGCTCGAGCAAGAAGTACGCCGAGATGGCGGCAGCGTTGATCGCCTGGAACGCGCTCCAGCCTGATGCCAAAGCCCCGGATCCCGTGACACCGGATGGTGCTGCCCCTCCTACCCCTGTTGCCGAGGTGCCAACCTCCGCTCAGCCAAAGCCCCTGTAACCCGATGCCAGAACTTCCCGAGGTTGAGGTGGTGCGCCTCGGCCTCCTCCCGGCGGTGACCGGCGCACGGGTGGCTGCGATCACGGTGTTCGATGAACGCTCTCTGCGGCGCCACGACGGCCCGGCCGAAGATTTTGTTGACCGTCTGGTGGGCGCGGAGTTCACTGGTGCCGAGCGTCGGGGCAAGTTCCTCTGGCTGCCGATTGCTGCCAGCGCGTCACCAGTCAGCGTCGCAGCGTCCAGCCCAAATAGACCCAGCCCAGGTAGACCCAGCCCAGCACTATCCAGCGAGGCTCTGGTGGTGCACTTGGGCATGAGCGGGCAGGTGCTGCTTCGAACCCGGGAGCAGGATGACCGGCTCACCCGCATCCGACTCGAGATCGAGCATCCGGTGCAGGGCGCCCTTCGGCTGAACTTCGTCGACCAACGCATTTTCGGCTCGATGGCACTGGATTCGCTGGTTGGGGTCGACGATGTGCCGGCAACTACCGGTCCGGAGTTGCAACGGCGAGTCCCCAGTCAGGTCGCTCACATCGCGCGCGATCCGCTCGATCCGCTGTTCGACGACGCCCTTTTTGTGGCTCGCCTCGCGAAGCGTAAAACAGGAATCAAGCGTGCCATCCTTGATCAGACCCTGATCAGTGGTATCGGAAATATCTACGCGGATGAGGCTCTTTGGGCTGCCCGTCTGCACTATGACCAGCCGACGGCTACCCTCCCGAAGGCGAAGGTGACCCTTCTTTTGGCGGAGGTGCGAAGCGTTCTCCGCAAGGCGTTGGCGGAGGGTGGCACCAGTTTCGACGCCCAGTATGTGAATGTGAACGGCGCGAGTGGCTATTTCTCCCACTCGTTGAATGTTTACGGCCAGCAGGGCAAAGAGTGCCCGCGCTGTGGCCGTGAGGTGAAGCGGGAGCAGTTCATGAACCGCGGTTCGCACTTCTGCCCGTGGTGCCAACGCGTGCACTGAGGAAAAATCAATGTAACCCGTGCGTTTGAGGGTGTCCAAGCGTTGGTACCGTAGAAGCTGACTTCTGCCTGTGGATCAGCGCAGCACAGCATTTCATGACGGAATAAGAAAAAAGGGTGGTGACGTGTATCTCAAAAGTTTGACTCTCAAAGGGTTCAAGTCTTTTGCGCAACCGACCACTTTTGCTTTCGAGCAGGGTGTTACCTGCGTTGTTGGCCCCAACGGGTCTGGCAAGAGCAACGTTGTGGATGCTCTCGCTTGGGTCATGGGGGAGCAGGGCGCGAAGACGCTCCGCGGCGGCAAGATGGAGGACGTCATCTTTGCGGGCACGGCGACCAAGGGCCCGCTGGGTCGTGCCGAGGTCATCCTGACGATCGATAACGCGGATGGTGCTCTGCCGATCGAATACTCCGAGGTGACGATCAGTCGCACCCTGTTCCGCAATGGTGGCAGTGAGTACGCAATTAATGGCGATACCTGCCGCTTGCTCGATGTGCAGGAGTTGCTGAGTGACTCTGGTCTCGGTCGGGAGATGCACGTCATCGTCGGTCAAGGCCAGCTGGATGCTGTGCTGCACGCGAGCCCCGAGGAGCGTCGCGGTTTCATCGAGGAGGCCGCGGGTATTCTCAAACACCGCCGTCGCAAAGAGAAGACCATTCGCAAGCTTGAGGCGATGCAGGCGAACCTCACCCGCTTGAGTGACCTCGCGGGCGAGATCCGTCGTCAGCTGAAACCGCTCGGTCAGCAGGCGGAGATCGCAAAAGAAGCGCAATCAATTGCGAGCATTGTGCGGGATGCCCGGGCACGGCTCCTCGCCGACGAGGTTGTCGAGCTTCGAGCCGCTATCACTACTTCCAGTCGGAGCGAGAGCGACCGCAAGACCGAGCGCATCGTTTTGCAGGAGCAACTCGACCAGAACAAGCTCCGCGAAGGTCGCATTGAGCAGGCTCAGGTTGGCGACGCCGTTGATCAGGCGCGGCGCGTAGCGTTCGGTCTGGAGTCGGTGCAGGAACGCCTTCGCGGGTTGTACTCGTTGGCGAACCAACGGCTCGCACTGTTGGGGGCTCAAGGGGATGTTGCCGCCTCCGCGTCGGGTGTTTCGCTGGCGAACGTTGAGGATGCTCGCGCTGAGGCGGTGCGGCTTGCCGGTCTGATTGAGGAATCTGAAACAGCGTGGCGCGAGGCGCAAGCGGCAACGACGCTGGCCAGGGCAACCCTCGATTCGCTGGACGAAGAGATCGCCCACCAGAGTTCGTTGGTCTCCCGTCACGACCTCGAGATTTCTAAACTGACCGGCCAGCTTGATACGGCATCCTCTCGCATGGCGACGGTGCGCGGCGAGGTTCTTCGCCAGCAGAATGCTCTGGATGCTGCTCGTGGTCGTGGTGCCGCAGCCCGCACCCAGCTCGCCGAGGTGGAGGCGGGCGCGACGCTCGGCGACTCCAGCGAAACCGATCTTGACGCTCACTATCAGCGAGCTCAGGCCGAAGTTGTGGGTGCTGAAACCGCGATCGACGGCCTTCGTGAGGAACTTCACGGGTTCGAACGCGAACGCGACGCTCTGGGCGCCCGGGTTGGTGCGCTGTCACTCGCCCTCGACCAGAAAGATGGCTCAAGTGCTCTCGTCGCAGCCAAGCGCGCCGGTATTCGAGGGCTCGTTGCCGAACACGTTCAGATTCAGCCTGGTTTCGAGGCGGCCATTGCCGCTGCCCTTGGTTCTCTCGCCGACGCCGTGCTGGCTGACGACCGCGACGCGGCGATCAACGCTTTGGCGCACGCGCAGGCTGGTTCCCTCGGCAGGGTAGAGATTCTGCTCGCTGATGCTGGCGCCATCCAGCCCCCCGCAGTAGCTCTGCCAGCGGGGGCGGTCACCGCTGCCAGCGTGGTTGTTGCGCCCGCCGGTGTTCTCGGCTTGCTGAGCCACGTTGTCATCGCCGACGACCTTGATGTTGCCCGTGACGTGTGGTCCTCCCTGTCGACGAGCACGCCGACAGCCCTCACCGTCATCACCAAGGCCGGCGATGTGCTCAGCCAATTTGTGCTCCGTGGGGGGTCGGGAGCCAAGCGCTCCAGGCTTGAACTCGTTGCCGATCGGGATGCCGCCAAACACCGTCTTACTGAGGTGACGTCGTTGATCGAGCGGGCACAGTTTGCGCTCGCCGAGCAGCGTGGTGCCGTTCAAGCCGCCAAAGAACAGTCGGTGCGCGCACTGGCCAGCCTCCGCGAGTTTGACTCCCAGTTGGCCGCCCAGACTGAACTGCTCAACCGCGCGAGGGTTCAGGTCGAAGCCTCCGATGCCGAAGCTGAACGCCTAGAACGCGCCCTCGCGCTGGCCACCGAGACAGTGACGGATGCCGTTTCGGCTGCCGATTCCGCCCGCTCAGAACTGGAGACGGCACAGTCCCGCCCGCGCCCGATGCTCGATGTCGCTGCCAGAGATGGCCTTGCCGCCGAGCTTGATGTCGCGCGCGAGCTGGAGGTGGAGGCCAGACTTCAGGTGGAGACCGCTCGTGAGCGGGTTCGTGCCCAGGAGTTGCGCGCCGGCCAGTTGGCCACGCAACTCGAGTCAGAGCGCTCCGCCGCGGAGGAGGCTGCCCGTCGGGCGGTCATCCGTCGGCGTCAGATGGACAGCGCTCAGAGTGTGTTGACCGCACTCCCCGCTGTTCTGGATGCCGTTGACCGCTCGGTTTCTGAGGCGAGGGTGGCGCTGGCCGCCGCTGAGTCGGAGCGCAGTCTGCAAAACGAGGAACTGTCTGAGCTTCGCCGGCAGGAGGGCGCCATTCGTGAACGCCTGACCGCGGTGAGTGACAATGTCCACGGCCTCGAAATGCAGATCTACGAAAAGAAACTGCACCTCTCGACGCTGCTCGAGCGCGCCGGTGAAGAGCTGGGACTCGTTGAGGATGTTCTGGTCGCCGAGTACGGCCCCGATGTTCCGGTGCCACTCGACTTCTCAGCCGACCAGCAGAGCGCGGCAGCACAGCCCGGCGAATCAGAACGGTCTGGCGAATCAGAGCAGCCCGGCCGTGCAACAGTCCCCTTCAACCGCGAAGATCAGCAGGCCAGGCTCGCGAGGGCCGAGCGCAAGCTCGCGCAGCTTGGCCGGGTCAACCCGTTGGCGCTGGAGGAGTTCGCAGCGCTGGAGCAACGCCACAAGTTCTTGACCGAGCAGCTCACCGACCTGACAAGCACTCGCGCCGACCTGATGACCATCATCGAGGAGATCGACGAGAAGATGCAGGACATCTTCGGCAGCGCTTTCGAAGACACGAGGGCGGCGTTCAACACGGTGTTCCCTATTCTGTTCCCCGGCGGCACCGGCAGTATTTCGCTCACCGATCCCGACAACCTGTTGACCACCGGCATTGAGGTGAGTGTGCGCCCGGCGGGCAAGAAGATTGAACGCCTCTCACTGCTCAGCGGTGGTGAGCGTTCTCTGGCGGCCGTGGCCCTGCTCATCGCAATCTTCAAGGCGCGCCCCAGCCCGTTCTACATCATGGATGAGGTGGAGGCAGCCTTGGATGATGCCAACCTCGGTCGCCTCCTGCAGATCTTTGATGACCTTCGTCAGACCTCGCAGCTGATCGTCATTACCCACCAAAAGCGCACCATGGAGATCGCCGATGTTCTGTATGGCGTGAGCATGCGCGCCGATGGGATTAGCGCCGTGGTGGGTCAGCGCGTGGGCGACCGCACGACCGCCCCGGCTCAGTAGGCTGGGCGCATGGCTGAGCGTGTGAATCCGTGGTCGCTGGGGGGAACCCTGCGCAGCATGTTTTCGCGCACCTCCAGCATTGATGCCCAAACCTGGGACGATCTTGAGGATGCCCTTCTCTCCGCTGATTTTGGTCCGGAGATCACCGAGTCGGTGATCGCAGAACTGCGCGTGAGCGTTGCGAAGTATGCCACGACCGACCCGACCGATCTGAAGCGGATGTTGCGCGAGAACCTCGAGGAGCGTTTCGCTCGCTACGACCCCNCCCTGACACTCACTGCCCGTCCCGCTGTGGTGCTGGTAGTCGGTGTCAATGGTGTCGGTAAGACGACGACAATCGGCAAGTTCGCGAAGTTTCTGGTCGGCCACGGCCGCACCGTGGTGGTGGGGGCAGCCGACACTTTCCGGGCAGCGGCTGTCGAACAACTTGCCACCTGGGCGGAGCGCGGTGGTGCCCAGATTGTGCGTCCGCAGGTTGAGCGTCAAGATCCCGCATCGGTGGCTTTTCAGACCGTGGAATATGCAACCACCAACGGCATCGATATTGCCATCATTGACACCGCCGGCCGTTTACAGACCAAGAGCGGTCTGATGGATGAGCTGGGCAAGATCCGTCGTGTGATCGAGAAGCAGACGGAGATTGCCGAAGTCTTACTGGTTCTGGATGCCACGACGGGCCAGAATGGCGTGGCGCAGGCGGAAGCGTTCATCCAGCACGCCGGGGTCACCGGGTTGGTGATTTCGAAGCTCGACGGTTCGGCCAAGGGTGGCTTCGTACTTGCCGTGCAGGAGCGCACCGGCATCCCGATCAAACTGGTCGGGCAGGGCGAGGGCATCGGCGATCTGACGGGTTTCACGCCCCACGTCTTTGTGCAGAATCTGGTCGGCTAGGCCAACCTCAGCGAGAGGGATGACGGTTCGGTGTCATCATTGCTGATCGAAGCGACATCCCCGGGGCTCCCTACCCCGTTGAGTCGCCCGTCTCGCAGTATGCCGACGCGGTCACAAATTGGTGCAATTTCGCTGAGTTGGGTTGACGACAGCACGACTGTTGCCCCGTCGGCGGCCCGTTCGCGAAGTAGTGTCGACAGTTCAGTTTTGATTCGCTGGGTCAACCCCGCCATCGGTTCATCCAGAATCAGAAGCTCCGGGGAGTGCATGAGGGCGAGGATGAGCTGCACTTTGTGGCGATTGCCTCGGGAGAGTCGGTCGTAGCGACGGTTGAGGTTCAGTTCCAGGCGCTCCGCCAGATTCTGAATGCAGGATGACTTAATTCCGCCTCGTAGCCCGGCCATTAGACCGAGAACGTAGCCAGCACTCACTCCGGGAAACTGGGCTATTTCCTCGGGCAGGTAGCCGACTCTGCGCCTGATCTCTGACGAGTAGTGGTGTGGATCAAGGCCGAAAATTGTCAGCATGCCGCTACTTGGTTGTTCTGAGTCAAAGAACAATCGAACGAGTGTTGATTTGCCAGCGTTCGGCAAACCGACCAAGCCAAAGATTTCTCCACGAGCAACAGTGAGGCTCAAGTCGAAGAGTCCTGCTCCGTGACCATAGTCTTTGGTCAGTCCACGGCAGTCAATTACGGTGGCGTCGGTGCCCATGCATCACCTCCAGTGAGTGGAGCAATGCTAGGGGCACGGGAAAAATGTCCACAGGGTCGAAAGGCCCACGGTCACGAGCTCACCTCAGCTCAGCTAGCTGATGAGATCGGTGGCACTTCGATGTTTCGCAGCGAGTTCGAGATAGTGACGGGCGTTCTCTTTCAGCCCTTCTCGTTCTTCGTCGGTGAGTTCGCGAACGACCTTGCCGGGAACTCCAGCGACCAGCGAACCCGCGGGAATCACGGCGTTCTCGCGCACTACAGCGCCAGCAGCGATGAGCGAGCCTTCGCCCACGGTCGCCCCGTTCAGCACGATCGCCCCCATCCCGATGAGAGAGTCGTTCTCGATGGTGCAGCCGTGCAGGATGGCGCCGTGGCCGACGCTGACCCCCGTGCCGATGGTCACGCTCTTGCCGACATCCGTGTGCATGGTGACGTTGTCTTGGATGTTGCTGCCAGCACCAAGCCTGATCGAGTCGTTGTCGCCGCGAAGCACCGTTCCGTAAAACACGCTCGAATTCGCCGCAAGCATTACTGCACCGATGAGGGTCGCGTTGGGGGCAACCCACGCGCTGGGGTCAACTGCCGGGGTGGTTCCACCAAAGGGAATGATTAACGTCATGTTCTCAAGTTAAACTAAAACCATCATGGCCACTTTTGGAACCCTTTCTGATCGCTTAGCGACTACCTTCAAAAACCTTCGCGGCAAGGGAAAACTGAGCGCCGCGGATGTCGATGGCACCGTTCGCGAGATTCGTCGCGCTCTGCTTGATGCTGACGTCGCCCTCGAGGTCGTCAAAGAGTTCACCGGCCGGGTGCGCGAGCGCGCCCTCGGTGATGAGGTCTCGAAGGCCTTGAACCCCGCCCAACAGGTCGTTCAGATAGTCAATGATGAACTGGTCACGATCTTGGGTGGCGCGCTGAACGGCAACCAGGGGCGACGCATCCAGTTCGCGAAGACTGCGCCGACCGTGATCATGCTCGCTGGCCTCCAGGGTGCCGGTAAGACCACTCTCGCCGGCAAGCTCGCGAAGTGGCTGGCGAGTGAGAACCACACACCACTCTTGGTCGCTGCCGACCTCCAGCGCCCCAACGCCGTCACCCAACTGCAGGTTGTCGCCGAGCAGGCGGGGGNCGCAATTTTCGCGCCCGAGCCCGGCAACGGTAAGGGCGATCCGGTCAAGGTCGCCAAGAACGCCGTCAAGTTTGCCAAAGACAAGCAGTACGACGTGGTCATTATTGACACCGCCGGTCGTTTGGGCATCGATGCCGACATGATGAAGCAGGCCGCGGATATTCGCAAGGCTACGGACCCTGACGAGGTGCTGTTCGTGATCGACGCGATGATCGGTCAGGATGCCGTCACCACGGCGAAAGCGTTCCAAGAGAGCGTTGACTTTACCGGGGTGGTTCTCACCAAGCTCGACGGTGACGCTCGCGGTGGGGCAGCGCTGAGCGTTGCCTCAGTCACCGGTCGCCCGATCTTGTTTTCGTCCACTGGGGAGTCGCTTGACGACTTCGAGCCGTTCTACCCCGACCGCATGGCCAGCCGTATCCTCGACCTCGGTGACATTCTCACCCTCATCGAACAGGCTCAGAAGAACTTTGACGAAGAGGAGTCCCGTAAGGTCGCCGAGAAGTTTGCGACCGACTCCTTCACTCTCGAAGATTTCTTGAGCCAGATGCAGCAACTCAAGAACATGGGCTCGATCAAGAACATGCTCGGGATGCTCCCGGGCGCTAAGGGAATGCGCCAACAGCTCGACAACTTCGATGAGTCGGAGATTACCCGCACCGAGGCGATCATCCTGTCGATGACGAAGACGGAGCGTCGCCAACCCAAACTCCTGAACGGTTCCCGCCGTTTACGCATTGCCAAGGGTTCGGGAACTACGGTTACCGAAGTAAATGCTCTGGTCACCCGTTTCGATCAGGCCGCCAAAATGATGAAGACCGTGGCCAAGGGCGGCATGCCTCAGGTTCCGGGGATGGGGCCGATTCCGGGGGCCAAGTTTGGTGCGCCCAAGCAGCTCCCCAAGAGGAAGGGCTCTAAGTCGGGGAACCCGGCAAAGCGTGCTGCCGAGGATGCTGGACTCGCGCTCCCGGCGGCCCCGACCGTTGCGGCCGGAGCCGGCTTCGGGCTGGGCGGGCTGGGCAAGGGCGGTGCACTCGGTGGCACCAAAGGCGGCCCGACCGAAGAAGAGCTAGCGAGTTTGCAGAAGTTCCTCGGTCGTTAGCGTGGAGTCAGTTGGACCACTACTCTTTTCGTCATGGCGCAACTGAAAACTTTCCTCTGGTTCGACGGCAATCTGGGCGAAGCCTTAGCTTTCTACGAGCACACGTTTCCGTCCTTTACCTTGCATTCTGCGGATCGCAACGAGACCGCGAGCTTGGTGGTGAGTGCCCAGTTCTCAATTCTGGGATACGAGCTCATGGCAATGGGCTGGCCGAACGAGGAGAGGTTCACGTCGGCGACATCGCTGTTCGTTAGCGTTGACGGCCAGGCGGAAGTCGATGCCCTATGGGAGGCACTCACTGCCGAGGGAACGCCGGGTCAGTGTGGGTGGTGCACTGACAAGTTTGGGCTGTCGTGGCAGGTTATTCCGATCCAGTTCGGTGAGCACGTCGGTAACCCCGACCCCACAAAGGCTGCATTCGCCTGGAACGCGATGCGGTCGATGAGCAAGATTGTGATTGCCGATCTGCACGAGTAGCGCGCGTAGGCTTGCTTCATGACTCCAGCCCAGAAACGCCCCATTCGCCTCGGTGTGCAGATCGCCCCTCAGCACGCGACTTACCCGAAGATTCGGGAGACGGCCGCCGAGCTGGAAGACCTGGGTGTTGACATCCTCTTCAACTGGGATCACTTTTATCCGCTCTCTGGCGAACCGGATGGCCTGCACTTTGAGTCGTGGACGATGCTGGCGGCGCTCGCCGAGCAGACCACTCGTGTGGAGATCGGCGCGCTCGTCAACTGCAACAGCTACCGCAACGCCAATCTGCAAGCAGACATGGCCCGAACGATCGATCACATCAGCGCGAAAGATACCGGGGTTGGCCGTTTCATCTTTGGCACCGGCTCTGGCTGGTTCGAGCGCGACTATGACGAGTACGGCTACGAATTTGGCACGGTTGGTCAACGACTCGATGCGCTCGCCGAAAACTTGCCCATCATTGAGGATCGCTGGAAGGTGCTGAACCCACCACCCACCCGCAAGATTCCCGTTCTCATTGGTGGCGGTGGCGAAAAGAAGACCCTGCGCATTGTTGCGAAACACGCGGATATTTGGCACAGCTTCAGTGACCCGGAGACGATGAAGCGCAAGCTGGACATCCTCGCCGAGCACGGCGCTGCGGTCGGGCGTGACGTAAGTGAAATCGAGATTTCCACCGAACTGCGCGAGCGCACGCCGGAACAGGCTGACGAACTTGTTGGGCTCGGGGCAACTCTTTTCACCCTAGGGCTCTCTGGTCCGGATTATGACCTCACTGCGGCCCGCGAGTGGCTGGCCTGGCGAGACGCCCACAACGGCTAACCGGGGACTTTTTCCCCTTGTGGGCATAAAGTGATCAGCACAACGATGGGAAGATGACGACGATGAGCTTGCCGATTTCTGGTGGTGAGAATTCCCGAGCTGATGCGGCGGCGGGGCAAGGGCCGAGGAGGCCAAAACCCGATCGCACTCTTGTCGGCGTTCTCGTCGCGATCGGCGTTTTAGTGGTCGTGGCACTGGTCGTCGTTTTCTCGCGCGGACCGGCGACCCTGCTTGATTCGAACACGCCGCAGGGGGTCGTGCAGCGATACACCGCAGCAGTGGTTGCGGGCGACGAGCAACAGGCTCGCACTTTCCTCAGCGACGATTGGCTCGCGAAGTGCGACGTCAATCAGGCCGTTAATACCGGCACGAGCCTGCGAGTGACGCTGGTCTCCACCACGGAGCGACCAGAATCTGCCGACGTTCACGTTCTCATCACCACCAATTATCAGGGCGACATCCTCGGATCGGGTTCGTCAACAAGCGAAGAGGTGTTTGATCTCGTCAAGGTTGACCATCGCTGGAAGATCGACACCGCCCCATGGGAGCTGGCAGTCTGCCCGAGCGGCGGGGNGACACGGTGACCCACAACCCAGTGGGTGAGAAACCAGCGACCGGCAACGCGGTGACCGCCAGCCCAGCGAGCAATGCTGGCGGTGTGGGCAAGAGCGTGCGGCGCATCATTGTTTACGGGGTGCTCTTTGTTCTCGTTTGCCTTGCCGCGGGGGGGATAGGAGATCTGCTGACGAGGTTGTTTGACTCGGGCCGGGTGATCATCGGTAACGATGTTTCTGGCCTTGCCCAGACGCTGGCATTCACGCTCATCGCTGGCCCATTGGCGGCGTTGCTGTGGTGGTTTGCCTGGCGCACCAACGCCACTGCGCAGGAACGTCTGGCAGTTTCGTGGGGGCTCTACGTCGCGGCACTGTCGACGGTGGCGTTGATCTCCGCGACGACCGCGCTTCTTCAGACGGCTTCCTCGCTCGTCAACGGCAGCTGGGAACCAGCCGCGTTTTCTTCGGGGGTCGTGTGGTTGGGCGTCTGGGGCTGGCATCGGTGGATGCGGCGCCATCCGGCAAAGGGGCCCGCCACATTGACCGGCGTAGTGCCGGCCATCGGTTATGCCTACGGCATCGTCATCGGTGCCGCTGGAGCGGTGAGTGCCTTCTCGGCCTTGCTGGGAACGGCGATCAACCGGTCGGTTGAGCTTGTGGCCGTCGGAGACGCGTGGTGGATCGCCGCCCTCCAAGGGGTGGTCTGGGCCGTCGGTGGCGCTGCCATTTGGTGGTGGCACTGGAAGCACGAGGGCGCCGAGGGGTTGCGTGCGGGTCTCGCTAATGTCGTCGTTGTGCTTGTCGCTGGTTTCGGCAGCGTAATTCTCGCGTTGGGCGGCATCGCGGCGAGCGTCTTTGTGCTGCTTCGACTGGTTCTCGGAACCGGCGTGGGGGGAGACTCGGTCACACAGGTGCTGGAACCATTGGCCCTTGCGCTGTCGTTTGCGGCGATTGGCAGCCTGATCTGGGCCTACTATCGGCGCCCTGCCCGCAGCAACTCCGTCGCGGTCGCCAGCGCGACTCGATTGGTGACTTCGGGGATAACGCTCGCGGCGACGGCCACTGGAGTGGGCATCATTGTGAATTCAATTCTCTCGGCGGTCGGGACGCCGTTGGTGGAGACCGGCCCTCGCACCCTTCTGTTGAGCGGAATCAGCGCTCTTGTGGTCGGGGGTGTCGCTTGGTGGCTGGTCTGGAAACCGACGGCAGCACCATCAACCGCCCGAGAAGCGAAGGCGGGGCGCCGTATCTATCTGATTGCCGTGTTTGGCTTGAGTGCGATCGTGGCGATCGTCACCGTCTTGGTGATCGGTTTCAACATTTTCAATTTCGTTCTTGATTCGGCGATTGGTGGCAGCCTTCTTGACCGCATTCGCTCTGAGCTCGGATTGTTGGCAGCCACCGGGCTCGTCGCTGGCTACCATTTCACGCTGTGGAATCGCGATCGTGCGCTCAAGGACACCGAGGCACCAACCAAGCACACCATCGCTCAGGTCATTCTGGTGGCGGGGTCGGGCGCTCACAGTATCGCTGGGCTGATCGCGGATGCCACCGGCGCGAAAGTCACCGTGCTCCTTCGAGCTGATAACGCTGGCGACGAAACAAGCGACGCATCCTTAACGGCCGCGCAGGTCGACGCAGCGTTTGAGGGTGTGACCGCCGTTCGGGCGATGGTAATTATTGGTCGTGTCGGAACAATTGAGGTCATTCCTCTCCTGCCGTGATCGTATGATGAGCGCATGACTTCGGAAGCTCTCATAGAATTACCGACCGCTGTGGCGCTGGCTCAGGCAGTGCGCGCGGGGCAAACGACCGCTGTGGATGCCACTCGGGCAGCTCTGGCGAGAATCGAAGCCGCCAGCCCAGAATTGGGAGCCTTTCAGGTTGTACGTTCAGAGGCAGCGCTCGACGAGGCCGCCGCTGTTGATGCGCGGAGTGATCGTGCGAATCTGCCGCTGGCGGGCGTACCGATTGCGATCAAAGACAACATCCCGGTTGCTGGCGAGTCGATGCGCGACGGGTCGGCGGCAACAAGTTCCGAATTACAGAGCGTCGATCATCCGGTTGTCGCGAGGCTTCGCGCTGCCGGGGCTGTTGTGGTGGGCATAACCAGTGTTCCTGAACTGTGCGTTTTCGGTGCCACGGACTCTGTTTTTGGCATCAGCAGAAATCCGTGGAACACGGGGCGAACCCCGGGAGGTTCGTCCGGTGGTTCAGCGGTGGCGGTCGCTTCCGGTCAAGTTACGATCGCTCACGGCAACGATGGCATGGGCTCGATTCGAATCCCTGCCGCCAACTGCGGACTATTTGGAATCAAGCCGGGGCCTGGGGTTGTTCCCCAAGACATTGGCGCAGATTCGTGGCTTGGCATGAGTGAGAATGGTCCACTCGCAACCACCGTCGCGGATGCTGCACTCATGCTGTCGGTTATGGCTGGTCNCCCCGAGCTCGCCGTCGTGACTGAGCCTACGAAGCCACTCCGCATCGCGATGGGGGTTGGCGAACCGTCGTTCCTCGTGACGACTGATGCCGAATTCACTCGCGGACTTCGGGAGACTGCAGACGCCTTGCGGGCCGCTGGTCACCACGTAACCGAGGTGAAGGTTCCGTATCCGGCAAATCCGTTGCCGTTGTTGGTGCGCTGGTTTGTGGGAACCGAATCGGATGCCGCTCACCTCGACCAGGCCGCGCTCGAGCCTCGAACCCGCACCCACGCTCGGCTGGGCACGATCAGTCGCCGCCTCGGCCTTCTCGGCACGAAGCCGGTGGAGCGTATCCGGAGCAACATGGTTCGTCTTTTTGAAGACTATGACGTGCTGATTACTCCGACGCTGGCAACCCCCGGCCTTCCCGCGATTGAGTGGCACGAGAAGAGTTGGTGGGCGAACATGACCGCGAATATTCGTTACGCACCGTATCCGTCACTCTGGAACCTGCTCTGCTGGCCGGCGGCGAGCATCCCCGCTGGAATGCATTCCACCGCGGGTGTCCCATTGGCGGTGCAACTCGTCGCTACCCCCCGCGGTGACGCTCAGGGGGAGGCGCTACTCTTGGGACTCGCACTCCAGCTTGAACGACTGCGTCCGTGGCCCCGAGTTGCTCCGACAGTCGAGTTCAAACACTAAGCTATTCTCAACTAATGATCTCTCAGAGGGTGGCCTCGGGTGACATCGGTTGGGTTTCGGGCTCCAATCGGAGCCACCCGAGACCAATTTGTTCGAGTACAGGTGATCGAACAAATAAGATCATCTAACCTCTGAACATATTTCGCGAAGTAAAAACACCTATTTTCGAGGAAGGTATCACCGATGCCGGCGGAGCTTAACGGGCAGGGCACTGGACTTGCTCGCACCCCCATCCGGGTTGCCGTTGTCGAAGACCAGCCGCTCTACCGCTCGATGCTCCTCACTCTCCTCTCCGCTGAGCCGGACATCGAGGTTGTTGTTGTTGCTTCCGGTGCTGGGGAAGCGAGAAAGGCCATTCGTCCGGGCGTCGTTGACGTAGCCATCCTGGATGTGGTGCTCGGTGACGGGAACGGCCTAGGACTCGGTGTTTCATTGAGAAAAGCGGAGCCCGAGCTTGGCATTCTTTTGCTCTCCAACTTTGACGTCATGGCGCTTCTCGTCGATCTGCCAGAAAACGAAGCGAAGGCCTGGAGCTACCTTTCCAAGACCTCGTCAACGACCCCATCAATTCTGATCGATGCCGTGCGGCAGACTGCGGCGGGCGGAAACGTTCTCGATGCAGAGCTCGTTCAGAAATCGACGCCGCGCAAGGGCAGTGCACTTTCGACGCTTAGCCCCCGGCAGTACCAAGTAATGCAACTCGTCGCTCAGGGGCTGTCGAACGCAGCGATCGCCGCAAAGCTTTCTTTGTCCCGCCGTTCCGTCGAGAATCACCTCAACACCATTTACGCGGCTCTGAACCTCGGCGAGCGAAGCGAAAAGAATCTTCGCGTTGGGGCTGTATTGCAGTTCCTCGAAGAGACTTCACGTGTTTGACGCGACGACCACGGCGGAACATCGTGATGGCCACGACGGTGATCGGGTTCCACTGTTGCGTCGTCGCGAGTTCTTGGCCACTGGGCTTGTGTGTGTGGCCGCAGTGGTCGCCATTCAGCTCATGGTCTGGTTGCTGGGCTCCGCTAACGCGCTGACCGTAACCGGTGGGCCTTTCGAGCGGGTGGCGACCATCATTGCGACCATCATTGGTGTGATTTTGTCGGTGGCGATTGTTGCTGTTGGTGTGCTGTACCTGCGCGACAGGAGCCAACTTGAGGCCCATGAACGAATCATCTCTGCCCAAACGTTGAGAGCCGCAACAACCCTCGATGCTTTTGCCACCGAGGAGCTCCGAGTGCGGCGCGAGGTAGCTGATGGCCTCCACGGCACTGTTCAACACAACCTTGTGATGATTTCGGTGCGGCTCGCGGCGGTCTCCAGCACGATCGCGAAAAAGACGACCAAAGTCGGTCACGCGGAGCTCGCCGAACTCGCTGAGATTCGGGCGGACATCGACAACATTCGCGAGCACGACGTTCGCACCATGAGCCAGCTTCTTTACCCGGTAGGCATCGATATCGGTGCAATTGCTGCTATTCGGCTACTAATTCAGCGGCTCCCTGCGACCATCGCCGGCAAGATTGTGGTGAGCGATGAGATCGTCGAACTGGAGGGTTTCGGGCGCACCTCGCTCACCATCGAACGTCGGTTGATGATCGTGCGCGTTGTTGAAGAGGCGCTCACCAACGCTCTTCGCCACGGTAACGCCACAGCAGTCTCGGTAGCGATCGGGCTCAGCGCTGGCGCGATCATTGTTCAGTTTGACGACGATGGAACCGGTCTCGGCTCGGTCACAACTTTCCGTGGCATCGCGCGGCTTCGAGAACGGCTTGACACCCTCGGAGGTTCGATCGAGTTGTCGAATGACAGCGCCCTCGGTGGCGTTCGCGTCACCGCCCGCGTGCCGCTCTGAGCGGTCTTCCGCGCCCATCAGCCAAGCATTTCTTTGTGCAAACTGTCGCCGATTCTCGAACCAGCCAAAACTCTGGCAGAATAGCGTGTTGAGTCCTTCGTAGCCCGACCCTCTAATCAGGCGCGGCAGGAATCCATTAGAGCTTTTGTGCCGAGTGTGCCCCCACGCTCACGGCTAGCAGTTCGCCACCAAAACATTAATCTCAGGAGAGAACTGTGGCTGTAAAAATTCGTTTGAAGCGCATGGGCAAGATCCGTGCACCGTTCTACCGCATCGTTGTGGCCGACTCGCGCACCAAGCGCGATGGTCGCTCGATCGAGGAAATCGGCAAGTACCACCCCACCGAGGAGCCTTCGTTCATCGAGGTCAACTCTGAGCGTGCGCAGTACTGGTTGAGCGTTGGCGCCCAGCCCAGCCCGCAGGTCGAGGCCATCTTGAAGCTCACCGGTGACTGGGGAATCTTCAAGGGTGACAAAAACGCTGTCAGCACCGTCAAGACCAAGGAAGCCAAAGTGGTTTTCCAGGCAGACGAGAAGAAGAAGCCAGTTCTTCGTCCCAAGGCTGAGAAGGTTGTCGAAGCGCCCGTGGTCGAGGCTCCCGTCGTTGAGGAAGCAGCAGAAGAGGCCGTCGTTGCTGAGGCCGTTGTGGCCGACGACGCTGCCGTAGAAGCAACTGCCGACGCAACCGACGCTGACAAGGCCTAAGGATGCTCGCTCCCGCTCTCGAGCACCTCGTTAAGGGGATCGTTGATCACCCCGATGAGGTTCACGTTGTAGCAAAGAATTCCCCACGCGGCGATGTCCTCGAGGTGCGCGTGCACCCCGAGGACCTCGGTCGCGTGATCGGCCGTTCCGGCCGGACCGCGAAGGCACTGCGCACTCTGGTCACGGCACTCGCCGATGGCCGACGTGTTCGCGTCGACGTGGTTGACACCGACTTCTAGTGATTGCGGTGCACGAAGTGCCCACCAAGACGCAGCTTCGAGTAGGACGCCTGACGAAGGCGCACGGACTCAAGGGTGCTATCAAGGTTGAGCTCTATACGGATGATCCGGCGCGCCGGTTTTTCCCTGGAGCGGTTTTCACTCTTCAGGTTCCCACCGGTTCCCCTTGGCACGGTAAGAGCCTGGAGCTGGTGGAACTGAAGTGGTACAACACGCACCCGGTGGCGTTTTTTAAAGACGTTGCCGACCGCAGCGCTGCTGAAACGCTCATCAAGGCGATCCTGTGGATAGACCAAGATCCAACCGAAGACTCGGGCGAAGAAGACGCCTGGTTTGATCATCAGCTCATCGGGCTGAAGGTCATTCGTGATGGTGTCCAGGTGGGTGTCCTCGGTCAGATTGATCATTTCCCGGCTCAAGACCTCTTAACGGTCACGACAGACAAAGGTGACGTTCTCGTACCTTTCGTCAAAGCAATCGTTTCTGCGGTCGATCTGAAGGCCGGCACGATGACCGTCACGCCCCCCACCGGGCTCTTCGAAGAGATTCCGGACGACGGCATCGGCGACGAAACCTACACGTCCGCCGGCGACTAGCAATCAGCGATGCTGCGTTGCCGCTCTTTGTGGCGGTTACGCTGGTTGAGTGCGCATCGACATCGTCAGTATCTTTCCCGAGTTCTTCAGCGTCCTTGATATTTCCCTTGTCGGCAAGGCCCGCCAGTCTGGGCTTCTGGATGTCGCGGTGCATGACCTCCGCGATTTCACGCACGATCGGCATCGCACGGTAGACGACACCCCTTACGGTGGCGGCGCGGGAATGGTGATGAAGCCGGAGCCGTGGGGCGAGGCTTTCGATAGCATCCTTGGGTCACAGTCACAGTCACAGTCACAGTGGCAGTCGCAGCCTCGGGCCGTGGTGATCTTCCCGTCGCCGGCTGGTGAGCCTTTTACCCAGGCTATGGCGCGCGAATTTGCAATGGAGCCGCACCTCGTTTTTGGTTGTGGCCGTTACGAGGGTATCGATCAGCGAGTGATCGAGCACAGCGCTTCGCGACCGGGGGTTGTGGTGCGTGAAGTGAGCCTCGGCGACTACGTCCTCAATGGCGGAGAAGTGGCAGTGATGGCAATGATTGAGGCGGTCGGCAGGTTGGTTCCAGGAATGGTGGGCAACCCCGAGAGCCTGACCGAGGAGAGTCACGAAGATGGTCTCCTCGAGTACCCGAGTTATACCAAGCCGGCCGAGTGGCGTGGCCTCGCTGTGCCCGCGGTTTTGCAAAGCGGCAATCACGGCGCGATAGCGTCCTGGCGCCATGAGCAGCAACTCGAGCGCACTAGGCGTGTGCGCCCTGATCTTCTGGGTGGAGCTTAGGCAGGAACCAGAGCGCTGCGGTGGGGCGTGAGGAGATCCCGCGCGATTTGTCGTGCCTTGTCAACGAAGCGGAGATCGCCCTGTGGGTCTTCGTGGAACGCCCGATTCATGAGGGCGGTGCAGGCTTCGATCGCTACTTCGATGTCGAAGTGCAGTTCGGCACTCGGCTCGAAACCAGAGTATCGACGACGCAGTGCAGCGACAATTTCGGCTACGAGATCGTCGTTCGCGTTTTCGTCACCGTCAACGAAGCGCTCGTCAATGACGGTTCCGAAGCGAAGTGAGCGAAAGCCTGGCTCGTCCTTGGCCATGCGAATGTACTGGTCAAATGGCTCGTTGAGTCGAGAAAGCCAGTCCTGTGCAGCAGCGAGCCCATCAGGGAACGCGCCTTCCATGAATCGCTCTAAGTTGCGTGCCGCTAGTGCCCGCAACAGGGACTGGATGTTGGGGAAGTATCGGTAGACCACACCGACGGAAGAATTGGACCTGGCTGCCACGTTGCTGGTGGTGAGCCCGTCGATGCCTTTCTCGTCGATGAGACCTGCTGCCGCATCCAGCAGGAGCGTCACGCGCTCTGAGCTGCGTTTTTGGATGGGCGCGGTTCGGGTGCGCACGATGGCCGGGTTGCTAGTCGCCTGGGTTGTCATTGTGAGTGTGTGCTCCGTTTGTCTCGCAGTCGGTGCGGTATTAAAATGAGCTACCGTCGATTGTCTTCTAGTGGCAGACTACGTCACTAGACCCGTTCGGGGGGCAGGAACTTATCGGGTACTAGGTGTAGGCCCCTCAGTTACGAGATTAGTGTATTTTTCTCAAATTCTAATGCCATAAGAGTGGATTACTCATTATTGTAGGACCGTTGCGTTCTGGTTGGCGACGAATCGCCGGGTATGCGATAATTAGCGACTGTGCTTCCGCACGGTTCTGCCACAGGGGAATCGTGAACGTGTGAAGCGCCACCTTCCTTTCAGAACATCAACACGCGTGGTCGACCTGTGGCGGTTACAGAGAGCAGCAGCACATGCATATTCTTGACACCCTCGATGCAGCATCCCTTCGGGACAACATTCCCGACTTCCGTGCCGGTGACACCGTCAAGGTTCACGTCAACATCATTGAAGGCACCCGCGCTCGCATCCAGGTCTTCCAGGGTGTTGTCATCGGTCGCTCCGGTGAAGGCGTTCGCGAGACGTTCTGCGTCCGTAAGGTGAGCTTCCAGGTCGGTGTGGAGCGCACGTTCCCGGTTCACTCCCCGGTTATCGACCATATTGAAATTGTCAGCCGTGGTGCCGTGCGCCGCGCCAAGCTCTACTACCTCCGCAACCTTCGCGGCAAGAAGGCGAAGATCAAAGAGAAGCGCGACTTCTCCTAGCCGCCTATTGCGGCGCTGATCGTCAAAGATCCGCCGCGTCGACGTCCCGATACGGATTAATCCTGAGCTCCCTTCCCATAAACTGGGGGGGAGCTCAGGGGTTTAATGACTAACGATTCAACGGCGGTGCCGCACTCCACCGACAACAGTGCTGGCACGGTTGACACCAAGCGAGGGCGCACGCTTGGACAGCGTCGCGCACGTGGCTTCTGGCTATTTGTGAGAGACATTCTCGTCATTTTCTTGGCAGCGTTACTGATCTCGTTCCTGATCAAGACCTTCCTCATCCGCTCGTTCTACATTCCGAGCGAATCCATGCAAGACACTCTGCAAGTCAACGATCGAATCATCGTCAATCTCTTGGAGCCCGCGTATTTCCCGCTTCAGCACGGTGACGTTGTGGTCTTCCGCGATCCGGGCGGATGGCTGCCCCCGAAGGTCGCCGTAAGCCAACCNCCCCTGACCAAGGCAGTCGATCAGTTTCTCGGCTTCGTCGGGCTGAGCGCACCAGACAGCGAAGACCACCTGATCAAGCGAATCATTGGCATGCCCGGCGATGTTGTGGTGTGCTGTAACGCTCTAGGGCAACTCACCGTCAACGGTATTCCCCTTGACGAGCCCTATACGAAACTCGCGGCCGGAGTCACGAAAGCAACCAAGTCAGACTTCTCGGTGACCGTTCCCGCCGGCTATCTGTGGGTGATGGGGGATAATCGCTACAACTCGGCAGACTCGGCTTATCACCACGAATTCNCCCCGGGTCGTGAGTTCGTTCCGATCGCCAACGTCGTGGGCCGCGCCATGATCATCAGCTGGCCGATTGCGCGTTGGGCCACCCTCGACGATTATCCGCTGGTGTTCAGCGGAGTTGATGCCGCCAAGCCGTGAGCAAACCGACATCCGTTCCACACCTTGATGTCGAGTCCGCTTTTCACGAAAGCGGTGTGCGGTTCGTCATTGGCTGCGATGAGGTGGGTCGGGGTGCGATCGCTGGTCCGGTCGCTGTGGGGCTGTGTGTGGTTGATGCGGGGGTCGGATCGTTTCCGGTAGGGCTCAAGGATTCCAAACTTCTCAGCGAGAAGCGGCGCGAGGTGCTCGCTCCGCAAGCAGCCGACTGGGTTCTTTTTTCTGCGGTGGGGCTTGCCAGCGCTCAGGAGGTCGACACCTTCGGCATCATTGCGGCTCTCGGTATGGCCGGCAAACGGGCCCTGGTGATGCTGCATGCGGCGGGCGCGAACATCCCGGACAGCGTGATTCTGCTCGATGGGTCGCACGACTGGCTGACTCCGGCGCTGGCTTCGCCTCTCCGGGTCACCACGCGGGTCAAGGCTGACCGTGACTGTGCTTCCGTTGCGGCGGCATCGGTGATCGCAAAGGTTCATCGTGACCGCTTGATGATCGAAGCGGATGCCGCCAACCCGGGCTACGGCTGGTCGGGAAATAAGGGTTACGGCTCGGCGGGGCATTTTGCGGCCATCGCGGAGTTGGGCGCCACGGATTTTCATCGGCACACATGGCTCCACGCTTCGGCTTAGGATTGTCTCACCATGGACGAAGATGAGTTCGAAGACTATGACCGCGAGGTCGAGCTGGCCCTGTATCGCGAATACCGCGACGTCGTCGGCCAATTTCGCTATGTCGTAGAGACCGAGCGGCGCTTCTACCTTGCGAACGAGGTGGAGCTGGTTCGCCAAGACACCGAGCACGATTTCTACTTCGAGCTGACGATGAACGATGTCTGGGTCTGGGACGTTTACCGTTCCGACCGGTTCGTGAAGAGCGTGCGGGNGTTGACCTTTAAGGATGTCAATGTCGAAGAGTTGTCGAATAAGGAGCTTGAGCTTCCGAAGGAACTCGCGCTCGACGAGTAAGGCCCGCTGAGTGCGTTGCTCAGCATTCACAGAGCGAAATCTTTTCAAGAAAATAGCGAAATGATTTCGCATTAATGCTTATGTGTCAGTACTCTGCTGTGGAATCTGTTTGAGCTCGAACGTAGCTCACGGGGAGAGACCACAGTGAAGAAAACTACATTTATTACGCTGGCGGCTTCTGTGGCCGTCGCCGGGATGGTTCTGGCGGCCAGCCCCGCCCAAGCGTTACCGGCCCTCATCAACGACGTCACTGTCATCAACCCAGACGGCGGAACGAGTACCACTGACGGCTTGTTGGTCACCGTTGCCAACGGTCAACTGCAGATCGGACGCGCTGGCGGAGGCCAGCTGTACCCGGACGACGAGGTCCCAACCACTATCTGGGGTGGCACCAGCGGTGGCGAAACCGAAGGCCCAATGGGTAACTGGTTCGGGGTGACCTTCGACGAGTCTCGCCTCGACCGAACCCCTGGCACCCCGGATGTTGATGTGCCGGCTACGGTGCACAGCGCAATCGGGAGCGAGGGAGGGGATACCTACTCCTCAGAGTACGTGCCAGCAGAATGGAGTACCTTCGAGTCCTCGTCAACCCTGAGCGCTGACGGCAAGTCGGGCTCCGTTGTCAACACAATGCGGAAAAACTACATTCCCTGTGACGTCTTCGATGTCGTCGGCGAAACGTGTGTCACTCCGAGTGCGACCCACTACGATGTTGTTCTCGTTGCGACTTTCAAGTACACCTACCCGGACCAGTTCATCACGGTGACCACCGACCTCACCTTGCCGGCAGGTTGGCCAGGCACCAACACGCGCCTGTCGTGGGTCACCGACTCCACGCTCGGTGCCGAGGACTCCGGCAACCAGTTCAGCGGAACCCTCACCAGTGGCGTCAAGATCGCCGGCGTCGTTGATCCAGCGATCACGGTCATCGAAGCCGTGCGCGAGACCGCTGCCAACCCGATTAACTACTATGCCGGTAACTATATGTGCCCGATCGAAGACAATGGCAGCGAATGTGCGCCATCATCGGACGGACTCTGGGTCTCTGGCAATGCCGTGTTCCCGAACGAGGTTTCCACCGATGAAGACGTAGACAACGGTTTCGGCGCTCAGAGTGTGTCCACCTACGATGTCGGAACCACCAGCCACACCTTTGACCTCCTGTTCGTGGACTGCATCGAGGGCGTTGAATCTGCAGTTGCTTGTGCCGAAGCGGGCATCGCTCGTACGGCACCCGCGGCCCCGGCACCCGCGGTTCTCGCGGCTACCGGTGTAGACCAGGGTGCCACCAGCGGCCTCGTTGCCGGCGGTCTCGCTCTGCTCGCTCTCGGTGCCCTAGTGATCGCGCGTCGCGTTCGTCGTTCGAACGCTTCCTAACCCACCTGAGTACTCGAAATCGCCCCCACTCGCCTTCCGGCGGGCGGGGGCGATTTTCTTGTGCATAAGCTGAATGAAGCACTTACGCGGGAATACTGGCGAATTCCATGCGTTTGCATTGATAAGGCTTCTCCGTGGAGCCACTGACTGCAATTGGAGATAATCGTGCCCGCTGAGACATCCGGACTACACCACGTCACCGCCATCGGAGGCGACCCCCAAAAGAACGTCGACTTCTACGTCAGCGGCCTCGGGCTTCGACTGGTCAAGAAGACCGTCAACTTCGACAGCCCCGGCACGTACCACCTCTACTACGGCGACGACGCGGGTCGCCCCGGTTCCCTCATGACCTTCTTCCCATGGGGTGGTGTTCCGGATGGGCGCATTGGCGCCGGCCAGTCCACCTCCACCGCGTTCTCGGTGCCTTCGGGCAGCCTCGGCTGGTGGACGGAGCACTTTGCCACGTTGGGGGTCGAATCGACCATCACCACGGTCTCCTCCGACGAAGAGCGCCTGTCGCTGCGCGACCCCGACGGGCTTCAGCTTGACCTGATTGCCTCCAGTGTCGCCGACCCGCGCGACCCGTGGGACTCGGCCGACGTGCCAGCCGAATATGCCGTTCGTGGCCAGCACTCTTCGGTGCTCACCGTCAACTCGCCAGCGGGCACGGTTGCGGTGCTCACCGAAGACCTCGGCATGAAGGTGCTGTGGGAGCGTGGCGACCGCATCCGTCTCGCTGCCGGTGACGGCCTCGCCGGAAGCATCGTCGACGTGATTGCCGACCCCACTGCAGCCCCTGGACTCACCGCCGGCGGCACTGTGCACCACATTGCGTTCCGCACGCCGGACATGCAAACCCAAGAGCTGTGGCGCCAAGAGCTTGCCGACCGTGGCTACCAGGTCACGGCCATCCTGGACCGCCAATACTTCACCTCGATCTACTTCCGCGAGCCCGGCGGAGTGCTATTCGAGATCGCCACCGACACCCCCGGCTTCGACATTGATGAGCCACTGCTCGAACTCGGCCGCTCGCTGAAGCTTCCGCCGTGGTTGGAGCCGTCGCGCGACCAGATCGAGCACGTCATCGCGCCGCTCGCTGTTCCCGTAGCGAACAACCCCACGCTGAGCGATTCTGCAACCGCGAGCACGGATGTCTGATTCGGTGAACGAACCGGTCGTGGCTCCTCACCTCGACCTCGATTCGTGGCCACACCTCTTCGCGCCTGCCGAGGGGGAGTTGTTCGTCACCCTCCATGGCACCGGTGGCAACGAGTCGGAGATCACCGCGCTGGCAACCGCCCTCGACCCTGCCGCCGCGGTGCTCTCACCGCGCGGTCGGGTCACCGAGCAGGGAATGAACCGCTGGTTTCGCCGGCTTGGCGAAGGCAACTTCGACGTCGATGACGTGATTGCTCGCGCGGCGGAACTCGTCGGCTTCATCGCGGCCGCTCAGAAGGTCTACGGCCTAGAGGGGCGACGGATTACCGCTGTCGGTTTCTCCAACGGTGCCAACATTGCCCTCGCCGTCGCCCAGCTCCACCCGGGGGNGTTTCAGCGCGTGGTCGCCTTCTCCGGAATGTATCCGTTCGGCGAGCGGGTCGTGGAGGCCGAGTTGACCGGCACCGAGGTCATCATGCTGAGTGGGGACGCCGACCCGATGGCACCGCTTGCTCGAGTGCAGGTTGCCGTTTCCGAGCTCACCCGAAAAGGCGCTGACATCGAGTTGGCGCTGCGCCCCGGCGGTCACGGGCTTGCTCCCGCCGACCTCGAGAGTGCTCGGTCGTGGTTGGCTTCGCGCGCGGCGCTTTAGCACCTGAACAGCTGAACTCTTGAACAAACAACAGTGCGTGAGAGGGGCTGGCTCTCGTAAGAGCTAGTCCCTCTTTGGCGCAGTCACCGTGGGTGCCTCCCCACATCGAGCGATTCAAGGATGGTCGCCAACGCGCAGCCGTCATCCTCAATTCATGGCAGCTAAAGATGACGTGGGTAGGCGGGGCGAAGACCTCGCGCGGGAGCATCTAGTCGCGGCGGGCTACACCGTTATTGACGCAAACTGGCGGTGTTCGCAGGGCGAGATCGACCTCGTAGCACTGCACGGCGACGAGCTCGTGTTCGTCGAGGTGAAGTCGCGGTCGGGGCTGGCCTTCGGGCATCCGTTCGAGGCGATAACGGTGCTCAAACTGGCGCGGCTTCGGCGGCTCGCTGGTGCGTGGTGTGAGGCGCATCCGGGGCATCGGGGTCCGATCCGTATCGATGCGATCGCGGTGATCATGCCGCCGCGCGGTGAAGTCGCGCTCGAGCACCTCGTGCGGGTGTTCTGATGGCCATTGGCCGCACCCACTCCGTGTCGCTATTGGGGATGCAGGGTGCCATTGTCGAGATCGAAGCCGACCTCTCCAGCAACCTGCCGTCATTCGTCATCATCGGCTTGCCGGATACCGCGCTGGGAGAGGCGCGGGACCGAGTGCGCGCGGCCGCCACCAACTCGGGTTGCTCGCTGCCGAATCGCAAACTCACCGTCAACCTCTCTCCAGCCGCACTGCCCAAACACGGCTCAGGTTTCGACCTTGGCATTGCGCTCGCGGTTCTTGCCGCGGCAGGAACTATTCGGGCCGAATCCATCGACCGAGTGGTGCATCTCGGTGAACTGGGCCTCGACGGGAGGCTCCGGCCGATCAACGGAATCCTGCCGGCCGTGGTTGCTGCGGTTGCGGCAGGGTTTGCCACCGTGATGGTGCCGGCGGGGAATGAGGATGAAGCGTCGCTGGTCCCCAATGTGCGCATCGTCGGTGTTGCTTCGCTGCGTAGTGCCGTCATTTGGCACGGCGGGGAATTTGAGCCGGTGGAGGTTGAGCCGATCTTTCGTGCCGCGTCTGTTGTCGAAGCGGCCGACNCCCTCGACCTCGCCGAGGTGATCGGCAACGCGGATGCCATCGACGCGATGGTGGTGGCTGCCGCCGGTGGCCACCACGCTTTTCTCCTCGGCCCGCCCGGGTCTGGCAAGACTATGCTCGCCGCTCGCCTCCCCGGGTTGCTCCCCGATCTCGAGGCGCACGCTGCGCTGGAAGTGAGCTCCCTGCGCTCGCTTTCCGGGTTGCCAGTGAGCGGAACGCTGGCGACCAGACCACCGCTGGAGAGCCCTCATCACACCGCGACGGCGGCGGCTCTCATCGGAGGAGGTTCGGGCATGATTCGACCGGGAGCGGCCGCGCGGGCCTCCCACGGCGTGCTTTTTCTCGACGAAGCCCCAGAGTTTGCCTCCTCAGTATTGGACGCACTGCGTCAACCACTCGAGTCGGGAGTTATCAGCATTCACCGCGCGAACTCGGTGGCGCATTTTCCGGGCAGCTTTCAACTGGTGATGGCGGCAAACCCGTGCTCGTGTGGTCAGTACGGCGCCCGCGAATCCGACTGCACGTGCACACCAGTAGCCCGCCGGAGGTACCTCGGCCGCATGTCTGGTCCGCTATTGGATCGGATCGACATCCAACTCCAGGTTCAACGCATTACGAGTGCGAACGTGCGGATGGCTGGCGAGACGCCTCGGCTGAGCACCCTCGACGCTCGCGCTCGGGTTGTCGGAGCGCGGAGTGTTGCGCGAGCGCGCCTCGCTAGTACTCCGTGGACGCTCAACTCGCAGGTGCCGGGGGCGTGGCTCCGAGGCGAAGGGATGCGACTGGCCCCCCGCGAGACGGCCTCCATCGATCGCGCGCTCGAGCGGGGAGGTATCACCATGCGAGGTTACGACCGGGTGTTGCGGGTCGGCTGGACCCTCGCAGACCTTGATGGAGTGAATCAACCAACTGCCGACCACATCGGTCGCGCGCTTTACCTACGAAAGGCGATGGCCACATGACCATGTTTGGACTCCCGAACAATGAGGTGTTGCCGCTGCTGCAGGCGGTTGTTGGTCGCGAACTTGGCGGAGCTGAGGCTGAGGCTGAGGCGCGCGACGCGTTCGCTCGATCGGCGTGGACGGGCATCGCCGAACCGGGGGATCGCATTGCCGGAGTGTTGGTGCGAGTGCTGGGCGCCGCAACTGCGCTGCAAGCTTTGGTTGATCGGGTCGATGCCGCACAGCTTCTCGCCGAGATGGCACGGCATGATTTCGAAGACCTCACCCTTGCCGAGCTCAGTCAGGGACTCGAACGCTTTACGCCCCGGATGAACGCGGGCACGGCGCTACTGGCCTTGCGTCAGGCGGCGCGTTGGAAGGCGCGACTATTGGTGCCGCAACGAGAGCTCGTGCCAGAGGCCTCCAACGCGCCGCAGCAGTCCTTCTGGCCGAGCGGACTCGCAGACCTCGGCGACCACGGTCCTATCGCGCTCTGGGTGCGCGGAACCGACGGGGCACTCCGTGCCCTGTCTCGGTCGATCGCTCTGGTGGGGGCGCGGGCAGCCACCGGTTACGGCGAGCACATCACGATGGAGGCCTCCGCTGGGTTGGTTGATCGGGGCCTCGCCATCGTTTCGGGAGCGGCCTACGGAATCGATGGCATGGCGCATCGCGCGGCTCTCGCGAGTCACGGCATGACCGTGGCATTTCTCGCCGGGGGAGTGGACCGCTTTTACCCCAGTGGTCACGATGCACTATTGACTCGCATTGTCGAGAACGGCGCCGTAATTTCTGAACTGCCGTGTGGGGCGCCACCCACCAAGTGGCGATTCTTGCAGCGCAACCGTCTCATCGCTGCAGTGAGTCAGGCCACCGTGGTTCTGGAGGCTGGCTGGCGCTCCGGTTCGCTCAACACCGCAGGGCACGCCTCCGCGCTGGGGCGGCCGCTGGGAGCGGTTCCCGGCCCAGTGACGAGCGCGGCCTCGGCAGGGTGTCACCGACTGATCCGCGAATTCGATGCCGTGTGCGTCACCAACCCCGACGAAATGCTCGAGCTGATGCCGATTCGCGATGCAGCACTGTTCGACGAAGGCGATGCCGTCTCGGCGAGAGAGGGTGACGCGCGAGCGGGCGCTGGCGGAAATTCACAGGAGCTCCGCGTGCTTGACGCGCTGAGTGACCGTTCCCCACGAACCATCGACGACGTGGCCCGCCGTGCCGGCCTCGGCATCGCCGAAACCCAATCCGTGCTGGGAATGCTCGGTCTCGAAGGAACGGCGAACGCTCGCGAACGCGGTTGGGTGAAGCAGAACCAGAAACGTGCCTAGCGGCGGGGCCGGTGGGCGGCGCTACCCGGGCGCGGCGCTACCCGAGGGCGGCGCCACTCAAACTATGCCTTGTAGGAGTCGACTTCGATCTCAACCAGCATCGCCGGGTTGATGAACTGGATCCCCGCGAGCATTGTCGCCGCCGGGCGAATCGTGCCGAACAGTTCCCCGTGAGCGCGCCCCACCGCATCCATGTCAGCAGCGTTCGCTAAGTACACGCGCGTGCGGACAACATCCTCAAGCGAATGACCCGCCTGCGCGAGCGCAGTGGAGATCACCTCGAAGGTAACCCTCGTCTGACCGTACGCGTCACCCTCGTGCTGAAGGACACCGTCGACGGTAGCCGTCGTGCCGGCGACGTGCACAGCGTTGCCCGCAACCGTTGCGCGCGAATAACCAATAACGGCCTCCCATGGGCCGCCCGAAGAAATGAGTTTGTCTGCCGCCATGGTCATGCCTTTCTCGTTGTGGCGCACCCTGCGCGTGCGCCATCGAAGAAATGCTACCGGTGGATCGACTATCGCTGCCGAGGGCTGCCCGTGGGCTGCCGGGCTACGGTTTTCTGTCGACGATTCCGACGAATTGGCTGCCGATGCCGTCGATCTCTTCGCGGTACAACCCAGCAGCCGGTTCTGGCACGTCGCCGATGTCGTGGTATTCGCAACTCAGGTAGGTGAAGGTGGGCCACCACTTCTTGGGCCTAGCGGCTTCGGTGTGACCGCAGACGTCGCAGGTGAGGTCCACCCACACCGGGCGTGCGGTTGCCGATTTATTGGCACGAGACTGCGCCAGCCAGGGTGGCGGGTTCGAGTCAAGTTCGGCAACCTCGGCCTCGGTCATTGTGCGTCCGAGGCCGTGGCGGCTGGCCATTTGCAGGGTTATTCCGAGCCGAAGGGCAGCCTGATATCGCGTGATCACAGAAACAACGATACGAGCTTCTGCGACCTTCGGGAGCATCAGCATCAGCATCCGCCTCTATGATCATCCGGTGCATAATTTTCATCAAACTTTGAATGCCCTTCATGACTGACAATCCCATCGACCGCATTCTCGCCTGGGCCGAGTCGGCACCTCAGAGTGCCGCCATCACCTCAGCAGAGTTCACCATCACCTATGCGGCCCTAGCCGACTCGGTGAGGCGGATGGCCGCGAAGCTGCGGCAGCTCGGAGTGCGCCCCGGCAACATTGTCGCCATCCGAGGACGCGCTCAGCTCGAAGCCGTGGTCATGCTCGCCATTCTGCACGAAGGCGCCGTCTCGCTTCACGGCAGCGAGGCTGTTCTTGCGGGCTACGGGACGCAGATTGATTTCCTTGTCGGTGATGTTGTGGGCTCCGCTCGCACCCGAGCCAAGATCATCAGGATCGATAACGAATTCCTCCAGTCACTCGGCGCTATTAATTCCCGGATTGAATCGCGACCGCTCAGTGAGGAAAGCCCGTGCCGAATCGTCTTCTCCAGCGGGACGACGGGAATTCCTAAGGGAGTTGAGTTCACTGTCGCGTCTCTCCTCTCACGCACTGCTTCAGCCCGCACGAACTGGATGCCAGTCGATCCCTTCATGTGCCTGCTGGGCCTCGACACGGTGTCAGGTTTTCAGACCTTCATGTGGAGCGTTCTCAACGGAAAGACGTACTTCATTCCTGGAGACGGCCCCGCGAACGCGCGACTGATCGGTGCGTCGGGAGTGAAGTCGATCAAGACTTCGCCGGCGCGCCTCGAAAACCTCGTGGACGCGATGGACGCGATCCGGGCGTTGGGGGGCGAGGCGCTCGCCCTTGAGCAGATTGAGGTCGCGGGGTCGCTGCTGACGTCACGGCTAGGCAAACGGTGCGCTGAGGTACTGGGCTGTGTCCCGGTCTACCTCTACGGCTCCACAGAGGTGGGGACGGTGACGCGTGGGCAGTTCGATCCCCACCGTCCTTCGACGGTGGGTTCGGTGGTCGTCGATGCTGAGCTCCAGGTCGTTGATGATGACGATACTGACCTTTCAGGGTCGGGGAGGGAGGGGCACGTGCGCTACCGCACGGCGCACACTCCCGACCACTACTGGCGCGCGACCGCGGAGACCAACGCTCCGTTTCGCGACGGCTGGTTCTACCCGGGTGACCGAGGCACCATCAATTCCGCGGGGGAACTCACCCTTTCGGGCCGCACCAACGACGTGGTGAACGCTGGTGGTGCCAAGTTCAATCTCGCCGAACTCGATCTGTGGATGGCGGAGATTGACCTGTTTACGGACTGCGCCAGTTTCCAATTTCAGGATGATTCGGGGGCGACGGCGATCGGAATAGCGTTTGTCTCGAAGCATCCGGTAAACCCGCAAGATCTGGCGGTTCGAGTGCGGGGGATGCTCCCCAATCTTGAGGTTCGCGCGTTTGTGCGCGTTGAATTGATTCCGCGAAATAATTTCGGTAAAGTGACCCGCGCCGCGCTGGCGGCCCTACTACCGCAATAACGGAGGCACAATGTCCACACTGGTTCGAACAATTGGTTTTGCCGGTGTGGGAGCTATTGGCCTTGCTGCTCTCAGCTTCGCCTCACCGGCCATAGCGCTTCCGACGAGCGTCGCGGGATGCGGCGATGTGCCCGCTGGCGCCACGCTCACCAAGTTGGACATCATTTGCGAGCTCGACTTCACCGCGACCGGTGCTAACAGCTGGACTGTTCCAGTCGGTGTGACGGGCATCTCTGCGATGCTTCTTGGCGGTGGTGGTGGCGCGCACCTCGATGCTCCCAGTGCGAACGGATATGCGGGTTCAGGTGGTCAAATTATCTACGTCGACAACCAGCCTGTCACCGCCGGCGAGACGGCAACCGTCTCAGTGGGAACGGGTGGAGCGACGGTCGACAGGGGCGTTGCTACCGCAGGTGGCGACACCACCATCACTGTCGCATCAGCCACAACCACTGCGGTCGGAGGTTCCGGTGGTTCAGTCGATGCTGACTACTGTGATCTGGCCGGTTCCACCGCCGTTTATGCGGCTAACGGCCACACCGGCGCCGGCGGTGCGGGTACCAATAGTGGCGCTTCGTGCGCGACAGGTTACGCGCCGGGCGCAAACCCTGGCTCCGACTGGGACAACTCATCCCCGTCGCGCCCGCCAATGATGGCGTTTTTCGGTTACACCTTGGTTTATGGCAATGGTGGCCGGGTCGTCAGCGCGCCTGACGCACTCTCAAGTTCAGTCGATTTGGTGGGAACTGGGCGTGGTGCTGACGTTCTCTATGTCGCGCCTTCCTCGGTGTCGTCGGCGGATGCCACGGGCGGAAGCGGTCGCGTGATCATCCGCTACCTCGCAGAGTCGACTGGTGGCTCTGGCTCTGGCTCTGGCTCTGGCGGTGGTTCGGGTTCGGGCAGCGGCTCGGGAACGGGTTCTGGCGCAGGTTCCACCACGAACGCCGCCCTCGCCTCGACCGGCATCGATGTGTTTGCGCCCGTCGCTCTGCTCTCCGCTCTCGGCATCGCCGGAGTCGCGTTCCTCGCGCTGGCGCGTCGCCGTCTTGCCGTAACATCCTCGACCAAGCGGTAGAAATAGAAGCCTTCACGACGTTTCGCAGCATCCCGCACCATTGTGGGATGCTGCGAAATGAGTGTTCAGGGAACAATTTGAGATTAATGAAACTGTTTCGCTAAAGTATTGTCGTCACGATTGTGACCCAAACTTTGGAGGAACGATGACGACCCTAGTTCGAGCTCTTGGATTTACTGGCGCGGGGGCCATCGGCCTCGCCGCCCTCAGCTTCGCTTCGCCAGCCGTGGCCGGCCCGGCCGCGGTGACGGGTTGCGGTGACGCCGTTACCGGCGCCACCCTCACCAACACCAGCGGCGTGTGCGAACTTGACTTTCCGGCCGCGGGAAGCTTCTCATGGACCGTGCCGACCGGTATCACCTCGCTGTACGCGGTGCTCGTCGGTGCTGGCGGTGGAGCGTGGGTGTCCGGGAGCGACACGGGCTACGCCGGTGACGGTGGCAACGTCAACTATTTCGACTACTCCTCAATTGCCGCGGGAACCTCCGCGGACATAACGGTTGGCGCGGGCGGAACTTCCGGGTCCTCCCCCACGAGTGGTGGCCCGTCACAGGTAGTCTTCGGGAGCGCGCCAGCGAATGTGGCTAACGGTGGGAATGGGTCTGTATTCGGTCCCGAGTTCTGCTCGATGGGGATAACAACGTCGGTCTATGTCGGACCAGGCGCCGGTGCCGGTGGTGCCGCGGTGAACGCGACGGGCGAGGCCTGCACCGGTGCATATGGGCCGAGCGTGAATCCGTCCACCGATGTGGATAGCGCGAGCGTTGCCGCTCTCGCCATCTTCTCCTCTCTGAACACTGAGTTCGGAGCCGGTGGCGACGTCGTTTTGGCGCCGGCCACGCTCGCCTCACCAGCCGATTTGCAAGGCACTGGTCACGGTGCCAGCGTTCTCGTCGATTCACCAACGTCAGTGGGATCCACTGATGCCACCGCCGGTGGCGGTCGAGTAGTCTTGCGATTCACCACCGAAACCAGCGCTGATTCGGGCAGTGGTTCGGGCAGTGGGTCAGGTTCAGGCTCTGGTTCGGGCAGTGGCTCGGGCAGCGGTTCAGGTTCGGGATCGAGTGCGGGTTCCACGAAGGACGCAGCTCTCGCCTCGACCGGTGCTGATCTCATCGTGCCAGCAGGGCTCATCGCTGCCCTCGGCATCGCCGGGGCAGCGTTTATGACGATTTCCCGTCGTCGTCGCGTTGTCGCATCTGCGCCAACTGTGACATCAGCCACAAAGAACTAGCGACCGTCGCGGTGCTGGCCTAGGGTGATTCTGTGATTCCTCTAGGCCAGCATCCGGCCCCTGCCCACGTCATTGCCCACATCAGCGACACCCACCTGCTTGCGGGGGATCGCAAGCTCTACGGGGTTGCCGAGACCGAGGCGAACCTCATCCAGGCCCTCGCCCAGTTGGAGCAGTCCGACATCTATCCGGAGGCAATCGTCTTCACCGGTGACCTCGCCGACCTGGGGGAGCCGGATGCCTACCGCCGCCTGAAAGAGATCGTCGAACCCGCCGCCGCGCGGCTCGGTTCCACCATCATCTGGGTGATGGGCAACCACGATGAGCGCCCCGAGTACTCCAGTCTGCTGTTCGGTACCGAGCCGAGCGAGGCGCCCCAAGACCGGGTGTACGACGTCAACGGGCTGCGCGTCATTTCGCTCGACACCACCGTTCCCGGCTATCACCACGGTGCGTTGACGGATGAACAACTCGAGTGGCTTGCCGGAGTCCTCATCATCCCCGCCCCCCACGGCACCATCTTGGCACTGCACCATCCGCCCGTTCCCACTCCGCTTTTGTGGGCGATGGAGATGCTCGAACTGCACGGGCAAGACCGCTTGGCTACGGTGCTCGAGGGCACGGATGTTCGGGCCATCCTCGGCGGTCACCTCCACTATTCGAGCCACAGCACGTTCGCCGGCATCCCCGTCTCCGTTGCGGCCGCCACCTGCTACACACTCGCCCTCACGGCGAAAGATCGCTTGCTTTCTGGCGTCAACGCCGATCAGGCGATCAACGTCGTGCATGTCTACGAGAACACCGTGGTGCACTCCGTGGTTCCGGTCGGGAGCCGAGCCGAGATCACCGGCTTCTCCACGGAATTCGCCCCCCAGATCGAAGCAATGACCTTCGAGCAGCGCCTGGAAATGTTCTCCAATAAGCGCTCACCGTTCAACCTCGGGGAAGAGTCCGCGAGCCAATAGGCCACGTCAGAGTGATGCGGGAGGTTCGGCTGGGGCTTCGGAGCGTTCGGCCTTATCCGGAAGCTGCGCCCGATAGGTGCCAACAACCTTCTGAAGGTAGTCGGCGATGGTGTCCTTCTCGGTGTCGGTGAAATCTTCCAGCACCTGGTTGATGCCCATGATCATCGGGGTGAGGGTGCGCATCGCGGCGGCGATCGAGTCGGGATTGGCAACCACCACCACTCCGCGCCGATCACTCGGGTTAGGCATCCGGGTAACGTGTCCCAGCGCAGTAAGGCGATCGATCGAAGTCGTGATCGCAGCGGTGGTGAGTTTGAGCCTGCGCGCGAGTTCGGTCGGGCCGAGCGAGCCGCTCTCGATCAGGTGACTCATTGCCGAGAGGTCGGTGGCATTCACACCGAGTTCGGAGGCCAGGTGTGTCTGAAATTCGGCGGAGACGTCCAAGAAGTCCCGCAAAAGAGAGGTCGCCGGATGCACGTTTCCTCGCACTGGCGCCGACTCTTGTTTGTGCACCCCCTCAGGCTACCTATAGTGTGAGTTTTTGCAGACTTATTAGACGTTCTAACAAAAGGTTCCCCGTGCAGAAGCTCGCCAGATTTATTACCTCCCGCCGAACATCCTGGATCGTCTTGGTCGGAGCACTCCTTGCCGCCGGTGCCGTATTTGCGCTTGGCTCGGGTGCTGGCGCAACATCCTCACCAGGGGTGGGGCTCCCTTCGTCGGCACAATCCGCTCAGGTTGCCGAGCTGCAGAAAAAGCTTCCCGGCGCCGATGCGTCCTCGGCAATCATGGTTTTCAGTCGCGATGGTGCCCGCCTGACCGACGCGGACATTGCTGCTGTGACCGCCACCACGGCGAAGTTGGCTGACATCTCTCTCGACGGCTTTGTTCCGCCACCCAGCGTGTCCGATGATGGCACGGCTGCGCTCGTCGTCGTCCCTCTCAGCGTTGAACCGAGCGTCGCGCTGCAAAAAGAGCGCGCAGTCGAGCTGCGAACAATCGCCAACGCCGACCTTCCAAGCGGCCTGACCGGGCTCCTCACTGGGGCCGAAGGCTTCGCGGTTGACATCGCTGCGGTCTTTGAGGGTGCCGACTTCACGCTTCTCCTCACCACCGTCATCGTGGTTGCGGTTCTCCTCCTCATCACCTATCGCAGCCCGTGGTTGTGGCTGGTGCCGCTCGTAGTGGTCGGCACCGCTGACGGCCTCGCGAGCATCGTGGCGACCCGGGTTGCTGCTGCCGTCGGGATTCAGCTGGATGCTTCGGTCACCGGCATCCTCTCGGTACTCGTATTCGGTGCCGGAACCAACTACGCCCTCCTGCTTATCGCCCGCTATCGAGACGAATTGCGGGTCGTGGAAAGCCGACGGGATGCGATGGCGAAAGCGCTCAGTGGTGCCGGCCCCGCAATCATCGCCAGCGGTGGCACAGTGGTCTTAAGCCTTCTCACCCTCGTCTTCGCCGAACTCACCGGAAACCGTGCCCTCGGCATCGCCTGCGCAACCGGTGTAGTTGTCGCGATGATCTTCGCGCTGTTCGTATTGCCCGCGACCCTCGTGCTTTTCGGTCGAGGCCTGTTCTGGCCCTACGTGCCGAGGTTCGGTTCACCCAGCACAACCGAGCGTGGGCTGTGGTTCCGTCTCGGCACCCTCGTATCGAAGAAGCCGGTAGCGGTAGCAATCATCGGCGCATTACTCCTCGGCGGCTTCGCCCTCGGCGTTCCCCAGATCAAGGTCGGACTCGCGCAGACCGAGCGTTTCACCTCGGTTCCCGAAGCGGTCGTGGGTCAGAACATCATCGCGAAAGCTTTCTCTGCCGGCAGCGGTTCGCCCGCCATTGTCATCGCCAACGCTTCCTTCGCCGATCAGGTTGCAACAGCGGCGACCAGCGTTACCGGGGTTACCTCCGCAACCGTCGGCGAAACCAACGGAGACATCACCCAAGTGAATGTTGTGCTGGATGCGGCTGCTGAGACCCCCGCATCCTTCGCCGCTGTCGAGGCGCTGCGCTCGTCGCTCTCCACCATCGACGGTGCGAACGCCCTCGTCGGTGGGTTGGATGCCCAATCCCTCGACGTGAACCAGGCGCAGGTGCGCGACCAGAATTTGGTCATCCCCCTAATCCTGATCCTCGTCTTCCTCGTCCTGGTGCTGTTGCTACGAGCATTCGTTGCACCGCTGCTGCTGCTGCTTACGGTGGTCGCATCGTTCTTTGCGAGCATCGGTTTGAGTTGGTTCCTGTTCACGTCGGTCTTCAAATTTCCGGCCATCGACACCAACGTGGTGCTGTTCAGCTTTCTCTTCCTCGTAGCCCTCGGCGTTGACTACAACATCTTCTTGGTGACCAGAGCTCGAGAAGAGGCCGTGAAATATGGCACGCGTCAGGGAATGGTGCGGGCGCTGTCCTCCACCGGTGGGGTCATCACGAGCGCCGGAATCTTGCTCGCAGCAGTGTTCGCGGTGCTCGGAGTGCTGCCGCTGATCACCCTCACCCAGATCGGTATCATCGTCTGCATCGGTGTGCTGTTGGACACCCTCCTCGTTCGCACGGTCGTTGTTCCGGCTCTGGCGTTCATCTCCGGTGAAAAGTTCTGGTGGCCGTCAAAGAAGTTGGCTTCGTAGGCTCCGATCCGCTCGGTATCCATTTACGGTGGCTCGTTCGGCGCGGGAACGTGCAGAGCGAGCCATCGCGAGCGACGATAGAACCGTGCAACTCGACAGATCCGTGCAACTCGAGCGAGTGGTAGCTGACTTCGTGCTCTACCTCAGTGCCGAGCGCGGTTTCAGCGAGAACACCATCCGCTCCTACCGCTCCGACCTCGGCCAGTTTGTGACATTTGCCGCCGAGTCGGGGGTGTTGAGTGTTGAGGGTGTTGACCTCGAGCTGTTCAGGTCGTGGTTGTGGCAATCGTCGGGGGCGGGGCTCGCGAAGTCGACACTCGCCCGGCGCTCTGCGGCTGCCCGAAGTTTGGGCGCGTGGCTTTCGCGCACCGGTGTCGTCACCACGGATGCTGCTTCCCGGTTGCGCTCTCCGAAACCCGACCAGCACCTGCCACGGGTTCTGACGCGCGCCCAGATCAACCTGATTCTGGACGGGCTAGCTGCGCGGGCTATGACTGGTGGTTCGGGCGCTGGTGGTGCTGGTGCTGGTGCTGGTGCCGGTGCGAGTGCCGGTGTTGATGCCGGTGCCAGTTCCGGTGTTGGTGCCGACTCCGAAACAGTGCCGTCATCGTCCGGGCCGCAGGCTATCCGAGACCGTGCCATCATCGAACTGCTTTACGCCTCTGCGCTCCGGGTCAGCGAACTCGTCGGGCTGAATCTTCGCAGCATCGATCTGGGGCGGCGCACAGTGCGTGTGCTCGGTAAGGGCTCGAAGGAGCGGGTGGTGCCGTTCGGCATCCCGGCGGAGCGCGCGCTCACCGCTTGGCTTACCGTTCGGGAAACTGTTGCTTCCGGCGACGATGTCGAAGCAGTTTTTCTCGGAGCGCGAGGAAGACGCCTCGGGGTTCGTGCCGTCTACACCCTCGTCGCGAGCCTGCTGGCGGATGTCCCTGGTAGCGGCCCGAGTGGCCCCCACGCCCTGCGGCACACCGCTGCGACCCACCTTCTCGATGGCGGCGCTGATCTCCGTGCTGTGCAGGAGTTGCTTGGCCACGCGAGCCTCGGAACCACTCAGATCTACACCCACGTCTCCAATGAGCGGCTCCAAGAGAGCTACCGGTTGGCGCATCCCCGGGCCTAGATCACCTCGCTCGCGCTCGCCGTAGCTCTCGGCGAGTTCGGCCCTGGCGGCTAGGGAGAGCGCTATTTCAGGAATCGGGTCGGAAGCAGCACCGCGCGTGGCACGCCTCCAAGAAACAACAATGGCGAGACGTATCCGCCATCAATCCGCACCCCGAAGTGCAGGCACGGGCTGGAGCAGTGCCCAAGCTCGAGGGTTCCAATCGCCTCGCCCTCTCGCACCGCATCCCCGATCGCGAGCGTTGTGCTCACGGGCTCGAAGCTGGAAATCACGCCCCCCGGATGCCTGATCGAAAGCACCGGCCGATCCACCACAAAACCGGCAAAGTGCACGGTGCCCGCCGCCGGTGCGGTGACGGAGATTTCTGGGCCGGCGGCTGCCGCATCCGGGCTCGATTCGGCCGTAACTGTTGAACCACCATCTGAACCGGCGTTCTCGGACGTTTCGTGTGCCTCAATATCAATCCCGCGATGTCCGGCCGAATAGGGTGTCGCTGGCGCAATGTATGGCCGCACCAACGTGTGCGGTGCGGCCAACGGCCATTCCCAGACGGCGACGGTCGCCGCATTCGCGGCGCTTACCGTCACTAATCCGGTTCCCGGCACACCAACTGCAGGAGTGATGACACTCGGTACCACCAGGAGCAGTGCAACGTGGATTGCGGCAATAGATGAGGTGATCATCCGCCCAGTCTGCGTCGCCGAAGCCTCCCAGCCCCACTCGATCCGTCCCCAAGGGCCCCTTCTTCGCCCGTCAACCCCGTGGGGGAGCGGTGTTTTGCGTAAAACAGGAACCTGCGGTGTCACCGAGGAATCTGCGGTGTCAACTGGTTTCATAAAACAGGAATGTGTGGGGCCAGAGTGGCTGGCGGGGCCGATGTGACCCTCCCGGGCACGAAAAAGCCCCTTCGCAGCCGCAGGTTCCTGTTTTACGAAACACCACAACCCCACAGGTTCCTGTTTTACGCAGTAAAACCGACACAGAGGCACCCCGACCCAGTGCTAACATTGTCGGAGCACCGTGCGAAAGCGTGGTGACTACGCGTGCTCGCATAATCCTGCAGACCGAAACCCCACGGGGCCGAAACTGCCAGGGTGACGAACGCATCCACTCAGTCCCGACTGACCCAGATTCCACGGCCACAAGGTCCAAGGAACCCGGCAACGTCAGGGCGGATGCGCGCCGAGCACCAGGATCGAGGCCAACCGGCAGCGATACAACTGAGGTGGCGTTTTAGCGTCGGACACGTCCGTGCGCGCGCCAGAAAAGGAGCACGGCCATGGCCGTCGTAACAATCCGCCAGCTGCTTGACAGCGGCGTTCACTTCGGGCACCAGACCCGCCGTTGGAACCCGAAAATGAAGCGCTTTATTCTGACCGAGCGCTCGGGCAGCCACATCATCGACCTTCAGCAGTCGCTTGCCTTCATCGACAAGACCTACGACTACGTGAAGGACACCGTCGCCCACGGCGGAACCATTCTTTTCGTTGGTACCAAGAAGCAGGCTCAGGGCTCCATCGCCGAGCAGGCTCTTCGCGTTGGCCAGCCCTACGTCAACCAGCGCTGGTTGGGCGGACTCCTCACCAACTTCCAGACGGTTTCCAAGCGTCTTGCCCGCATGAAGGAACTCGAAGAGGTTGACTTCGACGACACGACCCGTGGCTACACCAAGAAGGAGCTGCTCATCCAGCGCCGCGAATTGGTCAAGCTGCAGAAGAGCCTCGGTGGTATCCGTAACCTCACGAAGACCCCGTCTGCCGTGTGGATCGTTGACACCAAGAAGGAGCACCTCGCCATTGACGAGGCGCACAAGCTGGGCATCCCGGTCATCGCAATCTTGGACACCAACTGCGACCCCGACGACGTTCAGTTCCCGATCCCCGGCAACGATGACGCCATCCGTTCCGTAGCACTGTTGACCCGCATCATTGCGGATGCCGCTGCCGAGGGTCTGATCCAGCGCCACCAGAAGCCCGCCGAGGGCGAAGCTGTTGAGCCTCTCGCCGCGTGGGAAGCTGAGCTTCTCGGCCAGGCTGCTGACGAAGCCGCCGCTGCTCCTGCAGTGACCCTGCCGGTCGAAGAGAACGACGTTGACGCTGTTGTTGCAGAGCACGAGGCTGCAGCGGATGCCACCATCGTTCCCGAGCACGTCGAGATTTCAGATGCCGCACTGGCCACCGAAATCGAAGCTGAGGCAACCCCGGCCGAGAAGAAGCCAGTCGCCTCCAAGCCTGCTCCGAAGTCCCCGGCTGCTGCTGACGCTGCAGCCGAATAGCACTAACCGACCCCTCACAAGTTAGGAAATCTGATGGCAGACTTTAGCCTCGAAGACCTCAAGACCCTGCGCGAGCGCCTCGGCACCGGCATGGTTGACAGCAAGAACGCCCTCGTTGAGGCAGGCGGTGACCTCGAGAAGGCCACCGAGCTCCTGCGTCTCAAAGGCGCCAAGAGCAATGCAAAGCGCTCGGACCGCTCCACCAGCGAGGGCCTTGTTGCCGTCGTTGAGTCAGCAACCGCCACCACCATGATCGAGCTCGCCTGCGAGACCGACTTTGTTGCCAAGAGTGAGAAGTTCATCAACCTCGGCAACGCTGTTCTCCAGGCTCTCGCCGATTCTGGCGCCGAGACCGTCGAGGCTGCCCTTGCAGTTGCCGCCGGTGCTGGCACCGTTGAGTCGACGATCAACGATGAGGCTGCAATCTTGGGCGAGAAGATCGAGCTGCGTCGCATCGTGCGCCTGCCGGGGGACAAGTTCTCCGTCTACCTGCACCGCACCAGCAAAGATCTGCCGCCGCAGGTTGGCGTCGTGGTTTCTTACGCCGGGGATGACGCGGAGACGATCCGTTCGATCGCTCAGCACATCTCCTTCGCTGACCCGCAATACCTGACGAGCGACCAGATCCCCACCGAAACGGTGGAGAACGAGCGTCGCATCGTCGAGGAGATCAGCCGCGGCGAGGGCAAGCCTGAGGCTGCCCTTCCGAAGATCATTGAGGGCCGCGTTGCCGCGTTCTTCAAGCAGGTTTCTTTGCTCGACCAGGACTACGCGAAGGACAACAAGGTGTCGGTCGCGAAGGTTCTGGCAGACGCTGGACTGACCGTTACGGGCTTCGCTCGTTTCAAGGTCGGCGCCTAACTAGCCGTATGACAAATAGGGTTCGAGACGATGTGTCTCGAACCCTATTTTTCTGCCGCAACGCTTAACCTGTATGTAGCCGCTGAACGTTTGAGAACTGTTAGAAGAAGGAGTCTCCATGCCGAGCAAAACTAGGAGACGGGTTCTTCTCAAACTCTCGGGTGAAGCCTTTGGTGGCGGTCAGCTGGGAGTGAACCCGGATGTGGTGAGCGCCCTCGCGAAGGAGATCGCCGCAGCCTCCGCTGACGCCGAGATCGCGATCGTCGTCGGTGGAGGCAACTTCTTCCGCGGTGCTGAGCTCAGCCAGCGCGGCATGGATCGTGGCCGCGCCGACTACATGGGCATGTTGGGTACCGTCATGAATGCCCTCGCCCTGCAAGACTTTTTGGAGCAGGCGGGCGCCGCCACTCGCGTGCAGTCGGCGATTGCGATGACGCAGGTTGCCGAGCCGTACATTCCGCTGCGTGCGGAGCGTCACCTCGAGAAGGGGCGCATCGTCATCTTCGGTGCCGGCGCCGGCTTGCCCTACTTCTCCACGGATACCGTGTCTGCTCAGCGCGCGCTGGAGATCGGTGCCCAGGTTGTTCTCGTCGCCAAGAACGGTGTCGACGGTGTGTATGACGCCGACCCGCGCACCGATTCGAACGCGAAGATGTTCAACGAGTTGACCTACCAGGAGGCGCTTGTTCGCGGCCTCAAGGTTGTGGACTCGACGGCCTTCAGCCTCTGCATGGACAACAAGATGCCGATGGTGGTGTTCGGCATGGAGCCTGCCGGCAACCTGACGAAGGCGATCCGCGGCGACCGCATCGGAACCCTCGTCAGCAACTAGGTTTCATCGGTGAGCCCGCTGGTCTTAGCGCTCGTACTGAGCGCCGCTGTCGCCCACGCGACGTGGAATGTGACGATGAAGCGGGTGGGAGCATCCGGGCCAGCGTTTTTGTGGCTCACCTTTCTGATCGGCGTGCTCATTTTTCTGCCCTTCGGGGTGTGGTCGCTCATCGACTCCGGGGCGGATATCGCTCGCTGGGCGCTCCTCGCTATCGTGAGCGGGTTGCTGCAGGTGGCGTACTTCTTCCTCGTGCAAAAGGGTTACCGCGTTGGCGATGTGTCGCTGGTGTATCCGCTGGCGCGCGGCACTGGCCCAGTGCTCTCGGTGGTTCTGGCGATCATCCTGCTGGGGGAGCGTCCGGGACCCAGCACGCTGCTGGGAGCTGCCGTGGTGGTGACCGGGGTCGGGATCATCGGTTTCGCCGGCGACCGCAGTGCGCGTCGCAGCATGGTGCCCGGGGTGGTGTTCGGGCTGGCCATCGGTTGCGTGATTGCCGTGTACACACTGTGGGATAGCGCCGCGGTGACCGTCTGGGGGATGCCCGTGGCCGGGCTGTTCTGGGGGAGCCTCGTCGTGCAGTCCCTAGCGTTGGCACCCGCAGCGCTTCGAGACCGCGTCGTGCTCCGCGGGGCACTGAGGTCGAACTGGCGTGCCGCCCTCATCGTCGGAGTGCTCTCGCCGCTCGCCTACATTCTGGTGCTGCTGGCGATTCAGCAGGCTCCCGTGTCGGTGGTGGCTCCGGCCCGCGAAGTGAGCGTCGTGCTGGTGGGGCTCGCTGGCTGGTTGCTGTTCAGGGAACCGCATCCGGTGCAGCGGTTGATCGGTGCCGGAGTGGTGCTGGGCGGGGTCGCCCTGCTGGTGTTGCCGGTGTAGTTGTCGGCACTTCCGTTGCCGCTGCAGGCAAATCGGTAAGGGGGCGAAATTCGCTGTGGTAATGTTGATCTTGTAACGCGGGGTGGAGCAGTTCGGTAGCTCGCTGGGCTCATAACCCAGAGGTCGCAGGTTCAAATCCTGTCCCCGCAACCGATGTCCCGGTCTTAACAGTGTCGAACACCTGCAGGTGTGGCGCTCAGAGGCCGGGACTTTTTTCTTTCCGATAACCCAGGGTTCAGTAGTAACCGTTACGGTGTGAAAATGACAATTCAGACTTCTCCTCAGCCCGCCTCCACCACGGTCACGTTGATGCCGATTTTTATTGCCAAGAATGGCAGTGCTGTCGACCTTGAAAAGGTGCTTCTCACCCTTCAAACCGCTAGTCGTGCTGATCTGGGCTGCCTCCAGTATTCCGTCTTCCACGATCTGCACGATGAAAATCGTTTCATCATGCACGAGGAGTGGGCGAGCCCCGAACTACTAGCGGCACACAACGAGCAGGCGCATGTCCGTGAATTTGTTGCCCAGGTTGAAGCTCTTCTGAGTGAACCATTCACCGTTACCTGGATGCGTCCCATCGCCCCCTAGGCCAAGCAGGAACCATCGCCGCGCTTGTGGTCAATTCTCGAGCGCGGCCGCCATGGCGTCGATGCTCTCGATTGACAGGGCATACTCGATGGCCATAACGCTGGAGCCGATGATTCCGGCGTCGACGCCTGCGCGAGATTGCGCGATGGTCAGATGCTCTGTGGCCAGCGGCATCGATCGGGAGTAGACCACTTCGCGCACTCCCGCGAGAAGGTGCTCTCCGGCCAGGGCGAGGGAACCACCAATCGCGATAACGGACGGGTTTAACACGCTGACGCACGTGGTCAAGACTTCGCCGATGTCGCGGCCAGCCTGTCGCACGGCTTGGATGGCCGCCAACTCGCCAGCTTTGGTAGCGGCAACAACGTCGTCCACCGTCGCAATGGGTTTACCGTCGAAGGTGACGCCGGCTGCGGAAAGTAGCTGAGCCAGTGCTGGCCCAGCTGCCATGGCTTCAAGGCAGCCACTGTTGCCGCAACGACAGGGAACACTGTGGCCGCGTGCGATTTGAACATGTCCGATGTCACCCGCAATACCCTCAGCTCCGCGCTGGAGGATTCCGCTACTGATGATTCCCGAACCAATCCCGGTGGAGGCCTTGAGAAAAATCATATTCTCGATCTCGGGCCAAGCGAACTTTTGCTCACCGAGAGCCATGATGTTGACGTCGTTGTCGACGAGAACGGTCGCTTTGAGGTGGTGATTGACAAAACCTGGCACGTCGAAGTCGTCCCACCCCGGCATGATGGGCGGATTCGAGGGCCGGCCGGTGGAGTGTTCGACGGGCCCCGGAAGACCAATGCCAATAGAAATAAGGTCGACTTCTTTGAGACGAAGGGCTGCGAGTTCGGAGCGAATCGTGCGTACCATCCAACCGAGACACGTTTCAGGGCCCTCGGCGATGATGATTTTTGACGACGTTCGGGCGAGGATATCGCCGGCGAGGTCGGTGATTGCCAGCGACGCCTGCGTCGCTCCAAAGGCGACAGCGGCGACTACGCGGGCAGTGGGGTTGAGGGCAACTTGTGCCGAAGGGCGGCCACCCGTCGAGACGGCATCGTTGACGGGACTGAGGAGGCCAAGCTCCAGCAGTGTCTCGATGCGAAGCTGGATGGTCGATCGGGAGAGACCGGTAATGTCCACGAGCTCGGCCTTCGTTCGCGGCTGCCCATCCCGCATGACCTGAAAGAGGCCTGCCGCACTGAAGCCGATGAGTTTCTTGTGAATTTCAACCATTTCCTGATTTTAGTAACGGTGAGACTTCACCCTCTTATAAATCCGCCTAATTTCGACATAAGAATGTCACAGATACATAACGTTCTGATTATTTTCGACAAAAGACTAATTATTGATGTCATTATCGTCTTCAACACGAAAATGTCTGACACACGAGCCACAAGGCCGTGGTGTGACATCGATGAAAGGCAGATCAATGAAGATCGGATACTCGACGATTACTTGGGGCGGCGTTGTCGGACATCCCGCCGGAGTAACCGCGATCAAGGACCTCTTTTATCTCGCGAACGGCGATGCGCTCTCGGCGATCTCGGACATCTCGTGGGCTGGATATCAGGGCACTGAAATATTCGACGGGAACCTTGCCGCGTTTGCAGATAGGCCTGATGTTTTGCTGGATGCCCTCAAGCGGGCCGGGTTAGAACTGGTCGCCGTCTATACCGGTGCCAATTTCATCTACGACGACATTCTTGACGACGAACTTCACAAAATCTCTCAGGCGGCCAAACTCGCCTCCGAATTCGGCGCGTCGCGACTCGTCGTCGGCGGAGGTGCCCAGCGGGCGAGTGGTGAGCAGCCCGATGACATGGCTAAGTTGGGTCGAGCTCTCGACCAGGTTGTTGTAATCGCTGCCTCATTTGGGCTCGAGTGCAGCTATCATCCGCACCTCGGCACCATCGTTGAGGGTCCAGAGGCACTGGAACGATTGATGGGGCTGTCACAAATCAAGTTCTGCCCCGACACCGCGCACCTGACGGCTGGCGGCGGTAATCCTGTGGAACTCATCGAAAAGTACGCGGACCGCTTGGCTCACGTGCATCTCAAAGACTTCAAGTACGCTACTGGAGAATTTCTGCCTCTCGGGCAGGGAGACATCGATTTTCCCGGCGTAATTGCAGCAGTTCGATCATCAGGCTACGACAGCTGGCTCATGGTCGAGCTGGATTCGTACGACGGTGACCCTTCGGTCGCTGCCGCTATTAGTAAGAGCTATCTCGATGACCTCCTTGCGAACTAGCAAGCGGTCGAGAATAATCCATCCATCACACAACTAAAGGAAGTTATTTCAATGATGAAATCAATTGCGGCGCTTGCGATCGGGACGGCCCTCGTGCTCGGTCTCGGTGCATGCTCCACTGCCAGCACAGGATCCACCAACTCGACTAACCCTGAAGTTTCGGCGCAAGTCGATGCAGCCCTAGCAGCCCTTTCTGGCCAGGTTCTGAGCGTTGGGCCCAACGGTGAGAAGCCGTCCGGATTCGATTCCACGACTCTGACAGATGCAGAAGTTGCCAAGATCAAGGCGGGCACGTTCAAGGCAGCCATCGTGATGCACTACGCAGGGAACGACTGGTCCACAGCTCAGGTCGAGGGCTTGAAATCAGAATTCACTCGTCTGGGAATTGAAGTTGTCGCGGTTACCGATGCAAACTTCAAGCCTGAGCAGCAGGTCTCTGATCTTGAGACCGTCTTGGCCCTCAAGCCGGACCTCATCGTCTCCATTCCAACCGATCCGGTAGCAACCGCGACCGCCTACGCCCAAGCTCGCGATGCTGGCGTGAAGCTCGTCTTCATGGACAACGTCCCCGCAGGATTTGTCGGCGGGAAAGACTATGTTTCCGTGGTCTCCGCTGATAACAAGGGCAACGGCGTTGTCTCAGCTCACCTGTTGGCCAAAGCGCTCGGCGGCAAGGGCAAAATCGGACTTGTTTTCCACGACGCCGATTTCTTCGTCACCAAGCAGCGTTACGAAGGATTCAAGGAAACGATCGCCCTCTACCCCGGCATCGAAATTGTCGAAGAAAAGGGCATCGGCGGGCCAGACTTTGCTGGTGATGCTCAAGCAGCAACCACGGCACTTCTGACCAAGCACCCGGACCTCGCCGGAATCTGGGGCGTCTGGGATGTTCCCGCCGAGGGCATCATGGCCGCCGCTCGTGAGAACGGTCGCACCGACCTGAAGATTGCGACCGAAGATCTCGGTACCAACGTTGCTATCGCCCTGGCCAAGAACGAACTCATCGTTGGTCTTGGTGCCCAGAGCCCCTTCGACCAGGGTGTCGCAGAGGCTCGCCTTGGTGCGGCATCGCTCATCGGTAAGGCCGGGATCCCGACGTTTGTCGCCCTCGGAGCGCTCGCCGTTACCCACGAAAATGTTCTGGATGCCTGGAAGCAGGTCTACCACGTAGACGCCCCAGAATCGATTTCAAGCGTCTACAAGAAGTAGCCAGGTCCCACGGAGAGCTGACGGCAGGCATTGCGCGCTTGCCGTCAGCTCCACCGGACCACCCATCCATCAAAAAGGGGTAGAAAACAAGCCTACCCAGCACCTCCGTCGTATCAGACACCCCGTCGCATTAGACACCCCGTCGCATTAGACAAGGAATTTACAATGAAGAAAATCAATGTCGGCCTCATCGGTGGCGGTTTTATGGGCAAAGCGCACTCTCTCGCATACTCAGCCGTACCCATGTTTTTTTGGCCCACCGACATCATGCCGGTCAAGCGCAGCATTGCCGAAGCCACGGATGAACTAGCCTCCGACGCGGCGCAACGTTTTGGTTTTGAGAAGTCCACGAGCGATTGGCGCTCGATCATCGATGATCCCGAGATTGATCTCGTGGATATCGCCACCCCCAATAACCTTCACGCAGAGATTGCCATTGCAGCACTCGAAGCCGGCAAGCACGTCATCTGCGAAAAGCCACTTGCCCGAACCGTCGAAGAAGCCGCAAAGATGTATGAGGCATCGCGGGGAACCGACCGTGTCCACATGGTGGCTTTCAACTACCGTCGCACCCCCGCCGTTTCCCTCGCGAAGCGTTACATCGACGAGGGCGCGATCGGGCGCATCCTCAATGTTCGTGCCACCTATCTGCAGGACTGGTCTGCTGACCCTAACTCCCCGCTCTCCTGGCGTTTCAAGAAGTCGATCGCAGGTTCGGGTGCCGTGGGCGATATCTTGACCCACGTTCTTGACCTGGCTCGCTACCTCGCCGGGGAAATCACCGAAGTCAGTAGCTTGACCGCCAACATCATTACCGAACGCCCACTCCAGCAGGCCGGGGCTGACTCGCTCGGTAACACCAAGAACGACGGTGGCCCGATGGGGCCGGTGGATGTTGAAGACGAAGTCCTCTCACTCGTCAAGTTTGCGAGTGGTGCCATCGGCTCCGTGGAGGCAACCCGCAACGCTTGGGGGCGCAACAACTTCATCACCCTTGAGATTCACGGGACTGAGGGTTCCATCGTCTTCAACTACGAGAACCGCGATGAACTTCAGGTGTGTTTCAAGAGTGACGGAAACGATCGTCGCGGATTCCGCACGGTGTACACCGGCCCGAACCATCCCAATGGCGCCAACCTGTGGCCCATTCCCGCGCTCGGTATCGGTTACGGAGAGACGAAAATCATCGAAGCTCACGATCTCTTCACAGCCATTGCCGGTGGTGAGCCTGTTCGTCCCGACTTTGGAGATGGCTACCAGGTTGCATTGGTCGATCATGCCATCCTCGAATCGGCGGCCTCGGGCCAGTGGGTTAAGGTTCCCCAGCTGAACAGAGAAACTGGAAAGGTCGCGTAGCGATCATGTCCGCGTCTTCTGTTCTCGCGGTCGAGATGACCGATGTCACCAAGGCCTTCAACAGTGTGCCGGTTCTCCGAGAAGTCAATTTCGAGCTGATTGTCGGAGAAGTCCACGCCCTTGCCGGTGAAAATGGTGCCGGCAAGTCGACCCTGATGAAGATCTTGCAGGGGGTCTACCAACGCGACAGTGGCGAGGTCAAAGTCTTGGGAGAGACCGTTTCCTTGACCGATACCTTCGCCGCGAGGGCGGCAGGCATCGGGATGGTTTTCCAAGAGTTCAGCCTGATTCCGACCCTCACCGTGTGGCAAAATATTTTTCTGACGGCGGAGCCTGTGAGCAAATTCGGGTTCATCGACGATGGAGTAGCTCGCAAAAAAGCCCAAGAGATATTCGCTGACATGGGGGTTTCGATGGATGTCACGGCAGTGCTGGAGAACCTACCAACGGCTCTCTGGCAACTGACGGAAATTGCGAAAGCCCTCGCTCAAGACGCACGGGTCCTCATCATGGATGAGCCCACAGCGTCGCTGGCCAAGCATGAAACAACTGCGTTGTTCGAGCTTATCGAGCGGCTTAAGGCCCGGGGAATCTCGATTATCTACATCTCACACCGCATGGATGAGGTCTATCGTGTCGCCGATCGCATCACCGTTTTGCGTGATGGGCAAAACGCCCTCACGGCGAAACTTGACGAGGTCACTCCGGCTAAGATCGTGGCGGCCATCGTGGGTCGAGAGCTTTCCGGAAACATGACCTATGAGGACCGAAGCGCCAGCATCAGCGATGAAGCCGTGCTGCGGGTTGTCGGATTAGCCTCGGGGCAACGCCTCTCCAACATTTCCTTCGACCTTCACCGTGGAGAGATTCTCGGACTGGCCGGTCTCATGGGCAGTGGTCGTACCGAACTCGTCAACACACTCTTTGGTATTGACCGTGCGTCGGCGGGGAGTGTGGAGATCGACGGGAAGAGGGTCTCCATTCGAAATCCGGGGAAAGCAATTTCGCTGGGGCTTGCGCTCATTCCTGAAGATCGCCGAGCGCAGGGACTTGTTCTTGATCACTCTGTGCAGGAGAACCTCACCCTTCCCCTTCTTGACGGACTCAAGAGTGGGCTTGTGTTGGGCACGAAAAAGATCGCTGACCGAGCTCGCGAGATCATTTCGACGTTTTCCATTAAAGTCGCTGATCAACGCATGCCGGTTTCGAAACTGTCGGGGGGAAATCAGCAAAAGGTCGTCATCGGAAAGTGGCTGGGGACCGATCCCCGCATCCTGATGATGGATGAACCCACTGCGGGCGTCGACATCGGGACGAAGCAAGAAATCCTTGCGATGGTTCGTCAGATTGCTGACGACGGCAAGGCCGTCATTCTCATCTCATCTGAACTACCGGAGCTGCTCTCGGTAAGTGACCGGATCTTGGTCCTCCGTGACGGCGAAGTGGTTCGCAATTTGTTGCGAGCCGATATCCCCTCTGAAGAATTCCTCCAACTTGCTGTTCAAGGAGCATAAATGTCCAACTCATCAGCACAAATGATGCGCAATCTCAATCTCGTCAGAAGATTCGACTGGCGTCAAAATATCATCTACGTCGGTTTCGTGGTGGTGTTCATTCTCTTCGCCATTTTGTTGGGCGACAGCGGGTTCACCAGTACCAACAACCTTCTCAATATCGCGCGCCAGACGGCCACCATTTCGATCATGGCCGTGGCAATGACCTTTGTTATTGCCACCGCCGAAATCGACTTGAGCATTGGGTCGGTCGCTGGGTTGGCGTCCGTAGTGTCCGCGATGGCGATGTCCTCGTTTGGCCTCGTCGTCGGCATCGTTGCCGGACTGGCCGTTGGTCTCGTCGTTGGTGCCATCAACGGTGGTCTCGTTGCCTGGCTCAAGGTTCCCTCGTTTCTCATTACCTTGGGGATGCTCGGGTTGGTCGTCGGGGTTGCGCGTTGGATTACCGCATCAGCTCCCGTCCCCATCGCCGACGGCACTTTCATTCAAATTTTCGGTGGCGGTGATCTCGGCCCGCTTCCTTCGCTCCTCGTGTGGGCCGTCGTGTTTGTGGCTGTTGGGGCCGTCGTGATGAACAAGACGAAATTTGGACGTCAAGTTCGCGCCACCGGTGGCAACACCCAGGCGGCGATGTTTACCGGCGTCAATACTGCCCGGATCAAGTTTTACGTGCTCGTCCTCTCGGGAGTTGTGGCGGCCATCGCCGGAATGCTCTATGCCGGGCGCCTCCAATCGGGGCGATTCCAATGGGGCACGGGAGATGAGCTTTCTGTTATCGCGGCCGTGATTCTTGGTGGAACATCATTGTTCGGTGGTCGCGGTGCCGTCATTGGATCGCTTTTCGGGGCCTTGTTTATCGGCCTCGTCAACAACGGTTTGATTCTGGCTGGCCTCGACGTCAGCCAGCAGCAGGTGGTTCGGGGCGCGATCATCATCGTCGCCGTCGCCCTGTCGAGCAAGAAAAAAACCAACTAATGGCTCCACACTTGCGAGCCGGCATCGTGGGGGGCGGCTTCATGGCCGAGGTGCACTCGCGGGCGATCCGGGCAGCGGGGCATGAGGTCGTCATGATCTCGAGCTCGTCCCCAGAGCAGTCCGCTCGGGCGGCTCAGCGGTTGGGCGTCAGCGCAATAGCGGAAACTCCTCGCGACCTGATTGAATCGGACACCGTCGATGTGGTTCACGTCTGCACTCCCAATATTTTCCACGCCGAGCAGGCAGGGCTTGCCATTGCCGCGGAAAAACCCGTGGTGTGCGAGAAACCTCTCGCCACCTCCGTGATTGATGCTGCCGACCTCGCCAGTCGTGCCGCTGAGTCGGACACGCGCACGGCTGTTCCTTTTATTTATCGTTACTNCCCCGCCGTGCGCGAGATTCGTTCGAGGATTGCGCGTGGCGACGCCGGTGAACTGCACCTTCTGCACGGTTCCTACCTTCAGGATTGGCTTGCCCTGCCCACGTCCACAAATTGGCGCGTCGACAAAAGTGTCGGGGGAGCGTCCCGGACGTTCGCCGATATTGGCGTGCATTGGTGTGACGCCATGGAATTTATTACCGGCCACAGAATCACGCGCCTTGTCTCTAGGCTCGCGCGACCGCATCCAGCGCGGGGTGCAACAGAAGATGCAGCCTCCATTTTGTTCGAAACGGATCGCGGTGCGTCGGGTACTCTCATCGCCAGTCAGATTTCCCATGGACGCAAGAATCAGTTGGCTTTCTCCTTCGATGGGGAACTCGAGTCGTTTGAGTGGAATCAGGAGCGACCGGGAGAGTTCTCGGCATCCACAGCCCGTGGCTCGACCAACACGAAGGCCGGGTCCGTGGAGCGGGCAGTGGCTTCACCACAAGAACTTGCCTATCTGCCGGCCGGTCATCCGCAGGCATACCAAGAAGCTTTTAATGCATTCATGACGGATGCGTACGCTTCTTTTCGAGGAGTCGATGTCGAGGGGCTCCCCACCTTTGACGATGGTCTCCGAGCCGCACACATCACGGAAGCCGTGCTTGAATCGGCGCAATCACAGCAATGGGTGGACGTCGCTCGTCCAGCGGCATCCGGAGCCGGAGACCTCCTGTCCGTCGCCCCCGCGGCTGCGACCCGCTAGATTCGCAGTGAGTTCTAAGGAGCACTAATGACCAGACCGATCACCCTTTTTACTGGACAGTGGGCCGATCTTCCGCTTGAGCAGGTTGCGAAGTATGCCAGCGAGTGGGGTTACGACGGGCTGGAAATTGCCTGCTCTGGCGAACATCTTGACGTGTGGCGTGCCGCCGAAGATGACTCCTACGTTCAGGAACGTCTCGACATTCTCGATCGTTACAACCTAAAGCTCTATGCGATTTCCAATCACCTCACAGGTCAAGCCGTGTGCGACGATCCCATCGATTTTCGCCATCAGGCAATCGTGGGTTCAAAGGTGTGGGGCGATGGTGCGGCCGAGGGCGTCCGTCAACGCGCTGCTGAGGAACTCATGCTGACAGGTGTTGTGGCACGCAAATTAGGGGTCGATACCGTCGTGGGTTTTACCGGGTCAAAGATTTGGCCGTATATTGCGATGTTCCCACCGGTCCCAGCATCCGTTATTGAGGCAGGCTATGAAGATTTTGCTGACCGGTGGAATCCCATCATGGATGTTTTCGATGACAATGGTGTTCGGTTCGCGCTCGAAGTGCATCCCAGTGAGATTGCCTATGACTGGTACACGACCGAAAAAACTCTCGAAGCCATTGGTCATCGCTCCGCGTTCGGCCTGAACTGGGATCCGTCCCACATGATGTGGCAGGACATCGATCCCGCTGCATTCATTATTCACTTTGCCGATCGTATTTATCACGTGGACTGCAAGGACACCACGATGAAGCCTATTGACGGACGCCGCGGCCGCCTCTCGTCACACTTGCCGTGGGGCGACCCTCGACGCTCGTGGGACTTTGTCTCGACGGGCCACGGAAGAGTCGATTGGGAAGCTAGTTTTCGAGCCCTCAACACCATCGGGTACTCCGGTCCCATCTCCATCGAATGGGAGGACGCCGGAATGGATCGGCTCCATGGTGCCCCCGAGGCATTGGCGTTCGTGCGCAAACTCCTCTGGGAGCCCCCCACAGCCTCGTTTGATGCGGCTTTCAGCAACCAGGCGTGACGCGTCCAGAGGCGGCACGACCGTAGGTCAGTGCTGGCCAACCGTCACCGCGTGTTCCGACTGGGGAGCACACAATGCCCGTGCCCGATAACCCAAGGCATAGTGCGGGCTACAGAGCTACAGGGCTGCGGGGCTACTGGCACCAGTCGGGCATGAAGCCGTTGACGCTGCGGGTGGAGGAGCCGTCGCTCAGACGAACAAAGTGGATCGTGGACGCGGTGTAACCGGGGTGCTCGGGGTAACCATCGGGGCGACCGGCTTCCGCCGCAACCTCAACCGCCGCGTACTCACCTTGCGGGGACACGCAGAAATCGCGAATGCGCCCAGCCCCAGTGGCAGTGCTGAAGATCTCTCGGCTGTTGCCTGAATCCGTGAGGAAGAGAACAGAACCGGGTTTGAGGACCGCAGAACTCGTGGCGGACGGAGTGTAGCTTATGGCGGTGAAGAGCTCGAGGAAGCGGTTCTCGCCGAGTAAGAGAAGTTTGCCCGGGTAGAGGTCTGGAAGTATTTCTGGCGCCGGGAGGCTCAGCGTTGTCGTGGTGCCCGCCTCTAGATCGATGAGTGAACCGCTGAGAGGGTCTGCGACCACCAGCTGGAGTGTGCCGGGGATGAAGCCACGCAGCTCGGTGTGTTGCCCGAGAGGCTTTGGTTCTGCCCCTGTGGTGGTGTCGATCAGGTACAGCTGCTGGTCGGTGCCCTGCACTATGACCGACGTTGTGCCCGGCACGAACATCCAGTCCATAACGTTGAGGGGTTCTCCGCCGAAACCGCGAACCGGCCGAGGAACTCCCGAGCCGTCGATGAGTTCGTAAAGAAAAAGTGTGTTCTGTGAGGGCGCATCCGCGCTGACGACAGCGTCGACGACGTAGCCGAACAGCAGCCCGGAGGGNGCGGCGTGTAATTCGCGGATTGTGCGGGCGTCGGTGGTATCGACGGCGATCTGCTGAGCGTCCGGCGAGGCGATGACGAGGGCGGGGCTACCACTCGGGTCGAGTGTTATCGCGGCCAACAGGTCACCAAGGGTGACGTATTCCTGAATTCGTGGTGCCTCGAAGACCACCTCGTTCGAGAGGTCGCCGACGAGACGATGACGCACGACACGGTCCGGTTGGTCGTTGCCAGCGGAATCCTCTTCTGTGTCGCGGAGAAGGGAATACACGTCGATGTCGGGCGTCGTGAACGTGAACTCGATGAACCCGCCGATTCCAGTACTGGAACTCTGAGCATCGATTGTCACCGTGTAGTCGGTTGCATAGTTGAGGGCGTCACCGAAGCGAAGCAAGATCGAGTTTTGGTCGACGCTAACCTCCCAATCGGCGGCGGGCGAGACGCTCACCAGATCGGCAGTGAGCTCGGTGATGGGCTGGTTGGTGTGAAGAATGATCTGTTGGTTGGGGCGGGTTATCAATGCCTGCGGATTGACTTCAGCGGAGCTCAATCGCGGGCCCTGAACAGCGTTGATCGCGCCCAACCCGGTGGCGACCAACGCTAGAACGAGGGTGAGACTGAGGCTGAGGCGCCTGAAACGGAGCATCTGCTGGCCGAGGGCTCGTGTCGATGCCGCTGTTCGCGCTGCGGCTCGCGCCGCGCCAGGCTCAGTAGACATAGGGCTGGTTCGGGCGTTCGATGGCGTTGATCGTCGCCGGGGTGAGCACCATCGCCTGCAGGCTGGTGACGCTGGGGTTGGCGACGAACGAACCGGTTACTTCTACCCAGTCATCGAAGGCGTAGTCGTCCTGCCAGCCGGGAGAATAGACGGGAACGCCGATGGGCTGGGCGTCGACCGCACAACAGGTGATCACGAAACGGGCGACATAAAACACATTCTCGGGGTCGTCAGTGTCGGGGGTAACGAAGCCGACGATCGTGGGGGTTGTGCCGGCCAAAAAACGTTCGTCGGCGCCCTGACGCAACAGGCCTGCCCAATCTTTGACGGTGAAGGAACTGTAGTCGGCCCCCGCCAATTCGATCGTTTCGTCCTGCGACGCGGCGCTCACCGAACCGTTGATGTCCCGTTGTTCGACGGTGGAGGTGGTGAGCACGGCCGGGGGCAGCACAAGCATGGCGACGGCGGTCGCCAGCACGATCACGATGCTGCCAGCTGCCCACCATCCGTTCCCTCGTTCGATGCTCGGGGCGTCGTCGTGGGTGTGACTGTCGGGCTCTGCGCGGGGCGGGAGGACAAACGCGAGGAGGACAAAAACGGCGGCGAACGCGGCCATGACGACGGTGAAAACGAAATAGCGGGGGNGGATGTACAAGCCAAGTTGGTCGGTGAACGCGAGCCACATGATTGTCACAATGCCGATGAGGCTGAGCAGGATTCCGCGCCAGCGGGTCTGGAAGTTCTTAACCAATCAGGTTCACCCCGAATCCCAAGATCATCGAGCACAGGCCGACAACGATTGTCAGTCTGATGAGCGTTGCCGTAGTGAAGGTGGTGCGGAGCAGCGCCAGCATCTTCACGTCCACCATCGCTCCGAAGGTCAGGAAGGCGACGATGCTCCCCGGCATGAACGTGCTGCCGAAGGAGAGAATGAAGAATGCATCCACATTGGAGCAGATGGCGATGATGAAGGCTAACCCCATCAGGGCGAGTACCGACCACACGGGGTTGGAACCAAGCGCAATGAGAATATCGCGGGACACTCCCAGCTGAATGGCGCCGGCGATGGCGCAGCCGATGATCAGTGCGGGAAGCATGGCGCTGGTTTCTTCCGCGAAACCGGTAACGCTGCGCCGAAGACGGTTGCCCCGTGCTGGATTCTCGTGGTTCTTCTGACAGGTTGCCTCGAACCGTTCGGTGAGAAGTTCATGTTGTCGCGGGTGCTTACTGAACATCCAGCCGACGAGGTTGGCGATCACGAAGCCACCGATGATCCGGCTGACGAGGATCCCGTCATCCCAACCAAACGCTTGATAGGTGGTGATGATGGTGACAGGGTTCAAAATCGGGGCGGCAAGGAGAAAAGTAATTGACTCTGACACGGTGAGACCGCGAAGGATCAGGCCGCGGGCGAGGGGCACGTTTCCGCACTCACACACCGGTAGTAGCACCCCCATCAGGGACATCACTGCTCGGCGAAAGACCGGTCGTTGAGGGAGGATTCGATCGAAGAGGGTCGACGGCAACCACACTTGGACGAGGATCGATAACAGCACGCCCAAAAAGATGAACGGTATCCTTTTGGACGCGACATCCGTGTGGAGCGATCACGGCCATCGCTGAAAGCCACCGAGCGGTGAGCTTTTCCACTGTCACCGAACGGTGACAAACTAGATTATCACCGAACGGTGACATCACCCGGTTCACGGCAAGGGAGATCGCCGCAATGAAGAACGTTCGATCTCTCGGGATCAGGGTAAAACAGCTCCGCGCTGTTGCAGGCTGGACCCAACAAGAACTGGCTGACCGATCCTTTGTCTCACGCAAATGGCTCATCGACTTCGAGGCGGGNAAAGCGACAGTCGAAGCGAATAAGGTGCTCGGCGTCCTGCAAGCGCTGGGCTATGAAATTGAACTGATGCCATTGACGTCATCAGCTGAACCGCAGAATGAAGGTTCAGATGCCAGTGCGTGAGCTCGACGGGTAACTCGCCCAAACCCTCGCCGCCGCCGAACCCGAAACCCACGAGGGCGACCGGGATGAGCTCCTGCCCGTTGATCGTCGTGGTCTCCCCGTTCGCGAGCTTCGCACCCCAGGAGCGCACGGCGTCTGTCAGCTTCTCGATGAGTTGTGTCCTGCGCCGACTCTAGAAGGTGCGGCATCCGGGCAGCAGGGCCATTGATCCTGACGAGCTATCAGGGTCGTTCGCCCCTATCGCTGTAGAGCCGCGTGCGGCAGACTCGAGGTCCACCAACATGGGAGAGACCAATGGCCGAACGTACTCGCTCCGTCGAACGCGCGGGAACCTGGGGATTCGTGTTCCTGCTCGCCTATATCGGAGCGGCCATCTACTTCATCGAGCGCTCCGACGGCAGCTTCTGGGGAGTCATCCTCGGGCTGCTGCAGGCGTTCGTCTGGCCGGTCTACGCCATCTATCACGGCCTCGCGCTGCTCGGCGCCTAATCCGCGAACAGAAACAAAGACTGTGTGGCATACGAAGTCGCTGATCTAGGCTTCAGTTCGCGCCGCCCGCTGACCACTGTGGCTGAGGGCACATCGTGTTCAGCGATTTGTATGATTCGGCGTCCATGTTTCTGAGATCCACGTAGCTCCACGCCATCCAGAGCTGGTTCGCATAGTTGTCGAGGTAGGTCTGTTCGCTGGGCGGGTCAGGGATGTCGAAACCGTGCTCAATCAGGCAGGTTCTTGTTTTCAGTTCAGTCTGGTACACGGCACGTTTTTCAGTGTCATCAAGGCTGAACGCGATTTCGACTTCTGCCAGGCACGCCGCGGAATCCTTCGTGTAAAGCGGCTCTTGGTCAATTGGAACGCTGTCGCTGTCGGCGATCACGCCACCATCCCAGTCGATGGCCATGTCCCAGCCGGCGTCTCGAAGACAGCGGTACAGCATGTCGCCACGTGGCGACATGCTCAGCGCTTGCACTTCGGGCTCCGGCGGGCCGACGGGTTGCTCGGTGCTTGTGCAACCAGTGAGAACAATAACGCCAGCGATCAGCACTGCTACGTTGGTACAAAGCGCTTTAGCTCGATTATGGACGAGACTATCTAACTGTTTTTGCTTCATTCGGGTCAAACCTCACACGAGTACCAGAAACCGCCGTGTGACCTCGCGACAAGAGACAAGTCTGTACCGTAACCCCGTAAATACGTGTAGGTGGGTTGAAACCACGACGTCCCAGCCGAAGCGATGGTTTTGGTGGAGTAGTAAATGTCTTTCTGTTGTCTGTGAACGGCACCGGCAGAAGCAAGTGAAATTGTCTGATGCGCAAAATTGGTCGAAACGCAGTTCGACACAAGAACAGCGTTTGCATGTGCGGCGCCTACTGGAATAAAAGTCACAACTGCGACGGCAGCCATGATGAAAGCTAAGCGGTTCACCGTAATTTTTTTATTTGATTTCATTTGTTGGTCCCCCCAATTTGATTTGAATCACTACCTATGTTTAATTACTAGATACCTTTTCACTAATGCTCGTCATAGTCAATAAATATGTCTCATCTTCTGACGCTGTGGTTATGTGGGCTGTGAGAGCTTGAGTCAACCGTCAGGGATTGACGTCGCTCGGGCTTGGTGAGCGGCATATGCCGGCCAAGAATGACCTCCGAACCAGTAAAACCCATTGCTTATGCGTTGCTCGCGGCTCGAGAACCCTAAGCAAAATGATCGATTCAACGCTCTGCAACCCAGTTGTCGAGGGAGCCGCAGCGGACAAACAGGGCTCGTCTGGTGAGGCTAACGGGCAGTTGGAGCAGCCGCAGCCGCAGCCTTCGCCGCAGCCGGCAGGGCGCCGAGCACGCGGTCCAGCACTGCGTCATCGTGGGCGGCGGACACGAACCACGCCTCGAAAACCGAGGGTGGGAGGGAGACACCGGCATCGAGCATTGCGTGGAAGAACGGCGGGTAGCGGAACGCCTGCTGGGCACGCACCTCGTCGTAGTTGGTGGGGGTCTCCTCGGCGAACGCGATGCTGAACAGGGTGCCGGCGCGCTGGATGCTGTGCGCAACACCCTCGGCGGAGAGCGCTGCACTGGCCGCGTTCGAGATGGTGTCGGCGGCGTGCACGATGCGCTCGTAGACGGCCTCCGTGGCATTCTGGAGGGTGGCGATGCCCGCGGCGACGGCAACCGGGTTGCCGCTCAAGGTGCCCGCCTGATAGACCGGGCCGAGAGGGGCGAGGAGTTCCATGAGTTCGCGGCGACCGCCGAGGGCAGCGAGGGGCAGCCCGCCGCCGATCACCTTGCCGAAGGTGGTGAGGTCGGCGAGGTAGGGGGTGTCGGTGTCGGCCTCGATGCCCCACCAGCCGGAGCGCGCCGAGCGGAAACCGGTGAGAACCTCATCTGAAATCATCAGGGCGCCGTGCGCGTGGGCGATCTCGGCGATGGCGGCGTTGAAGCCGGGAAGCGGGGCGACCACGCCCATGTTGGCGGCGGCAGCCTCGGTGATGATCGCCGCAATGTTCTCGCCGTGCTCGGCAAAAACCTGTCGAACGGCTTCGAGGTCGTTGTAGGGAACGACGATGGTTTGCGCCGCAGTTGCCGCGGTGATGCCGGCAGAACCGGGGAGTCCGAGGGTCGCGAGCCCAGAGCCGGCCTCCGCCAGCAGGGAGTCGGAGTGGCCGTGGTAATGGCCGGCAAACTTCACGAGGAGGTCGCGCCCGGTGGCGCCGCGGGCGAGGCGAATCGCTGTCATGGTGGCTTCGGTGCCGGTTGACACGAGCCGCAAGCGTTCGAGTGACTGCACGCCGTTGACGGTGAGGCGGTCGCGTACGAGCTCTCCCAAGCGGGTTTCGCCGGGAGTTGACGCCCCAAAGCCGAGCCCGCGGGAGGCGGTCGAGACGACGGCATCAATGACCGCCGGATGCGCGTGCCCCAGCAACGCCGGGCCCCACGAGCAGATCAGGTCCACGTACTGGTTGCCCTCGACATCGGTGACGTAGGCACCGGCGGCTTCCACCATGAAGCGTGGGGTTCCGCCGACGGAACCGAAAGCGCGCACGGGGGAGTTCACGCCACCGGGCAGAACGCCCTGGGCTCGTTCGAATTCGGTGGCGTTGCTCATCGGGTGACTCCTGCGTGGTGTGTTGTGGCGGTAAGACGGCGGGCGACTTCTGCCGCCCAGTAGGTGAGGATGGAATCCGCTCCCGCCCGTTTGATGGAGATGAGGCTCTCGTCGATGGCGCGTTCGCGCTCGATCCAGCCCTGCGCTGCCGCGGCCTCGATCATCGAGTATTCGCCAGAGACTTGGTACGCCCAGACCGGCACGGGGCTGATCGCCGCAACCTCCGCCAGAACGTCGAGGTAAGCCCCAGCCGGTTTGACCATGACGATGTCGGCGCCCTCGGCGATGTCGAGTTCGGCTTCACGCACGCCTTCGCGGCCGTTGGCGGGGTTCAGTTGGTAGGTGCGACGGTCGCCGTCGAGGGCAGATTCCACGGCATCCCGGAACGGACCGTAGAAGGCCGACGCGTATTTGGCGGAGTAGGCGAGCAACAGAACATCGGTGAAGCCGGCAGCATCGAGCGCTTCACGGCAGACCTCCACTTGGCCATCCATCATGCCGCTGAGGCCCAGAAGTTGGCTACCACTCTGCGCCTGCGCAACCGCCATGCGGGCGTAGACCTCGAGCGTCGCATCGTTGTCGACGCGCCCGCGGGAGTCGAGCACGCCGCAGTGGCCGTGGTCGGTGAACTCGTCCAGGCACAGGTCGGTTTGCACGACCAGGGCATCGCCCACTTCGGCGACAACGAGAGCGGTCGCTTCGTTCAGAACTCCGTGCGGGTCAACCCCGGCGCTTCCGACGGCGTCGCGAGTTTCGGGGACTCCGAAGAGCATGACCCCGCCGAGGCCCAACTCCGCCGCCTCGGTGACAGCGCGCTTGAGGCTGTCGGTGCTGTGCTGCACAACGCCCGGCATCGAGAGGATGGGGCGAGGCTCGGTGGCGCCCTCGCGCACGAACATCGGCAGCACCAGTTCGGCCGGATGCAGTCGCGTCTCGGTCATCGATCGGCGAAGAGCCGGGGTGCCGCGCAGGCGGCGTGGACGCAGGATGGGACCGTTCGTGGCGTGGCCGTTGAGCTGGGCTTCGCTCAGGTCGGCAGTGTTCTGACGGTGCGTGTTCATGAGGAGCTTCCTAATCCGGTGAGCCCGGCGAGTTCTGCCGCGCCATTCTCGAGCAGTTCTGTCGCCGCCCGTTCGGCAATTTCGGTGGCGGCCAGCCGCAGGGCGGCGGGAGTGCCGCTGAGTTCGAGGGCGTGCGAAACGGTGAGGGTTTCGCCGGTGTCGGGGGAGTACGCCTCGCCGGTCAAAAAGAGGAGGCCAGCGTCGATGAAGGCGTGGGCGGCGACGGGGGCGGCGCAGCCAGCCTCGAGGCGGGCCAGCATGTGGCGCTCGGCTTCGACGGCGACGCGGGTGTCGAGGTGGTCGAGGGCGGCGAGGGCCTTGGCGAGAGTTGTTCCCACGGGCGACAGCGAAGCGGGCTCATCCCGCACCTCCACCGCGAGTGCACCCTGGCCGGGGGCGGTGGGCCAAGCATCCAGCTCAAAGTAGTCGGTGACAGCGTCGAGGCGACCGACCCGGGAAAGCCCGGCGGCGGCCAAAACGATGGCGTCGAACCGGCCCTGAGCGACGTGCTGAAGCCGGGTATCAATGTTGCCGCGCATGCCGCGAATGTCGAGGTCGGGCCTGAGACGCCGCAATTGCGCGCGCCGACGAGGGGATCCGGTGCCCACCACGGCGCCCTCGGGGAGCTCTGCGAGAGTGAGACCGTCGCGCGCGCACAGCACATCACGGGCATCCGCTCGCTCCGGAATTGCGGCAATGACCAGTCCGGGCTCGGCGGACGTAGGCAAATCCTTCAGGGAGTGCACGACGAGGTCGCACTCACCGTTCTTGAGAGCTTCGCGCAGTGCACTGGCAAAGACGCCCACCCCGCCCAACGACTCGAGCGGGGCCGTGCTGGTGTCACCGTGGGTGACGATTCTCACCAGTTCCACCTCCTCGCCACTGAGCGCAGCAATGGCATCCGCCACGGTTTGGCTTTGGGTCAGGGCGAGGGTGCTAGCACGGGTACCGAGTCGAATCACGGAACCAATCCTGCCAGTGCTGGCTTAAAACCGAGCCGAACGTTCTCGCAGCATCCGGGGCGGCACACGTCGTACCACGGTCCGAGGTCAGTCATGGCGGGGCGGTCGGCCACCGGGGTGCCGGTCAGGCGCTCCTCGACGAGGTCAACCAGACCGCTGACATAGGCCGGATGGATGCCCGGAGTCTGGGTGCGAACGGCAATCACGCCCACCTCGGCGGCGGTCTCCATGGCCTCGGTGTCGAGATCCCACATGACCTCCATGTGGTCGCTGACGAACCCGAGCGGCACGATGACGATCGCCTTCGCGCCCTCGGCAGCGGCATCCCGGATCGCGTCATTGACGTCGGGTTCGAGCCACGGCTGGGTGGGCGGGCCACTGCGGCTTTGGTAGACGAGGTTCCAGGTGGCAGTAGCGCCGATCTGCTTCATTACCGTCTCGGCAACGGCAAGGTGCTGAGCTTCGTAGGCGCCGCCGGGGCCAAAGCCACGATCTTTCGGGCCACTCCGTTCGGCGTCCGCGCTCGGGATGCTGTGGGTCGAGAACAGCACGCGAGTCTCGGCCTGGCTGATTCCCTGGGCCTCGAGATCGGTGAGGGCGGTCTGCACACCCTCGATGAACGGGGTAACAAAGCCGGGGTGATCGAAGAACTGGCGAACCTTATCGATCGTGATGGTGCCCTCGAGGCCCGTCGCTTCCAAGGCCGCGGCGTAGTCTTCGCGGTACTGGCGGCAGCTCGAATACGAACTGTAGGCACTGGTCGCAATCGCGATCAGGGTGGTGAGACCGCGCTCGTTGGCCTCGGTCACCGCATCGACAATGAATGGCTCCCAGTTGCGGTTTCCCCACAGCACGGGCAGGTTGATGCCGCGACGTTCAAGCTCGACCTCGAGGGCAGCTTTGAGTTCGCGGTTGTGCGCATTGATCGGGCTGACCCCGCCAAAATGGCGGTAGTGGTGGGCGACTGTCTCGAGGCGTTCGTCGGGGATGCCGCGACCGCGAGTGACATTCCGCAGGAATGGGATGACGTCGTCTTGCCCCTCGGGGCCGCCGAAACCGGCGAGCAGAATGCCGTCGTAGGCTGTGCCAACGGTCACGTGCTCCGGGCCGCTGGCCGCATTCGCGGAGGCGCCGCGAACCTGTCCGTTAGTGATGTTGCTCATGCGAGCACCTCTTCAATGTCGATGATGCTGATGCGACGCCCGGTGAAGAAGGGGATCTCTTCGCGAACGTGGCGGCGAGCATCGGTCTGGCGGAGGTGACGCATGAGGTCGACCAAATCAACGAGGTCGTCGGCTTCGAGGCCGAGAATCCACTCGTAGTCGCCGAGCGCGAAACTGGCGACAGTGTTGGCGAGGACGCTTGCGTACTCGCTGCCCTTGCGGCCGTGCTGGCCGAGCATCGCGCGACGCTCATCATCGGGCAGGAGGTACCACTCGTAGCTGCGCACGAAGGGGTAGACGGTCATCCACTCGCGCGGCTCGGTGTCCTTCATGAAGGCGGGGAGGTGGCTGGCGGTGAACTCGGCGTCGCGGTGCACGCCCATCGCATTCCACGTGGGGAGCAGGGTTGCGAGTTGTTCGCTGCGACGCAGGGTGCGAAGGGCCCACTGCAGGGTCTCGGGTTCGCCACCGTGGAGCCAGATCATGATGTCGGCGTCCGCACGCATCGAAGACACGTCGTAGAAGCCGCGAACGGTGACCCCGCGCGCCTCAACTTCAGCGACCGCTTCAGTGAGTCCGCCGGCAACAACCGTGCGCTCGGGATTTTTGCGCAGAACGGCCCACAGGGTGTAGCCGGTTTGCTCTGGAGTGCTCATTGTGAACCTTTCGCTGAAACATTGGTGGTGAGTAATTCGTTGATGGTGCGAGCCTGCGCGATGACGCTGGCGAGTCCGGTGCCGGCGACCCAGTCGCCGACGCAGACAAAACCTTCGGGGGGAGTCTGGCGTTCGGCGCGGGCCCAGTGCACGACGGCAGCGTCGCTGACCAGGCTCGGGCTAATGGTGACTCCGAGGATGGCACTGGCGTCGCGGCGGGCCCGGTCTATCAGCTCAACTTCTGACTTTGATACGGATCCCGGTTCGCCACTCAGCGAGCGGTAGCTGAGGCGCACGATCTCGTGGGGCGAAACCTGCTCCCGAAGCCACGCCCACTTGGCAGTGGAGTGGGTGAGCGCGCGAGCGCCGATACCCACTGTTCGGTTCCCAGCGTTCCCAGCGTTCCCGGCGGCTGGAGCGCGCTGCACGATGACGCCGGAACCGCGCGGGTCCCTAGCGAGTTCTGGATGTTCCAGCACGAGAGTCACGAGAGTCGCCGGGGTTGTGGCGACCGGTGACACGAGTCCAGGGGTTGCCAGTACAACATCGCCGGCGTGAGTCTTTTTGTTCACCAGAACCGAGTGCGGGGTGACCGCGGTGACCCGTGAGTTCAATGTGAGGTCCACGCCGAGGGTGATCAGCTCAGTCAGAAGTGCGTCCACGATGCGATGCATCCCGCCAGCAAGCCCAGCGACCAGCGACCCGGCGGGCGCTGCGGCCCGAAGTGTGCCCACCGCGCGTGAGAGCGAACCGTGCTCGGCAATCGCGGCGAGAAGGCCGGGCGAGACGGTAGCCACGGCTAACTCATCCGGATGCTTCGAGTAGACACCCTCAACAATCGGCGCCACTAAGCGTTCGAGCAGGGTGTCGCCCATCCGGCCCCGCACGAGGGTTCCCAAGGACACTGCATCGTGGGAAGAGCCAGTCCGCCAATGGGCACCCATCAGTTGATCAATGTAAGCCCGGAGGGCCGGCACTAGTCCGACGCTCGCAATCACGTCGCGGGCGAGCGGATTGCTGGGAATGCCAAAGAGGCTCGAAGCCGGCAACGGTCGTGCCCCGCGCTCGCCGGAGTAGAGCCAGGCAGAACCACCGGTGGGGGAAACAATGTCGTCACTGAGTCCAAGATCGTCAAGAAAGCGGGAAACCACTTCACCACGAGTGGCAAACGATTCCGCTCCAGCATCGAGGGTGATGCCCGCGACGCTGTGTTTCGAGAGCTGTCCACCCCAGGAGTTTCCGGCTTCCAGAACCGTTACCCGGCGCCCGGCGCGCGCCAATTCTCGCGCCGCGACCAAACCGGCAATACCGCCGCCAACAACGAGGGTGTTAGGCACCGACAGCAGAACTGGTGGCGGAGGAGCCGTCGCCGCGAGCGTGAACGTACTCCACGATCCGGGTCAATACGGTGGGATCGGTGGTTGGCGGCACGCCGTGCCCGAGGTTCACGATGTGAGCGGGGGCAACTGAGCCACTGTCGATGACAGAGTCGATGTGGGCGGCAAGGATGGGCCACGGTGCCGCAAGGTAGGTGGGGTCGATGTTGCCCTGTAGCGGTACGGCTCCGCCGAGGCGACGGTTAGCTTCGGCCAGCGGCATCCGCCAGTCGATTCCCATGGCGCTGGTGCCTACATCGCGCATCGCCTCGAGAAGGTGCCCATTGCCGACACCGAAGTGAACGGTCGGCACGCCAGTGTCGGCAACGTGAGCCAAGGCGCTCGCCGAGTGTGGTGCGACGTTGGCGACATAATCCTCGACACTCAGCGAACCAACCCAAGAGTCGAACAGCTGCGCAGCGCTTGCGCCGGCCTCAACTTGCGCTCGAAGGAACGCTCCCGTGACATCGGCGCACCAACTCAGGAGCGCGTTCCAACTTGCGGGGTCGGAGTGCATGAGCGAGCGGGCGCTCAGGTGGTCTTTGGAGGGGCCACCCTCGACGAGGTAGGCGGCGAGAGTGAAGGGTGCTCCGGCAAAACCGATGAGGGGAGTCTTGCCGAGTTGCGCCACCGTCATTGAGACGGCTTCGCGGATCGGATCGAGGGCGGCCGGGTCCAGCGGGCGGAGGGCCGCAATGTCTTCGGCCGTTCGGATTGGCGCAGAGAGCACTGGACCGCGTCCAGCGACGATGGACACCTCGACTCCGGCCAGCTTTATCGGAACCACGATGTCGCTAAAAAAGATCCCAGCATCCACCCCGTGGCGGCGAACCGGCTGCAGCGTGATCTCGCTGGCCATCTCCGGGTTCAGGCACGTGTCGAGCATGTCGGTGCCGACCCGCAATTCCCGGTACTCGGGGAGGGATCGTCCCGCTTGCCGCATGAACCAGACCGGCAGTGTCTCGCCGCGCTCGCCGCGGTAAGCCTTCACCAGTAGTGAATCAGTCGTACGGCCGTCAACGATCGGGTGGTTCAAGGAAAGGGACACTCCCTCAGTGTAGGCAAGTGAAGCTGTGCGACTCCGGTGCACATTTGTCCCCCAGAAGAGGCAACTAGAATCGCCACGTGCTCCTCTGCGTGACTGCCAACCATCGCAACACCTCCTTTGAAATACTCGAAAAACTTTCGACTAGATTCCCTGCCGTGGTGTCCGTTTTGGTTGAACAAAACGCCGTCATTGACGGCGCCGTCGTTCTCGCAACCTGCAATCGTTTCGAGGCCTACCTCGACGTGCAGGATGCCCCCGACGACGCGGCTCTGGCGATTCGCGCCCTCCGCGACCAACTTGCCACCGAAAGCGGTCTAGGCGCCACCGAGTTGGATGAAGCAATCACGATCGTGCGCGGAGCGGCTGTCGCTCACCNCCTCTTCGCCGTCTCGAGCGGCCTCGATTCGATCGTCGTCGGCGAGGATGAGATCGCCGGCCAGGTGCGCCACGCCCTCGATACTGCCCGCCGTGATGGCACCACCTCGAGTGATCTCGAGAAACTCTTCCAAAAGGCAACCCACACGTCCCGCAGTGTGAAAGCGCAAACCGGCCTCGGGGGTGCTGGACGGTCCCTCGTGCGCCTCGCCCTCGAACTGGCGAGCAGTCGTATTGCCGACTGGTCGAGCATGCGGGTGCTTTTGGTCGGCACCGGTCAATACGCGGCAACCACGGTCGCTGCGCTGCGCGTCGCTGGCGTCACCGACATCACGGTGTTCTCGCCGAGCGATCGCGCTGCCCCGTTCTGCCTGAAATACTCGCTCACCCCGGCCACCGACCTGCGTGCCGCAATCGGCGAAGCGGATGTCGTGATCACCTGCACCATCAACTCGGTCGTCGCGGTAAACCAAGTGCCGCCGAGCGAACGTCGCCTGCTCATCGATCTAGGACTTCCCCGCAATATCGATCCCGCAGTCGCCAACGTCGCCGGTGTCGAACTCATCGACTTGGAGATCCTTCGTCTACACGCTCCGCTCGCGGAATTTTCCGCCAGCACGGATGCGCGAGCGCTGGTCGTTGCCGCTGCTGACGAATTCACGGCCGTGTCGAAGGTTGAACCGGCCGTGATCGCTATGCGTCGCCATGTTTTCGAGCTTCTCGATCGTGAGATTGAGCGTGCCCACGGCAAGGGTGATGAGGGTGTTGTGGAGGCTGCCCTGCGGCACTTTGCCGGGGTGCTTCTTCACGCGCCATCCGTCAATGCCCGCCAGTTGGCGATCGAGGGCCGGGCCGACGAATTTGTGGCTGGTCTCAGTGCCGTCTGTGGCATTAGTGTGTTGCCTGTTCCCGTCGCCGGAATCGCCGACGAAGCCCAGAGCGCCTAACCGCGAAGACCGCCTCACGGCCGCCCTGAGTTCGGGAAATTTCCGAGAAAAGGCAACCGTGATGTCCGCAGCCCCGCTAGTCAACGCTCCCGCACACGCCTCCGTGCGCCGCGCAGCAATCATCTCCTCGATCCTGGCCCCGATCATGTTCATCGGCACCACGATTCTGGCCGAGAATCTGTGGCCAGCGTTTGACCCGATCAAGCAAACCATCAGTGAGCTTGCCGCCGGGGATGCCCCCACCCGTGTGCTGATGACCATCGCGTTCGTGCTCACGGGGTTGTGTCACATTGCCACCGGGAGTTTCGCACGGGGGATCGGTATTCCCGGGCGCATCGCCATTGTGGCCGCGGGTTTCACCACGCTGGGTGTCGCAGTCTTTCCACTGCCCACGGTTGCCGGAACCTCGGTCGAACATCGCTTAGCGGCGATGGCCGGGTTCATTATTCTGGCGATCTGGCCGGTGCTCGGGATGCGCCGTGCCCGCAGTTATCCGTGGATCATCCGCCCGATCGGGGCAATTCTCAGCACCGCGTTCATCGCCGTGTTCTGCTTCTGGTTCTTGGCCGTCTGGTCACAGCCAGCGCTTGGCTACGTCGGTCTGATTGAACGAGTGGCGGCCGACCTTCAGTCGCTCTGGCCTGCGGTTGTCGTGCTCGCCCTGGTGTTGAGCCAGCGACGAGCACGACGAGCACGACAACTCGCGTAACGGCGGTTTTAGTTGGCGATTGCCGGGATGATCGCGCCGGAGAATACTTGCCAGGCGAGCGCGGTCTTGGCGATAAGGCTGAGCGTGATGTACATGCGCTCACCGCGGAGGTAGCTCTTCCACGCCCCGACCTGCTTGTACTGCAACCACTGGTTGATGGCGAAGGTGTTGAAGAACACGAACAGCGAAATGATGATTCCGTAAACGAACGCCGGTGGTTCGACCGTGGAGGTGGAGCCGGGGGCAACGAAGTAGATCATCACGATGATCCACGGCACGATTCCCACCATTGAGCCGAAGATGAAAGGCAACATCTTGCCGGTGCCGGGAGTTTCGTATTTCTCCTGCAGGGCGCCAAACATGATCATTGCGGCGTTGACGGTGAAGATGGCGAACAGGGCGCCAACGTCGGTGATGCCGGTGATCTGCGCGATGAGCCAGATCATGATCGACGAGCTCAGTGAGTACTCAACCCAGCGGAAGTAGTTGCGGTTCGCTCGGAGGCCGGCGGCATAGCGACCGAAGAACTGGGGGGTCGAGACGAGGAAGTGGAAGAGCGCTGAAAGGGCGAGGAATGCGACAACGCCGATGCCGATGTTGACGTCAAAGATGGTGACGCGCTCTGGTGGCAGCGGAACCCCGGGAGGGCCGGCGAGGTAGTCAGCGGTCACCCCAAACAGCACAGGAGCGCTGAGCATCGTGAGAATGAAACCGAAGGCGATCGCCTGCACGAGATGAAGGCTTCCGGCGACGATGTTGTAGCTTCGTAGTCGGCTGATTTGTTGGTCGAGCGTGAAAACTTTTTTTGCCATTGTGAACTCCCTCACAGGTTGATGTGTGTGCTGAATTTAGCAGAAGGGAGCCAACTGGCAGTGAACTAGTCTCTCGTTATCGAACCGTGTGCGGTCGTCACGAGACAGTTCCGCCGAGCGCGGCGAGTTTTCGAAGAACGGATGGCCGTGCCGCGACCCACCCGGCGATCATCACAACGAGCGAGCCGGCGAAAACCCAGAAGCCAAGCCAGCTCACCTCATCGGTGCCGGCATACAGGTGCCCGAGGTTGCGAAGTGCTCCGGTGGCCAGAACGAGAGTGACGTGAATGACAATAAAGACGACGAACCAGATCATCGTCGGAAAGTGCACGGCGCGAGCCCACTCCACCGGATACAGCTTGCGAAGTCGTTTGTTGCGCAGTGGCCACGCGGGGGAGAGCCGGATGCCCGAAATAATCGCCAACGGCGCCGCAACGAACACGGTCACGAAGTAGGTCAACACTTGAAGGCTGTTGTAGTTGACCCAACCGTTATCGGTCGGCCAATTGAGCGACAGGTACTGGATGCCCGCCGACAGCGCGTTGGGAAAGATCGCCCAGTTGGTCGGCACGATGCGCACCCATTGACCGGAGACAAAAAGCAGCACGATGTAGACCACGCCGTTGAGGCTCCACAGGGCATCGAGGCTGAGGTGAAACCACAGCTGCAGACTGAAACGCTTCGGCTTGCCCTTCGTGCGGAGGAACCTCGTGCCGCGGACTCCGGAGTTGTCACGAACCCAGAAGTCGGCCGGCTTCTCCTCTGTGCGCAGCACCCAACCGGTACGGATAATCAGCAGAATCAGAAACGAATTGAGAAAGTGCTGCCAGCCGAGCCACGCCGGAAAACCTACCGGAGCGTTCGCTGGAAGGTCGGTACTGCCGGGGTAGTGGAGAAAAAAGGGCTGCATCCAGTCGGCGTGGCGAAGGGCCATTGCCCCCGCAACCGCCGCGAGTAACACCACGACCGCGGTGGGTACGAGCCACAACAGCGGTGACCACCACCTGTGTGGGGTGCCCGCTGGCATCATTTCCGGCATCCTGTTGCAGTCTCCAAATTGTGCGGAACCCCAATATATCGCGCCTAAGCTTGGGCCATGACTCACAGTGCCAGCGTTGGAGCTGCTGTAGCCGTCGCGCAGTTCGCCCCCGGATCGGACATCGGAGCGAACCTCGCCGAGATGACCCGCCTAGCCGAGACGGCGGCAGAACGCGGTGCTAGCCTCGTGGTTTTTCCCGAGTACTCGATGTTCTTCGACGGCGCTGTGGGGCCAGCCTGGGTTGACGCGGCGCAGGGTGTCGACGGCAACTTTGCGAGTGCCTTGGCTTCCCTCAGCGCTCGACTGAGAGTTCACATTGTCGCTGGGATGCTGGAGACGAGCGGTGGCGATCTCGATAGTGGCGCTCAAGCCGACGCTCAAGCCGACGCTCAAGCCGACGCTCGCGGCGACGCTCGCGGCGAGCCGGGCCGTTTCCTCAACACCGTGGTCGTGTTCTCACCGGCCGGTGACCTCCTCGCCCGGTATCGCAAGATCCACCTCTATGACGCATTCGGTCACCGAGAATCCGACTGGGTGCTTCCCGGGGCAATTGAGGAACCCGAAACATTTGACTGGAATGGCTTCATCGTCGGGCTGCAGACCTGTTATGACCTGCGGTTTCCGGAGGCGACCAGACGTCTCGTGGACGCTGGTGCCAACCTCGTTCTTATCCCGAGCGAGTGGGTGGCCGGGCCGCTCAAGGAGCACCACTGGCGAGTGCTGGTGACCGCGCGCGCCATTGAGAACACCATCTATGTCGCAGCCGCGGATCAAGCACCACCGATCGGTGCCGGCAACAGCATGATTGTTGATCCGATGGGCGTGGAGCTTGCCACGATCGGTGAAGCAACGGATGTCGCCCTCGCTTGGCCGACCCTAGACCGACTTGCCGCCACCCGCGCTAAGAACCCTTCCCTAGCGAATCGGCGCCTCTAGCGCCCTGCCCACTTGCTCAGCCGCTCAACAGCATCGGCCAGCACTTCTTCGCGCTTGCAGAATGCGAAACGGATCAGTGAACCGTAGTCACCCGTCGGGTCATCGCGCACGAACGCGCTGATCGGCACGGCGGCGACCCCTGCGAGTTCAGGCATTTGACGACACAGGGCTGCACCGTCGGTCACCCCGAGCGGCGCAGCATCCGCGACCACAAAGTAACCGGCTGCGGGAGTGCTCACCCGAAAACCCGCAGCGGTGAGTCCAGCAGACAACACGTCGCGTTTCCGCTTCAAAGTTTCGGCGATTGAGTGAAAAAACGAATCCGGCAGTCGGAGCCCCACGGCAATGGCGGGCTGAAACGGCGCGCCGCTTACATAGGTCAGAAACTGTTTGACCGCGGTGATGGCGGCGAGGATCTCCCGGGGGGCGGTGATCCAGCCGATCTTCCAGCCCGTCACGCTGAACGTTTTTCCGCCGCTAGAAATGCTGATCGTGCGCTCACGAGCACCGGGCAGGCTCGAGATCGGTAGGTGCACTTCGTCGAAAATCAGGTGTTCATACACTTCATCTGTGACGATGAGGGCGTTGTGCTTGGTGGCAAGCTCCACGATCAGTTCGAGAGTTTCGCGCGCCAACACTGTGCCGGTCGGATTGTGTGGGCTGTTGATCAGGATGAGCCTGGTGCGGTCGGTGATTGCAGCCCGAATTTCGTCGGGCGCCGGCAAGAAATCTGGGGCGTGGAGTTTTACGGTGACGTGCCTCGCCCCGCTCAGCCCGATCATCGCGGCATAAGAATCGTAGAAGGGTTCGATGGTCACAACGTCGTCTCCCGCCCCGGCGAGGGCAAGGATGGTGGCGGCGAGCGCTTCAGTAGCACCGGCGGTGACAAGAACTTCCGTGTCCGGGTCAACGGTCAACGAGTAGAAGCGTTGCTGATGATCGGCGATAGCTTCGCGCAACACGGGCATGCCCAGTCCCGGTGGGTACTGGTTGATGCCGTCGGCGATGGCCTGTCGCGCCGCCTCGATAACCTCGGCGGGGCCATCCTGGTCGGGAAATCCTTGTCCCAAGTTGATGGCACCGGTTCGGGCCGCGAGCGCAGACATCTCGGCGAAGATCGTTGTTCGTAGCTCGCCGTTTTCGGCCAACAACATTGCGCCGCGAGCTGCGAGTTGCCAAGGACCATCCACTGTCATGATGATTCCCACCCTAGTCACCTCAATGACAAAATCGGACTCCTGCCCCCTTTACGAATACGGAGACAGAAGCAACAGCCCGTTCACAGCGCGTGCAAATAGAATACTCAGGTTGGCGTTCGATGCTGGCAGCGCTGGAAGGAGCACCCCATGACAGAAACCCCTGAAAACCCAACCCCCGCACCAGAGGCCATTGAGCCAGAGACCGCCGATGGTCTATCCACTGACGGTCTATCCACCACCGCGCCAGCGGAATTCGTTTCGTCTTCAGTTGACGCTGACCAGCAGGAACCAGCTTCGACTGCTGCTGGTGTTGCTGGCACTGCCGCTGGAACTGGAACTGGAACGGGCACTGAGGCCAAGCCTCGCCGGAGTGTGTCGGTCGGCTTCGTCGCCGCCGTAGCTGTTGCGGCTCTCGTCGGCGGGGNATCGGGTGCAGGAGTTTCTGTGTGGGCGCTGACCCACAACTCCTCTGGTCCTGTTGCCAACTCGGCAAGCCCCGCAAACCTGGTGATCAACGACACCAACAACGTCACCACCATTACGGCGGTTGCGCACAGTGCGTCGACATCGGTCGTTACAATCTCGGTGAAATCAGATTCTGCCGCTGGAACCGGCTCTGGGGTTGTTATCGACAACCAGGGTCACATCCTCACAAACACCCACGTTGTGACGCTCGAGGGCAAAACCAACACCGGGACGATCAGCGTTCAAAGTAGCTCCGGTCGCCTCTACCCCGCCACCTTGGTCGGCATCGATCCGCTTTCCGACCTCGCGGTCATCAAGGTGGAGAACCCCACCGACCTCACCGTTGCGAAGTTCGCCGACTCCACCAAGCTCAACGTTGGTGACACTGCGATCGCCATCGGTGCTCCCCTTGGCCTCTCGGGAACTGTGACCAACGGCATCGTCAGCGCCCTCAACCGCAGCATCACCATCGCTTCCTCCGCGGTGCCCAACGCCACGAGCTCACAAGATCAGGCACCAACCCCCAATGGTGCCAATCCCTTTGACCTCTGGCAGTTCGACACCCCCGGCACCCCCACCCCGACCGCATCATCCGCGACGATTTCCCTGCCGGTAATCCAGACGGATGCTGCGATCAACCCCGGCAACTCTGGCGGAGCACTGCTTGATTCCGACGGAAACGTCATCGGCATCAACGTGGCGATTGCCACTGCTGGTAGCTCAGCCGGCGGTTCTGGCAGCATCGGTGTCGGTTTCGCGATCCCGGCAAATCTGGCGAAGCGCATTGCTGGCGAAATCATTTCTACCGGAAAAGCCACCCACGGACTGTTGGGCGCGTCGATTCTCGATGTCACCCAAGACAGTGCCCAGTCGAGCAGTACGACCGTCGGTGCAAGCGTGAAAGAGGTTCCGGCTGGCGGCGCTGCTGCCAAGGGCGGAATTCGCGTGGGCGACATCATCACCGGCATCAACGGTCTCCCCATCACGGGCGCGAGCGACCTCACCGCTCAGGTTCGTGCCCTCGCGGCCGGTGCCGAGGCACAACTGACCGTTGTGCGAAACGGCACAGCGAGCAGCATTACGGTTACGCTCGGCTCTCTTTCCTAAGCAGGCCGCTCGAAAAGATAGGACTCAGGGCCCCACAGGGCCGACGGCACGGAGGCAGCGGTTGCCTCCGTGCCTTCCTGTTTTAAGCCGAAGTTGTAACGGACGCTGGTAGGCTCGACCGACAACGTAAGCACTCGAATTGGACCCACTGAGCAATGGCGATCGCCCTCCCCGGAGTCTCCTATGTCATGCCTGTTCTCAACGAGGCCGCATACATTGAGAGTGCCATTCTCACCGTGCTCGCTCAGGATTACGCGGGAGAAAAAGAGCTCATAGTCGCTCTCGGGCCTTCCACCGATGGCACGAATGAAATTGTTGCACGAATGGTTGAAGCCGATCCGCGAATAACGACCGTGCAGAATCCCGCCGTTGATATTCCAATTGGGCTCAACCGCGCCATCAAGATTGCGTTGCACCCAATCATCGTGAGGGTCGATGCTCACTCCGAACTCGAACCGGGCTACACGGCCCGCGCCGTGGCAACCCTCGAGCGCTCTGGAGCAGCGAACGTGGGCGGCATCATGCGGGCAAAAGGAAAATCTGCCTACCAGAAGGCCGCTGCGAGAGGCTACAACAGTCGCTTCGGGCTCGGAGGGGGCCGCTACCACAGCGGCGGAACGGAGGGGGCGGCGGAGTCTGCGTACCTCGGTGTCTTCCGTCGTGAGGTTCTGGCCGAGGTCGGCTACTTCGATGAAAGCCTTCGGCGTGGTGAGGACTGGGAGCTCAACTTACGTATTCGTTCGGCCGGCCACACTGTGTGGTTTGATCCGGCCCTCGAGGTGACCTACTGGCCTCGGGAAAACTGGCGCAAACTGGTCAAGCAATTCACCGCTACGGGAATCTGGCGAGGTGAGTTGGTTCGGCGCTACGGGGGACGAAACCCCTGGCGGTTCTTTGTGCCACCGATCCTTGTGTTGTCGATTGTGGCGAGCGCCATTGTCCTGGCGCTTCAACTTGCTGGCGTCCTCAGCCCGATCGCCTCCGTCGTGGCTTCACTGGTCTATCTGGGCCCGGTGGCCTACGTTGCCCTCGTGTTGGTTTTGGCACTGGTGGTCGATCGCGGTGCCACGTGGCGCGACAGCTGGTTCTTTGTCGCCGTCCTACCGACCATGCACGTGAGTTGGGGCTGCGGATTCATCGTTGGGCTGGTGCGTGGAGCCCGCGACACCCTCGACACCTCCCGAACTGCCGTTTAGCCTACGATCCCATCACGGATGAGTCTCCTGACAACACGAGCGCCCGCCGCCCCGTCGTCGAAGGGATTAAAACGTTCCTGCCAGTTCGCGTAGGCGTGAGAGTAGCGAGCGTGAACGTCTTCACGATCATGGATCAGAGAAACCAGGCCAGATGCCGTGCTGACGACCGGCCCGGGAGTGCCGCTCGCTAGGTCGAAGTAGAAGCCGCGAAGCTTCTCTCGGTAGTGCTCAAGGTCTGGTGCAAAGAAGAACAGCGGCTTTCCGGTGACGCTGAAATCGAACATCACGGACGAGTAGTCGGTGATCAGGGCGTCGGCGACCAAGAAGAGGTCAGAGACATCGGGGTAGGACGTGACATCCAGCACTCCCTTGCCGAGAATATCCGTTCCCGGTTTCAGACTTCGGGAGTGGCCGCGAATGAGAGTGAGATAGCCCTCGCCGAGGTGCTCCGCAAACTCAGCGACATCAAGATGGTCGACGTGGCCGGGGCGATCATCACGCCACGTGGGGGCGTACAACAAAACGGTGATTCCATCGGCGATTCCCAACCGCTGTCGCACGGCCGCCGCATCCCCGCTGACGAGAATATCGTTGCGGGGGTAGCCTTCCTGCCAGATCGGACCACGAAATGCGTAGGCACGGCGGAGGACTCTCGCACTGTGGGGGTTCTGAGCCAAGAGGATGTCCCAGCGCGAACTCTCCAGGAGGGTCGCGATGGTGGCCCGCAATGCCGTTCGTGGACGGCTGAGAGCAATCTTCTTGAGCGGTGTTCCGTGCCAGGTTTGCAGCACTTTTTGGTGCCGCCGTTTCTTGTAACGCTTACGGAGCCAGTCGTTGACGACGAGCAGGCGAGCAGACCCGCGGATGCGCCACCACAGTTCACTGCCCTCGATGATGGCGATCGCCCCGTCCGGCACCTCCACCGAGGCATCAACGACGCTCCAGTAGCGCGCCACTGAAGGCAGAAGTTCGGCAAACGCCCTGTCGATTCCGAGCGGATTGCAGGAGGCATTCTGGCCATAAAAACTCTCGAAGAACACGGCATCACGTGGCGGATAGTCGGTCGACCGATAGACCGCTTCGAGCCGTCTCTGGTTTTCGACGCCAAACTCGCTGCCGGTGAGCGGGGGAGTGAGGATCACGGTGAGCGGTGCGCCTGTGAGCGTGGAGCTGGCGGACTCTTGGGGGTCGTTGTGCCCAGCCTCGAAAGCGATCCCGAAGAGGGTGCCCACCAATTCCCGACCGGGCAGAGGAGCTACGATCTCCGCACCGATGGTGGTTCCAGCGAGCGTGAGGTTCAGGCGGTAACGCCCGGACGGGAGCGGGAGCGCAGGCCCATTCCACCGCGACAGTGTGAAGGGGAAGGTAGCTTGCCAGCGACCCTTCTCCCGGCTCGTCGAGCCCGGCAAGTCGTAACGCGGGCCCTCGAGATGGGCGGTGAAGGGGCGGTCAGGCTCGTGTGCTGGGGCGTCCGCCGCTACGAGCTCACCGCCGACGACCACAGTGGGCGTCGGCGTTTCAGCGAAACGAATCGAGTCGATGGTGAATGATGTGGGCGCCTGCTGGTGAGGAGTGGGGTTTCGGTCTTTGCCGCTTGTCATCGCGTTTCCAGCCGGTGGATGAGTTCATCGTGCACCCGCTGGGTGTTGCGCCCGTCTCGGAAGGCGTGGTGGCGAGCTGCCAAAGCAGTCGCGTGCGTTGCAAGGTCACGAAGTGCGAGACCGCCATCGTGCGAATCGTTTTCGCCTTGGCGGAGCTGGTGGATGATCGCCGCCCAGGTAGTGACGTTGTGGCCACCGCTGAAGGCCGCATAGTCCTCATATAGTCCGCGCGAGATTGCATAGTGTTCAAGGTCGGCGGCGAGGAACGCGATTGGCCGGCCGAGGAGCGAAAAATCTAAAGCGATAGAAGAGTAGTCGGTGATCAACACGTCAACGGCGGGAAGCACAGGATTGATGTCGCTTTGCCGCGAGGAGTCGAGGAGGTAAATTCGCTCGTTCGCCTCGATCCCTGCGGCATAGTTTCCCACTCCGAGCGGGTGCGGGCGAACAACGAGGATCGAATCGCTTGCAGCGAGCCATTCGGCAATGAGGGCCCATTCGTGCTCGGTCGGAACCCCAGGATCGACGTCCCCATCTCGCCACGTCGGTGCGTAGAGAATGACACGCAGGGACAGATCGGTGACGTCCAATGTGCGCGCAAGCAGGGCCCGAGCAACCGAGGTGCGCTCCTCGTCAGTCCCTTGGCAGAGCACGTCATCGCGCGGGTCGCCGGTGACCACCACTTTCTCGGCGGGAAGCCCGAATGCTGTCCGCAGTCGGGAGGCCGACAGCTCGGATGCTGCGGGAATCATGGAAATCGTGGACGACGCCAAGCGGTGTAGCCCCTTGAGTAGCCCTTGGAGCCAGCGTGCGTCGGGAAGGACGGTGTTGCTGGTCGTTCTCGGGGAGTCAAGGTTGATTCGCTTGAACGGTATCCCGTGCCAAAGCTGAAGAATGAAAGCGCCGCGCGTGGAGTAACGGTTTGCATCCCCCAGACCGTGGGTAACCACGATCACCTGTGCCCGGAGGGTCAACCAAAATCCGCGGAACGTTGTCTTCACGACGGTTGGTATTCCTAGGGCTGCGGCTAGTTCAGCCTCGCGGGAATCGCGCGCGAGCCAGATCATCCGTCTCGGGAAAGGCGCGGCACGCGTGGCGTGGGCTGTGCCCTGTGCCGCACGCTCTTGGTCTGCACGCGCGACTGAAATCGAGTAACGGTAGAGCGCAAGCGCTCCCTCACCGATACCCGAACCACAGCCGAAAACCCAGAGCCCCTTGGCGCGCGGCACCACGAGAGTGGCCAGGCCCCCCGCGGCGTACACGGGAAGCGCGAGGAGCTTCCGGGCGTTCGCGTTCGCGAAGGTAAATGCTGGCTTGTTCTGAGGCACGACTCAGAGTAACAGTCACCGCGACAGGGGAATCAGTCCGCAAACTCCGCCGGTGCCGGCGGAAAGGCATCCCGGGAGCTTCGAATAATCTGGCGTCCAAGAAGGTGATTCCCCGAACCCCCGACAACAGCTCCGATACCGAAGGGCAAAGCCCGCCCGATGGCATTGGTGCTTTGAGTCACTGCAAATCTCTTCATGAACGTCGACTTCACGCTGTTCGCGATTTGCTTTACTGCCGTGGACGGCAAGCTTTTGGTCACCAGTTCTCCCCAAAACGTGGTGCGGCTGGTGCCGACACCAGCAGCTTGAGACGCGAGTTGTTTGATCAGGTCGCTACCGGCACTCCCGAGAATGAGAGTCATGACGAGGGTGCGTGCTCTGTCGGGATCGTCGACGGCAATTCCATGAACCTCAGTGACAGATTGCGCGAACAACGCGCTGGCCTCAAGGAATCCGCCGGTCTCGACGGCCGAAAGGGCAAACGAGGTGGCGATGCCAACCGCGGGGATGGCGGCGCTCGCACCGACGATTGCACCACCGGCGGTGACCGCCGTCAGGTAGCGGCGTTCGAGAATTCGAATCACTTCAGCCGGTGAGGCATTGGGGCGACTCGTTCGGATGCTGCGCAGGTGCATCAGTACCACTGGCCGCTGAACGGTGAGCAGGCGATCAATTCCGGAGACCACGAATCGGTTGCCCAGCTTCGCGGGGGTAATTTCTTGGCCAGAAACCGGGGTCACACGCTCAACCCGTAGTCGCTGTTGTAGCGGGAAAGCACCTCGCCAATAGTCGCATCCAATACCAGCTGGCCTTTATCGAGGTACAGACCTCTGGTGCAGAAACGACGGAGATCTTTTTCGCTGTGAGAGACGAAGAACAGTGTCCGTCCACCGGCGAGGAGTTCCTCAATTCGTGCGTAACACTTGTCGCGAAAACCCTTATCGCCGACAGCCAAGACCTCATCGACGAGGATGATCGGCTCCTCGAGTCGCGAGATGACGGCGAAGGCAATGCGCACCCGCATCCCGCTGGAGAGATGCTTGAAGGGGGTATCGAGAAAATCACCAATCTCGGCGAACGAGATGATCTCATCGAAGCGGGCCGAGATCTCTGCCCGGGTCATGCCGTGCAATCCCGCGGTGAGGAAGACGTTATCGCGCACAGTGAGTTCTTCGACAAAACCACCGGTAATTTCAATGAGCGGAGCAACGCCTTCGTTGACCCTCACTGCACCCTCATCGGGCAGCATCACTTCGGCGACAAGTTTGAGTAGAGTCGACTTGCCCTGGCCGTTTCGGCCGACCACTCCGATGGCTTCCCCGCGGTGGACCGAAAAAGTAACGTTGCGCAGCGCCCAGAACTCATCGGGAAGCACTCGTCGTGAGCGACCGGCGAAGAGGTCTTTGAAGTTGCGCCGCGAACGGCGATTTCGGCGAAAACGAATGCCCGCATTCGTCACAGAAATCACTGTTTCTTTGGAAGTTCGCTCCGCCGAGGATGAGGCGTCGTCACCCATCAGATCTCCTTCAGTACGGCACGCTCCGTGCGTTTGAACACGAGGATACCAATGCCCAGAAGGAGCACGCTCATCGCCGCGGAGACGACGACGGCGAACCAGTCCAATTGTTGGGGAAAAAATGCTGCGCGGTAGAGTGAAAAAATTCCGCTCAGCGGGTTGAACGCTGCCACGAAGTGCAGCTTTCCCGGAAGGTTTTGCAGGCTATAGATAATGGGGGAGGCATAGAACATGAAACGAAGTGTCAGTTTCACTGCCCGTTCTAAGTCTCGGAAGAAAACCACCAGCGGTGCGACGATGAGCCCAATTCCGACAGTCAAAATCGCTTGAATGGCGAAGGCAACGAAAAAGAGCAGTGCCTCCCAGGAGACCGAAGCTTGGGTTAATATGGCAAACAGTGCCAAGACCGGCAAGCTCGCCAGAAATTCAATTCCCTTGGACATCACGATGCTGGCTACCCAGATGGATCTTGGAATCTTGGTTGACCGGATCAGCTTCGAACCGCGGAGGTATGCGCGAGTGGTTTCTCCGATTGCTCCGGTGAACCACATCCACGGCAGGAGTCCGCTCAGCAGGAAGACCATGTACGGTTCGTGGCCGACATTGCGCGAGAATACCTGGGTAAAAACGAACCAGTAGATCCCGGCCATCACCAGTGGATCAAGGATGGACCAAAAATAGCCGAGGGCGCTCGTGGAGTACCGCACGCGAAGGTCCCGTCGGGTCAGAAGCCACAACGAGTGACGGTAACGTGCGCCGGGAGACCACACTTTTCGCCCCGGAAGTACAACGCTCACTAAGTTCCCTCTTCGGTCAACAACCGAGAAGTTATCCTTAGCGAACTCTGGTCCGCCGCGTTCCTTGCTTGCCTCAGACCCTGGTGATTGCCATCAGCCTGTCGCGCTCGCGCTAGACGTAAAGGTTTGCTCGTTCAAGATCTTCGGCAAAGTCAATTTCCACAGCGTAGAGGTCGGAGATATCAACCGGCTCAATGTGCAACTTGTCCTGCTCAATGGCCAACTCTATGCCACGTTCGAAGTAGTCCTGGTCAGCAACTCTTTTGAGTTGACGCAACAGCACTGCCTTATCGTCTCGTGAAATGTAATTGATTCCGACAGCCTCGCCGAGTCCGTTCTTCACCGTCTTGGACAGTTCTTTGATGTAACCCTCGGCGTCGGTGGTGTACTTCACTTCTTCGTCGGAAACCTTAGCGGTGTTGATGGAGACAAACGACTGGTCTCTGGCAACGAGCTTGGCTGCGCGTTCGAGGGCGGTGGGGTCGAACACCACGTCACCGTTCATCCACAGCACGCCACCGGGTGCCGAAGCGGCGAGCGCGCGCATCAAGCTCTTCGACGTGTTTGTCTGGTCGTACTGCTCGTTGTACACGAAAGATGCTTGGGGGAACGCCTCGATGATGTGTTCCAGTTTGTAGCCAACAACGACCGTGACCTGCGCAGCAGCGCCAAATGCGTGGCGGATGTTGTCGAACTGCTGTTGCATGATGGTGCGACCGTCTGCCAACTCGGTCAGTGGTTTTGGCAAGGAGCGACCGAGACGGCTGCCCATTCCGGCGGCCAAGATAACGACCTGCGTTGTCACGATGAATCTCCTCAAGGGGTGTCGATGGTGCGCGACACGGTTGTTGTGGACCGTTCTGAAGAATCAGAACCGGTTGTCCCATCAAGAATTTGCCTGCTGTTCACCATGAAGCTGTGCGATGGACACGACATTGTGATGTAACGACCTTATCCATTTGCGCTGAAAATCTCGCCTCAGATCGTGTTTTTATGCGGTTTGTTGCCGATTTGTGACCGGAAAGTCACGTCATTACAGGGGCTTCGAGCGCCAATTGGTACGGTTATTGAGTGGATTCAGAAGCGGATGCAAAAACTGATACAAAGCCAGCTACAGCTCCGAAGACCCGCAAGAGAGTGTCGGCCACAGCCGCGCGCACTGCGTTGGTTGACAAGAAGCCAGCGGCTGACGAAGCCCTGATCGCTGACCCGGTCGTAGATGATCGAGCGGTGGTGGTAAAAATCACCGGGCTTGTCAAACGTTTTGACGAGATGACGGCCGTTGCCGGCGTTGACCTTGAGATTCGCGCGGGCTCGCTCTTTGGAATTGTGGGACCCAATGGTGCGGGTAAGACGACAACACTGTCGATGATCTCCGGTCTACTGCGACCAGACGAAGGAACCATAACTGTCAACGGACACGATGTCTGGAACGATCCGGTCGTCGCAAAGCGGGAGTTTGGTGTGCTCCCAGATCGACTGCGAATGTTCGACCGGCTCACCGGAGCCCAACTTCTTTACTACTCCGGAATCTTGCGCGGGCTCGACAAGACGACTGTCCGCACTCGAAGCGACGACCTATCGACGGCGTTCGGACTTGACGACTCTCTCGACAGACTGGTGAGCGACTACTCCGCGGGAATGACTAAAAAAATCGCCTTAGCCGCAGCAATGATCCACTCGCCGAGACTGCTCGTGCTCGACGAGCCGTTCGAAGCGGTCGACCCGGTATCGGCAGCGAAGATCGTGCAGATTCTTCAAAAATACGTTGGCGCGGGGGGAACTGTCATCATTTCCAGCCACACGATGAATCTGATTGAACGGATCTGCGACTCAGTCGCCGTCATCGTGGGCGGTGCAGTGCTTGACTCCGGAACGATGGCTACTGTTACCGCGGGGGCCTCTCTAGAAGAACGTTTTGTCGAACTTGCCGGTGGCCGTCGAGCAGCGGAGGGCATGGAATGGTTTCACAGTTTCTCCAGCTGAAGTTGGCCATGATCCGGAACTCCTTCCGGCGGCGCCCCGCCCAACTGGGCGGCATTGCAGTGGTGTTCCTGTACGCCACCATAGTCGTCATCTTCGTCGTCGGCGGACTCATGGTGCTTCGGGATTCAGACATCGAGACTGCGCGTTCGGCGGTCGTGATTCTCGGCTCGTTCATCCTGTGCATCTACGCAATTGCCCCGGTGACGCTGGGAATGGATGACGCCCTAGAGCCCCGAAAATTCGGACCCCTCGGTATCAGTACGACCCGCCTCACGGCCAACCTGCTACTGCTCGCCCTCCTCGGTCTGCCCAGCCTCCTGATTACGATCATTGCGGTTGCCCAAACGGTCACCTGGGCCCGCGGAGCATTACCCACAACCATCGCCATCGTTTCTGCCGCCCTGATCGTCGTAACCTGTGTGCTGGCATCCAGAATCACCGCCACTATTGCGTCTTTTGCCCTCGCATCTCGACGAGCCCGTGATCGCTCAGCCCTGATCGGAATATTTCTGCTCCTCGGCCTCACCCCGGTTGTCGTTGTCCTGACCGGTGTCGACTGGGGGCGCGGAGGGCTTGCAACTCTGGGCCGCGTGGCAGGGATTCTTGGCTGGACACCCCTCGGTGCCGCGTGGGCGGCTCCCGCGGATGCGGCTGGAGGTGACGTTAATGCAGCCCTCCTGAAGCTACTGATAGCGCTCGGATGGGCGGGTGTGCTGTTCTTTTTCTGGCGCCAAACGATCGCCGTGGTGATGATCGCACCAGAGCGCCGTGCACGTCGGCGAACCTACGTGGGTTTGGGATGGTTCGAGTTGTTCCCGCGCACTCCAGTGGGAGTCATCGCTGCACGAACTCTCACCTACTGGGGACGCGACGCGCGCTACGGAACGTCGTTTGCAGCAATCCCCTTCATTCCGTTTTTCCTCGTCCTCATCTTCCTGGTGGCAGGCTTCGATCCGCGGAGTCTGGCCCTGTTACCCGTCCCCCTGATTTGTCTCTTCCTGGGCTGGTCGGCCCACAACGACGTGGCATTCGACAACACGGCGCTGTGGCTGCACCTGTCAACCAGCACCGCGGGTCGAGCGGACCGGTGGGGGAGGATTATCCCACTCCTGTGGCTGGGGATCCCGGTCTTGCTTGTTGGCTCTGTTCTCAGTGCACTGCTTTATGGCGACTGGTCCGTTGTGCCGGCGTTGGTCGGGGTGAGCGCGAGCCTGCTGTTTTCGGGGCTCGGAATTTCCAGCATCACGTCAGCACGAAGCCCCTATCCAACGGTGCACCCGGGCGACAGCCCATTTGCACAGCCTCAGGGCAACGCGGCATCCGGAACGGTCACCCAATCGCTGTCACTGTTTGGCACGGTCGCCGTCTCGCTGCCAACAATCGGTGCGACCATCATGGCAGTGAACTACGGCGGAGCGTGGGCTCTCGGCGGATTGGCGTTGGGAATCATCACCGGCACGCTGGTGCTCGCGCTGGGAGTTTCACGAGGAGCCAGAATCTACAATCGGCGCACCTCCGAATTGCTTGAGTTCGCCCTCCAAAACTGATGACCGGCCACTCAACGCTCAGTTCAGGCAATTACAATTTAGGCATGGCTGACACATCTTTTATGGCTGACACAGTTCTTGTGGCTGACACCGTTCTTATGGCTGACACTGATCACACCGGTGGTGGAACTTCGACTTTGGATCGTGAACTCGAGGAACTTCTCAATAACGAGCAAGTCGAGGAGGGCGATCATGAACGCTTCTCGCATTACGCGCCCAAGAATAAGATCATGGAGTCGGCGTTGAGCGGTAAGCCCATCCGTGCGTTGTGCGGAAAATTGTGGGTTCCGGGCCGAGACCCTGAGAAGTTTCCGGTCTGCCCAACCTGCAAAGAGGTCTACGCGAAGATGAAGCCGTAACGCTGACCTCACCGCTCACCGCTCACCGCTCACCGCTCACCGCTGCGCTAGCGGTAGGTGGTGGGCAGGGCGGGCTCTCCGCGGCTGAGCCGGAGGGCGTTCGCCGGTAGCTCGGCCACAGCGAGAGCGTGGTGGGCCCGAGCCAAGGAGGTGCCCTCGGTGCCCAAGAATCGTTGCTCAGGCACGCCATCCGTCATGAGTGTCACGTGCAGGGGGCGCTCGCTGTCGAGCGGTGCCAGCGGCTCCTCAACGTAGATGCGTTCTTCCGTAGCGGTACCGTTGTTGAGAACACGCACCGGGTTCTTGCGCCCACCAACCGTCGCTTTCGCATGAGATCTTTTGGCGACCGAAACCCATTCGCCTGCATCGTTGGTGCGTGCCACCAGTTTGTAGACCATCCCGGCTGCCGGATGCCCAGAACCTGTGACCACCGATGTTCCCACCCCGTAAGAATCAACGGGGGCGGCCCGCAAAGCGGCAATGGTGTGCTCGTCAAGGTCGCTGGTGACAGTGATGCGCGTGCCAGTGGCACCGAGGGCATCGAGTTGGGCCCGCACCGCCACCACCTGGGTGGCGAGGTCTCCGGAGTCGATTCGCACGGCACCGAGGCTCGGGCCCGCCACGTCGACTGCGGTTGCGACCGCGGTCTCCACGTCATAGGTGTCGACTAACAGCGTTGTAGTGGGGCCGAGGGCATCCACTTGCGCTTGGAAAGCTTGCTTTTCGCTGTCGTGGAGCAGGGTGAAGGCGTGGGCGGCGGTACCCATCGTGGGAATTCCCCAGCTCCGACCCGCCTCAAGGTTGCTGGTCGCGCTAAAGCCGGCGATAAAGGCTGCGCGTGCCGCGGCGACGGCAGAGAGCTCTCCAGTGCGCCGTGAGCCCATTTCTGCCAAGGGTCGCCCGTCGGCTGCGGAGACCATTCGCGCCGCAGCGCTTGCGACGGCACTGTCATAGTTGAGCACGCTTAGAGCGAGGGTCTCGAGGATGACCGCCTCAGCGAAGGTGCCGTCGACCACGAGGATGGGCGAGCCGGGAAAATATACTTCCCCCTCCCGGTAACCCCGGATGTCCCCCCGAAAGCGGTAGTTCGCGAGCCACTCCAGGGCGGCATCATCCACAACCTTGTTGGCTCGTAGCCAATCGAGTTCTGGCTCATCGAAACGAAACTGGGTTATCAGCTCGAGCAGTCGACCGGTGCCGCCAACCACTCCGTAGCGCCGGCCCTCGGGCAGTCGGCGTGCAAAAACTTCGAACACACACTCGCGGTCGTGCATTCCGCTGCGAAGTGCTGCATCCAGCATCGTCAGTTCGTAGCGATCCGTTAGCAGTGCTGTGCTCATCTCTTGAGCCTAGCCACCGTTTCGTGCTGTACCGGGAACATCTAAGCCATAAACCACAATCGGCCGCTCACACCCGGTGAGCGGCCAATCATTAGAGAACCAGTGCTACGAGGTCAGGCTGTCAACCCAGTCCTGGTTGTTGGAAATCCAGTCGGCAACAATCGCCGGGTACTCGGTGGCATCTGCGCCGCTACCGAACATCACATTCTGGAGCGAATCCAGAGTCGCGGACTCCATGGCGAAGTTCTGAATCCAGCCATTGAGCGTCGGGTAGTCGTCGCCGAAACCGGCGCGCGCGAAGGAATGAATACCCTCAGCCGTGCCGAGGGCGCCTTCGGGATCGGTCAGGTCCTTGATCGGGAAGGCGTCATAGGCCCAGTGCGGGTGCCACAGGGTGACGACGATGTTCTCGCCAGCATCCGTCGCCGCCTGAAGCTCGGTGAGCATGGCGGCGGTCGAGGAGGTCGTGTACTCGAAACCCTCGAGGCTGTAGGCGGGGATTACCGCGTTGGTGGTGATCTCCGTCAGGCCAGCACCCGCTTCGATGCCGATGATCCGGTTGCCGAACAGGTCAGCGTTTGCTGCCAGCTCAGAGAGTGAATCAATCGGGGCATCCTCGTTGACGGCAAAGTTCAACGTTGCGTCGTCGTTCCAAGAACCGAGATCAACGATGTTATCGCCGTACTCTTCAACGTACGAAGCGTGCGTAGCGGGAAGCCAGACGTCGAGGTTCAGGTCGTAATCACCGTCGGAGAGCCCCAGGTAACCGGGGGCGACGTCGGTGTATTCGAGTGAAACGTTGTAGCCCTGCTCGTCGAGTACAGCAGCCCACAAGTGACTCACTGCTTCACCCTCAGGCCAGCCGTTGAAGACCGCGATCGTGACTTCTTGGTTGTCGCCGTTATCGAGCGTGAAGCCGGGTTCTGGCTCAGACGCGCAACCGGCTAGGCCGATAAGCCCTGCCGCTCCGATGAGGGCAAGTGTGGTTCTCAATGATTTCTTCATATCTACCTTCTCTTGGTGGTGCAGTATTTCGGACGTGGTGGGTTTTAGGCGGTGACTTTCGTGCGCCAGGGGAGTCGGAGCGTTCGACGCTTTCCGCTGAGGGCGCCGGTCAGTCGGTCGAGATAAATAGCGAGGATAACGACGGCGATACCGGCCTCGAACCCAAGAGCAACGTCGATGCGGCTAAGGGCTCCGACGACGGCATTTCCGAGTCCACCACCACCGACCAATCCGGCGATGACCACCATCGAGAGCGACAGCATGATCACCTGGTTGATTCCGGCCATGATGGTGGGCATGGCCAGCGGAAGTTGAATCTGGCGAAGAATGCGCCACGGTGACGACCCGAACGCGTGACCGGCCTCAACCACTTCTTTATCCACACCGCGGATCCCCAGTTCGGTGAACCGAACCCCTGGTGCCATCGCGAAAATTATCGTCGCCACGATGCCGGGGACAACCCCAATTCTGAACAGGATGAGGGCCGGCACCAGATAGACGAACGCCGGCATGGTCTGCAAAAAGTCGAGGATTGGGCGGATGATCGCCGAGGCGCGATCGGAGCGTGCTGCCAGTACGCCCAACGGGATGCTGATCACGATAGCGAGGGCGCTGGCGACCAGCACCAGGGCAAGCGAGGTCATCGCGTTCTCCCACTGATTGACACTCAGGATGACCAGGAAACCGACAATCGTGCCGGCAGCAAACTTCCAGCCCTTCACGATGTAGGCCAAGAACGCTGCCACGACGATGATGATCCAGAACGGCGGGCTGATCAACACCAGTTCCACAACATCGTAAATCGCGATTAGGACGAGTCTGATGAAGTCAAATACCGGGCGAAACACGTCGGTGAGAACGTCAATTCCCCCCTCGATTGCGTCCCCGAGCGGCAGCCGAAAAATGTCATTCATGAGTGGCTTCCTTCGAGAGCGGTGGTGCCAGCAGTGGTGGTTGTGGTCTCTGCGGTGGCGAGCATGGCATCCAGTTCGGCATCCGGGATGATCGAAATAGGCTCGATTATCGCGATCGGGTCTGTCGTGGTCGCGATGTTTCCGAGGGCCGCCAGCAGAGTCACCCGAGGGATGACGCCCAATAAGCGCTGTTTCTCATCGACGACGGCGATGGGGAGGGGGCTTTCGACTGCGTGCTCGAACAGGTCGATCAGGGCGACATCCGGTGGCACCGAAGCGTGCTCAGGGTTGATCACCTTCATGAGGTCTGTCTCGTTGGCCTTGACCTGACGCATCACCTGCCGGTCGCTGACCACCCCCAGGAGTTTGCGGTCGCGGCCGAGCACATAGGCGGCACCGGCTTGGAGGTCGCGCATAATGCGGAGGGCCCCCCGAGGTCCTGCGCTCAACGGCACGACGGCGCGCGCCGGTTCCATGACGGTTGCCGCGGTGAGCACGCGAGCGCGATCGACATCGTGGACAAACTTCGCGACGTAGTCGTTAGCGGGGTCAGTGAGAATCTCCTCTGGCGTGCCGATCTGAACGATTCGACCGTCACGCATGACCGCAATCCGATCACCAAGGAACATTGCTTCGTTGAGGTCGTGGGTGATGAAGATGATTGTTTTGCCGAGTTCGGCCTGAAGTTCAACGAGTTGTTCCTGCATTTCACGCCGAATGAGCGGATCAAGAGCCGAGAACGCTTCGTCCATCAGGAGGATGTCGGTCTCTGTGGCGAGCGCGCGCGCTAGGCCGACCCGCTGCTGCATTCCGCCGGACAGTTCGGAGGGGTACTTGTCTTCCCAACCGCTCAGCCCGACAATCTCCACAATTCGGCTGGCGCGTTCCAGACGCTCCGCTTTGGCCACGCCCTGAACTTCGAGGCCGTAGGCGGCGTTGTCGAGCACGGTGCGATGGGGAAACAGAGCGAAGTGCTGGAACACCATGGAGATGTGCTTCTGGCGCACATCGCGAAGTTCTTGATTCGAGGCCCCGGTGATCTCGGTGTCGGCGATGGTCACGGTACCGCTGGTGGGTTCTAAGAGGCCGTTGAGCATTCGGATCAGGGTCGATTTACCGGAGCCGGAAAGCCCCATAACCACAAAGATCTCGCCTTTGTGAACATCGAAGGAAGCATCGATGACAGCGGCAGTGTCGTTCCCACCGAGTTCATCGCGACTTGCACCTTCGCGCATCTTCTTGAGGGCTTCTTTTGGCCGACGCCCAAATATTTTGTAAACATTCTTGACTGAAACCGAGGTGCTGTTACTCACTGTGTCCTTAGGCGCACGCAACTCATGTGAACAGGGCTACGGCGCTAATGATCTCGTGGTCGGGTCGGAATCAGCGGTGCGATTGGCTACTCAAGCGGCGACACGTCTTTGGTGCCAGCTGCGAGTGAAACATGTGCAAACAGTCGAGGGACTGCGTGATTTCCAGACCATACGCCCGAGTGCTACCCGACATTAATGCTGTGATGCGGGTGACGCGGCGGTCGCGGCCAAAACGGATTGTTCTTCATAAGTATAACCGGGGATCACTCCCCGATTTACCGGACTGCTGTATCCGTTTGCCGCGGTCGTGTTTTGTTGCGTAAAACAGGAAGTTCTGGGGCGGGAGTGGCCAGAGTGACGAGAAACGCCTGTCTGGGGTGCGAAAAGGCCTTTTGCCGCCGCAGGTTCCTGTTTTACGCAACAACCCACAGGGCAACAACAACTTCAGCGGAGGGGAACCACTAAAGTGGGATCACAGGTTGCGATCCGGTCATCACCGGGGAGCCTTCGGAAGAACAGCGAAAGCTCAGTAGAACCGAACGGGGCTGGCCCGTCAACGCCAACGAATAAGCGGTCACAACAACGGTTCGAGCATCTTTCGAACGGATGGTGCGGCAAGCGGGGTGGTACCGCGCAGGGTGCGAAAGCGACCAGCGTCCTCGTTCAGATGACAGCAACTTCTGGAGCGAAATGACCTACCCCCACACATCCGGCCCCGACGGTGCCGACGGTGCCGAAGGTGCAACCGGTGCAACTGGTGCAACCAACGATGCAGCCAGCGTGCCAGCATCCCCCAATTTTCCGGCGATCGAAGAACGCGTTCTCGCCTTCTGGAAGAAGGACTCGACCTTCGCGGCGTCGATCGAGGCGCGCGAGGGCTGTGACGAGTGGGTCTTCTACGACGGCCCACCCTTTGCCAACGGGATGCCGCACTACGGTCACCTCCTCACCGGCTACGCGAAAGACCTGTTCCCGCGCTTCCAGACCATGCGTGGCAAACAAGTGCACCGTCGGTTCGGCTGGGACACTCACGGACTGCCAGCCGAGCTTGAGGCCATGCGGCAGCTGGGCATCACCGAGAAGCGCGAGATCGAGGAAATGGGCATCGCCCGCTTCAACGCGGTCGCCCGCGAATCGGTGCTGAAGTACACCTCGGAGTGGGAAGACTATGTCACCCGCCAAGCACGGTGGGTCGATTTCGAGAACGACTACAAGACCTTGGATGTCACGTTCATGGAGAGCGTCATCTGGGCGTTTAAGCAACTCCACGAGAAAAACCTCGCGTATGAGGGCTACCGCGTGCTGCCTTACTGCTGGAAGGACGAGACCCCACTCTCGAACCACGAACTCCGGATGGATGACGACGTCTACAAGATGCGTCAAGACCAGTCGGTCACCGTGACTTTCCCGCTTGATGGTGTCAAAGCCGAATCGCTCGGACTCACCGGTGTGAAGGCTCTGGCCTGGACGACGACCCCGTGGACCCTCCCGACGAACATGGCGCTCGCCGTGGGACCAGCCATCGAGTACGCAGTTGTTCCCAGTGGCCCCCGCGGTTCTGCCGACGGAGCCCACGGCGCGGGTTCATCAACTGAGACAGTCGCAGCCCAGACCGAGACCGGCTTCAGCGAGTACCTGCTCGCGACCGATACGGTCGGCGCGCACTTCAAGGAGCTCGGCTACGAGTCTTCCGCTGAGGCAACAGCTGCGATCAGTCGCCGCATCCTTGGTGCAGAGCTTGACGGCATAACTTACGCGCGCCTGTGGGACTACTACGCCGACACCGAGCTGTGGGGAACTCAGAACGCCTGGCAGATCCTGGTCGCCGAATATGTCGCGACTGGTGAGGGTACCGGCATCGTTCACCAAGCTCCCGCCTATGGCGAGGATGACCAGATTGTCACTGGGAAGGCGGGCATTCCGGTCATCATTTCGGTGGATGAGGGCGGCAAGTTTTTGTCGGTCATCACCGAGGTTGCCGGCCAGCATGTCTTCGAGGCGAATAAGCCGCTGACCCAGATGCTTCGAGCCGATGGCCGCCTCTTTCGGGTGGCGAGCTACGAGCACAGCTACCCGCACTGCTGGCGTTGCCGCAATCCGTTGATCTACAAGGCGGTCTCCAGTTGGTTCGTAAAGGTCCCCGAATTCCGCGACCGGATGACCGAACTCAACGAAGACATCAACTGGGTTCCCGAGAATGTGAAGGACGGCCAGTTCGGTAAGTGGATTGGAAACGCGCGCGACTGGTCGATCTCCCGTAACCGCTACTGGGGCAGCCCGATCCCGGTCTGGAAGAGCGATAACGCCGACTTCCCGCGCATCGATGTCTATGGTTCGCTCGCGGAGATCGAGGCCGATTTCGGTCGTTTACCGCTGAACGCTGAGGGTGAGCCCGATTTGCACCGCCCGTTCATTGACGAGCTGACGAGGCCCAACCCCGACGACCCCACCGGTTTGTCGACCATGCGCCGGATCGAGGATGTGCTCGACGTCTGGTTTGATTCGGGGTCGATGCCGTTCGCGCAGGTGCACTACCCGTTCGAGAACGAGCAGTGGTTCGATACTCACAACCCGGCCGACTTCATCGTGGAGTACATCGGTCAGACCCGTGGTTGGTTCTACACGCTGCACGCTCTGTCGACCGCACTGTTCGATCGCCCGGCGTTCAAGAATGTCATCAGTCACGGCATTGTGCTCGGGAGTGATGGGCAGAAGATGTCGAAGAGCTTGCGCAACTATCCCGATGTCTCGGAGGTCTTTGACCGTGACGGTGCGGATGCGATGCGCTGGTTCCTGATGTCGAGCTCCGTCATCCGCGGTGGCAACCTGGTGGTCACGGAGGAGGGTATCCGAGAGTCGGTGCGCCAATTCTTGTTGCCGCTGTGGAGCACCTACTATTTCTTTACCCTCTATTCGAACGCTGCCACCGGGATCGGTCAAGCGGAAAGCGCGGGCTACACCGCCGTCTGGCGCACGGACTCCACCAACACCTTGGACCGCTACCTGTTGGCCAAAACTCGCCAGCTCATCATCGACGTGACGGCCGAGCTCGAAGCGCTCGATTCCCCGCTGGCCGCTGCCAAGCTCCGCGATTTCGCTGACGTGCTGACCAACTGGTACGTCCGTCGCAGCCGCGACCGGTTCTGGGCTGGCGAGAACGCCGACGCCTTTGACACGCTTTTTACGGTGTTGGAAACGGTCACCCGTGTCGCGGCACCGCTCATCCCGTTGATCGGCGAAGAAATCTGGCAGGGCCTCACGGGTGGGCGAAGCGTTCACCTCGAGGACTGGCCCGATGCGACCCTCTTCCCCGAGGATGCCGTCCTGGTCGAAACCATGGACCGAGTTCGGGAGATTGCTTCCTCCGGTTTGGCGCTTCGCAAGGTCAAGAACCTTCGGGTTCGACTGCCGTTGGCGAAGCTCACCATTGTTGCTGAGGGAACGGATGCTCTGGAGCAGTTCGCCGGCATCCTTCGCGATGAGCTCAACGTCAAAGCGGTGGCCTTCGAGTCACGGGGCGGGGACAGCCTTGAGAGCTTCGGGATCAGCCGCAAACTGACGGTCAACGCGCGCGCTCTTGGCCCGCGAGTGGGCAAGCAGGTGCAGCAGGTTATCCAGTCGGCGAAAGCGGGGGACTGGACGGTTTCTGCTGATCCGGTTTCCGGGCTCGAAACCGTCATTGTGGCGGGGTTCCCTCTGGAGCCGACAGAGTTCGAACTCGAACTGGAATCTGCAGATGAGGCCAATGCGATCGCGTTTCTCAGTGATGGCGGTTTCGTGCTGCTCGATACGACGATGAACGCCGAGCTCGCGGCGGAGGGACTCGCGCGCGATGCCATCCGAGCCATCCAAGACACCCGCAAGGCTGCAGGGCTCAATGTGAGCGACCGCATTGTGCTGTCGATGGTTGCCGCCGACGTGAGTGACTTTACGGCGCTGAAGTCGTTTGAGGAGACCATCGCCGGTGAAACCCTCGCGGTCGATTTCCGCCTTGTTCAGAGTGACACTCCCGAGATTGTCGCCGCCCAGACGGCCGGTGTTGGAACGCAGCGCGCTGTTCTCCCAGCGGATAAATATGCGAATGCTGGTGTACTTGTGATCGATGTGTGGAAGGTAACACCAACTGATGTCTAATGACCGTGATGATGACTACGACGAACGTCTTGATGGCGAGCCGTCCTACAACTCGATCTCCGATTTGAGCCCGTTTGCTGACCGCTCCGGTGGCGATGGGGATGGCGACGACGATGGCGACGACTTCGGCGACGACGGCAACGAGGGCACCAACCTTTCCGAGGATTCTGACTACGACTTCGAGGACTCCGAGTACCTTGAGGCAGCGACTCGTGCCTATGAGGAACTTTTATCGCGAATTGGCGAAGCGAACCCACAACCACGACTGGAGCCGACGAGGCGCGCGGTCGAACTGCTGGGAGATCCGCACCGCGCCTACCCGGTGATTCACATCGCCGGTACCAACGGCAAGACGAGCACCAGTCGCATCACGGAGAGCATTCTGCGAGCGTACGGTTTGCGGACGGGATTGCTCACCAGCCCGCACCTCACGCGGGTGAACGAGCGCATCGTCATCGATGGTGTGCCGATCTCCAACCGCGCCTTTGTGGCCAACTGGGAGGACATCCGCCCGTATCTCCTGATGATCGATGCAGCTCTCACGGCGGCGGGCGAAGCTGAACTGACCTTTTTTGAGGCGTTTACGGTGCTCGCTTTTGCGAGTTTTGCTGACGCTCCGGTCGACGTGGCCATCATCGAGGTGGGGATGGGGGGCGAATGGGATTCAACGAACGTTGCCGACGGGCAAGTCGCAGTGTTCACCCCGATCGCCCTCGATCACACCCAACGTCTCGGCAGTACGGTCAGTGAGATTGCACGCACAAAATCAGGCATCATCAAGCCAGTCGCGAGTGTCGTTTCGGCGGAGCAGTCGGGTGAGGTTTTGGTTGAATTGGAACGCGCGACCGAGCTCAGTGAAGCAATCCTCGCGGTCGCAGGTTCCGGCTTTGCGCTGGAGAGCACCACTATGGCGGTTGGTGGTCAGCTGATCACCGTGCGCGGTCTCGCTGAAACCTACCGTGATCTTTTCCTCCCACTCTTTGGTGATCACCAGGCTCAGAACGCTGCTTTGGCCATCGCTGCGGTGGAGTCGTTCCTTGGCGGTGGAAGTCAGCCGTTGGTGGGCGATGTGCTCGCTGAGGGGCTCGCTACCGCGACCTCCCCTGGCCGACTCCAACTAATCGGCAAAGAACCAAGCGTGCTGGTCGATGCCGCACACAACCCGCACGGAGCCCAAGCGCTTGCCGCAGCGATGGCTCGCTATTTCACCTTCTCTGAGGTTGCCGTTGTGCTGGGAGTTCTTGAAGACAAGGATGCGCGCGGGATTATCTCCGCGTTGGCACCGATTGCGTCGCGGTTTTACGTCACAGCCTCGCAGTCAGATCGAGCAGTCGATGTCGATACCCTGAGTGAGCTCGTGCGCGACATTGTTGGGGAGGATGCTGCATTCCCCGTGTCGGGCATCGACGAAGCCCTAGCGGATGCCCGAGCGTGGGCAGCCCAAGCGGATTCCCGCGCTGTTCTGGTGACCGGTTCGATCACTCTCGTCGGCGAAGCGATTGTGCTTGCGAAAAATGAAGGCTGGAAATAATGGCTGACCGTACCCGAATCCGCCGCAAACGTTCGGTGAGTGAATCACTGCTCTCGATCGTTTTGGCGCTCGAAGCGATTTTGGTGTTTTTTGTGGCCCTCACTGTTTTTGGGCTCAAGATTATTGATGCGCCAACCGCCCTGTTCGGTGCCGCCGTGCTCATCATCGCTATGCTTTTTGGCGGCCGGGCTCTTCGCTACTCGTGGGGCCCGTGGGTTGGCTGGGCTCTTCAACTTGCACTAATCGCAACCGGCTTTGTCTTTCCCCTGATGTTTGTTGTGGGGGCGGGATTCATAGCGCTGTGGATTTTCTGTTTCATTCGTGGTCAACAGATCGATGCCCAGATTGCGGAACAAACCCAATCACATCCTGATGCTTCCGCATCCTCACCCGATTCGCCCACTGAGAAGGAACAAACCCCATGAATATCGAAGAAACTCTTGTATTGATCAAGCCTGACGGCGTTGTTCGCAATCTGACGGGCGAAATCCTCAGTCGCATTGAGGCAAAGGGGTACTCTCTCGTCGACATCAAACTGATTCAGGCCGATCGCGAGCTTCTCGCGGCGCACTACGCCGAGCACGAGGGCAAGCCGTTCTACGAGCCCCTCGTTGAGTTCATGGAGAGCGGCCCGATTGTCGCAATCCGTATCGCTGGCAACCGGGTCATTGAGGGCTTCCGCGCCCTCGCTGGCACCACGGATCCGACAACTGCTGCTCCGGGCACCATCCGTGGCGACTTGGGTCGCGACTGGGGGCTGAAAGTTCAGCAGAACCTCGTCCACGGCAGTGACTCGCCGGAGTCAGCAGCTCGCGAACTCGCGCTCTGGTTCTAGGCCCACGGCGATCGTACTTACTGAGCGGCGTTCGCGCTAACTCGACAGCGCGCACCACAGCGCGCACCACACCATGAGCGCGGGCTCCTACAGGTACGAAATGAAGTCGAGTCGCAGCTGCGCGATGATCGCCACGATCAGGTAGCTGCCGATCGTGATCGCGGGGACCCAGCCCAATAGGGTTCCCGCGATTGCTCGCACGCGACCACTGGCTGTGAATCGACCTTCACGAAGGTTAAGCAGCGTGAGCACCCAAAACATTGGAATCGTCACCGACCAGGTGACCATGCACCACGGGCACAGGGTGCCGAGCACGAAAACACTCTGGCTGATCAACCAAATGACGAAAGCCAGCGAAGCAGCGGAGCCAGCGTTGAACAAGATCCAGAACCAGCGATCGAATCGTGCCCCAGCGAGCAGCGCGGTCCCGACGGCCACCGGGGCTATCCAGGACGACAAGCCAATGATGGGGTTGGGAAAGCCAAAGATCGCTCCCTGCCAGGAAAGCAGGTTCGCCTTGCACTGGACGACGATGCTGAAATCACAACTTGCCGATGCTGTGGGGTCGAGCAGGAGATCGAGTTTCTCGCGAGTCAGCGCGAAAGCGGCATACCAGCCAATCAGACCGACAATAATCAAGAATATAGCGAGCGCAACAGGGCGACGTTGAGTATCGTTTTCGATCACCAACGGATTATGCCACGTCGGAGATAACGATTCTCTGTCAATTACATGCGATACTCTGAAGGAGACAGTTCGGCATAGTTTCGTCTGTCGCAGAGAAGGTTTACCGGGCACAACACCGGGTCACCAATGCAGCGAAAACGCTGCGGTGTCGGATAGCCAGTTCCGAAATGCTGAAGTGGTGAAGTGACAGAAACGGCGTCAGCGCAGTACGGCGATTTTAAATAGCAGTTACGACCGAAAACAGTGCCACCCGAACACGGCGCTTATCAAGACAGTGCGTACCAACACGGTGCTTACCAGCACAGTGCTTACAAAGACAGTGCTTACCAATCAGAATGCGACCAGAGCAGACCGGGATCGGTCGTCGTCAGACGAAGCTCACACCTTGCCGGTGGCAGACCTGAAGAATTAGAAGCGGATTCGCTCCGGCGAATTAACGCTCGAGAGAGTACCGGGCGTGAAACAAGAGTTGCCCGCCCGGGTAAAGGAGTACACCTCCCATGGTGAATGACAACGAAACAACTGAACCGAAAAAGCGCAAAGGCTTGTTTGGCAACCGGAAAGCAGCCGCGGCGCATGTGTCGGCAAAGTCGGAGCCGGTGACCGCGGCAGAGCCAGAAACCGCGTCGAACGCTGGTGGGGCGGCCACTGACGTTTCAAGCACCAGCTCTGCGACGACCGAGGCCGGGATGCCCCCCGCTGGAGCCCGCGTTGGTCGCCAGCCGGCGGCAAGGAAGCCTGCGGTCCGCCGAACTTCAGTCACCAAGGCCAACGATTCTTCTGAGACTTCTGATGCTTCAGGGATCCCGGATGCTCCCGAAGCACCGGCAGCGGCGAAGGTGACTGCACGCAAGGCTCCGGCCACGACTTCGCTCCTTTTTCAAGCCCCACCGGCAACGGTGTTGCTCCCCGAGCGCTCGCCTCGCGCCGACCGTTCGGTGAACCGTCAGCAGAGTCAGAGCGCGGGAACTGTTGTTCCGGATGATCGCAGAAGCGATGAGGGAGATGAGTCTGGTACGGTCCGTCGTCGCTCTCGTCGCCGTCCCGGCGAGGAAGCTCGCGACGGCGATGACGCGCCCAACACTGTTGTTCGTGTTCGCCAGCCCAGGCCTGTGCCAGAGCTCAGCAATGAGCCGACCCGCGTCAAAGGTTCCACGCGCCTCGAGGCGAAAAAGCAGCGCCGTCGGGATGGGCGTGATGCTGGTCGTCGTCGGCCGGTCATCACCGAGAGTGAATTTTTGGCTCGCCGTGAGAGCGTCGACCGCGTCATGGTGGTGCGCTCAAAGTTCGGGCGCATCCAGATCGCCGTTCTCGAAGACGGCGTGCTGGTTGAGCACTACGTTGCCAAGAGCGCAGATATGTCTCTCATCGGAAACGTGTACTTGGGGCGCGTGCAAAACGTGCTCCCCAGCATGGAAGCCGCTTTCGTCGACATCGGTCGTGGTCGCAACGCCGTGCTCTACTCGGGCGAGGTCGATTGGGATGCTGCCGCCGAGAATTCTGCCGAGGGCAAGCAGCAAGCTCGTCGCATCGAGCTCGCGCTCAAGCCGGGCGATAAGGTGCTCGTTCAGGTCACCAAAGATCCAATTGGTCACAAGGGTGCCCGTCTCACGAGTCAGGTCAGCCTTCCCGGCCGTTACCTCGTCTATGTGCCCAACGGATCGATGAACGGCATCAGCCGTAAGTTGCCCGATATCGAGCGCGCTCGCCTGAAGAAGATTCTCAAAGAGGTCTTGCCCGAGAACGTCGGCGTCATTGTGCGAACGGCCGCCGAAGGAGCCACGGAAGAGCAACTCACCCTCGATGTTTCGAGGCTAACCAGCCAGTGGGCCGAGATTTCGCGCCTCGTCGAGCACGCACAAGCTCCGGTGTTGCTTCACTCCGAACCAGACCTTCTGATCAAGATCATTCGGGATGTCTTTAATGAGGACTTCCACAAGCTCGTCATCGCTGGTGAGGATGCCCAGGAGACGATCGAAAGTTACCTCCGTTCGGTGGCCCCCGATCTCTTGGATCGGATCGAAACCTACGAGAGCACTAACGATCCGTTTGATGAGTACCGCGTTTCAGAGCAGATCGAGAAAGCGTTGGACCGCAAGGTTTGGCTCCCGTCCGGCGGTTCTTTGGTTATCGACCGCACGGAGGCGATGACGGTTGTCGACGTCAACACCGGCAAGTTTGTTGGTTCGGGCGGAAACCTCGAAGAGACGGTGACCAAAAACAACATCGAGGCCGCTGAAGAAATTGTTCGTCAGCTTCGCCTTCGCGACATCGGTGGGATCATCGTCGTTGACTTCATTGACATGGTGCTCGAATCTAACCGTGATTTGGTGCTTCGCCGACTGGTGGAATGCCTCAGCCGTGACCGCACCAAGCACCAGGTCGCGGAGGTGACCAGCCTCGGCCTCGTTCAGATGACTCGCAAGAAGTTGGGCCTCGGCTTGCTTGAAACCTTCAGTGAGCCTTGTGAGGCCTGTGCGGGACGCGGAATCATCGTTCATCACGATCCAGTCACCAAACACCGTCAGCAGCAGCAGTCCCCCCAGCCGGAGCAGAACACCGGGCGTCGGGGGCGCGGCAAAGGGCCAGCATTGGCCGGTACCACCGCCTCAGGGGCCAACAACGGCCAGCCTGTTGCCTCTGTCCCGCCAAAGGTCGGCACGAGCAACGGCACTCACGCGATTACTGAAGATGTTCGTCATGCGCTGGCTCAGATCGCAGCGAGCACGGTCGCGCCGCACGCAGAACTCGAGCCTGGGGCGGTTCGCCAGCAGCTCCTTCCCGCCGAGAACGGTAACGCGGTCTTGACGGAGGGAACAACTCCCAACGGCTCCGTGGAGTCGACGGTGAGTTCACCTACCGCCAATACCGCGTCTGACGACACCGAGTCCACCGACACAAAGTTCACCGACCTTGGCGCCACCGATCCCGGGGCCTCGCGTGAGGGTGGTGCTGGTGCTGGTGCTGGTGCTGACTCTGGACCTGGTGCTGACTCCGGAGCTGGCTCTGGGAGTACAAGCCAGCCGGCCCCGCGTCGCAATTCTCGCGGTGGTTCGCGTAATGGTTCACGAAGCAACTCTCGTGGCAGTGCTGGTGGGGGTGCTTCGAACGCGTCCAGCGATATGGCCAGCAACAATGTTGCTGCGCAAAACGACGCAGCCCCAGAATCGGTCGAGATTCTGGACATTCCGGTGGTCAAGGCACAACGCGCAACACGGCGTGTCAGCAACCAGGATGCGGAGCAGATTCTTGATTCCGTCTTGGATGCCCTTCCCGAGCCTAAGCAGCCAGGTCAGGGTCGCGGGCGCACTTCGCGTCGCGCCTCCAGTGCAGGGGCCGTGGTCAGTGCCCCCATCGTTGGAGACTAAAGCAGCTCTATAACTTCAGCGGAGGTTCGTGCGTCCCCAGCCCAGATTTCTGGCGCTGGGTGACGCGGAGCCCGCTGTCCCGAAGTCGCTCGACTAACTGCCGTACGGTAACCGTTTCGGCTCCCAAGGCCACGAGTTGAGCGTGCCGGTGCTCGGGAACGTCGTAGTGATCGGCGTCGAAAGCCTTGCGCGGTATTCCTGCCAATTCGGCGAACGCGTGCAGTTCGAGGAGAGAATGGTCACTGACGAGGTGCGCCCAGAGTAGATTGTGGGCTGGCCAGATTGGCTGGTCGATCAGTATTGCCATCGCCAAATTCTAGCGGTCGGCTATTTCTCGGGCCAGTGGTTTGACAATGAACGGTTGTTCCTCGAAGCGGTCAATGGTGGCCTGTTTCATGGGAGATAATGACTACAAGCGATTTCCGCGAACAGGTTTGACCGCACACCAGCAATCAACTAGTATTGACCCTTGGTGTGCGCTGGCTTTTAGGTCGCGCGAGTCGCTAAAAATTTCCGCAGTACTGGCTATCTAATCGCTAGCTAACAACATTCGAAGTAAGGGTTACCAAGTGGTTTACGCAGTAGTGCGCGCCGGTGGTCGGCAGGAAAAGGTAGAGGTCGGCACAATCGTCGTTCTGGACCGTATTCAGGCTGACAAAGACGGCAATGTTGAGCTGGCCCCCGTGCTGCTCGTCGACGGCGACAAGATCACGCACGACGCTAAGGCGCTTGCGAAGGTCAAGGTTGTGGCTGAGGTTCTGAACGACCTCCGCGGACCGAAGATCGTCATCCAGAAGTTCAAAAACAAGACCGGATACAAGAAGCGCCAAGGCCACCGCCAGGAGCAGACTCGTATCAAGATCACCAGCATCGCGTAAGGGGCTGAACAACTAATGGCACACAAAAAGGGCGCGAGCTCCTCACGTAACGGTCGCGATTCCAACGCGCAGTACCTCGGCGTCAAGCGTTTCGGCGGCCAGGTTGTCAAGTCTGGCGAGATCATCGTTCGCCAGCGCGGCACCCACTTCCACCCCGGCGTCAATGTCGGCCGCGGCAAAGACGACACTCTGTTCGCTCTTGCTGCTGGTTCGGTTGAGTTCGGTGCAAAGGGCGGCCGCAAGGTTGTCAACATCGTGGTGGCTGCTGCCTAACCACAGATCAACACTGTATGCGTGAGGGCGAGCTTCGGCTCGCCCTTCCGTGTTTACCGCAACATTGTTTATCGCAACATTTCATCAAGGAACCCCATGGCATCGTTTGTTGACCAGGTAACTCTGCACCTATTGGCAGGTCACGGCGGAAACGGCTGTGTGTCGGTTAAGCGCGAGAAGTTCAAGCCTCTCGCGGGGCCCGACGGCGGAAGCGGTGGCGATGGCGGGGACATTGTCTTGGTGAGCGACCCGCAAACCACCACGCTTCTGGGCTTTCACCGGGCCCCCCACCGCAAATCTGAGCACGGCCAGCCGGGGCAGGGCGACCACAAGAGTGGTACGTCCGGCAACGAGTTGACGCTCCTGGTGCCGATCGGTACGGTCGTGAAAGACACCGAGGGCAACGAACTCATCGACATGAATGAGCCGGACATGCGGTTCGTTGTTGCCCCCGGCGGGCAGGGCGGTTTGGGCAATGCTGCCCTCGCCAGCACGAAGCGCAAAGCCCCCGGTTTCGCGTTGCTTGGCACGCCAGGGTTCGAAGGTGACGTCCTTCTTGAACTTAAGGTCGTTGCTGATGTCGCCCTGGTTGGATACCCCTCGGCTGGCAAGTCGAGTTTGGTCGCGGCAATGTCTGCCGCAAAACCCAAGATTGCTGACTACCCGTTCACTACCCTGCACCCGAACCTCGGGGTTGTTGAATCGGGGGAGACCCGCTACACGATCGCCGACGTACCCGGACTCATCGAGGGTGCCAGTGAGGGTAAAGGACTCGGCTTGGAGTTCCTTCGCCACGTCGAACGGTGCACGGCACTGTTGCACGTGCTTGACTGCGCCACCCTGGAACCCGGGCGCGATCCGATCAGCGACCTCGACATCATCCTCGCCGAGTTGGCGGCCTACCCAGTGCCGGAAGGCCAGAAACCGCTACTCGAGCGTGAACAGCTCATCGCCCTCAACAAGGTTGATGTTCCCGAGGGACGCGAACTCGCCGACCTCGTCAAGCCTGAGCTCGAAGCTCGTGGCTACCGCGTGTTCGAGGTGTCCGCGGTGAGTCGCGCGGGCCTTCGGGAGTTGTCTTTTGCTCTCGCCGCTCTCGTTGAAGAGGATCGCTTGGTCAAAGCGGACCAGAAGGCTCAGCCACGAATCATCATTCGCCCGCGCGCCGTTGATGCCGTCGATTTTGTTGTCAAAGTTGAGGGTGGCTCCTTCGGCAACGTCTACCGTGTTGTGGGAGCGAAACCCGAACGTTGGGTGGCCCAGACAGACTTCACCAATGACGAGGCGGTTGGGTTTCTTGCCGATCGTCTCGCCAAGTTGGGCGTGGAGACTGAGTTGTTCAAATCGGGCGCTGTTCCCGGCTCCACCGTTATGATCGGCGCCGGCGGCGGTGTCGTATTCGATTGGGAGCCCACAGTCTCGAGTGCGGCAGAGCTCGTCGCGAGCCCGCGAGGAACCGACACCCGCCTCGAAGAAGGTCGCCGACTCACGAGCAAGACTCGTCGTGCCAACTACCTCGAACGCATGGACGCAAAGTCGGCTGCGCGTGCGGAGCTTGAGAAGGAACGCGCCGGCGGCGTCTGGAACGACGATGAAGGTTTCGCAGTCGATCCGGAGGTGTTGGAGGCTCGCGCAGCAGCCGACGCTGCTGCCTGGGTTGACTACAGTCTCGACGAAGATTTCGACGACGAAGATTCAGACGATGATTCAAGCGACGACTCACACAATGACCTCGAGGGAGACCTCGAACGCACCAGTGAGGGCAACCGTGACTAGTGGAGTGGTCCGCTCCCGGGCTGATATTCCGACGGCCCGGCGCATCGTGGTGAAGGTTGGTTCGTCCTCAATAAGCGGAGCAAACAGCGGTCAAATCGCCCCATTGGTTGATGCCCTCGCCGAGGCGCACCGCCGGGGTTCCGAGGTGGTGCTGGTTTCCTCGGGTGCCATCGCCACTGGTATTCCCTACCTCAAACTCGATTCGCGCCCCACCGATCTGGCAACCCAACAGGCTGCGGCAGCCGTTGGGCAGAACGTGCTCATTTATCGCTATCAGGACAGTCTCGACCGCTACGAGATTGTGGCCGGCCAGGTGCTCCTCACCGCGGGTGACCTCGAGAACCCCACCCATCGAAGCAATGCTCAACGCGCGATGGAGCGACTCCTTGGCCTCCGAATTCTGCCAATTGTGAACGAGAATGACACCGTAGCGACCGCCGAAATTCGGTTTGGCGATAATGACAGGCTCGCCGCTCTTGTAGCCCAGTTAGTGAACGCAGACGTCCTAGTGCTTCTGTCGGATGTCGATGCGCTTTACACCCGGCCGCCCCACGAGCCCGGCGCAGTGAAGATCGAGCACGTGGCATTCGACGACGATCTCAGCGCGATTGCGTTCGGTGATATTGGTGCAGCCGGAGTGGGAACCGGGGGAGCGGGAACCAAGGTTGCCGCCGCGCGCTTGGCTGCGTCAACAGGTACTCCGGTATTGCTGGCCTCGACGGCTCAGGTTTCGGAAGCCCTGACCGGCGTTGATATTGGCACCTGGTTCGACGCCGCCCCAACAAACGCCACAGACTAAACTTTTCGCATGAACGAAATCTCGTTTGCCCCTTCGGTCGGTTCAAGCGCCCCAACCACAAGGGCCGCACCAACGAGCGCCGCGACATCGCCAGCGGGGACGCCGTTTATCGCAAAACTTCAGGCCGCTCGCACCAGCTCGCGTCTACTCGCTACCGCCACCACCGACCAGAAGAATGCCGGACTGCGGGCAATCGCGGCCGCAATTGTGGTCGCCGCGGAACACATCGTCGCCGCTAATCAGATAGACCTCGCGAACGGTCGCACCAACAATCTCACTTCTGGCCTTCTCGACCGCCTCACGCTTGACCTTCCGCGCCTGACAGCGCTCGCATCGGCGGTGACCGAGGTTGTCGGTCTCACCGATCCGGTCGGTCAGAGTGTGCGGGGGAGCACGTTGCCTAATGGGATGGCCCTGAGCCAAGTCAGGGTGCCTTTTGGTGTAATCGGCGCGATCTATGAAGCCAGACCCAACGTCACCGTTGATATTGCAGCGCTCGCACTCAAAAGCGGTAATGCTGTAGTTCTTCGCGGTGGCACCGCGGCTGAGAACACCAATCGCATCCTGGTCGATGTCATCCAAAGAGCTCTGGCCGAGGTCGGCCTTCCCGCCGAGGCCGTTCAGACGATCGACGAGTTCGGGCGCGACGGCGCAACCCAGCTGATGCAAGCTCGAGGCTTTGTCGACGTTCTGATTCCGCGTGGCAGTGCCGAACTCATCAACGCGGTCGTCGCACAATCCAAGGTTCCGGTAATCGAAACCGGTGCCGGAATCGTGCACATCTACCTGGACGAGAGCGCCGACACTGCCATGGCGGTTGAAATCGTTCACAACTCTAAAGTTCAACGCCCCAGCGTGTGTAACGCGCTCGAGACGCTGCTGGTGCACGAAGCATCCGCCGCCAGATTGTTGCCCCCAGTGCTCACGCGCCTTCGCGAGGCGGGAGTCACCATCCACGCGGATGCCCGCACCCGAGAAATTTTTTCGGACGCGCTCCCAGCGACCGAAGAGGACTGGTCGACTGAGTACATGTCGCTCCAGCTTGCGGTGCGGATAGTCGACGATCTCGACGGCGCGATTGACCACATCGGCAAGTACTCAACTCACCACACCGAGTCCATCATCACCAACGATCTGGGGCGAGCGGAGCGGTTCCTTGCCGAAGTAGATTCGGCGGTCGTCATGGTGAATGCCTCCACCCGTTTCACCGATGGCGGCGAGTTCGGTTTTGGTGCAGAAGTGGGCATCTCAACCCAGAAGCTTCACGCTCGCGGCCCAATGGGGCTGAGCGAGCTCACCAGCACGAAATGGCTGGTGCGCGGCAACGGTCACGTGCGACGCTAGAATTTACAAGCATCCAGAGGAGAAAATATGCCCCCCGCAATTTTTATCACCGCAGCGACCGAGCACGCTGTCAGTGTGTCGACTTTCATTCCCGCTGGAATTGGCTTTGCGCTGTTCCTGACTCTGGGAATCGTCGTCTGGAGCTATCGCGACGTTGCAAACCGTCAGGCGAAGAAGTCCTCAGATAACTCCCACGATTCCCACGGTACCGGCCACTAGGTTTCAAGAATGGTCGAAACCGCGCAACGCCGTGAGCGCATCGGCGTCATGGGTGGCACCTTCGACCCAATTCACAACGGGCACCTCGTCGCCGCAAGCGAGGTCCAACAAAAGTTCAACCTCGACGAGGTCATCTTTGTCCCCACCGGGGAACCTTGGATGAAGTCGAAGGTTACCGAGGGCGAACATCGCTACCTGATGACAGTCATTGCGACAGCGGCAAACCCTCGATTCACCGTAAGTCGCGTCGATATCGACAGAGTAGGTCCGACCTACACCGCCGATACGCTTCTAGATATTCACCGGGCACGACCAAATGCCGACCTGTACTTCATTACGGGAGCGGATGCGATAGCCCAAATCATGGAGTGGAAAGACCTCGACAAAGTCTGGCCTTTGGCGCACTTTATTGCGGTATCCCGCCCTGGCCATCAACTTACTATTTCCGGTTTGCCCGAGCAAGGCGTAAGCTCTTTGGAGGTTCCCGCCTTGGCGATATCGTCAACGGACTGTCGAAGCCGGGTCAGTCGGGGCTTCCCGGTCTGGTATTTGGTCCCCGATGGTGTCGTTCAATACATCAACAAGCATCACTTATATCGGAGCAATTCATGACCACTTTCCACGAGCCCCCCGTGAATTCACGGCGCGCGGCTCGTCAGAGTGAGCGCGGTGAATTGACCAACCCCATTACAACGCTTCCACTGGGTGGCAACCGCCCGGCCGGCTATCCGTCGCAGAACTACCCGTCGCAGAACTATTCGGCGCAGAGTTACCCGTCGCAGAACACTCCGTCGCAGAACTATCCGACACAGAATTACCCGGCGCAGAACTATCCGAGTCAGAATAGTCCGAGTCAGAATAGTCCGGTTCAGGGCAGCTCGATTCCGGGCTATTCCAATTCGGCCTACCCCACTCAGGCCTACCCCAGTTCCCCCACCGTTTCTCAGCCCCCCGTTTTCCTGCCCCCAGCGGGTCGCAACCCCACTACGCCAGCTCCGGGCTACTCAGCACCGTCGTATTCGTCACCGGGCTACCAGAATTCGCCCTACCAGTCACCGAGCTCACCCGCCTCCGGCATTCCAGCCTCTGGCATTCAAGCTCAGGGTTACCCAAGCCAGTCGTACCAGCAGGGGTCGCCCCAGCAGACACCACCGCAATCAAGTTTTCAGCAGCCGACTTTTCAGCAGCCCTTCCAGGCGCCGCAGACGTATTCTCCGACGCAGTCCTATCAGGGACAGTCGTATCAGGGGGCATCTGCGTACCAAACGCCGCAGCAGTATGCGCCGCCGCAGTCCTATTCGCAGCCCCAGCAGTATCAGGTGCCGCAGGCGCCACAGGCGCCGCAGTCATACCAGGCGCCGCAGTCGTACCAGCCATCGCAGTCATACCAGCCATCACAGTCATTTTCCCAGCCGTATCTCCCTCCTTATCAGGCACCTCAGGCCCAGGCATCGCAGCTGCGTTCAACCGGGTCGTACGGTGACGGCTTTCTTGACGAGCGAACCATGTCTCGCCGCGAAGTGCGGGCAATTCAGGAGCAACGCGACTCCGGGGTTATCGATTTAGGTTCGTCGCTGAGTGCACAGCCGGTGCGGGCTGCGGAACCGATTGTTGAGTCGCCGCCGACCCAGTCTTTTGCGGCATCGACGGGTCATTGGTCGCGTCAGGCGGCTATCGACGATGCCGAACAGCCGTTTTCTGCCATGCTCACCCGCGAGGTTGGTCGTGGAAACGTGACGACAGCGACCAACGCCCTCATTCTGCCGGCAACGGCGTTGTCCCCAAATGATTTTGCCGCTGCGATCAACAGCACGGGGGAGATCATCGTTACCGGTTCTCTCACGTTGCCGGGTAGCGTCGCTCGTGTTGCGCAGAACCAACGCCGTTATGACCACCCCGATGTTGATAGCCTTTTTGACGCTACTGATCACGAGGTTGTTGGTACGAACTCGGCGCCGGTGCGTGCCATCCGCTCGGTGAGCAGCCAAACGTCCACTCACGGCATCATTCGCGCAAATAAGCCTCACGGCAGTCGCATGCTGGTGGCGCTTTTGGTCTCGGCTTCGATTATGGCTGTGGGCGTTGCTGCTTTGCTTGTTGCGGGATTCATTTTCAAAATCTTCTAATCCCAGATCTTCTAATCCCAGATTTTTCTGCTCCACTTTCACCACCAAAGGACCCTGTGACTGCATCTGCTCGCGCGCTTGAAATCGCCCACATCGCGGCTATCGCCGCTGACGCCAAACAAGCCGAGGACATCGTTGCGATTGATGTTTCCGGTCCGCTTCCGCTCACCGATGTTTTCTTCATCGCCACCGGGCGCAATGAGCGAAACGTTGTGGCGATCGCCGGCGAAATCGAAGACAAATTGCTTGAAGCGGGCGTCAAATGCCTGCGACGAGAGGGGCGCGCTGAGGGGCGTTGGATTCTTCTGGACTTTGGCGATATCGTCGCTCACATTTTCCACGAAGAAGACCGCATGTATTACGCCTTGGAACGTCTGTGGAAGGATTGCCCGGCAATCCCGCTGAACATTCCAGGTGTTGAGAATGTGGCCGCGGTGGCGTCGACGACAGCGGCGGAAGCTGACGCTTCCTAGGCACTTAATTCACCGCTAATTGTGTAACAGATTCATCTTCTGTTCACCGGGGAACGCCCTTTCCGTTCCTTTGAACCTCTACAGTAGCTCCGGCCGTACGTTTACGGCTCGCCACGACTGTAGAGAAGGACGCTGTGACGACCGATTCCCCCCGCAAGATCACGCTTCTGCGTGATCCGGTAGACAAGCTCTTCCGAGGTGTGGCGCGTGGTGGTGGCATCACCGTCCTGACGATCATGTCGCTGGTTGGCCTGTTTTTGGCCTTCCGTGCAACACAGGCGTTGTCTGTGGCCGGCTGGAGCTTCTTCACTGAGCAGGCGTGGGAGCCCGACTCCGGCAAGTTCGGTATTGCTGCCGTGATTGTCGGCACCATCCTGATTGCTTCAGTCGCCGTGCTGTTGGCAGTGCCGCTTGCCACGGGAACGGCGCTGTACATCAGCGAGTATGCCCCGCGCAAGCTCAAGCAAACCCTTGTCGGCATGGTCGACCTGATGGCGGCAATTCCCAGCGTGGTCTACGGACTGTGGGGCTTCTTCTTCCTTCAAGGCAACGTGACCGACATCGCTCGTTGGATCTCTCAGACCTTCGGCTGGATCCCGGTTTTCGCTGTCGACGGTGTTGACCCGAACGATCCCCTCGCCACGTCGACGGTTTACACCTCATCCACTTTCATCGCAGGAATTGTGGTTGCGCTGATGATCACGCCAATCATCACCTCGATCATGCGGGAAGTTTTCTCCCAAGCTCCCATCGGTGAGCGTGAGGGGGCACTCGCGCTCGGTTCCACCAAGTGGGGCATGATCCGTTCGGTCGTGATTCCCTTCGGGCTGGGCGGCATGATCGGTGGAACCATGCTCGGGCTCGGGCGTGCGCTTGGAGAAACCATCGCCGTCTACATGATCATCTCGCCCGTTTTTATCATCCAACCCCACATCTTGCAGACGGGAGCAAGCTCGGTGTCGTCACTTATTGCGTTGCGCTACGGAGAGGCCACACCGTTCGGAACCTCCGCGCTTATGGCCGCTGGCCTGGCGCTGTTCCTGATGACACTGGTCATCAACTTTGCGGCTTCGGCAATCGTGTCGCGGTCTCGTTCAGGCGCGAGCAGCTGACCCGATGAGCACAATGTCAGACTTTCCCGCAGACACGACGCCGTTGAGCACAACGCCGTTGACGACGGTGCCATTGACCACCACTCCATTCACTGTTGCACCGGTGATCACTTCGCCAGAGCCCGGTTCGTCGGCGAGCGGGGGCGGCAACACTCTGCTTCCTCGTGAGCTCATGTCAGAGCGCCCGGCCTCTCGCGAGCAACGCCGTTCCAATGGAATGCGCATCAGTGATTTCCTCGCGATCGTGGGCGCGCTGATGGCCTCCCTGTCGCTCACTACCGTTATTGCCACCCAACTCGCCCCGATTCAAGGGCCCATCGCTTTCGTTGTTGTGGCCTACATCCTCTTCGTTGTGGCGTACGCGATGTTGGTGGCGTCGGACGAGACGGGCCCGGTAGTTCGAGATCGCGTCGTTCAGGTCGCAGTGCACACCCTCGCGTTGATTGTTTTTGCCACGCTGGTTTTTGTGGTGGCTTTCAGCGTTATTCGCGGGGCGGCAACACTTCCGTTTCTAAATTTTTACACCCAAGATATGTCCCTGGCGGGGCCACTTGATCCCCTCAGCGACGGCGGAATCATCCACGCCATTGTGGGAACGTTGATCCAGATTTCCATCGCGCTGGTGATCACTATTCCGCTGGGATTGACGACGGCATTGTTCCTCAATGAGGTGCCAGGACCGTTCGCTCGGTTCGTTCGCACCATCGTTGAGGCAATGACTGCTCTGCCATCGATCGTTGCGGGCCTATTCATCTACGCCAGCTTCATCTTGCTGTTTGGTCTTGAAAAGTCTGGTTTTGCTGCTTCCCTCGCGATTAGCGTCATGATGCTTCCCATCATGATTAGGGCAGCGGATGTGGTTCTACGCCTCGTGCCTGGCACGTTGAAGGAGGCTTCGATCGGATTGGGAGCGGGGCAATGGGCCACCATTTGGCGCGTTATTCTCCCCACATCTCGTTCCGGGCTTATTACCGCCGTCATTCTTGCGACCGCGCGTGGTATCGGCGAGACCTCGCCGGTGCTGTTGACCTCGGGGTTCACCGCTTCGCTCAATGTCGATCCGTTCCATGGACCGATGGTTTCGCTGCCGCTGGCAATTTTCCAGTTCGTGAAGTCTCCGGAACCCACAATGATCGCTCGAGGTTTCGGTACTGCTGCGGTGCTCATGTTCGTCGTCTTGACCTTGTTTGTGGTGGCTCGAGTCATCGGTGCTCAAACAGTGGCCACCAAGGAACGCCGCGCTGAGCGCATTGAAGCAATTGTTGGCCCTCTCCGAAATGCCACCCTCGCCGGTTACCGATCAGTCGTCTCCTTTCTTCCCCGCACAGCCTCTCTCGCCACCAAGCGAATCTCTAAGGACAATGAGAAATGATTCCCACCCGTTTCACTCGCCGTGTGACTGCGATTCTCGCGATGGCGATTGCCGCGCTCGTAATTCTTCCCGCAGCACCGGCTCTCGCAGCGGACTACGTTCCTATCAGTGGGGCTGGCTCTTCCTGGAGCTCGAACGCGATTGACCAGTGGCGCCGCAACGTGCAGCAGTACGGCATGCGCGTGAACTACGCCAGCACGGGGTCGTCCGATGGTCGTAACCAGTTCAAGGCTGGCACGGTGGACTTTGCCTCTTCGGAGATTCCTTACGGGCTCACCGACGGTGGCGTGATGGATTCGCTGCCCGCCCTGAAGTTTGCGTACATGCCCCTCGTCGCCGGTGGCACGTCCTTCATGTACAACCTGCAGGCCGGTGGCAAGCAGATCACGAACCTTCGACTCTCGGGGGCTGTCATCACGAAGATCTTCACGGGTGGGATCACCTCGTGGGATGACCCGGCGATCAAAGCGGATAACCCCGGTATTGCGCTGCCGAAGCGAACCATTGTGCCGGTTGTCCGCTCTGATGGTTCCGGTTCAACCGCTCAGTTCACCACCTGGATGAGCAAGCAGCACGCCGCAGATTGGGACGCGTACTGCGCAAAGGCTGGCAGACCCACACCGTGCGGTGTCACCTCCAACTTCCCGATTGTCGGCGGTAAGGGTTTCATCGCGCAGCCCAACTCGCAGGGTGTTTCCGGCTATGTGGCGCAGGCGGCCAATATCGGCACGATCACCTATGTTGAGTACTCCTACGCGCTGAAGACCGGCTACCCGGTGGTCAAGGTTTTGAACAAAGCCGGATACTACGTAGAGCCAACCGCATCGAACGTTGCGGTTGGTCTGATGGGGGCAGCGATCAACACGGATGCCGCCTCCACCTCCTACTTGACCCAGATTCTCGACGGGGTGTACAACAACGCTGATGCCCGCGCCTACCCGCTGTCTTCCTACTCGTATCTGATTGTGCCGACCAAGGTTCAGGCCAACTTCACGGCCGAGAAGGGCAAGACTCTCGGTAGCTTCGCCAACTATTTCCTCTGTGAGGGGCAGCAGCAAGCCGAAGTGCTGGGCTACTCACCGCTACCCATGAACTTGGTTCAAGCTGGGCTCGACCAGGTCAAGCGGATTCCGGGCGTCGAGGCGACTTCGGTTGACATTACGAAGTGCAACAATCCGACATTTTCCAGCGATGGCAGTAACACCCTGGCCAAGAACGCTCCCCAGCCGGCGGCCTGCGATAAGCAGGGGGCATCGCAGTGCACGATCGCCACTGGTGGGGCTCCGGGCTCTGTGGCCTCGGGCGGTAGCAACAACGGTAGCTCCAGTAGCAGCTCGAGCAGCAGTGGCACTGGCGCCTCCGATTCATCTGCGGGAAGTGGAACAGCAGGCTCGCTGGCGAACACGGGCAACGGTGGCTCTGTCGGTGGTGGCCCGGTCTCGTGCGAAGCAGATACCGGGGTGTGCACCAACGTCGTGGCGCTGCCGGTCGAGGTCGCCGGAGCATCAGCGTGGGGGCTTCAGCAGACGCTGATGCTCTCCGCCGTGCTCTTCTTTCTGGGACTCGTGATTCTTCCCCCGCTTGTCGGATCGGCGATGAAGCGCAGAAAGAGCCAGCGATGACCACCATGAAGGCGAAAACCCTAGAGGCAAACACCGTGAAAGCAAACACTGTGAAGGCGAACACCGTGAAGTCTCGTGCAAGAATGTTGACCCGCTGGGGGAATGCGGCCCTCGTCGTTGGACTGGTCACGAGCACTGTCTCGGCTTCTTTATTGCTGATTCCTGAGCCGGCTAGTGCGGCGAGCATTGCGCCGGTCGCGAGCTCCGCTGTCACCGTCGCCTGGGCGACCAGTCACACCGACCCCACGTCGCTCGACTATGCCCGTTTCGCGGACCTGAGTGTTACCGTAAGTCAGACGGCGAACCTCACCAATCAGGGTATTCGTCTGAATTGGACTGGCGGCAAACCGACCTCCCCTGGTCAATTTGCCACAGATTACCTTCAGGTGATGCAGTGCTGGGGTGAGGCCACGTCCGGCCCGACGCCGGAGCAGTGCCAATGGGGTGCCCCCAATACGGCTATTAGCACCCTGATGGGAACCAAGACCAGTGGGCGTTCACTGGAGGAAACCGGTGATCCGAACCAGACTTTTACCCCCGACCTCCGGCTACCCGTTACTCGCGTTAATCCTGACCTTCGGGCTTGGGCTTATCCGTTCGTTTCGGTCAAAGGTGTGCGGAATTTTGATGTCGCGAGCTTCTTTAGCCCGCAGACCACCAACGAGGTCAGCGCAGTGCGAACTGGGCTTGACGGTACTGGTTCCGTCGCTTTCGAGACCCAAACGAGTTTGGAAGCCCCGCACCTCGGGTGCGGCGGTGCTGTCGAAGGCTCCAGCGCTCCTCGCTCGTGCTGGCTGGTCATTGTGCCGAGAGGGCAGCACAACGCCGATGGAACTCCCGCGTCAACTGATGCTTCGGGACGCGTTGTCGGTTCGCCGTTATCGGCCACCAACTGGGCGAATCGGATGGTTGTCAAGCTTCAATTCCAACCGGTAGCTTCGTCCTGCCCGCTCGGCAACGCCGAACGTCGCGTTGTTGGAACCGAAGTGGTTTCTGAAGCCTTGACCTCGTGGCAGCCGGCATTGTGCACTGAGACCACCACGTTTGGATTCTCCCAAATTGGTGACAGTGAGGCGAGATCGCAGATCGTTACTGACATCTCTGGAGGTTCGAAGCTGGGGTTTTTCGCTGACCCTCTTTCTGCCGCTCAGGTTGGTGAAAAGAAACTTGTTTACGCGCCGGTAACGCAGTCGGCGATCGTTGTTGCTTATTCGATCGACTTTGACTTGATCTCAACGGCAACGAACTACTCAAGCAATGGCACCGAGGCCACCAGTCTTACCCTGAACCCCCGCTTGGTTGCGAAGCTCCTCACCCAGTCCTATCGCTATGACGTTCCCGGTGGGGGAAACGGGGTTCCGGCGAGCTCGGTGATCACCGCAAATCCGAGAAGTATCCTGAACGACCCCGAGTTCGTTGCGTTGAATCCGGCCTTTGCTGGGTTCACCAGTCTTTCGGCTCCTGAGGGCCTCATGGTGGCTTTGGGAAGTAGTGATGCGAGCGCCCACGTCTGGAGCTGGTTGCGGTCAGACCCGTTGGCGAATTCTTTTCTCGCTGGCTATTCGGACGAGTGGGGGATGACTATCAACCCGCAGTACAAGTCACTCGCGCTTTCTGGGTCCGCTACGACCGACAGTTTCCCGAAGGCCGACCTCTCGACCTATCAGGCGACCCCCGATGTTCCCCTTCCGGGTTTTGGCACGCTCGACATGCGTCCCTACATGAATGACATGCACGAGGCGGCCTACCGTGCTCTTCGTGCTGACGCGAATGTCAAGACGACGTGGGATCCGATCAACAAAACACCGCCGGCATTCGTCTCGGGCGGTGCTCAATTGCCCGGTCATCACTTTGCCCTCGCCCTGACGGACTCAGCCTCTGCTGCCCGTTATGGGTTGCACACCGCTAGGTTGATTAACGGCGCTGGCCAAGCTGTCGCGCTCACCGATGCGACCCTGCTCAAAGGTATTGCCACGATGAAAGCCTCGGCTGTGACCGGGGTGAAGGTCGCCGACCCGTCGGCTCGGGTCTTGGGCGCTTATCCGCTCACCATGCTCACGTACGCGGGAGTCAATGCGTGCGCGGCGACTCCTCAGGAGATCGCCGATTACTCCGACCTGCTCGCCTTCGCAACGGGGGCCGGCCAAGTCGCTGGAGATGCGAGGGGGCAATTGCCACGTGGCTACGTTCCGTTGGACACAGCGTCTGTGAAGCAAACACAAGCCAGCGTCGCGACGTTGAAGGCATCGGTGGGCGGCAAAGGAATCTGTGCGCCAACGGCGGCTGTAGCGACTACCCCGCCCCCGACAGAGGCCCCGACGCTCGCTCAGACCGCAAACGATTCCGGTACGTCGGTGATCACCGCCGTGCCGACCGCTGATCCCGAAGAGGTGAAGGCGACGATCGTCAGCGGTAAGACGGTTGACCAGCAGCTGCCTCCGAGCCGGCTCGGTCTCGCGGCAGCTCTGGCGCTCGGGATTCCTACGATGATCGTTGGTCCTTTTCTTACTCGTCGCGGTCGCCGACTCGCTTCGCTCGAAGAGATTGGCTAATCGTGCCTAAAAACGCTGTTCCAGCTGAAAGTTGTTCATACCCGTCCATCTCTCGTTCATCATCCATTGGCCGTGGGTTAGCAAGCGCTCCCTACTTTGTGCTTAGTTCGGAATCACGGTGGCACTTGGATCACTGTGGGCGAGCTTACGATTGGGAAGGAAACCACTCATGAAGGTCAACACCTTCAGCAAGATTGGTATCTGCGTCGGGGCACTCGCCCTCGTTGTGGGTACTTTTGCTGCACCTGCTCAGGCAGACCCTACGACCGGCACGTACGGCCAACTTGTTGGCCTCGGTTCTGACACGACCCAGGACGTTGTCAACGGCTTGGCCGCTGCAATTACGCCCGCTCCTGCTTCCAGCCCTGCCGCTGGTTCACTCGCGTCTTACTTCGCTACCGGCACCGCCACGGTGATCACTCGTAGCGGCGCCGCTTCCATTCCTCGCGCCAGTGGTTCGGGTGCAGGTCGCGACATGCTTCGCGTCGCCATTGGTCAGACCGCCTCGGCTTCGATCAGCGCATCGAATGGCTCGGGTTCCACGGCCACCGTCACCGTTGCGAAGGCCGACGCGCTCGGAATGATCGACTTCGCTCGCAGCTCCGGTGGACCGGCCTCCGAACTCTCCACCGGTGTCCTCACCTACATTCCCTTCGCTCGCGATGCCGTCACGGTAGCCGTGAACCCAGCTTCTCCGCTTGCCGTTGTGCCGTTCGTTGTCGGCACCGCCAGCGTTGTTGGCGAGCCTTCGCTCTACAACATCTACCGCGGCGACGTGCGTTACGCCTACGTGAGTGGTTCCGCTGGTAGCTACGTTTACGTCGGCGTTGGCGCTACCAACACTGTTCCGATCGGTGCCGCCGAGACCACGCAGGCCTACCCAATCCAGGCCTACCTGCCCAAGTCCGGTTCGGGAACTCGTTCTTACTTCATTGGCAAGATCGGCCTGACCGAAGCCAACATCACGTCGATCAACACGGCGACGGCGAACACCGTCAAGGACACCTTCGGTTCGCCGGCGGTCTCTGTTGAAGAGCACGACGGCACGGTAACCGTGGATAACAACGCGGCGATTACGCCGTTCTCCATCTCCCAGTGGGTTTCTCAGGCCAACGCGATGGCGACCGACCGTCGTCACAGCGCCGTTCTGATCGGCCTCAACGCAATCGCTGCAACCACCGGTTCAGGTACGGCGTACGCCACCAACCCGCTCTACACCGCCCTGGTGCGCGACGTGTACAACATCGTTCCTTCGCGTCTCGCTGACAAGAGCACTGGCCCAATCAAGGACATGTTCGTGGGCACCGGCTCGAAGGTCTGCCAGGCATCGGCGACCATCACCGCCTTCGGTTTCATGCTCATGCCCGCTACCAACGCTGCAAGCACCTGTGGTTACACCGGTGTTCGCGCCTACGCTGCCTCAGCCAGCACCATCGACCTGGCGTTGGCCAGCTCAACGGTTGCTAGCAACGAGCAGTTCTCCGCGACCGTCACCGTTGCTAGCACCCACGACCAGGGTGGAACCGTCTACATCGTCGACAACGCGGATGCAGACCCGACCCACAGCGTTGCAAGCTACGCGCTTCGCCCCGGTCAAACCTCGGCAACCTTCTCGTTCTCGCCGTCTGCCGCTGGTGAGTTTACGTACCACGCTGAATTCGTTCCCACCTTGGGCGGAATCGCGGGAAGCGCGTCGACCAACGCGCCGGTAATGGTGACCGTTCCTGCAGCTCACGTTGCGATCTCGGCAAAGGCAACCACCAAGGTTGGCGTAGCGACAAACGTTATCGTCTACTCCTACGACGGCTCGCCTCTCGGCGGAACGCTCACGCTCAAGAACGGTGATTCCGTCCTTGGTACCGCTGTCCTCGATGCCGGTGAACTTGCTGCGTCGATCAGCTTCATTCCGACATCAGTGAGCAACCTCGCCCTGAACGCCACCTACACCGCCCCCGTGGGTGCGTCGGTTGGTAACGGAGCAACCGCTTCCTCGAAGACGGTCACTGTCGGAAAGGGAACCGCGGTCATCACCGTCGCTCCCGTCGTGTCGGTTCGCAAGGCCGTTGCGGCGAAGGTCGTCGTGACCCTGACCGGTGTCGTTGGAGCTCAGCCCGGTGGAACCATCACGGTCAAGGAAGGCGCCACGTCTCGCGGCACCGGAACCCTGGTTGCTACCACCGGTGCTGCTACCAGCAAGGTGACGGTAACGCTGTCGAAGTTCACCACCGTGGGAACCAAGACCCTCACGGTCTACTACAACGGTTCGCCTCTCTGGAACACTGCAACCAAGACGCCGGTCACCGTCGTCGTGACCCTGTAGTTCTAGGCCACACCACAACTCAATAGCAAGATCAGTATCCAGCGCCAGAGATTGCTCTACCGCTGGGTGGGCGGCGCCGCTCCGGGGAAACCCCGGGGCGGCGCACAGCCCGTTGTGTCCCACCTATCCCCATAGTCAGCCAAACGGCACCGCAGACAGACAGGCAAACTTCACGAAAATGGACGACGAGAAGATGACCACCGATCGGATCACCACGGTGCCTCTCGCAATAATCGCTGGAAGCGCTCGGGCACTTCGCAAGCGTGCAGCGAGCCTTGTCGCGCGCCGTCGCACAGCGCAGGCGCCTACGGTTGTGCCCAGTCCCGTCGTTGCAGAAACGCCAAACTACACCGCCCAAGCGCTCCCACAGCTCTCCGACTCCGAACGCCTGAGCATGGGCGGCACCGCTCTAGTGATCTTGGCCATGCTGCTCCTTGGTTTTGTGGCGCAGTTCGGGGGGCTCTCTCAGATCTCTTATGCCCGCGATCAACAGATCGCCCTCTCTTCTTTTCGCTACGACCTGGCAAACGCAACCGCCCCAGTCGGTCAGGTGGGCCCGGATGATCGTTTGCTGGCACCAGGCACCCCGGTAGCGTTAATCGAGGCCCGAGCTATCGGACTTCGCAGCGTCGTCCTTGAAGGAACAACGTCGGCGGTCACCCTTTCTGGTCCAGGCCATCGCCGTGACACCCCACTCCCCGGGCAACTGGGGGCCAGCGTCATCTACGGGCGTCAGGCTGCCTACGGGGCTCCGTTTGCGAACATCGCCAGTCTCTCCGTCGGCGACAAGATCACAGCAACCACCGGTCAAGGCGTCGCGACCTACTCAGTGACCAACGTCCGCTTCACGGGGGATAAGCTGCCAGCAGCCATGAAAGCGGGAGAGGGGCGACTGACCTTGGTCAGTGCGTCTGGGATCCCATTCCTCTCGAACAGTGTTGTTCGGGTGGATGCGATTCTCACCTCTGACGTCGCTGCCAGCCCCAGTCGAGTTCTCGGCTATGCGGCCCTCGACTCCAGCGAACTCACCATGGCGGGAGATTCGAAAGCCTGGCCATCCCTCGTTCTTTCCCTCGTGATTCTGGGAATTTTGCTGGTGCTGTTCTGGATCAGCGCAAAATTTTGGGGGCGGTGGCAGACCTGGATCGTCGCCGTACCGGTCCTCATCGCTCTCGGAAGTTTTGGTGCCCAACAGGTCGCCATTCTTCTGCCCAACGTGGTTTAATTTCTCGACAATCGTAAGGACAAGACAATGACTGATGTGCAGGTTGACAAGCGCAATTTGGCGCCCGTCGCGGTGGTAGATGACCCGACGACTTTTCACGAGATCGTGACCGGTGACCGCAGTTCAGCGAATGGTGGCAGCCTCGCAACCCTCGACGCGCGCAACGTCTCAGCCTGGTTTGGCGATCACAAAGTTCTCGACCGCGTGTCGCTGACCATGCCGGCCGGCAAAGTGACGGCCCTCATCGGGCCGTCAGGCTGCGGAAAGAGCACCTTCCTGCGCACCCTCAACCGCATGCACGAACTGGTTCCGACCGCTGCTTTTGCTGGCGAAGTGCTGCTAGATGGCCACGACATCTACGACGCAAGCCGCCGCATCACCGAGGCCCGCCGCGACATCGGCATGGTCTTCCAGAAGCCCAACCCGTTCCCAGCCATGAGCATCCAAGACAACGTTGTTGCGGGCCTTGCGCTCACTGGCCTCCACATCGGTCGTGGCGACCGCGAAGATCTGGTCGAAGAGTGCCTCACCAAAGCTGGCCTGTGGGCCGAAGTCAAAGACCGCCTCCGCAACCCCGGTGGCGGGCTCTCCGGTGGCCAGCAACAGCGCCTCTGCATCGCGCGTTCTCTCGCCGTGCGCCCCCGCGTGTTACTGATGGACGAGCCCTGCTCGGCGCTAGACCCCAGCTCCACCAGACGCATCGAACAGACCATCGTCGAGTTGGCCGATGAAGTAACAATCGTCATTGTTACCCACAACATGCAGCAGGCTGCTCGCGTTTCTGACGAGTGCGCTTTCTTCCTCGCGGAGGCGAGAACGCCCGGCATGATCGTCGAACACGGACCGACAAAAGACATGTTTGATGCGCCCAAGGATCAGCGCACCTTCGACTACGTCAACGGCCGCTTCGGATAATTCGTCGAACACCGCATTGCTATGGCCTGAAGCCGTGCTCGATGTCAGAGTTAGCTTCAGTGTGTAGTAATCTTACGGAGTTGCCTTTATTGGGAACGACCGGGGTCCATGGCGCAGCCCGGTAGCGCACCTGCATGGCATGCAGGGGGTCAGGGGTTCGAATCCCCTTGGATCCACAAATGTGAATGGCCAGCGTGAAGTCGCGCCGGCTATCCGGAAGAAAAAAACCTGAGGCACCTGACAAGGCGCCCCAGGTTTTTTTCGTAGTGGTGGGCTTGTCGTACCCTAAGGCTCTGATCGCTCTGCGTGCGTGCTGAAGCCAGCAGCATCGTGTTTGATGGTGGTGAGCTGGTGTTCAGCCCACGTGACGGCAACTGAGGCGGCTGGATGCGGCAACAGCCTCAATCGCGTGGACGCTTCGTGCGAGAGGGTGTCGAGTCGATCCTGTTCGCCGGCCGACAGGCTGCCCCATGACGCCGCCTTTCGGGCGACACCGATGAACTCCCCGACGACGGCTGCCCGCAACTGACGGTGGTCGCCACGCCCGTCAGGCGGTGTTGGTGGTTTCCGTCTCCGTGAGCGTCATGGTGAGTTCGGGATCAAGAACCTTGCCGGCGCGGGCGGTTTGTGCCAGAACGATCCCCGCGGTTACCACCGCGGCTCCAACGATTTGGAGGGGGTTGAGCGCTTCGCCCAGCCAGAGCCAGGCGACGGCAAAAGCAAAGATCACTTCGGACGTTGCAATGACCCCAGCGGTCGTGGCTGATAGGCGACGAATCGCGCTAAAGGACAACAGGAAGGGTACGAAGCTGCCCATTGCGACGCACCAAGCCAACGGGATCCAGAGAGGGAGAACAACGCGGGAAAGATTTCCGCTGAGCGACACCGGCGTGCTGAGAATTGCCGGCTGAATCTCCCACCAACCACTGAAAACGACCCAGAACAGCGCGGCAAAACCGCTGCTCCAAAATAGGACGGCAAGCGGACTTGTGCGACCCAATTGCCGCTCGCCGACCAAGAAATACACCGTGAGCGCGCTCGCCGCGACAAGCGCCATGACGAGACCGAGACCATTGAGTTTTCCGGACCAAATTTGAGCGACAAACGCGAGGCCAACCAGCACGAGACCGATGGCGACCCACAAGCGCGCACGGACCCTCTCCTTGAAGAAAGCGAAAGCGATCACGGGAACGAACAAGACCGCGAGGTACTCGATCAGGAGGGCGATCCCCACCGGCATGAGCTGAACGGCGAACGCATAACTCGCCTGCAGAATCGCCACTCCCACGACCCCGAGAATGGCCATGACCCCCAGTTGTTTGGCGCTGATGCGCAGGGCGCGACGCTCGATAATGGTCAGCACTACTCCAGAAATAGCGAAGGTGCCGAGGGTGCGAAACATTGTGAGCTGGGTAGGGCTGAGTCCAGCATCCATGATGACTTTGGCGATGCTTCCGTTAGCTCCGAAAAGCAAGGAAGCGGCGAGTGCGTAAAGGTATCCCACGACAGATCAGCGAAGGGTGGTGCCGTGCACGGCGAACTGTTCGATAGTGGCGAGCTCGTCGTTGGTGAGAGGTTCAGCGTTTAGCGCCGCGATGTTGTTTTCGAGCTGAGCCACGCTACTCGCACCGATCACCGCTGAAGTAACTTGCGGCTGGCGAAGCACCCAGGTGAGTGCCAGCTGGGCGAGGCTCTGCCCGCGAGCGTCGGCAATAGCGGTGAGCGATCGCACGCGCTGAAGGTACTCATCGCTGATGGTGCCTGGCTTCAGCCAACGGCCTTCCGAGGCCCGCGATCCTGCTGGCACCGAGCCCTCAACATAGCGGTCGGTGAGAAGCCCTTGGGCCAGCGGCGAGAAGACAATGCTGCCCATGCCCAGTTCGTCGAGCACGGGAAAAAGCCCGTCCTCAATGTGGCGATCAAACATGCTGTAGCGGGGCTGGTGGATGAGGAGCGGGATGCCGTGGGCCGCGAGAGCGGCGTGAGCCTCCCGAGTCTGTTCCGGGGTGTAGTTGGAGACCCCCGCGTATAACGCCTTGCCGGAGGTCACCGCTGTGGCCAGCGCGCCCATTGTCTCCGCTATCGGGGTCGCCGGATCGGGGCGGTGGGAGTAAAAAATATCGACGTGGCTGAGTCTCATCCGCTCGAGGGAACGATCCAGTGATGACAACAGGTTCTTGCGTGAGCCCCATTCCCCATAAGGCCCCGGCCACATGTAATAGCCAGCTTTCGTCGAAATGATCAACTCATCGCGATGGGTGACAAAATCTTCGGAGAAAATTCTGCCGAAATCGGTCTCTGCTGAGCCGTCAGGCGGGCCGTAGTTGTTGGCAAGATCGAAGTGGGTGATTCCCAGGTCGAAAGCGCGGTGCAGAATTGCTCGCTGCTTCGCAATCGGCTTATCGTCACCGAAGTTATTCCAGAGGCCGAGCGACACCGCTGGCAACAGTAATCCGCTCCGACCGACACGTGAATACTCGAGCGCGCTGTAGCGCTCGGGAGAAGCCGAATAAACCATGTGCTCAGCTTAAGTCCCCTCGCAGCATTTTCAGACCTGAGCGACGTAGGGTTTAACCCATGGAAAAGTTCGTTGTTGCTGGTGGTTGTTTTTGGTGCCTCGATGCGGTCTACCGCACTCTGGAGGGTGTGCATGACGTGGTCTCTGGCTACACCGGGGGAGTCGGTGCGAATCCTACCTACGAAGCGGTGTGTTCCGGCACCACCGGGCACGCCGAAGCTGTCGAGGTGACGTTTGATCCGCAGGTAATCCCGCGTGACGTCATTCTTGACGTGTTCTTCAGCCTTCACGACCCGAGGCAGCTCAACCGCCAAGGTGCCGATGTTGGCACCCAGTATCGCTCGGCAATGTTCTACAGTAACGACGATCAACGGGAGCTATTTGAGGTTGCGCGCGATCGGGCTTCTGAGGCGTGGGACGGCGAAGCGGTAACAACCATCGAACCGCTTGGCGAGTACTACCGTGCCGAGGAATACCACCAAGACTTCTTTGCCAAGAATCCCAACCAGGGCTACTGCATGGCCGTGGCTTTGCCCAAGGTCAACAAGATTCGCAAGTCGTTCGCCGAGTACATTCGCGCTAGTTAGTAACCGTCGGGGCGGGCTCGCCTAGCGAACGGTGACCCGGCCCTGCTGCCAAAGCCTGATGGCCGCGACGCGCAAATTTGTTTGGTCATCGTTGTCGAGGCCGAGAGCCGCATACATCCGATTGGTCATGGTCTCGGCGGCCCGGATGCTCGAACCACGCTTTTCGGCGAGCATTCGGGTGGTCGCCCCTGAGGCAATCAGGCGAAGGAGCTCAGCCTGAGACCGGGTGACAAAGAACACCTCGCTGAGGGGGACCGTGGTGGTGGCTTCGTGTGGTTCGCCCGAAATTGAACTGCGCACCGCGGCGACGAGGTCATCGACGCTGCTGAGTTGGGTCTTCACAAGGTAGACGGCACTCGCCGGCAGGGTTTGGGCATCCTCAACGGCTAGTTCCGGGGTGAGGTGCGAGGTCAAAACGACCAATCCCATCCAGGGATAAAATTCGCCCGCCCGCTGCAAAAGGCTCGCGCCAGATTCGCCGGGACCAAAATTGAGGTCGGAAACTATTGCGTGCGGATCCCAGCCCTCGATAAGTTCCCACGCCGTCGCCGTGGTGGTCGCCGTCTGCACCTCGAAGCCGTGTGAGCGAAGGGCGTCGCCAATCAGCGCCGTCGTGAAGATGTCGTCATCGGCGACAACGATACGTAACCCTTTGATCGGGATCGCATCAGTTGGAGCAAGTTCGTCAGGCATTGTTGACCCCCGTGTTGAGCGCTACTGATACCGAGTCGAGCAACTGTGTGGTGCTGAACGGTTTGATGAGGTGGGCGNCCCCGGCAAGCGACGGCGCCGCCTCCGCTGGTCGGTACTGTCCACTCATCGTGATTAACCCCGTGTCTGGTCGCTTGGTTCGAACGTATCTGCTGAGTGCAATGCCATCCAGTACGGGCATGGCGATATCGGTAAGCACCAGATCCACTTGGGACCCTGTTTCAATGTAGCTGATTGCTTGCTCCCCGTTGACAGCGCTCACCGTGTCGTGCCCGGCTTCACGGAGGATGCCCATCGTGATCTCGAGAATCCCTTCGTCATCGTCAACCACGAGAACTACTCGGCGAACGCCCGGGCCGCTGTCTGGGTTCGGTGTGTCCTCCGTGGCGTTGTCCCCGGGCTGGCGCCGGTCGCGTGAAGAGCTGTCGCTAGAGGTGCCTTGAGCACGGTCTTGCTCCTGCACCGGAGACGTTGTTGATTCCGAAGCGGCCGGCAGGGAGAGGTGAAAGGTTGCCCCAGTGGCGGCCCGTGTCGTTGCCACCGAGTAGTTGGAAGCCCACAGCTTGCCACGCAGGTTCTTCACGATGGTCAGTGAGGAGGAAAGTCCGAGGCCAGTGCCGTCACCGACTGCTTTCGTGGTGAAGAAGGGATCGAATATTCGCTCCATGACGTCGAGGGCGATGCCCGAGCCGGAGTCTTCAACCTCAACGTTCACCATGGAAATCGGTGGGGAACGAGGAACGTTGTTGCCGTTGCCGTTGCCGTTGCCGTTGTCGATTTCCGGGATGGCTGCGGGATCGCCGAAAGCACGGATGACCATCCGGCCGCCATTGGGCATCGCATCCCTGGCGTTAGAAATGAGGTTGAGCACCACCTGTTGTAATTGGGTGGTGTCAGCAAGCACCGCCAGAACACGGTCATCAATCTGGGTCTCGATGGTCACCGTTTCTGGAAGGTTCTCGGTAACCGTTTCGGCGATATTCCGGATGAGCGCCCCAACGTCGAGAACGTAATTCTTGCTCTCTGCGCCACGCGCGAACTGCAGAACGCGTTTGATCAGGTTTGCACCGTGAATTGCGCTCGATTCGATGGACCTCAGTAAGCGCACGTTCCTCGCGTCGTGCTCACTGCGCAGAAGCAACTGGGAAGATAACAGGATTGGTGTGAGTGCATTGTTGAGGTCGTGGGCGATGCCGCCAGCGAGGGTTCCCAAGCTTTCGAAACGACGATTTCGATCCTGTTGATCGCGTTCTGCTTTGCTATTGGTGATGTCCGATCCGGTGGAGAAGATTCGGAACGGCACACCCTGGGAGTCCCGGATGAGCGACCAATGGGCATCGATGAAAACACTGCGACCGTCTCGCGCCCGGTACTCAAGCTCCCCCGACCACGAATCCTCGGCGAGTAGGAAGGCCATGGCTAATTCAAACTGATGGGGATCTGGGTGAAGAACGGACGCGATGTGTTTGCCGACCATCTCCGATGCCGGCCAACCAAAGGTCGCGGCGCTCGCCGCATTCCAGCGTTCGACAATGTTGTTGATACTGCGGATAGAAAGCGGAGTTCGGTAATTCTGAAACATCGGCTCGAAGACATCGAGCCAGCTGTGAAGTTCGAGATTCTCGAGCTGAAGGTCGCTGAGCGCAGTGAAATTAGAGAGCGTAGCGCCCTCGCTTCCCTCGCTATGCCTCTCGGAGCGAGCTGAGACCAGAATGTGCGAAATCTCATTATTCGTGCGTAACGGGAGCAAGGTCAGTTCGAAGCGAGGGGCCGCATTGGAGATGAACCCCAAAAATCGACCAGCTTTTCCCGCGATTACGGACTGAAGAATGACGTCGTCGGCCCCTGGCGGTGTTGTGGAGACGACCAGTTCTGACAGCCGGTGACCAACCCACACCTCGGCGGGGGCCTGGATTGCTGTGTCGAAGGACGGATTAGTTGAAACAATCAGCCCGTCAATTGTCACGAGGAGGTGCGGATCGGGGTGCTCAACATAATTCGCGAATAGGCGCTCGACGGTGTTCCGAGAAATCACGTCGCCTCCGGAGCTGGCTGCTGCTGCGCAGTCGGGGATGGTTCCAGAAGGCGCCTGACGTTGGACTGGAACTCAACGAGTTCGACCGGTTTGCTGAGATAAGCCACTCGCTCCCCGTGAGCTGTGGCAGGAGCAGCGGAATCACCACTCAGGAGGATCACACCGGTGTGAGGCGCCCGCACTGCACTCAGATCCTCCCAGACGCGCTCGAACACTTCGCCGGGAAAATGCACGTCCAAGATGACGAGGTCGACAGGGTTCGCTGCCACCAGTGCGATTGCTTCCGTGCCACTCGCGGCCTCAAGAACCCTGAAATTGAGGTCTTCGAGGGCAAACAGAAGCACTGATCGTATGAGCTCGTCATCATCGGCGATGACAGCAACAGGCTGTGCTCCCGTCACGGGTTCCCGGTCAATCATCGAGCTTCACTCTCTCAGAATATGCCCGCGGGGCGAGCGGAGTCGGCACGTTCATTCGGTCGAGATCCTGCGCGGTTGCGTCAAGATGACTGCCAACGGCGAGCAGAATCTTTTCGCCGCGGGTCGACCCACCAGACGCGAGTTCCTCGGCGTGGAACTTCAAGGCCATTATGCAGGCGGCAAGGCGGCCACGAATCGGACCATGGAGCAGAGCTTCGAGATCGGCGCTCATTCTCTTCTCTTCTTCGCCCACGAAATTTTGGAAAGAGCTGAAACGGTTCCGAACCTGTGTGATTGAAGTGACAAGCACTCGATTGGCTTCACCAAGCCCGAACGCACCGGATACCGTTATCGCGGCAAAGATGAATCCGATCGGCAGCAACACCACAAGGACCCACTGGCGATGGCCAAGCACTTCCCAACTCATGGCACCGACCACCAGGGGCGCGGCGATTGACGCCACAATGTGAACCGTGGTGATCTGAATAACTGTCGAGCGAGAGTTCTTTCTCGAGAAGAGTTTGATGAGTTGCAAACCGCTGGCGAAAAGAAACGCGCTGCACGCCACACCCAGCGTGAGTTCGATGAGTGCCGGTAGCCCGCCGAGCCGAAACATTCCGGGGACGAGCACGGGCAGCAGCAGAATCGCCAATACTGCGGAGGTGCCATACGGGCGACGAATTTCGTAGCGAATCGCATCAGCGATGGGGGCGAATCGCTTCGGATGTTCGGGGACCTCCAGCACGAGGGAGGCCGTTACATGGGGAGTGCTGAGGATTGTTTCGACCGAGTGAGCGAGCACCATCAACTGTTCGGCCGTACCGAGAATCTCAGCTTGTTTCTTCGGAGCGCTCGCGTTGTTGAACTGTTGACGGATTTCATCGATCGCGGGGCTAACACTCGAACGTATCGTCTCCAAAAGGCGAACGTGTTGACCGCGGAGTGCCGACACCCCCTGTTCGGCGTTCGTGTTCCACGCAACGATGTGCAGTGAGAGTTCGGCGATCAGATAACGGCGGTGCTCGTACTGGGCGAGGGNGGTGATCACGAGTGGAGACCACAGCAACTGAACCGCCAGCCAAAAAATGATTCGAAAAATATAGTGCGTCGGGCCACCAATTACTGAAGCTGCAAAGATGCCGCCGACGAGTCCTTGAATCACCGCCGTAATGCCGAGAAGAAGCAACGCCAACGGCATTGCCAGAATGGCGGTTCTTCGGCGCGCGAGGTGCACCGTAAAGCTCAGCACAACGACGGCGGTGGCAAACTGAAGCAACGCGGTGGCGATTACCAAATACCACGCCTCGTCGAGCAGCGAAACCTCAAGGATGGCCACGAGGCCAAAATGTGGGGCGAAACCGATAATCCAGATCAGGGGCCGGCTGAGCCACGAGCCGCCAAGGGCTTGCGAAGCGCTAAGCGGTTCTGGCCGGGTGCCTGTGCTTGTGGCTGTGGCTGTGCCTGAATCGGACACCTTAGTGGTGCTGGGTTCGGTGTTAGCGTCGGGGGGATTGTCGACGGTTACGGTTTTCTGAAGGTTGGAAGTGCTCACTTGTAATCAGACTCTGGGTTGCCCTGCGCAGCCTCCGCTAGAGGTTGGTGCCTATTGAAGGGTAATTTAGTCGCCACCCATGGAGCGCGCAATGAGGAAACACCTAGACCTCTCCGCAGCGCGAGCCCAGCATTAGATCAAATCCACAACGCGAGGGTGTCATCGGTGGAGGAGCGCGGTCACAAACAAACTAGCTGTGACGAACTCGGGTTGCCTTCCCGGCACGAGTGGCGGCCCGGGTTCGTCACTGTTTTAGCGGTAGTTCCCGCGCTAACCCGAATAGCGCGGGAACTACCAAACTACTTTTTCCACGACTAGCGTTCGTGGACCCACCGATTTTTCAAGCGGTGATGTAGATATTTCCATCGAATGGAATGTCGGTCAAGCCTCATCGAACGTCGGTGAACCGTGTTGTTTCGAAAAGCGAACACACTGCCGAGTGAGTTGCGATTTTGCGAAAACGTTGTCGAGATGATGCCTTCACAAGGCTCGATACCGACCCGAACCAACCGGCATCCCGACCATCGTTCAGCACTCTCGATGGACTGTAACCCTTGAGTTTCCATACGAAAGGGCACCCATGTCTGACATCGTCACACTCACCGGATTGGTGGCAACAACGCCACGCCACCTAGTCACCACAGAGGGCTTATCGATCACGTCGTTTCGGCTTGCATCGAACCAGCGCCGCTATGACCGGGCGCAGGAGAAATGGATAGACGGTGACACAAATTGGTACACGGTGACAGCATTCCGCCAGCTTGCAATGAACAGCGCCGGTTCGATCTCCAAGGGAGACCGAATCCTTGTCACCGGCCGTCTCAAGATCCGTGAATGGGAGAGTGCTGATCGCGCGGGAACGAGCATTGAGATCGAAGCCGAAACGCTCGGGCACGACCTCACCTGGGGCACCGCAACTTTCACCAGAAGCCTCAAAGCCGCTGAGGCCAGTGCGGGGTTTGCCTCAGAAACCCCGGCTGAGCCTGACAGGCAAAAAGAGGCCGATGCCGATTCCGATTCCGACGCTGATGCTGATGCTGAAGCTGAAGAGACTCAACACCGTGAGGATCTAGTACCCGCTTCCGCTCCTTTTTGAGTGCTAGCGCAGCCCACGACGTTGCCCCACAATCTGGTTGTGCGAAAAAGTTTCTGGTTTTCTGGGAACGGCCAGTGAAGTCGTGCGGAGCGGGCTGCGCTTGCTTTTCCTCAGCGTACAATTAGAGAAGTTTGAGCCGTGCGGGTGCTCGGGCGTAGGTGGTAATTTCTCGCCGGAACAGAGACATGGAGCAATGAAGAAACGTCGCGGGGTCGCATTAATCGCGGTGTCTTTCTTTGCCGTTGTCTCGTTGCTTTCGATTGCGGCTCTAGCCTCGTGGTCTCAAGGGAATGACCCGGTAACTTCTTCGTCGCCAGTGGCGGCGTACACACCGAGACCCACGCACACGCACGTCGCGCGATATGAGAAGTATGGCAACGCAAGCGACAACCTCGAGTACTTCACGGTTGTCAACACGGCGTTACTTGCGAGCAATCCAGATGCTGGCGGCCAACTATTCGTCGACACGCTTGTCGCCGGGGGCTTCGACAAAGCAGCGATGGAAGTCACGCCAGACAAAACGGTAAGCGGTTACAACGTCGATACGATCGAAATTTCGGTGCGCATCGGCGAGGAATGTCTAGTCGGACAAAAAGGTACCAATGGCTACTCAAGTGCCGTGCTTCCCCTTCTTTCGACTGGTCACTGCCTCATCGGCAAGACCCGCCCGATCAACTGGTAGCGAAACGACGGCCACCGCAGGCTCCGTAGAATAGAGCCATGGCCGAATTTATTTATTCCATGGTGCGCGCCCGCAAAGCGGTAGGCGACAAGCTCATCCTCGACGATGTCACGATGTCCTTTTTCCCGGGTGCAAAGATTGGTGTTGTCGGTCCAAACGGTGCCGGAAAGTCAACGATCCTCAAGATCATGGCTGGCCTAGATNCCCCCAGCAACGGCGAAGCGCGGCTAAGCCCCGGCTACACCGTGGGCATCCTGATGCAGGAGCCTGAACTCGACGAAACCAAGACCGTTTTGGAGAACGTGCAGGAGGGNGTTGGCCCGATCAAAGCCAAGGTCGATCGCCACGCCGCTATTGGTCTTGCGATGGCTGAGCCAGACGCTGACTTCGACGCGTTGCTGGCCGAAATGGGCACCCTTCAGGAAGAGATCGACGCTGCGGATGCGTGGGATCTCGACTCCCAGCTGGAGCAAGCGATGGATGCGCTCCGAACTCCACCGGGCGACGCAACAGTTGCCAACCTCTCTGGTGGCGAGAAGCGTCGCGTGGCGCTGACCAAACTGTTGCTCCAGAAGCCAGATCTTTTACTCCTTGACGAGCCCACTAACCACCTCGATGCCGAGAGTGTTTTGTGGCTCGAGCAGCACCTTGCCAAGTATGCGGGCGCCGTGCTCGCCGTCACTCACGATCGGTACTTTCTCGACCACGTCGCAGAATGGATTGCGGAAGTCGACCGCGGTCACCTGTACCCCTACGAGGGCAACTACTCGACCTACCTGGAAAAGAAGGGCGAACGCCTCATCGTCCAAGGTAAGAAGGACGCCAAGCTTGCTAAACGATTGTCTTCTGAGCTCGAGTGGGTTCGAAGCAACGCCAAGGGTCGCCAGGTCAAGTCGAAAGCTCGACTCGCTCGCTACGAAGAGATGGTGAACGAAGCGGAGAAGACCAGAAAGCTCGACTTCGAGGAGCTGGTCATCCCGGTCGGGCCACGCCTCGGTGCCCAAGTCATCGATGCCAAGAATCTCAAGAAGGGTTTCGGGGAGCGTGTGCTCATCGACAACCTCACGTTCACGCTTCCGCGTAACGGCATCGTCGGAGTTATTGGCCCGAACGGTGTCGGAAAGACGACACTCTTCAAGACCATTACCGGCCTCGAGCCGCTCGACTCTGGTGACCTGCGGATTGGAGAGACGGTTGACATTTCTTACGTCGATCAGGATCGTGGCGGCATCGACCCGAACAAGACCCTGTGGGAGGTCGTTTCCGACGGCCAGGACTATATCCAGGTGGGGCGCACAGAAATCCCGTCGCGCGGGTACGTCAGCCAATTCGGCTTCAAGGGGCCAGACCAGCAGAAGAAGGCGGGAGTGCTTTCCGGTGGGGAGCGCAACCGTTTGAACTTAGCGCTCACGCTCAAGCAGGGTGGCAACCTCTTGCTACTTGATGAGCCCACTAACGACCTCGACGTCGAAACCCTGGGTTCGCTCGAGAACGCGCTACTCGAGTTCCCCGGTTGCGCCGTGGTCATCACCCACGATCGGTGGTTCCTCGACCGCATCGCGACGCACATCCTCTCCTATGAGGGCACCGAGGAAGACCCGTCCAACTGGTACTGGTTCGAAGGAAACTTCGAGGCTTACGAAGAGAACAAGATCGAACGCCTCGGCCCGGATGCTGCAAAACCCCACCGCAGCGCCTACCGCAAGCTGACGCGCGACTAGGTCGCTGGGGCCAACACCCAGAGCACTTCGCACTCCTCGGTGACCGAGGCATTGCGCCAAGTGTGAGGGTCTCGGCCCCGGAAAGTCATGGCGTCACCGGCGAACAGTTCATGATGGTCGTCCGCTAGTGTCACCGTTACGGCACCGCGGATTACGAACACAAACTCGACGTCGCAGTCCAAGGTGTAGAGCTCGGCACCACCGTTCCCGCCGGGCTCGATGATCGACTGGATCACTTCGACATCCGTTTGGGTGCCGGGCGTGACGAGGTACTCGCGAGCACCGTTGCCCCCAAAGTTGATGGGGGAGCCCTCTCCGGCGCGAACAATCTGTGACGGTGGTGGCTCAAAGAGCTCGCCAACGCGAAGCCCGACTGCGGCACAAATCGCCACGAGCGATGCCACAGAAGGCGACACTTGATCGCGCTCCAGTTTGCTGACGAACCCTTGGGTGATTCCGGCGGCGGTGGCCACCGCTTCCAGGGTGAGGCCACGGCGGAGTCGTGCCGCGCGAATCCGCGCTCCCAACTGAACTCCTGTTGCCATCTGCTTCCCTCGACTATTCGTGTTCGATCGCGACCGCGCGTACTGGTGCACCATCGGCTCCCACAAAAGCGAGCGGAAGCACGGAGATAAGCGCGCCGTGGGAACGTATCCCGGCAAGATTGGTCAGATTCTCGATGATAACGCCTGCGTGCTTTGCAATCAGGTGGTGGCTGGGGAAACCGACTCCCGGGTGTGTGTCATCCGGGGTCTCGTCGAGGTTGATGGCGTCGATGCCGATGGTGCGAATTCCGGCAGCGAGCAAGCGTTCACAGGCCTCCGCACTGAGGTAGGGGTGGTCAAAGTAACGTTCGGTGCCATAGTGCTCGCTCCAGCCGGTGTGCAGGAGCACGATGCATCCGGGCGCTAACTCCGATTCGACGGGAGCGATGTGCTCCCACGTGATTGCACCGCGTTCTCCGGCGTTTCGCGCATCGACGATCACTCCGCGTCCAAGAAAGCGTTCCAACGGGAGTTCATCAATTTTCTCAGTCGTGTCATCGAAGTGGTACGGGGCATCGACGTGCGTGCCTGTTTGGGAACCCATGTGGACGCTCAGCAGGTTAAACCCGTCCCGCACGACGGTGCTGTGGGTTTCGAAACTGAGCGTGGGATCGCCGGGATAGACCTGGGTCGTTGTATCGAGGCTGACGGACAGATCGACAATCCTGTTTATCTTCATAGTCAAGTAGTGTTGCACCCCAGGCACATTTCGGTCTAATGTTCCTCACAGATCGCTCTCGAATGATCGTGCTGCACGCAGCAGCTCTCCATCAGACTCCCCAACGAAGGATTCCCATGACCGACAACAGAGTTGTTGCCAGCGTGGTCGCTGACACAACGCTCAATGCCCGCCCCAAGATCACCGAGGTTGAATCGCACGGAATCGACACGATTCCGGATGCCGACCGCACCTCCAGTTGGCTTGATCTCCTCCGGATTCAGTTCGGTGGCGCCAACACCTTCGCGACAGTCCTCCTCGGCACCTTCCCCATCCTGTTAGGGCTGTCGTTCTGGGATGCCGTACTGGCGACCATTGCAGGCGTTCTGGTCGGCACCCTGTTCCTCATGCCCATGGGGCTCTTCGGCCCCAAAACGGGAACCAACAACGCGGTCTCCTCCGGCGCATTCTTCGGAGTCCGCGGACGCGTCGTTGGCTCGTTCTTGTCATTGCTCACGGCGATCTCGTTCTACTCGATCTCAGTCTGGGTCAGTGGTGACGCGATCGTCGGTGGCCTCAACCGGCTCCTCGGGGTCCCCGACTCCCTCGGGCTTCGCACCATCATCTACGCCGTCATCGGTTTGATCGTGATCGTGGTGGTGGTTTACGGCTACCAGTTCATGCTGCTGGTCAACAAGACCGCTGTCATCGCCAATACCGCGCTCATCCTGCTGGCCATTGTGGCGTTCGCTGGCACCTTCGACCCCGGCTACAACCCGGGCCCCAGTGCTTTCGCACTCGGGACTTTCTGGCCGACCTTCATCCTCTCCGCGCTCATCGTGATGGGAAATCCCATCTCCTTCGGCGCGTTCCTCGGTGACTGGTCGCGCTACATCCCAGCGAGCACCCCGCCGCGGAAGATCATGCTGGCCACCTTCCTCGGCCAGTCGCTGACCCTCATCCCGTTCCTGTTCGGAGTGGCGACCGCCACCCTCGTCGCCGGTCAAGTGGACTACGTTTTCGCACTGATTCAGGCCTCACCGCTCTGGTACGCGGTCATGTTGATGGCCGTTGCGTTCATCGGAGGGCTCTCCACCGGATCCACCTCGCTTTACGGTACCGGGCTCGACTTCTCGTCGGTCTTCCCACGCTTCAGCCGGGTCAGAGCAACAATCTTCATCGGAGTTCTCGCCTTCATCTTCATCCTCACCGGTCGTATTTTCTTCGACCTGTTGGGAGCGGTCAACGCCTTCATCGGTGCGATCGTGGTGACCACCACGCCGTGGATGGTCATCATGTCCATTGGCTACTTCGTGCGCCGAGGATCCTTCGACCGTCGTCACCTTCAGGTCTTCAACAAGGGGGAGACCGGAGGCCGTTACTGGTTCAACGGCGGCGTCAACTGGCGCGGAATGGTCGCCTGGGTTGCTGCCGCAGTTCTCGGACTGTTGTTTGCCTACTACCCGCCCGTCATTGAAGGCCCCTTCAGCAACCTCGCTGGCGGTATCGACCTGAGCCTCATCGTCGCGATTGTTTCGGCGGCGGTGCTGTACCTCGGGGCGCTCATCATCTTCCCCGAACCGAAATTCGTGTTCGATGAAAATGGTCCCCGCCTGACCCGGGCATCAGACCAGAAAATGCAGGAAATCGTGGTGGATCACAACTCGACCGCGGCTAAAGCTGCTGCCGCTCGCGTCTAGCGTCTCAACCGATAATCGCCAATAGGCAACAGAAAGTGTGAAGACTCGTGGATGAACTGATCCCCCGCCTGGTCGAAGGCAACAACATCGGCCAGGTCGACGCCACCATCGTTCCCCGCTACGGCGGAGCGCCCACCTTTGCGCGCTTACCCCGCTGGGACGAAGTCGAACACGCCGACGTCGTCGTGCTCGGGGTGCCGTTCGACACCGGGGTCAGTTACCGGCCGGGGGCCCGGTTTGGGCCCAGCCACATCCGCGAGTCTTCACGGCTTCTCCGGCCCTACAACCCGGCGCAAGACGTCAAACCGTTTGCGGTTCAACAGGTAGTGGATGGCGGCGACATCGCCGTTAACCCCTTCGACATTGCTGAGGCCCTCGCCACGGTGCAGAGCCACGCGGCGAAGGTTCTCGCCGAAGGTGCCAAACTGTTGACCCTCGGCGGAGATCACACGATCGCGTTGCCGTTGCTCCGCGCAATGGCCCATAAGCACGGCCCACTAGCCGTTGTGCACTTCGATGCCCACCTCGACACCTGGGATTCCTACTTCGGGGCCGACTACACGCACGGAACGCCCTTCCGCCGCGCCTCCGAAGAAGGGCTCCTTGATCGGGATGCCTGCATGCACATTGGAATTCGCGGACCGCTTTACACCGCCAACGATTTGGTCGAAGACGGCGACCTCGGCTTCCAGATCGTGCACGCCACCGAGATCGATGCCCTGGGGGTAGCGGGAGTAATCAAACGGATGCTCGCCCGTGTTGGTGATCGTCCGGTCTATGTCTCCATCGACATCGATGTGCTCGATCCCGCCTTCGCCCCAGGGACCGGAACTCCGGAGGCCGGGGGATTCACCAGCCGTGAACTGTTGGCGATCATCCGTGCCTTCTCCACCACCAACCTGGTGGGGGCCGACATCGTTGAAGTCGCCCCGGCCTATGACCACGCCCAAGTGACCGGCATCGCCGCCGCCCACGTGGCCTACGAACTCATTTCCTCGATGGCGATCATCAAGGAGGCAACCGGTGAGTGACGCATTCGTGAGTGACGCGACCGAGAACGGTGTCTTCGCGGCAGCGGATGCCATCATCGACAACTTTGGTCACCACCGAACGGCAGAGTACTTCGCCGGCTTCGCGCCCGAAGCATCCTTCGTCTTCCACACGGCAGAACGACGCTTAGAAACGAGGGCCGAGTACGAGACCCTCTGGAGTCGTTGGGAGGCGGACGACGGTTTTCGCGTTCACGCCTGCGAATCCACCGAACGCCGGGTTCAACTCTTCGGTGAGGTGGCGATCTTCACCCACTCGGTGAAATCGAGCATCGAATTTGGCGGCGTTGTCGACGTGGTCAACGAGCGCGAGACAATCGTGTTCCAACAGCGCGAGGGCGGTTGGCTCNCCATTCACGAGCACCTTTCGCCCGTGAGCTGAGCCTCGGCAGTTGAGCTCAGCCAGTTGAGCCTCGGTGCTTAGACCTCGGCAGCTCAGCCGGGCTAACGCTGATCGGGAATGCGAACCATTCCCTCCTGCGCGACGCTCGCAATGAGGAGACCCTGTTGAGAGTAGATGCGGCCTGTTGATAGGCCGCGCCCCCCGATCGCGTTGGGGGAGTCTTGAACGTAGAGCATCCACTCGTCTACCCGGGCGAAGCGGTGCCACCACATGGCGTGATCGAGACTCGCGGCTTTGAGTCCCGGAGTTCCCCAAGCGAGGGAATGCGCGCGCAGAATGGGTTCCAGAATGGAGTAATCGCTCGCGTAGGCCAGAGCTGCCCGATGAAGGTTGGGGTCATCCGGCATGGCCGAAACGGTTTTCAGCCAGACGGCCTGATGGGGCGTGCGGTGGGGGTCGGCGGCAAAATAGATGGGCACGTCGACGTGGCGGAGATCAAAAGCTCGCTCGTTGGCCCAAAAAGTTGCCACTGGGTGGTCGATGTTTTTGAGCACCTCGGCTGCGCTGGGCAGGGATTCCGGGTCGGGAACACCCACCGGCATCGCATCCTGATGGTCGAGGCCGGGGTCGGCATCCTGAAAAGAAGCAATCATCGAAAGGATCGGAACGCCGTCTTGATAGGCCTGGGTGCGCCGGGTCGAAAAGGATCTGCCGTCGTGAATTCGGTCGACAGAAAAAGTGATCGGAAGATTCACGTCACCGGGGCGCAGGAAGTATCCGTGCATCGAATGCACGAAGCGATCCTCGCGAATGGTGCGCATCGCCGCCACTAACGACTGGGCGAGCACCTGCCCGCCGAAGACCCTCCCCAGGGGCATCCATTGGCTCGGGCCAGTGAAAATGTCCTCGCTAGTGCGAGCCCCCGTGTCGGTCAGATCGAGGGCGGCTAGTAGACCAGTTACAGGGTCGCTCATGCCCTGTAGTTTAGATTGCACATGAGCGACACACTAACTCCCCCCGATACCTTCACCCTCACCGATGCTCTCGCGTTGAGCGATTTGGCAACCTATCTGGGCCGTGCCGCGCGAGTTGAAGACGGTTCGGTGCGTCTTATCGCCACCGGAGGGGNGCTTGCTGTCTATTCGGCGGTGCTGTATCCCAAAGGTTTGTTGGATGAGAGCCCCACGGTGTTGGGACTGCGAACTTTTTCCCTCAGCGGCGGCGAAGAATTTGATGCTGTCGTGCCGATCGCCTCCCTCGTGACGCGGCTCGAGCGCCTTGCGGCCGCTGTGGCCGCTGTGGCCGCTGCAGCTGTTGCCGCGGGGGAGCCCAAAGAAATGCCGATTACGGTGACAGTGCCGATGCGGGTCAACACGGTTACCTGGGCGGCAATTTCTCCGCCACGTGGCGGCTGGAGCCCGGCAGGGGGTATCTTCTCTTCCGCGCTGGACATGGTGGCCCGAGCGGGCATCGAGGAGGTTGCTCAGGCTGTCCCTGAAGGAGTCGGGGAACAAATAGTGCACAAAGTGCGCTCGGAGGTGTGGGGCCGCACGATCCCCAACCTCGAACACGTTCCCGCCGGAGCGGGGTTCGCAGCGCTGAGTCTCGGGTTCCTGCCCGAAAACGAAGACGAAACGGTGACGGTTTTTGAAACCGGACCGTGGACGCGGCTGACGACGAAGCGCGGTCATATTCTGGTCAAACGAAAGGCGTGGAACCTCGCGCGCTAAACGGCACCGCTCGTAGCCACTGGTGGTCGCTAGCTGTGGGCGACCGCGCGGCCCGCAGCGCGTCCGCTGAAGAGGCAACCACCGAGGAACGTTCCCTCCAGCGAGCGATAGCCGTGCATCCCACCNCCCCCAAAGCCGCTAGCCTCGCCGGCCGCGTAGAGACCGGCGATCGGCTGACCGTGGGAGTTAAGCGCTTGGCCATCCAGATTCGTTTCGATCCCACCGAGGCTTTTGCGGGTCAGGATGTGAAGCTTCACGGCGATTAACGGGCCAGCGCCCGCATCAAGAAGCTTGTGTGGCGGGGCGACGCGCATGAACCGGTCACCCCGATAGTGGCGGGCCTGCCTGATTGCGTTGATCTGGGCATCCTTGGAAAAATCGTTCGCCAGTTGACGATCGCGGGAATCGATCTCGAGTCGAACCTGCCGCTCGTCGAGCACGTCGTCCGGGCTTAGCAGCTGCATCCCGGCCAGCAACTCCGTGAGGGTATCTGCCACCACGAAATCGGCGCCCCGCGCTTTGAAAGCCTCGACCGGACCGGTTGCTCCCGTGCCCAGTCGCTGGCGAAGGAGCTCGCGCACACTCTTGCCGGTGAGATCCGGATTCTGCTCACTACCAGAGAGCGCAAACTCCTTCTCGATAATTTTTTGGGTCAACACAAACCAGGAGTAGTCATGCCCGCTGGCGACAATGTGTTCGAGGGTGCCGAGGGTGTCGAAACCCGGGAATAGCGGAACGGGAAGGCGAGTGCCCGTCGCATCCAGCCAGAGGCTCGACGGTCCGGGCAGAATCCGGATGCCGTGATGCGCCCAGACCGGATCGTAATTGGTGATCCCCTCGACGTAGTGCCACATGCGGTCACCGTTGATGAGGGTGGCACCGGCCTTCTCGCTGATTCCGAGCATCCGCCCATCGACGTGTGCGGGCACCCCGCTGAGCAAATTCTCTGGAGGCTTACCCAACCGCGTCGGCCACTGCTTCCGCACCAATCGATGATTACCACCGATGCCGCCGCTCGTGACAATGGTGGCGCCGGCATAGGCTTCGAACTCACCGACCTCGTGGCGGTTGGTCGCGGCTCCACGGGGCGCGCTGTCTGGTGCCAAAATGACCCCCCGCGCACCAACGACCTCGTCGCCCGTGGTGATCAGGTCGTCCACGCGGTGACGAAATTTGAGGACAACGTGACCACTCTCAACGGCGGCCATCACTGTGCGTACGAAAGGCTCAAGGATGCCCGGACCGGTGCCCCACGTGATGTGGAAACGGGGAACAGAATTGCCGTGACCATTAGCCCCGTACCCACCGCGCTCAGCCCACCCCACAATCGGAAAAAGACCAATTCCACGCTCACGCAACCACGCGCGTTTCTCCCCGGCAGCAAAATCTAGGTAGGCCTCCGCCCACTGCCTCGGCCAGTGATCCTCCTCACGGTCGAAGCCCGCAGAACCGAACCAATCAGCTCGGGCAAGTTCGGCCGAATCACGAATGCCCATCCGGCGTTGTTCCGGCGAGTTGATCAGAAACAGTCCGCCGAACGACCACCAGGCTTGCCCGCCAAAGTTCGCTTCCGACTCTTGTTCGAAGAGTGTCACCTTTTTACCGGCCGCGACTAACTCTGCCGTTGCGACCAGCCCAGCGAGACCGGCACCGATCACAATCGCACTCGAATAGTGCTTCAGAGTTGGGTCGGACATCCGCGCTCCTTCAGTGTTGTGGCATCGTCGCCTACGGTGTTTCCTGAAGCGTAGTCCCGGAGCGCTCAGTAACGACGAAGGATGCGTTGAATTTCGGCCGGATCGCGCGTTACGGTGAGGGCGAGGCTGGTCAGGATGCGAGCCTGCTGGGGGTTCTGGTCGTCGACAGCGATCCACCTATTGGCTCCGGCGCTCGCGCCAATTGCCGTCACCTGCCCGCTGCCGGTGCGGCTAGCCCGCACGATGAGAGTGCCAGCGGCGCTCGCGCGGCCCAGAATGCTGACCATGCGTTGGGAGACGGTTCCGTTCCCGAACCCGGCGTGCACGATCGCGTCGTAGTGGGTAGCTCCGAGAAACGCTTCAAGGCTGTCGTCGAGACCGGAATGAGCAAAAATGATCCCGGTGCGCGGGAGTTCGCGCAGGCCGTTCACGGTGAATTCGCTCGTCGAGGTGTGCGGCCTCGTGACCGCGCGAAAGAAGGCGGCCCGTGCATCGACGACGGTGCCGAGCGGGCCGTATGGCGAGCCGAAGGAATCGAGTCGCAGGCTGGACGTCTTGGTGACGTCGCGCGCCGAATGGATCTCGTCGTTCATGACCACGAGCACCCCGTGGCCGTGGGCTGCGCTCGATGCCGCAACGGTGATTGCTGCGAATAAGTTTCGGGGGCCATCCGCACTCAACGCCGTCGCCGGTCGCATCGAACCGACCAAGACCACCGGTTTCTCAGATTTCACGGTGAGGTGCAGGAAGTAGGCGCTCTCCTCGAGAGTGTCCGTGCCGTGGGTGATGACCACGCCATCAATGTTGGGGTCTGCGGTGAGGGCATTCACCCGTTCGGCGAGTTGCAGGAGCAACTGGTCGGTCAGGTCGGAGGAGTCGATCTGGGCGAACTGTTCGCCTTGGATGGTGGCGAGGGTTCGAACCTCGGGAACCGACTCGAGGAGCTCGTCGATGCTGGCGGTTCCGGCACGGTAACCGGTGCTGTCTGTCGTGGATGCCGCGCTGCCGGCAATGGTTCCGCCCATGGCGACGACCACGATGGTGGGGAGGACTTCGCTCATCCGGCCAGTCTAGGCACGGCCAGCTGGCCAGCCGGTCATCCTGTGTGTCGCTGTTGCGTAAAACAGGAACTTCGGTGCCTCGTGTCGCAAAAAGTGGCCAGTTTGGGGNGATTTCGGTCGATTTAACCTCCGTGGGGCCGTAGGCACTCACATCAGCCCCACACCTTCCTGTTTTACGCAACTCCTACGGATGGCCACGAAGACGACGGCCCAGAGCATCCGCGGCGCTCCGGGTGGCACGACCGAGGAGCATCCGCTGACGATCGTTGACCGCGGCGCTGCGAAAGGTGAGGCCGATGGCAGCGGCCGGATAGCCGTTGTGATCCAGCACCGCGGATGCCACCGAGGCATAGTCGAGGGTGATGTCGCCGTCCTCGGTCGCCCAGCCGCGCTCGCTTCCCTCGGCCAAGAGCTGTGCAAGCTGCGCGAGGGTGCGCGGTCCGGGGCCTGCCCGCGTGACGAGGGTGGCATCCGTGTCGTAGCTGGCGCGCAACTGCGCCGGAGAGAGCGCGGCGAGCATGGCGCGACCCGTGGCGGTGAGGTGGGCTGGGAGCCGAACGCCGATCGTCGTCACCACGGCGGGAGCCTTTTCGCCGGAAATCTTGGACACGTAAACGACATCGGAGTGGGACAGCACGCCGAGGTGGGCGACAACGGGCAAACGGGTTTCGGCCACTAACCGCTCGAGTACCGGCTGGGCAAGGCGGCCCAGAACGGTGGAGCTCTGCACCGACGAACCTATTTCAGCGAGCAGCGGGCTGAGTTCATAGGTTTGGTTCTCGGGGGAGTGCACGAGGAAGCCCTCATCTTGGAGGGCGCGCATCAGGTGGTAAACGGTGGAGCGGGGGAGTTCGAGTTCGCGGGCGGCCGTGGAGGCTCGCACTGGTCCAGGATGACCGGCAAGGTAGCGGATCAATTTGAGCGTGTTTCGCGCCGCTGGCACTTGACTCACGATTTCTACCAGTCTCTCGCCGCTCATTAATGTCTCAGATACCAGACACCAAGCTAGCAAAAAGTCTCCCCAAACCACAGCGCTGACGCTGTAATGAGTTCATGAATGTGGTCAAAGTGGGCATTGGTGCCGTGACGTTCGCCGAGGTTGTTGCCGTGGCGCGTCAAGGCGCAAAAATCAAGGTGAGCGAACTCTCCCTGGTGGCGATGGTCGAGTCGCGTGCTGTCATCGACGCGATGGCCGCGGACGACCACCCGCACTATGGAGTTTCGACCGGTTTTGGAGCCCTCGCGAGCACCCAGATCCCGACCGAGAGCCGGGCTCAACTGCAACGCTCCCTCATCCGCAGCCACGCGGCAGGTTCGGGCCCGGAGGTGGAGCGTGAGGTCATTCGTGCCCTCATGCTCCTGCGGCTCTCGACCCTCGCCACCGGCCGGACGGGGGTTCGCCCGATTGTGGCCCTCACCTATGCCGAGATTCTGAACGCCGGGATCACCCCGGTTGTCGGTGAGTACGGCAGCCTCGGCTGTTCGGGGGATCTCGCCCCGCTCGCTCATTGCGCGCTCGCCGCCATCGGTGAAGGACAGGTGCGCGATTCCAACGGGGTATTGATGGAGGCCGCCGAAGCGCTCGCCGCTGCGCACATCACCCCCATCGTGTTGCGGGAAAAGGAGGGGCTCGCCCTCATCAACGGAACCGACGGAATGCTCGGGATGCTGGTGCTCGCGATCACCGACCTCCGGGCGCTGGTCGCCACAGCCGACCTGGCCGCTGCGATGAGTATTGAGGGGCTCACCGGAACGGATGCGGTCTTCGCGGCCGACCTCCAAGAATTGCGACCGCATCCGGGGCAGGCGGATTCCGCGGCGAACATGCGGGCAGTGCTCGCCGGTTCCCCGATGATCGCCAGGCCGGAAGGGTTCGCCCGCGTGCAGGACGCGTATTCTCTCCGTTGCGCTCCGCAGGTGCACGGCGCGGCCCGCGACACCATCGCCCACGCCACGACGGTCGCCGGGCGGGAGCTCGCCGCTGCGATTGACAATCCGGTGGTGACGGCGGATGGTCGGGTGGAGTCCAATGGCAATTTCCACGGTGCGCCGCTCGCCTACGTTCTCGATTTTTTGGCCATCATCACGGCGGATCTTGCCAGCATGAGCGAACGGCGCACCGATCGTTTTCTCGATAAGGCTCGGAACCACGGCCTGAACCCCTTTCTGGCCGATGATCCCGGGGTCGACTCCGGCCACATGATCGCCCAGTACACGCAGGCGGGAATCGTCAGCGAACTGAAGAGGCTCGCCGTGCCGGCATCGGTGGACTCGATTCCGTCATCCGCCATGCAGGAGGATCACGTGTCGATGGGCTGGCACGCTGCCCGCAAGTTGCGTACCGCCGTTGACGGGCTCAGCCGAGTGCTGGCCATCGAGATCCTCACCGCGGCGAGGGGAATCGATATGCGAGCACCGATTGTGCCGGGTGCCGTCGCCACCGCGGTCATCGCCCACCTGCGCACCCGCGTTGCTGGCCCCGGCACCGACCGCTACCTAGGGCAGGAAATCGCCGCCGCCCACGACCTCATCGCCGATGGGTCGCTACTGGCCGCCGCGGCATCCGTCATCACCGCCACCGGAGGAGAACTGCTGTGAGCGCCACACCGAACACCCCCGCACACTCGCAACAGCACCCGGTGAGTGGCCCCCGACCGGTTCGCGCGCACCGCGGCTCGACTCTCAACACGCTCGGGTGGCAGCAGGAGGGCGCCCTGCGGATGCTGCAGAACAACCTCGATCCGGAGGTCGCTGAGCACCCCGATGAGTTGGTGGTCTACGGCGGCACCGGCAAGGCGGTGCGCAACTGGGCCAGCTATGACGCCATCGTTCGCACGCTCACCACCCTGCGCGGTGACGAAACCCTGCTCGTGCAGTCGGGGAAACCGGTCGGAGTCATGCAGACCCACGAGTGGGCTCCCCGCGTATTGCTTGCCAATTCGAACCTTGTGGGGGACTGGGCCAACTGGGACGAGTTCCGTCGTCTCGAAAAGCTGGGCCTCACCATGTACGGCCAGATGACAGCTGGGTCGTGGATCTACATCGGCACCCAGGGCATCCTGCAGGGAACGTACGAAACCTTTTCCGCGGTCGCGAATCTTCGCTTCAACGGAACCCTCGCCGGAACCATCACCCTCACCGGCGGACTCGGTGGCATGGGCGGCGCTCAACCGCTGGCCGTGACGATGAACGATGGCGTGGCGATCTGCGTTGAAGTCGATCCCTCCCGCATTGCCCGCCGAATCGAACATGGTTACCTCGACGTGCAGGCAACCTCGATCGAGCACGCCCTCTCGCTCGCCTATGCGGCCAGGGATGCGCGAAAACCGTTGTCGATCGGGCTCCTCGGCAATGCCGCGGTCGTGTTTCCAACGATGCTGCGGATGGGCGCGGAGATCGACATCGTCACTGACCAAACCAGCGCTCACGACCCGCTGGCCTACCTCCCGGTGGAGGACACGTTCGAGCAATGGGATTCGGCCAGGACGAAGGATCCGCGAGGGTTCACCGAGGCCTCCCGCCACTCGATGGCCCTTCAGGTGGAGGCGATGGTGGGGTTTCAAGCTCGAGGTGCCGAGGTCTTCGACTATGGAAACAACATCCGTACTGAGGCGCTGACCGCCGGCTATGCCGATGCCTTCGCTTTTCCGGGGTTCGTTCCCGCCTACATTCGCCCGCTGTTCGCCGAGGGAAAGGGGCCGTTCCGCTGGGCGGCGTTGAGCGGCGATCCAGCCGATATTGCCGCCACCGACCGTGCGGTGTTGGAGCTGTTTCCGGAGAACGCGTCGCTGGCGAAGTGGATTCGGATGGCGGGGGAGCGCGTCCACTTTCAGGGCCTTCCGGCGCGCATCTGTTGGCTGGGCTATGGGGAACGGGATGTCGCCGGCCAGAAGTTCAACGACATGGTCGCCTCGGGAGAGCTCTCGGCTCCGGTCGCGATTGGCCGAGACCACCTCGACTCCGGTTCGGTGGCCTCGCCATACCGAGAGACAGAGGCGATGAAGGATGGCTCGGATGCGATCGCTGACTGGCCACTCCTGAACGCGCTGATCAATACGGCATCCGGTGCAACCTGGGTTTCGATTCATCACGGTGGAGGAGTGGGCATGGGGCGGTCGATCCACGCCGGCCAGGTGACCGTCGCTGACGGCACGGCGCTCGCTGGGGAGAAACTCGCTCGCGTGCTGTCGAACGACCCCGGGATGGGCGTGATTCGGCACGTGGATGCTGGCTACGACGAAGCCATCGCCGTGGCCGAACGCCTCGGTGTACGGGTGCCGATGAACGAGGGGCTTGGGCCTCAGCTCGCCGGTGCTGACCTGAGGCCGAGCCCTGACGACGATGTGAACTGATGGCACTCTCCGTTGATCCGCGGTGGCCGCGCGCCGGCGACTGGCCGGCACCGGCACCCGCACCCGCACCGACAATGGCACCCGCACCGCGACTGGCCCCGGGACAGAACACGCACGTCACACCCACCCTTGCCCTCGTCGGAATCCCGACCTTTCGCACGTCGCTGTCGGCCTCCTCAGCTCACTTGACCCCGACGGCCGTTCGGAGTGCTCTGCGGTATTACAGTGAATTTCTGGCACCGGATCGAGGGGTGCGGCCGGGCCGATTGCTCACGCCTGGGGCTTTGCTGCAGTACTGTGACTTTGGTGATGCCCTCGACCCGGATTCGACCGAGGGCGAGCGCGCGGCCACCGAACTTATCGCCAGAGCAGCTTCGAGCTGTGAGCTGGTGGTGGCCCTCGGCGGCGATAACGCCGCGACGGTTCCCGCGGCGCTCGGTGCCTGGGGTTCACGCACAGCGACCGCGGGGCTCATCACCCTCGATGCGCACCACGACCTCCGCGACGGCGTCAGCAACGGTTCACCGGTGCGTCGCCTCATCGAGGCCGGACTTGCGGGGACGCGCACGGTTCAGATTGGTATTGCCGACTTTGCGAACTCCGCCGACTACTCGCAGCGCGCAGCGGATTACGGAATCACCGTCATCCATCGGGACGAGCTTCACCGTCGACCACTCGCGGACGTGATGGCGGAGGCGCTCGAGATTGCGGGTTCAGCCGGTGGTCCCATCCACGTTGATGTCGATGTTGACGTCTGTGACCGTTCTGTGGTTCCCGCCTGCCCGGCGGCGATTCCCGGAGGAATCTCGGCCTACGAGTTGCGGCAAGCAACGCGAGCCGTCGCCACCCACCCGCTGGTCGAATCCATCGATTTTACCGAAGTGGATTCTTCAGCGGACAGCCCCGATGGGCGCACGGTTCGGCTGGTCGCATTGTGTGTGCTCGAAGCTGCGGCCGGCCTTGCGGAGCGACGCCCCCCCGAAACTAGCTAGGGGAATCTGAGCATGACGACTGTCATCACGAACATCGGACTCCTGGTCACCAACGACGAATCAGTGGCCCTGGCACACGACACAAGCCGTCCAACTGCCGAACTCACGAACGCCGCCATTGTGATCGACGACCACGGTCGGATCGCCTGGCTTGGGTCAGCCACCACTGCCCCCGCTGCAGATGAACAAATCGATGCTGAAGGGCGCTGCGTTATTCCGGGCTTTGTTGACAGCCATAGCCACCTGATGTTTGCCGGCGATCGTACGGCCGAGTTTGAGGCGCGCATGGCGGGGCAGCAGTATGCCGCTGGTGGCATCCGCAGCACGGTCGCACTCACTCGCGAAGCAACCGATGAAGCGCTCGCCGCCAACGCAAAAAAGCTGGTGGCAGAGATGCGTGGGCAGGGAACGACCACGGTCGAAATCAAGAGTGGTTATGGGCTCACCGTTGTGCACGAGGAACGCTGCCTTCGGCTTGCCAGCGAGTTGACCCCCGAAACCACCTACTTGGGCGCCCACGTGGTGCCTCCCGAGTTCGCGAGCGATGTCGCCGGCTACGTCGAGCTGGTGACCGGTCCGATGCTGGATGCCGCGGCCGCGCACGCCCGCTGGATTGACGTTTTTTGTGAGACGGGTGCTTTCGACGTCGATCAGGCTCGAGCCATTCTTCGGGCGGGGCAGGCGCGCGGGCTGGATATCCGAATGCACTCCGGCCAGCTGGGAGTCTCGGGCGGGGTGCAACTGGCGGTCGAGCTTGGTGCCGCAAGTGTCGACCACTGCACTTTTCTGAGCGAGGCGGATGTGGCGGCGCTCGCCGTGGGCACCACGGTGGCCACGCTGCTTCCGGGGGTCGAGTTCTCCACCAAGCAGCCGTATCCGGATGCTCGCGCCCTCATTGACGCTGGGATTACGGTGGCGTTGGCCACCGATTGCAATCCCGGCTCCAGCTTCACCTCGTCGATGCCTTTTTGCATCGCCGTCGCCGTGCGGGAGATGGGCATGACCCCCGCCGAAGCCTTGTGGGCAGCGACCGCTGGGGGCGCCGCCGCTCTGCGGCGAAACGACATTGGTCGCCTGACCGTGGGGGCACGCGCCGATCTTGTGCTGCTGGATGCCCCCAGCTATGTGCACCTCGCTTACCGCCCGGGGGTGCCGCTCATTCACCGCACGATCAGCGCGTAGGACCGTCATTCTGGGTGTTGCTGTTGCGTAAAACAGGAATGTGTGGGGAAGAAATGGGTTTCGAGGGGCATAACGGGCTCAAATTAGCCGAGAATGCAAAGAAAACGGGCAACTTTGGCTCAGCCCAATCACTCGAGCCCCAAGACTTCCTGTTTTACGAAGTAAAAGCAGCAGCTCAGTCGTCGAAGGTGTTGACCATCGCGTGGGCGGCGCGCTCAAGGTAATCCCAGAGGGTGACATCATCCAGCGGCGAGAGCTGAAGCTCATCGACCGCGACCCTCATGTGGGCGAGCCACCGGTCTCGAGCCTCCGGGTTCACCTTGAACGGGAAGTGACGCTGGCGCAACCGCGGATGACCGCGCTGTTCGCTGTAAGTGCCGGGGCCGCCCCAATACTGCTCAAGGAAGCCGGTGAGGCGCTGGATGGCCCCCTCAAGGTCTGCTTCGGGGTACATCGGCCACAGCACGTCGTCGGTGCGCACTCCCTCGTAAAAACGTCGAACCAGTTTCTCGAAGGTGGGGCGACCGCCGAGTTGTTCCCAGAAGCTGGGCGGGGATGTCGCATCACTCACTGGTCGGCTTTCGGTGTGCGGTCGGTAGCTGGGGGTGCCGTGCGGCCCGTTGCTACTGTTGGGGCCGGGCTTGCCGGTTGGTCGGCGGTCTTCTTGGGGGTGAAGCCGCGCGGGTCGGGAACGATGGCACTCGAAGTCTTTCGCGTCCCCAGGCGATTCTTGGTCGCAACAACCGGCTGAACATCCAGTGGCCGGGTCTTCGGCGGGCGAGCGCCGCGCACGCTTCCGGCACCCTCATAGCCGGAGAGCACGACGGAGTTGAGGGCTGGCAGTCTGATGCCCATGTCATCGAGCGCCCCTTTGAGGCGGCCGCGCAGTTCACGGGCAACGTCATCTTTCGAGCTCGCGTGGGTTTTCACGACCAAACGAATCACGATGGCTTCGGCCGAGATGGATTCGATTCCCCACACCTCAGGCTTCTCCATCACCCTCGAGCGCCACTTGGGCTCAGTGGCCAGGTCGGTGGCGGTGGCGAGCATCCGTGCTTGAACGGCGCTGGAGTCAGCGTCGTAGGGCACTGCCAGGTCGATGATCACTCTCGACCAGCCCTGGGACATGTTGCCGACGCGAAGAATTTCACCGTTGCGCACAAACCAGAGTGTTCCGTTAACGTCGCGAACCTTGGTGATTCGAATCCCCACGTCTTCGACAATTCCTGTCGCAGCACCCAGATCTACTACATCACCGACACCGAGTTGATCTTCGGCAACCATGAAGAGCCCGTTGAGCACGTCTTTGACGATGTTCTGGGCACCAAAACCGAGCCCAGCGCCGGTTGCGGCGGTAATGAGAGCGAACGCTCCGGTGATGGTCGAGTCGAGTGAGGTCACGATGAGGAGCACCGCGACGATCACAATGACAGCGGTGACCGCATTGCTCAAGACCGAACCGAGCGTACGGGTGCGTTGCACCGTTCGAACAGCAGCGAGCGGCGATGCGAACAAGGCTTGAGTGTCCTCGACGTTCTGCTTTTTCTTGACCCCGGTGACCACCCGGTTGACGACGCGCCGGATAACGAGTTGGAGGAGCCCGCGGATCACCACCGCACCAATCACGATGCTGACGATCTTTGCGACCAAGCTCCACGTGCGCAGGAAATCTAGGGTGGCGAGCCACACACTGTTCCAGTCGAATCCGTTCATTGCGTCTCCTGTTCAAGAATCGGGACTCCCTGCCCGCCGCCAACGGGGTGGCGCGGCGCAGGGCGGGGCAGGAAAGCTTCCTTAGCTACGATCAGCTTTTTGGACTCGCACCGCCCGCTCTACTCCTGCAAGGTTCTCAATTACGAGGCGGCGCAACGCCGGAATTTCATCGTTCGCCGCGAGCCATGCGTTGGTGGCATCAATCAGTGTTTGAGAGGCGAGGCTGCTCGGGTAGAGACCGACGATTAGTGTTTCAGCGATCTGGTAGCTGCGGCTCTTCCACAATTCGGTGAGACTAGCGAAGTACCGCTCAACGATCGGCTCGAGGGAGCTGGGGTCGTTGGTGTGGGAGAAGCCCACCGTTGAGTTGCGAACTATCGAGTTGGGAGCATCATCGGAGTCGACCAGTGAGGCAAAAACGGCGAGTTTGTTTTCGACTGTCGGAATCGTGGCCCGCGCCCGTGCCGCGGCCTGCGCCCCACTGGCGGTGTTGTCGCGAGCCAGAGCAGCGTCGATGTCGCTGTGTCCCGCAGCACCGTTGAGCACGAGCGCTTCGAGGAGTTCCCAGTTCAAGTCGGTGTCGATTGCCAAGCCGCTGAGCACGATGTTCCCTTCGCGAAGTTGGCGAATTGATTCGACGTGTGCCGGTGTTGAGGCGATATTGGCAAAGAACTTCACAAACTGGAACTGTGCGTCCGAGCCGGCTGCAGCGCCGTTGGCGAGCGCCCAGAGGGTGTCGCCGACCACGGTAATCGTCGCCGCCCGAGTTGATGGCTCGACGTAGCTGCGAGCGACCATCGATAGTTGCGAGAGTGTGGTTCGGATGGTCGTAGATTCGCTCTCGGTCGCGATATTGCCGAGCACGAGCCGCACATAGTCGCGCGCGGGGGTTTCACCGTCACGGGTCGAATCCCAGACAGAACCCCATACGAGTGATCGAGCGAGCGGGTTCTGGATGGCGGCGAGGTTGCTGATGGCAACCGCGAGTGAGGAGTCGTCGAGACGAATCTTTGCGTACGCAAGGTCGTCGTCATTGATCAGGACAAGGTCGGGTCGGGCGAGACCGATCAGCTGATTAACCTCGGTGCGCGCACCGTCGACATCGATTTCGATCCGGCTGTCGCGGACCAGTACGCCGTCGCGTTTGACATAGAACCCGATCGCGAGGCGATGGGGACGAATGGTGGGGTAGTCAGCCGCCGCAGTTTGCAGCACAATGAACGACTTGATGGTGCCGTCGGCGGTGGTCTCGATTTCGGGGCGCAGCGTATTCACCCCGGCGGTTTCAAGCCACAGTTTGCTCCAGGTGTCGAGCTTTCGGCCACTGGTGATTTCGAGTTCGGTGAGCAGATCGCTCAGCTCCGTGTTCTCGTACGCGTGCTTGCGGAAGTAGGCCCCCACTCCGGCAAAGAATGCGTCAATCCCCACCCAGGCGACGAGTTGCTTGAGTACGGAGCCGCCCTTGGCGTAGGTGATGCCATCGAAGTTGACCTGAACATCTTCGAGGTCAGTGATGGTGGCCACGACGGGATGGGTCGATGGGAGTTGGTCTTGGCGGTAGGCCCAACTTTTCTCCATGGCGGCGAAGGTGGTCCACGCGCCATCCCACTCGGTGGCCTCTGCGGTGGCAATGGTGGAGGCCCACTCGGCGAATGACTCGTTGAGCCAGAGGTCGTTCCACCATTTCATGGTGACGAGGTCACCGAACCACATGTGAGCAAGTTCGTGCAGGATGGTGACGACGCGGCGTTCTTTGACAGCATCGGTTACTTTGCTGCGGAAGACGTACGTCTCTGTGAAGGTGACCGCCCCTGCGTTCTCCATTGCTCCGGCGTTGAATTCAGGCACGAACAACTGGTCGTACTTGTCGAAGGGATACGGGTAGGCGAACTTCTCTTCGTAATACGCGAAACCTTGACGGGTTTTTTCAAAAATATAGTCCGCGTCGAGAAACTCGCTCAGTGACTTTCTGGCAAAAATTCCGAGTGGGATGACGGTGCCGTTGCTGGAGGTGAGCTCCGAACGGACGACGGCGTAGGGCCCAGCGACAATGGCTGTGACGTAGCTTGAGAGAACAGGCGTCGGCGCGAATCTCCAGATAGCGGATTCGACGCCGGCGTCACTAGCAACGGCGTGAGGTTCTGGCGTCGGCTGATTGCTGATGACCTGCCAGGCGGCGGGTGCGGTGACGGTGAACTGGAAGGTTGCTTTGAGATCGGGTTGTTCGAAGACGGCGAAAACACGTCGGCTGTCGGGAACCTCGAACTGGGAGTACAGGTACACCTCGTTGTCGACGGGGTCAACGAACCGATGGAGTCCCTCGCCGGTGTTCGTATATTCGCCGTCAGCGACCACGGTGAGTACGTTGCTCTCGGCGAGCTGTGGCAACTGGATGCGAACGTTGTCGCACACGGTTGCTACATCGAGCGCAACACCGTTAAGCGTTACGGAGTGAACGGTGCGTGTGAGGTGATCGATGAACGTCGACGACCCGGGCTTTGCTGTGAAGGTGACAACCGTGGTGGTGCCGAAAACCTCGGGCCCGGTGGTGAGGTCGAGTGCGATCTCGTAGCTCGACACTGAGAGCAGTGCCTTGCGTTCTTGAGCTTCAATTCTGGTGAGGTTGTCTCCTGGCACGCCGTACTCCTTCAGAGGTTCTGGCGGATCGTGTCCGCCCTTAAACCTTACTCGGCGACTGAGACCACCGGCCCAACGGCCACACGGCGAGACTACGATTGACAAATGCACAGCACAGTGTTCGAACGCTCGCAGCCTCAGTCCGCCGTAGTAAAGAATGCGCTCGCCGGAAGTGCACTTCAGCCTTTTTGGCTCGATGGGTTGTCGATCGCATCCTGGCCTCGTTTGGAGAGCGTTGAGCATTGCGATCTGGTGATCGTCGGTGGTGGCTATACCGGGCTGTGGACGGCGTTGCTTGCCAAACAGCGAGACCCTGATGCCCGAGTGGTGCTTCTTGAGGCGCGCACCGTGGGCTGGGCGGCCTCCGGTCGCAACGGTGGTTTTGTGGAGGCCAGTCTCACCCACGGCGAGAGCAATGGGGAGAGCCGTTTTTTGAAAGAACTTCCTCAACTGACCCGGCTCGGCATGGAGAACCTCGATGAAATCGAGAAGACCATTTCGGACAACGGGTGGGACTGCGATTTTGAGCGCACAGGCACCCTGTCGGTGGCGATTGAACCTCACCAGGTGGCCGACCTCCGTGAGGCGGACAACGGCGTCACTGAACTTTTTCTCGACGCTACCGAGGTTCGCGCACAACTGAACTCGCCTACCTACCTTGCGGGGCTGTGGAGCGCCCGCTCAACCGGGTTGGTCCACCCGGGAAAACTGGTTGCTGAACTTGCGAAAGCCTGTGCAGACGCTGGCGTCGAGATTTTTGAGCACTCTCCGGTTCGGGGCCTCGACAGTAAGTCGGCCGAGGGGGACGACGTCGTTGTTGAAACTTTGCACGGATCGGTTTACGCCAAGAAGGTTGCTCTCGCGACAAACGCTTTTCCTTCGCTCCTGAAAAGGTTCCGCTTGCACACCGTTCCGGTTTACGACTACGTGCTGATGACGGAGCCCCTGAGCGAGACTCAACTGGCGAGCATCGGGTGGGCCAATCGTCAGGGTGTCTCTGATCTGGCCAACCAGTTCCACTACTACCGTCTCAGCGCAGACAACCGGATTCTTTGGGGAGGTTATGACGCCGTGTATCGGCTCGGCAGAAAAATCAGACCCGAATATGATGATCGGCCGGAAACGTTTGAAACCATCGCCGCGCATTTTTTCACCACCTTTCCCCAACTCGCTGGTATCAGGTTCACTCATCGCTGGTCGGGGGTCATCGACACCAGTACAAGGTTTTGTGCGTTCTTCGGCCAGGCCCGGCAGGGGCGCGTCTCCTACGCCGCTGGCTTCACCGGCCTCGGTGTTGCCGCGACGCGGTTCGCTGCCAACGTCATGCTCGATCACCTGTCGGGGCTCGAAACCGAGCGCACAAGCCTCGACATGGTGCGGTCAATTCCGTTACCGTTTCCACCAGAACCGGCAGCGTTTCTCGGGGTTCAAGCCACCCGTTGGGCTCTCAACCGTGCCGACCACAACGAAGGAAGACGCAATCTGTTGCTGAAGACGTTGGATGCCGCAGGCCTAGGTTTCGACTCGTGATCAATCACGTTGCAGCGCTCGCTCTGGTGCTCGAGCGCCACCCCGTGCCCAGCGAGCAGATTGTTTCGGGATCGCCCGAAACGGGCATGATCGAGCTGGGCCGCTTCGGCGAAAGCCGCTATGGGGTGTGGGAGATGACACCGGGCGCCATGAGTGATGTTGAGGCGGACGAGCTATTCGTGGTCCTTGCTGGTGCCGCACGCGTCCTTTTTGTCGCCAGCGGCGAGACGGTGACCCTCGCCCCTGGCTCGACGATGCGTCTGAACGCCGGCACTCAAACAATCTGGACAGTCACCGAGACCCTTCGAAAGCTCTATCTCACCTGAAAGACACCATGGCCGAAATTTCAGCGTCACCATCAGCATCATCCTCACCCACAGCCTCATCGTCACCAGCTCCCTTCTATGACATTGAGCGGATCCGCGAGGATTTCCCGGCCTTAGCCAGTGGCTGGGCGCTGTTTGACGGGCCGGGGGGCACTCAGGTGCCCCGTGCAGTCATCGCTGCAATGGTCACTGCTCTCGAGGGTCCACTTGCCAATCGGGGGGCGATCACGGCCGGGGAGAAGAACGCCGAACGCACAGTCGTTGGGGCTAGGCAGGCGATCGCCGATCTGGTCAACGGTGACCCGCGCGGGGTGGTGTTTGGCCGCAGCGCCACCCAACTTGCCTATGATTTTTCCCGGATGTTGTCAGCGACGTGGAAGCGCGGTGATGAGATTATCGTCACCAGGCTCGATCATGACTCCAACGTGCGCCCGTGGGTGCAGGCTGCCGAGAAAGTGGGGGCCACCGTGCGTTGGCTCGACTTTGACCCAGCGACCGGCGAAGTGAGTGTTGACGAATTTGCCGGCCTCCTCACTGCTCGCACCGCACTGGTGGCGATGACTGCCGCCTCCAACCTCATCGGCACAATGCCACCCGTCGCAGAACTCGCCGCCCTCGCCCACGCCGTCGGGGCTTTGGTTTACGTCGACGGCGTGCACTATACCGCCCACGCGACCGTGGATGTTGAAGCTTTGGGGGCAGATTTCTTTGCCTGCTCGCCGTACAAATTCCTCGGTCCACACTTAGGTTCGATCACGGCATCACCGGCCCTGCTGGAAACCTTGAAACCGGACAAACTTCTACCCTCAACCAACGTTGTTCCCGAACGCTTCGAATTCGGCACTCTGCCCTACGAGTTGTTGGCGGGAGTGGAGGCAGCTGTCGATTACCTGGCTGGTTTGGACGGCAGGGCACCCGATTCCGCTCCCCGCCGTCAACGGCTTGTTTCCTCCCTGCACGCGCTGGAAGAGCACGAGGCGGTTCTGCGCAACCGGCTAGAAAACGGCTTGGCCGACCTCGAGGGTGTCACGGTTCACTCTCGCGCGCGGCTCCGAACTCCCACCACGCTTCTAACTTTTGACGGTCGAGCTGCCACCGAGGCCTACGAATTTCTCGCCGGCCACAAGATCGCCGCGCCCGCGAGCAACTTCTATGGGCTTGAAGCGTCGCGCCGCCTCGGTCTGGGAGATCTCGGCGGACTCCGCGTAGGGCTCGCCCCCTACACGTCGGTCGACGACATCGATCGCCTACTTGCCGGGTTGGCGGCGTTCAGCGCCACTGCTCCGCACTAGAACGTTGAGTCTCCGCGAATCACCACGTCAGAGCCGCCATCAATGAAAATGACCTGGCCGCAGAGGTGGGCGTTGTCTTCGCTACTGAGCCAATCCAACAGCGATGCGACAGCATCCGGGGTGAAGATTCCGTTCAGGGGCATGGGCACTTGCTTGGTGATTGCCGCTCGCGCTTCTGGTGTTGAGGTGTACGCCTCAGTCATTGGGGTGACGACCACCCCGGGAGCGATGGCGTTGAGAGCGATGGAGGCTCCCGCCCAGTCGGCAGTGGCGGCGTTGCGGCGAATCCATCGCGCGAGGGCTCGCTTGCTGGTTCCGTAAATGAGGCCGGCGAGTTCCGCGCCGCCAGCCTCCAGTTCGGCCGCTCGTGCCATCGCTTCCGCTTCAGTGCCGTCGAGGAGAGCGGTGAGAAGTTTCTCATCGTGCGGGAAAAGGGATGCCATCGAGGCAACGGCGACAGCTCGCGGCGCCGACGACTTCGCCAATATCGGTCGGAGGCCAGTCAGGGTCGCAATTGCGCCGTAGTAGTTGACGGCGACGGTCTTGGCGATCGGCAAGGCCAGTCCAGCAACGGCCAGCACGGCATCGATGGTGCCACCGCTGATTCGGGTGGCTTCCGCGATCAGGGCGGCGCGCCCCTCCGCGGTGGTGAGGTCAGCGTTGATGTCGGCGCCGGCGATGTCCGCCCCAATGACGGTGTGGCCCTGCGCTTTTAGTCGGTCAGCGGTTGCTTTTCCGATGCCACTGGCGGAACCGGTGATGAGGTAGGTGCGAGTCATGCTTTTACTCCCCAAACTAAACGTCCGCCCAAGCGCGAACATCTTTGATCCTGTCAGGGCACCGATTGCGCGACAAGGGCCCTTGGTCCTCAATCAGCGCCTCGCTGGAGTCTTCTAAGCTGGGGGGATGCGCATCCACATCGCCACCGATCACGCCGGGCTCGATTTCAGCAACGATCTCCAAACCCATCTGCGCGCCAACGGTCACGAGGTCATCGATCATGGCCCCACGGAATACGACGCACTCGACGACTACCCCAGTTTTTGCATTAACGCCGCGCACGCCGTGGTGCTTGATCAGCTGGCCGGTATTGATGCGCTCGGCGTCGTTTTTGGCGGTTCCGGTAACGGCGAGCAGATCGCGGCCAATAAAGTCAGTGGGGCGCGCGCTGCGCTGGTCTGGAATGTTTCGACCGCCGAGCTCGCCCGCGAACACAACGATGCCAACGTCATCTCGATCGGGGCGCGTCAGCATACTGTCGACGATGCGAAGCTGTTCATCGATACCTTCATCGCTACTCCCTTCACCGGTGAGGAGCGGCACGCCCGCCGCATTGCTCAACTTGCCGAGTACGAACTGACCGGCAGTATCGCCGGCCGTCAGATCGACTGAGGATGCCCGAGGGTCATTCCGTCCACCGCATCGCCGGAGAGTTTCGGCGCCATTTTGTCGGCCACACCGTTGCTGTGTCATCGCCGCAAGGGCGATTCTCTGCGGGGGCCGCACTCATTGACGACCAACGGATGATCGCTGCGCGCGCCGTCGGTAAGCAGATGTTTCTGGAGTTCGAGAACGGTCTCTGGCTGCGCATCCATCTGGGAATCTATGGCGCTTGGGATTTTGCTGGTGATAAGTCGATGGGCGCTCCGCGACGCAGAAGACTCTCCGAAACCGAACATGAACGCACCGAGAGTGAACCGGAGCTTTTTCCGCCGGAGCCGGTCGGGCAGGTTCGAGTGCGGCTACTCACCGACAGTGCCGTCGCTGACCTTCGCGGACCAACCGCGTGCGAGGTTCTCACCGTTGAGGAGGTTGCCACGGTTCTCGCCCGCCTCGGCCCGGACCCGCAGCACGACACCGACGGCAGCGGCGAGGAACGCTTTGTGCGCGCCGTGGCAAAGAAACCGACCCCGATCGGCTTACTTCTGATGGATCAGTCGGTGGTCAGTGGAATCGGCAACGTCTACCGCGCCGAACTATTGTTTCGCGCCGGTTTGAATCCGCATACGCCCGGAAAGCTGATTCCGGAAGAGAGTGTACGTGCGCTGTGGCACGACTGGGTGCACCTGTTGGCGATCGGGATTAAGACGGGAATGATGCTCACGCGGGACCCCGAAGTCGTCGACGGCATCCACGAGAAGTTCACTCGGGCATCCGACCGCTACTGGGTTTATAAGCGCGAAGGGCTCCCGTGTCGCCTCTGCGGAACCCACATCGCGCTCGAAATTGCGGCGGCGCGCAAGCTGTACTGGTGTCCACGGTGTCAAGCCTGAGACACTTACTCTTATGCGCCGCACCCCCGACTACATGCTCACCGATCCCGATGAAGTTAAGCGACTGATTCGCGAGAATCCGTGGGCTGGAATCATCTCCCACACTGCGACCGGAATTGTGGCATCGCACTACCCGGTACTGCTGGAGGAGGACGACGAGGGCATCAGTATTGTCAGCCATGTCGGGCGACCGGATGAACGGGCTCACGAACTGGGGGAACACGAGATTCTGGTCATCATTCAGGGCCCCCACGGCTACATTTCGCCCGGCTGGTACAGCGACGACGACTTCGTACCGACTTGGAACCACGTTACGGCGCACCTCTACGGCATTCCTGAGATTCTCAGTGACGAAGAAAACTTTCGGGTACTAGGTTCCCTCGTCGACCATTTCGAGGCGCGGATGCCGCAGCCGGCGAGCCTACAGATTGATGAGACCGCTGCCCGCCACATTGCCACGGGCACTGTAGGAATTCGGGTACGAATCACCCGGTTTGACGCTCGGCTGAAACTCAACCAGAACAAGTCGCCCGAGAAGGTAGAGCGGGTCATCGCGGCATTAGAGTCTGGTGGGCCCTACTCCCACCCTGAGCTGGCAGCGGAGATGCGCCGGGCCCACGGCAAGTGAGCCTCTACCTGCGTGACGTTCGGATCATCGAAGCCACCACCTGCGCGACCACTGACGCGACAAACAACACGCAGACGATGGGCGAGTTGGTTGATGTCCGAATTGACGGCGGGTTGATCTCGGCGATTGGTCAGTCAGGGTCCTTCAGACCCGGCGTGGCAGACGAGGTTCGCGAGCTCGCTGGTCGGTGGCTTTCGCCAGGGCTGTGGGACAACCACGTGCACTTCGACCAGTGGGCGTTGCAGTCGGGCCGGGTTGATCTTGAGGGGGCGGCATCCGCGGTGCACGCGGCGCGACTGGTGGGCGAAGCCTTTGAGGCATCGCCGCCACTGCCGGGGCAACCACTCATCGGGGTGGGCTTTCGTGATGGACTCTGGCCGGATGCCCCCAACCTGCGTGACCTTGATGCCGTGTCGGGTGCGACACCGGTGGTGCTGATCAGCGCCGACGTTCACGCCGTCTGGCTTAACTCTGCTGCTTTAGCGCTCTACTCCGTAGTGGGGGATGGTTCGGGCCTGTTTCGCGAAGAGGAGGCTTTCGCTCTCCAGCGTCACGCCAACACGGTCGCCACTTCGACCATTGACACGCTGGCACAACTGGCCGCTGAGCGCGCGGCCACCCGCGGCATCGTCGGCATTGTGGACATGGAAATGGGTGGGAATGTCGACGCGTGGTTGCGGCGTTCTCGCCGTAGCGCGGGGGTTCTGCGCGTGGAGTGTGGGGTGTACCCCCAACACCTCGATGGGATGATCGACCGTGGCTTTCGCGGCGGTCAACAGCTCACCGACCTGATCGCTGTCGGCCCGTTCAAAGTTATTACCGACGGTTCGCTCAACACCAGAACGGCCTACTGCTTCGACGTCTACGAGGGGCTTAGTGGTGACAACGATCACGGTCTGATTACCGTTCCGCCCGAGAAGTTGGTGCCGCTCATGCGGCGCGCGGTGGAGGCCGGGTTTCGGCCAGCGGTGCACGCCATCGGAGATCACGCGAACACTCTCGCCCTCGACGCTTTCGAAGAACTCGGCTGCACCGGCACAATTGAGCACGCCCAGCTTTTGGCGTGGGCAGATATTCCACGATTTGCAGCGCTGGGGGTCACCGCGAGCGTGCAACCCGAGCACGCCCTTGATGATCGCGACGTTGCGGATCGCTACTGGGCGGGCCGCACCGATCGGGCCTTCGCGCTTCGGAGTCTCCTCGATGCCGGCGCGCGGCTTGCGTTCGGTTCGGACGCGCCCGTCGCTCCGCTCGACCCGTGGCGATCGCTGGCGGCCGCGGTTGGCCGCGCCCGCGAGGGGCGTGAGTCGTGGCATCCCGAACAGGAGATTTCGGCGGGGGAGGCGCTCGCCGCTTCGGTGAGATCCAGTGTCGCGGTCGGGCAGGTAGCTGACCTCGTTGTCACCGATCTCGATCCCCTCGCCGCGACGGCAGACGAGCTCCGCATAATGCCGGTGTCGGCGACTCTCCTGGCGGGACGCTTCACCCACGATCGGCTGTGAATCCTCCCAGCCTCACAGGCATAGCCTTTCAGCATGACAGTTGTTCGAAATCCGGGTTGGGTGCGCGGTTCAATTGCCGTGGCAACAGCGTTCACCGTGGTGGTAGCGCTGAGTGCTTGTGATCCTTCCCCCGGCGGTGGCATTGTTTCCACCATTGGCGCGGTTGATTTTTCTANCCCGCTGGCGATCCCGCCACTCGCAGACTCCACCATTGATGCAGCTGGTAATCGCGTTTTTGATCTCACCGCCCAGCAGGGATCAACCGAGTTTGTTGCCGGAACGAAGACCACAACGTGGGGTTTCAACGGCAACTACCTCGGCCCGACTTTGGTCGCCCAAGTAGGTGAAAAGGTTGTCGTCAACGTTCACAACACTTTGAAAGAGCCGACCACGGTTCACTGGCACGGCATGCACTTGCCCGCGGCGATGGATGGCGGACCGCATCAGCTCATCGCAGCCGGTGACACTGCTTCCCCGACCTGGACGATCAAGCAACAGGCGGCAACGTTGTGGTACCACCCTCACCTGATGGGCCAGACGGAGCACCAAGCGTCTATGGGGCTCGATGGTCTTTTTATCGTTCAGGATGACACCGAGGCAGCGCTGCCTCTGCCCCGCACCTATGGGGTTGATGACATTCCCCTGGTGGTGAGTGACGTGAGGTTTGATGCGAAGGGCCAGTTCGATAACTCCGTTCAGGGTTACATCGGCACCCTTGGTGACCAAATCCTCGTCAACGGCACGCTCGCGCCCTACCTCAATGTCACTACTGATCTCGTTCGCTTGCGCCTACTGAACGGCTCTACCTCGCGCGTCTACAACTTCGGGTTCAGCGACAACCGCAGTTTCTCGATGATCGCGAGCGACGGGGGGCTTCTGGAGAAGCCCTATGAGACCGCAAACATTCAACTTTCTCCCGGCGAGCGCGCTGAGGTCGTGGTTCGGGTGGTCGCCGGCGATTCGGTAGTGCTGAGGTCGACTCCTCCCGACCTCGGTACCAGCACTGCTTCCGCCGAACGCAACGGTGGCGCAGATTCTTTCGACGTATTGCAGTTGCGCGCGGCCGCGACGCTCACTGCTGAAGCACCGCTCCCCGCCGCTCTGGCGCCGATGACGGCGCTCGCCGCGAATGATGCGGTCCAAATCCGTTCGATGGTGCTCAATGACGCGATGATCAATAACACGGCCATGGACATGAACCGAATCGATCTCGTCGCGCACCTCAACACGAGTGAGGTGTGGGTGGTGTCTAACGCAATGGCGCTCCCACACAATTTCCACGTTCACGACGTGCAGTTTCAGATTCTCGATGTCAGCGGCCAGAAGCCACCACCCCAGCTTGCCGGTTGGAAGGACACCATTTATGTTCCGCCGGGAGCGCAGTTTCGCATCATCATGAGGTTCGCTGACTACGCTGACCCCCGCAATCCCTACATGTTTCATTGTCACCTTCTCACCCACGAAGACAAGGGCATGATGGGGCAGTTTGTTGTCATCGAGCCGGGGGACGAGGCTCTCGTGGGAATTGCCTCGGGGAGTTCTCGCGGTGCCGCAAGCGCGATGGACCCCGGGATGGCAATGCCCTAGGTCGATGCGGTCAGGCGACAGCCGCAACATAAATGAGATTTAATCGCTGATTCGTGGGAGAGTGGGGCTATGACACCGCCACACAGTCCCGAAGGCCGCAGATTGAGCGAGTCGCAACAGAAGTATGCATCCGACATCCAGGACGCTCTCACCAATAGAAACGCTCGAATCGCGTTCCTCGAGGCGGAGCTTGTGAGAGTTGATAATGCGACGTTTCGAGATATTCGGAGCGAAGCTTGGGTTATGGGGCACCAGCACGAGATAGAGCACCTCGCCAAGACGGGGCAATTCTGTCCCCGCGGCGAAGCCTGCAACCCCTACTTCGACGAGCGATAGCGCGGGGGACTCCGACCCTCTGCCATTTTCTGAGAGCCGTCTTAGACGCGAGCGTGTTCGCTTAGCGTCATGAATCTCAGCAATGACGCTATGCCACTGACGATGCCCGCGACTGGTGGTTCAACCACCGTGCGTCGAATACTGAACAAGGTTCCTGAGGTAACCCTCGTGTTCTGGATCATCAAAGTCTTGGCGACGACCGTCGGTGAGACGGCGGCAGATTTCCTCAATGTCGATTTGGGACTCGGCTTGACCATCACCTCGATAGTGATGGCAATTCTCTTGATTGCGGCGCTCCTCGCCCAGTTCGAGCTTCGCCGGTACCTGCCAGCGGTCTACTGGCTCGCGGTGGTACTGATTAGCGTGGTCGGCACTCTCATCACCGACAACCTCACCGACAACCTCGGTGTGCCATTGTGGGCGACGACGATCGTCTTCGCCGCCGCCTTGGCAATCACTTTCGCCAGCTGGTTCGTCGTAGAGAAAACGCTGTCCATCCATTCGATCACCACTAGCCGTCGTGAGCTGTTCTACTGGCTCGCAGTACTTTTCACCTTCGCGCTGGGCACCGCGACTGGTGACCTCGTTGCCGAGAGTTTCAATCTCGGCTTCTTCGTCGCGCTGCTGGTTTTCGCTGGCGCAATTGTGGCCGTCATCGTGGCCCACTTCGTCTTCCATCTCAACGCCGTGATGGCCTTCTGGATCGCTTACATCCTCACCCGCCCACTGGGCGCGTCGTTGGGAGACCTGCTCTCTCAACCGGTCGCTGATGGCGGGTTTGGGCTTGGTGCCACCGGCACGAGCGTGCTGTTTCTCGCCGTCATCGTAGTCTTGGTGATCGTTCTCACAGCGCGCGCCAAGAAGCCGAGCGTTCTCGTCGCCACCTAGGGCGCAGTGCCCGGCAGCACGTATTCGATGATCGCGCTGCGATGCGTGTCGAATTCCTTCACCTTGAGGTATCCGAGAGACACCAGTTCAGGCTGGGAGAGGGTGTCGACGGAATCTGTTCCGACGTACTCGACGAGCCAGAGCCGGTTTACCCCAGAAAATCGTCTCAATGTGGCAGCGTCACGCACGGAGTATGCGCTGTCGTACCAGCTGGTACCTGTGTCGTATGCGACATTCAGTGCCACGTCGTTGAGGCCCGCCCACGCTTCAGGATAGAGGTGGAGCGCGAGCCGGGGGCGGCGCGATGGTCTCACAACCTCATCGAAAACCACGCCATCACCGGGCAGGGCATGCGCGGCCATCACCGCACTGGTTTCGGCGTAATCGCTGTTGTTCTTTGAGTTGGGTTGGCGCTGGGAGAACCACGTTGGGGTAGCGCAAGCCACGACGACGACGAGGCCCAATACCAGGGCACTCTTGCGGCCGCGGATCAACCAATCGAGTCCAATCGCCATCAGAATTGCCGCCGCGGGGGCGCAGTCGGAGAGGTATCGACCGGTGTAGACGGGAACCAACCAGAACCCTCCAATGAGGATGGCGCCAGGGATGAGCAACCAGGTCGCGGCGACGACGTCGAGTCGCGGCAGAGGGGAGAGATCAGCCTTCGGAGAAACGTGGTGGCGCGTGAGGCGACGATTCCGACGCCAACCGAGGACGGCGGAGGCGAGGGCGCAGGCGATGAGCGTCCACGCGAGGGTGGCGAAGAGCGGTTCGCCGAACCACAGCGCCACCGTGAGGTTCCGGAAATTCAATTCGTTGCCGTGACTGAGGAAGGCAATCTGATTCTTTTCGCGGAGTGCGAAGACCATGATCGGGCTGGCGACCACAATGGCCACGGCTGTGCTGGCGGCCCAGCGTGTGAAGAACTGACGATTCGTTCGCACACTCAGTAAAACCACAGCGTGACTTATCGCGATGAGGATGAGGAAAAGGAAGCTGTAGATGCCGAAGGCGAGCAGCGCGGTATACACCACCCAGTGTCGGGCTGAGGGTTCGCGTTTCTCCATCATCGTCAGGAGCAAGAGCGTCAACCAGGCTGCAATCGCAGCCGCGAAGGCGTAGGAGCGAGCTTCTTCGCCAAAATACGTCACGCGGGGGATGACCATGCAGATAATCGCGGCAGCGATGGCGACCCTAGGCGAGCTCAGGCGCCGTGAGATGAGGGCCACCGCCGCAACTAACGCGCCAACAGCGAGCGCGCTGGGCAGCCTGACCGAGAACGGTGACGCGCCGACAAGTGAGACCCACGCGTGGAGGAACAGGTAGTAGGTTCCGTGCACAGCGTCGACGGTGCCGAGCATTGAGAGCAGACTCGGGATGCTGCGCGTGGCTGACATCACGCTGGCGCCCTCGTCTCCCCAGAACGAAGGAATCCACGATCCCGTTAGCGAAATGAGGGTTGCGATAGCCGCGAGCACTGGAACAGTTCTGTCGAAGGCTCGATCGCGTGGGCGTGGCGCCTGCGTTGTCAGGTCGTCGATTGAATCGGTTTTGTTTTCGCGCACTGGAAGCACAATTACCATTGGGCCAGTTCACCGTCGTGACACTCAGACAAGCCTAAGAATCAGCGAGGATTCACCAATGGAACGGTAAACGCGATAGCAGTTCCTGAGGCTGAACTGTCAATGACTAGGACGGTTCCGCCGTACTGCACTGCAGTCTCGCGCACGAGCGATAGTCCGATTCCCGAACCACTGGAAGCGATGCCGGAACCATCGGAGCGGGAACCGGAGTGGGCAAAGCGATCAAAGATTCGCGCGGGATCGATACCGTGAATTCCGGGACCACTGTCTCGAACAGAAACGGTGACTGCCCTCTTCTTCACCTCGACGGCGACTGAAACGACAGAGTGCGGGGGAGCGTACCGCAGCGCATTATCGATGAGGGCGATCGTGCAACGAGTGATGCTCACGGCCGGAACGAATGAGAAGGCGGGGTCGCTGGCGGTCAGCTCAAGAGCGATGTTCTTCTGGGTGGCAACAATAGTGAGCGCGCGGACGGCCTCCGCGACGGCTGGGGTGACCGCGACGGCTGTGTTTGCTGTAATCGAGTTCGCCCCGATCGCTGCGGAGTCGAGGAGGTCGTTGACGATGTCGATGAGTGATTTCGCATCCCGCCGTAATTCTGCGACTGCAACGGATGACGGATCACCGTCCGGCAACTGGCGTTGAAGAATTTGGAGCCGGGCATCGAGCACTGTGAGGGGGGTCCGAAGCTCGTGACTGGCATCGGCCACGAAATCGCGCTGAATGCGCAAGGCAGCCCCGAGTGGTTGGACGGCCCGACGGGTGACCAACCAACTCATGACTCCGGCCAGAGCGATGAGTGCTATTCCGAGGACGATCGCCCCGCGAAGAAGTTTCAGAGCCCCGACTCGTACGATGTCATTTGCCGGAAGTGGCTCAAGGCGCTCACTCGGCGAAATCTCCGAGAGGATGAACAGGAAGATGGCAACGATGCCGATAACGACGATGGCAGTGCAGGTTATGGCAATCCACATCCCGACCACTCGAGACGCGCGGCGAATAGCGCGGGCATCGCTGTCGCGAGCCGGTCTCACCACACGGCTCACGGCTGCCCCAAACGGTAACCCTCACCGCGAACGGTGAGAACGACATCGACGTCGGTCTTGCGCCGCAGGTAATGAACGTAGGTGTCGACGGTGCCCTTTGTGTCGTCGGCATCGAAGACCGCACTCAGAATCTGTTGCCGAGAGAACGTGCGTTTTGGTGATTCGGCGAGGAGTATCAGTAGCTCGTTTTCTTTCGTCGTCAAGAGGATTCGACCGTCATAGGGCGAGTAAATCGTTCGACTATCGGGGTAAAACTCCCAGCTTCCGATCGAAATGTTTCGTCCTTCGCCGGTGAAAACCCGGCGGATGGCGCGAAGTCTGGCGAACAACTCATCGAACTCGAAAGGCTTGACTAGGTAGTCGTTGGCGCCGGTGTCAAGACCGTCGACTTTGTCGCTCGTGGTACCGAGCGCGGTCAGGAGAAGAATGGGGGTGGTCACGAGTTTGCGGCGAAGAGCTTCGACGACAGCCAAGCCATCAAGCGAGGGCAAACGCCGATCGATGACCATGACCTCGAAGGAACCTTCGACACCGGCGGTGAGACCAGCTAATCCGTCGGCGACCAGCGTCACGGAGTAGGTCTCGCCAAGAACCTGGGCGATCATCGGGCCGAGTTGTGGGTCATCTTCAACCAACAAGAGGCGTGGACGCGCGGTGTGCTCAACGGGCATCGCAACCTCCTTGGTTGACGGCGGGTGGGCAGCCGGTAAACAGGTACTGAAGGATCCTAGCCTTCCTTAGTGTTTTCTTACAGCGTTGGGGAGATGGTACTGCTCTACGATCATTTCGATTGGACGAGGACCCAGCATGGATGTAACCATCGTTATCCCGACCTTCAATGAGGGTCCCAACGTCGCGGAACTTGTTCGACGCATTGGTGTGGCATCGACGGGTCACGACGTGAGCGTGATCTTCGTCGATGACTCGACCGACGACACTCCGAGTGAGGTTCTTCGAGTCGCCGCCGAGTCCTTTCTGCCGGTCCGACTGATCCACCGCAACGAACCGGTGGGCGGTCTTTCTGGGGCCGTGCTCGAGGGGCTCGCTGCGAGTGCGACCGAGTGGTGCGTGGTGATGGACGGCGATTTGCAGCATCCGCCGGAGCTTATTCCAGTGCTCCTTTCGAGCGGAATCGAGCAAAACGCTGATGTTGTTGTGGCCTCCCGCCATGTGGCCGGCGGCGCATCCTCCGGCTTGGAGAACCGTCTCAGGCACATCGTGTCATCCGGTTCCACAATCCTCACTCGGGCGATGTTCCCCATCAAACTTCGCAACGTGACAGACCCGATGACGGGATTCTTCGCGGTCAGGCGCGCCTCGATCGATGTCACTGCACTGCGCCCTCGAGGGTTTAAAATCTTGCTCGAAATTCTGGCGCGGCACNCCCTCGTCGTCGTCGAGGAGCCGTTTGTTTTTGGCAAGCGGATTGCCGGAGAATCGAAGGCCACCGTGCGTCAGGGGCTCTGGTTCGCGGCGCAACTCGCCGCCCTTCGTTTTGGTCGGTTGTCAGGTTTTGCCGCTGTCGGAGCGATCGGTGCGGTCGCCAACCTAGCGATCATGTGGGCACTCCAAGACCTGGGGGTCTGGTACCTAGTGGCGGCGATCGATGCAGCGGTCGTCACCCTCGTTGGCAATTTCCTCCTCGCCGAAAAGTTGGTCTTTCACGATCTTCGCGATGGAGTTTCTAGCGTCTGGGTTCGTTTCGGCAAATCGATGGCGTTCAATGGCGTCGAAACCGTCGTACGCACGGCACTGCTCTGGTTCATCGTTGAGGCACTTCCGCTGCCCAGCAAGCCCGTCTTGGGCCTATTGGTGCAGGCCGCACTCATCGGAGTCGGCTTCGTGCTGCGCTTCATCTACCACTCGCAGGTCGTTTATCGCCCAACTCGAACGGCGACGAAGCATGTGGCGACAGGAATCCTGCTTCGCCGAGCATTTGGAGGGGATGACGGGAATCGAACCCGCGCCATCAGTTTGGAAAACTGAGGCTCTACCATTGAGCTACATCCCCGCAGTGCCGTCTTATCGAACACCGGGGCCAGCCAGTCACCCTTGTGGGATGGCTCGCTTGCTACCGCTAGATACTGTACCGGACTTGGACGCTCATCAAAAACGCGAGGCCCGGGCATTGCCAGCGCGAATCAGACCCCCCGATCTCAGCTAGACTAACGGAGGTCGATTTTCGAATGAAGCTTCTCGTTCGAGAACCCGATCACTGATTGGCCCCGGGGCGTAGCTCAGCTTGGTAGAGCGCTCGGTTTGGGACCGAGAGGTCGCAGGTTCGAATCCTGTCGCCCCGACACTAGAACGATTCAGCAGAATCTCACTGCTGTTTCTGGCAACACCGAAATTGGCACCACCGTATTTCGCATCACCGTTTACCTGCACCAACAACATCAGGAGAAGCCACTCGTGAAGACCACGGTCGAAAAGCTCAGCCCCACTCGCGTGAAGCTCAGCATTTCCGTTACCCCCGAAGAGCTCAAGCCCAGCATCGAGCACGCCTACGAGCACATTGGCTCGCAGGTGAACATTCCTGGCTTCCGCAAGGGCAAGATCCCGCCGCAGCTCATTGACCAGCGCGTCGGTCGCGAAGAGGTTTTGAACCACGCCGTCAACGATGCTCTGGACAAGTTTTACCGCTTGGCGATCACCGAAGAGAAGATTCGCGCCCTCGGTCGTCCCGAAGCAGACATTGCTGAATTGCCGAGCACCAAAGATTTCTCCGGCGATCTGCTGATCAGCATCGAGGTCGACGTTCGCCCAGAGTTCGATCTGCCCAGCTACGACAAGCTGACCCTCACCGTTGACGCGGTCGAAGTGTCTGCTGACGATGTCAAAGACGAGTTGGATAACCTCCGCAGTCGTTTCGGTACGCTCGTCACCGTCGATCGCCCGGCCAAGAAGGGCGACTTCGCCCAGCTTGACCTCGTTGCAACGATCGGTGGAAACGAAGTTGACACCGCGAATAGCATCTCCTATGAGGTTGGCTCTGGCGAGCTCATCGACGGAATCGACGAGGCGCTTGATTCCCTCAGCGCTGGTGAGACGACCACGTTTGAGTCCGAGCTGCTCGGTGGTGACAGTGCCGGCGAGAAAGCTGAAATCACCGTCTCACTTCTTGCAGTAAAGGAGCGGGAGCTTCCCGAGGCTGACGACGAGTTCGCCCAGGTTTCCAGCCAGTTCGACACCATCAAAGAGCTCAAGGCTGACCTGAAAGAACAGATCGCCAAGTCGAAGGCCTTCGGCCAAGGCTCAGCGGCCCGCGACCAGATCGTCGATGAGCTGCTCAAGCTCGTGGAGATCCCCGTTCCGGCCAAACTCGTCGAAGACGAGGTTCACCGCCACCTCGAGGGTGAGAACCGCCTCGAAGACGAGACCCACCGCGCGGAGGTCACCGAGTCCAGCACCAAGACTTTCCGAACACAGATCCTTCTCGACTCAGTTGCTGAGAAAGAAGAGATCAAGGTCAGTCAGGATGAGCTCACTCAGTACCTTATTCAGGGCGCTGCGCAGTACGGCATGGAGCCGAGCGAATTCATTCAGGTTCTCGACAAGAACGGCCAGATCCCTGCCATGATCGGCGAGGTTGCTCGCTCCAAGGCCCTCGCCGTCATCCTCGACAAGGCGAAGGTTGTTGACACGAAGGGCAAAGCTGTTGACGTTTCGGCGTTCACCGCTGGTTTTGCCAATGAGGAGGGTGCCAACTTCGTTGAAGCCGTCGCCGGCGACCACGCAGGCCACGACCACGATGACCACGAAGGTCACAGCCACTAGAACTTAGTCGCACCACGAAGGGCCCGTCACGAAAGTGGCGGGCCCTTCGTCGTGGTGCCTCGAACGCTAGGCGGTGTCTGAGGCGTTTGCCTTGAGCCGGAAGAACCAGTTGACGAGGCGGACACGGCGTGTTTCGGAGCGGAGCAGGATGATCGCGAGGGNGGCGTTGGCGACCACGGGAAGCACAAGCACAGCGTCTATCCACTGAGTGACTCCGCCGGTATTGACCTGCAAGCCGGTAAAGGGCAAGAACCCGGTCACCACAACGAAGCCCAGCAGCGTGTGTGACCAGGGGAGCCCCAAGAATACGATGAGGATCAGGCTGATGGCGTTCAGAATGTAGCTGAGCTCCATACCCGTGAAGGAGCTTCTGTCGGCGGTGACATTGGTGAGCAGAGGGGCGATGGCGGGAAGGACTTTGCCGACCAGCCACAGCCCAACGGCAATTGCGGAAGCGGTCAGATAACTCACGAGCGCAATGCGGCTCCCGCGCCCCACGCGGAGTGTGGAGATTGCTGGTGCGTTCGCGGTGCGCTGCGCTGTCGTCGTGCCGTGCAGAGTCAAACCGATCATGGTCGAGGTGCCAGCGAGGGCGAGGGCGAAAGCGATCCCGAGGGGGCTCGTAAGATCTCCGACGATGACGCCGAGCCAAGCCAGTTGGAAGCCGTAGCTGATGGCGTAGAGCACGCCCGTAGGCCTTGGCAGGGTACGTTCGGCGAAGCTCGCAGGGCGGCGCAGCAGAAACCACCCGCTGAGAACCTGGGAACCGAGTTGCACAAAAAAGAACACAGCGATCGCGAACGAGAAGACGGTGCGATCGGTGCTGTTGCCCGAGGGGTCGGCGACGGGTTGTGTTGAGATCACCACGGTGGTCACCGCGAGCACGAACGGGAGAACAAGCCCAGGAATGAGGAGGCTGAACATCAGCCGATCGAAGAAACTGGGCAGAGATGGAGCGGGAGTGTTGCTGAGCGGCGTGTTGATCATGGCACCTGCCCTTCGTCGTTTCGCGTCGAAATGTCGGTTCTGCCCTTGAGCCGAAAGAACCAGTTGACGAGGCGGACGCGGCGCGTTTCGGAGCGAAGCAGGATGACCACGAAGGTGGCGTTGGCGATGACCGGAAGCAGCAGCACGCCATCCATCCAGGCTCCAATTCCCTCGGCGCCGGACTGCACGCCCGCAAAGGGCGCAAAAAGGGCGGCGATCACGAGACCGAGCAGAGTGTGCGACCAAGGGAGCCCGAGGAGCACGACAAGGGTCAGGGCGATGGCGGCCAAGTAATAGCTGAAGCTCAACCCGTTGAATGAGCTGCCATCGGAGACCGCTACCGGTAGTAGACGGGCGGTTAGGCACAGGACGACGGCATTCACCGCAAGGGCGAGGTAGCCGAAGAGGACGATTCGGGACGCGCGGCCGAGGGGGAGCGCCGCCACGGGAGTGCTTTCTCCGAGGCGCCACAACGCCTTCTTGCCCAGCAGACTCAAGCCGATCATCGTTGAAACAATCGTGAGAGCGAAACCAAAGGCAAGCCCGAGCGGGTTGGTGAGATCGACGAAGATGACACCGAGCCAGACCAGTTGGACGCCATAGCTGATCGCATAGAGCACACCGGTGTAGCGCGGAAGGGTGCGGTTGTAGAAGCTCGCGGGGCGGCGCAACAGAATCCAGCCGCTGAGTACCTGCGAGCCCAGCTGCACGAACAGGAAAACCGCGATGGTCAGCGCGAAGACACTGCGATCGGTGGTGTTGCCCGCGGGCCCGCTGGCGGGTTGGGAAGAAATTAGTGTGGCGGTCAACGCCAGCACGAACGGCAGGAGAAGGCCCGGCAGGAGAAGGCGGAACGTCAGCCGATCGAAGGCATGGGTAGAAACGGGTGCTCCGCTGGATGCGTCGGGCGCGTTCTCGGACACATCCTCGGGAAGAATCTCTGACAAAGGGTCTGATGTGGTGTGTGCCATGTTTCAAGCCTAGTCAGGAGGTGAGGGCCAAGGCGTAGTCGCGCACGGAGCCGTTGTAGGCGGGGAGGAGACTCGCGAGGGCGACAAGCGCGACGGATGCGGCTTCCCGTTCCTGCCCGCGGCTGGCCAGTGTCAACGCGAGGAAGGCCGCGCCGGGCGCCGTCCATTCGTCATCCGGATGCTGTGACAGAAGTTCGTCCAAGAGCGCACCAGCCTCGCCGAGTCGCTCCTCTCGAACGCCCGGTGCCGTCGCCACCGCGGCGAGGTTCCGCAGTGTGCTTGCCAACTGGATCACGGCTCGTGGCTGAGTTGCGCCATCCAACCCAAGCTCAATAGCTCGGCGGTACAGGGGTTCGGCCTCCACCTCAAGGCCCACATAATCCCGCGCGGACGCTGCCTCAAAAACGGCAGCGGCGTGGTTCTCGGGTTGTTCCGCGACGAGAGCATCAATCGCCAGAACCACGTTCTCGTCGGTCATCGCGTCGGCCAGAGCCCACACTTGTGAAACCCGAGCATTCCAGTTATCGGCCATGCAACCAGCCTAGGTGAGGTAGTGTTCGCGAACTTGGACTCTGCCTTGGGCGAACACAGCCATCTGGCGACCATCGCTCCGCTAGCGTGGACATACGCGATAACTGAAATGGAGCGCAATAATGGCCCAACCGGCATTGGTCAGCAGTATCTTCGACCAACTCCTCGCGGACCGCATCATCTGGCTTGGCTCAGAGGTGCGTGACGACAATGCGAACGAGATTTGTGCAAAGATCCTTCTGCTTGCAGCAGAAGACTCCAAGCGCGACATCTTCCTGTACATCAACTCTCCCGGTGGCTCGATCACCGCGGGAATGGCGATCTACGACACGATGAAATTCGTGCCGAACGACATCGTCACCGTCGGCATCGGCCTTGCCGCGTCCATGGGGCAGTTCTTGCTGTCCTCTGGTACGAAGGGCAAGCGCTACATCACGCCGAACGCGCGCGTGCTGTTGCACCAGCCATCCGGTGGCTTCGGTGGAACCTCCGCCGACATCCAGACCCAAGCGCACGTGATCCTCGACATGAAGAAGCGCATGGCTGAGCTCACGGCCGAGCAGACCGGCAAGTCGGTCGAGCAGATCCTGATCGACAACGACCGTGACAATTGGTTTGATGCGAAGGGTGCTCTCGAGTACGGCTTCGTCGACCACCTCCGTGAGTATGCTTCCGACGTCGTCGGCGGCGGCGGTACGGATGCGGACACCGGCGACAACGACACGAAAAAGAAGTAGGAACGACGATGGATAACTTCAACCTCACTGCTTCGGGCATTGCGCGCCAGAGTGCCGAAGCACGCTACATTCTGCCGACGTTCGAGGAGCGCACCGCCTACGGTTACAAGCGTCAAGACCCGTACGCGAAGCTGTTCGAAGACCGCATTGTCTTCCTCGGCGTGCAGATCGATGACGCATCAGCGGATGACGTTATGGCCCAGCTTCTCGTTCTTGAGAGCCAAGACCCGGACCGCGACATCGTGATGTACATCAACTCCCCGGGTGGTTCGTTCACCGCGATGACGGCGATCTACGACACGATGCAGTACATCCGTCCGCAGATTCAGACCGTGGTTCTCGGCCAAGCAGCTTCCGCTGCCGCCGTGCTGATGGCTGCTGGTACGCCGGGCAAGCGCCTTGCGTTGCCGAACGCGCGCATCCTCATCCACCAGCCCTCCACCGGTGACTCTGGCCGTGGCCAGGCATCGGATATCGAGATTCAGGCTGCGGAGATCTTGCGCATGCGTGGCTGGCTCGAGGCGACGCTTGCTCGTCACTCGAACCGCACCGAGGAGCAGGTCAACAAGGACATCGACCGCGACAACATTCTCAGCGCTGCTGACGCGTTGGAGTACGGCCTGATCGACCAGGTGTTGGAGTCGCGGAAGAACCTTCCGGCTCTCTCCGCGTAGTTCACAAACTCTCTACAGAGCGAAGGGGCGGCACCGTAATGGTGCCGCCCCTTTGTTGTTGGGGTTACTGGACTGAGTCCGTCGTGCTCCCGCCGTCGGTCGCGGTGTTGCCGCTCTTGCGACGAACCAGGTACAGGGTGATCCCGACTGCAAGGACTACTGCAAGGATGCCTCCACCGATCCAAAACGGAGTAGCGCTACCCTCGCCCGATTCGTTGTCAGTGCCAGCGGCGTCATCATCCCCCACAGAGACCGACATGGTGGGCTCTGGTGTCGGAGCGACAGTTGCCGGGCGCGAGGCCTCCGGTGCCGCAACACCGCAGACCGGTGCTGACGTGAGCCCCACGCTGGGTTCGAAACGGGCGTCGGGGGCCCACGTGAATGACACGGTGTCACTCACTGGGTGTCCATCGCTGGAGACAAATTGCCACGTCAGCAGGTAGTCGCCTGCCGCGCCCAACGAGGCTGGTGTCGATACCGTCGGTCCGGCAATAGTGACGCAGCCATCACCATAAAACAGGCCAGCGCCATCCGTCACTTGGAGGCCGAACCCGCTACCATCGCCGGCCAAATCGAGCAGGTTGGCGGCGCTCGTCACCGAGAACTCGGCTGGCAGGGTCGTGAGAGTCTGTCCCTCGGCGGGCGTTGACCCAACCAGGTAGTCGTGGGCGCTGGCTACCAAGGGCGTTGCCACAGCTATCAGAAAGCCTGCTCCCACGATCGCGGCGGTGCCAAACATCGTTTTTTTGCGCATGAAATTTCCTTCTCTCGTGCCGTCTGAGCGGCCTAATTCTTGTTGAGGGTGAAGCGGTGGGGATCGCCTAGGCGATTGAGCACACCGGGGGACCGCGATACAACAAGGCGGTGCGCAAGAGCCGGAGAATTCGTGGAGTGGGCGTCACGCCGCGGATCGGGGTTGTGCCCGAAAGGAGGGAGAAAATCGGTGCGGGGGTGACCCGCGCGAACAGCGAGCGGACAACGAGCCCGGTGAGTTGCAGAAGGCCCCAGAACGCTTTCTCACCGTGACGCAATATGGTGACGGCGAGCACGGTGGCGATAGCGTGACCGACCCACATCGCGGTGCTGGGGTGGGTCGGAACCATTCCCATCGCACCTGCTCCCATCGTGTCTGCACTGTTGAGCAGCGTGGGAACGAGATGGTTGTGAGTCGTCGACGCGGTCGTGACTCCGACTTCGGTCACCACTCCCGCCATCGCACCAGAACCGACGGTTCCGAAGAAGCCGTGAAAGGCGAACTGACTTGCCGCAATGGCCAGTGCCTGACGATGGGGCGAGAGGGCTTTGCCGGTGAGGGCAACGCAGACGAATCCCGAAAAAGTCAGCGTAAGTATGAGGGCGAGGAAACTGGGGCTAGCTCCACCAGCAAAAACGTGGCTCGTAGCGGCGAGGGCGGTGGCAAAAACCGCGGCAAACCAACCGCGAGCAAGCCGTGCCCACCGGGATGTCACAGGTTCGCCCTTCGATTGCTCGTGTTGGCTCTCCACTTTACGCCCGACCTCGAACACTATTTACCTCGCCACAATTTCGCCCGCAGTGCGCCACGACGCACACCCTGCGAGCAAGTGTCTGTGCTACGGGATAGGCTCGGTTGACGCATAACCCGCAGATTCTTGAGGAGGCTGAAGCATGGCACGTATCGGTGAGAGCGCTGACCTGCTCAAGTGTTCGTTCTGTGGCAAGAGCCAGAAACAGGTTCAGCAATTGATCGCGGGCCCCGGGGTCTACATTTGCGACGAATGCGTTGAGCTGTGCAACGAGATCATCGAGGAGCGCCTCGCCGAAGCTGGCGAAGAAGTGTCCAGCGAGTTTGATCTCCCCAAGCCGCGCGAAATTTACGCCTTTCTCGAAGAGTACGTAATTGGTCAGGTCGCCGCCAAGAAGGCGCTATCGGTGGCCGTCTACAACCACTACAAGCGTGTTCGCGCCCGCAACACCATCAGCTCGGTTGACGCCGTGATTGACGATGTCGAAATCGCAAAGTCCAACATCCTGCTGATTGGGCCTACCGGTTGTGGAAAGACCTATCTTGCCCAGACTCTCGCGAAGCGTCTCAACGTGCCTTTTGCGGTGGCCGACGCCACGGCACTCACCGAGGCTGGCTACGTCGGTGAAGATGTCGAGAACATTCTGCTCAAGCTCATCCAAGCAGCCGACTATGACGTGAAGCGTGCCGAGACCGGCATTATCTACATCGACGAGATCGACAAGATCGCTCGCAAGGCAGAGAATCCGTCGATCACCCGCGATGTTTCGGGTGAAGGTGTTCAGCAGGCACTGCTGAAGATTCTTGAGGGCACCGTAGCCTCGGTTCCGCCGCAGGGTGGGCGCAAGCACCCGCACCAAGAGTTCATCCAAGTGGACACCACCAACGTGCTGTTCATTGTTGCCGGTGCCTTTGCCGGCCTCGAGGAGATCATCTCTCAGCGCGCCGGCAAGAAGGGCATCGGCTTCGGTGCCCCGCTGCACAGCAAGGGCGACGAGAAGAACCTCTTCAGCGAGGTGCTCCCCGAAGACCTCCACAAGTTTGGGCTGATCCCCGAGTTCATTGGTCGCCTCCCCGTTGTGGCAACCGTCACTCCGCTCGATCAGGTGGCCCTCATGGATATCCTGACCAAACCCAAGAACGCCCTCGTTCGGCAATACCAGCGCATGTTCGAACTTGACGGTGTCGAACTCGAGTTTGAGGATGACGCTCTCGAGGCGATCGCCGACCTTGCCGTGCTGCGCCAGACCGGTGCTCGCGGACTTCGCGCAATCCTCGAAGAGGTTCTTGGCCCGGTCATGTTTGATGTGCCCTCCGAAGATGACATTTCGGCCGTAATCATCACCCGCGATTGCGTGCTGAATAACGCTCCGGCAACGATCGTTCCTCGGGCCAAGGTTCGCGCCGAGAAATCGGCCTAAGCCTTTTATCGAGTCAGCGACTGCGCTTGCGCTGTCGCGTTGGCGGCCTCAAGATCCCGACCTTCTTGGGTGTACAGATAGGCCAGTGTCAGCCAAGGATCAGCGTTCGTTCTGTTGAGGGAGATCGCGTGCAGTAGCTGTTTTTCGGCGCCGGGGAGGTTGCCCTCAAGGAGCATTACCNCCGCGAGCCGGTGGGCGATCCACGGTTGTTGTGGCATCAGAGCGGTGAAGTGCTCGAGAGTTGTGCGTGCCTGGACAAGGTCTCCGGCAGCGAGGTGAGCCGTTACCGATGCCTCGGCGGCGGGCAGGGAGTCGGGTGCCCGCACTAAGGCCGCGGTGGACCAGGTCACCGCCGGGCGGAGCGCATTCTTGTCACCCTTATCGAGGCGAGCCGTAAGAGCCTCAGCAGCGGTGATGCTGGTGTCCACGTCCCAAGGGCGCAGAGCGCCTGCTCGAGCAAATGAGGCAGTTGCGGTCTCAATATCGCCGGTGAAAGCGGCGATTCGACCGTCGCTGAGAGCAATCTCTCCACTCAGTGACGTGGCCACCAAGAACATCCAACACAGAACCACAGCGCTCACCGTTGGTCGAAACCAGGGTGTCGCTCTGGAGGTGATTCGCTCGAAGGCGGCACGGCGGTCACTAGCCTTCGCGCCGGCTAAGCCCCGAGAAGCGCTTGCGCTAGTGGAGACCAAGCTTCCGGTGAGGAGTGCCGCAAGCAGAACCGTGCCGGGGGACGTGACATGGGTCAACAACACGAGAACTATCGACAGCAAGGCCACCGCGGTGGAGACGGCCACATCCGTTTCAGATCCGCTACCACGCGTTTTTGCGAATATTGCCCTGACCAGAAAAATGATTCCCACGATCACCAGCGCCAGAAGTGCTGGGCCGCCGACCATGAGTGCTTGAACGAGAATGTTGTGCGGAGAGTCGAGGGTGATTGACTGCCCGATGCTGTCAAACCAGGAAGAGTCGTGCACGCTGGCAATCGCGTCCGAAAAGCCACTCGGTCCCACTCCCCAGACTGGATGGATAACGGCGAGGTGCAGACTTTCGCCCCAGATGAGGATGCGGTCACCGATTGTTGAGGAGCCGAATCCGCTTCCGCCCAGGAGTCGTGGCCCAAGAGCCGGCGAGAGCAGTGCGAGGCCAGCGAGCAGGCCGAGGGCAGCTGCGACAGCGCCCACCGCCACCTTCTTGTGAGTGCGCGCCAAAATTTCCCGCCCCCCGATCGCGGCGAGTCCGACTATCAGCGCGAGAAGACTAGCTCGCGAAGCAGCGATCAGCACCGTTGCCAAGCCAAAACCAACACCGCAGAAGGTCACGATGGTACTGCCCCGGAGGAACGGTCGTCGAGTTCGTAGCGCGGGAATGATGAGCAACAACACGCAGGCGGCACCGATGGCCCCCTGATCGGTAGCATTTCCGAGAAGTGAGCCAGGACGGGAGAGGTCCGAGGGCAGCGGACGAAGACCCCAAGATTCGAGAACGCTCACTGCGCCGATCAGGATGGACAGCGCGCCGATCGCCGTGGTGAAACTCCGACGTTCGGCGGCTATCGGTGACGGCCCGATAAGTCTCGCCCCGAGCCACAGTGCGAGAAAGTACGCGCTCGCAGTCACAATTCCTTCATAACGAGGCCAGCGACCAAAAATGGCGCTCAGAGGCATCGGCTCCGTCAGCGAAGCGATGATCGCAATCGTGATCGCTGCCAGAACAACTCCGACTGTCCAGCGAGGAAGGCGCCCCCGGGGCGCTACCCACGTTCCGAAGAGTGCTGCCACCCCCACCGCGAGGTCCTTGGGCAAGACCCAGCGGTCAAGGGCCGCCGGCCACAGCGCCGCGGTCGCCAAGACAGCGCACCACAACGCGACGTGCCACGCTGCGGCGGGCCACTGCCACGTCGGCCGTAGTGTCATCGTCTCCACCTCCTAGGTCGGAAATTTTCTTCCCTATGAGCAACGCCGCCCCCGGATTGATTGGGGGCGGCGTTGGCACTGATTATCGGGGCTTGCGCCGTCTGATCTAGGTGGCCGGGGCGTTCAAACGCACAGCGACCGAGTTAGCGGTGGAGTCCTGATATCCCGTGCGCCGCGCTGTGACAACGAGGCGGTACTTCCAGCCGCCGTGAACGACAGACGTGTTTCCTACCGCCATCACGAGCGTGTCGGNGTTTTCACCGACCAAGTTCGTCCACTGTGCTGCTGAATCTGTGCCGAGAGTCTGCCACTGGTAGTCGACGCTTCTGGTTCCCGTTGGCCAAGTGCCCGAGGTTCCGTGCAAGGTGTGCAACGATCCCCAGCTGAGCACCGTTGACGCGGTGGCGTTCGTGGTGCTGGTATCAACTTTGAAGGTTGGTACCACTGTCGCAACCGCCCCGATTCCGCGCACAATAGTCACCGAATTCGATTGCGTACTCGAGGAATCTCCGCTCGGATACGTTGCTTTATTGGCGGTGACCTTGACGCTAATCTCATCGAAGAGGTTCTCGGGAGNGGGGGTGTAGGTGACCGCGGTAGCGCCCGGAATGGTCCGTCCGTTCACTAGCCACTGATAACCGAACGTTGCCGCTGCGACATCCCACGTTCCAGCGTTGGCCGTCAGAGTGGTGCCCACGTTCCCGACCGCTCCGATGCTCGGGGCAGCGAGGTTCGTGACTGGTTGCGCGATCGCCGCTGACTGGTTCGCTGCGCTCGTGAACGCTGCATAGGTGAAACCAGTACGAACCGGAGTCACCACGACCTTGAGGTATTTGCCGAGATCGGCGGCTACGAGGGCATATTTTGAAGCGGTTGCTCCAACGATGGCGGTATAGGTGCCGCCGTTGGTGTTCGATCGCATCCACTTGTAGGTGAATGAGGTCGGCGTTGGAACCCAGGCACCGGTGCTCGCCGTGAGCGTGCGACCGACCCAGTAGTTGCCGGTGACCGTAGCGCTGTCGCCCATCGTGCCGACCGCTGACGCGGTAATGGCCTTCACGGCGCTGGCAACGGGGACGCTCGCGGTGAAGCCGTACTCCTTTGCGGTCACTTTCACCGATATGAACTTGCCAACGTCTGCAGGCACTGGTTCATAGGTGCTCAATGTCGCTCCAGAAATTGCAGCGGGTACCGCGCTGAGCGTTGCGGACTTGAACCACTGATAGGTGAAGGTCGCGCTGGCGTGGTTCGATGACGCACCCACTGTGATTGGCGAGCCCACAGCTCCGCTACCACCGAGCGCAGGAGTCCCGCTGACGAGGAGGCCACTGCCAACCCGAACAACATCTTCCACGGTGGTTGGGGCATAACCCGTTTTTGTAGCGGTCGTTCGTAGCAGCACGGCCGACGTTGAATCGCTGGGCGTAAACGTTGAACCATCTTGTCCTGGCAGCGGCGTAATATCGCCGGTCAAGGTGAGCCAGCTGTAGCTGATCGTTGCCCCGGTCGGACTCCAGGTACCTGGCCTCGCTGTATAGGTGCTGCCGGCCTTCGTGGGGGCAGCGGCCGTTGTGCGCGAAAGAGCGGTCGCGGCGACGATGGTGTAATACATCGCGTTGGAGGTGAGGGTGTTAGGCAGGTATCCCGCACGCTTGGCCGTAACGCTAACGCTCAGGGACGCTCCAACATCAGCGGCCTTGAGAACGTAGGTCGCCGCTGTCGCGCCAGCGATCGGTGATTCACCGCGAATCCAGCTGTAGCTGTACGTCAATCCACTGACGGAGTAGCTGCCGGGAGCGGCGGTCACGCTCTGGCCAACACTCACGGTGTTGCTGGCGCTCGGCGTAGCGGTGATTGCCGGATAACCGCCCTCGCCGAGAGATCCCGGTGAGACCGTTTCCGTGGCGGCCGTGGTGTAGCTGACGAGGCCTTCCGCGGTGATGCGGAGGCTGATGGCGGCACCAGCATCCCCGGGCGCCACCATGTATTGAGCAGACGCAGCGTTGGGAATTTCGCTGCCGTTTCTCAGCCACTGATACTCGAAGTTTCCTAGCGAGTTGTTCCAGTTCTCTTCAGAGTTATCGGACTGGAGCATTGAGCCGACGGCAAGACCGTTTGATCCTTCCACGACACTGATCACGGGAAGGGCATCGTCTCGTATCGCAGGATAAGCGGGGTAATCGGTCTGGGTGATGATGAGTTGCCCCAAATCTCCACCGGTTCCTGTTACCGGAGTGTCGTAGCCAATCTCGTAGGTGGTTACGGCGTTACCGACAACGGTGAACGTGACAGTGAGGGACGGGTCCCAGCTGTTGTCATTCAGTACCAGGCGATACTTTCCCGCTTCGAGATTGTGAATCGGAAAAGCGCTACTGAGGTCATTCCAGGTGGGCGCGAGCAGCGAGGAGAGGACCGTTTTGCCGTCAGTCGCCACGCGGTCTAAGGTGTAGCTTCCTCCACCGGCGGCGTCGCCATTCTGAGTTACCACCGTGGCGGTAAGGGTCGCTGCGGTGGAGACGAGGGCGATGTTCTTCCCCGTGAGCGCTGTCGCAACTACCGTCACTTTGTTGGTGTCAGCTGGGACGGTCGTACCGCCCAGATATCGGGTGCTCACCCGTCCCAGTGGGTCGAGGAATTTGAGCACGTACGTGCCGGGGGTCAACGCAAGACTGTAGTTACCGAGCGAATTCGTGATGACGGAGTCAAATCCGTCCCCTTGGGTGGTCGCCGATCCTGCAACGGTGCCGTTCCAGGGGTACGCGAAAACGGAAACGCCGGAGAGCTTCGCGCTAGCTGGTCCCGTCACGGTGCCGGAAACTTTGACCGTGGGGGCCAATACGGCGTTGGCCGTAACAGCCGCGTTCCACGGCACAATTGCTGGCGTTGTTGCTTGCCCGACGCTCGTGCTCACAGTGGCGATGAGAGCGCCGGAAGCATCGACGAGGCTCGCTCCGGACGCGCGGTTGTTGAAACTGACCGTGTAACTGCCTTGGGCGAGCCCGGGGATGGTGTACACCCCGCTCGTATCCGTGACCGCTTGCCCAAAACCGAGGTACTGGTTGGGGTTGTCAGGATTGACGCTGTAGGCAGAAACCTTTACACCAGCAAGGACTGTGGTGCCCTTCTTGATGGTGCCGGTGATGGAACCGATGGGCAGCAACACAATGTCGTGACGCAACGTTTGCCCCGGCTTGCCAAAGCTCAGCACTGAAGCGAGATTGATGTTGGTGGTTCCGCCGTCATATTGGCTGGCAAACTTCGCCGAAGCGGCCGAGGNGAGCGCATTGGTTGAGAAATACAACACAGCACCGTCTGGCACATCGGTGAGGGTGTACGTTCCGTTGCTGGCCGACACGGTTTTCGCGAGAACGCGGTTACCTCCCTGGTCGTCTTTGACGACTGCTTGGATTGTCATGTTCGCTTGGGCTACCAGAGCTGAATCAGTGACCTTGCCGGTGACGATGGAACTAAGGCCGAGCACTACCGTATCGACAGCGATCGGGCCACTGTCAGCGGCCGAGAGTGAGCCGAGTGGCAGCGCTAACGAGGAGTCAGCGTGGGTGGTCGGACTGCTGGCGCTATCGAGCGCTTCGGTGTGGAAGTAGACAGTGTTTGCTTTTCCCGGGTCGAGTCCGGTGAGAGTGTAACTACCATTTTCGTCAGTAATCGCGCTCGTCGAGGCGCAGTAGTCACAGGGGTAAAGCCCGTCGCTCACCTTCACTCCCACGAGAGGGTTATCCGAGGTGTCAGTCACGAGGCCCGTGATGGTGCCCGAGTGGTGCATGGTCACATCGCTCAGTCGCGGCGTTGCGTCACCGCTGACGACAACGACACGATCATTTCCCGCATCGGAATTAAAATACTGAGTGGTCAAGTAGCCGTCGTTGGAGAAGGAAAGCGTGTAATACCCCGGCTGCAGCCCCGTCAGGAAATACATGCCGTCAGGTTCCGTGGTCGCGGTAAAGTCCTGATTGTTTGACATGACAGACGTCTCGGAGTCGTAACGGGTCGCCGTGACGGTGACGTTGCCCACTCCGGTTTGCCCCGTGTTGTCGACGACAGCACCGCTCAGGCTCCCAGCCGCCTCGAGGGCGAAGTTGGCGTTCGCCTTCGTGTGGCTCGCCGTGCCCACCAAAAGTGCAATTCGCGGTGCCCGGTGCTCGGAATAACCACCGCCGTTCCACTGGGTTGCCGCCGCTGACTCGCCGCTGCCGCCATCTGCCGAAACGATGTACTTCCCGGGAAGGAGTTTGTTGATTGTGTAGTTCCCAGAACTGTCACTACTGGCATTGCCCGCAAGTTCGTTGTAATAACCCAGATCGTGATAGGCGGTGACCGTCGATTCAACTCCTCCACCGTCTCGACTGACGGTGCCGGTGATCGTAGCGCCCTCGTTGAGCGCAACGTTCTTGCCGGTCGCCGCCGCCCCGGCAGCGAGCACGATGTTGCTGGCGTCGGAGCTGCTCCACGCCGTGGTAGTGGTCGTGCTGTAGTACTCACTGAGCAGGTTCTCCGAGCCGTTGTACTGAACGTAGACGCTGTAGGTTCCCGCTGGCAGGTCAGCGATTGTGTAGGTACCGTTGGTGGCGATAAAAGCTCGACCATAGTTGCAGTTGAGGTACCCATAGATCGGCTCCGCCACGCACGCACTGATCCACGCATCGTTGGTGGTGATGGCGGCCCCATTAACCGAGGGTGTCAGTGAGCCCGTGATGGTCGCGGAAAGTGCGAGGTTGGCGAGGCTGAGGGGGAGCACCTGACCACCGTGAACGAGGACCGGTGTGTTGGTTAGAGCGTCGTCTGCTGTCTTTTGGTTGTTGTAGTACTCAGTGAGGTATTGCTTCGCCGCTCCGTCTGCCGAACTGAACTGCACCACGTAGGTGCCATCCGGGAGGCCGCCGAGCGTGTAAGCACCGGTACTGCTGGTGACGGTTTCCGTGACGGTGTCGTAGTAGGAGTAATCGAATTGAGCGTTGTACCGCTGAACTTGGGCACGAACCGTGATTCCGGCTAGCGCTTTCGCGGTTACGCTGCCCNCCGCCGTGTCTTTCACCGTCCCTGAAATGGTGTTCGACAGCGTCAACTGCATGTTCACACCGATTTGATCGGCGCCGTCGACGACAACTGGGGTGGAATCCGCGGCGGTCAGACCTTGGGCGTAGTAGACGGTCTGATACTTGACGAGCGCGTCGTAAGGCGAGTCGAATCTGATGGCATAGGTGCCGGAGGCCAGGGCGGGAAAGCTGTAGTTGCCCGACGCGTCGGTCGTCGCCCACGCGACAGTGTTGTAGGTCGCTGATTGGGTGTCATAGAGCTCAGCGCTCACAAAAATGTTTTCGAGCTTCGCTTGTTGCGAGTTCGTCACGGTTCCGGCCACGGAATTACCAACGACGAGCGACGCGTCGATGCCTATTACGTCCGCGCCACCGGAGACGGTCACTGAGGTCGCTGTGCCTTGGTTCGGTTGGTTCGGGTACCACTGGTCGATATAGGCCACCGGTGGGTTTGACCCGGCGGTGAACTCGATGCTGTAGTCGCCGTCGGCAAGGCCCGGGAAGGTATAGAGACCGCTGGAGTCGGTGGTGACGTTGGCGCTCCAATTCCACTGTTGGCTCCCCGCGTCCCACAGATAGGCAGTAACGCTGATGCCTACGATGGGTGCCTGGCTCACATCCGTGACTGTGCCGCTAATGCTGCCGCTAATGCTGCCGCTGGTCGCACTCGGTGTCGCCGTGCCCGCCGCTTTCGCACTGGTGGCTGCAAACTGGGCTCCCGTGACCGCTAGAGCAGCGATGAGGATTCCCGCGCCGATCGTCGTCAGCTGCCGCAGTAGTCGTGTCCAGCTTCGAGAAATGATTCTGGCGGGCTGGACGCGAGGCGAGTTGACAGGCATGGATTCCTCAATGGTCGGAAAATGAGCGAAAACACTCAGCAGTGCGTCATAACCTACTGCGAAATTGTCTCAGTAGCGATCCCACGTTAGGGAAAATTGTTCGTATTTCCGAAAAACGATCTGTCTACCCCGCGAGGAGGGCCGAGATGATCACCGAGTCTTTCGGGGATGGTTAGGCTGGTGGCTTATCGACGAAGGGGTGAGCATGGTCCAGCCAGTGGGAGCAGGAATTGTCGGGGCGATCGCCGGCTTTGCCACCTCATTCGCGCTGGTGATTGCCGCCCTGCGCGCTATGGGGGCCACCGCTACCCAAGCATCCTCCGGACTCCTCGCACTCTGCCTTGTCATCGGATTGCTCAGCATCATCGTCACGCTGTGGTTGCGCATCCCCGTGTCACTCGCGTGGTCAACGCCGGGGGCAGCGCTCCTGATTGCGGCGGGTCACAACAACGCCAACTTTGCGGCCGCCGTGGGCGCATTTGTCGTGTGCGCACTCCTGATCGTGCTGTGTGGCCTGTGGCCAGCGCTTGGGGCGTTGATCACTCGAATACCCCGGCCGATCGCGAATGCAATGCTCGCTGGAATCCTCTTCCCCATCTGTCTCGCACCCGTGCAGGCGACTGTGGAGGCACCGTTACTCGCCCTCCCCATCATTGTGACTTGGCTCCTGCTGGCAAGGTTCGCTCCCCGCTGGGCGGTCCCGGCAGCAATGATCGTGACCGTCATTGTGATCGTGGTCTCGGTGAACGCTACTGGGGGCGCGGGGTGGTTCACCGGCGCGATGCTGGCACCTCACCTCACGTTCGTTGCCCCGGTGTTCGACCCGCTCGTGATTCTCAGCGTCGGTGTACCGCTGTTTATCGTGACCATGGCAGGGCAGAACGTGCCCGGCTTCGCCGTCATGAACACCTACGGGTACGTCGTGCCTCACCGCGCGGCCTTCCTCGGCACCGGATTCGCCTCGACGGTGGCAGCACTGTTTGGCGGGCACGTCATTAACCTGGCCGCGATCACGGCCGCGATCATGGCCAGCCCCGAGGCGGGTGCCGACACAACGAAACGGTGGCTTGCGCCTTTCACCGCCGGAATCGGCTACCTTGTGCTCGGGTTAGGGGCAGGGGTCGCTACTGCGCTCGTATCGGCTTCCCCACCGATTCTTATTGTTGCAGTCGCGGGGCTCGCCGTGCTCGGCACCCTGATCAGTTCGCTCACGTCGGCCTTTGAGCAGCCGGCACACCGCGTTGCCGCCGCCGCCACCTTCTTGGTGGTTGCCTCAGGAGCAGTCGTCCTCAACATCGGTTCTGCTTTTTGGGGACTCCTGGTCGGCGGCGCAATTATGGCGTGGCTCAGGCCTCGCCGAGCAAGCCCCGACGGTTCAATAGCGGCTCGATGACCGCATCTCGGCCGCGGAAATCGCGGAACGCTTGGAGCGGATCCTGTGAGCCACCCACCCCGAGAAGCAGGTTTCTGAAGCGGTCACCATTGGCGCGCGTGAGGCCACCATTGTCGGTGAACCACTCCACGGTGTCGGCATCGAGAACCTCGCTCCAGATGTAGGAGTAGTAACCGGCGTCGTAGCCTCCGGAGAAGGTGTGCGCAAAATAGGTGCTGGCGTAGCGGGTGGGGACAGCGGGGTTGTCGAGCCCGACCGAGGCGAGGGCTTCCGCTTCAAACTCGGCGACGTTGGAAATCGAGGTGTCGGCGGTGATCGCGTGCCAGGCCTGGTCGAGCAAAGCGGCCGCGAGATACTCACTCGTGGCAAATCCCTCATTGAACGCCGAGGATGCCTTCAACTTCTCGACCAGTTCCTGCGGCATGTGCTCTCCGGTCTCGAAGTGCACGGCATAGTTGGCCAGAACCTCGGGCCAGAGCATCCACATCTCGTTGACCTGGCTCGGAAACTCGACGAAGTCGCGAAACACGTTGGTTCCGGCGAACTTCGGGTAGGTCACCTGAGCGAGCAAGCCGTGCAAGGCGTGGCCAAACTCGTGAAAGAGGGTATTCACTTCGTCATAGGTGAGCAACGTGGGGGAGCCCGCAGCTGGCTTGGGCACGTTGAGGTTGTTGACCACCACGGTCGGATTCCCCAGCAACCGGTTCTGCGAAATCAGCGGGTTCATCCACGCGCCGCCCCGTTTCGAATCGCGCGTGTAGAGGTCGTAGACGTACAGTCCAACTGGCGAACCGTCTTCATTGCTGACCTCGAATACGCGCGCGCCTGGGTGGTACGCGAGGAGGTCGGGGCGCTCGGCAAAAGTGATCCCGTAGAGCGCAGTGGCGGCAAAGAATACGCCGTCGATCAGAACCCGATCCGCTTCAAAGTACGGTTTCATTGCCGCGGTGTCGACGTCATACTGCGCCTTACGGACTTTCTCGCTGTAGAAAGCCCAGTCCCACGATTCGAGAGCGAAGGCGTCACCAACCTGCGCTTGAAGTTTGTCCTGTTCGTCACGAGCGTTGCGGGCGGCGATCGGAGCAAGTTTTCCCAGCATGGCAAAGACCGCTTCAGGATTCTTGGCCGTCTCATCGGCGGTGACCCAGGCTGCGTGGCTCTCGAAGCCAAGTAGTCGAGCACGCTCGGCGCGAAGGCGGGTGATTTCGATCACGAGAGCCGTGTTGTCGTTTTCGTTGCCACGAATTCCCCGCGAGCGGGATGCAGTCATGATCCGCTCGCGAGAAGTGCGATCGGTGAGGGCTGAGAGGAACGGATGTCCGGTGGGGAGCACAAGCGTCACGAGATAGGAGCCACTGAGTCCCCGTTCGTTGGCGGCCTCAGCGGCAGCCGAAATTTCACCCGCTGTGAGGCCGTCGAGCTCGGCGACATCGGTGAACACCACGGCAAGGTCGTTCGTATCTGCCAGAAGGTTCTTCTCGAACCGAGTGGTGAGGCTTGAGAGCTTCTTGTTGTAGTCCCGCAGCGAAGCCTTGTCTTCTTCATCCAAGCTGGCGCCCGCACTGGTGAATTCGTCATAGTAACGCTCCACGAGGTAGAGCGATTCGGCATCGAGACCGCGGTCCGAGCGGTTCGCGTGCACCGCTGCTATGCGGGAGAAAAGAACGTCATCGAGCGTGATGGCGTCAGAGTGAGCGGCCAACAACGGTGCGAGCGTTTCCTCAAGCTGGTTCGTGAAATCGTTGCTATCAGAGGAGCACTTATTGAAAAAGACGGTGGAGACCCGTTCGAGCAGTTGACCACTTTTCTCGAGCGGGATGAACGTGTTCTCGAATGTCGGTTCGGCGGCGGAACCGGTGATTGCGGCGATCTCCGAGAGTTGGTCGACAAAAGATTTTTCGAAGGCCGGAAGGTAGTGCGCGTCAGTGATTTCTCCGAAAGGAGGAAGGCCGAATGGCAGGGTGCTCGGTTCAAAAAAGGGGTTTGTCATGCTTTCNCCCTACGCGGGTGTCGTGCGGCCGGGCGGTTGCGGTCGTGACCGTCGTGCACGGAGCGCTACAACGGTCAGTAACGCGAACGCTACAGCCTGAGCGGGCACGGTGATCAGGCTCAGCAGCCGTGAATCCGGATAAAGCCAACCGGCCAGGGCAGCCCCGGTGAATGTTCCGATTCCCTGAAACGCAGCAAAAATACCGTACGCGGTGCCAAGGCGGCGAATGGGGACAAGGTCCGCGACCAGAGCCTTGACCGTCGAATCCTGAATTCCGGTCGCCGCTCCCCAGAGGACAACTCCCACAACCACCGCGGGCAGTGCGACTGACAAACCGAGTAGCGGCACGCCGGCGGTGAGCACGGGGACGACCAGTAGCACCGAGCCACCTATCCGGTCGTAGATCCACCCGGTGCCAAGCGCGGCGGCCGCGGCAGCGAACATCCCGGCGGCAAAAATGAGAGGGATAGCGGGTAGTGCGACGAGGGAGGCATCGGTGAGGTGGAATGAAATGATTCCGAAACCGACAAGGCCGAGAGTGCTCAAACCGCTTGCTACCGAAAAAAGAAAGAATGTTGCCGACAGCTGGTCAGCACCGCGGCGCGAAGGCGAGGTGTCATCGGTGACGGTCCGCGCCGAAAGCGGTATCGGTGCTTCCGGGGCATAGGAACTCGGGTCGGGAACCCGAAAACGGAGCCAGAGCAAGACAATCAGCGCGATGACTGCTGGAATCNCCAGCGCGGCGAAGGCCGACCAAAGCACTCCCGTCGCCGCAATGATGGCGGCCACAACCAGGGGCCCTGAAAAGGAACCCACTTGATCGAAAACCTTGTGAACGGCGAAACCATTTCCTTTGCCCACGGCACTCGCTGGATAGGACAGCAGGACGGTTTTGGCAGGGCTCCGAATTGCCTTGCCTGCGCGTTCCGTAATGATCAGGGCAGCGGCAATGACCAGCCCTACCGCCCCGAGAAATGGTGTCGTGGCGAGAAGTGGAACGCTCACAGCGGTTATGGCGTAACCGGCGATAGCAAAACCCCAGTACCGATGAGTCCGGTCGACCGCGGGCCCCGAGTAAAGCCGCAGCATGAAGCCCAGCGCTTCTGCGGTGCCGGTCACCAATCCGACAACGACCGCAGTCGCGCCCAGTTGCCGCAGTAGTGGGCCCGCCAGCGAGGCAGAACCATCGGCAACGAGGTCGATAGCGAGACTGACAACGCCAAAACCGACAACAACCCGCCACGCTGACCAACGAGGTAGTGGTTTCATGGTGTCGCTCCTGCCTCGGTAAATGCGGCAGTCAGCTAGGCCCGTTCATACTCCACAGTGACTGTGCCCTCTCGGGATACCAGAATTGTGGTGCCGTCGTCAAGAGTCACAACCGGCCGAGATTCCAACCAGGTAAGGGTCCAACGCCAGGCATTGGTGTCCACCTCTGCCAATTGGGCCTCGACGTCGTGGATGGCCAGCACCACCGTTGGGGTCAATCGACTGGGAGGTAGGTCACCAACGGCCCAGCGGGTGCCGAGTTGCATCAGGTTTCCTTCTCGTAGGTGATCCAGGTCTTTCTGTTCGCAACCCGGTCGTAAACGCGCTGAGCGGTGACGTTGTCGGCGGCGGTGATCCACCGTATCGTTCCCCCACCGTGGGCTATCGCGTGCTGTTCGAGAGCTGCGATCAAAGCGGTTCCCGCTCCACCGCCCCGTGCAGAAGGCTCAACGTACAGGTCATCGAGGTACCAGCTGGGGCCAGCGGTGAAAGTGTCCGGTTGCTCTCTGAACAGGGCGAAACCGATGACAGCGTCATTCTCGACCGCGACCAGCGCGTTTGATGGGTGTGCCGAATCCATCAGCCACTCCCAGACCCCATCAATAATGGGGGCGTCGAAACTGGTCTCATAAAACACGCCGTAGTCGGTGAAGAGACGCGCCCAAGTCTCGCGATCCGGGTTTTCTACGGGGCGCACAGTGACGGTCATACTGTTTCCTCTCCTGACGTTTCGGGCTGTTCAGCCAGAACAATGTTGGTAACGGAGACATCCGGGGCCTCAACGAAGTGTGCAGTGGCGATGCGACCGACGGCCGTGAGATCACCAATCGCTTTTTCGAGGAGTGCTGGCCCTGAAATGGTGGCGCTAACCACCTCGGTCTTTTGGGAGGCTTTGGCATCAGTCTTGGCCCGGCGGATGCCGATGAGTGCCTCACTGACGATGCCGAGCAGTCCGCTAGGTGTAGTGCGCCCGCTCGGAGTTGGCCACGCAGCAGTGTGGACGGAACCGTCATGAGTCCAGCTCCAGACCTCTTCGGTCGCGAACGGGATGAAGGGTGCAAATAGTCGCAGCAACACATCAATGCTCTCGCGCAGTGCCAGAACAGCGCTGGCTTGCCCTTCTGGCCCGGATGCACCGTACGCACGTTCCTTGACCACTTCGAGATAGTCATCGCAGAAGACCCAGAAGAACTGTTCAGCGGTCTCCAACGCCTTGGCGTGGTCGAACTCGTCGAAGGCGGCCGTGGACGCGCTGATCACGCGGTCGAGTTCTGCCAGCAGGTCGAGGTCGAGGGCATCAGTGATGGCAGCGGTTGCTCCGCCTTCGACCGTGGCACCGGTGGTGACCTCGGGGAACGAGTAGACGAATTTCGCCGCGTTCAAGACCTTGATGGCGAGGCGGCGCCCAATCTTGATTTGCTTCGGATTCTGGGGGTCGAAGGCAGCATCGGTTCCGAGGCGGCTGGAAGCAGCCCAGTAACGCACGGCATCGGATCCGTGCTCTTCGAGCATGGCCGCGGGGGTCACAACGTTGCCCTTCGACTTGGACATCTTCTTGCGGTCGGGGTCGACAATGAAGCCGGAGATTCCGGCGTTGTGCCAGGGAACGACGCCGTGCTCCTGTTCGGCTCGAAGAACGGTCGAGAACAACCAAGTGCGGATGATGTCCTGACCCTGGCTGCGCAAGGAGTAGGGGAACACGAGGTCGAAAAGCTCGGGGTCGGTCTCCCAACCACCGGCAATCTGCGGGGTGAGGCTGGAGGTCGCCCAAGTGTCCATGATGTCGACTTCGCCGATGAAGCCTCCGGCAACACCGCGCTGGTCTTCGGTGAAGCCCGCTGGCACGTCGGACGCGGGGTCAACAGGCAGGAGGNCTTCACTGGGCACGATGACGGCACCCTTTTCACCCTCGGTATCGAGTTCGTACCAGACCGGAATGGGCACGCCGAAGAATCGCTGGCGGGAGATCAGCCAATCGCCCGTGAGGCCCCCCACCCAGTTCTCGTAACGCACGCGCATGAACTCGGGGGTGAAGTTGACCTCGTTGCCGCGTGCCAGCAGGTTCGCGCGGAGCTTCTCGTCGCGCGCACCGTTCTTGATGTACCACTGCAGGGTGGAGATGATCTCCAACGGCTTATCGCCCTTTTCGAAAAACTTCACATTGTGCACGATGGGTTTCGGCTCCCCGATCATTTCGCCGCTGGCCTTCAGAAGCTCAACGACCTTCGCCTTGGCGCTGAAGACGGTCTTGCCGGCAAGCTCCGCATAGGTGGCGAGGGCGGCCTCTGAGCTGATCGCTTCGGGGGCATCCGGCACAATTCGACCGTCGGCACCGATGATGGTGCGATTGGGGAGGTCGAGCTCGCGCCACCAGACCACGTCGGTGACATCACCGAAGGTGCAGATCATCGCGATGCCTGAACCCTTGTCGATCTGAGCAAGGTGGTGTGCGAGCACAGGGACCTCTACGCCGAAGAGGGGAGTGGTGACCGTGGTACCGAACAAGTGCTGGTAGCGCTCGTCATCGGGGTGCGCCACTAGGGCAACGCAGGCGGCAAGAAGCTCGGGACGAGTCGTTTCAATCTCGACCGTGCTGCCGTCGGGCTTGTGGAAGCTCACTCGGTGGTACGCGGCGGGCTGTTCTTTGTCTTCGAGCTCGGCCTGAGCGACCGCGGTGCGGAACGTGATGTCCCACAGGGTGGGCGCCTCAGCTTGGTAGGCCTCCCCACGCTCGATATTGCGGAGGAAGGCGCGCTGGGCGGCGCGCTGGGCGTCGTCACCAATGGTGCGGTAGGTCTGGGTCCAGTCGACGGAAAGGCCCAGCATGCGCCAGACATCTTCGAACTGCTTCTCGTCTTCGACGGTGAGGCGCTCGCAGAGTTCAATGAAGTTGCGGCGAGAAATCGGCTGCTGATCGGCAGCCTTCGAGCTTGCGTTATCGCCACCCTCCAGCGGGGGAACAAAACCTGAGACGTAGGGCAGGCTCGGGTCGCAGCGCACACCGTAATAGTTCTGCACACGCCGCTCTGTGGGCAAGCCGTTGTCATCCCAGCCCATCGGGTAGAAGATGCTCTTGCCGAGCATGCGCTGGTAACGCGCGATCAAGTCCATGTGGGTGTAGCTGAAGACGTGCCCGATGTGGAGTGAGCCGGAGGCCGTTGGCGGCGGAGTATCGATCGAAAACACAGCGTCGCCACCGCCGTTGCTGGCGGCTTTCGCTGCGAGGGCTTTGGCGCGATCGAACCGGTAGACACCGTCGGTTTCCCACAATTGGCCCCACTTGGCCTCGAGGCCTTCGAGTGCGGGCTTTTCAGGAATTGTCGACATGGTCGTGCTCCGGTTCACTTTGTGCGGCACCGTGTCTGAGGTGAGGTGCCCAGTTGTAGAAGTAATTCTAGCTGGGCTGTCGCGCGTCGAACGCTCGCTGGTAGCCGTCGCACAGTGGGCGCAGTGCCGCCTCAAGGTGGGGCGCGAGAGGACCACGACTGGTGCCCGACTGAGCCCAACTGAGGGCAGCTGCGACCGTGGCGCCGAGGGCCGCGAATGCTGCCGCCGAGGCCAGCAGGTGCGCCGACGCGTGCAGGTGCACCGACGCCTGCGGGTGCACAGACGCACGGGCGTCATTCGCTCCGTCGTTTGCGCTGAGACTTCGCGCGATGAACTCGGCGATGACTCGAGCTTCGGCCTCCAACCGCACCATGGCTGATGCCTGGAGTTCGTGAACGCTGCCAATCATTGAGTGGTGGGTGAGCGCCCACGGCACCCGATTCGGCCCGAACTGAGTTGCGGCCTCCAGGAGGGCATCGCGCACAGCTGTCATGGCCGGAGCACTCGCACGCTCTGTGCGAAGGCTGGCACGTAGTTCGACGAAACTCTCGTCGAGGTCGACCCAGAACACGTCGCTCTTACTTGGAAAATAGTTAAAGAATGTTGCACGGCTGACGCCAGTGCGCTGAGCGATCGCATCGACCGTGGTTCCCGCATAGCCGTTTTCCAGAAACAGTTCAAAAGCTGCTTCTTGGAGCATCTCTCGTGATGACGAGAGTGGCCGACCTCGCGTTGGCTGGGGTGCCATAAAAATTCTCTCGGCGATCTTTGTCGTTGTCGATGATTTTTGTACTGAGTCTAAGTATGTAGGATTACCTCGTACCCCCCCAATCTTTATGAAGCAGAGAGACCAGCAACCGATGCCTATTCGTACGACTTCGACCAGCCGGATTGGCGGTGCCATCGCGGCACTCGCTGTCGCGGCACTCGTGATGACGGGCTGCGCCCCCGCAACCACCACCGAGCAGACCCTCACCGTCGCAATCGACGGTTCGACCCTCAGCGCCGGCAAGATGGACATCCACTCCAGCCAGATGGGGGTCACAGCCCTTGTCATGCGCAACACGTTCGACTCCCTCGTTTCCGAGAAAGCTGACGGAACCTTCTCGCCGTGGCTGGCAAAGTCGTGGAAGTTGTCGGACGACCAGTTGCACTACACCTTCGTGCTGCGCGACGACGTGAAATTCACCGACGGTGAGCCATTCAATGCCGCGGCCGTCAAAGCCAACTTCGATCACGTTGTCGCCCCGAGCACCGCCTCCGCGGAAGCAGCGAGCATGATCGGTTTCAGCGCCGACGGCGGTGCCTACCTCAACACCAAGGTGGTCGACGAGTTCACGGTGCAAGTGAACTTCACAACCCCATATTCACCATTCCTTGCCGGGGTGAGCGCCGTCCAACTCGGGATGTACTCACCCAAGGTTCTTGCTGCCAGCGCCGACAAGCTCGCCACCGGTGGACCCGACGTCACCGTGGGTAGTGGCCCGTTCATCCTCAGCACCTACACGCCAGACCAAGAATTGGTCTTCACCCCGAACCCCGACTACAAGTGGGCCCCAGAGGGTGCCACGAACAGCGGTCCGCCAACACTCACCAAGCTCACGATGCGCCTCCTGCCCGAAGCATCCGTTCGCGCCGGCGCCCTCGCCAGCGGCGAAGTTCAGGTCGCCACCAACGTCACGCCGAGCACCGTCTCCACACTCGGTGACAGCACGAGCGTCAACTCGATTGAACTTCCCGGCATTCCCTACGCGCTGTACCTCAATCACACCAACGGTGTTTTTGCCGACGTGCGCGTTCGTCAAGCCTTCGAGCTGGGCTTCGACGTGGACTCCGCGGTAAAGAGCATCTTCTTCGGTCAGTTCCCCCGCGCCTGGAGCATCCTTGGCCCGACCACCCCAAACGCCTATGACAAGAGCCTCGAAGGGACTTGGCCATTCGACCAGACCAAGGCCAACGCCTTGCTGGATGCCGCTGGCTGGACCAGCCGTGATGCCGACGGTTACCGCACCAAAGATGGCAAACGTCTCAGTGCTGACTGGGTTGCCTGGACCCCCATCTCCGACGACAACGCGAGCCTTGCAACCGTCATTCAGTCTGACCTGAAGAAGATCGGTTTCGAGGTCATTCGGGAACCACTGGAGCCCGCAGCCTATAACGAGCGTTACGGTGCCGGAAGCTTCGACATCACCGACTGGAGCAACTCCGCCGTTGACGCTGACATCCTGCGTCCGCATCTGCACACCGGTGGTTTCCAGAACGCCTCCCACGTCAGTGAGCCGACGGTGGATGCAATGCTGGACAACGCGTTTGCTGCCAGCGATCCGGCGGTCCGTGCCGGGTTCTATGCCGACGTTCAGCAGTGGAACGCGAAGAACATCGCCATTGTTCCGCTCTACGTTCCCGCGGCCATCACCGCCTCGGGACCAACGGTTAAGGGTTTGACCTTCGACCTGCAGGGCCGCCCCAACTTCGCTGGAGTTTCAATAAGCTCGGCTCAGTGACCTCCAGTTCCCCCACGCNCCCTCGTGCACGCCGATACGGCCAAGCAGCCCTCTGGTTGCTTGGCCGTATCGGCGGTTTGCTGGTTGTGGTGTGGGGAGCTGCCACGGTCGGTTTCATCGCGCTCACCTTCATCCCCGGAGATCCGGTTGAGGTGATGCTGGGGGTGCAGGCGCAAGTGAGCGAGCAGGTCAAAGAGCAGATTCGTCTCGACTGGGGCCTTAACCTTCCCCCGATCGATCGGTACTTTCAGTACCTTGGGCACCTCGCCACCGGAGATCTCGGCACGTCCTACCAACTCCGGCAACCGGTCGCCGAGGTCATTGGTTCGCAATTGGGCGCGACGTTCGCCCTGACATCCCTCGCCCTGCTGTTCGCTGTGCTGGTTGCAGGTGCGGCAGCGGTGCTTGCGCGTGGGCCGCGAAGCAAACGCGTGATCTCTCTTCTGGAACTCGGCGTGGTTTCTTCGCCAACTTTCTGGACCGGGCTCGTACTAATCGCGGTCTTTGCGTTCTGGCTCCGCTGGTTTCCTGTCGTCGAAACCGGCACCTTCCGCTCCCTGATCCTCCCGGCCGTCGCCCTCGCACTGCCGGTTGGTGGGATCATCGCCCAGGTGCTCCGTTCCGGGTTGGATGCCGCTGCAGCCCAGCCCTTTGCAACTTCCGCCCTCGCCAGGGGCCTAAGTCATAGGCGGCTCCTCACCCGCCACACGCTGCGCCACGCCACCGCCGACAGCCTCACCCTCACCGGCTATCTTGTCGGGAGTCTCGCCGGGGGTGCGGTCCTTATCGAGACTGTCTTCGCCCGCCCCGGTCTCGGTCGGGTCACCCTGCGAGCAATCATCGATCGTGATCTGCCGGTCGTATTAGGAATAATCGTGCTCGCAGCCGTGGTTTTTGGCGTCCTAACCATCATCGTTGATGCGCTGTATCTGCTCATTGACCCTCGGCTGAGGACTGCGCACCGGAGTGGATCGTGACGAGTGTGGCTCGGCGGGAGCCAGGCGAACAGCAACGAAGGCGTCCGCGCTGGAGCGTCATCGTTGCGGCGGCATTCTTGTTGATGCTCGTCACAGCTGCAATTGTGCCGACCCTGTTCACGACAGTGGATCCGTTTCAGGCAACCATCGCCAATGCGCTCCAGCCCCCCAGCGCGGGGCATCCTTTTGGCACCGACCAGTCGGGTCGTGACCTGTTTTCACGGGTCATTTTCGGGGTGCGAACGTCCCTCCTCATCGCCATCACCGCGACCGTGCTCGCGGTTGTCCTAGGGATGCTGGTGGGCACCATCGCCGGACTTGCGCCGCGTGCCCTCGACGGGGTGGTCTCCCGAATTCTGGACATCGTTTTGGCGTTCCCCGAATTTCTTCTGGCGCTGCTCACCATCGCAATTCTGGGACCGGGAATCACCAGTCTTGTGGTGGCGATAGCGCTCGCCGCAATGCCGGTCTACGCGCGCGTGACGCGAATTAGGGTGATGACGGTGAAAAGTTCCGCCTACGTGCGGGCCGCAACGACACTCGGCGTGGCGCCCGCCCGCATCATTCTTCGACACATCGTTCCTAACACTCTTCGTCCCCTGCTGGTGATGGCAACAATGGGCTGTGGCACCGCGATCGCCACCGCGGCCGGGTTGAGTTTTCTCGGGCTCGGCCCGCTGCCCCCTACCCCGGAGTGGGGACTGATCGTCTCCGAGGGGCGCAACTTTCTGGGCACCGCGTGGTGGATCTCCGTATTTCCGGGGCTCATGATCACCGCGACGGTAATCGCAGCGAGTGTGGTGGGCCGTCACGCCTACTCGCGAGGGGAGGGACGACGCGCATGAATGTGGTCACCATTCGCAACCTCCGGATTGAGATCGCCGGCGCTGTCGTCGTCAATGATGTGAGCCTCTCGATAGCGCCGGGGGAATGCCTCGCGATTGTTGGAGAGTCCGGTTCAGGAAAAACCTTGACCGCTCGCGCACTGATGGGGCTTATCCCGGAGGGCGCGCACGTCAGCACCAGCGAGCACACTGTTGGTGGCGTGGATGTGTCGTCCTACGCCGACCAGCAGTGGCGAGCCGTGCGGGGGGCCCGAATCGGGTTGGTCAGTCAAGATGCGCTGGTATCGCTGGATCCGCTCCGCAGAATTGGTCGAGAAATTGCCGAACCCATGGAGGTTCACCAACCAGCTCTCGGCGCCGCCGGAATTCGTGAACGAGTCGGGGCCCTCCTCACGCGGGTGGCGATGCCCGAGCCGAAACAGCGAGCACGGCAGTACCCGCACCAACTCTCCGGAGGCCAACGCCAGCGGGCGCTCATCGCGTCAGCCCTCGCCGCCGAACCCGCCCTCCTTATCGCCGATGAACCAACCACAGCACTCGACTCAACGGTTCAAGCCAGAATCCTCGAATTGTTGGCGAGCCTGAAAGCGGACGGACTCGCACTCCTCATCGTCAGTCATGATCTTGCTGTTGTGGCGGCCCTTGCCGACCGGATTGCGGTCATGCACGATGGGCAGATCCTCGAACAAGGAATCGCGAGCCGGGTGCTCACCGCCCCTCAACATCCATACACACAGTCACTGCTGGCTTCGGCGCCCCAACCGCACCGCGGCCACGCTGGGGGTTCCACCGTCGGTGGTGAGGTGGTGCTCGCCGCCGAAAACGTCAGCCGCCGCTACCGGCGCCCTGATCTCACCAACCTTCGTGCCCTCGACTCGGTTTCCCTAGAAATTCGCGCCGGACGAACGCTCGGAATCGTCGGGGAATCGGGCTCCGGAAAAAGCACGCTCGCGCGAATTCTTCTCGGAATTGAGCGCCCCGACCAAGGCAGAGTGCTGCTGAAGAACCAGCGGTGGAGCGACATCCCCGAGTCGCAACGACGCCCTCGGCGGTCCATGATCCAACTCATCGAACAAGACCCTGCGGCTGCCTTTGACCCGCGCTATACCGTTGCGGCACTCCTGCACGAAGCCGTTGGCCTCACCGAGACCCCGCGCCACGAACGCGGTGCCCGAGTTCTCGAACTCCTCGACCAAGTCGGGCTCTCCGCCGCCCTGCTCGAGCGCCGCTGTGAGGGGCTCTCCGGCGGTCAGCGGCAACGAGTGGCGATCGCTCGAGCCCTAGCAAGACGCCCGGAGATCTTGGTCTGCGATGAACCCGTTTCTGCGCTCGACCTCACCATTCAGGCGCAAATACTGTCCCTCCTCGAAAGTCTCCAAGACACGATGGGGCTGTCGCTGGTCCTGATCTCCCACGACCTCGCAGTGATTAGGCAACTCAGTGACACCATCATGGTCATGAAAGACGGTGTAGTTCTCGAGAGTGGTGATACCGAGACAGTGCTGGCCCATCCCCGACACCCGTTCACGAGAGACCTCCTAGCTGCCTCCGCCATCCTTCAGTCTGAAGTGCCCGCAGTGCCCGCAATGCCCGCAGTGCGTGGAGTGCCGGGAGTGCCCGCAGTGCCCACGGCCGACAGCTAAACTTGGGGCTCGTGAATGATGCGCCGATTGGAGTCTTCGACTCAGGGGTGGGCGGGCTGACCGTCGCTCGAGCGATCATCGACCAGTTGCCTCACGAATCCATCATTTACGTCGGCGACACCGCCCATTCTCCCTACGGGCCAAAGCCGATCGCTGACGTTCGGAAGTACGCTCTCGAGGTGATGGATGGCTTGGTCTCGCAGGGGGTAAAGCTCTTGGTGATCGCCTGCAACACCGCTTCCGCCGCAATGCTACGGGATGCTCGAGAGCGCTACACCGCGGGCCTCGGCATCCCCGTCGCCGAAGTGATCCAACCAGCCGTTCGCGCCGCGGTGCGACAGACGCGCAACAACAAGATTGGTGTGATTGGCACTGACGGCACCATCAAATCGAGGGCCTACGAAGATGCGTTTGCGGCGGCTGCCGACCTAGAAATCTTCGCTGCGGCGTGCCCACGGTTTGTGGAATTCGTCGAGAGCGGCATCACCAGCGGGCCAGAGATTTTTGCTGTCGCCGAGGAGTACCTGGCGCCTTTGAAAGCGGCCAACGTCGATACCCTGGTGCTCGGCTGCACGCACTACCCGTTGCTCGCAGGCGCAATCCAGTACGTCGCCGGCGAGTCGATGACGCTCGTCTCCAGTGCCGAGGAGACCGCCTACGACGTGTACCGGATGCTCGTGAAGCATGGCCTCGAACGCACAGCTCTGACGCCCCCCGTTCACCGGTTCGAAGCCACCGGTGAGAGTAACGCCGAGTTTCTTCGGCTCGCCGCCCGCTTTCTCGGCCCCGAAGTCACCCGAGTTGACCGCGCCGAAACGGGCAGCATCGCACTCATCGCCGATCCCGTCGAACCAATCCCACCAACCACTCCGATCGAAGGAACCCCATGACCCGCAAAGACGGCCGCGAGGCAAACGAACTCCGCGCTATCACCATTGAGCGTGGCTGGAGCGAGCAGGCTGAAGGTTCTGCGCTGATTTCTTTCGGCAAGACCAAAGTCTTGTGCACCGCATCCTTCACCAACGGCGTGCCGCGCTGGTTGTCCGGCAAAGGAAAAGGCTGGGTGACGGCGGAATACTCGATGCTCCCTCGCTCCACCAACGACCGGATGGACCGCGAAAGTGTCAAGGGAAAGATCGGTGGCCGCACCCACGAGATTTCCCGCCTCATCGGGCGTAGTCTGCGCGCTGTTGTCGACATGAAGGCGTTGGGTGAGAACACCATTGTGATCGACTGTGACGTGCTGCAGGCCGACGGTGGCACTCGCACGGCAGCGATCACCGGGGCCTATGTTGCCCTCGCTGATGCCCTTGAGTGGGGCCGGGGAAAGGGCTTCATTGGCAAGAACGCGAAACCTCTGATCGACAGTGTCGCCGCTGTTTCGGTCGGAATCATCGGCGGGGAACCGATGCTCGACCTCGCCTACGTCGAGGATGTTCGCGCTGACACCGACATGAACGTGGTCGTCACCGGGCGCGGGCTGTTCGTGGAGGTGCAGGGAACCGCCGAGGCTGCCCCCTTCGATCGTGCTGAGCTGAATGCCCTGCTCGACCTCGCGCTCGGCGGCGCCGCCGACCTCACGGCGCTCCAAGTTGCTTCGCTGGCCGCACCGCTGGCATGACCGACGTCAAGCTGGTCCTCGCAACGCACAACGCTCATAAGGTCGAGGAGTTGCGCCGGATTCTCGGCTCGACCCTCGACGGCATTGAGCTTCTCCCTTACGACGGCCCAGAGCCGATCGAAGACGGCGAAACCTTTGAAGCCAACGCCCTGATCAAGGCTCGTGCTGCAGCCGAACACACCGGATTCGCGGCCATTGCCGACGATTCGGGGATTGTGGTGGCCGCGCTTGGGGGTGCCCCGGGCATCCATTCGGCGCGCTACGCCGGAAACAGAGACGACCGCGAGAACCTCGAACTGCTGCTGACTAATCTTGCTGGTATCGAGGATCGCTCCGCGCACTTCGCCTGCGCCGCCGCCCTCGTGGTCCCCGGTCGCGCGGAGATAACGGAGCGTGTTGAGCTGGGAATCTGGCCAGGATCTGTTCTCCACGCGGCTGCCGGTTCCGGTGGTTTTGGTTACGACCCGATTTTCACACCAATCGGTTATTCGGTCAGTTCCGCCGAGTTGACGGCGGAGGAGAAGAACACGGTCAGTCATCGTGCGCTCGCTTTCGGCCAGCTCATGCCGGTGGTTAGAGAGTTGCTGCTCGGAGCCTAGATCCCGAGTTCATTGAGAGAAGCGGTCAGGGCCGCGGCCGATCGTTGCAACTGACTTTCCTCGTGCACGGAGAACCCCACTTCGACGGTGTGCGAGACACCGGAAGCATCGACCACGCTCGGTACTGACAGTGCCACACCGGTGATGCCGTGGTAGTTCTCCAGCACCGAACTCACCGGCAGGATCGCCCCTTCGTCGCGCAAGACTGCTTCGGCGATGCGCGCGCCAGAGAGCCCGATCGCGAAATTCGTGGCGCCCTTACCGGCGATGACTCGGTAGGCGGCGGTCTTCACATCCTCGGCGATGGTGTCCAGTTCGGCCGCGGTGATTGCCGGGCCATGCGTCGGAATCCATTCCAGCACCGGCACCGGTCCGATGCGCGCTTGTGACCACAGCGGAAACTCTGAGTCGCCGTGCTCACCCACGATCATGGCGTGCACACTGGCCATCGACACCCCGGCGCGTTCGGCGAGCAACAACCTCAGGCGAGAGGAGTCGAGCACGGTTCCGGATGCAAAAACCCTGGCGGGTGGCAAGCCGCTGATTCGCTGCGCGGCCACCGCCAGAACGTCGCACGGGTTTGTGACGAGCACGAATACTGCTTGGGGTGCTCGCTCGACCAAGGCGGGCATCAGTTCGCGAAGGATCCCGACGTTGACGGCCGCCAAGTCTAGGCGCGACTGGCCGGGATTCTGTTTTGCGCCGGCCGTGATGATGACCACGTTGGACCCGTCGACAACATCGAGGTTGTCGCCGCCGGTGATTCGGGATGCACCAGTGAACTGGGTGCCGTGGGCGAGATCGAGCACTTCGGCGTCAACTTTGGCCGCGTTGATGTCGTAGAGCGCGATCTCTCGCGCAGATTCCCGGATGAGCGTGGCATAGGCCAAGGAGGTTCCGACAGCACCGCTGCCGATGATGGAGATCTTGGAGTTTTCGATGACGCTCATCCGTCAACAATGCCTCACCGCACTGGGTGCCGACCAGTGTCCAAGGTCACACGTGGCCTCGCCCTGTTCGTTGTTGTTGCGTAAAACAGGAAGTTGTGGGGTCAGAGTGGCCAGTGTGGCGAAAACAGCGCGTCTGGGGGCACAAAAGGCACATCAGCCACCGACTTTCCTGTTTTACGCAAGTGAACAGAGCAAGAGGCAGGACAAGCGGAAGCGGCGAGGCCGGTCCTGACCCGGATGGGGCTGCGGCACGCGCAGTGCGCCTTATGCTTCTGGGATGGGTGCACGGAGGTGGAAAGGTGGCGACCGTCGTACTGCCCGCGAACCGCGCGCCTCCCGGCCACCGCGTGGAACCCGTCGCTCGTCGTTTTTCTTGCTCGGGCCGGCTTTTGTCGCCGCGATTGCCTACGTCGATCCCGGTAACGTCGCCGCCAACCTGACAGCCGGAGCTCGCTACGGTTATCTCCTACTGTGGGTGCTGATCGTTGCCAATATTGTTGCTGTGCTGGTGCAATACCAGTCGGCGAAACTGGGGTTGGTAACCGGGCGCAGCCTCGCCGAAATGCTCGGTTCGAGGCTTCGCACTGGACCGCGCCGCGCCTACTGGTTGCAAGCTGAAGTGGTTGCCGCCGCAACGGATGTCGCCGAAGTGATCGGAGGTGCCATCGCCCTCCACCTGCTCTTTGGACTGCCACTCCTGCTCGGCGGGGTGATCATCGGGGTCGCATCGTTGCTCCTGCTGCTCCTCCAATCCAAGCGAGGACAGGGTGCGTTCGAGGCGGTGATCGTCGCGCTTTTAGCAGTGATCGTGGTCGGGTTCGTTTCCGGTCTTTTCGTGAGCGAGTTCAATCCGGGTGAGGTGCTGAGTGGGATAGTTCCGCGCTTTGCTGGCACTGATTCGGTGTTGCTGGCCACCAGCATGTTGGGGGCGACTGTCATGCCCCACGTTATCTACTTGCACTCGGCCCTCGCTCGTGATCGCCACGGTGTGGCCAACAGCCCCGCGCGAATCAGAATCCTTTTGGCGGCGACGCGGTGGGATGTTGTGGTCGCGCTGTGCATCGCCGGCGCAGTGAACATTGCGATGCTGCTTCTCGCGGCAGCAAGCCTGAACGGGGTTCCCGGCACGGACACTATCGAGGGCGCCCACGCAGCAATCGTCACAGCTCTCGGTCCAACAATCGGGGTGATTTTCGCTGTGGGCCTGTTGGCATCGGGGTTGGCCTCGACGAGCGTCGGAACCTATGCGGGGTCGTCGATTATGGATGGCTTGCTTAAGGTGCGGATCCCAGTTCTGGTGCGACGGGTGATCACCATTCTTCCGGCACTGGTGATTCTGGGGATCGGTTTCGATCCCACTCGAGCACTGGTGTTGAGCCAGGTTGTTCTCAGCTTCGGTATCCCTTTTGCGCTCATTCCGTTGGTCCGGTTTGCGAGTTCACTCTCCGAGATGGGGGAGTTCGCTAACGCAATCTGGTTGCGGTGGGCGAGTTGGGCGGCGGTCGGGGTGATCGTCGCTATTAATGTGCTGCTGATTGTGTTGGTTGTCGCGACCGGCCCATGAGTTCAGCGCGGTCGATGCCCGCGTAGAGTAGCGGAGCTATGAAAAAAACGATGGAACCCAGTACCCCTGCCGAAGAATCGCCCGCTAAGCGCATTGCGCGGGCCGTTGAATCTTTGGGGGAGGCTGAGGTTGTCGAACGCGCTACGGCTCTTCTTGGCGGGCTCAACGCCGGCGAAGAATTCTTGTTGACCGTGGGCGGGAAGCACGCTCAGGGAATCCTTGATGGTGCTCCGCCCCTGTACTGGCCCGAGCTGTGGGGCGCTCGCGCGTTCCTTCACGTTTGGAACGATTCGGCATCGTACGCCGTTCGCGGCGGCCTTGGCAATCAGGCGTGGCGAGTGCGCGAGATGTGCCTTCGGGTCATTGCCGAGCGCGAGCTGGGGCATCCTGAACTGGTTGCTGAGCTTCTGGTCGATGAGGTGGCTCGGGTGCGTGCGTCGGCCGCCCGAACGCTCGGTGTGGTGGGAACGGCAGATCAGGTCAATGTTGTGAAGGCGATGCTGAAGGATCCCGACATCGACGTGCGCCGCCAGGCCGGAGCGGCCCTCAGTGTGCTGAAGGCTCGCCTCGACGAGTCGGCCGTCTAACTAATTCTTGCTGGCGCTGGATCCGACAACGGTCTCGGCGACGCTGGTAACTCCGCCGAGTTTCCCGGCCCGACGCTTGGCCGCGGCTGCGCGTCCGGCTTTGTACAGCTCAATCAAGATCGGCACACCGGAGAGTAAGACGATTCCGATGATGAAGTATTCGGCATACTCCTCGACGAAGGCAATTTGCCCGAGGAAGAAGCCGAGTAGGGTCAGCCCAACGCCCCACAACAGGGAGCCGATCAGGTTGTAGAACACAAAGGTGCGGTAGTTCATCCGGCCAACACCGGCGGCGACGGGCACGAACGCGCGAAACACGGGCAAAAATCGCGCGATGATGATTGATTTCCCACCGTGTTTGAGGAAGAAGGCGTTGGTGCGTTCAACGTTGTCGGGGTTGAAGAAACGATTCTGTTCGCGACGAAAAACTGCGGGACCAGCTTTACGCCCAATGAAGTAGGCGAGTTGGTCGCCGGCGAAGGCGGCGACGAAGATCACGATGACGGTGATCCAGATCGGGAAAGGAATGAACCCGGTAGCGGTGAGCAGCCCGACGGTGAACAGCAGGGAGTCTCCGGGGAGGAAGGAAAGCACGATGAATCCGGTCTCAACGAACACGATCGTGGCGACTCCGATGAGCACGAACGAACCAAACCACCTCACGAGCCAGTCCGCATCAAGCCAGGGGATGTCGATTCCAAGGAGGGTGGGCATCATGCGGGGCATTCCTTTCGGGGCAGGCTAAGACGACAAGCGAACGTGAGCCCCAGCGGAATGCGTGCTGGGCGTTGCTGTCGCTCTTCTAGGCGGGGTCGTTGTTTTTGTCGTGGTCGAATACCGCACGGTCGAGCACCAGCTCTTCGGTGTGGGTTGTCGGCACTCCGCCAGCCTTGGCAATTCTCCTCGCTTTGCGGGTCGACTGGATGTAGTGGACGACGGTGGGGATGAGAGTTCCTACGACCGCGGCGATCAAGATGACGTCGATGTACGACTTCACAAACTCGGCCACGGGCGGGATGTAGCCCAGGAGGTAGCCAAGAAAGGTGAGTCCGACACCCCAGGTGAGGGCACCGATCAGGTTGTACAGGGAGTACTTCTTGTAGTTCATGTGGCCGACACCGGCGGCGACTGGTGCGAAGGTTCGAACTACGGGCACGAAGCGCGCAAGGATCACGGCGAGCCCGCCGAACTTCACGAAAAATGCGTTGGTGCGCTCGACGTTGGCAATGCTGAACAGGCCGGTCTCTTTGCGTTCGAAGATGCGAGGCCCAGCCTTGTGGCCGATCAGGTAGCCGACTTCACCCCCGAGGAAAGCTGCCAGCCCGATGGCGAGTGCGACCCACCAAATGTTGAAGCCGATGCCGGGGTAGAAAGCGAAAAGGCCGGTGATGATCAGAAGCGTGTCGCCGGGGAGAAGGAACCCGACGAGAAGGCCAGTTTCGGCGAAGATAATGAAGCACACCACGAGCAGTGCCCAGGGCCCGGCCGAGGTGATGATGGCTTCAGGGTTGAGCCACGGGATGAGAGAAGCACTGGCAAAGGCGCTGTGAATCACAAGCATTCTCCTGTATTCGTTTGCCGTTGCGGTCCGTCGGCGTTCGCGCCCATAATACTGCGCAAAACAAAGCTGTTGCTGTGTACGGGAGAAGGGACTTGAACCCTCACGCCTTTCGGCACCAGAACCTAAATCTGGCGTGTATACCAATTTCACCACTCCCGCGGGTGCTCCTATTCTAAAGGTGATCTGAGACGGTGCTGTCCGCTGATGGGAAGGACCATGATTCGCGTGGTGAGAAAACATCTACGACCGGTACTGTGTTGGGCATGAGTCCTGAGATCGCTGCCGCCATTCTCGATGTCAGCGTTGATGCCGAGAAGCCCGAACTGGAGAAGGCGTACCGTTCGGTTGCGCGGACTACCCACCCGGATCGTTTCGTCGGTGCGGATGCCGCAACAACGGCCCGGGCTTCAGCAAAGTTTGCTCGGGCAACCCAGGCCTACGCGATCCTCATCGAACGCGCATCCTTTCGGGCGGCGGATGCCGCGAGCTCGCGAGCGGGTTCCCGCACCTTCGCCTACGGTTCGACCGCTGCCACTGTTCGCGCAATTCCGATGAGCCGAACGGTGATGATCGGGTGGATTGCCGTCTTGGCTCTCGCCGTCGTCCTGGCCATCACGGGCGGGGCAGCACCTCTGGGGGTGGGCGAGGTTTCCTTGCGGATGGCGCTCATCGTTTTTCTGCTGATCTCTTTCGCGCGCACCGGCAGGCGCGTGTTCTTCGTCGGATTCGCCCCCCTTGCCGTGCTTACGGCCGTTTTCACTTTTTTTGCAGCCTCGTTTTGGTCGCTCGTCGCCCTGATGATTTTTCTTGCCCCGGTCATCGCGTTGGCGAGCGCTGGTCGGCGGCGCGCGGCACTCGGCTATTCGTTGCGGCAACCCTCCTCGGCTACAACCGACTAGAGCAGCCCAGCGCCAGTGCCAGCAAGTGCCGGTGCCAACAAGTGCCAGTGCCAGTGCCAGTGCCAGTAGTGCCTGGACGCGAGAAATCTCTCCCTGTGGACAACTCGGGGAAGCGGCGCGGACCCTCCCGCAACAATGGAAACCATGCCAGAGGCACTGACGATAATCACCCGTGATGTGCGTGAACGAGTCCGCCGTGATGGGGTCGACCTCACCTCTGATGGCGAGTTGGCCGCGCGGTACGTGCGTGACGGGGTGCAACGTTACAGTGAGCGTGCCCTCGGTGGAAGCGAGAAACTGCTCGCAGATGAGCCAGCGGCCGTCCGGCAGATCATTGCGACTCTCACTGGTTTCGGCGCACTGCAGCCGTTTTTCGACGATCCAACGGTGGAGGAGATCTGGATCAACGCGCCCGACCGGGTGTTTGTTGCCAGAAACGGCGTTTCAGAACTCACCGCACTGAACCTGACCCACTCTGAGGTCCGTGATCTTGTGGAACGGATGCTTCAATCTTCTGGAAGGCGCGTCGACCTGTCATCACCGTTTGTTGATGCGTCTTTGCCGGATGGTTCGAGGCTGCACGTGGTGATCCCCGACATTACCCAGCGGGCGTGGGCTGTCAACATCCGCAAGTTCACGAAACGCATTCGCGCGCTACATGAGTTGGTGGAGCTGGGGTCGCTCACGAGGGAGTCTGCCGAGTTTCTCCGAATGTGTGTGCTCTCTGGCCACAACATCCTGGTTTCTGGTGCGACGCAGAGCGGCAAGACTACGATGCTCAACGCATTGCTGTCGGCGGTGCGGCCAGCGGAGCGCGTCATCACCGTAGAGGAGACGTTTGAACTCGACGTCTTGGCTGAAGACCACGTTGGTCTGCAGTGTCGGCAGCCAAGTTTGGAGGGCACAGGCGACATAACGTTGCGCCGATTGATCAAGGAGTCACTCCGGATGCGCCCTGACCGCATCGTGGTGGGGGAGGTGCGCGAGGCTGAATCTCTTGACCTCCTCATTGCCCTCAACAGTGGTTTGCCCGGCATGTCGAGCATCCACGCAAACAGTGCGCAGGATGCTCTCGCGAAGCTCTCGATCCTGCCACTTCTTGCGGGGCGCAACATCGACTCCGGCTTTGTGGTTCCGACTGTTGCTGGTTGCATCGACGTGGTGGTGCACTGTGAGTTGGGGCGAACTGGTCGTCGCAGGGTTGTCGAAATAGTCTGCCCGACGGGCGCAGTCAGTGGTTCGATGATTGTGGCCACGACCGTGTTCGCTCTTTCTTCCGGTGCCTTGACCGCCACGGGTTATGCGCCGGTGCGGCTCACCAAGTTCGAGGCCAACGGCTTCGATCCCGCTTCGGTGTTGGTCGCGTGAGTGTTGTGATCGCCCTGTTGATGGGGGTAGCGGTGTTGCTCACAGCCTCACCTTTTTTGTGGCCTCGGGATGATAACGCCGGCGATCCGCTCCTGCAGCGCCGAAGTACTGCGGTTGGCGTAGCAGTCGGAACAGCGTGCGCAACGGTCCGAGGATGGGCACGCGCACACCTTGTCGCTGCTGGCCTTCCGCAGGTGTCAGTGATGACGTTGGTCGCGTCATCAGTGCTGCTCGCGATCGTTGTCTCAGCGATCACTCTGGCGTTGTTGCCGGTGGTTGCCCTAGCGGTCGCCGTGGGCATAGCGACGCTGGCAGTGCCAACCTTTTTTGTCCGCAAACGGGCGAATAGTTCTCGGCGTGCCACTCGCGTGCTTTGGCCGGATGTTGTTGACCATCTGATTTCGGCTGTTCGCTCTGGGCTATCGTTGCCAGATAGTTTGGCTGTTCTGGCGCAGACTGGCCCCGCAGCGACGAGGGAGGCGTTTGCTTCGTTCGGCACCCGCTATCACTCGACGGGTGATTTCGGTCACTGCATCGACGAGTTGAAGGACTATCTTTCCGATCCAGTGGCGGATCGAATCCTCGAGACGGTGCGGATGTCCCGCGAGGTGGGCGGCAGTGAGTTGACTGCGGTGCTCAGAAGTCTCGCGGCCTATTTGCGTCAGGATGCCGCTATTCGCTCTGAGGTGGAGGCGCGGCAATCGTGGGTGATGAATTCGGCGCGGCTGGGGGTTGCCGCACCCTGGGTGGTGCTGGCGCTGCTGTCAACGAGACCGGAGGCGGCGATCGCCTACAACAGCACGGCCGGTGCTGTGGTTGTCATTGGTGGGCTTGGCTTGTCGGTGGTGGCTTATCAAATCATGGTGGGCCTTGGACGGATTCCGCCGGAACGCCGGTGGTTTCGGTGAGCCCGCTGTTGGGCTTGGTCGCGGGCTGGGCTGTGGGGTGGGGGGTGGCCCTTGGTGCGACTCTGGGCCTCGGGTTGTGGATTCTGGTGGGGACTATTCCTCGGCTGAGTAGGCCACGCCTGATGGCCCGCGTCGCGCCGTACATTCTGGATATCTCGCCGGAGGCGCGAGTGTTGGTGGCGAGGCGCACAGCAGACCCACTGCCTGTGGTGGGCTTCTTGTTGTCACCGCTTGTGCGTGGCCTTCGAGCGGTGTTGTCTCGAGCCGTGGGCGACACTGAGACCACGGAACGCCGCTTGCGGCAAACGGGCCTGGGGCTCTCGGTCGCTGAATTTCGGGCTCAACAACTTTCGTGGGGTTTGATTTCAGCCGGTATGGGTTTCCTCGCCTCGGTGTTGGCTGCTCAACTTCGCGGACTCCCGATTATCGCTGTTGTGGTGTTGGTCGCGTTTGCGGGCATTCTGGGAATCGTTCTTCGCGACTTCAGTCTTCAGCGCAGCGCTCAGGTTCGCCTGGCTCGCATGACTGAGGAATTGCCGACCGTCCTGGAGTTCTTGACCCTCAGCTTGTCATCGGGGGAGGGAGTCCTTGACGCGTTGACTCGGGTGTCAAGGATTGGCCGGGGAGATTTGTGCGCAGAGCTCGCTCGTACCATTGCAGATGTTCGCACCGGCCTTCCCCTCGGTGATTCACTCATTGCGCTCGCCGCAGATTTGCAACTTCCACCGTTTTCACGCTTTATCGAGCAACTCACTGGTGCCCTCGATCGCGGTACCCCGCTGATCGAGGTTTTTCGTGCTCAAGCCCAGGATTCGCGCGACGAGGCAAAACGTGAATTGTTGGAGTCCGCAGGCAAAAAGGAGGTGGCAATGTTGTTCCCACTGGTTTTCTTGATCTTGCCGTTGACGATTGCTTTCGCGGTGTTTCCGGGGCTCATGGTGCTGCAGGTCGGTTTTTAACGACGAATGGCGGTGTCGCAACCGTGGGTCGCGACACCGCCGTTCGATACCGGCTTCGAGCTGAGGCTTACTTCAGGGTGCGGATCAGCTTCTTGTTGGTGAACTCGGCGATGCCGAAGCGCCCTAGTTCGCGACCGAAACCACTGCGCTTGATGCCACCGAAAGGAAGTTCGGGGCTGTCGAGCAGGGTGCCGTTGATGTAGACCATGCCGGCATCGATCTGGTCGGCGATTCGCAGAGCCTGATCTTTGTCAGTCGTGAAAAGGTACGAACCGAGGCCGTACGGGGTGTCGTTCGCTAGGGCGACGGCTTCGGCTTCGTTCGCAACCTTGTAGACGTTGGCTACCGGTCCGAAGAACTCTTCGTGGTGCGCGTCATTGGCGGGAGTGATGCCGGTCAGGATGGTCGGTGCGAAGTAAGCGCCGCCAGCCGGCCCTGCCTCGCCTCGAGCGACAATGGTGGCACCCTGAGCGACAGCTCGTTCCAGTTGTTCGTTGAGGTTCGCGGCTGCTCCGAAAGATGACAGTGGACCGAGGGTGGTCTCGGGCTCCATCGGGTCTGCGGGGGTGAAGGCGGTCATCGCGGTGGTGAAGCGTGCCAAGAAGTCGTCGTAGAGCCCGTCGATGATGATGAAACGCTTGGCGCCGTTGCAGGACTGGGCGTTGTTGTCCATGCGGGCGGCGACAGCAGCTTCAACAGCGGAGTCGAGGTCATCCGTGCTGAGCAGGATGAACGGGTCAGACCCTCCGAGCTCCAGCACCACCTTCTTGAGGTTGCGGCCAGCGATTTCGGCGACGGCGGCACCGGCACCCTCGGAGCCGGTGAGGGATACCCCGTGCACGCGGGGGTCTGCGATGATGTCGGCGATTTGCGCGTTGGAGGCGTAAAGGTTGCGGTACGCGCCATCCGGGAAGCCTGCATCGGTGAAGATCTGCTGGATTGCTGCCGAGGAGAGGGGGCACTGGGAGGCGTGCTTGAGCAGGATGGTGTTGCCCACGATGAGGTTGGGGCCGGCGAACCGGGCAACCTGGTAGTAGGGGAAATTCCACGGCATGATGCCGAGGAGTACACCCATTGAGGCGTTGCGAATGAAGGCGGTGCCCTCGCCACCCATCAGTTCGATGTCCTCGTCGGCAAGGAAGTCTTCACCGTTGGTGGCGTAGTAGTCATAAATGGCGGCGGAGAAGTCGACTTCGCCGAGGGCCTGCTCGAGGGGCTTGCCCATCTCGCGAACGATGATCTCGGCCAACTGTTCGCGGCGTTCGGTGTGGAGCTCGGCGACCTTGTGGATCATCGCGGCGCGTTCGGCCACCGTGGTGGTGCGGGAGAACTCGGTGTGAGCGCGGTCAGCGGTGGCGATAGCGTCGATTACCTCGTCGTTGGTCGCAAGCGGAAAGCTGGTTCCAGCCACTCCTGTTGCGGGGTTTGTGACAACGTACTTGTTCATATCAGTCCTTAGAGGTGGTGTTCGGGCGGCGACGATGCACGTCCTGAAGGCCAGCCGTGAAACCAGTGACGCTCAGTTTTCGGCCTGTGAAAACTGTAGTCGATCGGTCTCCCAGTCACGCGAATATCGACCGATCAACTGACAAGTGAAATCCGTTCGGCTATACGCTTGATTGAGTTCCGACGGTTCGTTCGTTCGCTCCGCGCCTCCGTGAGTTCCAGCAGAAAGCAATCGTGTGCGTCACTCCGCCAGCAAGTTTCCTTTCGCCATCCGTTCGGTCCTCAGTTTCGTGATTGTCACATCTGTTGTAGCGAGTTTGTCGGGGTGTGTGCCCCTGGTTACTAAGACTGCCAAGCATGCGTCAGGCAACAGTGACCCGGCATACTCTGCCTACTATCAGCAGAAAGTCGACTGGTCGAAGTGTCATGACACCCTGACCTGCACGAGAGTCACGGTTCCCATCGATTGGTCTGATCCTTACGGTCAGACGATCACGCTGTCCCTCATCCGCCACTCGCCGCCGAACGGTGCAGCGCTCGGATCGCTCTTCGTCAACCCGGGAGGTCCCGGGCAAAGTGGAGTCGCTCTTATCCGTGACGAGTTCGCCACCGCCGTCGATAGTCGCCTCGCCGCATCCTTTGACATTATCGGCTTCGATCCGCGCGGGGTCGGGGAGTCCACACCGGTGAAATGCACCAAAGACGCCAGTGAATTGGACACTTTCCTCTACGGGATAACCCCCGGAGCGCGGGGGAGCGCTACGTGGCTCGATGCCAAGAAAGCGACCGCCCAGAAGTTCGTTGCTGGTTGTCAAAAATATACTGGCGCGTTGCTCAAGCACGTCGACACCCTGAGTGTTGCCAAGGACCTCGATGTGATGAGGGCGGTCGTGGGTGACGCAGAACTGGACTATTTGGGCTACTCCTACGGAACCTTCATCGGTGAGGTCTACGCGCAGGCGTTTCCGAACAATGTCGCCCACCTAGTGTTGGATGGCGCGGTCGATCCCGCGCAAACTGGCACCGAGAGTAGCGACCAAGCTGCAGGTTTCGACATGGCTCTCGGCGATTGGATAGCGTGGTGTCGTGAGGACAGTAACTGCCCGTTTGAGGGTCCGGTGGAGGCAGTGAAGAAGAAGATCACCAGCATTCTTGCAGCGTTGGATGCGGCACCTCAGGCGGCAAGCGACGGTCGGCTGGTAGGGGCGGACACCTTCGTCACCGCCATCACGGCCGGGCTGTACTCGCCGGACACCTGGCGAGACGTTTCCGACCTGTTTGTGGACTATTTTGATGGCAGCGTCGATTCGGCGCTGGCCTTGGCCGACTGGTGGAACGACCGAAATGACGATGGGTCGTATGTTATGAACCAAACCGAAGCGTTCATCTCCATCGGCTGTGCGGACTCCGCCCCGAGCGATGAATCGACGTGGGCCGGCGCGGCCAGCGATCTTGAGGGTGCCGCGCCCATGCTCGGCCGCTACTTCGCCTACGGTGATGTCCTGTGCTCACTGTGGCCGTACCCGGCAGTTTTTGCCAGCTCCGGGATGACCGCCACGGGCCCCGCGCCAATTGTGGTGATCGGCACGACTCGCGATCCGTCGACGCCCATTGAGTGGTCTCAGGATGTTGTCGATCACCTCACGACGGGGCGCCTCATCACCTACACCGGTGAGGGGCACACCGGCTACAACAAAGGGGATTCGTGTGTTGATGCCCTCGTGGACGACTACTTCACCGATGCCGCAGCGTTGCCAGCGAACTCCACTTGTTAGGTCCCAACAGACAGTGCGCTCTGTTGGAACCGTTGAGCGGACGCTCTGGAGCTAGTCTTTGGGCGGTCGCCTCAGGAATCCGAGCCAACGACGTTTTCCCTGTTCGGTCATGGCGGCTTCCACGTGGGCGTCAACTTGATCGCCGAAGTGATCGTCGAAGTTTTCTGCGAGTTGTGCGGTGACGGTTTGTTCGATGCGCCGGGCGAGTTCCTCTCGGCGCGCGCGGCGTTCGGCGCTCACAAGAATTTCGTGCTCGGAGCGGAACGCCTTATAGGTGGCAATACACATGCCGATCATCACGATGCTCACGGGGATGGCGGTGAGGATCGCACCAGTTTGCAGAGCGGCAAGCCCGCCGGCCAAAAGCAGCGCGATTGCAACGATTCCGCCGAGGCCCGCCCACATGATGCGGCTCCATTTGGGCGGGTTTGTGTCGCCGCCAGAGGCCAGCATGTCGATGACCAATGACCCGGAGTCAGCGGAGGTGATGAAGAAGATCGCAATCACAATGACGGCGATCACGGATAACACCCCGCCGAGGGGTAGCCCGCTGAGAAAGTTGAACAGCACATTCTCGGGAACGATACCGACCTTGGGATCGAACAGTGTGTTGCCGGCACCCTCCATTGCTTGTTTGATGACGCTTCCGCCCATGACGGCAAACCAAACGAAGGTGACCAACGTGGGAACGAGCAACACGCCAGCAACAAACTCGCGAACGGTGCGCCCGCGGGAAATGCGAGCGATGAACACGCCAACAAATGGCGCCCAAGAGATCCACCATCCCCAGTAGAAGATGGTCCAGGCACCCTGCCAATCGATTCCAGCTTGGCCGGTGTAGGACCCAGCGTCAAAGGTAAGACCGATGACGTTCTGGAAGTAACCACCGATCGATTCCACGAGCACGCGAAGTAGGTAGAGAGTCGGTCCTAGCAAGAGCACGGCGAGCAGCAGTAGCCCCGCCATGCCGAGGTTGATGTTCGAGAGCCACTTGATGCCTTTGCCCACGCCGCTCACGACCGAGAGTGTTGCGACTGCGGTGATGACGATGATCAACACGACCAGCAGGGTGTTGTTTACCTCGCCCACGACACCCAAGTGACTGAGCCCGGCGGCGATCTGTTTGACGCCTAGGCCGAGCGAGGTGGCAACGCCGAACAGCGTCCCCACAATGGCGATCACATCGATAGCGTCGCCGAGTCTTCCGCGCACGCGGTCGCCAAGGAGGGGTTCGAGCGCCCAGCGAATGGAAACCGGGCGGCCCTTGCGGTGGATTGAGTAGGCCAGCGCCAGCCCGACAACGGCGTAGATGGCCCAGGCGTGGAATCCCCAGTGCAGGAACGTTTGACTCATGGCTGCAGAAGCCAGTTCCTGCGGGTTGCCACTTACGCCGGGCTTGGGGTTCGTGAAGAACGTCAGTGGTTCGGACATGCCCCAGAAGACGAGGCCAATTCCCATGCCCGCGGCGAAAAGCATCGAGAACCACGACAAGAGCCCAAATTCAGGTTTGTCGTCGTCTTTGCCGAGCTTGATGTCACCGAATCGGCTGACCCCCATCCACACGGCGAAGACTACGAAGGCTGCGACCAGAATGATGTAAAACGGGCCAAGCCCGGCAACAACCCAACTCTGAAGCGTGGCCAAGGTTTCGCCGGTGAGAACGGGAAAGCTGATCGCGACGATGACGACAGCAACAATGATGCCAAGCGCGGGGTAAAAAACCCGAGGGGCCGGAATCACGATTCGACGGGCAGTTCCACGATCGAGGCTCGGAGAGGGGATTTCAGGCAGCGCGCTCACGGTAGATCTTCCTGGACTGTTCAGACTGGACGACGATTGCCGTGAAGTGCCCTCAGGTTTCAACCACTGGTCGGGCAACAGCTGAGCCTACAGTGTTAACACCTAATTTGGGGGGCACGGCCTAGCTCAAGCTTCGGAGGCTCGCGACGATGCGGTGCGATACGCCGCGGCGCGGTGTGAATAACTCCCGGCACCACGGCAACCCTGATGACAGTCTGTTCCCAATCGTCAAACGAAAGGGAGCCTTCGTGTCCGCTCGAAAGACAGCCGCATTTTTTCGCTCGAGAATCCGGGAAGATCGCGGTGATGTGCCGGGGTGGGTCTTAATAACGCTCATGACTGCCGGCTTGGTGATCATTATTTGGGCCCTCGCAGCGCCCGCGCTGAGCGGCGTTTTCGAGCAGGCGATTGACCGGGTCGTCGGGTTCTAAGCCGGTGACGAGAAACCGGCTACGCAGTGCCTTTCACCTGATAACAGCCGATCGTGGCTCAGCGCCCGCAGAATTTGTGATGGTGGGCGCCCTATTGACGGTGCTCACCCTGTCGGTCTTGCAACTGGGGTTCGCTCTCCACATTCGCAATACCGTCATCGATGCGGCGGCGGAGGGCGCACGATTTGGAGCGCTCGCCGACAACCAACCCGCAGACGGTGTGGCGCGAACTCAGGACATCATTTCGACCGCGTTGAGCCCGGGCTATGCCCGGGATGTCAGTGCGGGACTAGGGGAGTTTGGCGGACATCCGGCGGTCATTGTGACGGTTCGAACGACGTTACCGTTGGTGGGGCTTGCCGGAATTGACAACGCGCTCGAGCTCACTGGTCGGGCCGCGCTTGAGGTGCTCGACTGAGATGGGCGCTAGGTGAGCGTGCGAGGAACTGAGCCAGAGATGCTGCCGCCAGCTGACCGCGATGGACGACGCACCTCACGCCAACATGCATCACGCCAACGCCTGAGCGACGATGACGGTTCCGCTTCCCTCGAATTCATCACCGTGGGGATGCTTCTCCTTGTGCCGCTGGTCTACCTCATCCTTACTCTGTCGACGATTCAGGCAGGCGTCTTTGCCGCGGAGGGTGCTGCGCGCCAAGCGGCTCGAGTGTTCGTGCAGTCGCCGACCATTGCCCAGGGATCCGAGCGAGCAAACAATGCCCTGCACTTCGCTCTTGCCGATCACGGCCTCAGTGCCGAAGCCGCCACCATGACGCTCACCTGCACTCCTAACCCGTCTGTGTGCCTCACCCGAAGTGGTTTTGTCACCGTCACCGTCGTGGTGCGGGTCTCACTCCCACTGGCACCACCGGCTCTGGACATCAGCACTCCGTTCGCTGTTCCGCTGTCAGCCACAGCCACCCAGCAAGTGTCACGATTGTGGACTGGGCGTTGATTGTCCGAACACGGCTTGGTGCCCGAACGCGGCTAGGTGCCCGAACGCGGCTGATGGTCCGAACACGGCTAGTGGGCGACGAAGGGTCGACGCTCCTGCTCACCATTTTCTACGGAGCGCTGGCATTGGTCATTGTGCTGTTGGTGGTTGCTGCAACGTCTCTTTACGTGGAGCGAAAGCGTCTCTTCACCCTCGCTGACGGCGCCGCGTTGGTGGGGGCGGAATCATTCACCATTAATTCTGTCCGAAATACTGGGTCAGGCTGGCGCCCCGAGCTTTATCCGGCGGATGTAGCGGCCGCTGTCGAGGCGTATGTCAGCGTGAACTCAGGTGCGAATTTCGAATCCCTCACGGTCGAACGCGCAACAACTCTCGACAGTCGGAGCGCGACCGTGACGCTGTCGTCCTACTGGCGACCGCCCGTGGTGGCGTTGCTCATTCCGGAGGGTTTTCGCATTGAAGTGACCGCGGTCGCGCGTTCCGTTTTTGGTTAGCAGGAAAAATTGTCGAGACCTGCATACACTGGTGCGCATGACTGAGCTTCGTGGTAAAAATATTCTGGTTATTGGCGCGACGGGAGTGTTGGGTTCCCTCCTCGCTCAGCGCCTCTCGGATGCTGGTGCACAGGTGATTCTCGCCGGAAGAAGTTCCGACAAGCTCGCCGCACTGGCAATCGCTGGTACTCCCGTTGTTGTCGATCTTGAGCACGCGCCCGAAGCCATCATTCCGGCGGCCATCGCGGCCAGTGAAGCGGCCGGTTGTGGGGGACTCGTGGACGGTTTGGTCATCGCGGCTGGTGTCGTCGCCTTTGGCCCGGCCGCTGAACTCACTCCGGCAACCCTCGCCCAGCTATTCGCCGTGAACGCTCTGGGCCCAATCTCGGTTATCACGTCTGCCATCCCCGCGCTGACTGCTTCGGCGGCCGCGGGAAACGAACCGTTCGTGCTCACGATGAGTGGGATTGTCGCCGAGAGCCCGACCGCTGGCCTCGCCGCCTACTCGGCATCGAAGGCCGCGCTTGCCGCCTTCGTAGCCGCAACGAGCCGCGAGGTGCGCCGCTCGGGCATCCGGCTCATCGATGCTCGCCCTGGCCACACCGAGACGGGCCTCGCGACTCGCGCCATCCAAGGGACCGCGCCCGCGTTTCCGGTCGGGTTTGCTGCGGGATTTGTGGCCGACCGAATGCTGACCGCCATCACTGCGGGCGAGCGAGACGTGCCGAGCACGGCCTTCGCCGTCTGAAACCTTTGCGGGGCTAAACCGGCTCGCAGCCTACGACAGTGGTCGCTTGGGCCGCGGAACGTAGCGGGGAACGTAGCGCGCGAGAATGCCAGCGCCGACAAGCCCCAACACGCCGAGGGCACCAGCGGCGAGTGCGAGCGATGCTGAGGCGGTGATCGCGGCAATGGCCACGGGAGCGCCCGCGCTACCGAGGCCTCCGGTGAAGCGCCACGCCCCGAGAAACGGTGCCGGATTCCTTTTGTCGGCAAGGTCAGCACCGAGCGTCATGAGGAGTCCGGAGCCGACCCCATTGAACAAAGCCATGAGCATGGCGGCGCCGATGAACCATTCGATGTTCGACGACAGGTCGTGGGTGAAGGCGAGAATAAGGTGACCGCTCGCCAGTCCGATCATTGACGGCAGGGCCGTTGCGAGGCGGCCCCAGCGGTCCATGATCTGACCGCTCGTGTAAAAGAGCGCAAACTCGATGCCACCAGCAATGCCAATGATGATGGCGGTATTTGTTTCACTCACTCCGATGCTCACCGCCCACAGCGGCATGATGACCATGCGGCTGGCCCTCATCGCTGCGACCAACGCAGCGCCGGTGCCAAGTTTCACGAGCACACCCCGCTTCAGATAAAGGGTGCGAAAGAGTCCGTGAGCTTCTTGTTCGACCAACGCTTCACCCTCGCGCAGTGGCGAACCATCAAGGCCGCGCACCGTGCGAACGGCTCCGAAGGTCTCCGTGGGGTTGGGGAGCACCATCAAGATGACGGCCGCCGCGATGCACGCAACAACGTGAATCCAGAAAGCGCTTGACGAGGTTCCGGTCAGTTGGATCGCTGCAGCCGTCAGGAAAGGGCCGATAAAGAAACCGGCCCGAAAAACACCGCCGAGCGTGGATAGCGAGCGCGCACGGTAGGCAATCGGAACGAAGCTGGTCATAAACGCGTGACGAGCTAAGGCAAAAACCGCCGTGGCCAAGCCGATCAGGAAGATCCCGAAACCGAGCGCCCAAGGATTGGGGGCAAGGATGCAGATGACCAGCGCGATGATCGACAACAGTGACGCACCGATCATTGCGGGTCGTTCACCGATGCGGGCCACCAGCCAGCCACTCGGTATGTCCCCGAACAGTTCTCCCACCATGAGGGCAGCCGAAACCAGCCCCGCGATGGCGAGGGTCGCCCCGAGATTTCCGGCGACCAGCGGGATGATCGGAATGATTGCACCCTCACCGATCGAGAACAACAGCGTGGGGAGCAGCGCGGGGAGGGCGATCGAACGCCATTGGAAGGGCTGCTCGGAGATGCTCACCATTTGATGTTACCCGCGCGGTTTCCTCCCGCGGATCCGATCCAGGGGTGCGCGGTTTCGGTATTGGCAGTGCGCCGTAGACTGGAAGCACCATGGATGAGCTTGATTTTTCTGCCGAGATAACCGCCCTCCGCTCGACCTTTAACGACATCCGCTCGGTGGTTGGCGTTGATCGGCTCGAGGCGGAGATTGCGGACCTGAGCGAGCAGGCGGGGGTACCCGACCTTTGGGACGACACCGAGAAGGCGCAGAAGATTACCAGTGCGTTGAGCCACCGCCAGGCCGAGCTCGCCAAGATCGTCAGTATCGCTTCCCGTCTCGACGATCTCGAGATTATGGTCGAGCTTGCCAACGACGAGGCTGATGCCGCGGCGGCGGAGGAGGCAAGACGCGAGCTGACCAGCATCCAGAAGTTGCTCGGCGAGCTCGAAGTACAAACTTTGCTCAACGGCGAATTCGACCAGAGCCCCGCGGTCATCACCATTCGCGCGGGTGCCGGGGGAGTGGATGCGGCAGATTTCGCGGAGATGCTCCTGCGGATGTACCTCCGCTACGCCGAACAGCACAACATGCCCACCAAAGTGCTCGACACCAGCTATGCAGAAGAAGCCGGCATTAAGAGCGCAACCTTCGAGGTGGATGCCCCCTACGCTTTTGGCACGCTCAGCGTTGAGGCCGGAACCCATCGCTTGGTGCGGATGAGTCCTTTCAACTCTGCTGGCAAACGGCAGACCAGTTTCGCAGCGGTCGAAGTGGTTCCCCTCATCGAACAGACCGATGTGGTCGAGGTTCCCGAATCGGATATCCGGGTCGACGTCTTCCGTTCTTCCGGCCCAGGCGGCCAGTCGGTCAACACGACAGACTCCGCGGTTCGCATCACCCACCTTCCCACCGGAATCGTGGTGAGCTGTCAGAACGAGAAGAGCCAAATCCAGAACCGTGCGGCGGCCATGCGCGTATTGCAGTCCCGCCTGCTTTTGCTCCAGCGCGAGCAGGAAGCAGCGACCAAAAAAGAGTTCGCCGGGGTTATTACCGCGAGTTGGGGCGACCAGATGCGTAGCTACGTGCTCGCGCCCTACCAGATGGTCAAAGACTTGCGCACCGAGTTCGAGGTCAACAACCCTTCGAACGTTTTCGACGGCGATCTTGACGGTTTCATCAGTGCCGGCATTAAGTGGCGCAAACGCTCCATCGAGTAGTCAGCAACGCTGGCCACAGCATGATCGACAGCGGCGCAATCGGTGGCACCATCAGCGGCATCCCAGCGAACCCACAGTAATCTGCGGCGCCGTGTCGCTCTTCGCGAATGCGCTACTCGATGTCTATGCTCGTGGTGTCATGATCAGGTTTGATGCAGTTACCAAGTCTTATGCCCGCAACCCGCGCCCGGCACTTAACGCTGTCAGCATGGAGATTCTCAAGGGAGAGTTCGTCTTCCTAGTGGGAGCTTCTGGCTCGGGTAAATCGAGTTTCCTGAGGTTGGTGCTCCGCGAGGAGAAACCCACCCAAGGCGACGTGAATGTTCTGGGGCAACACCTGAACACTCTCTCCAGCCGCAAGGTTCCCTACTTCCGTCGCAACCTCGGGGTCGTCTTTCAAGACTTCAGGCTTCTGCCCCAGAAGACGGTTTTCGACAACGTCGCTTTTACCCTTCAGGTGATTGGCAAGAGCAAAGGCTTCATCCAAGAAGCTGTGCCCGACGTTCTGAAAATGGTCGGCTTGGGCGGCAAGACCGCCCGCTTCCCCCACGAACTTTCCGGTGGTGAGCAGCAGCGCGTAGCGATCGCCCGAGCCATTGTGAACAAGCCAGCCATCCTGCTCGCTGACGAGCCAACCGGAAACCTTGACCCCGCCACGAGTGCCGGCATTATGACGTTGCTGGAGCGAATCAACCTCGGTGGCACAACGGTGATTATGGCCACCCACGATGCGGGGATCGTCGATCAGATGAAGCGCCGAGTTGTGGAACTCACCCACGGTCAGATCGTTCGGGATGAGCGCCAGGGCGGCTACCAAACCCAAGCCGTCCCCGTTCAAGGTTTCGGTTTTGGCAACCCGACGGGGGCCACCTCATGAGACTCGGTTTGATTTTTAGCGAGGCGGCCAACGGCCTCCGTCGCAACGTTTCGATGGTCATCTCTGTCATTTTGGTGACCTTCATTTCGCTGACCTTTGTCGGCGCAGCGATCCTTCTCCAGATGCAGATCGGCCAGATGAAGGGGTACTGGTATGACCGGGCCCAGGTCGCCGTCTTCATGTGCACCGAGACCGATACCACCGGCAATTGCACCCAAGCTGCGGCCACTGCGGAGCAAATTGCTCAGGTGAAGACCGAGCTCGATTCGCCGACCCTCAAGCCTTTCATCGACCGCTATGAATTCGAGTCTCAGCAACAGGCTTACGATAACTTCAAGGCAAGCTTCACTGACAGCCCCGCGGCAGGGTTTGTCACCCCCGACCTGTTCAACGAGAGCTTTCGGGTCAACCTCGTCGACCCCAACCAAGCAGACGTGCTGATTGAGAAGCTTTCCGGGCTTGCCGGGGTCCAAGCCGTCGAGGATCAACGCTCGTATCTGGATCAGATTTTTGCCGTCCTCAACGCTGCGAGCTACACCGCGATTGGCTTGGCAACGCTCATGCTCATCGCCGCAGTGCTGCTCATAGCGACAACGATCCGCTTGAGCGCTTTCTCCCGGCGGCGAGAACTGGGCATCATGCGCCTTGTCGGGGCGTCGAACCGTTTTATTCAAACCCCGTTCATTCTTGAAGGTGTTTTCGCGGCGCTTATTGGTTCCGTCTTGGCGGGGGGCGCGATCATCTTGATCGTCAAGTTCTTCGTCCAGGGTTACTTGGCGCAGGCGCTGGCGGCGACCACGACAACACTGGTCGGGATGAGTGACGCTCTGCTGGTGGTGCCAATCCTGATTGTGGTCGGTGGCGTCCTCGCCGCTGGTTCGGCGGGCTTCGCTATTAGCCGCTACCTCAAGGTCTAGTCGCCACCAGCGTTCGTCGCTGGCACAGTCTTCTCGGGTAAACTGACTCTCCACCAAGCGAGAGAAAAACCATGCCACGCGAAAAGGGTCAGAAGGTTGTGGCCAGCAACCGCAAGGCTCGCCACGATTACACGATTGAAGACACGTACGAGGCCGGTCTTGTGCTGACCGGCACCGAGGTGAAGTCATTGCGGGCGGGGCGTGCCACCCTCGTCGACGGTTATGGCTTCATAGAAAGTGGCGAAGCGTGGCTGGACGCCGTGCATATCCCCGAATTCAATCAGGGTTCGTGGAATAACCATCCACCGCGGCGCAAACGCAAGATGCTGCTGCACAAGGCGCAGATTCTCAAGATCCACAACAAGATCAAAGAGGGCGGCTATACCCTCGTGCCGTTGTCGATCTATTTCAGTGATGGCAACGCGAAAGTGGAGCTTGCCGTTGCTAAGGGGAAGCGCGAATACGATAAGCGCCAGACTCTCCGCGAGCGCCAAGACAAGCGCGAATCAGATCGTGCGATCTCCGCCCGTCGCAACCTTGGTGACTAAACCTCGCCGACTGAACCTCGCAGGCAGCTCCGGGGTGAGAGGATTGCCCCATGACTTTTGTTGCTGCGAATGACCGTTACGAGTCCATGCCCTACCGCCGCGTTGGCAAGAGTGGGCTCCTGCTTCCTGCCATCTCGTTGGGACTGTGGCACAACTTTGGCGATGACAAGCCATTCGAAACGCAGCGTGCGATTCTTCGCCGCGCTTTCGACCTAGGGATCAGCCACTTCGACCTCGCCAACAACTATGGCCCGCCCTATGGCAGTGCTGAAACCAATTTCGGCCGCCATCTGAAAGATGATTTTCGCCCGCACCGCGACGAGCTGGTGATTTCGTCAAAGGCTGGCTACGACATGTGGGCTGGGCCTTACGGTGAGTGGGGCTCCCGCAAACACATCCTGTCAAGCCTTGATCAGTCACTGAACCGGATGGGCCTCGACTACGTCGACATCTTTTACAGCCACCGTCCAGACCCCAACACTCCTCTCGAAGAGACGATGGGGGCCCTCGACACGGCTGTTCGTTCCGGGCGTGCAATGTATGCCGGTATCTCGTCGTACAGCGCCGAGCGCACGATCAAGGCCGCAGCGATCCTCCGTGACCTCGGAACTCCGTTGCTGATCAGCCAGCCCTCCTATTCGATGCTTAATCGCTGGACCGAGGAGGGCGAGACGAACCTCTACCAAGCTCTGGATGCTGTGGGCGCGGGCTCGATCGCGTTCTCACCGTTGGCACAGGGGCTGTTAACCTCTCGCTACCTCAACGGTATTCCGGAGGGTTCGCGCGCTTCGGAGGGCAAGTCTCTCGCTACGGGTCAACTCACCGAGGAAAACCTGCGTCGCATTCGTGGACTCAACTCGATTGCGGAATCTCGCGGGCAGAGCCTCGCCCAAATGGCCATCGCCTGGGTCTTGCGCGACCGAACGGATGCTCCCGGTGTCACCTCTGCACTTATTGGGGCTTCGAGCGTTGCGCAACTCGAAGACAGTGTTGCGGCAATCGCTAATCTCAACTTCACGGCGACGGAGTTGTCTGCCATCGACGAGTTCGCTCAGGAGTCCGGAATCAATCTCTGGGCTGTAGCTCTCGAAGCCTAGGCGCCTGCCCGACCTCATCCGCTAACGTCGAACCTGCAGACGTCGAACGTGCAGACGTCGAACGTGCAGACGTCGAACCTGCCGACGTCGAACCGCTCACGCAGCGCTCGGAGGATGAGGTTTGGGTGGTGTCGGCACGGTGGGCGGATGCGGTTTCGGTACGTTCGGCGTGCTTGGTATTGTGCTTGCTTCAGGGGTGGTGGGATCGCGGCTTTCCGATTCATCCATAGCTGGCTCCTTGTCGTTCGAGTGTGAAGATTTTAGCTAACCGATCAGCACACCGGTAGTGCCGGTTTTCTCTGTCACTCGCGCTAGATTCTTCGAGAGTGGCGTTGGGGTTAGCAACAAGGCGGAGTTTTCCTCTGGAAGTCAGTGACGGGGATCCACCAGAATCATTGACACAGAGAAGTCACTAGGACCAAACTGGGCGCACATTAACCTAAGGAGGATCCGTGTCTTTGGTCAACGATGATCTAGAAGCAACGGAGTCAGCAGAACACTCGCTTGTTCCTATCCCAGAAAATGCTCGAACGTCCACCGTCTCCCACCAGTTCTGGATTTGGTGTGGTGCTAACGTCGCTCCCATCAACTGGGTTCTTGGGGCTTTGGGCATCAACCTCGGCCTGAGCCTGATGCAGACCATCCTCGTCCTCGTGATCGGGAACGTCATCGGGATGGCCGCGTTCGGTTTCTTCGTTCTGATGGGCCAGCGAACGGCGGTGAGCCAGATGGTGCTGTCACGCAGCGCTTTTGGTCGCCGAGGCGCGTATGTCCCGGCCTTTCTTCAGGGACTGCTGGCGGTCGGTTGGTGCGCCATCAACACCTGGATCATTCTTGATCTCGTGGTGGCTTTGTTCGCCAAGCTCGGTTTCGAGGGTGGCCTGATCTTCAAGATCGTGATTGCCGTTGTGATCATGGCGTTGCAGGTGTGGCTTGGAGCGGTCGGATTCCGCGCTATCGCGAGGTTTGAGCGTTGGACGGTTCCGGTTACTCTCGTCGTACTCGCCGCAATGACTGTCGTTGCTTGGACGAGTTCAGGGGTGAAATGGGGCTACACCGGCGCTGAGCTCGAAGGCACCGCCCTGTGGAGTTCTATCACAGCTTTGATGACCGCGATCGGTATCGGCTGGGGGATCACCTGGTTCGCGTACGCCTCGGATTACTCTCGCTTCGTCCCGCGCTCGGTATCGTCGGTCAAACTCTATTTCGGTAGTGTCCTCGGCCAGTTCATCCCCACCGTGTGGCTCGGAATCTTCGGGGCAACGCTCGCGACAATTTCGCAGAAGGTGGACCCTGGCCAACTGGTCGTTGAGGCTTTCGGCTGGCTGGCGATTCCCGTGATCCTCGTGGTCATCCATGGGCCCATCGCAACCAACGTGCTCAACATCTACTCCTCGAGCCTGTCGGCGCTCACCCTCGACTGGAAGGTCGACCGCCGCAAGCTCAGCTACGTCGTGGGTGTTCTCGCAACCGCATTCACCATTTACCTCATCGTCAATGGCGACTTCGCTTCGTCTCTAGATGCTTGGCTGGCCGGGCTTGTGACTTGGGTTGCTCCGTGGGCCACCATCATGCTCATCCACTTCTTTGGCGAGAAGAAGGGCAACATTGACGTCAAGGCGCTGTTCAATGCGCCCAAGGTGGGGCCGCTTCCGGACATCTCGTGGCCGGCGATGATCGCTTTCATCCTCGGAATCATTGCAACCTGGAGTTTTGAGTACGCCGTACCGACTTTCCTGCAGGGCCCTGGCGCTATCGCCTTGGGTGGCATCGACCTGTCGTGGTTGTCAGGTTCAATCGTCGCCGGCGTTGCTTATTGGATCGGCATCAGCCTCAAGCGCCGGTCGGCGTAGAGCTCACCGGTGACGAAATGATGGCAAAGAAGTGATGGCAACACAGTGACGGCGGCAGGCTGGGATGCAACCCGGCCGGCCGACCCGATTGCGTGGCCGGCGGGCAAACGCTCGGCGGCCACGCTCGGTTTCGACCTCGACGACGAATCTGTCGTCCTCACGGTAAACCCTGAAAACCGCACCAGACTCTCGGTAATGTCTCACCAGGCGTACGGGTCGGTCACCGGGGTTCCGCGAATACTGGAAATGCTGAGGCGCCACGACCTTCAGGCCACATTCTTCTGTCCCGGCTACACCGCCGAGCGCTACCCGGAAATGCTCCGCAGAGTCGTTGGCGAAGGGCACGAAATTGCCCACCACGGCTATCTGCACGAAGCAGTCCAGGGGATGACGGAGAAGCAGGAGGCAGACATCCTGGATCGGGGTTTGGACGCGCTCGACAAAGTCGTGGGAATCCGCCCGGTTGGTTATCGCGCTCCGATGTGGGAGACGACCTATTCGACGGCAGGCCTTCTACTCGATCGTGGTTTCCTGTACGACTCGAGTCTGATGGATTCGGATGTGCCCTATGAGCTCGCTGAGGGAACCGCCCCGAATGCCCGCAGCATCGTGGAAATCCCGGTTTCCTGGTCACTCGATGACTGGGAACAGTATGCCTATTTGCCCGATGTTTTTGGTTCGGGACTGATCGAGGACCCGGCTAAGAGCCTCTCGATGTGGGCGGGGGAGTTGACCGAGTCGCGTACTGCTGGCACGTGCTTCGCCCTGACCGTTCACCCCTTCCTGAGCGGTCGACTCGGAAGAGTTCGAGCTCTCGAAGATCTCATCGAGATCATGACCGGCTGGGATGATGTCTGGGTCACAACCGCGGCAGAAATTGCTGCCCACACTCGCTCGCTGGCGCTCGTGCCGCGGGTGTTTCCCCAACCAGAAATCTGAGTGACATGCGCGAAGAAGACATCATTGGACCGGCTGATGGCACGAAGATTCCTCGATATGCCGGTGCCTCGACCTTCGCGCGGCTGCCCCGAATTGATGAGGTCGCGAAGTACGACGTTGCCGTTCTCGGGGCTCCGTTCGATGGTGGTGTCTCGTATCGGCCTGGCGCGCGGTTTGGCCCCTCCGCCATCCGTCAGGCATCTCGAAACCTGCGGCCCGCCTACAATCCCGAGTTGAACATTGCACCTTTCAGGGTTCTGCAGGCGGTTGATGCGGGGGACGTGCCGTGCAATCCTTTCGACATCGACGAAGCCCTTCGGCAGATTGATGAAGAGGCAAGCGCTCTCATCGCGGGAGGCCAACGGCTGATCACTCTGGGCGGCGACCACACCATTGCGCTCGGTACCCTCCGTGCCGTGGCGCGCAAGCACGGCCCGGTCGCGCTCATTCACTTTGACGCCCATCTCGACACGTGGAACAGCTATTTCGGGGCGGATCGTACCCACGGCACAATCTTCCGTCGTGCCTACGAGGAGGGGCTGCTGTTACCCGATTCCTCGATCCACGTCGGTATTCGTGGCCCACTTTATGATGCTCACGATCTGGTGGACGATGCTAGCTTTGGCTTCTCAATTGTTCGGGCCACCGACTTCGACCGGCTCGGCGTCGACGAAATAGTTCGCCGTGCTCGCGAGCGAATTGGGGATGCCCCGGTCTACCTCTCGGTCGACATTGATGTCCTCGATCCGGCTTTCGCCCCCGGCACTGGCACTCCGGAGATGGGCGGTTTCAACTCCCGTGAACTTCTCGCCCTCCTGCGCGGTTTGCCGGGTGGGCAGCTTGTCGCAGCGGATGTCGTCGAGGTGAGTCCGGCCTACGACCACGCCGAAATTACCGCTCTGGCCGCCGCAACCATCGCCTATGAGGTCATGTCCCTCATGGCGGTCGCCGCCAAGGACGCGTCATGATTGACCTATTAGTGCGTCGAGCCCGGCTTGTCGGCGACGGAGGACTCGCTCGTGATGCTGGATTGGTCGACCTCCACATTGACGGCGGTCGGTTCGTAGCGTTCACCCCGTCCGATGGTCCCGCCTCGCCGGAGGCTCGAGAGACCATTGACGCGGAGGGTGCCCTCGTCAGTGCACCCTTCGTTGAGCCCCACGTCCACCTCGATGCGACGCTCACCGCTGGGGAACCACGCTGGAACGAGAGCGGCACGTTGTGGGAGGGCATCGCCTGCTGGTCCGAGCGTAAACCTATGCTCACCCGCGATGACGTGGTGTCTCGCGCCGAGGAGGTTCTGCGCTGGTACGCCGCAAACGGAACTCTGCACGTGCGCAGTCACGTCGATGTTACCGACCCTGATTTGGTCGCCCTCGATGCCCTGATCGAGGTGCGCGATCGGGTGAAGGATGTCATTGGCCTTCAGTTGGTGGCCTTCCCCCAAGAGGGGATCTGCTCCTTTCCTGGTGGCGAAGCCCTTCTCGAAGAGGCTGCTCGTCGTGGGGTCGACGTGATCGGTGCCATCCCGCACTTCGAAGACACCCGGGAAGACGGGGTGCGGTCGGTGGAGATCGCGATCGAGATCGCACAGCGCTATGGCCTCCGTGTCGATGCGCACTGCGACGAGATTGACGACGAGCAGTCGCGTTTCATTGAGGTGCTGGCCACACAGGCCAACCGCACCGGACTCCGAGACCGTGTGACGGCGAGCCACACCACGGCTATGGGCTCTTACAACCAGGCCTACAGTTACAAGCTGCGACGCATAATTGCCCGCTCAGGCATCAACCTGGTCTCCAACCCCATCGTCAACCTGCACCTTCAGGGCCGGTTCGATAACTACCCCAAGCGCCGAGGGCTCACTCAGGTTAAGGAACTTCTGGAGGCTGGCGTTAATGTCGCTTTCGGCCACGATGACATTATGGACCCTTGGTTTCCGATGGGAACCGCGAACCCCGTGCTCGTCGCCTATGTTGGAGCGCTCGCCACTCAGCTCACTTCACCGGCCGAGGTTGCCGAGTGTTTCCGCATGGTGACCGATCGGGCGGCAGCCGTCCTCGGACTCGATGAGGCGTATGGCATTGAGGTGGGACGCCCCGCGAGCCTCGTGGTGCTTCCCGCAGCCGATGGGTTCGACGTGATTCGTCGGCAGGTGCGTCCGACTCTCGTCGTCGCCCACGGTCGAGTGATCGCGACGTCGCCCCCAACGTCGACCACCCTCCATTGGCCGGGACGGGAAGCTCAGGAGATTGATTTCGTGCGCGACCGCGATCGGCGAACTCTTTAACGATTCTTCAGGCGGGCTATGGGTGGCGCCACACAAGTTTGTGATCTAGAATTGAGGGCTGCACTAGAAATGGTGCGGTGTTTGATAACTCAACAGCGTGCGATAGTGACCTGCTCAACGGCTTCGTGAGAAGCGGTTGCAGTGACATGGGGATGATCGGTTTCGACATTGCCTGCAAAACTGCGAGAAGCGGGTCGAGGATGCAGTCTTATCTCGTAAACGATGGCTGCAAACTATAAGTGCCAATAAATCACGCACTGACTTCGCCCTCGCTGCCTAAGCGAGCGCACTAAAGAAGTCCGTCAGTCCGGGAATGCTCTCTACCCGGGTTCTGGCGTTATCTAGAGAGATTGCTGCGACGTTTCGCCTGAGGGCTTCGTGGGACTTGAACTGAGGCTGGGCTTGTTGACCTAGATGCGTGTGGCAAAGGTCAGAGCCAAGTAGAACGTTTTTACACGCTACGCCCGTAGAAGGCGCAGAATTACAGCAGTGGACCGGGGTTCAATTCCCCGCATCTCCACCATGACGGTCGCTATCGCACGCGTGTTGGCCAACATTCATCTTTCGCTGGTAACGTGTGCCGTGTGTACACGAAGGAGGCCCTCAGATGATCGGTTTTGGTTATAAACGCCGGCAACCTTCACGTTTTTTCACTCCCGTGCGTTACACCTCACAAGAGTCGTCGTCGGTGGAGCGGGCTGTCGAAGAAGGCCTCATGATTGCCAAGACCGCATTGGCGATGGAGCTGAAGAATCACATCATTGTTGGGGCGATCCGTCATGACAAGAACTTCGTGGAGAGTGAACTTCGCGAGTTCCTTACAGCAGAAATTGAGAAGCTCGCAGCCGAACAGACGGGCTACGCGGAGCGAACCGAGTCGTGGGCAGCTGCGTCCACCTCGGCCAAAGGCCCGCAATCGAACGTTCACGACTATCGGTCAGGCGACTACGGCTCGCTGACCAAGCGCAGGGAGACATACGCCGCCATGGCGAGCGCGTTGTCGGCTCTCGCCACTGACTCCGAATTCTTGGAAAGTGTGCTGGCCTCTGCGCAGTCGCAAGCATGGTCCGAAATAGAGCGAGCGATCATGGCAAAACTCGAGGGCGAGGTGCGTTCATCAACCGAAAAGGGGTACACCCGCACCCGCAAAGAACGGATGCGCCAGGTGCGGGAGATTGACCTCGTCGCCCTCGACGAGGCGAACCAACCCGAGTACTGACCCAACTATTACTGGTTCAACGCCAGCTTCTCCAGCACGGCCTCGTGCAACACTCCGTTGGTGGCCAACGCTGAGCCGTGCCACGGCCCCATTGCACCCGTCAGTGAAGTGAAGCGGCCACCGGCCTCCTCAATGATGGGGATGAGCGCTGCCATATCGTAGGGCTTGAGATCGAACTCACCGACAATATCTAGTGAGCCCTCGGCCAGCAACATGTAGGCCCACATGTCGCCGATTGAACGCGCCCGCCACACGTCACGGGTCAGGGAGACGAGCGCATCTAGGTGGCCGGCGCCATCCCAGCCCTGAATATTGTTGTAGCTGAGGGCCGCGTCGGCAAGGTCGGCAACCGCGCTGACCTGCAATTTCTCTGGTGCCGCACCACGGGTGCTGCTCCACGCGCCGTGACCACGCGCAGCCCACCAACGTTTGCCAAGAGCCGGAGCACTCACAACGCCAACGACGGGCACGTCGTCCACGGCGAGGGCGATGAGCGTGCCCCAGATCGGCACACCACGCAAGAAGTTTGCTGTGCCGTCGATGGGATCGATGATCCACTGGCGCCGGGAATCGCCCTCCGTCCCGAACTCTTCACCGAGGATCGAGTCGGTCGGTCGGGCAGTCTCGATGCCGCTTCGGATCGCGCGCTCCACCGCCTTATCGGCATCCGTCACCGGAGTGCGATCCGGTTTCGTCGTGACCACTAAATCCAGCGATTGAAATCGGTCAAAAGAGATGAGATCCGCTTCGGCTGCGAGTGCGAGAGCAAGGCTCAGGTCGTCGCTGGGGGAGTAGTTGAGGGTGAGATCGGGCGAAATGCTCGTCATTATTTCTCCTGCTTGGTTGCGGCATCCGCTGACCCGAGCGTGGTAATCAAGCGCTGAAAACTGTCGAGACGGAGCGCACCAATTTCGCCGAGCTTGCCAGCGGCAACCTGGTCGATGATCTCGCAGTCCGGAGCATCCGGGAGATGGGTGCACCCTCGTGGGCATTCGAGCGCGATCTCGGCGAGGTCAGTAAAGGAGCGGAGAATGTTGCCGGGGTCGATATGGCCCAGACCGAAGGAGCGTACCCCGGGGGTGTCGACGATCCAGCCGGAACCGATACGAAGTGAGACCGTCGAGGACGACGTGTGACGACCACGGCCGGTGACGTCGTTGACCCGACCGATCGCGCGGTGGGCATCCGGTACCAAAGCGTTCACGAGGGTGGATTTGCCGACACCGGAGTGACCGACAGCGACCGTCGTGTGTCCTTGAAGCTGTGCCCGAATCTCCTCGAGTGGGAAGGCGTCATCACGACTCTGGAAAATGGTCAACCCTAGTCCGGCGAAGTTTGCCAGAAACTCACTCGGATCGGCAAGATCGGTCTTGGTGATGCAGAGGATCGGCGTGATTCCGGCATCGAAGGCAGCGACGAGGTAACGGTCGACCAGCCTCGTTCGAGGCTCCGGATTGGCCGCAGCAACCACGATGAGCATCTGGTCGGCATTTGCAACAATGACACGTTCCACCGCGTCGGTGTCGTCGGCGCTCCGGCGCAAAAGCGTTGTGCGCGGTTGCACCCGAACGATTCGAGCCAGTGAACCATCCGCGCCGGTGAGGTCACCGACGAGATCGACCCAGTCTCCGGTAACAGCAGCCTTGCGCCCGAGCTCACGGGCGCGAGTGGCGATGATTTGCCGCTCCTCGGGAGTGCCTTCGGCGATCCACACCCCGTAGCGTCCGCGATCGACGCTGAAGACCCGTCCCGCTATCGCGTTCTCGTAGCCCGGGCGAATTTTGGTGCGTGGCTTATTAGCCTTCGGATTCGGCCTGACCTTCGCGCTCGACTCGTCGTACTCCGAATAAGCGCCGTCGTCGTCGTCCGGGGTGAGCCAACTCACGGTCCAACCTGCCCCTGGCCCAGCATGTTTAGCCACAGCTCGACAAACTGGGGGAGCGTCTTGCCCGTCGTGGCAATGTCTTCGACCGCAACATCGGCGATTGCTAGGCCAAGCAGGGCACCGGATGTTGCCAACCGGTGGTCTTGGTAGGTGTGCCACGTTCCGCCGTGAAGGGGCGCTGGCTCGATTTCTAGCCCATCGGGTAGCTCCCGCACCGAACCGCCGAGGGCATTGATCTCGGTGGCCAAGGCTGCAAGCCTGTCCGTTTCATGGCCACGCAGGTGCCCAATACCGACGATACGGCTTGGTTCGCTGGCCAAAGCTGCGAGCGCGACCAGTGTGGGTGCCAGCTCGCCGACCTCGATGTCACCGTTGAGCGTGACACCGGAGAGTTTCGCCCCGCCGAGAATTCCTACCCCGCCGTCGACAGTGAGGGTGTGGGCAGCCCGCGATACGTGAGCGCCAAACTTCGGCAGGAGTTGCTCAAGGTTGGCCCCAACTTGGGTTGTCGACGGCGGCCAACCCTGGATCGTCACGGTGCCGCCAGCCACCAAAGCTGCAGCGAGAAACGGTGCGGCATTGGAGAGATCCGGTTCAATGTCGACATCGAGGGCCTGGATCTCGGCGTGAGGAACGACCCACACTCCCGGTTCCGGCGTTTCCACTACAACACCGCGAGCAGCGAGGGTGGCGATTGTCATGTCGATGTGGGGCAAACTCGGGAGGTGGTCGCCCGTGTGGGTCAGTCGGAGTCCGTCGGTGAACCGCGGAGCCGCCATCAGCAGGCCGGAGACGAATTGGCTCGACGCCGAGGCATCGATGCTGATCGCTCCACCGGCTACAGCGCCGGTTCCGTAGAGGCTAAAAGGCAAGGCACCACGGCCATCGTCGTTGACGTCTACCCCGAGAGCCCGAAGGGCATCAACGGTCGTCCGCATCGGCCGCTTGCGTGCGTGAGGGTCACCATCAAAGGCGACTGGACCGAGGGCGAGCGACGCCAGCGGTGGGATGAAACGCATGACGGTCCCCGCCAGACCGCAATCGATAGCGTTACCGCCCTCGAGCTCGCCCGGTGTGACAAGCAGGTCGGGGCCAAACGATCCGTTGCCCTCAACCTCGACAATGCTCACCCCGAGAGAACGCAACGCCTCGATCATGAGGGAAGTATCACGTGAGTGTAACGGTGAGCGAAGGAGCGAAGGCCCGTTGGCGAGCGACGCCACAATGAGCTCCCGATTGGTCAAACTCTTTGAACCGGGGAGCTGCACTGTCGCTTTCAGCGCTCCGACGGCGCGCGGTGCCGCCCACAGACCATCGGTGTCGGCGGGCTCGGGGGCGTCGTCGCCGTAAGGGCTGAACGTGGGTCCGGAATACTTGAATACCTGCATCGGTTACCAGAGTATCGGCTGTTTAACGATGCGAATGGAGCCACAGCATGACGGTGCGTGAAATTTCCCGTGAGAGCGACGTCTTGGGCGCTCTACAATTGTCCCTGATGACTATTGACGCACCACACGAGGGTTCCACCGTCCCCGAGACACAACCCGAGGCGGAGAGCGATTTCGTGCCCGCAGTTTCCGTGCCGAACGATGCGCGCGCACTGTTTGAAGATCAGGCAATGCAGTACATGGATCAGCTCTATGCGGCTGCCATGAGGATGACGCGTAATCCGTCCGACGCTGCCGATCTGGTTCAGGAAACCTACATGAAGGCCTACAGCGCTTTCGGTCAATATCAGCAGGGCACCAATCTGAAGGCGTGGTTGTACCGCATTCAGACAAATACGTTTATTAACCTGTACCGCAAGAACCAGCGCAGCCCGTACCAGGGCACAATTGACGAGCTCGAAGATTGGCAGCTTGGCAACGCCGAGTCGATCACTCAACCGAGGTCGAATCGTTCTGCCGAAGCCGAAGCCATCGATCACCTGCCGGACAGCGCCGTCAAAGATGCGTTGCAAGCTATTCCCGAAGACTTTCGACTTGCGGTCTACTTCGCCGATGTCGAAGGCTTCTCCTACCAAGAAATCGCTGACATTATGAAGACACCTGTGGGCACCGTGATGAGCCGGTTGCACCGTGGCAGACGCTTGTTGCGCGAGCTTCTTACCGACTATGCGCACGATCGCGGATTTGCGGCCGCAACGTCAACGAGGAGCGAAAAATGAGCGACTGTGGGTGCGATAAAGCAAAAGCAGAACTCGAGGAGTACCTCCACAACGAGTTGACTGTTGGTGAAGCTGCCGATATTGCCGAGCACATGAAGAATTGCGATGACTGCAGTGGCGAGCACCTTATCGGGCTCACCCTCACCGAGAAGGTGCGCAAAGCCTGCAACGAGAAGGCCCCCGAAGATTTGCGTAGCGCTATCTTGTCCCGCCTCGCCGAGGTCTAACCTCCCGCGAGGATCCGATGTGGCGTGCCAGAGTGGCACACCACATCGAACGTCCCGTTAGACGTTGAGGGCGTGGTTGATCAGATCGATCTGTTCTTGAGCGCTTCGCTTTGAGGAACCTGTTGCCGGTGAGGCTGAGGCCGGGCGTGATGCGACCGCGATCGTGCGTCCTTGCAAGTGCTTGGCCAGCTCGAGGCAGATAAACGGCCACGCGCCCTGGTTCTCGGGTTCGTCCTGAGCCCAGACGAGGTCAGCGTTAGGATACTGGGCAAGAATGCCGTTGATCTCGTCGATTGCGAGCGGGTAGAGCTGCTCCATTCGCACGACGGCAACCGAAGAATCTTCCCTTTTGTCCAGTTCCGTGACGAGGTCGTAGTAGATTTTGCCGGACGTAAGCACAACGCGCTTAGCCTTCGCCTTGTCCGTGATCCGAGCGTCATCGATCACAGGCAAGAACTTGCCGGCGGTGAAATCGGAAATCTCACTCGTCGCACCGCGCAAGCGAAGCATCGCTTTGGGGGTGAAGACGATGAGCGGGCGGCGAGGCCGGGCGTAGGCCTGACGGCGAAGCAGGTGGAAATATGACGCGGGTGTGGATGGCCGTGCAACGGTCATGTTGTCTTCCGCGCACAACTGAAGGTAACGCTCGATACGCGCAGAGGAGTGGTCTGGGCCCTGGCCTTCATAGCCGTGGGGGAGCAGCATGACGACGCTCGAACGTTGTCCCCATTTCTGCTCGGCGGAGGAAATGAACTCGTCGATCACTGTTTGAGCGCCGTTCGCGAAGTCACCGAACTGGGCTTCCCACAGTACGAGAGCATCCGGTCGTTCGACCGAGTAGCCATACTCGTAGCCGAGGGCGGCGTACTCGCTCAGCAGGGAGTCGTAGATCCAGAAGCGGGCCTGCCCGTCACTCAAGTTTGCGAGAGGCAACCACTCCTGACCATTGACACGGTCATGGAGAACGGCGTGGCGCTGAACGAAGGTTCCACGCCTGGTGTCCTGACCGACCATCCGGACCGGTGTTCCTTCAAGCAAGAGCGAGCCGAGGGCCAGAATCTCGCCAAAGCCCCAGTCAACTGAGCCCTGACGCGACATGTCGACGCGCTTCTTCAGAGTGACCTGAAGTTTGGGGTGGATCGTGAAGCCAGCGGGCGGGTTGTTGTGCGCATCACCAATCGCGGTGACAACTTCGACCGCAACGCCGGTTGATTCTGGTTCGCCAGCGACCTCCTCGTGAGGAGCATTCTTGATTCCCGGCTGAACCTTGGGGGTGCCATCAGAGTTAATAGCAGCCATGGACCCCGTCTGCGCGGCATGGGTTTCGGCAAAAGCGCGTTCTAGGCGGTCTTGGAAATCACGGTGAGCAGCTTCGTACTCTTCTTCAGTGATGTCTCCGCGGCCAACAAGCGCCTCCGTGTACAACGTACGAACGGAGCGCTTTGCTTCGATCAGGTTGTACATCAGTGGTTGTGTCATCGAGGGGTCGTCACCCTCGTTGTGCCCGCGCCGGCGGTAGCAGATGAGGTCAATGACGACATCCCGTTTGAACTCTTGACGGTAAGCGAAAGCTAGTTCTGTCACTCGAGCGACGGCCTGAGGGTCATCGCCATTGACGTGGAAGATCGGTGCCTGGATGGTCTTCGCCACGTCAGTGGAGTAAATGGAGGTGCGACCCTCGCCGGGAGGGGTGGTGAAGCCGACCTGGTTGTTGATGACGAGGTGGATGGTTCCGCCGGTGCGGTAGGCACGCAGCTGGGACATCTGCAGGATCTCAACAACGATGCCCTGACCAGCCATTGCGGCATCACCGTGCACCATGATGGGTAAGACGGTGAAGGAGCCAATCGGCTTGCGATCCTGTTTGGCTCTGACAATGCCCTCGAGCACACCGTCGACGGCTTCGAGGTGTGAGGGGTTCGCTGCAAGGTAAACCGGAATGGTCTTGCCCTGCGCGGAGGTGAACGTGCCTTGGGTTCCGAGGTGATATTTCACGTCACCGGAGCCTTGAACAGTGTTCGGGTCTTGGGTTCCCTCAAACTCGCGGAAGATCTGACCGTAGGTCTTGCCGGCGATGTTGGTCAGCACGTTGAGGCGGCCACGGTGGGCCATGCCGATGGCGACCTCATCGAGGCCAGCTTCTGCCGCATCGTTGAGCAGAGTGTCCAGAACGGTAATGGTCGATTCGCCACCCTCGAGGCTGAAACGCTTCTGGCCGACGTACTTTGTTTGCAAGAAGGTTTCGAAAGCTTCTGCCTCGTTGAGCTTCGCGAGGATGCGCATCTGGTAGTCATGGCTGGGCTTGCTGTACGGCTTCTCGACGTGGTCTTGCAACCAGCGACGCTGCTCAGGATCTTGAATGTGCATGTACTCGATACCGAACGTGCGGCAGTAGGAGTCGCGCAGGATGCCGAGGATCTCGCGAAGGAGCGCTGACCGTTTGCCGCCAAAACCTCCCGTTACGAATTCGCGATCCAGATCCCAGAAAGTGAGACCGTGACTGGAGATATCCAAGTCGGGGTGCGAACGCTGCTGATATTCGAGTGGGTCCACGTCGGCCATGAGGTGTCCGCGCACCCGGAACGAATTTATCAACTCTTGAACGCGAGCGGTCTTGTTGACGTTGTCAGCAGTATCGACGTTGATGTCGGATGCCCAGTGAATGGGTTCGTAGGGAATGCGCAGTGCTGCGAAAATATCGTTGTAGAAGTTGTGCTGGCCGATGAGGCGCTCATGGATCATCTTCAAGAATTCGCCCGAACCGGCACCTTGGATCACGCGGTGATCGTAGGTGCTGGTGAGAGTGATCGTCTTACCGATTCCCAGCTCCGCCAGAGTCTTTGGTGACGCACCCTGGAACTCGGCGGGGTACTCGAGGGCACCAGCACCGACGATGCAGCCCGCCCCGCGCATGAGGCGAGGAACAGAGTGCTCGGTGCCGATTCCCCCGGGGTTGGTGAGAGAGATTGTGTTTCCAGCGAAATCTCCGGCGACGAGCTTATTGCCACGAGCCCGCGACACCACGTCTTCGTAGGCGACAAGGAATTCCGCGAAACTCATGGTTTCTGTGCGCTTGATGCCGGGAACCATAAGCGCGCGCGTTCCATCCGGTTTGGGAAGGTCGATCGCGATGCCGAGGTTGATGTTGGCCGGGGTCACGACGGAGGGCTTGCCCTCAGGCTCGTCGTAAAAAACGTTCTGGCTAGGAAACTCTTTGAGAGTTTCAACCATGGCCCACGCGATGATGTGGGTGAAGGACACCTTGCCGCCGCGGGCGCGCTTGAGATGGTTGTTGATGACGATGCGATTGTCAATCATCAGCTTGGCGGGAATGGTGCGAACGCTCGTCGCGGTCGGCACAGTGAGGCTCGCGTCCATGTTGGCCGCGAGAGACTTGGCCATGCCTTTAAGCGTGGCGGTAACGTTTGCTTCGGCGACGGGCGTCGCAGCTTCGGCGACCTCTGCAGCAGTTGGCGAGACGCTGGCCGGTGCTTCAGCCGGAATTGGTTGAGGTTTAGCGGCAACGGAAGTTGTCTTGGCTGCCGGAGTGCTTGAGGTCGCGGTAGCAGTGGGGGCCTGAATGACATCAGCGGTTTGCTTGTAGTTCTCCAGAATCGGCCACCACGATTCTTCTACCGAGTTTTTGTCGACGATGTACTTTTCGTACATTTCGTCTACTAGCCATTCGTTGGCTCCGAATTCGCCGGAGGAGGAATCCTCTGACGCCAGTCCGGTGACTTGGCTTGACACGGCCGACCGCCCACTCTCAGTTCGATATCGACATCGCCCACGGACGTTGCCCAAAACGTTGTACGACCCTCAATGGCCGCTGCTTAGTCAAGCGTAATCGTTTGGTTGCTGGGATATCGCCTCGAACGCCGCTCAGGTAGCGTCAATTTTATGGAATTTTATGAGACTGCCCCCTCGCACGACCTCACCTACTCGGACGTGTTCTTGATTCCGTCGAAATCCACCGTTGCCAGCCGCTTCGCGGTGAATCTCACCCCGAACGACGGAACGGGAGCGACCCTCCCCATTGTCGCGGCCAACATGAACTCGGTGACCGGCCCGCTCATGGCGGCAACGCTGGCGAGGCGGGGCGGGCTCGGGGNGTTGCCCCAAGACATGCCATTACAAGAGGTTCACGCGGCAATCGAGTGGATAAAAAAGCAATCGATTACGTTCGATACCTCAGTGGAACTCCACGACACTGACNCCGTCGAGCAGGCCCTGCGCGTCATGCCCGCCGTTTCGGGGCGAGGAATCGTCGTGAGGGGAGCGGATGGGCACTATCGGGGTTCCCTGCTCGCCGAGACCCTCAACGGTCGTTTGGCTGATGCCAGGCTTGGCGATTTGCTTCGCGGACAACTTCCCTCGCTCGACGCTGAGGACATCCTCGATAACGCTGCTGGCGCTCGTGCGGCCTTCGATCTGATGACTGCTGCCGGCATCGACTTCGCTCCCGTGCTCCATCGCGGCAGTATTGTCGGCACGCTGAGCCGGATCAGTGCGGTTCGGGCGGGGCTGTATCAACCGGCACTCGATAGGCACGGTCGTTTACTGGTGGCGACTGCCATCGGAATCAACGGCGATCCGGCAGAAAAAGCGGCTGCCCTTGTCGATGCCGGGGCTGACGTGATTGTGGTTGACACGGCTCATGGTCACCAAGAGAGCATGCTCCGCGCCATCGCCGCGGTTGCGAATCGGCAACTCGGCGTGCCGTTAGTGGCCGGGAATGTCGTGACCAGCGCGGCGGTGCGCGATCTCGTGGCTGCCGGCGCCACCATCGTCAAGGTGGGAGTCGGACCCGGTGCCATGTGCACAACGCGCATGATGACGGCCGTTGGACGCCCCCAATTCTCGGCGGTGCTCGAGACGGCGGCAACGGCGCGAGAACTCGGTGCCCACGTTTGGGCCGACGGAGGAGTTCGCTATCCCCGTGATGTCGCCCTCGCCCTCGCTGCGGGAGCGGCTTCTGTAATGATCGGTTCTTGGTTTGCCGGAACGATCGAGGCGCCGGGGGAAATTCTCACCGATGCGACCGGTCGGCTGTACAAAGAAAGCTGGGGCATGGCTTCGACCAAGGCTGTGAGAGAACGATTCGGGCGACTCGACGAGTACGCGCTCGCCCGCAAGACATTGTTTGCCGAAGGAATCTCCAGTTCCGTCGTTTACCTCGATCCACTCAGGCCGTCCGTCGAAGATCTCCTCGACACGATCACTTCGGGAGTGAGGAGTTCCCTCAGCTACGCCGGGGCAACATCACTCACGGAATTTCACGATCGGGCACTCGTCGGCATCCAATCGGCTGCCGGTTATGAAGAGGGCAAAGCTTTGCCCGTGAGCTGGTAACGCTGGCGCGTTTGGCGCGCTCGTCGTTGGTGACGCGCCCAGGGATTGCGGTTAGACTCGAAATTACAATGGATGACCCCCCTCATAGATCCTCTGCTGGTGGTGCCCATGTATGAACTGATCATGCTGGGCATTGGACTTCTCCTGACTATCGGTACCGGATTGTTTGTGGCATCCGAGTTCGCCTTGGTGAACCTTGACCGCACCGAACTCGAATCGCGGCAAGCCGCCGGTGAGCGTCGGCTTGGTCCCACAATTAGCGCGCTCAAGCGCACCTCCACGCACTTGTCAAGTGCTCAATTGGGCATCACCCTGACGACTCTCCTCACCGGTTACACCATGGAGCCAGCCCTCAGTTCGATGCTGCGCGGACCGCTGACGTCGCTCGGTATCGCCGTTGATTACGTCGCCATCATCGCCACCGTTGTGGCCATTACCCTCGCGACCCTCCTGTCAATGATCGTGGGCGAGCTAGTTCCGAAGAACTTTGCTCTTGCCCTCCCCGTGCACACCGCCCGAGTGGTTATCCCATTCCAGATTGGGTTCACGGCGGTTTTTCGTCCGGCGGTAACCCTCCTGAACAACACTGCGAACGGGATCCTCCGGAGCATGGGGATTGAGCCCAAAGAGGAACTCTCCGGTGCCCGCACCGCGGAAGAACTGTCGTCGCTTCTTCGGCGTTCCGCCCGCGAGGGTAGCCTCGACCGCGACACGGCGACCCTGCTCGCTCGCACCCTCGCGTTTGCCGATCACACGGCACAGGATGTCATGACACCGCGACCGCGGGTGATCAGCGTCGAACGAACGGCAACAGCGGACGCCGTCATTGAGCTCGCGCGAACCACCGGGTTTTCTCGGTTCCCGGTTATCGATGACACCATCGATGATGTCGTGGGAATCATCCACATCAAACAGGTCGTTGCTGTTCCACGGGAGAAACGTGGCGAGGTTCCGGTATCCGCGCTCCAATCTGATGCGCTGCGGGTGCCAGAAACAATGAAACTTGACTCGCTGCTTGCTGAACTGCGCGGAGCAGGGTTTCAGCTGGCGGTTGTGCTGGACGAATATGGCGGAACTGCCGGGGTTGTCACGCTCGAAGACCTCGTTGAAGAACTCGTCGGTGAAGTCTCAGACGAACACGATCGAAACAAAGCAGACGTTGTTCGGTCGCCGGACTGGTTCACCTTTCCCGGCATCCTTCGCCCCGACGAATTGCTCGAACGCACCGGAGTGGTTGTTCCCGAAGAAGGCCCGTATGAAACCGTGGCTGGTTGGCTGATGAGTGAATTGGGGCGGTTGCCAGTCGTGGGGGATGAAGTAGAAATCATTGGCGGCTTGTTTCGAATTGAACGCCTTGACGGTCGCCGGATCGACCGTGTGCGCTTCACCCCGACAGTTGCTGGCGGCGCCAGCAGTACCGAAAGTGCCAGCAGTCCCAGCTCGGCCAAGGATGGTGGGGAACGATGAACGACTACCTACCCGGAATCGCGTGGCTAGTGGTTCTTCTCGTAGTCAACGCCTTCTTCGTTGGCGCGGAATTCGCGGTAATTTCGGCGCGTCGTTCACAAATCGAACCGAAAGCCGAGGCCGGTTCCCGCGCCGCCATCACCACGCTGTGGGCGATGGAAAACGCCACCCTGATGCTCGCCACGAGCCAACTTGGGATCACCGTTTGTTCGCTCCTGATCCTCAACGTCTCAGAGCCAGCGATTCACCACCTGCTCGAAGTGCCGCTGGCATTGACGGGGTTGCCCGAAGCCGCGATCAGTGCGATTGCCTTTGCAGTGGCGTTGCTGATTGTTTCGTTCCTTCACGTTGTTTTTGGTGAGATGGTTCCGAAGAACCTCTCGTTCTCGCTCCCCGATCGTGCCGCCCTGATCTTGGCACCACCACTGGTTTTCGTGGCCAAGATATTCGGCCCGATCATCATCGCGTTGAACGCAACAGCGAACGGTGTCCTGCGACTTTTTCGCGTGGAGCCCAAGAGTGAAGCAACGAGTGTCTACACGCTGGGCGAGGTCGCAAACATCGTCGCCCAGTCGACGCGTGAAGGTCTACTTTTGGACTCCACGGGCACTCTGAGCGCTGCGTTCGAGTTCACGGAGAAGAAGGTTGAAGATATCGCCATTGGGATCGCCGATCTCATTACTCTCCCTGAGAACGTGACACCGGCAGAACTGGAACGCACCGTTGCTCAGCGCGGTTTTTCGCGATACATCACGCTCACTACCGAGGGGGAACCCAACGGTTACCTTCATCTCAAAGACGTGATCGATCTAGACGGCGACGACTACACGGCCCCAGTGCCTACCAAACGGATCAGACAACTCATCTCTATCTACCGGGGAACCGACCTCGAAGATGCCCTCGCGACAATGCGACGAGCTGGAGTGCACGTCGCGAGGTCATTTGACGAGACCGGTGAGACTCAGGGCGTCCTGTTCCTCGAAGACATCATCGAAGAACTTGTCGGCGAAGTACAGGACGCCACTCGTCGTCGCAGGTTCTAGCGCGGCAGGTGCTAGCGCTGCCGGTTCTAACGCGGCAGGTTCCTAGGCCCGAAGTTTTAGCGCCAGCGAGCGCGCAAGTACTGGGATGGCCAGTAGTCGATTTCCACACCGAGCTCGTGTGCTGCCCGGAGCGCAAAGTGCGGATCGCGCATCATCTCACGACCCAGCATGACAACATCGGCCGCTCCACTGGCCACGATCGCTTCAGCTTGCTGTGCCTCCGTGATCAACCCGACAGCGCTCACGGTGACCTGTCCCTCGGATTTGACCACTGTGGCGAACGGAACCTGGTAACCGGGACCGAGGGGGATCTTCACCCCGCTGATGTTTCCTCCGGAAGAGATATCAAAGAAATCGGCACCGGCCTGCAGCGCCCACGCGGCCACGATCGCGGTATCGTGTTCGTTCCAGCCGCCCTCGGCGTAGTCCGTCGCTGAGAAGCGCACAAACAGCGGAACGTCCTGACCCACTTCGGTGCGAATCGCTGTCGTGATTTCAAGGAGCAGCCGGGCACGGTTCTCCAGGCTTCCGCCATACGAGTCGGTTCGCTCATTGCTGAGGGGTGAGAGGAACTCGTGCAGAAGGTATCCGTGGGCAGCGTGGATTTCCAGCACGTCGAAACCGGCAGCGATCGCACGCCGAGCGGAGGCCACAAAATCCGCGATCACGGTGGAGATCTCCGCAGCATCTGCCGCTCGGGGAGGGTCATAGGTTCCGAAGGGGATGGCAGATGGGCCAATAGTCGTCCAGCCGCCGTCAGCGATCGGCATGGTCCCTGATCCCGACGTGCCCCATTCCGGCCAGACTGACGCTTTGCGGCCGGCGTGGGCAAGCTGGACGCCGGCTTGTGCGCCCTGAGAGTGGATGAATTCCACAATCGGTTTCCACGCATCGCGTTGTTCGTCGTTCCAGATGCCCGTGTCACGATCGGAGATCCGTCCCTCGGGGCTCACTGCCGTGGCCTCAGCGATAATGAGGCCGGCGCCTCCGCTGGCCATTGCTCCGAGGTGCACGAGTTGCCACGTTGTGGGGATGCCGTTTTTCGCTTCCACCGAGTATTGACACATCGGTGCCACCCAAAGGCGATTTCGAAAAGTTGTTGACCGGATCGTGATCGGTGTGAATAGTGCTGAAGCTGTCATAGAAAAACTCCTTATCGAGTGCTCCAACCAAACTATTGTGTTTCTTATGCCCGAATTTCAGGAGTGGAGTGAGCGCGATGCCGCTCACCATATCCGAGTTCCACTTGCGAGCGATGACAAGTACTCTCGAGGCGTTCTGGGCGTCAAGACGGGGTCCAAACGGTATCCTGGGGCTGCCGTGCTCGGTGTTGAGGCAGCGCTTCGAACTGGTGTTGGGATGGTGCGGTATCTCGGGCCGAACACTGTCGCTGATTTGGTGCTTCAGCGGCGTCCGGAAGCGGTGCTGGGGCGCGGTCGAGTTCAGGCGTGGCTGCTCGGTTCGGGGATAGACCGCGACGAACTTGGCGGTGAGTTGCTCAGCATCGCGCGGGGAGAAGACGATGCAGAGGCACAGCAGCGTCCGCCAGTGATTCTTGACGGTGGTGCGCTCGAGTTGCATTCGATCGCTCGTGGACCCGTCGTCATCACGCCGCACTGCGGCGAGTTGGCTGGCATGTTTTCGCGAATCGTGGGTTCTCGGCCGACGGCTCAGCCCACAGCGAAGCAGATTGCCCTCGAGCCACAGCTGTGGGCAATCCGTGCGACCGAGCAATGGGGCGTTACCGTGTTACTCAAAGGCCATACGACGGTGGTGGCTGGCCCTGGCGTTGCGCTCGTTGCCAGTTCGGCAACCCCGTGGCTGGCCACGGCTGGAACGGGTGATGCGCTTGGCGGCATCCTTGGTGCCCTCGTCGCAACACACAGTGATGCGATCGCCGCTGATCCGAGGGAGTTGGCTCGGGTGGCTGGGAGCGCAGCAGTCCTGCACGGCTGCGCCGCACGCCATGCCTCGGCGGGGGGACCGTTCACCGTCCTTGATCTGTGTGCGGCGATCCCCGCAACTGTGGCGGATCTTCAACGCCGGTTCGGCGGCACGGGCGAGCCACTGGAGTCCGACTATTCTTGAGCGTTATGACCGATTCTTTTGTGACGCCACGCAGCGCCGCAGAATCAACAATCGCTTTTGTTCAGAACAGGTTTGTGTTGTGGTGTGCCTTCATCGCGGTGCACTTGTGGCTCGGTTTGGTGAACCTTTTTGGGCCAGGCCTTCCCCTCGGTGACGTAACGCTTGTGTACAAGATGTGGACTGACCAAGCTACGGTTCAGAACTACTTTGTCGGCATCGATGGTCCTTGGGTTTACCCCGTTCTCGCGTTGGTGCCGATGTTGCTCTCAGCAAGCCTCGGACCGGCGCTCTACGCCAGCACCTGGCTGAGTTTGGTGATGATTGTCAACGGCGTCGCACTCGGATCGCTCACCGGTTGGGGCAGAAAATCACGCAACCTCCTTGCCGGATGGTGGTGGGTCAGTTTTCTCGTTTTGTTGGGACCAATCGCCCTTGGACGTATCGATTCAATTACCGTGCCGCTGGGGATCGTCGGAATGCTGCTGGTCTTTCACCGGCCGGGAACGGCTGCGGCAATCCTCGCAGCAGCAACCTGGATTAAGGTTTGGCCAGCAGCGCTGCTCGCGGCGATCGTGATTTCTCTTCGTGCGCGCCGAGCGGTCGCAGTGGCCGCAGTCGTTGTGAGCGTCGCCGTGGTAGCCGTGGCGCTCATCCTCGGCAGTGGTGTGAACGTGGTTAGTTTCATCACGGAGCAAGCCGGTAGGGGCCTGCAAGTTGAGTCACCGATCAGCACAATTTGGTTGTGGCTTGCCGCGGGGGGCGCCGCGCACGCCTTCGTGTACTACGACCAAGGCATTTTGACCTACCAGGTCTCCGGTGACGGCACAGGGTTGGTGAGCGCCCTTATGACACCGGTGCTCGCTTGCGCGGCGCTCGCCGTCGCGCTCCTCGGAGTTCTTGCGGTGCGGCGAGGGGTTCGAGAACTCGACTTGCTCCCCACACTGTCACTCGCTCTGGTTGCGACGCTCATCGCCTTCAACAAGGTTGGGTCGCCACAGTTCATCATGTGGCTGGCAGTTCCGATTGTCATTGGCCTCGTTGTCGAGCATGCAAACGGGGGAGTCTCCTTCAGAATCCCGGCATTTCTTGCCGTGATCATCGCGCTACTCACTCAGCTTATTTACCCGTTTTTCTACACGGCCCTGTTGTCGCTGAACCCCGTCATGCTGATTGCACTGACCACGCGAAATCTCTTGTTGTTCGTGCTTCTCGGGTGGGCTATCGAGACACTGTGGCGTTCAACGGCCTCACATAGTCCCGGTGACGGGTTAGCGTCGCCTGCGGCGGCTACCGCCATGACCACGCTCTGGCCGCTTCGGTGACTATCGCCGCGCCCCTGCTGGGGCCTGCGTATTCACGAACGCGCGTGAGGTTGTCGCTCCTTGCTCTTGCTCTCGGAACTTTTGCCGTCGGGACCACCGAGTTTGTGGCGATGGGGCTTGTTCCAGACATTGCCCGAGATCTTCTTCCCGAGCTTTTTGCCACCAATCCGGAAGCCGCACTGGGCCGTTCCGGGTGGCTCATCTCGGTCTACGCCGCGGGTGTTGTGGTTGGTGCGCCCATCATCGCAGTCTTGGGGGCGCGCCTCCCGCGTAAACGTCTTCTGCTCTGGCTGTTGGTCGCCTTCACCGTCGGCACTGTTCTGTCGGCGGCACTTCCCAGTTTTGGTTGGGTGCTGGNCGCCCGGTTTGTCTCCGGACTCCCGCACGGCGCATATTTTGGGGTTGCCTCTCTCGTGGCAGCTTCGATGCTCGGTGAAGGTCAACGTGGCAAAGGTATCTCCATTGTCATTTCTGGATTGACCATTGCGACGCTTGCAGGCGTGCCGGTCATCACGTTTCTCGGCCAAGTAGCTGGCTGGCGCGTTGCCTATCTTGTTGTCGCCGCACTTTTTGCCATCACCACGGTTGCAGTGTGGCTCGTCTTGCCGCACCAGCCTGGGGACAGTGCTGCGAGCATTCGCCGCGAACTGTCTGCCTTTTCGCAGGGCCGAGTGTGGCTCGTCTTGACCATCGGGACCCTAGGATTTAGTGGCTTATTCGCCGTTTACACCTACGTCGCGCCGGTAGTAACGGAGGTGGCTCATGCTCGGGCAAGTCTTGTGCCCGTGGTCTTGGTCGCTGTGGGCCTAGGGATGACCGTTGGCAACCTGATTGGGGGAAGGGCAACAGACTGGAACGTGTCTCTCACGATTCTCATCAGCGCGATCATGGTTGGTGTCTCGCTGATTGCCTTCGCGCTAACCGCGCACACCGTCGTGGGCTTGATGGTTTCTATCGGTGCACTCGGAGCGTCGGCCTCGGCGTTGTCCCCGGCCGTTCAAACACGGTTGATGGATGTCGCTGGGAACAGTCAAACGCTCGCCGCGGCGGCAAACCATGCCGCGTTCAACTTGGGCAACAGCTTGGGGGCTTACCTAGGCGGTGTCGTCATCGTTGTCGGTTGGGGATTCCTCGCGCCGAGTTGGCTGGGTCTTGCATTGTGCCTGCCAGCGATCGTGCTCTCTGCCGTTGCGTTTAGAGCGAACCAGGTATCTCGGATTCGATGAGAATCCCATCCTCGATGGCTCTTTTTCGGAGGGCAACTTTGGTGCCGACGTCGATGCCTGCGGAGCGGTACTTTTCGCGAATTCTTTTGAGGTAAGATTTTGCGGTTTCTTCAGAGATGCTCAACTGAAATGCCACGGCCTTAACCGGGTCTCCACCGCCATACAGCGCCATTACCCGTCGCTCTTGTGCGCTCAACTTGGGCGCACCATTCGCGTCTCCGGAGCTCAGCGCGAGATCCAGTTCCGCAGAGATGTATGAATCTCCTTGCGCCGCGGCGCGGATTGCTTCGACAATCATGCCGGCATCCTCACTCTTGACTAGATAGCCCAGAGCGCCAGCGGCGAGTGCCTCGCGCACGAGGTTGTGGTCGGAATAGGTGCTCATGAGCACCACTCGTGCGCCAGCTGTCTTGAGAGTTGCAATCTTAAGCGAAATGGGGATGTTGTCCTTGAGGTCAACGTCCAGAAGGATGACCTGCGCGGGAAACGCGGGATGGGTGAGGAGCTCTGACCACGTGGGAACCGCTGCGACCATCGTGATGTCGGTTGCCGCGCCGCGGATCCACTCGGTGAGGGCTCCGAGGAGCATTCTGTGGTCGTCGACGATCGCGAGCGTTATGGGTTCAGTGGCTTGAGGCACGTGCGGTCCTTTTTATTGGGTGAAGTGTGCCCGGCTCTTCGGCGATCGTGTTTCCACGATCACTCCAATTCGACGGGCGGGTAGTGAGTTACATCTCTGCTGGATTATCTACGACACATTCGATGTCAATTCTCAGGCGATTATTCTGGACCGAATCCCTGAATTTCCCAAGCTTGCCAATCGAATCCCACATCGACACATCGATCTGATTCCGTGAGGTTCCATCGATCGCTAGTGAAATGAGTATCCCCAGCATATTGCTAGGAGTGGCTTCTGGCATCAGCACGCTGGGGTCGACGGTGATCGTGAGGGTCGGTTGGTGCTTTGCGGCATCAGCGCTACCGACAAACAGCCACATTGCTTCGAGAAGTCCTTCACGCTGGCGAGGAGCGAGGAGTCCAGCAAGGCCAGTCGCATCGCGGAGGTGCACGCTCCGGGCTAGTTGCGGGGACTCCGTGATGGCGTGGTGGAGCCACGTTTCGCGCCGTGCTTCCAGCAACTGAAATCTCAGCTGGGTGGCGATGGTCCCTGCCCTCGCCGCCGCCGTTGTCGATAGCGGAAGTTGCATCGTGCCGGTCGCAACGGCGTTAAGGAGTCTCTCTGCAGCGAAGTCTAGGCGGGCGAGTTCTTCTGAGGCGAGAAAGCCGACACTGAAGCGCGGAGACGTCAGGGTGCTTTGGGCAAGAACACGGTCAAGTTCTCGGGCGACCATGGTTCGAAAACCGCCAGTGACGTAAACGCCGATGAGGACGGGGACAAGCGAAAGGCCTATCGCTGCAATCTGTGCTGGCAATGTTTCTGGAGTCAGTGGGGTATTCACCACTATCGCGATGATCAGAATCAGGCCGAGGAAACCACTGGCCACCAGAATCTCCCCGCGACGTCGAATGGTCAAGAAAAGCAGTAGCGCCATGATCGCCGTCAATCCGGCCGAGGCGGAGGCGCCGATGTTATGAAGGCCCCAGATTGACCACAGGTCAAGAATCACAACCAACGCCAGAAACATGACGGAGAGAAAGAATAGCCAGTTGGGCATTCGAGAACCCAAGAAACTCGTGACTACGATGCACAACAAAATGACGAAAAACAGGACGATCCACGACATCATTGCTATTTGAGGATGCGTGTCCTCTTGCCAGCCCGGCAGGAACACCGTGAAACCGTAGAGGGCCCGAAGGGCGACGGCAACGCTAGCGCCGATTCCCAAAAAAGTTGTGCTCAATCGTGAGCGTGCCAGTGTGTGTAGTTTTTTGCCAGGCGCACCGGATGAGGGGGGTGCGTCGTCATCCTCCGAATAACGGTTTCTGTGGGTGTCAGCGGAATCTTCTCGCTCGCTCATTTCGGTCACCGAGGAACCTCCAAAACCACTGTCGTTCCCGCGCCAATTGCGGAAAAAACTCGAGCGTGCCCGCCGACATCACGAAGTCGCGCCACCACCGACTCTGAGAAGCCGAGGCGTGCAGGGTCGATATGTGCGGGGACGAAACCCACCCCGAGATCAGTGACCATCGCTCTGACCATTTCCTGATCATCCGTAATGGTGACGCTCGCTGCTGTGACGCCGGAGTGGCGACGTACATTTTCCAAACACTCGGCGAGGGCCCACAAGAACGCCTCCCGCACGAGTGGTGGCAACAAGACTTCTCCCGCCCCGTGCCAACTCACCACTAGTCCCATGCGGCCAAATTTTTCTTTGATCGCCGTGAGGGTTGTGCCGAGAACCATTTCTTCGGCTCGCTCCAGGCTGTAGTTACCAGAGGAGAGGGGAACCGGAGAGCCACCGAGTCGAAGTTGACGAAGGAGTTTGGCATCATCCGCTGCTTGTTGCCTCATCGCTTGCGGTGATACTCCAACCCCCGAATGAGCAAGAAGCGTGAGCGTCGACAGTACGGTGTCGTGCAGGAGGCGCGCAGATTGCCGACGCTGGGCTTCTATCTCGCTCGCGCTGCGTTGCGCTTCATGTGCGAGCCCGATGCTCGTAATTCTGCGATATGCGTTCGGTACTCCTGCCCAAATCCAGAGCCCGACCATTGCCGAGAGTGACCAACCAAGAACAACCAGTCCAATCGTTCGAAGTGGGTTTTCCCATTCATTCGTCGCCATAAAGGTGACCACGAGGGTGACAAGAAATGTGACCATGAGGGCGATTATTCGGGGGCGCGAAACGGTGAGCACGATCGCGACCGAGGCGATCGCAGCGGAGCCCAGCGCGTTTATTGACGATATTGCGGCCGGAGTCGGTGTTGTTCCGCTCGCCACGCTGATCACAAGGATGAGAAGCAAGCCCGAACCTATGGTGCCGAATTGCCAGCCCAACGCCGGTCGAGATCCGGCAACGGTGTGACAGAGAAGCACCGCAAGATAAAGTGGCACGACGGTCAGATAGCTCGCCGCTGGAATCGCTCCGGGAATCGCAACGCACAGGCCAGAGAGCACCGTAAAGATCAGTCCACTAAGGCGAGCAGTCTGACGCAACAGGCGATCACTCTGGGCGAGTAGGTTCTTCACTGAGCGCTCAGCTTCCTGATTGGAGTAAAGCTAGTCTGGGGCAATCCAGCCTTCACGCACTGCGTGGTTTCGAAGCAAGACTCTGGTGCCGAGGTCGACACCAATGTGGCGATACTTGCGCCGTGCCCGCTTGACATATGACTTTACTGTCTCTTCGGTTGTTTCCATGTCAACCGCGACTTCTTTCATGGAGCGCCCGCCAGCGTACAGAACCAGCGATCGCAGTTCCTGCCGCCCCAAACTTACTTGGGGTCCTGAAGCAAACTGCGCGAGAGCCAGCTGCAGGGGAGCGGAGAGGTAGCGCTCACCCGCTGCCGCTGAGCGGATAGCGAGAATCAGTTCGTCGGCCGAATCGGTTTTTGGCACGAATCCGAGGGCACCGGCACGAAAAGCAACGGTGACCGAGGCGCTGTCAGAGTGGCGGCTCATGACCACTACGGCACATGACTTGCTGAGCGAGTTGATCTTTCTGCTGATCTGAGTGCTGTCATCGAGATGAAAGCCAATCACGACTACATCGACCGGGAACATCGGACTGTCGATGAGTTCGGCCCAATGTTGGGTTGCGATAACAACATCGATGTGAAGTGATTTTTCGGACAGGCGCGAGCGGAGCCCGTCCACGACGAGCCCATGGTCGTCGAGAATCGCGACCCGGATCGTCGCAGCTTCGCTGTGTGCGGAATTCTTCACAGTCAACACTCAACCCCCCTTTAGGACTACATTACCCACGTTCGCATCGAATCGCGGATCCTTCGGTGAAGGGCAGTGCTCGGGGGTGGTCCAAACGCTCTAGGTTGCGAGCAAGCGTGCGAGGTGTGAACCGACCAAAACGTCTTCGATCAGAAAACTGTCGTGACCAAATTCTGAGCTGATCTGAACCGCCTCAGTGCCGTCGATGTTGCCGGGAACCAGTCGTGCGATGTCTATCTGGTTCTCGATCGGGAAGAGGCGATCGCTATCGATGCCCAAGACCAGAGCCTTCGCCGTCACTGTTGACAATGCTGATTCCGTGCCACCGCGTCCGCGCCCAATATCGTGCGAACTCATGGCGTTCACCAGCGTGATGTAACTGTTTGCGTCAAATCTGCGGGTGAACTTGTTCCCGTGGAAATCGAGGTAGCTTTCCACCGCAAAGCGACCGTCGCCACCGAGAGGGCTCAGCTCGCTCTGCCAACTGCGTGCAAAGCGAGCATTGAGTTCGTTGGGGGAGCGATAGTTCAGAAGTGCCATTCGCCTCGCCAGAGCCAAACCTCGGTGTGGTCCATCGCCATCCGCCAAGTCGTAGTAATCACCGTCGCGGAAAGCTGGATCCATTCGGATCGCTTCGATTTGAACTGAATTCAGCGCAATCTGGTCGGCATTACTCACCGCTGGTGCGGCCAGGATCGCCACCCGCTCAAGGCGATCGGGATGTCCAACGGCCCACTCGAGGGACTGCATCCCGCCCATTGAGCCGCCGACAACGGCAGCCCAGCGGTCGATTCCGAGACGATCGGTGAGCGCGACCTGGGCGGCAACTTGGTCTCGAATGGTCACGAACGGGAAATCGGCTCCCCATTCAACGCCCGAGGGCGAGTGTGACGATGGTCCGGTGGTTCCTTGGCAACCACCGAGCATGTTGGGCGCCACGACAAACCAACGATCGGTGTCGATCGCCTTACCGGGGCCGACAATTTCTGACCACCAACCCGCGGTCGTGTGGCCTCGACCGGAAATACCGGAGACGTGGCTATCGCCGGTCAGAGCGTGAAGGACCAGAACGGCGTTACTTCCGTCTGAGTTCAGCGCCCCCCACGTTTCGTAGGCAATTCGGACCACGGGAAGGCGCGAACCATTTTCGAGGTCGAGGGCGCCAATCGACACGAACTGTCTGCCGCCCAGTCGGTCCCCCTCGCGCCACGCACCAGAGGCAGGGGGCTTGCCGAGCACCGAGCGCACGTTCGCTTCGGTAATGAAGTCTGTGGGCACGGTGTCTTCGGGAGTTTGCCAATCCATGTTGATCTAATTATCCCGGTAAAAAAAGGAGCCGGCGCGAATGTTACTCGCGCCGGCTCCGGATCTGGTTCTACTTCTACAACTAGTTGCTCGCCGCCAAGGCGCGCGCGGCAGCGAAACCAATCTCAAGGTCAGCCTTGATGTCCTCGATGTTCTCGATACCGACAGAGAGACGCACAAGGCCGGGGGTGACTCCCGAGGTCAACTGCTGCTCCGGGGTGAGTTGCGAGTGTGTCGTTGATGCGGGGTGAATGATGAGGCTGCGAACATCACCGATGTTGGCAACGTGGCTGAACAGAGTCACGTTGTCTACGAGGGCGCGACCGGCATCGACGCCACCCTTCAGTTCGAACGACAGCACGCCGCCAACGCCGAGCGGCGCATACTTTTTGGCAGCTTCGAACCACGGGCTCGAGGGCAGGGCCGAGTAGTTGACCGAAGCAATGTCGTCGTGAGCTTCAAGCCACTCTGCGACCGCGTGGGCATTCGCGACGTGACGCTCAATGCGAAGGCTCAGCGTTTCGATTCCCTGAATAAGGTGGAAAGCGCTGTCTGGCGAGATGGACGCTCCCAGGTCGCGAAGTAGCTGAACCCGAGCTTTGATGATGTACGCGATCGCGTCGCCGAGGACTGTCGTGTAACTTGCACCGTGGTAGCTGGGGTCTGGCTCGGTGAGACCGGGGAACTTGTCGACGTTCTTGCTCCATGCAAACTTTCCACCGTCGACGATGACGCCACCAATCACCGTTCCGTGGCCGCCGAGGAACTTCGTCGCCGAGTGCACGACGATGTCAGCACCGTGTTCGAACGGGCGAATCAGGTAGGGGGTTGCGATGGTGTTGTCCACGATCAGGGGAACATTGTGTTCGTGAGCAACATCGGCGACAAGCTTGATGTCGAGGATGTTGATGCGCGGGTTGCCGATGGTCTCGGCGAACAGGAGCTTGGTGTTCGGACGAATCGCGGCCGCCCACGCTTCTGCGTCATCCTGGTCTTCGACGAAGGTGGTCTCGATGCCGAGTTTCGCGAGCGTGTACTTGAAGAGGTTGTAGGTTCCGCCGTAAATGGAGGAGGAGGAGACGATGTGGTCGCCAGCCTCGGCAATGTTCAACACGGCGTAGGTGGTTGCGGACTGACCAGATGCCAGCAGGAGTGCTGCCGTGCCGCCCTCGAGCGCTGCGACGCGCTGTTCGACGACATCCTGGGTCGGGTTCTGGATGCGGGTGTAGATGTTGCCAAATTCGGCAAGAGCGAAGAGGTTCTTAGCGTGCTCAGCGTTGTTGAACACGTAAGAAGTGGTCTTGTAGATCGGGGTTGCCCGAGCGTTTGTGACGGGATCGGGAGCAGCGCCGGAATGGACCTGCTTTGTTTCGAACTTCCAGTTGCTCACGGGCTTCTCCTTGGGGGTTGTTGACTCTGGGGCACGGCGTTTATTGCTTGCGAAGATGATCTTATTCATCGACTCTGAGAGCACCAATAAAAATGAAACACAACGTAACTTTCACTCGACCAACTTCGACTACTCTTGCCAATGCAATCGAGCGCTCTGCTGGCTTGCTCGCCTAGAAGGAATCACTTCGCATGACAACTCCATCTTTGACCGCGCCGGTGGCCGTGTCCCCTCGCACCGCTGCGCTGGCCCTCACGGTGCTCTTGGCCGGCATGTTCATGTCGTTGCTCGACACCACCATCGTCAACGTGGCGCTGCCCACGATTCGGACCAGTTTGAACGCGTCGGAATCGACGCTGTCGTGGATTATTTCGGGCTACGCCCTCGCCTTCGGGCTCGCCCTGATCCCTGCCGGTCGCTTCGGTGACCGTTTCGGTCACAAGTGGGTCTTCTTCACAGGACTCGCGGTCTTTACCGTCGGCAGTTTGTTCTGCGGTCTCGCCCAAGACAGTTCACAACTGGTCATCGCTCGAGTGGTGCAGGGTCTTGGAGGTGGTATCTTCTTCCCGCCCGTGACGGCATTCATTCAGTTGATGTTCCCGCCGGCCAAACGCGGAAAAGCTTTCGCAATCATGGGCGCGGTGATCGGTGTCTCGGCAGCGCTCGGGCCGGTCGTTGGCGGTCTGCTGATTCAAGCCTTGGGTGAAACAAGCGGCTGGCGTTGGATCTTCGTGGTGAACCTTCCCGTCGGAGTCGTCGCGCTGATCGCGGCCGGACTCTTGTTGCCCAGTGGTTCAGAGGGCAAGCGACTCTCAACAGACGGATTTGGCCTTGTGCTCCTGAGCGCAGCCCTTGTTGCAATATTGGTTCCCTTGATTCAAGGGCAGGAGGAGAGCTGGCCACTCTGGACCTACGTCTCGTTGGCGGGCGGAATTCTCCTTCTCGTTGCCTTCGCTTTCTGGGAGCGTCACTTGGCGGCGAAGGGAGTTGAGCCACTGGTTCCGCCCCACCTGTTCTCCCACCCAGCATTCACTGGTGGCACGATTCTCGCCCTGGTGTACTTTGCCGCCTTCACCAGCATCTTCTTCACAATTTCCATTCTCTGGCAGGCCGGTCTCGGTCACACCGCGCTCGAGTCAGGACTTGTTTCGGTGCCTTTTGCACTCGGAAGCATTATCGGCGCGTCACAGAGTGACCGTTTGGCGGTTCGCCTCGGTCGGACCGTTCTGGTCATCGGAACCGCATTTGTGGCGCTGGGGTTGATAGCGCTGTGGCTAATTCTCTTACTCGTCCCGACCGCAGAACTCACTAACTGGGAATTGCTCGGACCATTGGCCCTCGCTGGGCTCGGCAGCGGACTGTTCATCGCCCCCAACGCACGCTTCATCGTCGCGACGGTTGATCGCACGGAGGCGGGAGCGGCCAGTGGTGTTATCGGGACGATGCAGCGAATCGGAAGTGCAATCGGTATCGCTGTTATCGGCAGTGTTTTGTTCGGGAACATCGGTGCAATCGCAGGCCCCGGGGATGTCGCTGCAGCTTTCGGCCAAGCAGCCACCCTCGCGCTCGCCGTGAGCGCACTTTTTGCCGTCGCCGCGTTCGCGTTGGTTTTCNCCCTGCCGAAGCGCGTCGCTGTTCACGGTCGCCCGCCGGTAGTCGCAGAGTAAGGGTTAGACCGCGTCTCTAACGCAGTTCTTTCACGAATGGCCACCGCGGTTTCGGCTCGATTATGGGCCGAAACACTCGGCGTACCGCGGGGGAGGCGAGTACGAAGGTGATGAGCACGGCAAAAGCGAGCATCCCGAGGAGCCACAGATCAGGGTACGGCGAGTTCTGTATGATTCCGGATTGCCTGAAGGGGTAGATCGCGAAGGTGTGTAGCAGGTAGATGTACATGGTCGCTGCGCCCAAAGACGTGAAACGTGTTTCACCCCGCGGGATCAAAATCAGGAACGCTCCGCTGAGCACCACTGCGAGAACCATGAATCCCAGGCGCACGAAAGCTGACCACCAGTGAACGCCACCCATTTCCGAGTACGACGCGTCATAGAAAAACCACCGTTGTACGGTGATGGCGCGGAGTTGTTCGATCAAGACAATCACGACCGTTATCCAGCTGAGGATGAGTGCGGCGGCGCCGGCGCGAAACCATGGGACCGACGTGACGGCTTTGTTCCAGCGGTCGAAAAGTTTCCAGTCCCGGATCTTCCAACCCACTACAAAAAAAGGCAAAATCCCGATTGCTCGAGACAGCGAGAAAGTCGAATCGACGTTGGCGAAAAAACCAACCCCCAGTGACAGCACTACCGCCCACAGCAGTGGCCAGCGAAGCAGAGCCAGGTAGGGCAAGATCAGTCGGAAAATTGCGAGCGCAAGCAAGAACCACAGCGTCCAGCTGGCTTCCGTGGGATTGAAGACGATGCGCCCCGCCCCAATCGAATCGATGGTGCTCCACACAATTTCCATAATCAGATAGGGCAGAAGGAGGTCGATCAGCACCTTCTTCATTTGTCGCGCCGTGGGCGGATCAGCCTTGGTGAAGTAGCCGCTCACGATTGCAAAAGCGGGCATGTGGAAGGAGAAAATCACCAGATAGACAATGAGGGCGTTGTCTGATTCGGCAGTCAAGCGGGCGATCGAGTGGCCGATAACGACGAGCATCATGCAGATGAAACGTGCGTTATCCCAGAAAGGAACTCTGGTCGTGACGGACAGTTTTTCGACGCGTGTGGCCGGGGACGGTTCTGGCTTCGCCGTGGCATCGGTCATTCACACGAGTCTAGCCAGAGTATTTTTGGTTTATGAGTGTTCGCAGAGTGGTTGTTACCGGAGCAAGTTCAGGAATTGGGGCCGCGACGGTTCGTTTGTTCCGTGCTCGTGGCTGGGAGGTTATCGGCGTGGCGCGCCGCGAGGATCGCTTGAACCAGCTCGCGGCTGAAACGGGGGCGCGGGTTTTTGTGGCGGATCTCACTTCGCAAGCCGACGTTGAGGCGCTGCGCGATTTCGTGGCCTCCGTTGGGCCGATCCACTCGTTGGTCAATAACGCCGGCGGTGCGTTTGGGCTGGCCAGCGTTGAAGCCAGTGCCGCGGATGACTGGCTCCGAATGTACGACATCAATGTTGTTTCGGTTAAACGGGTTATTAGCGTCCTGTTGCCGCTGTTGCGAGCAACCGTGACGGCGGAGGGTGGCAGCGTTGACATTCTTAACGTCACGTCCATCGCGGGGCACGTCGCTTACGAGGGGGGCGGTGGTTATAACGCGGCCAAATTCGCCGCTCATGCGCTCACCGCGGTGTTGCGGCTTGAACTTGCCGGCGAGCCGATCCGCGTGCTCGAGGTTGCTCCGGGGATGGTTAAAACCGATGAGTTTTCTCTGGTGCGGTTTGACGGTGACCAGTCCAAGGCTGACGCGGTCTACGACAACATTCCCCACCCACTTTTTGCGGAAGACATCGCCGCCGCAATTGTCCACTCGATCGAATTGCCGTTCCACATCAACCTTGACTTGGTGACGATCAAGCCGGTTGCTCAGGCGGCGCCGCACAAAATGATGCGCGGCGAATTGAAGCCACGGTTGTAGTTCCAGTGTCCGAGCATTTGACCAGGCAGTCGCGGCACAGAGTTTCGTGAAGATTCTCAGAACGGATCTGCTCCATCCGGAGTGGGCTCTGGCGCTGGAACCCGCACACGAAGCGTTTGTCCTGCTCGATGCGTTTCTTTCGGACGAGCACGAGCACGGTCGCTTTTTTCTGCCGAATGTGACCGACATACTCCGGGCATTCTCGGAGCCGCTTTCCCAGACTCGCGTCTTGATTCTCGGTCAAGATCCGTACCCGACGCCAGGGCACGCAATGGGATTGGCTTTCGCCGTCGGGCCAGACGTGCGACCGCTACCGAGAAGTCTCTCGAACATCTACCGTGAACTGAGCGCCGATGTGGGGATCGTACCGGCACAGCACGGAGACCTTTCGGCGTGGAGCGCGCAGGGCGTCTTGCTGCTGAATCGAGTCCTGACGGTTTCTAACGGTATGGCCGGTTCCCACCGGGGGCGGGGCTGGGAAACTGTCACCGACGTAGCCATTTCGGCGTTGGTGAACAACGGAAATCCGTTGGTCGCGATTCTCTGGGGAAAGGATGCTGCAAAGCTCCGCCCGCTTCTCGGGGCTACACCGATTATTGAGTCTGCTCATCCCAGCCCACTCTCCGCCTCTCGCGGATTTTGGGGGTCCCAACCTTTCAGCCGCGCGAATGACATTCTGCACGAAATGGGCGAGAGTCCCGTCGATTGGCGATTGATCTGATCGTGCAGGGTTCGTGGGGNGTCATATCCTGTGAGCATGCTTGAAGAGGAATATCAGCCACGTCGCCAACTCCCTGTGCACCTGAGACCGCCGGTGCAGCCCGAGCCAGGTTTTGCCTATGAGGTTCGCGAAGCGGTTGCGACCGACCTGCCGGATATCCGCGAGATTTACAACCACTACGTAATGAATTCGACGGTGACCTTTGATGAGGAAGCGATGACGCTGCCGGAACTTCGGAAGAAGTTCGCAAAGATTGAGGCGTTGGGCATGCCTTTCATCGTCGCAACGAGCCCGAGTGGTCAGCTCTTGGGGTACGCGTACGTCTACCCGTGGAAGGAGAAAGCGGCGTACCGCTTCACAGTCGAGAATTCGATCTACCTGGGCCCAGCATCGACCGGCAAGGGCTTGGGAAAAGTGCTGATGGCCGAACTTATCGACCGTTCAAAGGCAGCGGGCCTCAAGGAGATTATCGCGGTGATTGCCGATAGGGGCGCTGATGCTTCAATTCAGATGCACCGAAACTTTGGTTTCACTGAGATCGGCCAAATGGGCAGAGTGGGTTTCAAGTTTGGTCGCTGGCTCGGAACAGTGTTGATGCAGAAAAGCCTCAAATAGAAGGTGATTATGGGGTGGTGTAAACCATTGCAGTGACTTCCGCGACAATTGCTCGCGCCGCTTCGTAGTTGACTGCGCCACCAATTGTGGAGATGACCGAAATCCAGCTGGAGGCTCGGATCGAGTTGATGACGGCGGGGGNCGTGTCGCTATCGCCTTGCTTGCCGAAGATCGACGCACCGTTGAATTCTGACTCGTTCAGCCCGTTAGCCACGAAGGTGTCGATGATCTTTGCGCGAGAATCTGGCGTCACTGGCGCTACTGAGACGGTGATGCTACTGACCTCCGTGTCGGAGAACCCCCAAATGCAGGTGATGCCGCCGGCAGTTTCTTCAGGAGTGGGGTCGAGGAGGTACTTGTCGCCGTAGCGCCCACCGGGGCCACCGAGGAGCACGAGCTTGGCGGTGTCAAATTGCGCCAAACGCGATGCGGGAAGAATATCCAAGCACTGCGTAGGCATCGTGAACGTTCCGGTCTCTGCGACCGCTGTGGGTGCTGCGGAGGCTGTTTGGCTCGGCGTTGCGACCGCGGTTGGCGCTGCACTTGGCGCGCCGCTCGGGGCACTACAACCAGTCATGGTGAGACTAAGAGTGACTCCCATGCCAATTGTGGCAAACAATACGGTGGACTTAACGCGATTCATCAGACCCCTTTCATCATGGAATATAACAGCCATTCTCGGGAAGATCATCGATTTCGACCCGCAAACTCAGATCTGTTGTTGATCTGTTAATTCTTTTGCCTCCCGTGGTTATCAGGCGCGCACAGGCAGCACCTTCTAAGCTCGAATAATGTTTGAACTTCACCACCTCAGTGCGCAAGAGCAATGGGCCTGGTTGCAACGTGGTGAGATCACTCCAACCGAACTCGCGGAGCACTATCTTTCCCGCATCGAACGGCTCAATTCCAGTGTTGGTGCCTTCACGACGGTGACAGCGGATCGGGCTTTGGCTCGAGCAGCCCAGTTGGAGCGCGACGGTCGACAAGCGTCNCCGTTGTGGGGGATTCCTCTGGGGGATAAGGACTTGACGAGGCGCAAGGGAGTGCGAACAACTTTCGGCTCACGGCTCTTTGCCGACTTCGTTCCCGAATCCTCTGATGAGTTGGTCGATGTCGTTGACGAAGCGGGAGCGGTGAGCCTCGGCAAAACCAACGCGCCTGAGTTCGGTCTTCCCAGTTACACCGAATCTCTAGTTTCTGCCCCAGCACGCACGCCGTGGAACCTTTCGCTGGGCGCTGGGGGGAGCAGCGGTGGTGCAGCGGTAGCGGTGGCTGCCGGCCTTGTGCCGCTCGCTCCGGGCTCTGACGGCGGAGGATCGATTCGAATACCGGCTGCCGCGACTGGGTTGGTTGGGCTTAAGCCATCTCGGGGCCGGATACCTTCGGGTGCCGGGCTCGCTTCGCTCGGCGGCCTTGCGGTTCCCGGCCCGATTGCGCGGACGGTCGCCGATGCCGCTATGTTGTTCGACGCTCTGGTGGATGGTGGTCGCTATCCCTACGCTGTGGGGGCTCCGTCGTGGGACGGCGGGCCATTCTTGAACGCGGCTGTTCGGGGTGAGGGGCGCTTCAATCTCGGCGTCATGACGTCGTCACCCTGGGACGATGCCTACGAGATCACCCTCGCTCCCGAGGCAGCTGCCGCTCTGGGGGCTGCGGTTGCAGAGTTGTCAGCGATCGGTCACGGCATTGAGGAGTTTGCTCTCGAGTCGGACCCTAGCTATTCCCCAGCATTTCGAACTATTTGGCAGGCATCTGCGGCAAATATTCCGGCGGAGGGCGCCGAACTCGAGTTGCTTGAGCCGCTCACGCGGTGGCTTGTGGAACGCGGGCGTGCTCTCACCGCTCGCGAATTGGTGGTGGCGCTCGCCAGTCTGACAACGTTCGAGCGCAGCGTGATTCGCCAGTTTCATGGTTTTGACGCAGTACTTACTCCCGCACTCGCCCTCACCCCGAGGCCACTGGGCTGGTATGACCACGAAGATCCTGAGCGAAATTTTGCACAGCAAGTTCAGTACACGCCCTACACGTCGTTCGCGAATGTGAGCGGTCTCCCAGCGATAACCCTTCCCATCGCGATGACGGAGGATGGTCTACCGATGGGGGTTCAACTCATCGGCCGCCCGGGCGGAGAGCACGTGTTGCTGGCCATCGGCGCACAGTTGGAACGACGAATCGGGTGGCAGCACCGCCACCCCGCGTGCTGGTGATGAGCGTGAACCGGGTCGCTTTTGTATCCATGCACACGTCTCCGGTTGCGGCGCCCGGCACCGCCGACGCCGGGGGAATGAATGTTTCCTTGTTAGCGATCGCCACCGAGATTGCTCACCGAGGGATACAGGTAGACCTGATCACTCGTGCCACCGGTCGGGCAGAATCGCGTGTCCTTACCCCCGGGGTGACGTTGCGATTGATCGACGCTGGCTCAGGCGTAGCCGTGCAAAAAGCGGGCCTTGCCGAGTTCTCCGACGAGTTTGGTGAGGAAATTGCGAGGCTTGCTGCGAATGCCGAAACCCGCTACGACATCATCCACGCTCACTACTGGTTGAGTGGTCTTGCTGCTCTTCCCGTTGCATTGGAACTGTCGATCCCCTTCGTGCAAACCTTTCACACGCTCGCCACAATGAAAGATGGCGGGCGGGCTTCGGGGGAACCCGCCGAACCTCCACGGCGCCGACTGAGCGAACGATATCTTGCCGGTCAGGCCGATGCCGTGGTTGCGGTTTCTGCCGCTGAGGCCACCCACTTGGTGGAGGAGATGGGGGCGCCAGCGGATCGAGTGTGGGTTGTGCCTCCCGGGGTTGACCTAGAGCTGTTCTCCCCCCAAAGATCCGAGGCCAGTCCTCGAGTCCGGGATGCCATCCAGGTGGCAGCGGGAGTGCCGATTCTGGTCATGGCGGGGCGAATCCAGCCTCTAAAAGGCCACGAATTGGCGATACGGGCCCTGGCGCACCTGCCGGAACCCAGACCCGCCTTGTTGATCGCCGGTGAACCCACTCCCGGTGCCGAGGGCTATCGAACAGGGCTCAGCGCGCTCGCTGAACAACTGGGGGTGAGCGCGCAGATTGGGTTCTTGGGGGCGCTCGGCCGTGAACAGTTGGCCGACCTATTCGCGAGCGCCGACCTGACCCTTATCCCCTCGCACTCAGAAACCTTCGGGCTCGTTGCCCTCGAATCGGCGGCGAGTGGAACTCCCGTGCTCGCGTCGTCCTCGACCGGTCTCAAAGAGTCGGTCTCTGACGGTGTTTCAGGGGTACTGATCGATTCTCGCGATCCGCGCGAGTGGGCCGCCCAAATTTCCTTGCTCCTCGCAGACAACGAGGTGCGGGCCCGACTGGGGGTCGGCGCCCGCCATTTCGCTGAACAGTCGAGCTGGGGTTCTACAGCGGCGGGGTTGCTCAGTATTTATGCATCACTCGGACGACCGTAGGCTTCGAGCAGTCGCAACCACACTTCGCTGATCGTGGGGTAGGCGGGCACAGCGTGCCACAGGCGCGCGATCGGGACTTCCCCGACGATCGCGATGGTCGCTGAGTGAAGCAGCTCGGCGACATCGGCACCGACAAAAGTGGCACCGATGACAACCTGACGTTTCTCATCAACGACAATTCGAGCCTTGCCTTCGTAGTGGTCTGCGTGAAGGCTCGCACCAGCGACCCAAGCGAGGTTATAGTCGACGACTCGAGTGTCATAACCAGCCGCAGCCGCAGCCCGTTCCGTAAGCCCGACCGAGGCGACTTCGGGATCACTGAAGGTGACTTGCGGCACTGCAGCACGATCGGCGGTTGCCGCGTGGCTACCCCAGTCGCCAGTGAAAGTCGGACGGTTCAGAGCTCGAGCGGCGATGACATCGCCCGCGGCCCTCGCCTGGTATTTGCCTTGGTGTGTGAGCAATGCGCGATGATTCACGTCGCCGACAGCGTAAAGCCACGGTGTTTCGGCGTTGGTCGCTCCAGTCACGAGCAGTGTGTCATCGGCAGAAAGCCACTCGCCCGGAACGAGCCCGACGTTCTCAAGTCCGATGTCACCAGACCGGGGAACTCGTCCCGTGGCGATCAAGAGTTCCTGTGCGTTCAGCGTCGTGCCATCAGAAAGCGTAACCGTGGTCGTCCCGCCCATCCGGCTAACCTCGTTTATGGCGACCCCGAGGTGAACAACCACTCCAAGGTCAACGAGCCCCTTCTCAACGAACTCGCCGGCGAAGTCCTCGGCGTTGCTCAGCAATCCACCCCTCGCCACGATCGTGACCGTGCAGCCGAGCCCCGCATAGGCGGTTGCCATCTCGACGCCCACAACTCCGCCTCCAACAATGATGAGGCTCTCGGGAATGGTGGGTGCGCTCGTGGCTTCGCGAGGCGTCCACGGCATCACGGTGTCAAGGCCAGGAATCGGTGGCAGCAAGGGTTCGGAGCCGGTCGCGACGACGACTGCGTATTTTGCTGTGACGGTGATGGGGGCTTCGTGCGCGACGTCGACGCTCACTGTCAACTTCCCGGTGAGGCGTCCGTGGCCACGGATGAGCGCTATACCGGCTTTTTTGACCCACTCCACTTGGGACTGATCGCTCCAGTCGTGGGTGAAGGCGTTGCGTCTGGCCAACGTCTTCTCGACATCAACTGAACTGCTTACCGCTTGCCGAGCACCGTCAACGCGCTGAGCGGCACGAAGCACGGCGCTTCCTCGAAGGAGGGCTTTTGAGGGCATGCACGCCCAGTACGAGCATTCGCCGCCGACGAGTTCACTTTCGATGAGCACCGCGGTTAGCCCGCCAGCAACCACTCGCTCTGCCACATTCTCTGCGACAGCCCCCGCACCAATGATGACAACGTCGTAGTCAGTTTTCAATCCCTCAGGTTTCATTCCCTCAGGCTACGCCTCGGGTGATAACCCTCAGTGCCCCGTGAATTGTGCCGGGGTCCGGGAGCGAAAAGCTTCCATGCCGCTGCGTGCATCATCGCTCGCAGCCAGTCGCACAAGTTCGGATTGAAGTTGGGCTTCCGCCGCCCGATCCCCACCGCGCACTGCCAACCGCGCGTTCGCGAGAGTGGCCTGAACGGCTAACGGGGCTTGGGTCGCAATTCGCCGGGCAATGCCCAAGCCGTGGTCGTATTGCTCACCATCGGGTACGACATCCTGAATGAGCCCGAGGCGATGGGCCTCGCTGGCGGTGAACGTGTCGCCGGTGAGCATCCAACGCATCGCGTTGCCCCAACCAACGGCTCGTGGGAATCGAATTGTCGCGCCGCCAAAGGGCAAGATGCCGCGGCTCACCTCGATTTGACCAAACACCGTTCCCTCTGCGGCAACGGCGATATCGCTTGCCAAGATCAGTTCAATTCCGAGAGTTAAACACGTGCCCTGCACTGCGATTACAACCGGCTTTGACAACGCAGTGCCGTCTACCTGCCACGGGTTTATTCCTCCCGCTGGCGCGATCGTGAGCCCGCGTGGGCCAATTCGCGGACCGACATCCGCAAGATCCAAACCGCCGGTGAAATGCTCCCCGTGCGCGTAGACAAAACCCACCCTGAGGTCGTCATCGTGTTCAAGCTGGCCGTAGGCGATGGCCAGTTCCTCCAGAAGTTGGAAGTCGGCAGCATTTCTCTTCTCGGCCCGGTTCAGGCCGATCAGCAATACGTGCCCGTCGCGGTCTACGGTGACTCGTGGGGGTGTCATTACTTCAGCCTAGGCGGCAAATCCCTCACTGGTTAGTGCTCCGATTATCCGGAGAATGGTCGGTAGATCGTCGGAGGCGGCCGCGGGCGACGAGGGNGCAAAAGAGGTAACTCCTGCTCCGACAAGGTGGTGTATTTTCTTCACGGCCTTGATCGCAGCGATGAGGACCTCTGCGCTCACCCCAAAGGGAACTGGATCATTGATGCCGCTAATTTCACCGGGGTCGAGCACGTCGAGGTCTACGTGGATGTACACCTTGGTTGCTCCGGTGGCGCCTACGGCCGCTGCGACAGCTGCTGCGTTCCCCAGCGTCTCGACACTGAGAAGTTGAATGCTTTCGGTCGTGAGAAAGTCAGCTTCGGCATCGTCGATCGACCGTGTTCCCGCAAGCACGATCCGGGATGGTTTAAGGAGAGTCGTGGGGGTCAGTTGAGCACAACTGTCGCCGGTGAGTGCCCTCAGGATCATCCCCGTGAACGCTCCCGTGGCGGAGGAAGCTGGATTATTGAGGTCTGCGTGAGCATCGAACCAGAGGATCGCAACATCGTCTCCCCAGCGCTCGACGACGTGCGCGATCGGTGCGAGCTCGGCGCTACAGTCCCCGCCGACGGTCAGAACCCAGTCAGTGCGTTGAGCCAACGCCTCCCGTGCCAATTGGTAGGTCAGTTGCAGCGAGCTGCAGCGCGAAACTCCCGAGCCGAGGTCGTCGCCAGCTTCAAGTGGAACGCTGACGCTTCTGGTCGACGATTGCGGAAGGTCACCCGAGATCGCTTCCGCCCCATCGATGAGGCGCAAGGCTCTCGACGAACTGGAACCTTGCCACTGGGGGATGACTAGAAAATCGGCTGGCACCTATTCAGTATTACCGGTTGATGTCGCGGTGGCTAGATTCTCAAGGCTTATCGTGGTGGTCGCGTGCTCGCTCGTGGACTCGCTCATGTTCCCGGGCTGCGCGACTGCAGGGCTGGTGCCAACTCGAGTGATGCTGATCGCGCCGGCGGCCATGATCACGATGAAGGACGCGACACCCACCACGTAGAGCCACACGCTGGGCCAGCCACCTGGGCCGGAGGGCTCGAGAAAGGGGTAGGGATACCAACCGGTGAGCGGACCGCGAACGAGGGTAAACGCCACCCAAGCTAGGGGATAAGCGACGGCAAACCCGATTCGCCGATAGCTCAGGCGAGCGCGTCCGGGAGCGAGCACCCACTCCAGCACGAGGAAGACAGGGATCGCAACATGAATCACTTCGTTTGGCCAGGTAATGGTCGACACATAACCGACCGAAACAATGTTGCGAAGCAACACGTTGTAGACGACCCCGACGATCACCGCATAGGCGACCAGCGACATCCGAACCGTAGTCAGAAGTTCGGTATCACGGCGGTATTTCAGCGCAAAGAAACCGCCGACGAGGAGACCAACGATATTCATCAAACTTGATTCGATCGTGACGTAGCTGAAGTATTCAGTTGGGACAAAGGCATTATGAATAACTTTGTCGGTGATTTGGGTGCCGATGGCCGCCAGCACCGACAGTCCGGCGACGATGCGCAGANCCCCCGCGAATAGACGATACGGCGTGGGCTTCTGGGCGTTGAACGCTGCGGGTGACGACTCAGTCATTTCGATATCCTAAGTGATACCCCACCCCTCAGGAAAGTAGTTCGGAATCTCTCCACTGGATGGCGCCCCACTCGTGCGCGCAGTCGAGATTGCGACACCGAAAAGCGGGACACTCTGAGCTCTCGATCGTGTCGCTCAGGGCAATCTCGCCCTTGAGCGCGGCCGAAATCATTTCGGCGCTGTGAGAGCCGTAGATGATATCTAGAGGATTAGCGGTATTGCACTGGGGGCACACCACGGAATTCAGCTCCTTGATCTCTCGTCATTAGCGATGAAGACTATTTCTCACCTAAAAGATAACTCATTAAGTCACCTAATATGCACTCTGTTGGGGGCAGGTGCCGAGAACTCGAGCCATCGCAGAGTGTTCTGCGTCAGTGACCCACAGCTTGTACCGTGCCTTCACTGAGACTTGGCGGGCGACGTACTCACACCAGACCTCACGGCGTGGTGGCAACCACGTCGCGGCATCCCCATCACTTTTGCGGGAATTCTCGGTGCCATCGACGGCGAGAAGATTGACCGGATCGTTTGCGAGGTTGATCCGTTCGTCACGAGTGAGCTGTTGCGCCCCCTTCTGCCACGCATCCATCAACGGCACAACGTGATCGATTTGCACCGCCGAGGAGGTGCGTGCGCCGCGCACAAACGAAATGGAAGTGCCCGTGTAGGGATCCTCAAGAAGGCCGGTTAGCACCAAACAGCCATCGCGAGAGGTCACGATGACGTCCCTGGTCAGAATGTCGTTTCGGGTGTCACACCCGTTGTGGTCGACATCGATCCACGCGCGACCGAAATCGTTTTCGCGATCGTAACCCGTCTTAGGCGCGCGACCCCTAACCTCCAGGGTTGCCAACAGCGAAAGCGCCGTCCCCGCGACAGGCTCCGCAGTGGACTCCGCAGTTGACGCAGCGGTGGGCCCCGCCGAGGGGGTGCTGCCATCAGTGGTCGCTGAACGGAGCGGAGCGGTGGGTGGTGAGCTGGTGGCCGTTCCTTGGGCTTCGGAATTCGGCCGACCGTTGACCTCGGCGGTGCCGATCGCAATGAGTGCAACCAGCACCGCTCCGGTGATTATCGGCCAGCTCCGACGAAGTATGCGCACCTAAATCCCCATCATCCCCGTTAGCCAGCGCAGCGTTACGCGCCGTACAGGATTAGATTAGGCGCTCCCTCGGACATTTGTGTCACAAGGCTGGGGGATTACGGCTGTGGAATAGTTTTCGAAGTGGGTTCTCAGACCCGCTCTTTTTCAAGTCGCTCGCGAAGGCCGGCCAGTTGCCGAACGACGGCTTCGGGAACGCGTTCTCCGTAGGTTGCGAAGAATTCTTCCGTCGAAGCGACCTCGTCTAACCAACTCTCGGGATCAACGGCAAAGAGTTGCTCCCACGCCTTTTCGGGGAGCTCGAGCCCGTCCATGTTGATCCCACCGTCGTTGGGGACCAACCCGAGCGGACCGTCTTGGGCAGAAACTCGGCCAGCAACCCGGTCGAGCATCCAGGCGAGCACACGTGAGTTCTCGCCGAAACCGGGCCAGAGGTATTCACCCTCGTCCCCCTTGCGGAACCAGTTCACCTGGAAGATGCGTGGCATCGTTCCGGACGATCGCAACCGGTCGCCCATCGAGAGCCAGTGGCTCCAGTAGTCGGCCATGTTGTAACCGCAGAACGGCATCATCGCGAACGGGTCTCGCCGTAGTTCGCCAATGGTGCCTTCGGCGGCCGCCGTCCGCTCAGATGAGATCGTGGCGCCGATAAAGACACCATGCTCCCAATCCCGTGCCTCCACCACTAGCGGCACGTTGGTCGCGCGGCGACCGCCGAAGATTATGGCGTCAATGACGACGCCTCGTGGGTCTTCCCAGTCGTCTGAAATAGACGGGCACTGGGCTGCAGCCACGGTAAAACGAGAATTCGGATGGGCGGCTGGAGTTGCCGAGGTGGGATTCCAGTCGTTCCCTTGCCAGTCGATGAGATGATCTGGGGCGGTATCGGTGAGTCCCTCCCACCAGACGTCTCCATCGTCGCGCAGGGCAACATTGGTAAAAATGGTGTTTCCCCACAGAGTTTCGATCGCCGTCGCGTTGGTTGACTGACCGGTTCCGGGGGCGACTCCGAAGAATCCCGCCTCCGGATTGATCGCTCTCAAGCGGCCGTCGTCGCCAATTCCCATCCACACGATGTCATCGCCGATGGTTTCGACGGTCCAACCGGGGATTGTCGGCCGAAGCATGGCGAGGTTCGTCTTGCCGCAGGCGCTGGGAAAAGCTGCCGCGACGTGGAATGCACGGCCCTGGGGGGAGGNGATCTTGAGGAGCAACATGTGCTCAGCGAGCCAACCTTCTTCGCGAGCCATCACCGAGGCGATGCGGAGGGCGAATGATTTCTTTGCGAGGAGGGCATTGCCGCCGTACGCAGAACCAAATGACCAAATCTCCCTGGTCTCCGGGAAATGGCTGATGTACTTTGTTTCGTTGCAGGGCCAGCTGACGTCGTTGTCGCCGCTGGTGAGGGGGGCTCCGACAGTGTGAACGGCCCGAACCCAGCGCACGTCATCAGTGATTGCGCTGAGGGCGACTGAACCCATCCGGGTCATGATTCCGGTACTCACAACAACGTACGGCGAGTCGGTGAGTTGAATTCCTAGGCGCGCCAATGGTGAACCAACCGGACCCATCGAGAACGGCACGACGTAGAGGGTGCGCCCTCGCATACTGCCGGCGAAAAGGTCTCTCAGGGTTTCGCGCATTTCTTCTGGCTCACGCCAGTTGTTGTTGGGTCCTGCGTCGCTCTCGAGTCGTGACGAGATAAAGGTTCGCTCTTCGACGCGCGCGACATCGCTTGCATCGCTGCGTGCGAGGAAGCTGTAAGGGCGGTGCTCGGGATTGAGTTGGATCAGGGTTCCGTTGTCCACCATCATTTTTGTCAGCTGGTCGCGTTCACGGTGTGATCCGTCGCACCACACAACGTTGTTGGGTTGTGTGAGCTCGGCGAATTCCTCCACCCAGGCCGAAACGCTTGCGGCGGTACCGCGTGGAGCACTGGTGTGTTGCATCGATGTCTGGGTGTGCATCATTGCCTTCTCTCAGTCAAAAAACCTTGTAACACCAACTATTGCCGGTCTTTCGCCGCAAAAAGCACTAATTTCGCTGTCAAATTGTTTGATTCTTTAGATAGAGTTAATTTATGAAGGATCTTGTAACGCTCGGGCAACGCATCCGACACTTCCGCACCGAGGCGAGTCTCACCCTCGACCAGCTGGGCTCCAAAGTGGGGATAGCCGGGAGTCAGTTGTCGTTGATCGAGAACGGGCATCGCGAACCGCGGTTGTCCCTGTTGTCTCAGATTGCCGTCACTCTAGGCAAAGACCTCTCCGAGTTGCTAGCCAATGCCCCGCCCACTCATCGGGCGGGATTGGAGATTGAACTCGAGAGGGCGCAACACAGCCCCGTGTACGCCTCGCTCGGGCTCCCAATGATCCGACCAGCCAAGACAATGACCGATCAGTCCTTGGAAGCAATGGTCGGCTTGCATCGGGAATTGGCGAGGCGCTCGCGAGAGGCGATCGCCACACCAGAGGAAGCGCGGCGAGCAAACACTGAGTTGCGGCATCACATGCGCACGCTCGATAACTACCTACCGCAAATTGAGGAGCTCGCTGAAGAGACGGTTCGAAGCGTTGGTCATGTCTCTGGAGCGCTCNCCCACCGATCGGTGAGCCGGATTGCAGAACGGCTGGGGTTTGAACTGGTCCACGTTGGTGACCTGCCGCATTCCGCCCGATCGGTGATCGACCTGGAGAATGGTCGGGTCTACCTCCCGCCCGCCTCTATCCCGGGAGGGCATGGACTTCGCTCAATGGCGTTGCAGGCGTTGGCTCACCGGCTTTTGGAGCATTCCGAGCCCCAAAGCTACGCAGATTTTCTCCAGCAACGGCTGGAAATTAACTACTTTGCGGCAGCCTGCTTGATGCCACGCCGCCAATCTATTGAGTTCCTTCAGAACGCCAAGACTGAGCGCAATATTGCCGTCGAAGACTTCCGCGATGCTTTTGGCGTCACCCACGAAGCGGCAGCGCTCCGGTTTACTAACCTCGCGACAGCGCACCTAGACATGACCACCCATTTTCTCCGGGTCGGTGATGATGGCGGAGTCTATAAAGGATACGAAAACGATGGGCTTCGGCTTCCGCTCGACGTGACCGGTTCTATTGAGGGTCAGCTCGTTTGTCGACGGTGGAGCTCTCGGATGGCCTTCACCCGCACCAATCGGACGACAGAGTTTTATCAGTACACCGACACACCGGAAGGTACCTTCTTCGATTCCACTCAGACCGGCTCCGCTGACTCGGAGGAGTTCTCGATCACCATCGGTGTTCCGTTCGCCCACTCCAAGTGGTTCCGGGGCAGAGAAACCACCAATCGGCTCGAATCACGCTGCCCGGACGAGAGTTGTTGCCGGCGGCCGAAAAGCGAGTTGTCAACACGCTGGTCGGGAAAGGCGTGGTCGAGTGCGAAGTTGCACGCGCACATCCTGTCTCCATTGCCCTCGGGAACTTTTCCTGGAGTTGACGACCAAGAGCTGTATGAGTTTTTGGAAACGCACTCAGCTAGGGAGTGACGGCACTCGCAGCAAGGCTCCCCGCACGGTGCAACCAGCGAAGTGGATCGGCGCTCGCCGCGGCCTGCGAACCCGCTATTTCGCTTAGCGAGAGCGTATGAGGCGGATCCTCGACGCCGATACTGTCGGCAACGGCACCGCCAATGCTTTCGTCAATAACGCCAGCGATCACCCACGATTGTGGCGGCAGACCGGGGTGCACGCCAGGGGNGGCACGGTCAGCGGCGAGTTTCAACGTGTGACCAACACTTTTACCCATGAGGGATTGAGCATCGAAGCGGCCTTCGCCAGTGATGACGATGTCGGCCCGGGCGATGGCATCCTTCAGTCCAGTGAGACGAGCAATCGTCTCTGCACCGGAGCGAATCTCAGCACCCCACGCGGCACTGAACCCTAGGGCAGTCCCGCCGGCCGCGCCCGCGCCCGGGAGGTCGGGGTCGCCGCCCAGGAGTTCGGCGAATAGTGCCAACCCCCTGTCGAGCCGTCGAATGTCTGCCGGGCTTGCACCTTTCTGCGGCCCAAAGATTGCCGCAGCGCCGAGCGGGCCGAGCAGGGGAGCGGTGACATCGCTCAGCACGATCACTCCGCCGGCTGGAGGACGGAGGAGCGAGGAACGGTCTATTCGGGCCAGCGACGATAGCGCTCCGCCGCCATCGCCCACCACTGAGCCGGAGTCATCAATCAGGACAAGCCCGAGAGCGCTGAGGGCTCCGGCGCCGCCGTCCGTGGTTGCCGATCCTCCCAGGCCAATGATGAGAGATGTTGCCCCGGCGGCGACTGCGGCAGCGATGAGTTCGCCGAGACCTCTCGTGCTCGCTCCGAGAGCATCGGGAACAGCCATCAGCGGCAAGCCGCAAACGCTCGCAAGGTCGACCACCGCGGTCCCGTCCGGCAATTCGAGCCAGTCGGCGTCGACGGCGGTGCCATCCGGACCGGTGAGACCGGTGACGGTGTGTCGACGCGCCGTCGGCAACGCTGCGGCAACCGCGTCCATGGTTCCTTCCCCGCCATCGGCTTGAGGCAAGAGTATTAGTCGATCGCCGTCGCGAACGCTCAACCAACCGGCAGCAATCGCGGTCGCTGCAGCCGTCGCGGTTGCAGTGCCTTTGAACGAGTCGGGGGCAACTACTACGCGAAGTGACACGACCAGCAGACTATCTGAGCGGTAGGCTGTGCCTATGAACGTTATTGCTTTCCTCATCTCGCTGGCACTTTTTGTCGGCGGCATTGTTATCCTCGGGTTTTCGTTCTCCGTTGTGGGCTTCGAGCTTCCCGTGTTCTTCGGGGGCATTCTTGTCACCAGCCTCGGAGTTGCAATCCCGATCCACATTTTGAAGCGCATCGACGCCTAGCTAACCGCCAACAACCATAAGGAGGCCACCATGGCCGACAAATCACCGAAGAAGTCTTCCGAAAAGACTGCCGCTGGCAAGTCCCTCAAGGAGAAGCGCGCTGACAAGAAGGCGAAGTCAGCGTCCAAAGACCGCTAAATCGCGTCGGTTGGTGGCTCGTCTCGACGAGACACCACCGAGGTCGAGTTTCACGCAAACAAGGTTCGAGTTCACGGGAACCGTGAACTCGAACCTTGTTTGCGTGGAGCTTGAGTGTGCGATGTTGTGCCCCCAGGCAGATTCGAACTGCCGCCTCTACCTCCGGAGGGTAGCGCTCTATCCCCTGAGCTATGGGGGCTAGGGGTGCCTTAAGGCTACCAGTTGGCTGTGCTCGCATTGGACGGCTTTCGTGCATCGCGTGCTCATCTGCCCATGGCAAGATCTAGCTATGCAACGTAGCGTCTCGTCACGGATCGAGCTAAAAATATCCGGCAATACGGACATGATTTTTAGTGTCGCCGTCGCCCAGCAAGCTCCCGTGATTTCAGAATCGTTGACCTTCACGCTGGACGGCACGGTGGTGCCATCACGTGAGCTTTTCACAAGCCACGGAACGAGGCTGCATCGTGTGCTCGGCGAAGCGGGCATGATGATCGCCGAGTATTCCGCAACAGTAGGCGATCGCGTTGGCGTCGACGACCTGAATTGGTCCGGGGCTGAAGCAGACTCAAGCGCCGCACTCGAGGAGATCTTGTATCGGCGGCCCAGCCGCTATTGCGAATCAGACATGCTCCTTCCGACAGCTCGAAGTGAATTCTCCGGGCTCTCTGGGCATCAACTCATCAACGCCGTAACCGAGTGGGTTTCCACCACTCTTCGTTATGTCTCAGGTTCGAGTAACTCATCGGACAGCGCTATTCGAACGTTGATCGCGCGTCGCGGTGTTTGCCGTGACTTCGCTCACTTGGTGGTTGCTCTGCTGCGGGCGCTGGATGTGCCAGCCCGAATGGCTGCGGTGTACGCGCCCGGGCTCGCTCCGATGGATTTTCACGCCGTCGCTGAGGCGTATGTCGAAGGTCAATGGTGGCTACTTGATGCAACACGCCTCGCTCCGCGTCAAAGCATGGTGCGCATCGCGACCGGTCGTGACGCCTCAGATATCGCCTTCTTGAGTAACTACTGGGCAAACGTTTCTGTAGCCAAACTCACTGTCACCGCTGTGGCATCGGAGTTACCGACCGACGACGGTGCGACCCCAGTTCTGCTTCCCTAAGGTCGCCCCGCGAATTCTGCTATTGGCCGAGACCAGCGCGGGCCGCGGCAATAATCGGAGCGGCATCGCCGGGCTCGAGGAATGATGTCGACGATGCGGTAATCCAGTAGGGCGTGGAAATTGCTTCAGCCTCACCGATGGTTCCGTTGAGCTGGAAATAGCCTTCCACCTGGTATGTGGGTACCGAATTGCTCGACGAAATAAGTTCGTTGCCGATCTGGGCCAACGCGTCCGCGCTCGGCTGAGAAACTGTGACCGCGATAACCTCGCGGCTGGTTTCGTTGACCCAACCACAGGCAAGCCCGCGGTAGTTTGCTGCTTTGGCGGCCAACGAGCCTGCCGTCGGGACGTAGCTGGTGTCGAGGGCGAAATTGGGGTTGTAGTCGTACATTGCTTGCGCACTAATGAGCTGATCACAGGCAATCGCGACGGCAGTGCCAGAGGCAACCGCGGTGGCGGAGGCGCTGGGAGCCGGTGGTGTGGCCGTTTCCGTTGCGCCAAGGGTTGGCGTTGATGTTGCTACCGGCGAGCTATTCGTCGTGCACGCAGAGAGACTCAGTGACAGGGCTGCGACCCCGACAATGGCGATGACACAGGACCTGCTGACGAATCGGAAAGAACGAATAGGCATGAAAGTATTCTCGCCCACGATCGACCAAAGAGTCGAAACCGACAGGCGACGATAAGCTTGACTACCGTGAATCCTGCTGAGCTTTCTGCGTCCCTTCTAACCATCGTCACGAGTGTTATTAAGCTTCGGGGCGGGGATGCCGAATCGCTCACCGTCGCCGATCTTGCGTTGGAACGACCGCGTAATCGCGATCACGGAGACTGGGCCTCGAACATTGCGATGAAGCTCGCGAAAACGTTGAACGTCAACCCTCGCGAATTTGCGGCGGAGCTGGCCGAAGCTTTCGCGGCGCTGCCCGGGTTGGCATCCGTTGCTGTCGCCGGCCCCGGTTTCATCAACATCACGCTCGATGCTGCCGCGGCCGGTGCTCTCGCCAAAACCATTGTTGATGCCGGCGCGAACTACGGCAACGGCGATCTATACGACGGTGTCACCATCAACCTCGAGTTCGTCTCGGCAAACCCGACCGGGCCGATCCACATCGGTGGAGTTCGCTGGGCGGCAGTGGGAGACAGCCTCGCGCGAATTTTTCAGGCTCAGGGTGGCCTTGTCACTCGCGAGTATTACTTTAATGATCACGGTGCCCAAATCGATCGGTTTGCCCGAAGCCTTGTCGCCGCTTATCGCGGTGAACCCGCACCAGAAGACGGCTACGCGGGGCAGTACATTCTCGATATTGCCACCCGAATCATGGCGGACTACCCCGGGCGCCTCGACCAACTCACAGCGCCCGAGCTTCAGGAAGTCTTCCGTTCGGTGGGAGNGGAATTGATGTTTGGTGACATCAAAGCGAGCCTTCACGATTTCGGTGTCGATTTCGACGTTTATTTTCACGAGAATGATCTGCACGAGAGCGGTGCGGTTGAGCGTGCTGTTGCTCGCCTGCGTGAACTCGGTCACATATATGAATCCGATGGTGCGACATGGTTGCGAACCAGCGATTTCGGTGATGACAAAGACCGGGTTGTGATTAAGAGCGACGGCGAAGCCGCCTATATCTCTGGCGACCTTGCCTATTACCTGAACAAGCGCGAGCGCGGTTTCGAGCGCAACATCATCATGCTCGGGGCCGATCACCACGGTTACGTGAAGAGGTTGATGGCCATGGCAGCAGCCTTTGGTGACGTGCCCTTCGTGAATCTGGAGGTACTGATCGGACAGATGGTCAACCTCCTTCGCGACGGGCAACCGCACAGAATGAGCAAGCGAGCGGGCACCGTCGTGGTGTTGGAAGACCTCGTCGATGCTGTCGGGGTGGATGCCGGACGATACGCCCTCGTGCGCTCATCAATCGACTCCACGATCGACATCGACCTAGACGTCTGGAGTCGCAAGACCAGCGATAACCCGGTTTTCTACGTTCAGTACGCACACGCTCGCACGCACTCGGTCGCGCGCAACGCGGCGGCGGCGGGTGTGTCTCGCGATGTTTTCGACGCGAGCCTTTTGGTTCATGAAACGGAAAGCATCCTCGCCGGAATCCTGGCAGAGTTTCCTCGAATTGTGCGTCAGGCAGCTGAGCTGCGAGAACCACACCGAATCGCTCGATACTCGGAAGAATTGGCCGGTGCCTATCACCGTTGGTATGACAACTGCCGGGTCACTCCCCTCGGTGAGGAAGCCGTCGCCGACGTTCACCACACCAGGTTGTGGCTCAATGACGCGACCGGTCAAGTATTGAGAACCGGGTTGACCCTCTTGGGCGTCAGCGCTCCTGAAAGGATGTAAGCATCAACACCCCAGTGGTACCGCCAGTTCCAACACCACCAGTGCCCCCGCACGTTCTCGAGAACGGTGTGACGGCTCCGCCCCGTCGGCGTTTGCGGCGGAGATTGATCGTGCTGGTGATTGTTCTTGGCCTGGTGGTTACGGTGGGAGTTGTCGCGGATTTCGGGGCAAGAAGTGTTGCTGAGAACCTGGTCCGGGATCGGATTGTACAAACTTTGGCGCTTCCTGCTGGCTCCGAGCCAGTCGTTGATTTGGGTTCCGGCTCGCTCCTCGGGCAGGCGCTTACCGGCAGGATCAACTCGGTATCGGTGTCCGCGACCGGCGCACAGCTCGGTGCTTTCACGAGCGCTGTCACCCTCGTGGCTACCGGAGTTCCATTGGATTTCAGCCAACCGTTGACGAGCCTGCGCGTGAAGATGGCTGTCGCCGAGGGCGATCTGCAACCCTTCGCCACGATGTTGGGGGACGCGACCATCGAATCGCTGACGCTGAGCGGCTCAAACATTGTGATCACGTCGTCAACGTCGTTGTTTGGCACGGTCGTGCCCGTAGTGGTTTCCCTTGCGCCCAGCGCGTTGGACGGTCAACTGATCCTCACTCCTTTAGCCTTCAACGTTCGCGGAGTGGATCTTTCACTCGACGCTGCGGCGCAATGGCCCTACAGCTCGATAATTGGGCCGCTGCTGAAACCCCGCCCGTTTTGCCTCGCGCAATATCTGCCACAGGCGGTCAGCCTCACCGCAGCAACAATTAGCGACGGCTCGCTCAGGCTCGAATTTTCGGCAAACGATGTGATCATTGCTGAAGGCGGTTTGAGCGCTTTAGGGACGTGCCCGTGATGAGCGATTCTGCCTCGCGCGGTAGGCTTGTTGCGACTTTAGCCACCACCTGTGGGGCATCACACCGAGCCCACCGTTCCTGTCATGAGGTTTTTCTGTGCCCGTAGGTTCCCCGTCCGCTGCGAGCGGTACTAACGCTGACAGCGGCAACCTCCTTGCGCCGTCGTGGCTTTCGGTTCCCGCTGATGCCAACGAGTTGCCGAGCCACGTCTGGTCGATGAACTCGACTCGCTCGAGCGACGGCAACGTCGAAATCGCCGGTGTTGCTGCCACCGAGATCATTCGGGAATATGGGAGTCCTGTTTACGTTGTCGATGAGGCGGATGTCCGCGCCCGCGCAACCGGAATCAAGGGATCCTTTGATCGAGAGTTTGCGAGAATCGGTTCCACCGTCAAGGTGTATTACGCCGGCAAAGCCTTCCTCAGCACTCAGGTCGCCGCCTGGATGATCGCTGACGGGCTCAACATTGATGTCTGTAGTGGGGGAGAGCTGGCTGTCGCCCTCGCTGGCGGCGCCCCGGCGGAGCGTTTGGGTTTACACGGCAATAACAAGAGTGTCGCGGAGATTGAACGCGCGGTGAGTGTTGGCATCGGCGCCATCGTTATCGACAGCCTCATTGAGATTGAGCGAGTTGCCGCTGCTGCGGTCACCCACGGAAAGAAGCAATCTGTTCGGCTCCGAGTGAACAGCGGAGTGCACGCCCACACCCACGAGTACTTGGCGACTGCACGGGAGGATCAGAAGTTTGGGATTCCGCTCGTCGACGTCGCCGCTGCCGTCGCCTTGATCCGCGGCTACAACTCGCTCAACTTTCTGGGGTTGCACTCGCACATCGGTTCGCAAATCTTTGAACCGGACGGCTTTGCTGAAGCTGCACGACGGCTTTTTGCCGTCCACGCCGAGCTGCTTCTGGACGGACCGGTGCCTGAGCTGAATCTCGGTGGTGGCTTCGGAATCGCGTACACCGCAGCGGATACGGCGCTTGAGGTTGACGATCTTGCTCGGGCGTTTGCCGATATTTTCGGCGAGCTCGCGACCGAGCTCGGGATCCCCGTGCCGATCATCGCAATTGAGCCCGGTCGCTCCATCATCGGGCCATCAACGACCACGCTGTACACCGTCGGAACGATTAAAGAGGTTCTTGTTGACGGCGCAGCGGTGCGCACCTATGTGAGCGTTGATGGCGGCATGAGCGACAACATCCGGCCCGCACTCTACGAAGCCGACTACAGCGTCCGAATCGCGAATCGCCGTTCCGCCGCTGAACCGATTCTGGTCCGGATTGCGGGAAAGCACTGCGAGAGCGGCGATATTGTTGTGCGCGCCGACTATCTGCCCGGAGATATCACGCCCGGTGATGTGCTTGGTGTGCCGGTGACTGGCGCTTACGGTTGGTCGATGGCGAGCAACTATAACTATCTGGGGAGGCCGCCGGTTGTGGCTGTGCGCAACGGTGTTGCGCGCCTCATCGTTCGAGGCGAAAACGAAACAGATCTACTTCGGCGCGATATGGGCCTTGAAAACGCTCCAGTCATGCCTCACACGACAACGGATAACGGAACGGATAACGCATGATCGAGTACCGAAACCTTAGAGTCGCTCTCCTGGGTGGTGGCAGTGTCGGTGCCCAAGTGGCGTCACTGCTGTTGGAACACGGTGACGAACTCGCCAGCCGTGCTGGTGCTGGCCTCGAACTCATCGGTGTCGCCGTTCGCGATATCGATGCCGAGCGCACTCCCGAAATCCCGCGTCACCTCTTGACCACGGATGCGGAGTCTTTGATCTTGGGAGCCGACATCGTGGTTGAGCTCATCGGTGGTCTTGAACCAGCCCGCACGTACCTTCTGCAGGCGCTGAACTCTGGTGCTGACGTGGTGACCGCCAATAAGGCGCTCCTGGCCACTCACGGGCCAGAACTCTTCTTTGCCGCCGAGCAGGTCGGAGCGCAGCTTTACTATGAGGCTGCGGTCGGTGGAGCCATTCCGATCATCCGCCCCCTCCGCGACAGCCTCGCTGGCGACAGAGTTACCCGCATTCTCGGTATCGTGAACGGAACCACCAACTTCATCCTCGACCGGATGGACACCAAGGGCGACACCCTCGAGCAGGCTTTGGCCACCGCGACAGCGCTCGGCTACGCGGAGGCCGACCCCACCGCAGACATCGAAGGCTATGACGCCGCCCAGAAGGCAGCGATTCTTGCGAGCCTCGCTTTCCACACCACCATGCCCCTGGATGCGGTTTATCGCGAGGGGATCACCGGGGTCACCGCTGCAGTTGTGGAGTCAGCGCGCAAGGCAGGCTACGTGGTCAAACTATTGGCTATTTGTGAGCGAGTTCCGATTGAAGGAACCAAAGAATTCGGGGTGAGCGCGCGCGTTCATCCCGCTCTTATCCCGCTCAGTCACCCTCTCGCTGCCGTTCACGGGGCGAACAACGCTATCTTCGTTGAAGCGGAGGCCGCGGGAAGTCTGATGTTTTACGGCGCGGGTGCCGGCGGAAAAGAGACGGCATCTGCCGTACTCGGTGATCTTGTCTCGGCAGCGCGTCGCCACGTGATCGGCGGCCCAGGAGNAGCGGAATCCACTCAAGCGAACCTGACTGTGCTCCCCATCTCGCAAGTCACCACGCGCTATCAAGTGACGCTCAGCGTTGCAGACCAGCCCGGAGTACTCGCCACAATTGCGACCGTGTTCAGTGACCACAATGTTTCGCTCGAAGCTGTGTCCCAGTCGGTGCGCAGCGGTAGTGAAGAGCACGCGCCCACCGCTACCCTAGTAATCGTTAGCCATCAGGCCTCTGAGTCGTCCCTCGCCGCAACGGTTGAAGCACTCGCTGCCAATGAGGTCGTCAGTAAAGTTGAATCTGTGTTGAGAGTCGAGGGACTGTAAGTGCCAAACAGCATCGTAAATCGTCAATGGCGTGGGGTCCTCCACGAGTATCGTGACCGTCTGAACGTGACGGATGCCACGCCCATCATCACCCTGGGTGAAGGTGGAACCCCGCTCATCCCCGCGGCCGCACTGTCTGCGCGCACTGGTGCCCACGTCTGGGTGAAGTTCGAGGGCATGAACCCCACCGGTTCGTTCAAAGACCGTGGAATGACGATGGCCATTTCTAAAGCCGTTGAGGCTGGCGCTAAGGCCGTTATCTGTGCCTCAACCGGAAACACCTCTGCCAGCGCAGCGGCCTACGCAACGCACGCGGGAATCACCGCGGCTGTTCTCGTTCCTGAGGGAAAAATTGCGATGGGTAAGCTCAGCCAGGCGGTGGCACACGACGCTGAACTGCTTCAGGTTCAGGGCAATTTTGACGACTGCTTGGACATCGCGCGCGATCTCGCCGCGAACTACCCTGTTCACCTCGTGAACTCGGTGAACCCCGACCGCATCGAGGGCCAGAAGACCGCAGCCTTTGAGGTCGTTGAAGCTCTGGGAGACGCCCCGGACATCCACATCGTCCCGGTTGGCAACGCGGGAAACTACACCGCCTACTACCGCGGCTACAGCGAAGAGCTCGCTCGGGGNGCAACCACCAAGCTTCCCCGCATGTTCGGCTTTCAGGCCGCTGGTAGCGCCCCATTGGTGCTCGGCCATGTCGTAAAGAACCCGGACACCATCGCGACGGCCATTCGGATCGGTAACCCGGCATCGTGGGATTTTGCTATCGACGCTCGCGAGAAGAGCGACGGTTACTTTGGTGCAATCACCGACGCCAAAATTCTTGAGGCATACCGAATCCTGTCCGCCGAGGTGGGAATCTTCGTCGAACCAGCATCAGCAGCGAGCGTCGCTGGGCTTCTCGAGCGCGCCGATGCCGGCCAGATCCCCAAGGGCTCAACCGTTGTCCTCACCGTCACCGGGCATGGGCTCAAAGATCCTCAGTGGGCGCTTCGTCGCGCCGATGGCACCGATGTTGTTCCCACGATCGTTCCCGTCGACACCGCGGAAATTGCGAGCGTTCTCGGACTCGTCGCTTCTGGGTCGTGAGCGACGCGAAAGCGATCGACCTCACCGGCCGGTCAGTTACGGTAAAAGTTCCCGCAACGACAGCGAACCTTGGCCCCGGTTTCGACACGCTCGGCCTGGCGCTCGCCCTGTACGATCAACTCGAGGTTGCGGTTCGCGCCGAACCGGGCGTACACGTCACGGTCGTGGGTGTTGGTGAAGGGGAAGTTCCCACCGATGAAAGAAACCTCGTCTACCGCGCTATCGCCCACACCTTTGCTGCCTACGGTCTCGAAATCCCCGGGCTCGAGATGGTGGCAAACAATGTGATACCCCATGGACGTGGGCTTGGTTCATCGGGTGCCGCCATTGTTTCCGGAATCATGGCGGCGAAGGGTTTGCTCGAGGGTATCGTCGAGATTGATTCTGATGCCTTGCTCCGCCTCGCAACCGAGCTGGAGGGGCACCCCGATAACGTTGCTCCCGCCCTCTTCGGCGGTTTGACCATCGCGTGGATGACCCCCGAGGGCCCCCAACACAAGAAACTCATCGTGCACCGCGGGGTATCCCCGCTGGTGTGCGTGCCAGAAACAACGATGTCGACGGCGCACGCCCGCAGTCTTCAGCCTGAGTCAGTGCCGCACAGCGATGCGACATTCAACGTTTCGCGTTCCGCACTTCTCATTGCTGCCCTGATTCAGAGCCCGGAGCTTCTCCTCGCGGCGACCGAAGACAGGCTGCACCAGAGTTATCGCGCAAGCGCCATGCCCGAAACCGATCACCTCATCCAGATTCTTCGCAAGAACGGGCTCGCGGCTGTCGTCTCCGGTGCTGGTCCGTCGCTTCTTGTCCTCGGCAGCGAACCGTCCCAGCGTTTACGTGCCGCCGAACTGGTCGCCGCCAACTCCACCACGCCGTGGCAGTCCCTCATGCTGGCTGTCGACTTCAAAGGTGCTACAGTGATTGCGCACCCGGGGGATCCAACGGCCTAGCCGTTACTCACCCACACCGTGCTTCGGGTTCTCTAACAAAGACCCTCAGTCTTCAATAACAACGAAGAGTCGAAGACGCCGGACCGGGTTGCATATTCACCAGCAATCGCACCATTCCAGTCGATTCCTGTGCAACCGCACAGACACGGGATGGTCGATGAGCTCTCCGCCAGAACACACTTTTTCTGGCAGGGGAAAGGAACCCCCGTAGTGACTGATGTCAACATCCATGCGACCAGTGTGGATCCCCGCGCCTCTGTGAGCACCCTTCGTCTGCCCGAGCTTCAGGCTCTGGCCGGACAACTGGGTATCTCCGGCGCATCCAAACTTCGTAAAGGAGAACTCGTGAACGCCATCAACGAGATCCAAGATTCAACAACCAACCCAACCGAAACCGTCGTTGACGCACCGGTGCTCAGCGACTCACCAGAGCCAGCCGCAGTCGTTGTCAAAAAGCGGGCACCGCGTCGGGCGACAAGCACCGACGCTGCAGTGTTGGCCCAAGTGGCTGAAGCAGTCCAGGCAGCGGCTGATGCCGATGCTAGTGCTGATGCTGGTACCGCTGCTGGTGCCGCCGCTCAGGCTGGTTCGGCGGTGCTCGCTGTTGCTGCGGCAACTGACAGTGCGACCGACGGCGTTCCCGGTGAATTGACGAACAGTGCAACCGAGTCTGACGTCGCACCCGCGGCTAAGGCAGCGACCGCACCTCGCGCCGCTCGTGGACGCGGCACGCGGGCTCAGGCTGCTGCTGCGCCTGCCGCTGCCTCCATCACCACCAACGACACTGACGACGCTGACACTCGGGTTGATCTTGGGTCAGCTGCGACTCTGGTTTCCGCCGAGGTCTCGGCTCTGCCTGACGCTGTAGTATCCACCACCGCAGAGTCGGCCACCGAAGCAACGTTGACTGGTGATGGTGCCGTCGAGGGCGACAGCACCGAGGGCGAAGCCCGCGAGGGCGGTTCGTCACGCAACCGCAACCGCAATCGCAACCGTTCCGAGCGTGGCGAACGCCAGCCTGCCGCCGAGGGCGCTCAGCAGCGCACGGGCACCCGCGCGGCAAATGCTGCTAATGGTCGCGCTGAAGCGTCCGATCGCAACGGTCAGGATCGCAACAACCAAGATCGCAACGGTCAGGATCGCAACAACCAAGATCGCAACGGTCAGGATCGCAACAACCAAGATCGCAACGGTCAGGATGACCTCGAACAGGGTGACCGCAGCGGTCGCAACCGCTACCGCGATCGCAAGCGTGGCCGTGGCCCCTTGGGCGACGATTTTGAGCCAGAAATCACCGAAGACGATGTCCTGATTCCCGTCGCTGGAATCCTCGACGTTTTGGAGAACTACGCCTTCGTTCGCACCTCGGGTTACCTCCCGGGCAACAACGACGTCTATGTCTCTCTTGGCCAAGTCAAGAAGTACAACCTCCGTAAGGGTGACGCTGTTGTCGGTGCCATTCGCCAGCCTCGCGAGGGTGACAACGCCCAGGGACGTCAGAAGTACAACGCGATCGTGCGCATTGACTCAATCAACGGACTGACCGTTGAAGAAGCTGCCACTCGCGTTGAGTTCAACAAGCTGACCCCGCTCTACCCTCAGGAACGTCTCCGTCTCGAGACCGAGTCGGCCAAGCTCTCTACCCGAATCATCGACCTCGTGTCGCCGATCGGCAAGGGTCAGCGCGGCCTGATCGTGTCGCCACCGAAGGCCGGAAAGACCCTAGTCCTTCAGGCAATCGCCAATGCGATCGCGAAGAACAACCCCGAGGTTCACCTCATGGTCGTGCTCGTCGACGAGCGTCCCGAGGAAGTCACCGACATGCAGCGCACCGTCAAGGGCGAGGTCATTGCCTCGACCTTCGACCGTCCGGCAGAAGATCACACCACGGTCGCTGAGCTGGCCATTGAACGGGCGAAGCGCCTCGTCGAACTCGGTCACGATGTCGTTGTTCTTCTCGACTCAATCACCAGACTCGGTCGTGCTTACAACGTGGTTGCTCCGGCATCGGGCCGCATCCTTTCCGGTGGTGTCGATTCCTCGGCGCTCTACCCGCCGAAGCGTTTCTTTGGTGCAGCTCGTAACCTCGAAGAGGGCGGCTCGCTCACGATCATTGCAACGGCTTTGGTCGAGACCGGCTCCAAGATGGATGAAGTCATCTTTGAGGAGTTCAAGGGAACCGGCAACATGGAACTGCGCTTGTCCCGTCAACTCGCTGACAAGCGCATCTTCCCGGCCGTTGACATCAATGCTTCGGGGACCCGCCGCGAAGAAATGCTGCTCGGTGCCGAAGAAGTCAAGGTCACCTGGAAGCTTCGCCGGGCCCTTGCTGGCCTCGACCAGCAGCAGGCCCTCGAGATCGTCCTCGGCAAGCTGAAGGAGACGCAGTCAAACGTTGAGTTCCTCATGCAGATTCAGAAGTCGATGCCCGGTGCCGGTGCAACCAAGGAAGACTAAGCGTGTTTGAGTCCGTACAGAACCTCATTGAGGAGCACGATGCTCTTCAGGAGCAACTGGCCGACCCCGAGCTGCACTCCGACCCGGCGAAGTCTAAGAAGGTCAACCGGCGTTACGCGGAATTGAGCCGGATTGTTGCGGCGTACAACCTGTGGCGCGAGCTCACCGATGACCTTGCGGCCGCCACCGAAATGGCGGCCGAGGATGAATCGTTCGAGGCAGAGGNGCCGGCTCTGACATCGAGTCTGGAAGCGTCTGAGGAGACTCTGCGCCGACTTCTGATCCCGCGCGATCCGCTAGACGCACGTGACGTCATCATGGAGATCAAGATGGGGGAGGGCGGAGCAGAATCAGCCCTCTTCGCCGGAGATCTTCTGCGCATGTATCTGCACTACGCGGAGTCAAAAAAATGGAAGACGGAGATCATCGAACAAACCTCGAGCGATCTGGGGGGGATCAAAGACGTCCAGCTTGCTATCAAAGGCAACTCGACTGATCCTGCCGAGGGCGTGTGGGCGCATCTCAAGTTCGAGGGTGGAGTTCNCCGCGTTCAGCGTGTTCCCGCCACTGAGTCGCAAGGGCGTATTCACACCTCTGCCGCCGGTGTGCTGGTGTTCCCCGAAGTTGATGAGCCCGAAGAAGTTGAGATCAACCAAAATGATCTCAAAATCGATGTCTACCGCTCGAGTGGTCCCGGCGGCCAGTCGGTGAACACGACAGACTCCGCAGTTCGAATCACCCACCTTCCGACCGGAATCGTTGTGGCGATGCAGAACGAGAAGAGTCAGTTGCAGAACCGCGAAGCGGGCATGCGCGTTCTTCGAGCGAGAATTTTGGCGCGGTATCAGGAAGAGGCAGACGCCGAAGCCTCCGTTTTTCGTAAGAGCCAGATTCGCACGATGGATCGCTCGGAGCGCATTCGCACCTATAACTTTCCGGAGAACCGCGTTGCAGACCACCGCACGGGTTACAAGGCTTATAACCTCGATGCCGTGATGAACGGGGCGATGGAAGCGATCATTGTTTCCTGTATCGAAGCGGACGAGGAATCACGCCTCGCCGACCTGGGAAGCGACCAGTAGAGCTGTGAGCGCACCGGTCACTATCGAATCGGAGCTCGCTAGGGCGACCGATTTGTTGGCCAGCGCCGGGGTTCCTTCCCCGCGCGTTGATGCGGAACTTCTGCTGGGACATATTCTCCTGCTTAGTCGGGGCGCCGTCCAAGCCCAGGCGTTGATGGGCGCTGGTTTGGGCCACGAAGAGGTTGCGGTGTTCGATGGTTTTGTCAGCCGGCGAGCCGCTCGTGAACCGTTGCAACACATCACGGGGAAGGCGCCTTTTCGTTCGCTCGAACTGTCGGTTGGCCCCGGTGTTTTTGTGCCGCGTCCCGAAACTGAGCAGGTTGCGCAGTTTGCTATTGACGCGCTGAGGGCCGTGCCGAACGAGCAACCCCTCGGCGTTGATCTCGGTACCGGTAGCGGTGCGATTGCTCTTGCCATGGCGACCGAGGTTCCCCATTCCGCAATTTGGGGTATCGAAATCTCCCCGGAAGCTTTTGCTTGGACAAAAAAGAACTTCGCGGACTCCGCAGCGCTCAACGCGACCGCCATTCTGGGCGATCTCGCGGTTGCCCTGTCCGATCTCGACGGTCGCGTGGACGTGGTTATTTCGAACCCGCCCTACATCCCCACGGATGCCATTCCGCGTGATGCCGAGGTTCGCCTCCACGACCCAGAAATCGCGCTCTACGGCGGACTCGATGGACTCGACATTGTCCGCACTGTGTCAGCGACTGGGCTTCGGCTGCTGCACGCTGGTGGCCTGCTTGTGATCGAACACGGTGAGTTGCAGGCTGCCGAAATCACTGCACTCTTGCGTGCTGATGGTTGGAGCGCTGTGTCCTCGCATCGTGACCTTCTCGGCCGTGACCGTTCAACGACCGCTATTCGCTGAGACGGCGCACAAACTCCTCAACGGCTTGACGGAGATTATCAGGGCTGGTGAAGTGGTGCGCGGTTATTCCCACACTTCGCGCGCCCTCGACGTTCACAAGCATGTCATCGGCGAAGAACGTCTCGCTGGCTGGCGTGGAATACGCGTCGAGCACCCTCTCGAAAACTAGAGGGTTCGGCTTTCGCGCCCCATAGTGGCTCGAGGNGTACAGGTGCTCACCAAAAAGTTCACTGAGCTCGGGAGCCCACGAACCGAGGTGCTTTTGGGCCAGAATCCCGTTGTTGGTGAGCAAGGTGACTTGACCGAATGTGGCTGCTAGCCGGACGGCGGCCAGTGACTCGGGCCACGGNGTCATTGCGCCACCGCGGATTCGCGCCCAGTCATCCTCGTCAATGGGCATCCCCATCGCGTCTTCAAAGGCTGCAAGGTATTCTTCTGGGGTTGAGAAGCCGCCAGCCTCAGCAGCCCACTCGCCTTCGTCATGCCACCAACGGCGGCGAAGTTCGGCGAGGTCGAAACCGGTGATCTCGGTCATCCCCGCCATGCGGGTGCGCCAGTCGTAGTCGTAAAGGACGTCGTCCATGTCAAAAACAAACAGCAAAGTCATGCGGGCCTTTCGCGGGGCAACAACCATTAACGCTACCCGCCCTCGCACGTGTCGGTAGCCCATGCCCGGTATTATGAAAGAGACATGGCACCCATTTATGACTGCTCGGTTGAAGCGGAGCTTCTCACCGGCACACGACTCGCGCGTTCGGCAATCGGCAGAGGCGAACTTGTCGTGATCCCCACGGACACGGTCTATGGAATTGCCGCCGATGCGTTCTCGCCGAAAGCTGTTGCCCGCTTGCTGAAGGCGAAGGGGCGCGGGCGCCAGTCCCCGCCGCCCGTGTTGATTCCCGGAATTCCGACACTGGACGCTTTGGCAGAGTCGGTTCCGGATGAAGTGCGGGCCCTGGTTGCGGCCTTCTGGCCGGGAGGCCTCACCGTAATTCTTCCGGCAGCTCCGATGTTGGCGTGGGATTTGGGAGATACCCGGGGCACGGTTGCCCTCCGGATGCCCAACCACCGGGTGGCACTCGAAATCTTGTCCGAGACCGGTCCGTTGGCGGTCTCCAGTGCAAACCTGACGGGCGAGCCCGCTGCCGTGACGGCAGCGGCCGCGGAGGAAATGCTTGGTGAGAGCGTGGCGGTTTACCTCGATGCCGGAACCGTTGGCTCGGGCTACCCGGTTTCGAAGGATGCCGCCGTTGAAGCGCAACCGCTGGGTTCAACGATTGTGGATGCGACGGGTCTGCTCCTGCCAGAGGGGAAGCTGCGAATTGTGCGGCACGGAGTGATTTCGGACGCGGAGATTCGCGCCATCGTGGGGGAGCGATGCGAATAGTCTTCTACATCTTGGTGACCGGCGTCGCGGCCGTGGTCACCTTCGCTTTGGCGGCTCTTATCCTCAAACTCAGTCATCGATACCGCCTGTATCCAAAGATTCGTGAGCGCGATGTTCATTCCCGTCCGACTCCCCGCCTCGGCGGGATCGCCATGTTTTTGGGCATTCTGGTCGCTATGGCGGTGGCTTCCCAACTTCCGCAACTGTCTCTGGTGTTCTCTGAACCCCTCAAGATTTATGGGCTACTCTCGGCGTCATTGATCATTGTCCTCATCGGGGTAGCGGATGACATTTGGGATCTCGATTGGCTGACCAAGCTCGCGGGACAAATCATCGCCGGTGGTGTCCTCGCGTGGAGCGGTATCCAGATTTACACTCTGCCCATTTTTGGTGGCGTTACGGTTCTGCCGCCGACCATTTCGATGATTGTCACCGTGCTCACCGTCGTCTTGGTGATGAACGCCATCAACTTCATCGATGGCCTTGACGGTCTAGTCGCTGGTGTCGCCCTGATCGCGAACGGTGTCTTCTTTATCTACAGTTACCTTCTGGCCGTCAACGCGGGCAATACCGAGTACTTCAACCTTGCGTCCCTTGTCACCGCGGTCCTGATTGGTGCGTGCGTCGGCTTCTTGCCCCTGAATTTCTATCCGGCAAAGATGTTCATGGGGGATGCCGGTGCACTATTGGTGGGGCTACTGATGGCGGCTTCCGCAATATCGGTGACCGGCTTGGTGGATTCCGAAAACTGGGGTTACGGCGGACAGTTGTTGCCGGCATTTATCCCCATCCTGTTGCCTTTCGCCGTTCTCGTCGTTCCCTTGCTCGATTTTGCTCTTGCTGTTGTTCGGCGACTCATGGCCGGCAAGTCACCGTTTGCGGCGGATCGCCTCCACCTCCACCATCGACTGATGGATATGGGGCACAGCCACCGTCGATCGGTGTTGATCTTTTATGGCTGGACTTTTGTCGTAGCGGTGGGATGTCTGTCATTCATGTTCCTGCCCATCTTTTGGGCGCTTCCGTTACTCACGCTGGGCCTCGTAGTGTGCACCCTCATTACTTTTGGACCTCTTCGCGCTGGTAGTCGCTCAGAGACGCGATTGCAAAATTCCTCCCCTGACGCCGTTTCCGGCGCCGTGCAGAAAGGCATCTCCGAATGACCTCACCGATCCTGCCCCTTGCAATTCGCTATGGAATCGCGTTGACCCTCTTGATCGCAGTGGCCGGTTCATTGCTCGGTTATTTGGTTGCTGGAATCCCGGGCCTCGTCAGCGCTCTGATCGGCGCTGGGTTGACGGCCGTCTTTATGGGGCTCACAGCCTTCAGCATTATTATCGCCGCGCGGGTTGCGAAGGATGAGGCATCCAGTGTGCTGTTCTTTGGGGTGGTTCTTGGCGTGTGGTTGCTCAAGTTCGTTGTCTTCATCGCGATTCTGGTGATCCTGCGAAATCAGCCTTTTATCGATCCCATCGTCATGTTTGTGTCAATTTTGGCCGCCGTCATCGGCTCGCTATTTGTTGATGTGCTGGCCTATGTGCGGGCGCGCGTGCCCTACGTCGGCAACATTGCCTTACCTGGTGATTCCCCGGATAGCGCGCAGTCCTGACGATTCGGTGAAGCCCTCAAGTCTTGATAGGGTGGAGCCACAAGACACCCCTGAATTTCATCGCCGCGCGTGTTCCACGCCCCGATATTGGAGATAGCGCTGCTACACCACGCTCTCGGCCTGCTTTCACCCCTCGCAACCGCTACCGGTTCAGGCGACGGGGGTTTCACTGGCCCATCACTCGACGAGTTCTACCCCGCTACGCTGTTCTTCGGTGGAACGGTCTTCGAGATCAACCGCCTGATGCTCATTCGCATCTTGGTCGTTATCGTGATCTTGGCTCTTTTTTGGGCTGGCACCCGCGCAATGAAAATCATCCCGACGCGTGGTCAGACTGTCATGGAAATGGCGCTCGGTTTCGTTAACTCCAATGTTGTCGAGCAAACCCTGGGCAAGAAAGATGGCAAGCGCTTTGCCCCGCTCCTGATCAGCATGTTCTTCTTCATTGTGTTCATGAATCTGACGGGAATTATCCCCGGGTTGAACCTGGCCGGAACCTCCGTCATCGGAATGCCGCTCGTGCTCGCTCTCGTCTCCTACGTTGCCTTCATCTACGCGGGAGTCAAGAAACACCCCGGTTCATTCTTCAAGAATTCGCTTTTTCCGCCCAACGTCCCTCCGGTTCTCTACTTGGTCGTCACGCCGATCGAGTTCCTGTCGACCTTCATCCTTCGGCCAGTTACGCTCGCTATCCGACTTCTGATGAACATGGTCGCTGGCCACATGCTGCTGGTGTTGTGTTTCTCCGCCACGTCGTTCTTCTTGTTCACCGCTGGTGGCCTTTACGGTCTTTTCAGCGTAGGGACCCTCGCTTTCGGTTTTGCCTTCACGATCTTCGAGATCCTCGTGGCAATCCTCCAGGCTTACGTCTTCACATTTCTCACCGCTACCTACATCCAGCTCGCGCTGGCTGAAGAGCACTAAACCGGCTCGGCAACCGCCAGCTAACCATCACGGAAGGAACCACACGTGGACCCCATCACGACCGTTGCCGCAGTAACCGGCAACATTGCACCCCTCGCATTCGGTATCGCAACCATCGGCCCAGCAATTGGTGTTGGAATTGTCGTCGGCAAGACCGTTGAGTCCGTTGCCCGCCAGCCTGAGCTTCAGGGGCGCCTCACTGGCCTCATGTTCCTCGGTATCGCGTTCACCGAAGCACTTGCGTTCATCGCAATCGCTGTCGCGTTCATCCCGTTCCCGTAATAACACACCCAGACAATAGGAGGCGGGAATGCAGTCTGCAGTCCTGACAAAAGCAGTAGCAGAGGCTGCAGTTAATCCGCTGCTGCCTGCTTCGTACGACATCCTCTGGTCGGCTGTGTGCTTTGCGATCATTCTCGGGTTTTTCCTCTGGAAGGTGTTGCCGAGTGTCAACAAGACGCTCGACGCTCGTGCCGACCTCATTGAGGGTGGAATCAAGAAGGCGGAGAACGCACAGGCCCAGGCTGATGCTGCGCTCGAAGAGTACAAGAAGCAGCTAGCTGAGGCTCGTGCCGAGGCAGCCAAGATTCGTGAGCAGGCTCGCCTTGACGGCACGTCGATCCTCAACGAGCTGAAGGAGCAAGCGCAGGTCGAGTCCGCTCGCATCGTCGCCAACGCTCAGGCTCAGATCGAAGCTGAGCGCCAGAGCGCTCTTGTTTCGCTCCGCACGGAGGTTGGAACCCTTGCCATCGATCTCGCCTCTGGCGTTATCGGCGAGAGCTTGTCTGACGACAAGAAGGCTGCCGGTATCGTCGACCGCTTCCTCGCTGAATTGGAAGCTGACGAGAAAGCTAAGGCAGGCAAATAGTGGGTTCCGCAACAAGGGACGCGATGTCAGCATCCCGCGCAGCACTAATCGCGCTGGGTTCACAGACCAGCCTCGTCGCTGGTGAGGAGCTTTTGGCTGCCGGACGTGTAATCGGTGAGTCTGCACAATTGCGTGCAGCACTCGCTGATCCCTCAGCGTCTGCGGCCGCTAAGAGTGCAGTGGTGGAGAAGGTTTTTTCGAGCCTTGGTGCTTCCGCTCGCAATCTCCTTGTTGTTGTTGCTGAAAATCGCTGGTCGAGCGAGGATGACCTGCTCGCCGGTATCGAGGAGTTGGGGCTGAGAGTTATCTCGGAGACAGCGACCTCGGCAACCCCGATCGAGGCTGAACTCTTTTCTTTCGGTACGACGGTTTCGTCCAGCGCTGAACTTGAGTTGGCCGTCGGTAGCAAGCTGGGCTCGAGCACCGCGAAAGCAGCGTTGATCGAGACTTTGATCGGCAAAAAAGTGAGTGCGCAAACCGCGGCGATTGTCAGCCATCTGGTGCAGCAGCCTCGCGGCCGTCGGATCGCGGAACTCTTGCGAACTGCCGCGCGTATTGTCGCTGATCAAGCAGGTTTGAGCATTGCTACAGTGACGACCGCGTCACCGTTGTCGTCCGCTCAGCTCGAACGACTTGGCAAGGGCCTCGCCCAGTCGTACGGTCGTGAACTTCGGATCAACCAGGTGGTTGATGTGTCAGTAATCGGCGGAGTGCGCGTTCAAATTGGTGACGATGTCATCGATGGCAGCATCGCGTCCAGACTCAACGAACTTCGGCTTCAACTCGCTAACTAGCGGGCTGAAAGCTACTAATCAACACCGTCTTTCCACGGAAGAGGAACAAATGGCAGAACTGAAGATCAGCCCGGATGAGATCCGTGATGCGCTGAAAGATTTCGTCAAGGCTTACGAGCCTGGCACGGCTGCGACCGCTGAGGTCGGGCACGTCAAGGATGCCGGAGACGGCATCGCCCACGTCGAGGGACTTCCCGGCGTGATGGCCAATGAGCTCATCCGCTTCGCCGATGGCACCCTCGGCCTCGCCCAAAACTTGGACGAGAACGAGATCGGTGTCGTCGTCTTGGGCGAGTTCGGCGGAATCGTCGAAGGTATGGAAGTTACCCGCACGGGTGAAGTTCTTTCGGTGCCCGTGGGCGATGCGTACCTCGGTCGCGTAGTCAACCCGCTCGGTAACCCCATCGACGGTCTCGGCGAGATCGCCTCCGAGGGCCGTCGTGCCCTCGAACTGCAGGCTCCGGGCGTAATGCAGCGCAAGAGCGTGCACGAGCCCATGCAGACTGGTATCAAGGCAATTGACGCCATGATCCCGATCGGGCGTGGTCAGCGCCAGCTCATCATCGGTGACCGCCAGACTGGCAAGACGGCGATCGCGATCGACACGATCATCAACCAGAAAGCCAACTGGGCTTCGGGCGATGTCAACAAGCAGGTTCGTTGCATCTACGTCGCCATCGGTCAAAAGGGTTCCACGATCGCCGCCGTCAAGGGTGCGCTCGAGGATGCCGGAGCGATGGAGTACACGACGATCGTCGCAAGCCCTGCCTCCGACCCCGCTGGCTTCAAATACCTCGCTCCTTACACCGGTTCGGCTATCGGCCAGCACTGGATGTACGGCGGCAAGCACGTCCTCATCATCTTCGATGACCTCTCCAAGCAGGCCGAGGCCTACCGCTCGGTGTCGTTGCTTCTTCGTCGCCCACCGGGACGTGAAGCTTACCCAGGAGACGTTTTCTACCTGCACTCTCGTCTGCTTGAGCGTTGTGCAAAGCTTTCTGATGAGCTCGGTGCCGGTTCGATGACCGGTTTGCCAATCATCGAGACCAAGGCCAACGATGTCTCGGCGTACATTCCGACCAACGTGATCTCGATCACCGATGGCCAGATCTTCCTCCAGTCCGACCTCTTCAACGCCAACCAGCGTCCAGCGGTCGACGTGGGAATCTCGGTCTCGCGTGTTGGTGGTGACGCTCAGGTCAAGAGCATCAAGAAGGTTTCCGGAACGCTGAAGCTTGAGTTGGCTCAGTACCGTTCGCTCGAAGCTTTCGCGATGTTCGCCTCCGACCTCGATGCAACCAGCCGTCGTCAGCTCGCGCGCGGGGCTCGCCTGACTGAGCTGCTCCGCCAGCCCCAGTATTCGCCGTACCCCGTCGAGGACCAGGTTGTCTCGATCTGGGCCGGAACGAATGGCAAGCTCGACGAGGTTCCGATCGAAGATGTTCTGCGGTTCGAGCGCGAGCTTCTCGATTACCTTGGCCGCAACACCAAGGTGCTGACCACGCTTCGCGAGACCAACGTTCTTGACGATGCGACCGTTGCGGCACTCGAAGAGGGCGTCGACAAGTTCAAGCTCGAATTCCAGACGGGAGAGGGCAAGCCCCTTCTCTCGGTCGGATCCGAGCAATTCGCTGAGATTCCCGCCGAGGAAATCGCCCAAGAGAAGATCGTCAAGCAAAAGCGCTGACGGATCTAGGAATACAGGAGAAACATGGGAGCGCAACTTCGGGTCTACCGGCAGAAAATTAAGTCTGCCCAGACGACCAAGAAGATCACTCGAGCCATGGAGCTCATTTCCGCTTCGCGCATTCAAAAAGCGCAACAGCGGGTTGCAGCCTCTGGGCCATACTCGCGCGCCGTGACACGAGCCGTATCGGCGGTGGCGTCGTTCTCGAACGTTGACCACATCTTGACGACCGAACCCGAGAAGATCGAGCGCGCTGCGGTCGTAGTGTTCACGTCCGATCGTGGTTTGGCTGGCGCGTTCAGCACGAACATCATGCGCGAAGCCGGCGAACTCACGGCCAGACTTACTGCCGAGGGAAAAGACGTCGTCTACTACCTGGTTGGGCGTAAGTCGGTCGCGTACTTCGCTTTCCGTAAGCGTGAGTCTGAGCGGATCTGGACGGGCGGAAGCGAGCGTCCAGAATTCGAGACCGCGCAGGAGATCGGTGAAGCTGTGGTTGCGAAGTTCTTGCAGCCAGCGAGTGAAGGCGGAGTCGACGAGATTCATATCGTCTACAACCGCTTCGTCAATGTCGTGACTCAGGTTCCCGAGGTTGTGCGTTTGCTCCCTCTCGAGGTTGTGGAAGGCGATGAGGCGCCCAGCGCGTCTGAGGTTCTTCCGCTCTACGAATTCGAGCCAGAAGTTGATGACGTGTTGGATGCTTTGCTCCCGGTCTATATCGAGAGCCGCATCTTCAACGCCATGCTTCAGTCGGCAGCCTCAGAGCACGCTGCTCGCCAGCGCGCGATGAAATCTGCCAGCGACAACGCGGACAAGCTCATCAAGGACTACACCCGGCTGTCGAACAACGCTCGCCAGTCCGAGATTACCCAACAGATTTCCGAGATCGTTGGCGGCGCAGACGCCCTCAGCTCGGCGAAGTAACCAGAAGAAAAAGGGAAGCCATGACTACTACAGCCCCCGCTTCGAAGAAGCAGGATGCCAAGAGCACCACGCCGTCAGCCGGTGTCGGGCGCATCGCACGTGTGACCGGACCGGTCGTGGACATTGAGTTCCCGCACGATTCGATCCCCGGCATCTACAACGCGCTCAAGACCACGATCACCATCGGTGATTCGTCGACCGTGATCACGTTGGAAGTTGCTCAGCACCTCGGTGATGACCTCGTGCGCGCGATCGCGCTGAACCCGACGGACGGCTTGGTCCGTGGCCAAGAGGTTCGCGACACCGGAGAGCCGATCATGGTTCCCGTCGGTGAAGTGACCAAGGGTAAGGTCTTCAACGTCATCGGTGAAGTTCTCAACGCCGACGCTGATGGAACCATCAACGGCGAGAAGATCGAGATCACCGAGCGCTGGCCAATCCACCGCAACCCACCGTCGTTTGACCAGCTCGAGTCCAAGACCGAGCTTTTTGAGACCGGCATCAAGGTCATCGACCTTTTGACGCCGTACGTTCTTGGTGGAAAGATCGGCCTTTTTGGTGGAGCCGGTGTTGGTAAGACCGTTCTTATCCAGGAAATGATTCAGCGCGTGGCTCAAGACCACGGTGGAGTTTCCGTTTTCGCCGGTGTCGGCGAGCGTACCCGTGAGGGTAACGACCTTATCGCTGAAATGGAAGAGGCAGGAGTCTTCGACAAGACGGCCCTAGTCTTCGGCCAGATGGACGAGCCGCCGGGAACCCGACTTCGCGTCGCCCTCTCTGCGCTCACGATGGCAGAGTACTTCCGCGACGTGCAGAAGCAGGACGTGTTGTTGTTCATCGACAACATCTTCCGCTTCACTCAGGCCGGTTCTGAGGTGTCGACCCTTCTCGGTCGCATGCCGTCCGCGGTGGGCTACCAGCCTAACCTCGCGGATGAAATGGGTATCCTTCAGGAGCGCATCACCTCGACGCGCGGTCACTCGATCACGTCGCTGCAGGCCATCTATGTGCCCGCTGACGACTACACCGACCCCGCGCCGGCAACCACCTTCGCTCACCTTGACGCGACGACGGAACTGAGCCGCGAGATCGCGTCTAAGGGCCTTTACCCGGCCGTTGACCCGCTCACCTCGACGAGTCGGATCCTCGACCCTCGTTACTTAGGTGCCGACCACTACCGTGTCGCGACCGCCGTGAAGGCGATCCTTCAGAAGAACAAGGAACTCCAGGAGATCATTGCGATCCTCGGTGTTGACGAGCTCAGCGAAGAAGACCGCATCACAGTGTCGCGCGCACGTCGCATCCAGCAGTTCCTGTCTCAGAACACCTACATGGCGAAGAAGTTCACCGGTGTTGAGGGTTCGACGGTTCCGCTCAAGGAGACCATCGAGTCCTTCGACGCAATTGCCAAGGGTGAATTCGACCACGTGGCCGAGCAGGCATTCTTCAACGTCGGTGGCATCTCCGACGTCGAAGAGCAGTGGGCTCGCATCCAGAAGGAAAACGGCTAGTCATGGCGGATCTGTCGGTCAGCGTAGTCTCGGCCGACCACGAAGTGTGGTCGGGTGCGGCAAAGCAGATTATTGCCCGTACGACAGAGGGCGAGATCGGTATTCTGCCAGGCCACGAGCCTATCTTGGCAATTCTTGGTCAGGGCGAAGTTCGTGTGACCTTGCTGGATGGTTCCGTTATCACCGCGAATGCGGCTGATGGTTTCCTTTCGGTTGAGCACGACACCGTGACGATTGTGGCCCGAAAGGCCGAACTGGTCTCCTAGTCGTCTCGATTAGGGCTGGTTCTCGACCTACGATGATTGTTGTTCTGCCCCCGTCTGAAACTAAACGGGACGGTGGGACCTACGGCGTGGCGCTTGATCTTTCTACCTTGAGTTTTCTCGAGGTGACGGATCAGCGGCGCGCCGTTCTTCGTGCGCTCTTGGTGTTGTGTTCCGGCACTGGAGTGACCGAAATGGCCGCAGCTTCAGCGGCTTTGGGTCTTGGGGCTCGCCAACTGTTTGAGCTTGAACGGAATCGCACCATCAACTCGGCGCCCACAATGCCCGCCATCGAGCGCTACACGGGTGTCCTTTTCGATGCTCTCGAAGTGACTACTCTCGACCCGGCTGCACGGTCATGGCTGGATAATTCCGCACTGATCCACTCAGCACTTTTTGGTCTCCTGCGGCCCACCGATGCAATTCCGGCCTATCGTCTCTCGCAGAACTCAAGGCTTCCGGGGTTGAGTTTGGGGGCCACGTGGAGGGTGGGATTGTCGGCCGTTTTACGGGAACGAGCGGGACTGCTGCTGGACCTGCGTTCGGAATCGTACGCGAAGCTAGGGCCAGTCGCAGAGCGTCCGAATAGTTTCTACCTCCGAGTGGTAACCCACACGCCTGATGGCACCAAGAAGGCGGTGACCCATTTCAATAAGGCGGGCAAGGGCGCCTTTGTCCGCGCTCTCGCGAGCGCAGGGGTAGACCATGGCGGCGTCGAGTCGTTGTTGCACTGGGCGAGTGCCACGGGAATTCCGCTTGCACTCGGTGCTCCTGGAGAACTTGAGCTCGCTGTGTGAGGACGACGTCCAGCTCCACCTAACGCGAGGTCGCTAACCAACAAGCGGTGACGTGGTCTTTGACCATTCCGGTCGACTGCATCAGGGCATACATCGATGTTGGACCTACGAAGCGGTAGCCCAGAGATTTGAGGTGGGTGCTCATTGCGGTGGACTCTGTGGTCTGGGTGGGGATCTCGAGGAGAGTGGTTCGCGGTGGCCCGGCGGTTGTTGGTTGGAAACTCCAGAGCAGCGCATCTAAGGCACCAGGTGAATCTTTCACCAGTTCGCGAGTGATCGCCGCGTTGTCGCGGGTGGCAATAATCTTCGCACGGTTGCGAACGATACCAGCATTGGCCATGAGAGTCTCGATCTCGCTGTCGCTCAACGAGGCGACGCGTTCGATATCGAAGTGATGGAAACCTTCGCGGAACGCCTCACGCTTTCGCAGGATGGTGATCCATGACAGCCCCGCTTGGAAACCCTCGAGGGTCAGTTTCTCGAATAGCCGTTGATCGCCGTGGAGGGGAACTCCCCACTCCTCGTCGTGGTAGCGCTGATATTCCGTGTCTTCACCGACCCAAGCGCAGCGAGCTGTGCCGTCGGCAGCGGTGATCGTGTTGGTGACAGCGGTCATGAACGGTAGGCGATCGCTTCGTGTTCGAGCAGCCAGACTTTGGTGGGGATTCCATCCCCACCGCTGTAACCCGTGATTTTACCGTTGGAGGCAAGAACGCGATGGCACGGCACGATGATGGGAATGGGATTGGCACCGACCGCACCACCCACCGCACGACCGGCTGCGGCACGCCCGGTGCTGGTGCCCAGTGCACCGTAGGAGGTGACGGTTCCCCAGGGCAGTTGTTGCAGTTCATCCCAGATTGCTCGTTGGAATGATGTGCCCGCGAGGTGAAGCGGGAGATCGAAGGTCTTGCGACCACCGGCAAAATACTCGGTCAGTTGAGTTTCGGCTTGAACCAGAATGGGATTCGAGCGGGGTTCTCGGTGGTCGCGGGGGAGCACGCCACCTTCCTCGATGGTAAGTCCCGTGATGTTCGTCCCGTCGCTCACAATCTCGATCCGGCCGATCGGACTAGTGACGCGGCTGAAATGTTCATGATCGATAGTGGAGTTGATTGTGGATGCCATATGAGATGGTATCGCGCGTTCCCGAGAGTGCAGGGGCGCGATCAGCGAGGTAAAAAAAGTAAGCCGGCAGCGCACCGTGAAGGAGCACTGCCGGCAAACGGGGAGGTGTTACGCCTGGAGGGCGACCTGCAGTTCGAGGTTGATAGTTACGTCGTTGCCCAAGGTGAAGCCTCCAGCTTCAACGGCAGCGTTCCAGTTGACACCATACGCGGTGCGGTCGATCACGAAGCTGGCGGTGGCGCCGGCCTTGGTCTGGCCATAGCCGTCGGTGGTGATTCCACCGAACTCACCCTTGACGACGACAGGAAGAGTGACGCCACGAAGCGTGAGGTTGCCCTCAACGGTGAAGTTATCGCCATTGATGGTGAAGGTGGTGGAAGCGAAATCCATGGTGGGGAACTCTTCGACGAGGAAGAAGTCACTCGTGCGGAGGTGGTTGTCGCGGTCTTTTTGGTTGGTGTTAACCGACGCAACGTCAACGCTGGCCACGATGGTCGAGTCCTTGGGGTCCTCGGCGGTAACGATGGTCAGGTCGAAGGTCTCAAACGAGCCACGAACCTTGCTGATGGCGAGGTGCTTTACCGAGAAGGAGATCTCGGAGTGAGCGGCATCGACCTTCCAGGTGCCGGCGACGTAGTGGGGGTGGGTTTCAGAAAGAGTAGTCATAGATACATGCAAGCGTATGGAGTTCCGTGTTATTCCCGGTTGTGAGAATTCTCTGCTAAAGATCAGAAGAAACTTTGCCGCCAATGTTCAAGCCACGAGAAAGTTCCGCTGATGTGGAGTTGATCCCGTCAAGTTGCGACGCAAGATCGTCGTAATGAGCGCTCCGCGCAGTGATGGAAACGAATAGTGCGTCGAGAGTGTTCTTGCGACCAAGCAGAGCGCTTCGTTCCGAATCGAACTGCCCTTGGGAGGTAAATTCGCCGGCACTTGCTCGCCGGTTGAAGTCACCCACACTCGCATTGAAGGCTGCATAACCGGACGAGTAGCTTGCGTAGTCTCCCTCGATGCCGGTGCGCAGAGTGTCAAGTTCGGCAAGGATCGAATCTGCTTGGGTCTGAAGATCAACGAAAACAGCGTTTGAGGTGGTGTGAAGCCCCGTCACGATTGAGCGGTCCGTGAAGTAGGTCGCATAGTATTTTTCGAGCTCGGGACTAAGACCGGTGGCCTCAGTGCCAATGATCGAATGAAGTTCGTTGGCGCGCTGTCCGGGCTCGGTGCGAGCGTAGAACGCCATCCGGTCCACGAATGCCGGATCAGTCTCCAAGCGCTTGTACTCGACTTCGAGAAGCGTTTCGAGGTGCTTTCTTTCAGCGTCATCGAGGCGGTCCCAAGCGGCGTGGAGCATCTCATGAGCGGCCGTGACCTCTTCGGTGCCGTCGAGGCGAGTGTCCGTAACGTTGAAGAGGAAAATCGCTTTCACCGAGGGTTGATAGCAGCCAAGAATTCCGTAATTGGCTTCATCGGCTCTGGTGGGACACTCGGCGGCAAACGCTTCCCGTGAACTGACCACCGGCTGGCTCGCGTAATACAGGAACCTGCCACGCTCGGTCAGTTGTAGACGGTCAGCGTGCGCGATGACGGCGGCTGATGGCTCAAACTGCCAGACAGTGACCTGGTCGATTATTGGTTGGGGGTGAAGATAGGCCCAGCCGCCACCGGCCAACAGGGCGGTAACAACGAGTGTAGAGATGATGGGGCCAACGACACGGCGTTTGCGGGGCTGCCGACGCGGTGAAACCTGCTCCTCGGTGAATGAGGGCTCTTCGGGATAATACGAAGTCACGACGTCACTCTCGGATTAAGGATACTTTCCACGATACCAGTGCCCAGTGCCCAGTGCCCAGTGCCTAGTGCCTAGTGCCTAGTGCCTACTGTCCAGTGCTGCGTTAGTGGCCGGTGAGCGGCCCCATCAGGCGCGCTGCCAAGGACGGCCGTTTCGTGATTTTCTCTTCCTCGTCGGCAATCGTCATCGCGAGTAGACCAAGATTTGCACCGATGAACCGGAGGGGTTCGGGTTCCCACGACGGCGATCGGTGGTTGACCCACGGCAGTCGAGTCAGCTCGCTGTCTCGGCCGGTCATCAGGTGCGCCAACGTACGTCCGGCGAGATTGGTCGTGCTCAAGCCGTCGCCAACATAGCCGCCGGCCCTCGCAATTCCCGTTGCTACGTCATAGTTTGCGCTGGCGTGCCAATCGCGTGGAACGCCCAAGGGTCCACCCCAGCGGTGTGTGATGCGAGCATCCTTGGCCTGAGGAAACAATTCGCTCAACGTCGCTTCCAGGCGGGCAAAAACGCTGGGAACATTCTCGTACGCAGAATCCACGCTGCTACCCCAGTGGTAGCGGGCCCCACGGCCACCAAAGGCAAACCGGTTATCGGCGGTTCGCTGGCCGTAAATCAACAAGTGACGGTAGTCCGAGAAGGTGGCGCCGTGAGGAATCCCGATGTCCTCCCACACCGACTCTTCGAGCGGCTCGGTCGCGATCATCAGCGAATACAGGGGAAGTGTTTGTCTGCGGTTTTCTTTGAACGTTGCGCCGTAGCCTTCGGTGGCGACAATTATCGAGTCTGCTGACACTGTGCCATGCGCTGTCACCACGCGGTGCGGGGCGTAACTGAGAACCTCAGTCTCTTCGAAGATGCTGACACCCCGAGTTTGCAACACCTCAGCAAGCCCACGAACCAGTTTGGCGGGGTGGAGTCGGGCGCACGCGGGATCGAAGCTTGAACCGAGGACCGCTGTAGCCCTCGGGCTTTTGCTGGCATCCCACAGTTCAAGGAGGTCGACACCGAAGTTGCGGGCTTCCTCAACCTCGGCCTTCGCGGCTGCTAGTTGAACGCCGGAACGGGCGAGTCCGATTGTGCCACCTTGAAGAAAATCACAGTCGATTCCCTCCTTGGCTGCTACTCGGCCCACTTCGGCCACGGTGTCGACCATGGCGGTTCGCATCGCGATCGCAGCGTCACGCCCGTGTTGTTTCTCCAGCGCTGTGCTTGATGCCGGAAAGAGTGCGGAACACCATCCGCCGTTTCGCCCCGATGCCCCGAACCCGGCGATCTCCTTCTCTAAGATCACAATCCGCAGCCGCGGATTCTCCTCCAGGAGGTAGTAGGCGCTCCACAGGCCGGTCAAACCACCGCCGATGATCGCAACATCAACGGTGATATCGCCTGAGAGTGCCGCTCTGGGGAGCAACGCATCGGCACCGGATTCCGCGAGGGAGTCGAACCAGAAAGAGGCCTCGCGGAATCGGGTGTGAGACGCAGGAATCTCGGTCAGAGCTTCGTCCAAGCCTCGGTGAGCACGGCGCGCAAGATCCCTTCGATCTCATCAAATTCTGCCGGACCAATGGTCAGCGGCGGAGCAAGCTGGATTACCGGGTCGCCGCGATCATCGGCACGGCAATACAGGCCGGCTTCAAACAATGCCTTGGAAAGGAAGCCGCGCAGCAGGCGCTCCGACTCATCATCGTTGAACGTCTCTTTGGTGACCTTATCCTTCACCAACTCGATGCCGAAGAAGTAACCGTCACCGCGAACGTTTCCGACAATCGGGAGGTCCAGAAGTTTCTCGAGGGTCGCGCGGAAAATGGGCGAGTTGATCCGCACGTTCTCGTTGAGCTTCTCATCCTCAAAAATGTCGAGGTTAGCCAAGGCGACCGCCGACGAAACCGGATGCCCACCGAAGGTGTAGCCATGGTAAAACGCGGTGCTCCCGTGCTTAAACGGTTCGTAGAGCTTCTCGCTCACGATCGTCGCCCCGATGGGGGAGTACCCACTCGTCATGCCCTTTGCGCAGGTGATCATGTCGGGCTGGATGTCGTACGTGGTTGAGGCAAACATGTTGCCGATCCGGCCAAAAGCCGTAATAACCTCGTCGGCTACCAACAGCACGTCATACTTGTCGCAGATCTCGCGCACGCGCTTGAAATAGCCAGCGGGAGGCGGGAAGCAACCTCCACTGTTCTGGACCGGCTCAAGAAAGACCGCCGCAACAGTTTCTGGGCCTTCCATGATGATCATCTCTTCGATGCGGTTCGCCGCCCACAAGCCGAACTGCTCCTCCGTGCCGGTGAAGCCCATCTCTTCGGCGCGGTAAAAGTTCGTGTTTGGTACGCGAAAACCGCCGGGGGTGACCGGTTCGAACATCTCTTTCATTGCGGGGATGCCGGTAATCGCTAGGGCGCCCTGAGGGGTCCCGTGGTAAGCAACAAAACGAGAGATTACCTTGTGCTTGGTGGGGCGGCCCTGAAGTTTCCAGTAGTACTTCGCCAGTTTGAAGGCGGTTTCTACTGCTTCGCCACCCCCGGTGGAGAAAAACACTCGGTTGAGGTCACCCGGAGCGTAGTCGGCGAGCCGATCTGCGAGCTCGATGGCTGCGGGGTGCGCGTAAGACCACAGCGGAAAAAAGGCGAGTTCTTCAGCCTGCTTGGCGGCAACTTCGGCGAGCTTCTTCCGGCCGTGACCCGCGTTAACGACAAACAGTCCGCTCAGAGCATCGAAGTACTTCTTGCCGGTGGAATCCCAGATGTGGTGGCCCTCACCCTTGACGATGATCGGAACTCCACCGCCATCCTCCATGACCGACTGACGGGTAAAGTGCATCCAGAGGTGGTCTTTCGCCTTCTGTTGAAGGTCTGCGTTGTCGAACTCTTGCATCGGATCTGCTGCTTTCTGCAACTCACGGTTGCGGGGTGGTGAACAAACTTATCGAGGGTGAAGTGGCTCGCCGGAAAGCTAGCGGGTGCCCCAGTTGTAAAACTGCTTGAGGAGCTTCAAGTACACGAAGGTTTCGGTTGACTGAACCCCGTCAATCGCGCGGATTTTCTTGTTCAACAAATCGATCAGGTCATCGTCGTTCTCGCAAATTACTTCGACAAGAACGTCAAAACTTCCAGCGGTCAATACGATGTAGTCGACCGCCGCCAACTTGCCGAGCTCCGCCGCCACCAGAGTGGTGTCACCCGAAACCCGAATACCGATCATCGCTTGACGATAGAAGCCGAGTTGCATGGGATCGGTAACCGCGACAACTTGCATGACTCCGGAATCGGTGAGCTTCTGAACGCGTTGACGCACCGCGGCCTCACTGAGGCCGACAGCCTTGCCAATTTCTGCGTAGGAGCGCCGACCATCCGTCTGCAATTGCTCGATGATCGCCTTCGAGACGTCATCGAGGTGAACAGGCTTTGCTGACATTCGTCCGGATGGAATCATCAGAATACGCTCCTCATAGGTTGATTCTGTCAGTATTCATGGGTTGAGACAAGTGATTCCGTATCGAAAGCACTGATTCAGTAACGAAATCGTTAGCATTCGTTGATTTCTGTAAAAACAGGGTCGCTAGATTAGGGCCATGACCATAATCGATTGCGCAACTGTTGTTGACTGACGACACCGCGCCACGAGTTCGCCCCGTGCGCGAGGCTCCACAGTGGGCAGACGTTGAGGACACGCGACTATCGTCGCGTCGCCGTGCGCGGATCGAAGCGACCCCCGGGGATTCTGTGTCGTCGGGTTTTGAGTTTGCTTCGGATGCGCCGATGGTTAGCGACAGAATTGTCATGGCTTTCGGCTATCGCATTGCCGGTTCGAGAGACACCGTTGGGGTTGTGGCGGTGGCACTTTTTGGGAGGCGCCCCGCTGCCCCCCGGATTCAGCACGGTGCAGCGGTGGATCTCGTGTCAGTGTCATCTCCTTTGGGGGAGATCTCGGCGACCCACCTCGAAATAAAGGCGGTCGGCACGTTGATCGTCGTGACCGATCTGAAATCGCGCAACGGCTCGCGATTGCTCGTTCCCGGCCGTGTTTCCCGTACGCTTCGTGGAGGGGAATCCGTGGTTGTACCTCTGGGAACGGTCATTGATCTTGGCGAAGGGATTCTCATTGAAGTCCTTCCCGCTCCCCATTCTCACCCCCTGGAAGGAACAGAGTGACAGAGATCGGCAGTGCCGTGGGTCATGCCGTGGTTGAGCTTCCCGGCGGCGCCAGCGGGAGCATCGAAATTTCTTGGGCAGCGCACACCAACGTTGGACTCAAGCGGGCGGCAAACGAAGACAGTTTCATCGCAAGTGTGCCTGTCTTTGCGGTCGCTGACGGCATGGGAGGGCATCTGGCGGGCGATCGTGCTAGCGATGCTGTGGTGTCGCGTTTGGCTGAGATCGGTGGCAGCTTTGCCACAATACCGGCTGTGGAACACGCTCTTCGGTTGGCCACTGACGACATCGAAATCATCTCAAACGGTAGCGAAATCGGCGTGGGGACCACCGTCACCGGAGCGGTGTTGGCTTGCGAAAATCAGGTTGCTCACTTCGTCGTCTTCAATATTGGTGACAGCAGGACCTATCGCTTCGTTGCTGGTGAGCTCGCTCAAGTAACCGTTGATCACTCGCTCGTGCAAGAACTTGTTGATGCTGGTCGCATCACGGCGAGTGAGGCTATCGGCCACCCGGAGGCCAACGTCATCACTCGCGCCGTAGGTTTTGGTGCCAACCCGCGGCCAGATTCGTGGGTGGTTCCCGCGAGCGCGGGGCTTCGCCTCTTGTTGTGCTCGGATGGACTGACTGGCGAGGTGCGTGATGCCGGAATTCAGGCGATACTGGCGGCTGGAAAAAGCGCAAATGACACCGCCACCGATCTCGTTGAGGCAGCCCTAGCTCATGGTGCGCGCGACAATGTGACGGTCATTGTCATCGACACGTTGGCGGTCCCTGTGGGCCCACTGAGCGGGCTTGATAGTGACACTCTTCCACGAAGAGAGTGATCGCGCCCTCCTCGATGACCTGCATAGAATAGCTACTGTGCTCTAGGGCTGAAGGGGGTATCTGTGACGAGGCGACTGCCTTCAACACCCCCCGCCCTGCCCGGTTTTACCTATATTCGTGTTCTTGGTTCTGGCGGGTTTGCCGACGTCTTCTTGTACGAGCAGAACTACCCACGACGGCAGGTTGCGGTCAAGGTCATCCTCGGTGAGCTAGTGAACGATCAGGTGCGCCACATGGTGCGCGCCGAGGCGAATTTGATGGCTCAACTCAGCGGCCATCCTTCGATTTTGACGGTCTACCAAGCCAGTGTCTCGGCCGATGGTCGCCCCTATTTGGTGATGGAACTCTGTTCGGCATCCCTAAGTCAGCGTTACCGAAACGATTCTTTGGCCGTTTCAGAGGTGTTGGCAATCGCCATAAAGATTGGCAGTGCGATCGAGAGTGCTCACCGGATGGGCGTGCTGCATCGAGATATTAAGCCGTCAAATATTCTCACCACCACCTATGGGCATCCGGTGCTTTCAGATTTTGGTATCGCCGCCACACTGCGCGAATCTGATCGTCAGGAGGCGGTCGGAATGTCAATCCCCTGGTCAGCGCCCGAAGTCCTGATGGATGAAACCGCTGGAACGATCCTCTCCGAGGTCTGGTCGTTCGCGGCGACCGTGTACTCCTTGCTGGCGGGACGATCTCCGTTCGAAGTTCTCGGAAAATCGAATTCCTCTTCAGACCTGATTTCTCGGATCAATCGCGCCAAGGTTTCACCGAGTGGTCGACCAGACGCTCCGCCGAGCCTAGAGCGTGCGCTCGCCAAGGCGATGGCGAGGCAGCCTCAGGCCCGAACGACGACCGTCATCGAACTGATCTACGAGCTCCAGGCGGTCGAATCCGAGCTCGGATTGCCACAAACCACTATCGACCTAGCGATGGATGAATGGGCTAACGCGACCACCAGCGAACCGCAGGATCGAACTGAGATTCGCGGATTTGCTGGCGGGGGAGCGCCTCGGGGCGGTTCGGCAAATGCGCGGCGTCGAACTCGGCGGGCAACAGAGACTGGAGTCCGCCAGCAGGCGATCAGTTCTCCGGATCTTCACCGAAGCGCCCGGGTTTCTGGAGAGAAAACAACCGTGGCAATTCGGAGAAGCCATCGCTTGCTGCCGTGGGCGATTGCAGTGGTCAGCATCCTTGTTGTAGCCCTCGTCGTAACGGCAACAACGCTCATCGTGAGATCGGCATCCGCAGGGATTCCGACAGTGGTCAACATTTCGGCGGAGCAAAGTGCGACCAGTGTTGAATTCCGCTGGCCAGATCCCGGAATCACCACCGATGATTCCTATCAGGTGATTGTCGATGGCGACGGGGTGAGCATCCAGAGCCAGTCGTCGTTTGTGGTGGATGCACGCCACGGTGACGTCGTGTGTGTGAGTGTTCGCGTTGTGCGCGCGGGCCAACTGGGGGAACCGAGTAATCCGCAGTGCGTTGAATTTGCGGGACCGTGACGGCGTGGCAATAAAACAGTGGCTAACCGCGCGCACGTCACTGGTGAGCACGCTCACCAGTAGCCTGCTCGTTGTGGCGCTCATCGTGACCGTTGCCGTTGTCTCCAACGGGTACTCAGCCACCCGTGTTGATCTGGGTGACGCATCCGTCTGGGTGGCCAACAGCGCCGACCAGTATGTCGGACGCGCGAACACCGAAATTCACCAGCTCAACACCGTTGTCGCCAGCGACGGTGCGGATGTTGCGGTGCTCCAGAGCGGAGGCATCGTGCTTATGGTTGATCAAACCACAGCGACGCTGTCCCAGATTGACCCTGCAACCTCGGTTGTCACCGAAACTGTTCCGTTGCCTCCGCACGCGACTCAGGCCTATCTCGCCGGAACCACCGTGGTTCTTTACTCTCAGTCGACCGGCGAATTGTGGGCGTTCTCGCTTTCCGGGTTGGCGCGCTTCGATGCCGCCTCCGAGCCGACACTCACCGTCGAACCCGACTCCGTTGTTAGCGTCGATGACGCTGGCGCAACGTTTGCGTTCTCGCCTCTCACCAAGCGGCTGGTCTCCGTGAACCTTCTATCCACCGCCCGTGCTGAGCAGTCGGTTTCGAGCGGCCTCGGTCAACCGACCGACGAGTACAGCATCAGTTCCGTTGGGGGGCGTTCGATTCTGTTGGACTCGACTTCCGGGGAATTGGAAATCGACGGCCGGATCGTGGACCTCACCGAATCGCTGGGAACGGCAGCATTTCCGGTCCTTCAAAAACCCACCAGTGCCCGAGCCGACGGGATCCTTATCGCTCACACCGGCGGTCTCCTCCGCGTAGGGCTAGCTGACGGCACAATCACCACGGTGGTCAACAATCTCGGTGGTCGCCCAACTGCCCCCGTTGTTGTCGCGGGGTGTGAATTCGCCGCGTGGTCAAATGCGTCACTGTGGCGTTCCTGTGCAGATTCTGGTGGGCCCGCCGAATCGCTCGTGCTGTCCGAATTGAATCCGGCGGCCCCGATTGCTTTTCAAGTCAACCAGTCTCGAGTAGTGCTGAATGATCTTGGCAGTGGTGCTTCGTGGGCCGTACAGGCTGCTGGCGAACTCATCAACAACTGGCAGGAGCTAATCGCCGCCAGCGTGAATCAACAAACCGTTGAACTCAATAATGAGGCCACCCCACCGCAGACTCAGGAAGCCCAGCAACCCCCGGTAGCGGTTGACGATTCATTTGGGGCACGGCCCTCCCGCTCCAGCATTCTTCCGGTTTTGCTCAATGATTACGATGCCAACGGCGATGTGCTCGTCATCGAATCGGTGACCGCGGTTGACCCGACGGTTGGGCGCATCGACGTCATAAGTTCCGGTCAACAACTTCAGCTGACTCTTGCGGCATCAGCGACGGGCAGCCTCAGCTTCTCCTACACGATCAACGATGGTCGTGGGGGGACGGCGACAGCCGATGTTGCTGTGCAGGTTCGCACGGCACAAGAAAACTCGGCACCCCGGCAGGTGAGGGTTACCCACGCCACTGTTGCTTCCGGCGGAAGCGTGTCAGTTTCAGTGCTGGGGGATTGGGTCGATCCCGACGGCGACCCCTTCTACCTAGCATCAGCAACTGTTGCTGAGCCCGAGGCGTTGACCTTCAACTTGAACGGCACGATCGTATTTGCCGATTCCGGTGTCGGTGCCGGTGTCGGTGTCGGAGCCGCTGCCGGTGCCGGTGTTGGCGAGAAAACTGTTTCTCTTGTCGCGTCCGATGGGGCCGCCGAAGGTGCGGGTTCGCTCCAAATGACGGTTCGAGAAGTGGGCTCCGTTCCGATTGTGGCTGAAGCGTTTGTGGTGCTGAGTTACGCGGGGGTCGAGGTGACGGTGAAGCCTCTTGACCATGTTCGCGGTGGAAACGGCACTGTGCGTTTGAGTAGCGTTCCCGACCGCGACGGTGTGCGGATTGTGCCGAGTTACGCCACCGGCAGTTTTCGGTTCTCCAGCGACCAGGTGGGAACTCACTACCTCGACTATGTGGTCACTGACGGCGATCAGACGGTGGTTGGTGCCATCCGAATTGATGTCGCCTCGCCACCAGAAACCAACACCGTGCCGATTACAATTCCGAAGACCGTCTACGTGCAGCTTTTGCGCAATGAACGAGTCGATGTTGCTGGAACCGACATCGACCCGGCCGGTGGGGTACTGCTGGTCACCGGAGTTATGAACCTTCCCACCAACTCGCCGGTCCGGGCGGAAATCCTCGAACAGCGTTTTGTGCGAGTGAGTCTTGAGGCACCCCTCGACAACCGTTCTCTTGTCTTCACCTATCGAATCAGCAACGGCCTCGCCGAGGCTGAGGGCACCATTACGGTGATCGAAGTCGATGCGCCCCCCCGGATGCAACCCCCCGTAGCCGTGGATGACACGGTGACGGTGCGAGCGGGAGCCGTAATCAACATTCCTGTCCTTGCCAACGATCGGCATCCTGATGGTGAGCAACTGACCCTGCTTCCGGTGTTGGGCGAACAGCTGCCGGAAGGCTCGGGGTTGCTCTTTGTTTCCGGTGACAAACTCCGCTACTTGGCGCCCACGACGACGGGTAATTTCTCTGCCGCTTACGATGTCGCCGGCCCGGACGGTCAGGTGGCGAGGGCGCAGGTGAGGATCGCCGTTCGTGAAGCGGATCGCCTGAGTAACAGCGCACCGGTGCCTCTCACAGTTACCGCTCGGGTCTTGGCCGGGCAATCCGTTCACATCGCCATACCGCTGGATGGCATTGATCCTGACGGCGACGTTGTGCAGTTGTTGGGCCAGGCGAGTAGTCCGGGCAAGGGCGTGGTTCAGTTCTCCGACACTGGTTCAATCGAGTACGTCGCGGGGGAGTATTCCACTGGAACCGACAGTTTTACCTATACGGTCATTGACGCCCTCGGAGCTCGAGCCACCGGGGTCGTTCGGGTAGGAATCAGTGCGCGCCTTGAGGGTGCCAGAAATCCGACAGCGGTGCGCGACGATGTTCGAGTGCGGCCGGGAGTTTCGGTCTCTGTTCAGGTGCTCGCCAATGACTCTGACCCGGACGCCAGCCCGTTGACCGTGGTCTCGGTGAGCCCCAACGATGCCGCGACGACCGCGGTGATTGTCGGCAACGTGGTGCGGATAACGCCACCGACCGCTGTGGGCACTTACGGCGTTTTGTACACTATTGACAATGCGAACGGCGGAAGCAGCAGCAATTTTGTGACGGTGACTGTCGACCCGGAGGCGCCGCTCGCAGTGCCTATCGCTCGGGACACCGTCCTCAGCATTTCGGATGTGCTCAATCAAGATTTTGTCGATGTTGATGTGCTCGCAAACGTGTTCTTCGCTGACGGTGATCCCCGAGACCTTGGCTTGGCATTGGATTCGGGCTATTCCGGAAATGCTGAAGTAACCCCCGCCAAGAGGGTGCGCGTGACGATAGAGAATGCCAGTCAGATCATTCCCTTTCGGGTGACCCACCCCGGCAGCGTCGACGTTTTCAGCTACGCCTTTATTTGGGTCCCCGGATTCGCTGATGCACTGCCCCAGATCGATCGGCGCGCCCCACCCATTTCAGTGATCAGCGAAGATTCGGTCAGAATCAACCTCAACGACTACGTCATCTCGCTGGGGGGTGGGACCGTCCGCCTCACCGATACGAGCCTTGTCAGCGCAACTCATGCAAACGGTGGCGATTTGGTTGTCGACTCCAGTACTCTCACGTTTACGTCGTCGGATAAGTACTTCGGACCAGCATCCATTTCGTTCGAAGTAACGGATGGCAGTTCAGCGAGCGACCCGGCTGGACGAAAAGCACTCTTGGTATTGCCGATTATGGTCACCCCGCGCGCCAACCAACCCCCGGTTTTCCGCGGGGCGGTCATCGACTTTGAACCCGGGCAGGAGAAAGTTATCGAGTTGGTGAGACTCACCAACTATCCCTTTGACGACGTCAACGAACTGGCCTATACCGCGCTTGCCCCCGCTCCCGCCGGATTCAGTTACTCGATTGCGGGGCAGCAACTCACCATTCGCGCCAATGAGTCAGCGGTGAAGGGCACCGTATCGGCACTGTCATTGGGAGTTCGTGACGATGTGAACGAGGGCACCCCGGGGCGAATCGACCTCACCGTGGTTCCCTCCACCCGTCCTTTGGCGAGCCCGCTGGCGGATTCTGCGACAGTCAGGCGCGGAGAAACCACCCAAATCGATGTCTTGGCGAATGATCAGGCGACGAACCCGTTCGCAGGTCAGAGTCTTACGGTGGTGAATATCCGCGGCATCGAGGGTTCGGAGCTTCCGGCGGGAGTGACGATCACGCCGAGTGCAGACAAGAGGACGATTACGGCGAACGTTGCGACCGGTGCCACCACTGCCGATATCACGATCCAATACCAGGTGGCGGATGCCACGAACGATCCCGATCGGTACGTGTGGGGTACGGCGCGGATCTCCATTCAGGATCGACCGGATCCGGTGAGTAATATCCGGGTGACTGATTTTGGTGATCGCCAGCTCACCATCGCGTGGAACAGCGCCCCCTTCAACAACTCTCCGATCGGTGGGTACACCGTTGTGCTCACGCGGGCTACCAGCAACGATTTCTTGAGCAGTACCGATTGCTCTGGCACGTCCTGCACTGTGGCGACCGCCGGTAACGGTGAAGCGAATGCAGTTCGTGTTGAGGTCACCGCAAACAACGCGATCGGTGTTTCCCGTGCCAGCACCCTCGCCGGGAGTGTGTGGTCTGACGTAGTGCCAACAGCGCCGACGGGAGTCTCCTCGCTGCCCCGGGATGGTGGACTTCGAATCCAGTGGGCGAAACCGGGTGATTCCGGGGCGGGAACTCCCATCACCTCTTATTTGATCACCATTGACGGTTCGACGACGCAAGTCTCCAAACCGGCGGCAGACCCAGCGGGAACGACCTACTCCTACCTCGCAACCGGATTGACGAATGGCAGCGCCGTTGCGTTCTCGGTAAGTGCGCGCAATGAGTCGGTTGGGGCGATGGCCAGTTGGAACTCCTCCGGAGCCACCGGTTATCCCGCCGGGGCGCCGCTGCGGGGCGCACCGCCGACGGCTACCGCGACAATCGAGGACGGTTCGAGCGCAGAACTCTCGTGGAGCGGTGCATTTTCGGCCAATGGTCGAGAAATCACCCAGTACTACGCGTCGGTGTACACCGGTACGCCACCCAGTTGCACGGTTGCGGTTGGGGACAACGGCTTCCTGCCGGGCACTCCCGTTTCCCCGCCGGCATCAGACACCACGCACTACCTCGGCACCGGAACGTCGGCGGTTTTCACCGGGCTGAATGCCAATACCGACTACTCCTTCGTCGTCTTTGCTTTTAACGGCATGGGCTGCACCGACAGTGCTGTCGTTACTGCCACCCCGCGAGAACGACCGGGCACCGTTAGTGCCGTCGTGACCGGCGCTCCCCAAAAATCCGGCACGAATACCTGGGATTTCAAGCTCACAGCCTTGACAACGCTCTCCGCCAATGGTGACGCAGACTCGTTCCGCTACCAGTACGTTCGCAACGACGGATCGATCGTCGCAGACCCTTCGGGAGCGGTTGCGCTTGGCTCTTTTATCACCGCTGCCGGACAACAGTACGGTCAGGATCTGTCCATTCAGGTCAAGGCGTGTCGCCTGTACGAAACGCTTTTGTGCAGCAATGACTGGTCTCCGGCGTTTCGAGTGGGTGTCGCGGTCAACAACTCGGACCTCCGTAACGCGAGCTTCGTCGTGACCGATGATCAAATTACCGGCACCGATACCGCGGAGTATCGCTGGGATGAATCACCCAGTGGCGCCTACTCCTCCGTCACGTATTCATGTGACGCCGACTCGACAAAGAATGTCGAGACCGCACCGAGTGGCTCCAATGTCTGCGTCGTGACAAGCACGGATGTCGCGGGACTCATTTACTCGTCGCTGACCATCACCATCACCGTCAACGGCGTCTCATACCCGCGAACCTATACCCCCGACGATTTTCGACAGTAGAGGCCCACGATGACCATAAACACCGGCACCAGCACTGCACCAGCCACGATGACGATTGAGCAAGCTCGATGGTTTGCCGACACTTTCGATCGACTGGTTTCTCAGGTGGAGTCTGTTCTCCTCGGCAAAACTTTGGTGATTCGCTTGGGGTTTACAGCGCTACTGAGCGAGGGCCACCTTCTCCTTGAAGATGTTCCCGGCACCGGCAAGACATCGTTAGCACGTGCCATCGCGCAGAGCGTTGGCGGCACCAGTAACCGCATCCAGTTCACGCCAGATCTTCTCCCCGGTGACATCACCGGAGTGAGCATCTACGACCAACGCGCCTCGACTTTCGAGTTTCACCAAGGTCCCGTCTTCTCCAATATCGTGCTCGCTGACGAGATCAACCGGGCCAGCCCGAAAACCCAATCAGCACTCCTTGAGGTCATGGAGGAAGCTCAAATCACTGTTGACGGCGTGACCCACGAAGTGGCTCTGCCCTTCATGGTCATCGCCACCCAAAACCCCATCGAACAGGCCGGAACCTACCGACTGCCCGAAGCGCAGCTGGACCGTTTCATCATGAAAACCTCGATCGGTTATCCGGATCACGCGTCAACAATACGGATTCTTGAGAAATCAGCCATCCGCTCCCACGAGGTTACGTTGCAACCCGTCGTTACTGCCGCTGTGATCAGCGAAATGGCGGCAATTGCCCGTAGCGTCCACGTTGACCCGTCCATTAATGACTACATCGGGCGGATCGTCGAGGCGACGCGTCTCGTTCCGGAAGTGCGGTTGGGGGCCAGCGTTCGCGGGGCCTTGGCATTGTTGCGAACGGCAAAAACATTGGCGGCTTCCAACGGGCGGCACTACATCGTTCCTGACGATGTGAAGGCTCTGGCCGAGCCCGTCCTCGCGCATCGCCTCATTCTCGATGCCGAAGCCGAATTCGATGGGGTTACCTCGACGAGCGTGATGAGTCAGATCCTGCTCGAAACACCACCGCCGAGCGACCGCCAAATCGGATGAGCCGAGTGACTCAGTCCCACCTTTCCCCAGCGACGGATGCTCTCACCAATGCGCGAACGCGAATTGTTGGTCAGCGCACCGGGGCACCCGCAGAGCTGCTAATTTCGGTCGTTCGCGGCGGGAAACGAGCCTCGCGTGCGCTTCAGCGCTGGGCGCGAACCGTCGCCTCGGTCGTGACCCCCCTGGGGGCAGTCATCGCACTGGCCGCTGGGCCGTTCCTGTACTTGGGTTATCGCTGGTCGTGGAGCGCTCTCGTCGTGCTCGGCTTTGTCGGGCTCATCCTCATAATGGTGGCCGCAAGCTATTTGATCACCAGGGTGGCACTGGGGATTTCGCTGACCGTGCCCCACTCTCGTGTAGTGGCGGGAGGTGCTGCTGGGGGGATCGTTCGCGTGACCAACTCACGTCGTCGTCGCTCTAGCGCCGCCATTATCGAGGTGCCGATCGCCCACGGTTTCACCGAGTTGACCGTGCCGAGCCTGCGAGGCAACGCTGAATACTCCCGAGAGTTCAGCATTCCGGCTCTTCGGCGAGGACGAGTCGTGGTGGGCCCAGCGAGAATGATTCGGGCTGACCCCATCGGTGTGGTTCGTCAAGTGATTCGTTGGGGCGATGCTGTCGAGCTTTTCGTCCATCCACAAACAACGGGCATTTCGAGCCTCAGCTCTGGCGTGCTCCGCGACCTGGAGGGTTCCCCAACCAGGGACATCACCGACAGCGATGTGTCATTTCACGCGCTGCGCGAGTATCAACCGGGTGATGACCGCCGATACATCCACTGGAAATCGACGGCGAGAACTGGTGTTCACATGGTGCGCCAGTTTGAAGAAACGCGCAGAAGTCACATCATGATTGCCATGAGTTTGGCGCTCGCTGATTACGCCACTGAGGATGAATTTGAGCTCGCTGTCAGTGCCGCCGCGTCGCTCGGGATTCGCGCAATCCGCGACGTGCGGGAAGTATCGGTGCTGGTTAGTGAACAAACCCCGGAGTATGCGCGACGCACAAAGTTTGCCCTTCGCACGCTGTCAACAATCAGTCGTGATCGGCTACTGGATGATCTCACCGTTGTCATGCCCGCAAACAATGCGCTGCCGATTCTTGATGTGGCGCGGGTAGCTGGTGCGAGCGCTTTCGGCGTCTCGATCACGTTTCTGATTTGTGGGTCGACGGTAAATTCAGCGACCCTTCGTGCTGCTTCCACCGCGTTTGCTCCGGGGATCGACGTGATCGCTGTCGTTTGTGATCCCGACGCCGTTCCCGGCTTACGTCACGTCGCTGGCCTCTGGGTGATCACGATCGGATTTCTCGACGATCTGCGGTCTGCCCTGTCACGGGTAGTTGCCTGATGAATCACTCGGGAGCTCGCTCGCCTCGTTTCGTGGTGACGAATACGGCCTTTTTGCTGCTGTCCTTCTGGGCGGCGGCAGTGGCGTTCTGGCCGATCTACCAAGACCCGGCGGTCATTCGCCTCATTCTTGTCGCAACGGTGATCGGTTCGGTTATTGCTATTTTCGGCGCACGGTTTCGTTGGTCGCTTCTCACGATGGTGGCCGCGACCGTGGGAACCTTTCTTGTCATTGGTGTTCCCCTCGCGGTGCCGGGGGAAGCGATTGGCGGCGTCTTTCCGTCGTTCGAGGGGTTTCGACAGCTGGCTATCGGTGTAGCGCTGGGATGGAAACAGTTGCTTACTGTCACCCTCCCAGTGGCGACGTACCAAGCCCTTCTAGTTCCGCCCCTCGTGCTCATTCTTGGACTGAGTGTGATCTGTTTGTCGCTGGCGCTCCGCTCCCGCTTCGGTGGAATTGGTGCCAGCGGTGCTCTCATCGTGTTGATCGCCGGGATTGCTTTGGGCCCCGAGACGGAGTCGTGGCCAGTCCCGAATGCGCTCGCGGTTATCGCCATCACCCTGCTGTGGCTGGGGTGGCGGCGACAATTCTTTCGAGCTGAAGCGATGGCCGGACTCGCTGCGGAGAGAGTTCTTGCGGCGCCCGGCGGGTTTCGCACCCTTGTGGCGGGAACCGTCGTGCTCGCTATTGCCGGTGGTGTGGGCACCGGTGCGATTGCGTTGCTCCCAACCTCACCGGAGCATCAGGTGTTGCGTACCGCAATCGAACCGCCTTTTGACGCCCTAAGTTATGTCAGTCCTTTGGCGGGTTTCAGGCAGTACCTCCAACCACCGATGGCTCAGGATGTGCTCCTCACCGTAGACGGTTTGGTTCCCGGTGATCGGATTCGCCTCGCTACCCTCGACAGCTATGACGGTGTGGTCTACTCGGTGGGTAGCGCAAGCGATCAAACCGTAGCTGAGTCATTCACTCGGGTCCCGTATCAGTTCGACCAATCGGGCATCCGCGGAACGGTGGCAAATATCTCCGTACGCATTGCCGCCTACGCGGGCGTTTGGCTGCCGACGCTCGGGCAACTCGAGTCGGTGAGGTTTTCGGGAGAACGAAACGTTGCGCTGCAGGACTCCTTTTTTTACAACAACGGCAGTGGCACCGGTGCTGTGGTTCAACAACTTGGAGCGGGCGACAGCTATCGACTTCAGGCGCTGCGGATACCGCAGCCGACAGTCGCGGCAACAGCGCAACTAACCCCCGGAGGTCAAACGATTTCACCAGCGGTCGTGCCAGCCGAACTCGATCGGGCGCTCGCCCGGTACACCGCGGGGTCGACCACTGCGGGCGAGCGACTATCCAGCATGATCGCGGGCCTGCGGGCAGAGGGCTACATCAGTCATGGAATCTCTGCTACCGAACCTGCGAGTCGTTCGGGGCACTCCGCGGAACGGATCACCCAACTCCTCACCGATCAGCCGATGGTGGGTGATGCCGAGCAGTACGCCACTGCGGCAGCGATCATGGCGCAACAACTCGGCTTTCCGGCCCGAGTCGTCGTCGGCTTTGAGCCCGCCATCACGGCGGGCATTCCCGTCGATGTCCGCGGTGAGGCGGTGTCGGCCTGGATCGAGGTTGGCACGGCGCGCTACGGCTGGGTGGCCCTCGATGTTCTTCCAGACGTTCGACCGATTCCCGAGCGTGCCCCCGATGAGCCTCAAGCAGTTTCCCGACCTCAACCGGTGATCCCCCCGCCCGCAGAAAGCCCGAACAACACGGCGGAAACGACCCCCCTTCAGAACACCCAAGAGAAGCAACCGTCGGCGGATGGGTGGTTTGCCCTCCTGAGTACGATCGCGACCGTAGCGGTCAGTATCCTCCTTGCCCTCGTAGCGTTAGCGCTGCCACTGGTCGCGGTGATTCTCGTGAAGGGACGACGAACTCGATTCAGGCGACGAGCTCGAACCGCGCGAGAACGAATGGTCGGTGGTTGGCAAGAATTCGCGGATAACGTTATTGACCATCGAATGCTCCCGCCCCACGCAGGCACCCGGCGTGAATTTGCTCAGCTGGTTGGCGGCGCGAAAGCGGCAGTATTGGCGGCGGTCGTCGATGCCGCGGTATTCTCACCCAACGAACCAGCCCCAGGTGACGACGACAAGGTGTGGCGCGCTGTCAATGAATTGGGCAAAGAACTCCGGGTCGGCTTGACTAGACGTGAACGTGTTCGGGCAGCAATATCGTTGCGTTCGCTCACCCGAGTATCGCCGAAGAAGGCAAGAAAGAACCGAGGAGCAGCATCGTGACCTGCAGGTATTGCGGAACCGAATTGCCCGCCAGCGCGATGTTTTGTGGCGAGTGTGGGCGTGCGGTTAGCGCGGGAAAACCTATCGTTGCCGGTGCTGTGCCTGTTCCTGTGCCTGTGCCTGTTCCTGTGCCTGTTCCTGTGCCTGTTCCTGTTCCTGTTGCCGTTGTCGAGGCGAAAGATGTCGAGACGGAGTTCATCGAGACGGAGTTCATCGAGACGAAATTCCTCGCTGACGACTCCCTCGCTGCTATCTCCCTCGCTGCAAGCTCCCTCGAAAAATCGATTCTTGACGCCGAACACGTGGATACAGAGAGAACGCGAATTGTTCCGAGAGATCAGGTTGGCGATCGTTTTGTGTTGCAGTTCAGTACCGGCGAGAGTCACATCGTCTGGAGTTCAGGCCTTGTGGGACGCAATCCGTCGCCGGAGCCGGGTGAACAGTTTGCTCATCGAATTACGATCGTAGATCCGGGAAAGTCTGTATCAAAAACCCACCTTGAGTTTGGGCAAACGGCCGGAGCATTCTGGGTGTGTGACCGGTTTTCGGGGAATGGAACGGAGATCCGCCAACCCAATTCTGCGCAACAGCGTTGCGATCCTGGCAAACGCTATCTACTAGCGCGGGGTTCACGAATTGATATCGGTGATCAGTTCTTTGTGGTGAGTTGAGCCCAACGGCGGTCCCAACAAAGCCTTCGCGAGTCCTGCACCGCCTAGGCATCGCCACATTCGCCAGAAAGTTGCCGGCGGTTCTCATTGGGTGACCGTTGTGTTGTGTGCTGGTGGAGTGAATTCTCGAGAGTCATCAGCCGTGTTGTCGCAGCGGCTCAGAAACACGAGTTCCTCTGGGGGAATGTCCGTACAACTTCCGGTCGTGCCCGCAGTCAACGAGCGGTGGAGTTTCCCGGTCGTTGGTTCGCTCGCACCATTGGTGCTCAGCGTGGGAATGTGGTTCGTAACCCAATCCACTTTGGCGCTCGTATTTGCGGGGCTGGGGCCAATAATGGCGGTGGGGAGCTTCATCGATTCGCGGTTGAAGGCAAGAAAAAAATTTCGGAGCGAACTGGAACGGTTCCGAACTGAGCTGGCTCGGTGCGCCCACGAGGCGGGTCACATGCTCTGGCAACAACGCGAGTTTCTTGATTCTCACCTCCCGTCGGCAGCGCGGATCGTGGCGGAAACCTCGCAGCACCCTGCACACTGGCGGTCGACGGCGCGAACCGCGCTGAAAATTAGTGTTGGGCGTGGTGAACAGCAGAGTCAGATCGACGCACACGGGGCGGTGCCGCGGTCGATGCCGATGAGCCAAGAGGAAATAGCTCTTGCCTCGTTGGTCGCCAGAATCTCCAGAGTGTCGGATGTTCCCGTGCAGTTACGCCTGGCGGTCGATTCACACCCCAGCCATATCGGGGTGTGGGGGCCAGAGCCACTCACTAGTGCCTATGCACGATCTCTCGTGATCCAAATCCTGCGAGTCCTCGCTCCACATCGATATGGCATCGGTGTGAGCCAGCCTGGGGGCGAGTGGGCGTGGCTCACCGAGTTGCCGCATCCGATTCTCAGTCCCGAAGCGCTACCGCGACTGGTAGAGCGGTTCGATATTCGCATCGAACCAATCACACCAGGTCGAACTGAGCAGCCGGTGGTGATTTCTATCGCCCGAAGTCGCGGTCATCTGCCGGGGGAACTTGATGCTGTGGTGTCGCTCGGCGTTGCGTTCGGAGAGACTTTGGGGAACACCACGGGCGGGGCCTCGGTGCTTATTGTCCAGGATGGGATTCGGGAGCCCGAACTGGCAATCGCCGTCGAGGTGGTTTCGCGCGAGCAAGCAACGGTCTGGGCGCGAGGCCTCAGGTCGCTCGCTGAGCGTGAAGGGTTCGTTCCCCAGCAGGGTCAACGCCTACTCGACGCTGTCGCTCTGAGCGCCGTGCTTGATCGAACCGCGGAACGTGACAGGGATGACAGCCTTGATTCGCCAGTGTCGCGTGGGCGAGGATCGCCCGCATCGCTGGCGTGTTCATTCCTGGTTGGTCGCGGGGGCGACGTGAGCATAGATCTGGTCGCGGATGGCCCCCACGCCATCGTTGGCGGTACAACGGGTAGCGGCAAGAGTGAGCTTCTCATTTCGTGGGTGATTGCCATCGCGGCTCGATATCGACCAGCTGAAGTGAACTTTCTCCTCATCGACTACAAGGGCGGTGCCTCATTTGGCGGCCTCACCGGGCTTCCCCACTGTGTCGGGATCGTCACCGATCTCGATGCGGCCACGGCGACACGGGCGCTCGAGAGCCTCGCTGCTGAGCTTCGTTTTCGTGAGCAGGCCTTGGCGGAAGCCTCAGCGAAGTCCATCACCGATCAGGCTGAGGTTCACGGTTTGGCCCGCTTGGTCATCGTTGTGGACGAGTTTGCGGCGATGGCTTCCGAGCATCCTGAGCTCCACGCACTTTTTTCTGACATCGCCGCCCGCGGACGGTCGTTGGGGGTGCACCTGATCCTGTGCACTCAACGTCCGGCCGGGGTTATTCGCGAGGCTGTCTTCGCAAACAGTGCCCTTCGGATTTCCTTGCGAGTGAACAATCGCGCCGACAGCGTGGCGGTGGTCGGGGATGGCTCGGCAGCTCTGCTTCCAGCCAGCCAACTGGGGCGCGCGAGCATCTCGCGGGGAGGCGAGCCGAGTCAGCTGGTGCAGTGTGCTTTGGCCGCTGAAGCTGACATTGCGCGCTGTGAACAACCACGGAACACTCCACCACTTCGTCGACCTTGGCTGGAACCGCTTGGTGAGAACGTTGCGCTGGAATCGTTGCTCGAGGATTCAGCCGAGCAGGCAATGGGCGCGTCGACCTCCAGTGCGACCTCCAGCGCGACCTCCAACGCGACCTTCAGCGAGACTTCCAGCGCGACCCCCAAGGTCCCGATCTCCCTTGTGTTTGGTCGCCTGGACTATCCGGAACGTCAGGAGCAGCCGCTCGCCGTCTATCAGCCCCGTCTTCACGGGCACTTGCTGATGCTCGGTGATTCATCGAGCGGTAAGAGCACCGCGCTCAGCACGATTGCCCAATCCGCCACGAACCATTTCGGCCTCGAGGCTGTCAGGGTGGCGCCGGGAGTTGAGGCCCTGTGGGATACGGTGACTCGAGAACTCGAGCGTGTTCGAGCTCCACAATCTTGCGGGCCCCGATTGGTGCTCATTGATGATCTAGATGCTGCGCTCGCTAGGGCTGGTATCGACCACGAACGGGAGCTGACAGAACGACTCTGCCAGCTCTTGCGTGAAGGGCCTTCAGCCGGGCTTCACTGCGTAATCACGATGCGGAGGGTGACGGGTCTCACCAGCTCAACGGCGCAGCTCATGGGAGAACGGATGCTCCTAGCCCATGCGTCGCGACAGGAATTCATCCTCGCCGGTGGCGATGGTCAACTTTTTCGGCCACGAGTGTCCCCAGGGTGGGCGCAGTGGCACGAACATATCGCTCAAGTAGCGACCCCCAGTGCCCGGCCCCAAACGAACGACGTGATGAATGCGGGAACATCATTGGTGACAGAGTTCGCCACCGACGGCTCGTTCGCAGTGGTTACCGCCGACCCGGTGCGTACCGCTGCACTGTTGCGCGAACGCTTCTCTCTCAGGGGCTCAGAGCACGAGATAGTGGAACTTGGCCCGGCAAGAAACCCGGGGGATGCCAACCTGACGGTGTCAGTGGGGCAACGTCCTCGAGTGATTCTTGGGAGTCCAGAAACGTGGCAATCTTTTTGGGGCGCGCTCGAGAGCGTTGCAGCGCAGTGGCCCGTAGTGATCGAGGGGTGCAGCGTGTCGGAATATCGTTCCCTCACGAAATCGCGAACACTTCCGCCACCGCTTGCGAACCCCAAAGAGCTGTGGTGGCTTCTGCGCCCGACGCTGGAGGTTGCCCGAGCACGGTTCGCCGCTGAAGCGCCAGACGCCTAGCCCCTCGCTCTAGGCCAGAACGGAGCTGAGTTCTCTGTGCTCCAGCCCGTGAGCCTGGGCTACCGCAGCATTGACGACCTCGCCGCCAACGGTGTTGAGTCCTAGAGCGAGTGCACCATCAGCGAGGAGGGCAGCCTTCCAGCCGAGGTTCGCGAGGGCGCGCACATACGGCATCGTGGCGTTGGTCAGCGCGTAGGTTGACGTTTGTGGCACGGCCCCCGGCATGTTGGCGACACAGTAAAAGAGCGAACCGTGGACGGTAAAAGTGGGATCCGCGTGGGTTGTGGGGCGTGAATCGGCAAAACAGCCACCCTGATCGACCGCGATATCCACTAAGACACTGCCCGGTTTCATCTTGGCCACCAGATCGTTGCTGACCAATTTGGGGGCTTTGGCGCCGGGGATAAGAACCGAACCGATGACGAGATCGGCGCTGAGGCAGGCCTTTTCGATCTCGAAGCCATTCGACGCAATGGTCTTTATCCGTCCGGCGTAGAGGGCGTCGAGTTCGCGTAGGCGCTGCAGATTGGTATCAAGGACAGTGACGTCAGCCCCAAGCCCTACAGCTATAGCAACGGCGCTGGTACCAGCGACGCCACCCCCGAGAACAACAATGTGCGCCGGATGGGTTCCGGGAACCCCCGGAACCAGTAGGCCGGGGCCACCGTTTGGTTTGAGCATTGCATTGGCACCGACGATGGGGGCAAGCCGCCCGGCAACCTCGCTCATGGGTGCAAGAAGCGGAAGTGCTCGCGAGGCCAATTGCACGGTCTCGTAGGCGATGCCAGTGACCTTGGCGCCGATGAGGGCGTGCGTTAGTTCGGGTTCGGCTGCGAGATGCAGGTAGGTGAAGAGAAGGAGATCGGGTCGCAAAAACCCGTATTCGCTTTCGATCGGCTCTTTGACCTTGAGAAGCATGTCTGCCGCAGACCACGTGCTGGGGGCGTCCGGCATTATCGTTGCCCCGGCAGCGCGGTAGGCGTCATCGGAAATGGAGGAGCCAAGCCCCGCACCACTCTGAACGAGTACTTCGTGTCCGTGGCTGACAAGATCGTGAACACCGGCCGGCGTAATGGCAACGCGGAATTCGTTGTTCTTGATTTCTGCGGGGATCGCTACCTTCATGTTGTCAGCGTACCCGGCGGGCACCAATGATTCCGCAACGATTTGATGCTCATTTGTGCTGATTTCGTGAATTTCTTGTTACAGGATGGACCTTTTCGTCATTATTACTGCGACGAGCGCCCTCACTATGCAATTATCAAGGAACACAGATAACGGAGTCGTGGACGATGCACGGCTGAGTGATAGTCGAGGAGAGAACAATGAGTCGTCCGATACCAGCAGACCCAATGATCCGCAGTCTTATCAAGCAGGCTCGGCAATCTCAGCTCTCTCGACGTGCTGTACTGAGTGGTGCGGGAGCCAGCGCCGCAGCACTTGCCCTGGCCGCCTGTGCGCCAGCCACGAAGCCAGCACCCACCGCTGCCGTCGACAACTCCGCCGCCGACCCCCTGATCAACTGGGGCAACTGGGCGGCTTATCTCGACGAGAATGCGGCCGGCGATCACCCGACGTTGTTGGCATTCGAGAAGCAGACCGGCATCAAGGTCAACTACATGGTTGACGTCGACGACAACAACTCTTTTTACGGCAAAGTTCGGGACCAACTTGCGCTCGGTCAAGACATTGGTTACGACACGGTATGCCTGACCGACTGGATGGTTTCACGCCTCATCCGTTTTGGCTACGTTCAGGATCTCGACCCCGCAAAGATCCCCAACCTGGCCAACCTCACTCCCAGCCTGCAGAACCCCGACTTTGACCCCGGTCGCAAGAAATCGGTGCCGTGGCAGGGAGGGTTCGCTGGAATCGCGTGGAATAAGGAGCGACTTCCCAACGGTCTCAAAAGCGTAAACGACCTCTGGGATCCTTCCCTCAAAGGCCGTGTTGGGGTGCTCTCCGAAATGCGCGACACGATCGGTCTCATCATGTTGCAGGAAGGCATCGATATTTCTGGTGACTTCAGCGCTGCTGACTTCAGCAAGGGTGTCGACATTTTCCGCACCCACGTCGAGTCCGGTCAGATCCGCAACGTGAAGGGCAATTCCTATCTCGAGGACCTCACCAACGAAGACACGTTGGCGGCGATTGTCTGGTCGGGGGACATCACCGTCATCAACGCCGAAGCGGGAAACAAGTGGGAGTTCGCTATTCCTGAGGCTGGCGGAACCATCTGGAACGACAACTTCGTGGTCCCGATTGGTTCCACCCGCAAAGAGAACGTCGAGAAACTCATCGACTACTACTACCAGCCCGAGGTCGCAGCCGAGGTTGCAGCGTGGGTCAATTACATCACCCCGGTGGTGGGTGCCAAAGAGGCGATGATGAAGATTGATTCTCAACTTGCTGAGAACCAGCTCATCTTCCCGAACGCTGAAACACTCGCAAAAGTGAAACTCTTCAGGACGCTTACCGGTGCCGAGGAGCAGACCTTTGGAGCCGAGTTCCAGAGCGTCTTGTTGGGTGCCTAAGCACAGCCACTCCGTTCTGACCACACAGTTGCACGATACAAGAGGAGAAACGATCGATGGCGCAGGGTAGTTTCGCAGAGGCTGGTGCTGACCTCGAACTGGTCGGCATCACCAAGAGGTTTCCAGGGTTTACCGCGATTGAAGATCTGAACCTGAAGATTCCGGCTGGGTCGTTTTTCGCGCTCCTCGGCCCGTCAGGTTGCGGCAAAACAACCACGCTTCGTTTGGTGGCGGGGCTCGAGGAGCCAACCGCTGGGCGCATCCTCATCGGCGGCAAAGACGTGACTCAGACGAAGCCGTATCAGCGCCCGGTCAACACGGTTTTTCAGAGCTATGCACTGTTTCCGCACATGAGCGTTATCGATAACGTCGCATTCGGTCTCAAGCGTCGGCGAATAAGCGATGCCATGACGAAAGCACACGAAGCTCTTCGGTTGGTCGAGCTTGACCACCTCGCCCAACGTCGCCCACAGCAGCTTTCGGGCGGCCAGCAGCAGCGCGTGGCCCTCGCCCGAGCGATCGTGAATCGTCCAGCGTTGCTGCTCCTGGACGAACCTCTCGGTGCGTTGGATCTCAAACTTCGCCGCCAAATGCAGACCGAGTTGAAGGAGATCCAGAACGACGTCGGGCTGACCTTCCTCCACGTCACGCACGACCAGGAAGAGGCTATGACAATGGCCGACACGGTCGCAGTGATGAACAAGGGTCAGATCGAGCAAATGGGGGCACCGGAAGAGCTTTACGAATTACCGCGCACCGCTTTTGTGGCGAATTTTCTTGGCCAGTCGAACCTCTTCACCGGGCCAGTTGTCGCCTCGAGTCCCACGTCGATTGTGGTGGATGTTGCCGGTCGTAAAATTGAGATTCCGCGAGAACGAGCGCAACGCCACGCCGGAGAGGTGACCGTGGGTGTTCGTCCAGAGAAGCTCGTTCTGCACACCTCGGCACCGCGAGACGATTCCTCACTCAACATCATCGGCCCAGGGCACGTCGTCGATGTTTCGTTCAGTGGCGTGAGTACCCAATATCTTGTCGCTGTTCCGGGACTGGGGAACGTTGTCGTTTTTGCTCAGAACTTGAGTTTTGGACCTGTGGCGCACGTCGGTGCCGAGGTGTGGCTTGCCTGGTCGACGATTCACGGTTTCGGTCTCGCCGATGACCCGGCGGAGCTCCCACGTTTCGACGACGACACCGACACGCATTCTCTGGCTGTTCAGCAGCGAGAGAAACTTGAGGCGGAGCTGGAAGGGGCCTAGGGGTGGCTTTCGGCGCATTCTCATCCAACACGGCAGTAGCGGTCGAACCCACTATTCGACGAAGGAGCCCGATCGCGCTCTTTCTCCTTCTTCCCGGCATTCTTTATCTCGGGCTGTTCTTTCTCGTACCGCTGTTTTCCCTCGTCATCACGTCGTTTCAAGCACCGCTTGAGTTCGGCGATATCGGGCAATACCAAACCGCGTTCAAGTGGGAAAATTATCTGACCGTAATCAACAGTTACGGCCCGCACATCATCCGTTCCTTCGTGTTCGCGGTGATTGCGACCATTGCAGCTTTGCTTTTTAGCTTTCCGATCGCCTACTTCATTGGCGTCACGCTTCGGCGCTTCCCGCTCGTGCAGGCCCTCGCCCTCACGCTCGTGATCGCACCCTTCTTTATCAGCTTTTTGTTGCGAACGCTCGCGTGGAAACAGCTCTTGTCAGACGAGAGCTGGTTGGTGACGACCCTCAATACGCTTCAGATTTTGCCACCGGGTACCCACGTGACCGGCACCGCTTTCTCCGTAATTTTCGGGTTGACCTACAACTTCATCCCGTTCATGACGCTTCCGATCTACACATCGCTGGAGAAACTTGACCTGCGGTATGTTGAGGCGGGCAGTGATCTGTACGCCAACCCCGTGTCAACCTTCTTTCGCGTAACTGTTCCGTTGGCGGCACCCGGCATCATCTCGGGGATGCTTTTGACCTTCATTCCTGCCGCTGGCGACTACATCAATGCCAGCCGTGACTTCTTGGGGAGCACGGACACCGCAATGATCGGAAACGTCATCGAAGCCAACTTCTTGGTCCTGCAAAACTATCCGGCTGCTGCGGCGCTTTCGCTCATCCTGATGGCAGCGATTCTGATTTTCGTGAGTGTCTATGTAAAGCGAAGTGGAACGGAGGACCTGCTCTGATGAATGCCCTGTCCCGAGCTTTTGGCCGCTATGCGATCTGGATTTACAGCGCAATGGCTTTCGTCTTTCTCCTCATTCCGATTGTCTACACCGTCGCTTTCTCGTTCAACGATTCTCGACGGACCAATATTGTCTGGCGTGGCTTCACCCTCAACAACTGGACCAGGGTCTGTGACACTCAGGGCGTCTGTGAGGCTTTCGGAAACAGCGTTTTTGTTGGACTCACGGCGACGTTGCTGGCCACGGTCCTCGGCACGATGATCGCGATAGCCCTCGTGCGCTATCGCTTTCCGTTTCGTAACTCAACGACTCTGTTGTTGTTCTTGCCGATGGCAACACCCGAGGTTGTCTTGGGGGCTGGCCTCGCTGCCGAGTTCTTGAGCGCTGGGATTCCGAAGGGGGCACTGACCGTAGTTGTGGCGCACACGATGTTCTGCATCAGCTTCGTGGTGGTGACCGTACGAGCGCGGGTCGCGAGCCTTGATCCTGCTCTCGAAGAGGCTGGACGTGATCTTTATGCGTCACCAAGCCAAGTGTTCCTGCGCGTGACCTTCCCGCTACTGCTTCCCGGAATCATTGCCGCGGCACTCCTCAGTTTTGCCCTCAGTTTCGACGATTTCATCATTACGAATTTCAACTCCGGGGCGTTTGTGACCTTCCCGAAGTACGTCTACACGGCTGCAGCTCGAGGAATTCCTGCGGAAGCTAACGTCATCGCTTCGGCGGTGTTCTTTATCGCTATCTTCTTCGTGGTCACCTCTCAGCTCTCGGCAGCATCCCGGCGAAAGCGACTCGCAAAGCAGGACTGACCTCGCAGATTCGCAGAACCACCACTCGTGTCACCCCGGGCCAGACTGGTGCCGGCTTTTGTGAAGGATCAGCTATGTCTCAGCAACATCAGTACGCCGATCGTGAGCGCCTTGCCACGCTGTGGAAGCACGAGGTTGAGACCTATGAGGTTGCCCATCCCAAGTCCGAGGTGCTCTGGCGTTCGGCCCTGCCGCACATGCCGGACGGTGTGCCAATGCTGTGGATGGCGAAGTGGCCTGGTCCGTGGCCGGTCTACGTGGAAAAAGCGCAGGGGGCACACTTCACCTGTGTCGACGGTATCGAGCACGTCGATCTTTGCTTGGGGGACACCGGGGCCATGTGTGGTCACGCCCCCGCGGCATCGGTGAAGGCGATCTCGGAGCAGTTGAACCGCGGATCCACCCACATGTTGCCAACCGCGGATGCCGCTGTGGCCGCCGAGATGCTCGCCGAACGTTTTGGCGTGCAGAGTTGGCAGTTCTCACTCTCAGCGACGGATGCCAACAGGAGCCTCATTCGCTACGCGAGGCAGGTCACCGGGCGCCCCAAGATTCTGGTCATCGACCACTGCTATCACGGCACCGTGGATGAGGCTTATGCCACACTCGACGACCACGGCAATGTTGTGGAGCGCCGCGGAAATATCGGTGCCCCGGTCGATCCGGCGGTGACCACTGTGGTGGTTCCTTTCAACGATGTCGCCGCGATGGCGGTAGCGTTGCGCGTTGGCAACGTGGCCGCGGTGCTCATCGAGCCGGCGATGACGAACATCGGAATCGTGTTGCCGGATGTTGGTTGGCACGAGGCCGTGCGGGCGCTGTGCTCGGAGACCGGCACCATCCTCATCATCGACGAAACCCACACCCTCTGTGCCGGGCCAGGTGGGATGACCCTGCGGGACGGGCTTCAGCCGGATGCTGTTGTCGTGGGCAAGACCATCGGTGGCGGAATTCCGGCTGGAGCCTATGGAATGACGACCGAACTTGCGGCCCGCGTTCGTGCAAGCCTTGAGCTCGAAGACATCGATGTGGGGGGAGTGGGCGGCACTCTCGCGGGAAACGCTGCCTCGCTTGCCGGAATCCGAGCGACGCTGGGGGAAGTTCTCACTGCCGAGGCATTTCCGGCCATGATCGAGCGGGCTACCGAGTGGACCGCCGGGGTGCAGAAGACCATCGACGAGTTTGGCGTGCCGTGGCAGGTCACCCAGATCGGCGCCCGCGCTGAGTATAGTTTTCGTTCCACGGCACCGCATGACGGTTCGGAGGCTGCCGACGCTGACGACTTCGAATTGCAGCAGTATCTTCACCTCCACGCGCTCAATCGCGGAATTCTCATCACGCCTTTTCACAACATGGCGCTGATGTGCCCGGCAACCACGGTCGCAGATGTTGAGCGGCACACGGTCGCGTTCCGCGAGGCCGTCGTCAGTCTTTACGGAACGCCTGAGGGCTGAAGTCCCAGAGCTGAAGTCCTCGGAGCGGAAGTCCCCAGAGCGGAAGTCCGCAGAGCGGAAGTCCTCAAGCTTCTTTCCTAAAGCGTGGTGAGAGCTTCCTCGATGACGCTGACCGCGTCGAGCAACAGCTCGTCGCTGATCGCAAGGCTGGGAAGAAACCTCACCACGTTGCCGTAGGTTCCGGCCGACAACAGGAGAACGCCGTGTTGCGCGGCGTATTCGATGATCTTGGTGACAGCGGTTGCGTTGGGCTCGTGGGTACCCGCTGTGACCAGTTCCATGGCGATCATCGCCCCGAGGCCGCGAATGTCACCGATGATTGGGTACTTCTCCTGGAGTTTTTTCAGGGCCCCAGTGAGAGTCTCACCAATGTGCGCTCCGACGGAAAGTAGGTCGTGCTGGTCGATCTGCTCGAACACCGCGATCGCTGCGGCGACCGACACGGGGTTGCCTCCGAAGGTTCCGCCTAGACCCCCAACGTGCGAAGCATCCATGATCTCCGCCCGTCCAGTCACGCCCGCCAACGGCAAGCCACCGGCGATACCTTTGGCGCTCGTGATGAGGTCGGGGACGAGCCCGAAGTGTTCACTTGCGAAGTATTTTCCAGTGCGGGCCATACCGCTCTGAATCTCGTCGGCTACGAAGACGATTCCATTCTCGGTGCACCAATCCTGAAGCGCTGTGAGGAAGCCGTCGGCGGGGACAATGAATCCACCTTCACCCTGGATTGGTTCGACAACGAGGCAGGCCAAGTCGCTCGCCCCGACCGTCTTCTCCAGGTAGGCGATAGTGCGGGCGGCCGCCTGCGCGCCGGTGAGCCCGTCGTGGAACGGATACGAGTTGGGGGCTCGATGAACGTCCGTTGCGAACGGGCCAAAGCCGAGGTTGTAGGGCATTGCCTTGAAGTTCATCGTCATGGTCAGGTTAGTGCGACCGTGGTACGCGTGTTCGAGCACCGCGACACCATTGCGTCCGGTGTATTTGCGCGCAATTTTGACGGCATTCTCGACTGCTTCTGCACCCGAGTTCACGAGAACTGTCTTCTTGTGGTGGGTGCCCGGGGTGTGCTGGGCGAGCAGCTCGGCAACGCGAACGTACCCTTCATACGGGGTGATGGCAAAGAAAGTGTGCAAGAAATTCTGAAGTTGCGCTGTCGCTGCAGCAACTACAGCCTCGTTGGTGTGGCCAATCGTGGTCACACCGATCCCCGCTCCGAGGTCGATGAACTGGTTGTCGTCGACGTCAACGAGAATCGCACCGTGGGCTCTCGCGATGTACACAGGCAGTGCGGTAGAAACTGCGGGAGGGACCACTTCGTTTCTCCGCGCGTGCAAAGCCACAGACTTAGGGCCGGGGATCGCTGTGACGAGCGAACGCTGCTGCACAATGGGCGCAGGCGATGGCACGGAGGGCGTTGAAGTTGCAGCAGATTCTGTCATGGTGGAGTTAGTTTAGTCGTGGACAACAGGAGACTCGCCATGCATCGGGAACATCATTTTGCGGTAACGACGAACTGGACCGGCAACCGTGGTCTTGGCACGTCGAGTTATCGCGCCTATGGCAGGGATAACGTGGTTAATTCCAGCGGTAAACCGCCGATAGAGGGCTCTAGCGCTCGGGTATTTCACGGCGATGCGGCGCGGTGGAATCCGGAAGAGCTCCTGATTGCGGCACTGAGTCAATGCCACATGCTGAGCTTTTTGCATGTGGCAACAAATCACGGGGTCGTCGTGACGAGTTATGACGACAACGCCACCGGAATTCTGGTTCTCGAGGCAGACGGTAGTGGTCGTTTCACGAGCGTTACCCTGAGGCCAATGGTTACTGTGATCAGTGGAAACGTGGCCAGTGTGGAAGCGCTCCATCGGGAGGCGAGCGCCAAGTGTTTCATCGCCGCCTCCGTAAATTTTCCGGTTCTCCACGAACCCACCACCTTCTTAGAGTCCGTTTCACCGCCCGTGTGACAATATTTAAGAATGCGTGGTTTTCTATCCCGAAGTAGATTCGCGGCCGTTGTCGTCTCGCTCGTGGTGACAGTGTCGCTCAGTGCCGTCCTTGTGCTCGCGCCGGCGAACCCCGCTCTCGCCTGTGAGTGTGGGGGAGGGATAATTGCGCCCACGAACACGACGGTGTCGCTCGTTTCAGAGCGAGTGATTGTGAGTCTCAGCGGCGGCCTCCAACACACGGACCTGCTGCTGAAACTCACCGGAACCGCGACCAACGCTGGCCTCATCATCCCGACCCCCACACCGGCGACGGTGACCGCAGGAACCTTGGCAAGCTTCGATAACGTCGAACGCGCCATGCTTCCTCAACCGAAGTACGTTGACGACTGGTGGGGTGTCACGGCAATAACCGTCGCGCTTACTGAGAAAGAAACCCACATTCCCGTGGTGCTTGACCGAGTTCAACTCGGGCCCATCGAAGCAGTGACGCTCGCTGCCACTGATGCGCCCGCTCTGGCAACCTGGCTGCAGGACAACGGCTACACGGCGCCCGAAGGTTCGGCCGCCCTTCTCGCTCCGTATGTCGCCGCCGGCTGGTCATTTGTTGTGATGAAGCTTTCGGCCTCCAGCCGACTCGCTGGAACCGTTGACCCAATCCGTCTCACATTCCCGACCGACAAGATTGTCTTCCCCACCAGGCTTCTTCAGGGTTATACGACGGCACATTCGCTACGTCTTTACGTTGTGGGCGATCATCGGGTCGAGTTAGCCAGAGCCGGTTCGGAAGCCGCCACCGTTAATGCTGCCCAACAAGTGGTGTGGGCGGGGCGCATACCTTTCTCGGCTGCACCCGGCGGTCGATATCTCACCGTGTTCGACGTTCGTTATGACAATCCGGAAATTCAGGCAACCTCGGACATTGGGGTTGTTCAAGCGGTGAACGATGAGGCCATTGGCGGAACCGTCACCGTGGTGCGCACGATGGCGCTACTCGGGGTGCCGTTCGGTTCCGTGCTGGTGGGGGCAGGGATTCTCGCGCTGTTGTTACTGCTGGGAGCATTGATGATCCGCATGAGGGTGCGCTGACTGACACGAGCTTTTCAGCTTTGATGCCCGAGAATGGTCTAATTGGCTTAACTGTTTGCCCGAATGATCGACCGAAGAAGGGTGCGAAGTGCGCACTGGAATTGCCCTTGTACTTGTTGCTGGATTGATTGGCACCTTGAGCGCTTGCTCGCCAGCAACCGCATCACTCATTGACACCGCTGGAGCTTCCTGCGCCGCAACGCCCTCGGGTTCAGCGTCAGACAGCGTGAAGGTCGAAGGAAAGTTTGGCGTAGCGCCAAAGATCACCTTCAAGACCCCCATCGCCGCCAAGACGACTGAGCGCAGCGTAGTTATAGAAGGAAAGGGTGCCGTCGCTGGGCCACTCGCGAGCGTCATGGTTGAGGTGTCCTTGCTCAACGGCACCACCGGTAAAGAAATTACCACCACGAAGTTTGACGGTTCTCAAACACTGAAGTTCACGGTCGATCCAACGTCGATGCTCGCCGGGTTGGTCAAAACCATCGAGTGCTCAAGCGCTGGTGAACGGGTTGTTGGGGTTATCCCTGCTGCAGACGGTTACGGTGCCACCGGTCGCCAAGACTTGAACGTGGGCGCGACAGACACCCTCGTCTTTGTCGCCGATATCGTTTCGGTGATTGCCCCCGCTGCTGCTATCGCACCGCCGGTTCCGTTCGCTCAGATTCCCGGCCTGCCGGCTGTAGCCTTCGATGCCGCCGGCGTTCCGACCATCACCATTCCTACCGCGACGCCGCCAACCAAGACAGAAATCGGCATCCTCGAGGAAGGCACTGGGGCAGTCGTTGGGGCTAACGCTGACGTGGTCGTGAACTACCGCGGTGTCAACTGGAACACCGGAAAGACGTTTGATGACAGCTGGGCACGTGGTGCTCCGGCGCCGTTCAACACGGGCGGTGTCATCGCCGGCTTCCGTGCGGCCCTCGAAGGCCAGAAGGTTGGCACGAAACTCGTTGCCGTCATTGCCCCCGTCGACGGTTACGGCGCCCAAGGTCAGGGCACTGACATCGGCGGAACCGACACGTTGATCTTCGTGATCGATATCGTCTCGCTCGGCAAATAAGGCTCGTTCTTCTTTATTAGTGGTGACCGTCAGCCGGCGTGGCTGACGGTCACCACTTTTGTTTGACCCAAGCAGTGCAATGATTGGTCGCATGCGTCGCGTTATTGTTCTGGGATCAACAGGTTCGATCGGTGTTCAAGCTCTCGAAGTGATTGCCGAGAATCCTGACCGTTTTGAGTTGGTCGGGCTCGCTGCCGGAACAAATCGCACCCTTGTTGCCGACCAAGCTGCCCGTTATGGGGTCAACCACGTCGCCATCGGCGCGGAGGAAGCCGCAGCCTTGGTGAGAAGCGTGCCCGCCGATGTTGTGGTGAACGCCATCACCGGCTCCGTGGGCCTCGGCCCGACGCTGGCCACATTGGAAATGGGCGTCACACTCGCCCTCGCCAATAAAGAAAGTTTGATCGTCGGCGGCGAGTTGGTGAAATCTCTTGCCAAGCCCGGGCAGATTGTGCCCGTCGATTCTGAGCACTCGGCAATAGCGCAAGCGCTGTTGGCAGGGGCACCCCACGAGGTTGCGCGCTTGGTTTTGACAGCATCCGGTGGGCCTTTCCGAGGTCGCACCAAAGAAAGTCTTGTCGCGGTGACACCGCGGGAAGCGCTCAACCATCCCACCTGGGACATGGGCTTGGTGATCACCACCAACTCCGCGACTCTCGTGAATAAGGGCCTCGAAATCATCGAAGCACACCTGCTCTTTGACGTTCCCTACGAGAAGATCGCTGTCACCGTTCATCCACAGTCCATCGTGCACTCCATGGTGGAGTTCGTGGACGGCTCGACAATCGCGCAAGCGTCCCCGCCGAACATGAAGCTGCCCATCTCGCTGGGCCTTGACTGGCCACGTCGCGTTTCTGGCGCGGGAACGCCGTTGGACTGGACCACGGCAAGCACGTGGACTTTCGAACCGTTGGACGGAGACGTATTTCCGGCGGTGGCGCTGGCAAAACAAGTGGGAGTGGCAGCGGGCACGTTCCCGGCCGTCTTCAATGCGGCAAACGAGCAAGCGGTGATGGCTTTTCACGCCGGCCGGATCGGGTTCCTCGACATCGTCGACACCATTCGGGCAGTGGTCGACCTTCACGAACCCGCCCCGCTTACGCTCGAGGCCCTCAATCAGGCTGAACTGTGGGCTAGACGCACCGCGGATGCTGTGATTGACGCGCACTAAATTCGCGTCCAGCCCATTCTCGGTTCGTCAGCGTTACCCTTGAGCGGTGGAAACCGTATTGCTCTATCTCCTCGGCATCGTCATTGTCGTCATTGGCCTCGCACTGTCTATCGGTCTGCACGAAATTGGTCACCTCATCCCGGCAAAGCTCTTCGGGGTGAAGGTCGGGCAATACATGATCGGCTTTGGCCCGACACTGTGGTCCCGGCGGTTTGGCGAAACCGAATACGGCTTCAAAGCAATCCCGATGGGGGGCTACATTTCCATGTCAGGAATGTACCCGCCAGCGAAGGAGGGTGAGGCTCCGCGTGCGTCAAGCACCGGCTTCTTCCAGAGCCTCGTCCAAGACGCCGACCAGCAGCCACAGCCGTCAACGCTGAGCAAACCCTCTGAACTGAGCAAACCCTCTGAGCCGCGCAAACCGTCGGTGATCAGCGGAATGGTCAGTGAGGCCAGAGCGGCGAGTGCGTCCACCGTCCTCGAGGGCGAAGAATCCCGCACCTTCTACCAACTGCCCATAGCCAAACGGGTAATCATCATGCTGGGTGGCCCGCTGATGAACCTACTGATCGGGCTCGTTCTCTACGCCGTTGTCCTGAGCGGATTTGGGATTCCTCAGGCCAGCACGACCGTGGGGAGCGTTTCGGCGTGCGTTCTGGCCGCGAGCAGTGCTCGGCAAGACTGTAACGCGCAGGATCCCCAGGCGCCGGGAGCCGCCGCCGGCATCCTCCCTGGCGACACCCTGGTCAGCATGAACGGTGTCAGCATTATGAGCTGGAACGACGGAACAACGATCATTCGGGCCTCAGCGGGCAAACGCCTCGACATTGTGGCCAACCGCAACGGCGCCAACGTTAGCCTTGTTGCCCAGCCGCTGCTCACCGAACGCTACGTCTACGCGAGTGACAACAGCATTCTGAAAGACTCGACTGGGGCACCCGTTACCGAGAAGGTCGGATTCTTGGGAATCGGTGCGGCACTGGAGAACGCTCGTCAACCCTTAAGCGCAGTGCTGCCAGCCGTTGGGGACAACATCTACCGCGTTGGGCACATGATTCTCAACCTGCCGCAGCGTCTTGTCGATATCGCCACGGCGGCGTTTGGGTCTGGCCAGCGCGACCCGAATGGCCCGATCAGTGTCGTCGGAGTGGGCCGGCTCGCTGGCGAAATCACGAGCCTCAATACCATTCCGGTGGTGGATCGGGCGAGCTCGCTCGTCGGTTTACTCGCCTCCCTCAATATCGCCCTGTTCGTTTTCAACCTCGTCCCGCTCATGCCACTCGACGGTGGTCACGTCGCGGGAGCGCTGTGGGAAGGAATTCGACGCTTCTTTGCCAAGATCTTCCGTCGGCCAGATCCGGGGCCGATCGACACGGCAAAGCTTGTTCCCCTCACCCTCATCGTGGTGATAGTTCTCGGCGCCATGAGTCTCCTGCTCATCTATGCCGACATCGTCAAGCCAATCAGCATCCTGTAATCGGCAACCACCCATCTCACTGCTTTAGGATTGACTCTGTGCCAGCCATAAACCTCGGAATGCCGAAAGTCCCTGAAACCCTTGCTCCGCGTCGCAAGACTCGGCAGATAAAGGTCGGCAAGGTCGGAATCGGAAGTGAATCGCAAATTAGCGTTCAGTCGATGACCACCACCCAGACCACAAACATCAACGCCACCCTGCAACAAATTGCGGAACTCACCGCCAGCGGCTGTGACATCGTCCGGGTTGCCGTACCGCATCAGGATGACGCTGATGTGTTGCACATCATCGCGACTAAGAGCCAAATTCCGGTGATCGCTGACATTCACTTTCAGCCACGCTATGTGTTTACCGCCATTGATGCTGGTGTCGGCGCCGTTCGGGTGAACCCGGGCAACATCCGCAAGTTTGATGACCAGGTGGGCAAGATTGCAGCCGCAGCGAAAGCTGCTGGCGTGTCGATTCGCATCGGGGTCAACGCCGGATCGCTGGAGCCAAGCATCCTGCAGAAATATGGCAAGGCGACTGCGGAGGCACTCGTTGAGAGCGCCGTCTGGGAAGCCAGCCTTTTCGAGGAGCACGATTTTCACGACTTCAAGATCTCGGTCAAGCACAATGACCCGATCGTGATGGTCAAGGCTTATCGCCAGCTGGCAGAGCGCGGTGACTGGCCGCTGCACCTCGGTGTAACCGAAGCGGGCCCAGAATTTCAGGGCACGATCAAGTCGGCTACCGCGTTCGGCATTCTTCTTTCTGAGGGGATCGGCGACACGATTCGTGTTTCTCTCTCGGCCCCTCCAGCCCAAGAGGTGAAGGTCGGGCTGCAGATTCTGCAGTCGCTGAACCTCCGTGAGCGCAAGCTGGAAATTGTCTCCTGCCCCAGTTGTGGACGTGCTCAGGTCGATGTTTACAAACTGGCTAACGATGTCACCGATGGTCTCGAGGGGATGACTGTTCCACTGCGGGTTGCCGTCATGGGCTGTGTCGTCAACGGTCCCGGCGAGGCGCGCGAAGCCGACCTCGGTGTTGCTAGTGGAAACGGCCGTGGACAGATTTTTGTCAAGGGTGAGGTCATCAAGACTGTCGCTGAGGCGGATATCGTTGCGACGCTGATCGAGGAGGCCAACCGCTTGGCCGCCGAGATGCCGCCGGGAGCCACCGGCTCACCGCAAGTCGTTACCGTCTAGCCTGGGTCCTTTGCGGCGGTAGGGTAAAAGCGTGTCTACGCGCCTATCCCAACTCTTTGTCCGTACTCTCCGTGAAGATCCGGTTGATGCCGAGGTTGCCAGCCACCGACTGTTGGTGCGCGCTGGTTACATCCGTCGTCAAGCGCCCGGCGTGTTTGCTTGGCTGCCCCTGGGGCTGAGGGTTCGCCGCAAGATTGAGGCCATCATCCGCGAGGAGCTGGAGCAATTCGGCGCTCAGGAAGTGCATTTTCCGGCGCTGTTGCCCCGTGAACCTTACGAGGTGACGGGGCGCTGGACGGAGTACGGTGACGGAATTTTCCGCCTTCAAGACCGCAAGGGCGCCGACTACCTCCTGGCCCCCACCCATGAAGAAGTGTTCACCCTCTTGGTGAAAGACCTGTACTCGTCGTACAAAGACTTGCCACTGTCGCTGTACCAGATCCAAGACAAGTACCGCGATGAGGCGCGCCCTCGTGCTGGGCTGCTCCGCGGTCGCGAGTTTACGATGAAGGACAGCTATTCCTTCGACTACACCGATGCTGGGCTCGAGCTGAGTTACCAGCAGCATCGTGATGCTTACGAACGGATCTTCGCTCGCCTCGGGCTCGACTACGTCATTGTGAAAGCGGATGCTGGCGCAATGGGAGGTTCACGCAGCGAGGAATTCCTGCACCCCACGGCGGTTGGCGAGGACACCTTCGTGCGTTCGGCTGGTGGCTACGCGGCGAACGTTGAGGCCTACACGACTGCTGTTCCGGAATCGCTCCCGATTGACGGGCTCCCGGCGGCAACCGTGTTCGATTCACCCAACACCCCGACAATTCAGACTCTGGTCGACCTGGCGAACGCTAATCACCCGCGGGCAGACCGTGCCTGGAGTGCGGCGGACACGCTCAAGAACGTTGTGCTCGCGCTGACGAACCTTGATGGTTCTCGCGAACTCCTCGTGATCGGTCTCCCCGGTGACCGCGATGTCGACCTCAAGCGGGTCGAGGTCGCTGTGGCCCCCGCCGAGGTGGAAGCTGCCACCGAGGCCGACTTTGTCAAGAATCCCACCCTGGTCAAGGGCTACATTGGCCCGTGGTCTGAGCAGGGTCCAGTTTTGGGTGAGAACACGGATGACCGTTCGACAGCCTCTGGGATCCGCTTCCTTCTTGATCCCCGCGTTGTGGAGGGCACCGAGTGGATCACCGGAGCCAACGTCGACCAGAAGCACGTATTTGGTTTGGTTGCCGGTCGTGACTTTGTGGGCGATGGCTTCATCGAATCTTCCAACGTGCGCGCGGGGGATCCGGCGCCGGACGGCAGCGGCCCGCTTGAGCTCGCGCGAGGAATGGAAATCGGTCACGTCTTCCAACTCGGCCGCAAGTACGCCGAAGCGTTGGGACTGAAAGTTCTCGATGAGAACGGGAAACTTGTCACCGTGACGATGGGTTCCTACGGTATCGGCGTGACACGAATCATGGCGGTAATCGCCGAAGCCAACAATGACGATCGTGGCCTTATCTGGCCGAGAAACGTCAGCCCATTTGACGTGCACGTGATTGCCGCCGGTCGCGATGAGATCATCTATGAGGTCGCAGAATCGCTCGTAGCGACTCTTGAAATGAGCGCCAGCGATGTGCTTTACGACGACCGCCGCAAGGTGTCACCCGGAGTGAAGTTCGGTGATGCCGAGCTTCTCGGTGTTCCCGTGATCGTCATCGTCGGCCGGGATGCTGTAGACGGCTTCGTCGAGTTGTGGGATCGTCGCACCGGCGAGCGCGAAAAGGTAGCTCTCGCTGAAGTTGACGCGAAGATCGCGGCTCTTTCTTAACGCTCCCACGAGAGCCCAAGCGCGCCCAACGTCGCAGCGGTGCCCGAAGGTGGTGTTTCTTTGCTGCTGCCTCGGGTACCGTAGACGTGGGTGGTTGAGCGGGTGCTCCACCACCGACACATATCTGAATAGTGGAGGCCCTCAGTGGACATCGATCTGAGCGTGCTGCGTCTCATGGAACGCGAGCGGGAAATCCCGTTCGAAGAACTCGTTCACATCATTGAGCAGGCAATTCTTACCGCCTACCTGAAGAACTCGGGTGAGAGTGAACAGAAGCCCGATGAAGGGCTTCCATCCGAGGCTCGAGTGCACCTTGACCGCAAGACCGGTCACGTGAGCGTTTTCGTTGCCGAACGCGACGACGAGGGAAACATCATCGGCGAGGCTGAAGACAGCCCCAGTGACTTCGGTCGTATTGCGGCCTTTGCGGCAAAGCAAGTCATCAACCAGCGCCTCCGCGACATTGCTGATGACCACGTTATGGGCGAGTTCAAGGCGCGCGAGGGTGACATTGTTGCTGGCGTCATCCAACAGGGTCCAAACCCCCGCATGATTCACGTCGATCTCGGCTCCATCGAGGCAATTCTTCCGCCAGAGGAGCAGGTTTCGAGCGAGGTTTACGCGCACGGCACTCGCATCCGTGTCTACGTCACGAGCGTGACCAAGGGGCTCAAGGGCCCGCAGATCACGGTCAGCCGAACCCATCCTTCGCTGGTGCGCAAGTTGTTCGCTCTCGAAGTGCCGGAGATTGCCAACGGTTTGGTCGAGATTGCGTCGATCGCGCGTGAGGCCGGCCATCGTACGAAGCTGGCCGTCCGGGCCACTGAAGCAGGAATCAACGCGAAGGGCGCCTGCATCGGCGAGTTGGGGCAGCGCGTTCGTGCGGTAACCAATGAGCTCAACGATGAGAAAATCGACATTGTCGACTACTCGGAGGATCTCGCGACCTTCGTGGCAAACGCTCTTTCCCCCGCGAAGGTCACGAGCTCGTATGTCATTGACGCTGCGACCAAGGCAGTTCGCGCCCTAGTGCCGGACTACCAGTTGTCGCTTGCGATCGGCAAGGAAGGTCAGAACGCTCGCTTGGCTGCAAAGCTCACCGGCGCCCGCATTGATATTCAGCCGGACAGCATCCTCGAGGACGACTAGCCAGTACGAATCGGCACTACGCGCTAAGCCTGTAGCGCTCGATGGCATCCCGCAACCGGGATGCCATCGGTCATTCCCGGTAGGCGAGCATTGTGAGGTTGGCTACGGAGTCCCGCGCGAGGAGCTCGGTGGGCAGGACGATTGCTTCGCGGGAAATCGTCGGGGTATCGATTCGGGCTATCAAGTGTTCGACGGCAAGCTGCCCCAAACGTTCGACCGGACGGGCGATGACGGTGATTCCGGGACGCATCGCGGCGGCCCACTGGCTGTCGTCGACGGTCACGAGCGAGAGATCGCGCCCGATCGTTAGTCCCCGGTTTCCAGCGACCGTGAGCACTGCCAGCGCCATGTCATTGTTCGAAGTGAAGATGATCGTCGGGGGCTTCGGCTGGTCGAGCATAAAGGCAACCGCCGACTCTGAAGCCTGCGGAAGGTCTTGAGAGTAGACCCACTGTTGGTTTCGCTTCGGGATTCCGGAGGCTTTCGCGCCACTGGCAAACCCATCACCCCGATCGCTCACGACTGTAAGCATCAGTTTCGGTTTGGTGGTGGTAAAGCCTTCAACACCGAAGGCTGAAATAAGGAACCCGAGCCTGTCGTGCCCTAGGGACACTGCGTGGCGCACAGCCGCTGCGGTTCCCGAGAAGTCGTCGGTTGTCACTGAGGTTGCGTCGATCTCGCTCGCCAGTCGGTCGATCAGAACCACAGGTTTCGCCCCCAAAGAGCTGTTACTCAGGTGGGCGTGATCGGTTGCTAGGGAAGGCACAATGATCAGGCCGTCAACTTGCTTGTCGAGCAAGGTCTGGACTGCGAGGCGTTCAACGTCTATGTCCTCGTCGGTGTGAGAGATGAGAACTTGGTATCCATTGGACCTCGCTGTATCAACGATCGCTTTCGTTGCGCGGTCGAAAAACGCATTGGTGAAGTCCGAAATGATCACTAGCCCGATGGTGCTCGTTGAACCACTGCGCATTGCGCGGGCTAATTCATTGGGGCGATAGCCGATTTCCTCGGCGGCGAGTTTCACTCTCGCGACGGTGGTCGCAGCGACGCGACCGTAGTTTGCGAGGGCTCGAGATGCCGTTGCAGGGGAGACTCCCGCAACCCTGGCCACGTCAATAATCGTGGGTGGGCTGGCATTTTCGACCGTCATTGGTGGGCTCAGATTCTCTGTGACAAAAACGTTATCTTTTCAGGTTGCAAGTTCACAACTCTGATGAGACTATATTATCCAACTTGCGATAACGTTCTCGCAATTGACAAAACCCCAAAGCATTGCGACAACGATGTCACGTAGCAATTACGCGGCAACGGCGACGCAAGCACCAAAGAGTGGAGAAATCAATGAAGACTTCCAAGCGAGTAATTGCTGGATTCAGTGCGTTGGCTGTCACTGCCATCGCCCTCACCGGTTGCGCTGGCGCCTCAGGCACCTCAGCACCCAAGAGCCTCACCATCGCATTCGTCATGGGTGCAGAATCCGACCCCTTCTTCCAGGCCATGAAGGTCGGCGCTGAAGCAGAAGCCAAGGCCGAGGGTGTAACCCTCGTCTGGCAGGGCGACCCCGCCAAGTACTCGGCCGAGACTCAGATCCCGATCGTTGACGCTGTGCTTGCAAAGCAGCCAGACGGTTTGGTTCTCATCCCGACCGACCCGACCGCGCTTCAGGCTTCGGTTGACAAGGCCGTTGCTGCTGGCATCGTTGTCGCAAACGTTGACACCCACGTCGGCGACCTGTCCAAGGTTCTCACCTTCATCACGGGTGACAACGGCGACGGTGGAGCAAAGGCTGCCGACGCAATCGCAGCGAAGATCGGTTACACCGATGGCCAGAAGTACACGGTCGTCGTTGGTCTGACCTCCGCAACCGCAACCACGAACGTTGGACGTCTCGATGGCTTCAAGGCACAGGTTGCTGCGAAGTACCCCGGCATCACCATCGCTGACGTTGCCTACTCAGAGTCCGACCCTGAGAAAGCAGCGACCAACGTCAACAACTGGCTCACCAAGTACCCCGAGCTCAGTGGGATCTTCGCCATCGACGGCACGAACGCTTCGGGTGCCGCTGCGGCTCTCGAGTCCAAGGGCCTGACCGGTAAGGTTGCCCTCGTCGGTTACGACGCTTACCCGGACAACGTTGCAAAGATCAAGTCCGGCATCTTCACTGCTCTGATCGCTCAGGACCCTGCCGCTGAGGCACGCCTGGCCATCAAGTCGATTGTTGAGTTCATCAAAACCGGCAAGACGGCGACCAAGCACGAGGTTGTTATCCCCAACGTCACGCTCGACGCCAACACGTCGGCCGCTGACCTCACGAAATTCACCTACGTAGCTAACTAGCAATAGTCTTCGCCGCACCCGCAAGGGTGCGGCGAAGAACGCGTTAACAAAGAGAGCTAGGAAAGTACATGACCGACAGCAAGCAAGCAACGACGAAGGTGGCTGCCACCTCGCAGAACCTTGAGACGTTGAAAAAGTTAGCGACAAATCAAAGCACGATCCTCGTCGGAGTCATGGTCTTGCTGATCATCGTCTTCTCGTCAATCGAGCCCAAGTTTTTCAGCGCCGCAACAGCAAATAACATCCTCACGGACTGGGGTTCGGTTGTTTTGGTTGCTGTCGGTCAAACCTTCGTCATCATCAGCGGAGGAATCGACCTCTCGGTCGGTGCCACTATCGGCTTGAGCGGCGTTGTTGCCGCCTGGACCATGGCCAACGTCCTTGGCCTAGATCAAACGGTCAAGGGCGCGGACGCTGGCCTCCCGCTCCTGATCGGAACCGTCGTTTCTGTTTTTGTGGGAATCGTTGTTGGTCTCACCAACGCTCTACTCATCAATAGGTTCAAGATTGTGCCGTTCATTGCCACTCTGTCGACCATGGGGGCGGCCCTCGGTTTCTCGGTGATTATTTCGAGCGGGATGCCCATTGGTAGCGCCAACAACTTCGATCTGATCTCCGCCTTCAACCCCAAATCGAACCCATTTTCGTGGATGGTGTTGGCGGTTATCGTTGTCGTGTTTATCGTCGGTCTCTTTTTGCACAAGGCAAAATTTGGGCTGTACACCTACGCGATCGGCTCCAACGCCTTCGCTGCCCGTGCAGCGGGAATCAACGTCGAACGGCACCTCACCAAGATTTACGTGCTCTCCGGAGCCCTCGCTGGGTTAGCGGGAATGTACGTCTACGTGCGACTCGGTGCTGGTTCGCCATCATCCGGAACCGGCCGTGAACTCGACGCGATCGCTGCCGTGGTTATCGGTGGCGCGTCTCTCATGGGTGGTGTCGGGCGAATCCTTGGCACCGTTCTGGGTGCCCTCATCCTCTTCACCGTGCAGTCTGGCCTCATCATGATCGGTGTTGCTCCAGACTGGAAGAAGGTTGTCGTTGCTGTCCTGATTGCGGCGGCCGTCGCAGCACAAACTCTGCAAAAGAAGAACGGGAGAACATCGTGAGCCAGGAAGTCATTTACGAAGTCAAGAATGTTTCCAAACGCTATGGCTCTGTTGTAGCGCTGGATGGTGCCAGTCTGAAGCTGCACGCCGGCGAAGTTCTCGGCCTCGTCGGCGATAACGGCGCCGGTAAGTCAACGCTCGTGAAGGTTCTCTCCGGGGCGCACAAGCCCGATGGTGGGCAGATTCTTCTTGACGGCGTGGAGCGCTCGTGGGGTTCACCCCGTGAAGCTCTGGATGCTGGAATCGAAACTCTCTACCAAGACTCGGGTCTAGCGCCGCACCTCACGGTGTCGCAGAATGTGTTCCTCGGTCGTGAAAAGACTGTTGGCGGGCTTTTGGGCGCCATGGGATTCTTGGCGACCAAGGAGATGGAGCACGAAGCACACGCCGATCTCGAGCGGGTCGGCATCGCGGTTCCGTCGTCGGGTCGTTCTGTTTCGCAGCTTTCGGGTGGTCAACGTCAGGCTGTTGCTATTGGGCGCGCCGTAGCGTGGGCCCGCAAGGTCATCGTCTTGGACGAACCGACCAACCACCTCGGCGCCCGCCAGGCTGGAGAGGTCCTTCAGGTCATTCGTGCAGCGAAGGCAAAAGGGCTCGGGGTTATCTTCATCTCCCACACCCTTCCGCACGTTTTGGAAGTCACCGATCGCATAATTGTTCTGCGCCTCGGCAAGATCGTCAAAGACGCTCCGACGAGTGAATTCGACAGTGATTCCCTGATCGGCACAATCACGGGAAGCATCCAAACAATCAAGGTCGAAGGCGACTGAGGTTGCTCGGAAACAATTCGCACGTTGTAGTAATTGGAGAGTCAATCACTGACATCGTCGTTCGCGACGGTGTCAGTGTTGACCATCCGGGGGGAAGCCCGCTGAATGTCAGCTTCGGTGTTTCTCGTCTCGGGTTAGAAACAACGTTTCTGACCCGGCTCGGGGATGACGCCGCGGGGCTCGCCCTGCAACAGCACCTTGTCGATGCTGGAGTTCACGTCGTTCCAGAACCAATACCCGGCGTTCGATCAGCGACAGCGCAAGCCACGATCGATGGCACCGGTTCGGCAAGTTACCTGTTTGATATCGACTGGCAACTGCCCAGAACATCACTGCAACAGGTTTCCCAGCAAGACCAGAAGAATGCCGTAGTGCACTTTGGTTCAATCGGAGCCTTTCTTCAACCGGGGGCCACCGAAGTTGAGGCTTTGATCGCCGCGGCGGGTGCTCGGTCTCTGGTCACCTACGACCCCAACATTCGGCCTCAGCTCATTGGAAGCCGCGACAACGCTCGCGCCCGAGTTGAAGCCCATTTGCGGCTGAGCGACTTCGTCAAAGCCAGCGATGAAGACATTGAATGGCTATATCCGGGCGCAAACCCGCGCGAGATTGCTCAGACGTGGCTCGAAATTGGTCCCAGCGTTGTCGTCGTTACCCGTGGTTCTGAGGGCTCCTTCGCTGTGGGGCGAGACGGCGTAAGCGCCGAATTACCCTCGCGAAAAGTAACTCTCGTGGACACCATCGGTGCCGGAGACTCCTTCATGGCCGGCTTGATTTTTGGACTCGTCAACCTCAAGGCACAGCGCGAGGCTACCGGGCGACGAGTGCCGACGTTCAGTGATCGTGACCTCGCAACCCTGCTCGAGACCGCGACCGCCTGCGGAGCGATCACAGTCGCTCGCGCTGGAGCGATGCCGCCGACCTACGCTGAACTGCAGGCGGCGCGCTAACTACGGCGCTACTAGCCAAGTGAGAGCCGAAGCGCCGCCAACAACCAGTGCCGTCAGTTCGGCGTTGAAGGCCTTGCCGTGCTCGGCGGCCATGTGAGCCGCGAAAGCGGCCTCGTCGGCATAGGTTTCGAACACGATGTAGTGGAGCGGGTTCGTTGCTAGGGTGAACGGTTCGAACAGCAAATTTCCTGGCTCGTTACGAACCGCCACAGTGAGATCTTTGACGAGCTCACTGACCCGCTGTTCGTGTCCGGGCAGCACAGTGAATTCGGCATAGAGCGACTTAATCATGATGATTAGTTTAGCTATTTCACCTACCGGCAATGAGCCGACGGATACGGCGGAGACTTACTCGCGTTGTCGGGATGTTTGCGGACTCAAAGGGGTAGTATGAACACAGTGAGAACGTGCCTCGGTTGCCGCGTGCGCGCAGAACGACAAGCATTATTGCGAATTGTCTGTGCGAGCGGAGAAGCTGTTGCTGATCCGTCAGCAACGCTCCCCGGTCGTGGTGCGTGGGTTCATCCCACCACCGAGTGCATTGAGGCCTCGATCAAGCGGAAGGTCTTTGGCCGTGCGTTTCGGTCGAGTGTGTCGGTTCATCCGGCTGGCCTTCTCGCTCACGCAACAACCCCACACTCCGCCTAGAGATCCGCCTAGAGAAACGAAGCTTCGACGCGGGCGTGGGGATGCAGCAATGCGAATGCAGCAATGCGAATGAAGTAATGAGATCAATACAACAGGTGGAGCCTCAGCCGAGGCTTCTTGACGAACAGGCTGATTGACCTATGGACAACTAATGAGCGGCTCGAAATGAGTTCCGTCCACTAACGGTCTGCCCCTGTCTGGGAGCAGACCCAGACAGGAGAATTGTGGCTAACCCACGTGTGCACGAGATCGCAGCAGAACTCGGCATTGAAAGTAAAGTAGTACTCGAGCACCTCAAGACAATGGGGGAGTTCGTCAAAGGACCCTCCTCCAGTATCGCGCCTCCGGTAGCTCGTAGGGTGAAAGCGGCCCTCGCTGCTGAAGGAATTAAACCGCCGGCAGAGCCAGCTAAATCTGAAGCCGCGGCGCCGGCTAAAGCAGCGCCGGCGAAAGCCAGTTCTGCGACACCCTCACGCCCGACCCCGTCAGCGCCCAGCCCAGCCGATGTGGTTGGTGGTTCGCCCGAGGTTGACAGCGACACTCCTGCGGTAGCTCCGGCACCACTGTCGGTGGCCGAGCGCCAGGCTCAGGCCGAAGCAGCGGCAGCATCGCCCACCCCGGCTACGTCCGAGACTGCGGCCGCGGATGCCGATTCGTCCGCCGATGCCATCGGTGCTGGCATCCCTCGCCCGGGGCAGCCTCGCCCGGGAAACAACCCCTTTGCTAGCAACCAGGGTATGCAGCGCCCGGGTGCCGCTCGCCCCGGTAACAATCCGTTCTCCTCTAACCAAGGAATGCCTCGCCCCGGTGGTGCCGCCGGCGCGCCGAGTGCAACCGGCATCCCTCGCCCAGGGGCACCACGTGCGGGGGCGCCTCGCCCCGGTGGTCCAGGTCAGGGTGCTCGCCCCGCAAGCTTCGGTCAGCGCCCGGCCGCCGCCGGCGGTTTCCAGCGTCCCGGTGGCGCTGGTGGCCGCCCGGGAGCTGCCGCTGGTGGTTTCCGTCCCGGTGGTGCTGGTGCCGGTGCGGCTCCAGGAACTCCCGGCTCCAACTTCGGACCCAACCGTCCCGCCGGTGGCGCAAGTCGAGGCCGCGGCCCCGGCGGTGGCACCGCGGGTGCTTTCGGGCGCGGCGGTGGAAAGAGCAAGGCGCGCAAGTCGAAGCGCACTAAGAGAGCAGAATTCGAACTCAGGGAAGCTCCGTCACTTGGTGGGGTGAGCGTTCCGCGTGGCGATGGCTCGACGGTCATCCGACTTCGTCGCGGCGCATCGATCACCGACTTTGCCGACAAGATTGACACCAGCCCTGGAAACCTCGTCACTGTACTGTTCCACTTGGGACAGATGGCGACAGCGACCGAATCCCTTGACGAAGCAACCTTCGGCATCCTGGGCGACGAACTCGGCTTCAAGATCGACATGGTTTCTCCCGAGGACGAAGATCGCGAACTGCTCAGCGGTTTCGATATCGACCTTGATCAGGAACTCGAAGACGAAGATGATTCCGACCTCGAGATTCGCCCGCCCGTTGTTACGGTCATGGGACACGTTGACCACGGAAAGACCCGCCTGCTCGACGCGATCCGCAACGCCAACGTTGTTGCCAGCGAGGCCGGCGGAATCACCCAGCACATCGGTGCCTACCAGGTTGTTACCGAACACGAAGGCATCGAGCGTGCGATCACGTTCATTGACACCCCCGGCCACGAGGCGTTCACCGCCATGCGTGCTCGTGGTGCTCAGGTCACCGACATCGCGATCCTTGTTGTTGCTGCAGACGACGGAATCATGCCGCAGACGGTTGAAGCTCTCAACCACGCGCAGGCCGCCGGCGTTCCGATCGTTGTCGCGGTGAACAAGATTGACAAGGTCGGGGCAAACCCGGCCAAGGTCCGTCAGCAGCTCACCGAATTCGGTCTCGTCGCCGAAGAATACGGTGGAGACACCATGTTCATCGACGTGTCGGCCCTCAACAACATCGGTATCGACTCGCTGCTTGATGCAGTGCTCCTCACCGCTGACGCTGGGCTCGACATGCGGGCTAACCCGAACAAGGATGCCCGAGGTGTTGCCATCGAGGCCAAGCTCGACAAGGGGCGTGGTGCGGTTGCTACCGTGCTCATCCAGTCGGGAACCCTCGAGGTGGGTGACCCCATCGTCGCTGGCACCGCCTACGGTCGCGTTCGTGCAATGTTCGATGAGAACGGCGAAGCGGTCGAGTTTGCAACGCCTTCCCGCCCGGTCTCGGTGCTCGGACTCACCTCCGTTCCCCGCGCCGGCGACACCTTCCTCGTTACTGACGATGACCGCACGGCCCGTCAGATCGCCGAAAAGCGCGAAGCAGTGGAGCGCAATGCTCTCCTCGCTCGTAGCCGCAAGCGCATCAGCCTCGAAGACTTCACCAAGGCTCTCGAAGACGGCAAGGTCGAATCGCTCAACCTCATCATCAAGGGTGACGTTTCTGGTGCTGTTGAAGCGCTCGAAGAGTCTCTGCTGAAGATTGATGTCGACGACTCGGTTCAGCTCCGCATCATCCACCGCGGTGTTGGTGCCGTCACCGAGAGCGATGTCAACCTCGCCACCGTCGACAACGCCATCATCATTGGCTTCAACGTGCGCCCCGATCCGAAAGCACGTGATCGTGCCTCTCGTGAGGGCGTAGATGTCCGGTTCTACTCGGTTATCTATGCGGCACTCGAAGACGTTGAGAACGCGCTCAAGGGAATGCTCAAGCCGGAATTCGAAGAAGTTCAGTCTGGTGTCGCCGAGATTCGCGAGGTGTTCCGTTCCTCGAAGTTTGGAAACGTCGCCGGGGTCATCGTTCGCACAGGAACCATCACGAGGAACGCCAAAGCGCGCGTTATTCGCGACGGCGTCGTTGTTGGCGACAACCTGGCCATCGAATCGCTGCGTCGCTTCAAGGACGATGTCACCGAGGTTCGCACGGACTTCGAGGCTGGTATCGGCCTTGGCAAGTTCAACGACATCCAAATTGGTGACGAAATCGAGACAATCGAAATGAAGGAGAAGCCCCGGGTCTAACCCGTGGTTGGGGGCGGATTGCTACTGCCGGCACGCAAGTGGAGGACTTCGTCCACGCTTGCTTTGCCCTCAGTAGCAATCTGCCCCTCCTCGTGCAGTACCCTCGGCAACGAGGGGTAATGAGTGAGCGCTCAATAGCGAGAGTGAAGAAGGATTTCTGATGGCAGATGCAGCACGCGCGGCAAAGATGGCCGATCGCATCAAAGTAATCGTGGCAAAGACTCTGGAACGCGGGATTAAAGACCCACGACTCGGCTTCGTGACCATCACCGACGTTCGTGTCACCGGAGACCTTCAGCACGCGTCAGTTTTCTACACCGTCTACGGCTCAGACGAAGAACGCGCCGATTCGGCGGCAGCGCTGAAGAGCGCGACCGGGATGATGCGCAGCGAGGTGGGCAAGAACCTCACCGCACGCCTGACACCCTCTATTGAGTTCATCGCTGATGGTATTCCCGAAAACGCTGCCCTGATCGAGTCCCTGCTGACGGAAGCACGTAACCGCGACACCGAGGTTGAGAATCTCGCTCGTACAGCGCAATACGCTGGCGATGAAGACCCCTACGTCAAACCCCGTGTCATCAGCGACGACGCAGCAGACAACGCCGCTGATTCGGCTGATGATGATGATGATGATGATGATGATGATGCGGTTTTCACCGCGGGACCCGACCGAAGCTAGTTAGGCACCGGGAAGTTCGTATCCCTGAAACTTGTTTGCGTGGACCAAGCCATCACGAAGCAGTCCGGCTAGGGCGCGGTTTCGTTGAGTGGCATCCGCCCAGATTAGTTCGATCTCTTGGGCGGTAACGGGCACGTCACTCGCCCGCAGTTCAGCCATTATGAGGCCGCGAACCTGACGGTCCGAGCCCTCGAATTTTTTCTGAATGGGGGTTCGCGTTCCCTCGTACGCTGGGTACCCGACTGCTCTCCAGCGGCAGAGCTCTGCCAGTGGGCACACTTCGCAGCGCGGTGCCCGGGCGGTGCAGACGAGAGCGCCCAACTCCATAATTGCTGTGTTTGTTTGTTGCGCTTCGGTCGCCGATTCTGGGAGCAGGGCTTCCATCTCTGCAAGATCGCGCTTGGCCGGGGTGCCGGGTTCGCCCTGACCTTTTACCGCTCTGGCGATTACCCGCCTGATGTTGACGTCGACAACGGGGTGTCGTTCTCCGTAGGCGAAAACTGCTACCGCGCGCGCCGTGTAATCACCCACGCCGGGAAGGGCGAGCAGCTCAACCACATCGGAGGGAACGATTCCATTGTGGCGGTCAGTGATAGCCACGGCGGCGGCGTGGAGGTTGAGCGCCCGACGGGGGTACCCCAAACGGTCCCACGCTCGAACGGCATCCCCTGGGGTGGCGGCGGCGAGATCTTCTGGCCGTGGCCAGCGGGTGAGCCACTCGTTCAAACGGGGGACCACCCGGGCGACGGGGGTTTGTTGAAGCATGAATTCACTGACGAGGGTTCCCCAGGCGGTAAAACCGGGTTCACGCCAAGGCAGAGCACGACCGTGCTGAGCGAACCAGGCGATGGCGGCTGAAGATATTGAGGTCACTCGGCGACCGCCATGCGTGCCGCAACCTCGGTTGGGTTCATAAAGACCCCGCTGTTTTCGACTTCGTGCACTAGGTCGACCAGCAAAGAGTTGATGGGGGCCCGAAGGCCGGCCGCGTGGGCCGCTTCGATGACAGCCCCGTTGAGGTAATCAATCTCGGTGAGTTGGCCCCGCCGGAGGCTTTGTAGTGTCGATCCCGGGTTGGGCGTTGTGCCCATCTGCTTGCCGATTTCTAACGGTAGCCGCTGTCCGAGGGCGAGGGGGAGCGCGGAGAAAACGGTGAGCACGGTGTGCGTGAGGCCCTGCAGCGAACCAAAGTGCACTCCGCTACGCAGGCCAATTCTCACCGCTTCGCGCATTCCGGCGGTCATCAGGAGGCGCAATTCACGATTCGCGATGACCTCCTGAGCGCTCAAACCGGTAATCGCTGGCAACGAATTGATCTGGTTGATAATGAGTTTTGTCCACGCGGCGTTGGTGAAAGCGTCGTCACCGTCAAGGATTCGGAGGGGCATTACTTCACCGAGCACCCTGTCAGCCAGGCTTGTGGCAGTGCCGGCGTGGGCTGCCGCCTCACCGCCGAGATAGGTCGTGGCGCCAGCAGTGACCGCAACACGTCCCTCCGAGACGTAGGACGCGGCAAACAGTGCCAACCCGCCGACGATGGGGGAGGTGGGGCAGAGGGCGGTGGCCGTGCGCAAGCCACCGAGTCCGTTTTGGATGACCAGCAGGGGAGTGCTCGAGATTCGCGCAGAATTCTCGGCGATTGCCGCGGCCGCATCGTGCGCTTTGGTAGTGACAATGACCAAGTCCGCAGGTCGGGTGAGGCGCGAACTGGCCACGAGACTCGCATCATTGGGTGGCCCCGTACGGTGAGTACCCCAGGCCCCGGTGAGCTCCAGTCCGTGCGATTGGAGGGCATCAAGGTGGGCTCCGCGGGCGGTAATCTCAACGCCGTGCCCGGCCCGATCGAGGAGGGCAGCAATAACTCCGCCGACCGCTCCGGCTCCAATGATTCCAATCTGCACTCTCGAATCCTACGTGCAGGTTAACATTGAGCAGTGACCGAAGCTCCGCGCCTTCCCGCCAGCGCGACCAGTGGGATTCTCCTCGTCGATAAACCTCAGGGTCTGACGAGTCACGATGTCGTTGCACGAACTCGAAAGGCTGCTGGCACTCGCAAGGTGGGGCACGCTGGAACTCTCGATCCGATGGCGACCGGGCTTCTTGTGTTGGGTCTCAACAGCTCAACGAGACTTCTCACTTACCTCGTTGGACTAGACAAAGAATACTTTGCGACTATCAGGTTGGGACAGTCCACCTCCACCGATGATGCCGATGGTGAAGTGCTCGTTTCGAGCGCCGTCGAGGGAATCACTGAAGCCATGGTTCTTGCCGGGATTGCCGCGCTCACCGGCAAGATTTCGCAGGTTCCGAGCTCCGTCAGCGCTATCAAAGTGGACGGCAAACGGGCCTACACGTTGGCGCGGGCAGGGGAGACCGTAATTTTGAAGGCGCGCGAGGTCACCATCTCAGCGTTCGATGTTATTGATATTCGATTGGTCGTGGTCGGGACGACATCGTTTCTCGATGTTGATGTCCGCGTGGAGTGTTCGACCGGGACCTACATTCGTGCGCTGGCCCGAGATCTTGGTGCTGACCTGGGTGTCGGTGGCCACCTCTGTGCCTTGCGGCGCACAAAGGTGGGGCCCTTTTCGGTCACGGATGCGGCGACCGTCGACAACCTAGTCCCCTCCGAACAATTGTTGGCTCCCGCGCTGGTTGCTTCACAGTTGTTCCCCACCTTTTCTGTTGTTCAGCAGGAGGTCATCGATCTCGTGCAGGGCAAGCGTGTCGTCGCGCCAGATCTTCCAGCGACGCGAGGCCCAATCGCTATTCTTGGTCCGGATGGCCGACTGGTCGGGTTGGCGAGAGCCACCAGTACCGGTGCGCAACCGTTGGTGAATTTCCCCACCGACGAAGTGCTTGATGAAGGAGTGCACGACGATGATTGAGTGGTTCACCTGGTTGCAGATCGGGATTGCCGCAGCGGCTGGAATCTTCTGCATCGTTCTTGGATTGGCGGGAAAGCCCCCTGCAGACCTGACGATGGGCGCCACGCTGCTCGTCGTGCTCTTCCTGGTCGGTCAGATCGTTGTTGCTGCGGTCGCTCCCGCTGTCGGCAACGTCCCCACCGGTAGTCTTCTGGAGTTTTGGCTTTACCTCGTTACGGCTTTGCTTGTGCCACCGTTGGCCATTATTTGGGGCTTGGTTGAGCGTTCACGCTGGAGCACTGTGATCTTGGGGGCAGCCTCAATCGCGGTTGCTGTCATGCTGTTTCGGATGCACGCCATTTGGTTCGTTCAGGTCGCGTAATCTTGACAAAATGACCGATAAATCTTCTCCCCGCGTGGCGGGCCTTGGGCGAGTTTTGATCGCCATTTATGCCCTGCTCGCTCTGGCCGCCACCGGTCGATCGGTGTTTCAGATCGCTAGTGACTTTGCCGCGGCCCCCTTCGCCTATTCGCTGTCGGCGGTGGCTGCCGTGGTCTATATCGTCGCAACGGTTTCCCTCGTTGCTCCCGGGGCGGTGTGGAGAGTGGTGGCGTGGGTCGCCATCAGTTTCGAACTCGTCGGTGTGCTCGTTGTTGGCACTTTGAGCGTCTTTGATTCGGTGCTCTTTCCCGCGAAAACGGTTTGGTCACTCTTTGGCCGGGGATACTACTTTGTTCCCCTGCTTTTGCCGATCGCCGGACTACTGTGGCTGTTCATCCAGCATCGAAAGGCGAAAAGTGCGGCTGTTTGATTCACTCTCGAGCGTTCCCGCGGGCTGGGGGCCCAGTGCCGTTGCCATCGGAAAGTTTGATGGGGTGCACGCTGGTCATCGCCGAGTCCTCGCCGAGTTGGTAGCGGTGGCGACGAGGGAGAACCTCGTGCCGACCGTTGTAACTTTTGATCGGCACCCCCTCAGTTTGCTGAACCCTTCACTATTGCCCGAAGCCCTCCTGAGCAATGATCAGAAGGTCGAACGTTTGGCATCCACCGGCGTGGAAGCAACGCTGATGGTGGCTTTCGACGAACGTTTCAGCAAATTCAGTCCCGAAGAATTTGTCCGGGAGGTGCTCGTTGACGCTGTGAACGCTCGCGTGGTGATGGTGGGCTCCGACTTCCGTTTTGGCGCCCAAGGTGCTGGCAATGTGGAAACCCTCCGCGCGCTCGGCGTGGTTCACGGATTCACTGTGACGCTCATCGACGATGTCGTGGGGATCGAAGATGCCCATGACCGTCGCGCATCGTCCACCTGGATTCGCGAGCTTCTTGGTGCCGGAAACGTGCGCGTTGCCGCCGAGGTGTTGGGAACTCTCCCGACTGTTCGTTCGATGGTTGTTCACGGGGCCCAGCGCGGCCGCGAATTGGGCTATCCGACGGCAAACCTCGCCCCCGACGTGGAGGGCTTTATCCCCGCCGATGGTGTCTACGCGGCCTGGCTTTCGGTGGAGGGAGCCCGCTACGGTGCTGCCGTGTCGATCGGCAATAACCCGACTTTTGACGGCGTGCCCGAAAAACAGATTGAAGCGCATGTCCTCGATCAGAAGCTCGACCTCTACGACCGCCGGGTAGAAATCGCGTTTGTGGACTACATCCGACCAATGAAGAAGTTCGACAACGTCGATGCGCTCGTCCAACAAATGGGCGCTGACGAGCAACGGATCAGAGATCTCCTCGGCTATCCGCCCGCTGGTGGCGGAAAACCTCTCCTGCCGTAAACGAACAGAATGATGTCGGACGCGGTTGCGTCGGTCGAACTACCGTGACCGATGCTCCAGCCGTCCTCGGCCTCCGGCGCAGAGCGTGAATCGCTGGCCCTCATTGTGCACGTTTGGAGCACTGCCCTGATTGCCACCGGGGCGCTCAGGCTCGCTGCGATCGCAACCGCACCGCTGACGATGGGGTCGATGACCACCGAATGGTCGGTGACGGAAGCAATTTCGCACGCTGCGGCCACACACCATCCAAGGTCACGCACGGTGCTCGCTGCACCGGGACGGCGCAAGGCAGCGGCGGAGAGCTTGATCTCGGTGATCAGCGCTGACGGTGTTCTTGTGGCTTCGTTGTGAACGAGAGCCGCGATGGCAGTGGAGGGTAGGCAGCGGTCCGTAGCCATCCGACGAGCAACGGCGCTCAGGCGAGATCGTCGAGAGCCACGTATCGCCCAAAGAACCTCGCCGACGATCATCCGAACATCACTGAGCTCGGGGTGCTTAATGCCCCGATCGTTTGTGGCGGCCCACTGGTCCACTGATAACTCGTCAAGGAGGTCACCGACTTGGCTCAGCACTCCGGCCGTGTGGCTCGACCAGTTGCTGGTTACGGCGGACTCATCGCGCGGGGGGCGCCCCCTCAACGGTAGGTACTGAGAAATGTCACTCATCGCAACCACTTTAGACTGACGTAATGTCATTGACCCGCGCCAAACCGTTGTGGTCGGGGCAGATTGTCGCTCTTCTCGCAATCGCTCTGTTGGCTTTGAGCCTTCGAACCGCTGTCGCCGCCATCTCTCCGATAGCCGCGGTGATCAACGCGGATGTCACTCTCAGCACGCTGAGCTTGGGGATTCTGGGCATGCTTCCCCCCATCTTTTTTGCGGCTTCTGGGCTCATCGCACCGCCGGTTGCCCGACGAGTTGGCCTCGAGGCGGCGCTAACTCTGGCCGTGGTGGTGATGGTGTTGGGACACCTCGTTCGTGCGCTCTCCGGCTCGTTTACTGCACTCATTGTGGGCACGGTGTTTGCACTTTTGGGCATGGGGCTCGGCAACGTTCTGATTCCCCCGGCGGTGAAGCGTTACTTCCCCGATCGGGTCGGTTTTGTCACTGCAATGTATGCCACCATCATGTCGGTAGGGGCTGCACTCCCCGCACTTCTGGCCGCTCCCGTTGCCGCGTCGTGGGGTTGGCGTTATTCGTTGGGAATGTGGGCAGCGATTGCCGCGATCGCCCTTGTCCCGTGGATTGTCTTGCTGGGGCTTGCTCGCGCTTCTTCCACGGCGGCACGAGGACTCGCTCGCGACAATGCACTGCTGGAGAGTACGTTCTCCTCACGGTCCATCGGTCAGCCTTCCGGTGCCCCGAGAGCGATCTCCCTGGCAGGACTGTGGCGCTCCCCGATTGCGATAGCGATGACCTTGGCATTCTCGGTGTGTTCGGTCAACGCGTATGCTTCGTTCGCCTGGTTGCCGCAGCTTCTGGTGGATCGAGCGGGGATCAGCATTGCTGGTGCCGGCGGGCTTCTCGCTTTGTTCGCGATTACCGGCCTGCCCGCGGGGATTTTCGCCCCGATGTTGGTGGCCAAGTTACGGCGCCCCGGGCGGGTCATTCACGCTGGTGTCGTGACCTATGTCGCCGGTTATCTAGGGCTCTTGTTGGTTCCGGCGACGGCTACCTGGCTGTGGGTCACCCTCATCGGGCTCGGCTCAATCATGTTCCCCGCCTGCTTGGTGCTGATCAACGTGCGAAGCCGGAGCCACGAAGGCTCCGTGGCACTCAGCGGTTTCATGCAGGGCATCGGTTATGCCGTTGGTGCAGCCGGGCCACTCGTGGTGGGGCTTCTGTTCGATCTGACCGGGAATTGGACGGTGCCGCTGGTGTTCTTGCTGGCGACCGCACTGACGGCGATCCTTGCGGGGTCAGTGATTTCGCGCACCGGCTTCGTCGAAGACGAATTAGCGGCTCGCTGACTCAGGTGCCGGCGACGAATTCCGCACGATGGATGAGGGCGGCAGCGCCAATCAGCGGACCAGCGTCTGACAGCGACGAGAGGATTACCCGCACCGCTCTGACGAATCCAAATTCGGTGCGCGCGCTGATCGTGTTTCTGATCTGATCGACAAGATCGGGGGTCACGCGGGAGAAACCGCCGCCGATCACCACAACCTCGAGATCTACGAGTGAGGTTGCCGATGCGATGGCTTGGCCGATTGCTCGGCCGGATCGCTCCACAGCGAGTCTCGCCACTGCATTCCCGTTTGCGTAGGCCGCCGACAGTTCTTCACCCGTGGTGCCTGTGAAGCCCTGGGTCCGAGCCCAAGCCACAGTTTTGGGTCCAGAGGCCACTGCTTCAACACAGCCAACGCCGCCGCACGCGCACGGGTCATCGAAGCCGCCAACCTCGATGTGCCCGATGTGCCCGGCATTGCCGGTCGCTCCCTCGACGAGGCGACCGCTCAGGATAAGCCCACCCCCGATCCCCGTCGAAACCACCATCCCCATGAGATTGGCCACACCGCGTGCGGCCCCAATCCAGTGTTCGGCGAGGGCGAGACAGCTGCCATCCGTTCTCAGAACTACGGGCACACCCGGCACCGCGCCTTCAACGAGTTCTTTCAGCGGAAAGTTTCGCCAGGCCCTGATATTGAGGGGTGAGACGAGGCCATTCTCGAGCGAAATTGGCCCCGCGGAACCGATGCCAACTCCGGCCAGCATCTCGCCCTCCGGCAGGTGCTGCAGGGCATCTCTGGCAACCGCAAGCGTTCGCGCGGAGAGCTCAGCAGAGGTGGCAGTCGCTCCGGTGGGCGTGCGAAACCGGCTCGCGGTGAGAAGGTTTCCGCGCGAATCGACGAGTCCAGCCTCGACTTTGGTGCCACCGACATCGATTGCTAGCGCCCACTCGGGGCGAATCGGCATCAGCATCATGAACCAACTCTAAGCGCCGAGTTGCGCACGAAAGACTGGTACGGGCCTCGCCTGTGGCTCAGTCACTCAATCATCCATCTGCTCATTTGCTCATTTGCTCATCTGCGCATCTCGAGCAACATTCGTTGATTTTGGACCAGGGGAGCGCTAGGCTGGTGATCATCAGAAAGTGGTTTCTGGCGATCGAGACGGTGGGGTGATGACGATGATTGATGAACTTATTGCCGTTCGCGTTGCCGAGCTCTACTACGACGAGAACTTAACTCAAGACGAGATTGGGGCTCAGCTCGCCATCACACGGTGGAAAGTTGGACGCCTGCTAGCGCAAGCCCGCGACGAAGGAATCGTGCGGATAGAGATTGTGCACCCGCGAGCTCGAAAGAGAGTCGCCGAACGCGCTCTCATCGAGAAGTTCGGGCTCATCGAAGCCGTCGTCGTTCCGACACCGGCTGAGGACTCAGAGGTTCAGGGGCGAGTCGCCCAAGCGGCGGCTGACTATCTCACCGCCCACAAACCAGCACTGACGTCGCTGGGATTGAGCTGGGGCCGAACCCTCAACGACGTTGCGCAGAAGTTGCCACCGGGGTGGGCCAACGGCGTGACCGTGGTGCAGATCAACGGTGGTGTCACTCTCAACACTCGCGCCGACACAGCGGCGATGACCGCGACAACCATCGCCGACAAAGGGAACGGGCACGCGGTGCTTCTGCCGAGTCCCGCAATCCTTGAGCGAAAAGAAACCAAGGACGCCATTGAGGCCGATCGCACGGTGGCTGGGGTGCTCGCGATGGCAAGTGGTGTCGACGCCTACCTTTTCAGCGCGGGGGTTGCCGACGAAACATCCGTTCACGTCGAGGGGGGCTACCTCAGTGGAAATGAAATCAAGGACCTCGTGAGTGGGGGAGCGGTTGGCGATGTTGTCGGTCGTTACATCGACGCCCGCGGTGTCATCGTCGATGATTCTCTCAACCAACGAACACTGGGAATAAGCATCGAACAGCTGCGAGCAGCACAACTCGCAATTTTTGTGGTTGCGGGAGCAACCAAGCACGCCATTGCCCAAGCGGTGGTGAGTAACGGATTGTGTTCCGTACTCGTTACCGATGAGGCAACTGCCGTTTCACTATTGGAGGAAACACCATGACGATGCAACAACTGGGGTCTGGGCAATTGTTGGCCCCCGCGCAACGAGCTATCACGCTCATCGGCGGTGACCTTACCGAGAAGAGCCTCACGCAGTATCTTGACGGTCTCTCCGGTGTGGATGCTGTCGGCCTTCACGAGCGGGCCACTGATCTGGGCACTCGCTCGATCAAGACCACCTCGAAGGCGTGGGCTCTTGACACCATCATCAGCCTCATTGACCTGACCACGCTTGAGGGTGCCGATACTCCAGGAAAGGTACGATCGCTTGTTGCCAAGGCGATGCTGCCCGACCCCTCCGATCCTTCGGCACCACGGGTGGCCGCGGTGTGCGTCTACGGTGACATGGTCGGCGACGCGGCTAGGGCCCTAGGCACAGCGCACAGTGCCGGCACCGACAGCGGAATCAACATCGCGGCGGTCGCCACAGCATTCCCGAGCGGTCGAGCCTCACTCACGGTCAAGCTTGCCGACACCCGGGATGCGGTTGCCGCTGGCGCAGACGAAATCGATATGGTCATCGATCGTGGTGCTTTTCTCTCCGGCCGCCTCGGACTGGTCTTTGATCAGATCGTGGCGGTGAAAGCAGCGTGTCAGCGCGACGACGGCACGTTCGCCCACCTGAAAGTAATTCTGGAGACGGGCGAGCTCAACTCCTATGACAACGTCAAACGGGCGAGTTGGTTGGCGATCCTGGCCGGGGGGGACTTCATCAAGACATCCACCGGCAAGGTTGCTCCGGCGGCGACCCTGCCGGTCACCCTTCTGATGCTCGAGGTTGTCCGCGACTGGCACCGGCTCACCGGCGAGAAGATCGGTGTGAAGCCCGCTGGCGGAATCCGCACCTCCAAAGACGCCATCAAATACTTGGTGACGGTGGCGGAGACGGTGGGCGAAGAGTGGCTCACCCCGCACCTGTTCCGCTTCGGTGCCTCCAGCTTGCTCAATGACGTTCTGCTACAACGGCAGAAAATGACGACCGGCCACTACTCCGGCCCTGACTATGTGACGGTGGACTAACAATGAGTTTTCTTGACTACGCTGCAGCGCCCGAGTCGACGGCGATCCTGAATCTTCGCGACAGCTACGGGCTTTTCATCAACGGCGAATTTGTGAAAGGTCACGGCACCCCGTTCCTGACGATTTCGCCGGCGACGGAGAAGCCGATTGCCGAAATCGCCAGCGCCAATGCCGCCGATGTCGACCTCGCGGTCGCCGCAGCCCGCAAGGCGTACGACCGCACGTGGTCGAAACTGAGCGGTGCCGACCGTGGCAAGTACCTCTTCCGGATCGCTCGCCTCGTGCAGGAGCGTGCTCGCGAACTCGCAGTGGCTGAGGCTCTAGATAATGGCAAACCGATCAAAGAGACTCGGGATGTCGACATTCCACTCGTTGCTGCCTGGTTCTTCTACTATGCCGGCTGGGCTGACAAGCTTGACTACGCCGGCCTCGGTTCACACCCTCGTGCGCTCGGGGTGGCAGCCCAGGTAATTCCGTGGAACTTCCCACTCCTCATGCTCGCCTGGAAGATCGCTCCGGCGCTTGCCGCTGGCAACACCGTGGTGCTGAAACCCGCCGAGACCACCCCGCTGACGGCGCTGATCTTTGCCGAAATTCTCCAGCAGGCTGAGCTACCAGCGGGAGTTGTCAACATCCTGACCGGTGCTGGCGACACCGGCCAGCTGCTGGTCGAACACTCGGACGTGAACAAAATTGCTTTCACGGGTTCGACAGCGGTCGGTAAGGCTATTGCCAGAGCCGCCGCCGGAACCGGCAAGAAACTCACGCTCGAGCTTGGTGGAAAAGCTGCCAACATCGTGTTCGATGATGCGCCGATAGATCAAGCTGTTGAGGGAATTGTTAACGGCATTTTCTTCAATCAAGGGCACGTCTGCTGCGCTGGCAGTCGTCTGCTGGTGCAGGAGAACATTCATGACGAGGTCGTTGATCGACTGAAGCAGCGGCTTTCAACACTGCGGCTCGGCGATCCACTCGATAAGAACACCGACATCGGTGCCATCAACTCACGTGAACAGTTGGAACGAATTCGCGAACTGAGCAATGTTGGCGAAGCCGAGGGTGCCGAGCGTTGGAGCGCTCCGTGTGTCCTTCCTGAGAATGGCTTCTGGTTCGCACCGACCATATTCACCAATGTTTCTACGAGCCATCGAATTGCCCGTGAAGAGATTTTTGGTCCGGTGCTCTCGGTACTCACCTTCCGCACTCCGGCCGAGGCAATTGCCAAAGCCAATAACACGCCGTACGGGCTTTCTGCCGGAATCTGGACCGATAAGGGCAGCAAAGCTCTCGCGGTCGCCGACCAGCTCAAGGCCGGCGTCGTGTGGATCAACACCTTCAACAAATTTGACCCAGCCTCCCCTTTTGGCGGCTACAAGGAATCAGGCTTCGGCCGCGAGGGTGGGCGCCACGGATTGGCCGCCTACCTCGAAGCTTCAGGCTGGAACGATAGCAAGGGAGCATCCGCATGAGTCGACTGCCCATCCCCAAGACGTACAAGCTCTACATCGGCGGAAAGTTTCCCCGCAGTGAGAGCGGTCGCGTGATGGAAATTACGTCGCCGAAGGGGGTATTCCTTGCCAACGCCGCCCAAGCAAGCCGCAAGGATGCCCGTGACGCCGTAGTGGCCGCTCGTTCGGCTGTCTCCGGCTGGGCAGGAGCGACGGGCTACAACCGCGGTCAGGTGCTCTACCGAATCGCCGAACTCTTGGAGGGGCGGCGCGAACAGTTCATTCACGAAATTCGCCAGTCCGAGGGGGGCAGCGAATCGGCGGCGTCGAAGCAAGTGGATGCCGCCATCGATGTCTGGGTTTGGTACGCGGGCTGGGCTGATAAATATGTTCAGGCTGCCGGCAACGGTAACCCTGTGAGTGGACCCTTCTTCAACATGTCGACCCCAGAGCCGACCGGTGTCGTTGCGATTATCGCTCCCCAGGGTGCGCAGTCGCTTCTGGGATTGGTGAGTGTTGTGGCACCGGCCTTGGTGAGCGGAAATACCGTCGTGGTGGTCGCCAACGAGAGCGCACCTCTCAGTGCGATCAGTCTCAGCGAGGTCTTAGCAACCAGTGATGTTCCGGGTGGGGTAATTAACATTCTGACTGGTTCGCCGGCGGAGATTGCTCCGTGGTTGGCGAGCCATGCCGATGTGAATGCTCTCGATCTTGCTGGCGCAGAGAAGCTCGAGTGGATCGACCTTCAGGTTGCGGCGGCTGAGACGTTGAAGCGACTTATGCCTCCCGTCACTGGTGCACCCGCTCCGTCGTTGGACCGCATTGTGGCCTTCACCGAGACCAAGACGGTGTGGCATCCGAAGTCATTGATCTAGGGTTTCGAGCCGATCGGGGCAAGCGTGCAGATTCTGGGCGTAAAGTCTGAGCATGCGCGTAGTGGTTACCGGAGCAACCGGATATATTGGCGGCCGACTTGTTCCCCGTCTACTCGAGGCAGGGCACACCGTTCGGGTGGTGGTGAGGAGCCCAGATCGTCTCGAAGATGTTCCGTGGGCCTCAGCGGTGGAGATCGTTCGTGGTGACCTGGCGGTTGCTTCCGACGTCGATGCTGCTGTGGCGGGCATGGATGCTCTCTACTACCTTGTTCACGCGATGGGCAGCGGTGGTGACTTCGAGAAGGCCGAAGAACTCACCGCGAGAAATGTCGCCACTGCGGCCAAGAACGCTGGGCTCAAACGGATCGTGTACCTCGGGGGATTGCATCCGGCGGGAGAGCTGAGCCCGCACCTTCGAAGCCGCGCTCTGGTGGGGCAAATCTTGATCGAATCGGGGGTTCCGACCGCTGCCCTGCAAGCTGGCGTCGTGATCGGCTCCGGCTCGGCATCGTTTGAGATGATTCGGCACTTGACCGAGGTTCTTCCGGTCATGCCTGCCCCCAAGTGGGTGCTCAATTTCATTCAACCGATCGCGGTTCGCGACGTCTTGTATTACCTCGTTGAGGCGTTGAACCTCCCGGCCGAAGTGAACCGAACCTTTGACATCGGTGGGCCGGAGAAGCTGCGTTACAGCGAGATGATGAACGGTTATGCCGCTGAGGCTGGCCTTGCAGTGCGTCGCGTTATTGCATTGCCCGTGCTCACGCCGTGGCTGGCTTCACAGTGGGTGAATCTGGTGACCCCGATTCCACGGATGTTGGCCGTACCGATCATTGCCTCGCTTCAATATGACTGCGTGGTGAGTGAGAATGACATCGCCCAGTACATCCAGGCACCGGCTGGAGGGCTCACCGGTTATCGCGCATCGGTTGCTCTCGCTCTTGGCCGGATGCGGGCCTCCGATGTGGCTACGACGTGGCAGAATTCGACGGTAGCCGGGGCCCCCAGTGATCCACTGCCGAGCGACCCAGAGTGGGCGGGCCGCACGGTTTTCACCGACCTCCGCACGCGCAACTCAGTCGCAAGCCCCAAGGCGCTGTGGAAAGTGATTGAGGCTGTCGGGGGAGACAACGGTTGGTACTCGTTTCCGCTCGCGTGGAATGTTCGAGGCTGGATGGACAAAGTGGTCGGCGGTGTGGGGCTCCGTCGGGGCCGTCGTCACCCGCAGCGGTTGAGCGTGGGGGAGGCCCTCGATTTCTGGCGGGTCGAAGATATTGAGCGCGGTCACGTCTTGCGCCTTCGCGCAGAGATGAGAGTGCCGGGCAAAGCGTGGCTTGAAATGACGGTCGAACCGGATAGCGCGGGTGGTTCGCGCTACCTACAGCGTGCAATTTTCTTCCCTAAGGGTCTCGGTGGCAGGCTTTACTGGTTCGCAATTCTTCCCCTTCACGGCATTATTTTTTCGGAAATGACGAAACGAATTACGGCAGCAGCCGAGGCGCGGGAATCGGTCCCTAAACGCTAGCCTTGCGTGCCGCCGGAGCGGCTTTTTCGCAGCGTGGCTCGGCTAAGCTGACCCGATGGGCACAATCGGTACGCGCGGCACAGTAACTGTTTCGCCGACCGGTAGCGAGGTCGTCACCCATCGGCGTCAGTCGATGCTTCTGAACCACACGTTGACGCCACAAGACGCGATGATCGCTGATTTGTTGTTCGTGCGAACTGCTCTCGTGGCCGGGGGGATCCGGTTTCTGTTGGTGCGCGGCAACGATGACCGCCCGATCATTTCTATCGACGTAGCCCAGCGCGCGCAGGCTCTTTCCAGCATCGAGCTGGCAGCCTTCGGGGAACCGCTGTACGCGAAGCCCGCGGGTTCGCGGCCCACGAAGGGCGGGTCGCTTGTCGTCGCGCCCAAGAAAGCCGCGAAGCCTAAAGCGCGACGCAAACGGCGCGCTGCCGCACTGGTTTCTGATGGCGCTCTGTCGAAATCACCAGAGGCTGATGCTTTCGTGTTCTTCCGCCCGCGGATCGAGCCGACCGGGGCTCTTCGCTTTGGTGCAAGTTACGGGGTTCGGGTCGAGTTCTGGACGTACAGTCTCACCAACATCGTGGCACCACGAGAAAATGCTCTCACGCGCCGAAACATTGTGCGAGAAGACGTCGTCGAGACCAGCATCGAGCGCTACAACGCCACCTGGCGCACGATCGAGGGTATGTTCGACCGAATGTCGGGCGACATCACGTTTCCGATCGACATGGTTTTTTCTTGGGTTGACGGCGCCGATATTGAGTTTCAGCGCGCCAGAGCCAAGCGGATGAAGAGCTACGTGGTGGGCGAGGGTGATGATCATGAGGCGCGCTTCAGGCAACTGGATGAGCTTCGTTACGCTTTGCGCTCGGTGTATCTTTTTGCTCCGTGGGTTCGTCGAATCTTCATTGTCACCGATTCACCGAGGCCGCTGTGGCTCGACGAACACCCCTCGGTCACGATGATGCGTAGCGAAGACTTCTTCGATGATGTTTCGGTTCTTCCGACCCACAATTCGCAAGCGGTCGAAAGTCAACTGCACCACATTCCGGGGTTGGCCGAACATTTTCTCTACTCCAACGACGATATGTTTTTTGGTCGACCAGTGACCCCGGAGATGTTTTTCACTTCTGGTGGGGTGTCGAAGTTCGTTGAGGCCTCAACGCGGATTGGTTTGGGCTCGACGGCGCTGGAGCGAAGCGGCTTCGAGAACGCGGCGCGGGTCAACCGGGAGCTTCTGCGTGATCACTACGGGGTGACCATCACTCGTCACCTCGAACACTGTGCAGCACCGCTCCGGGTCAGTATTTTGGAAGAACTCAATCGTGAGTTTCCCACTGACTTCGCGCGTACTGCTGCCAGCGCCTTCCGGGCGAGCACCGACATCTCGGTCACTAACTCGCTTTATCACTACTTCGCGCTGCACACCGGTCGCGCCGTTCTTCAGACCAAGGCGAGGGTCAAATACGTTGATACCACCATGCTGGTGGGACTGCGCGACATGGACAAGCTTTTGCGCACGCGAAGCCAGGACATGTTTTGTCTCAACGACGGTAGCTTTCCCGAGATCTCGAACGAGGTTCGTGCCGAAGCGGTTCGATCTTTCCTAGACCGCTATTTTGCGATCGCTGCTCCGTGGGAAGTGCGCGACTGATTGATCGTCACGCCTTCGCGCAGTAGCGTCGCCGTGGTCTCTTCCGCGGTTGTGTAACTGACTTGACGGTATTGCCCGAGCGGGACGACCGAGTGCAGTACGGTCTCCTCGAAGAGGTGCACGAGGTTGAAAGACTGGGCACCATCTCGGCCTTTCGTGCCACCGACAGGAACGTTGAGATCTTGGGTGTAACACGTTGCTGATGCCACGGAGACGGGAATTCCCGCAAACGTGGCGGTGGACGAGTAGTGCAAGTGTCCGGCGATGATGCTACGGATGTCCGAACCGCGCACGACTTCCGCTAGCGCCTTCTGATCCCGCAGTTCGACGAGTACGGCGAGGTCGAGCACGCTCGGAATCGGGGGATGATGCATTGCCAATACGGTGCCGTGGGGAGCCGGTGTTGCGAGTTCGCGCGCCAACCATTCGAGCTGATCCGGGCTGATCTCACCGTAGTGCTTGCCTGGAACGCTCGAGTCGAGAGCGATGATTCGTAAACCGTTGATGAAATAAACCGCATCAATCGGTGTGCTCACCGCCGGCGTATCGAGGAGCTCGGCGCGGAAGGCTTCACGTTCATCGTGGTTTCCCATCACCCAAATGACACTCGCCCCGAGCCGCTCTGCCGCGGGATCGACGATCGCTCGCAGGCGCGCGTAGGCAGCCGGCTCACCGTGGTCTGCCAGATCGCCCGTGAAAACGATCGCCTCGGGCCTCGCGCCAGAGGCCTCAAGCTCACTAAACAGCGCGATCAGGTGGGCATCGGTGTCGACCGAGTCGTAGAGCTCGCCCTGAGCGAGGAAGTGGGTGTCGCTGATGTGAATGATGAAGTGATCCGGCCGAGGATACTCGGCCGTGCGGAGGCTCATGAAACCATTCCACCAGAGTTTGGCGAAAGTTGTGAATGGCGACCCGCGCGAGTCGGCAAAAGGCGGCGGATAGAATTCACTCGTGACTTCTGATCGCTACCCCACGCCTGAGTTTCGCCGCTCAGCGATTGTCCCTTCAATTCTGGCCGCCATCGTGTTGATTGCGGGGGTGGCTTTGGTCGGCACGGATGGTCATACGGTGATCTTGTATGTTACGAGCATCTTTGCCCTCATCATCAGCGTCTTTGCGTGGCAAGCTCGCCAGTGGTGGTGGCTAATCGGGCTCGTGCCGATTGCCGTGATCTGGAACCCGATCGTTCCCTTCGTGATGGCTGGTGCTCTTGGCTACGGCATCCATTACGTTGCGGCAATGGTCTTCATTGCCGCGGGACTCCGGATTCGCGTTCGCAATGAGGACGACCGTAACGCTCGCTGAGGATCGCTGGCACTGTGGTGGTGGGCGCCAAAGTGTGCGTAGACTTAGGCGCACGCCCACCGATTCCACTGGTCGCATCGCGACCGGGTCTGGAACGCACCACGGGCACCTTCACCGGGCTTCTCGCCCAGATACCCCACCGGCATTTGCCGGAACACGAGGAGAACAATGGCCGAATCGGGCCAGCGACACAAACGTTCGAGCAATGGTGCGTCGACGACTTCGCGCAGAGCACCACAAGCACGTCGACCACGAATTGGCGATGACGCCGGAGTTATTCCTGTCCTCGCTCGCGTGGCACGGGAGGTGGAAACCGCCGTTCAGAAGGGGCCGCTGAAGCCAGCTAACCGCGCCAGATTTCAGGTGGCGACTCTATTGCTCCGTGAGGAACGAGCGCGGGTCAAGGTTGATCCGTTGCTCACAGAATCAGAGCGGGTCAACGAGCAGAAGCGCCTAGACGGGTTGGCGGGGATTCTCGCTAAGACGGCAGCGCGTGACACCAGCCTCATCGCCATGCTCGCGGTTGATGCCCCAGTGACTGCCGCAGCGCAAGCGTTACGACGCGATCTCCTTCTCGCTGCCGGGGTTGAGCTGAGCCCGGACGAGTTGATCATTTCGGTAGAGCCGGTACCGATCGATAAGACAATCGAGAAACAAGTTGTTCCCCAGTCCGTTCGGCACATGCAGATGTCGAATCCGTTTCTGGCGCCCGACTTTAGCGCGCTGCAGCCGAAGAAGGAGCAGTCAAGCAGACTCGGCAATTGGGAACTCATTGAGCCGCTGTTCCGGGCCTTCGAGTACGGTGCCGGCGGCGGGGCTGCCACGATGGAACTCCCAGAAGCAAAGACTCTGGCAACGCCGGGCAAGCTCGAACTCATGCGTCATCAGGCGAGGTTCATCGAAGAGGTCAAGCGCGGTCACCGCACTTTTCTTCTCGCCGACGAACCAGGCCTCGGCAAGACCGCGCAGGCGCTGCTCGCGGCATCCGTCTCTAATTCCTACCCCCTGCTGGTGGTTGTTCCCAACGTTGTGAAGACGAACTGGGAGCGTGAGGTGGCACTGTGGACACCATCCCGCGCTGCAACCGTCGTGCACGGCGACGGTAAAGATGTGGACGCGTTCAGCGATGTCGTCATCGTCAACTACGAGGTGCTCGACCGCCACGTCGGCTGGCTTAGCCGTTTCGGTTTCAAGGGGATGGTCGTTGATGAGGCCCACTTCATCAAGAACCTCAAGAGCGAGCGCTCCAAGAATGTCCTCGGTTTGAGTCGAAATATTCTCGCCGCCCAGCCCAAGGCCCTGATGATGGCGCTCACCGGCACCCCATTAATCAACGACATCGACGATTTTCGGGCAATTTGGCAGTTCCTCGGCTGGATCGACGCGACAAAGCCAATGCCCGCATTGATGAGCAAGCTTGAAGACAACGGGTTGACGCCAGCAGACTTCGGGTTTTTTGCTGAAGCGCGTCGTTCAGTGGTGGAGATGGGGATCGTTCGGCGCAAGAAAGTTGACGTTGCTGCGGATATCCCGGCCAGGCGCATCGCTGACATTCCGGTAGAACTCGATGATGACTTGGGACGCAGTGTTCGAGCCGCCGAGGCAGCCCTCACCGCTCGACTGGTTGCAACCTACGAACGAGTGCGCGCGCTCAAACCTGATGCCGACACCAACGATCTGATCCGGGTGGTGGCGCACGCCGAACTGGACGAATCCAAGGGTGCGAACACCGGCGACAACGTGTTCACGATGGTGCGCAAGATCGGTCAAGCTAAGGCGAGCCTCGCCGCCGACTACACAGCGCAATTGGCTCGCAACGTCGGAAAAGTTGTTTTCTTCGCCAAGCACATTGATGTCATGGATGTCGCTGAGGCGCACTTTGCCAAGGTGGGAATAAAGAGTGTCTCCATCCGTGGCGATCAAAGTCCGAAGGCTCGTCAGCAAGCGATCGACTCGTTCGCCAATGATCCGGAGGTTGCTGTTGTGGTGGCCTCGCTCACCGCGGCGGGTGTCGGGCTCAACCTTCAGGCAGCATCGAACGTGGTGTTGGCAGAGTTGAGCTGGACCAGCGCCGAGCAGACTCAAGCCATCGACCGGGTTCACCGGATCGGTCAGGAGCTTCCGGTGACGGCGTGGCGGATTATTGCCGCGCAGACGATCGACGCGCGAATTGCCGAACTCATTGATAGCAAGGCCGGGCTCGCCGCTCGGGCCCTTGATGGTTCCGATGATGAGGTCCTTGCGGAATCGAACATCCAGTTGGAAGCCCTCATGAGTCTTCTCCGCGCTGCCCTCGGCGCCGCCCTCGACGGTGCTGTTGGGGCTGACTTCGGCCGCGTCGAGTGATTTGAGAACTTGTTTCGGATAGAGTCTGGTTGGCAAACGTCAATCGAAGGAGATTGTCCACATGATCGATCCCACAACAGTCACAGTGCCACAAGCGCTCGAACTAACCTTTAGCGGTCAGACCCGAACAGAGTCCGATTCGCTGGGGAGCAAAGAAATTCCGGTAGAAGCGTACTGGGGAGTTCACACCTCCCGGGCACTGGAGAACTTCCCGATCACTCGCCGTGCCATTTACAACTATCCCGACCTCATCATCGCCCTCGCGCGCGTGAAGCAGGCCGCCGCTCGCGCCAACGCTGAGATCGGCGTTCTGGAGAAGTCCAAAGCTGAACTCATCGATCAGGTGTGCGAAGAAATCGTCGCCGGGGCGCTGCACAAAGAATTCTGTGTGGGGGTAATCCAGGGTGGTGCTGGTACCAGCACCAACATGAACACCAACGAAGTGATCGCCAATCGGTGCCTCGAACTCCTCGGCCACAACTTTGGCGAGTATGAGTATTTTCACCCCATTGATGACGTGAACCGCAGCCAGAGCACAAACGACGTGTACCCGACGGCGATCAAATTGGCGATGGTCATGGGCACCAAGCGGCTCCTCGCCGAGCACGCTTTGCTAACCAAGTCTTTTGCGGCAAAGGGTGTGGAATTTCACGACATACTCAAAATTGGGCGCACGCAAATGCAGGATGCTGTGCCGATGACGCTGGGGCAAGAGTTTCGCGGGTTTTCCCACACGTTGCAAGAAGACTACGACCGGTTGAGCGAGACCATCCCGTGGATGAACGAAATCAACATGGGCGCGACGGCTATCGGCACCGGCATCACCGCGGACCCTCGTTACGCCGCCGCGGTCTGTCGACACCTGAGTGACGTAACTGGTTTCACCATGGAAACCGCGATGGACCTCATCGAAGCGACGAGTGACGCGGGAATGTTCATGACCCTGAGCGGAACCCTTAAGCGTGCTGCTGTGAAGCTTTCGAAGATCTGTAACGATCTCCGGTTGCTCAGTTCAGGGCCTCAGGCCGGTTTTGGTGAGATCAACTTGCCTCCGCGCCAGGCTGGCTCCTCAATCATGCCGGGGAAAGTCAACCCCGTGATTCCGGAGGTCGTGAATCAAGTGGCGTTTAGCGTGATTGGGGCGGATGCCACGGTTACGGCTGCTGCGGAGGCAGGACAACTGCAACTCAACGCCTTCGAACCAGTGATCGCGCATTCGATTCTTCAGTCGTTGGCGTGGATGACCCGAGCTTGCTACACGCTGCGCGTTAACTGCATCGACGGAATCACCGCTAATGTCGCGAAACTCGCTCAGCAGGTGGAATCGTCGGTGGGTGTCGTCACGGCCCTCACTCCCTACATCGGCTACGCTGCGGCAGCCACACTTGCTCATACCGCTCTCACTACCAACGCCTCGATCGCGGATCTTGTTGTTTCGACGGGCCTGATGTCTGCCGAAGACGTGCACCGTGTTCTCTCGCCTGAGCGTTTGAGTGGCATGATGCCGATTACGGCGGCGATCACGCTTCCCTAGCGACAGCGCGATTTTCTCGGCGGAATGACGGGGGAGGCTGAACCCGGTAATGTTGGCCTGTGGATAACGCACTGCAGGCTCCCGTAATCGTGACAATCGCAGGCCTCTTACTCTGGTTGGTGATTGTTGGGCTTCAGCTCAGCGTGATTATTGCCGCCGCCGTTGACGTGCGGGGGGCACGGGACTCGAGTCGGTCCGGGCGCCAAGCTCGCTCGCACACCACCGAACTTATTTTTGCGGTACCAGTTGTCGCCATTCTGGGAATCTTGCTGGTCTTCGGGGTCGATATTGCCGGTCGGCTGGCGTTCGATTGGGGGCGACCAATCGACGCAGCGTTGGTGCTCTTCGCGCTGGTTGCGATATCGCTGATTGGTGGTTCTTTGGTGGTCCTCGCTTTCACGCGCGGCGAAGTCATTGACTACGCGGCCCTTCGAGCGGACCTTGCCGAACGCGAAGGCGAACGTATTTCTCCCACGCAACTGGCGCACTTCACTGGCCTCCTTGCTGAAGCGGACGAGCGTCAACGCCGCATTCACCTTGGGTCTGGTGACGGCCGGGCTCTGAATTCGGTCAGAGTCACCCTGACCAATCTCTCCGATGAATTTCGTGACCAGCGTCCGCGGGGACTCACCGCTGTGCGAGCCATCACCTGGCGGACAGCGAACATCGCACTGTGGCGCGCGAGTGCCGGCCAAGTGACAGCAATTATCGTCTCGGTCGTTCCGGTTCTCGCCTATGTTGCCTCCCTGGGCACCGGGAGCACCTGGGCGGTCTGGGCGGTCTGGGCTGTCGTTCCTGCGTTCGCGATTCTCCCGCTCGCCAGCTATTTTGTCGCTCTTGCGGGAACACGGGTGGCTCTCGCGTCCAAGGTTGCCTGGCACGCCGTCGCCCAGAATCAACGCATCGAGGTTGTCGACCGCTTGAGCGAGTTTGAGCGGTCCTCCCGAAAGGGTGTCGCGGGTCTGGGAGACCGAGTAGCTCGAGCTCTCCAAATCTTGCGCGACCAGCAAACCTGATTTGGGTCGAAATGTTGCGACCGAAATCGACTGAGCACCATCACACCGTGACAGGATGCCAACCATGTTAGAACCGGAAGCACCTTCCGCAGACAACCCTGACCCTCGCCCAGCGCCACCGTCGGGCTTGCCCGTTGGGGCACCGCCGGAGGTTCGGTTCGATTCAGCAACGCCAGCCACACCACAGTTCGCCGTGCCGCTTCGGCGGAGCCTGAAGTTGACGCTCATTGGGCTCGTCGGAATCTCCTTGGCATCGATTCTTGCGCTGATGCTGGCGGTCTACTTGATTGCTGGGTTGGGGCCGAGCGCCTTCGCTTTGGGGGGAATTCTCGCCCTAGTGCCCCTCGCCATTGTGCTTCTGGGGGTGAACTGGATTGATCGCTGGGAGCCCGAACCTCGAGGCATTCTGATCTTCGCTTTTCTCTGGGGTGCCGGCGCGGCCGTTGTTATTACGCTGATCGTCGGAGTCGGCGTTGATCGAATAACCAATGCCCTAAGCCTGACGGTGGCGAGTTCTGATTTTTTTGGCGCCGTTGTGGAAGCGCCCTTGGTGGAAGAGCTGGCCAAGGGGCTTGGCATTGTGCTGATCTTCTTGTTCGCCCGCAAACACTTCGACGGCCCCGTTGATGGCATCGTCTATGCGGCCTGGGTCGCTGGTGGTTTTGCTTTCACCGAAAATATTCTCTACTTCGGCGGGGAGCTTCTCGACTCGTCAAGCCCCATCGCAGTTGCCCAGGTCTTCTTGATTCGCGGATTGATGTCCCCTTTTGCGCACATCATGTTCACCTCGTTTTTTGGCATTGCCCTCGGCCTTGCGGCTAGGCGCTCCGGAGCTGTGAGCCTCGCTAGCTTCTTTGTTGCTGGCCTCATTCCCGCGGTACTGTTGCACGCACTCTGGAATGGCGCCCTGTTTTTGGTCAACGACTTTTTCGCGTACTACGTCGCTATTCAGTTTCCGCTCTTTGTCGGCGGAGTCCTTATCGTGGTGTACCTCCGTCGTCAGGAAGCTCGCCTCACCCACCTCCGCCTGTCTGAATACGCTCAGGCTGGTTGGTTCAATCCTGAAGAAATCAATGCGTTGGCGACGGGTGCTGGCCGGCGCCGCACCCTCGCCTGGGCAAAAGATCGCGGGGTGGGCCCTCTGATGCGCCGTTACCTCCGGGATGCCACTCGGCTCGCGTTTACGCGCCAGCGGCTCATCACCGGTCGTGCTCGGGTTGGTGCCGAAGCCGATGAGGCAGCGCTCTTGACGTCCATCGTGGCGACCAGACACGCCCTGCGCGCGCAGCAGTAGTTTCCGTTCTGCCACGAGAACCGCACAGGGCGGTCAGACCGGTCTACCAGAAACGTCTAAAGTTGTTAACCGGATATTCGGGCACCGAGCCGACAACAAAGAGGGTGCGTTAAGTGGTTTCAGCCGAGCTTGCTCGTGAACGTGAGTACGTTATGTCGCTGTACGCGCGGTTGGACGCGCTCAGAAACGAAGCGCAACGTCAACTTGAGTTGGTGCGCAGAACCAATCAGGGGGGCACTCACCAGAACCGTTCCGAGCGGGATGCTTTCGCCCGAATTTATGAGGATCGGGTCAGCCAGCTCACCGAGATTGACGAGCGACTCGCGTTCGGTCGCCTTGAGTTGGTTCCCCGCGATGGCGACCCACTGCACCGCTACATTGGCCGGATTGGTCTGCGCGATGAGAATCTAGTCCCCATTTTGCTCGACTGGCGAGTGCCGCAAGCGCGTGCTTTTTATCAGGCGACAGCAGCGAACCCGCTGGGGGCTAGGGCTCGTCGCCACCTCACCAGCAAGGGACGAACGGTGGTGCGAATTGATGATGAGATCTTCGATCACGAGCTCCTCACCGGCGACGTGTCGAACCTTCAGGGCGAGGCAGCGCTGCTAGCCACCCTCACCGCGCAACGAACCGGGCGAATGGGCGACATCGTCGCCACCATCCAGGCGGAGCAAGACCGGATAATTCGTTCAGACCTGCGGGGGGTGTTGGTGGTGCAAGGGGGGCCAGGCACGGGAAAGACCGCGGTCGCGCTTCACCGCGCCGCCTACCTGCTGTACTCCTACCGAGACAAGCTCGCGACATCCGGGGTGCTGATTGTTGGCCCCAGTCGCTCGTTCCTTCAATACATTGAGGCGGTATTGCCTTCGCTGGGGGAGACCGGTGTGGTGCTTTCTAGCGTCGGGCAACTGTATCCCGGGCTCGATACTGCGCTCGACGATGACCCACCGGTCGCCGTGCTCAAAGGCTCGGCCGAAATGGCAGACCTTCTGAGCCGGGCGGTTCGCTCCCGGCAGCGGGTTCCGCTCGAAACCCAGATCGTCGACGTTAACGGCGAACAACTGAGTATTGAGCCACAGCTGATTCGCTCCGCGATGCAACGAGCCTGGGAGACCCGAAAACCCCACAATGTGGCCAGGGTCACCTTTAACAAGGCGGCGTTGAACTCGCTCGCTCGACTGCTTGCTGAACAATTGCGCGACCACGGCAACACGATCGAGGATTCCGATCAAGCGTGGCTTCGGGAGGACTTGCGCACCTCCCACGATGTGCGGGTCGTTCTGAATACTGCGTGGATTCCGCTGACACCGGAGCGACTGCTCGAAGATCTTTTCGCTAGACCGCAGTGGCTGGAGTCACTCACTCCCGGCTGGGCGCCCCAGAAACGAGCCCTCTTGCGGCGGGAGCGCGGCTCCCGACTAACCGTCAGTGATGTTGCGCTCCTCGATGAGGCCGCAGAGCTTGTCGGCTATGTTGACTCCACGAACGCGGCCGAGAAACACGAACGCAAACAGCAGCGCAAGCGCGATGTTGAGAATGCCGAACAGGCCATTCGCAATATGGACGTTGAGGGCATGATTGATGCGGAGTCGCTGGCGGACGGCTTTCAAGCTGCGGTCGAACGGGGTTCGACCGCCGATCTCGCAGCGGCGGATCGCACCTGGGCCTACGGTCACATCGTTGTCGACGAGGCCCAAGAACTCTCGCCCATGCAGTGGCGACTACTGAAGCGGCGTTCACCCCAGAAGTCATTCACGATTGTCGGCGATGTCGCTCAAGCCAGTGCGGCGGCCGCCGCCCACAGTTGGGCTGAGGCTTTAGAACCGATCGTGGGTGATGATTGGCGTTTGGAAGAACTCACCGTCAACTACCGCACTCCGGCTCAGATCGCGGAATCAGCGGAACTGATGGCGGTTGCCCACGGCCTCACAGTGACCCGATCGCAGTCCGTTCGTTCCAGCCAGTGGCCGGTGGCGATCCGAGATGTCGGAACAGCACCCGAAGCTGCCACGGTTGCGACCACCGTGGTGGAGCTGATCCGCGAGGATCGCGCTATTGACTCGCTGGGAACAATCGCCGTCATCGCGAGTGCCTCGGTGGTCGACCAACTTTTCACGCTGATCACGGCAGAGCTTGGTGATGAGGTGGGCCGCGGTGCCGCTGGACTTTCGCGCACGGTCGCAGTGCTCACTCCGCAGGAGTCCAAAGGCCTCGAATTCGATGCCACCATCGTTGTCGGTCCCCAACGAATCGTCGATGAAATCGGCCGCGGAGCGGCAGCACTGTATGTGGCGATGACGAGACCCACCCAACGACTGCACATTGTGGCGGAGGGGGCCATCCCCACCGGGATTCGCTGAACCTCTCGCTGAACATCCGCTGGCCGCACCTAGTGGTCCGTAGACTTCAAACATGTCAGAAACCGCATCACGGCTCACACCGACAACGATTCACTGCCGCGCCGTTCGTTACTCGGAGTTTGGCGCTGCCTCGGTGTTGACGATCGTACCGATCGCTGTCGCAGCACCGGGAGAGGGCAAGGTGCGCATCGCCGTCAAAGCGGTGGGATTGAATCCGGTCGACAACAAGATTCGGCGTGGCGATTTGCCGCAGTTTGTTCTCAAGTTTCCGGCCGGAATCGGTCGAGACCTTGCCGGTGTTGTCGAGGCCGTCGGCGAGGGCGTTACCGACTTTGCTGTCGGTGATGAAGTCTTTGGTTCTGTCACCGGTGGTGCCTTCACCGAGTTCGCCCTTGCGGCAGCCGCGGGGCTTTCACGAAAACCAGCCGGTCTGTCGTTTGCTCAGGTTGCGATCCTTCCCGTAGCAGGGCAGACGGCCTACGACACCGTCGAGGCGTTGGCTCTTGGTCCGGACGACACGGTTCTGGTGAGTGCGGCGGCCGGCGGCGTCGGGGCGATTGCGGCGCAGCTCGCACTGCGCACCGGAGCTACCGTGATCGGCACAGCGAGCGAAGAGAACCACGAATTTCTTCGGTCGCTGGGGGTTGTGCCGGTGGCCTACGGTGCGGGGCTCGTTGCGGCCGTTCGACTCGCTGCGCCGGAGGGCGTAACGGCCGTCCTAGACAATCATGGCGCCGAAACGGTGGAAGCCGCTCTCACCCTCGGCGTTCCGACCGATCGCATCAACACCATTGCAACGGATGCCGCCCACTACGGTGTTCGCGGGGTGGGCCGCGGTGCCGCAAACCCGGCGGTGTTGGAGTTTCTTGCCGGGTTGGTGGAATCCGGAGAATTGCTCGTCCGCATCGAGCAAACGTTTTCCTTCGAGGACGTCGTAGCAGCCTACAGTCGCCTCGAAAAGGGTCACTTGCGCGGAAAAATCGCGGTCGTGCTCTGAGGTCGTGACGTGCTCTGAGGTCGTGACGTGCTCTGAGGTCGTGACGTGCTCTTGGATCGTGGCGCGAACCTCGTGGTGTCGCTCTTGTTAGGGGTTCGAGGGTCAGCGCGTGTGTTCGAGACTTAGCGCTCGCGGAGTGCTCCGGCGGCGCTCAGTTTGGCCGGAAGAATTCTGACCAAGAAAACCACGAGTTTGTAGCGAAGGGTGGGCACCGACACGGCCTTGCCTCGAGCAACATCCCGCAATCCGATGCGAACGAGTTGCTCGGTGTTCAGCCACATGAACGACGGCACTGTCGCTTTGCTGACTTTCATCCGGTCGTGGAATTCGGTGTGCACGAACCCCGGAGCGATTGCCGTCACTTGGATGCCGCGAGGCTTGTAGTAGAGGTTCGCCCAGCGGCTGAAACTGAGCGACCAGGCTTTTGCCGCACCGTAGGTTCCTCGCGGCGTAAAGCCGGCGACGCTGGCAATGTTGATGATGGTGCCTGTGTGGCGCGGAAGCTGTTGTGCAAGAGCCGCGTGGCACAACCTCATGGGAACGGTAACCAGAAGATTCAGGTGGTCTTGTTCTTCTTCGATGCTGTTTTCTTCAAAGGACTTCCTGAGCCCGTAGCCAGCGTTGTTGACCAGAATGTCGATGGGGTTTTCTGGGCTGCTGGCGCGCGCTTCCACAAGGCTCAACCCGTCAGTGCTCAACAGGTCGGCCACAATGATCTCCGTCGATACACCGAAATCGGCTTGAAGTTCACCGGCGAGGGTGGCGAGGCGAACGGCATCGCGCGCGACGAGCACGAGGTCGATCTGTTGCCTCGCCAGCTGCCGCGTGAATTCGTAACCGATGCCTGAGGTTGCCCCGGTTACCAAAGCGATTCGCGGCGCGACACTGGGGTGTTTTTCAGCGGTGGGCATGAAGCAACGTTAGTGCCAGCGGGAAGGAATCGGACAGATTTTTTTGTAGATTGCGCTCGAAACTCCTTCACTCGCGTTAACATCAGCTGCGCACAAAGAATTTCAAGAAGGCGAGGTCCCGGTGAAGAAGGTTGCCATACGCATGGCTAGACCACCGCGGGCTTTGCGTTTCTTGCCCGTTGCGGTCATCGGCTTGGCCCACCTCATTGCCCTCTTCCTCGCTGAGTTGGGTACCGCCGGTGCGGCAGAGTTTGCCGGCGCCACGAAGGTGTGGCTCATGCCGGTGTTGTTGGTGAGTTTTTTGTGGGCGTTGCCGGTGGTTCGAAGCCAGATCGCCCTCTGGGGTACCCTGGCAATCCTTTTCTCGTGGGCCGGTGACGTGTTGCTGGCAGCCCCGGGCGGAAATGGTTTCCTTCTCGGCCTCGGTAGTTTCTTTCTCGCCCATGTTTCCTATTTGGTGCTGATTCTCCGATTCTTGAAACGCCGACGCGTGCCCTGGTTGGCTGCAATTTTCGCCGTGTGGTGGGTGGGTTTCGTGCTGCTTCTCGCGCCCTACGCCGGCCCGCTCCTGATTCCGATTTCGCTCTACGGCGTGGTTCTTGCGGCGATGGCCGCTGTGGCGTGGACGGCAAATCGTTGGGTAGCGATTGGCGCTGTGTTCTTTCTGGCCTCGGATTCGATTCTTGGGCTGAGCCTGTTCGTACCGAAGTTCGATTTCTGGCAACTCAATCTGGTCATCATGCTGACCTATCTTCTGGGTCAAGCATTGATCGCTGGGGGAGCGGTTCGCCACGCTGTGGGGGGAATAACGCGAGCACGGCCGCCGTTGCTCCCAGAGTGAGCACACCAATCAAAGTAGACATCTGGTCCGACGTTCAATGCCCTTGGTGCTATATCGGCAAACGTAAATTTGAGGCGGGCGTCGCGGCCTTCGGTGGAGATGTTGTGGTCGAGTATCACTCCTTTGAACTCGCACCAGACACCCCGGTCGACTTTGACGGCACCACCGCGGACTACCTCAGTCAGCGCAAGGGGATGCCATTGGAGCAGGTCACGGTGATGCTCGCTCGGGTGACGGAGATTGCAGCATCCGTTGGCCTCGATTACCACATGGATGATGTGCACCAAACGAACACCGTCAAGGCTCACGAATTGCTGCACTTTGCCAAAAGCAAGGGACGGCAACTCGAGATGAAGGAACGCTTGTTGAAGGCGTACTTTGTCGAGGGTAAGCACGTCGGACGAGTCGCCGATCTCGCTGACCTCGCCGGTGAGATCGGGCTCGATCCTGCCGAAGCTCTCGCCGCTCTCGAGTCGCAGGCGTTCCTCAAAGCGGTGAAGGCGGATGTTGCTTTAGCGCAAGAGTATGGAATTCAGGGGGTGCCGTTTTTTGTCATCGATGGCAAGTATGGAATCTCGGGAGCCCAAGATCCGGAAGCCTTTGCCAACGCCCTCAGCCAAGTGGCAAGTGAGCGGGCCGTGAGCTAGCTGGGTGCAGAGCTTCGCTGGGCCAGGTAGGCGGTGGCGTCAGCGAGGCGGATCCTCCTGTGGGTGCCGCGATACTCGACCGGGATTGTGCCGTTGTCGAGCAAGCGAAGAAGGTACGTGGCCGAAATGCCGATCAGTTGTGCTGCCTGCGAGGTGGTCAGTAACGCGTCCGTGGAGCCGATGACCACGCCGTCACCCTGTGCGAACCGTTCGAGCACCTCTCTTACGGCGGCGTAAACGGTTTCGGAAACGGCGACACTCTCACCGTCAAGAACCAAGCTGTGGTCGCCGCCGTGGTTGTGACTGTGACTGTGACTGTGGCTGTGGCTGTCGGAGGTGGCTTGTGCTTCGAGGCGGTGACGGAACTCGGAGAGCTGCTTTCGGGCGGAATCGTCGAGCGCCTCGTGGGTACTTGGTTCACGCAGTGACATCAGTGTGCCGCCCGTCAGTCGCTGATATCGGCGACGGTGGCCCCGAACGCTGCGGCTAAAGAATCGGCGTCAACAAAAATGCTCAATCCTCGTTCTCCGGCCCCGAGTGAGACTCGACGTCCGGCCACGCGCTGGTCGATGAATACTGGCCAGGCTGTTATCGATCCGAGCGGAGTGATGGTGCCACGCTCGTAGCCGGTGGCGGCCAAGGCCACCGAAGCTTCGGGCAGCTGAAGCTTATTGACCCCAACGATGGCCCGAAGCTTTGCCCAGGCAATGGTGCGGTCGCCGGGAACCAGAGCGAACAAAAACGAGTCGTCACTTCGTTTGACGACGAGTGTTTTCAGAATGTCAGCGGGACTGATTCCGAGTGCGGTGGCGGCTTCCTCCAGCGATCGCGGCTCGCTGCCATCCTCGCCCCGCAGTTCAACGAACTCGATGGCAAGCCCGCGGGCCGTGGCATCCGCAGCGACACGATTTTTTCCACTCGTCATTCACTGACTCGCTTTCTGGGAGAATTGAACAGATGACTATTCTTGCTGGTTCCGAGACTGCCGCCGCGCACACCGCGGAGGCCTTTCCGGCGACGCAACCGCAACTAAACATCGGGCCGATAGCGCTCGACGTACCCGTGGTTTTGGCTCCAATGGCCGGAATCACCAACACTGCTTTCCGGCGGCTGTGTCGAGAATACGGTGCCGGGCTGTACGTCTCCGAGATGATCACCTCCCGTGCCTTGGTCGAGCGCACCCCCGAGAGTATGAGGCTGATCCGCCACCACGAGTCGGAGACGATCCGAAGCATTCAGCTTTATGGTGTGGACCCGAAGACGGTTGCGGAGGCGGTCACGATGTTGGTTGCCGAGGATCGGGCTGACCACATCGACTTGAATTTTGGATGCCCGGTGCCGAAGGTGACTCGCAAGGGTGGGGGAGCGGCGCTGCCCTGGAAGAGCGACCTGTTCCGCGACATTGTCGAGCGTGCGGTTGCGGCCGCCGGCGCGGTTCCGTTGACGATAAAGATGCGCAAGGGGATCGACTCCGATCACCTCACCTACATCGAGGCCGCCAAGGCTGCGCAGGGTGCCGGGGTCGCGAGCATCGCCCTCCACGCTCGTACCGCAGCCGAGTTCTATTCCGGAACGGCCGACTGGAGTGCCATCGCCGCTCTTAAGGAGACGATCACCGACACCCCCATTCTCGGTAACGGTGATATCTGGAGCGCGGATGACGCGTTGCGGATGGTCTACGAGACCGGTTGCGATGGTGTCGTTGTCGGGCGCGGATGCTTGGGGCGGCCGTGGCTTTTTGGTGATCTCGCGGCGGCTTTCCGCAGCGTGGCAGAGCTCGGTTCCCCGAGCGTCGTGCCGACAAGAATCGAGCCCACCCTGGGGGAGGTTGCGCGCGCTTTTCGGCGTCATGCCGAACTGCTGGTTGAGTTCTTTGAGGATGAGAATCGGGCCTGCCGCGACATCCGGAAGCACGTTGCCTGGTATTTCAAGGGTTACGCGGTCGGTGGCGAGACCCGCGCAAGCTTGGCAGCGGCAAGCTCGTTGCAGGAAATTGATGACCTCCTTGCCGGGCTCGACTGGGCTCAGCCGTACCCTGGCAAAGACGCTGAGGGGCAACGGGGTCGCGCTGGCACCCCGAAGAGCCCCAGCCTGCCGTACGGCTGGTTAGACAGTCGTGAACTGCAGGAAACCCATCGCGTGGAGCTTGCCGAAGCAGAATTGAGCACCAGCGGTGGTTGATCAGAGCGGCTCCGGCACAGCGAGCGGCATCCCGAATGCCTACTCTCTGGCAGACATCGAACGTTGGTTTCCCGAGGAGCACGCGACAAGGCGAAGCGATTTCGCTCGCGACCGTGGGCGATTGCTGCACTCGAGCGCTTTACGCCGCTTGGCGGCGAAGACGCAGGTGTTGAGCCCGACCTCCGGTTTGGACTTCGCCCGCAACCGGCTCACGCACTCTCTCGAGGTCGCACAGGTGGGGCGCGAACTCGCGGCCAGTCTTGGGCTCGATCCCGACGTCGTTGACACCGCTTGTCTCGCGCACGATTTGGGACATCCGCCCTTTGGGCACAACGGTGAACGAGCGCTCAGTGAGTGGTCGCTCGACATCGGCGGTTTTGAGGGCAATGCGCAGACCCTGCGGTTGTTGACCAGAATTGAGCCCAAAGTGTTCGGCCCCGATGGCCGCAGTTATGGTCTCAACCTCACCAGAGCGAGCCTTGACGCGAGTTGTAAGTACCCGTGGCCGGAACAAGAGGGTGTTGCTGATCCAAGCGGTCGGAGCAAATTCGGTTTTTACGCCGACGACATCGAGGTCTTTGAATGGTTGCGTACCGGTGCACCAGACCGAGTTCGCTGTATTGAGGCGCAGGTGATGGACCTGTCTGACGATATCGCCTACTCGGTGCACGATTTCGAGGATGCGATTGTCAGCGGATACATCGATGTGCCCGCGTTGAGCGCTCGGGTGAATCACGATGATCTGGTCGATTCGATGGTCGAGTGGATCGGTGGGGAACTCGATCACGCCGAACTCATCGCAGCCTTCGATCGACTCGACAGCCTCGATGCCTGGATCGAAACCTGGGACGGCAGCCGAATTGATTCGGCTCGCCTCAAGAACCTCACCAGCCAACTTATCGGGCGTTTCGCCCACGAGGCCGTGCACGCCACTCGAGCCGCCTACAGGTCGGGCAGCCTGATCCGTTTCGGCGCCAACGTTGTGGTGCCCCGTGAGACTCAAGCTGAAATTGCGGTGCTCAAGGGAATCGTCGCCGCCAACGTCATGTCGACTAACTCGCGCAAGCCGATCTACACCGATCAGCGCACCCTGATGACGGAGCTTGCAAACCTGCTGCTCGAGACTGGGCCGGAGCACCTTGACCCCGGTTTTGCCGGCGATTGGAATGCTGCCTCCACTGACGCCGGTCGCAAACGCGCGGTCGTTGACCAGGTCGCGTCGTTGACCGACCAGTCGGCGATTGCTTGGCACGCGCGCCTCGTTCGTGGCGTCGTGCAACCCTAGAGCTGGAAAACTTTACAGCGACACAACCTTAGAATCGACACTGTGGCAGGCCTGATACGACGAAGCGATATCGACGAAGTTCGGTCGCGCACCAATCTGGCCGACATCGTTGGTGACTACGTCACCCTGAAGGGTGCCGGTTCGGGGTCTCTGAAGGGTTTGTGCCCGTTTCACGAGGAAAGAAGTCCCAGTTTTCACGTGCGACCGCAGGTCGGTTTTTACCACTGCTTTGGTTGTGGCGAGGGTGGTGATGTCTTCACTTTTTTGCAGAAAATGGATCACGTCACCTTCTCGGAGGCTGTCGAGCGGATGGCCGGCAAGCTCGGCTACGAACTTCACTACGAAGATGGCGGGCAGGCTAGCGATCACGGCAACCGGGCACGGTTATTGTCGGCGAACCAGGCGGCGAGCGAGTTTTTCGTTTCGCAGTTGGGCACACCGGAGGCCGAACCTGCCAGAGCATTTCTTGGGGCGCGCGGGTTTGATCAGTCTGCCGCTGAACGCTTCGGGGTGGGCTTTGCGCCCAAATCATATGACGCTCTGAGTAACCACTTAAAGGCGCTGGGCTACACGGAACAAGAATTGCTTGAGTCTGGCCTCGTCGGTCAGGGTGACCGCGGAACATATGATCGTTTTCGAGGCCGACTGGTCTGGCCAATTCGGGACACCACCGGTCAAACCCTCGGTTTTGGTGCCCGCAAGTTGCTCGACGACGATCAGGGCCCCAAGTATTTGAACACGCCAGAGACGGCCGTTTATCACAAGAGCCAAGTGCTGTACGGCCTCGACTTGGCGAAGAAGGATATTGCTCGTGGGCGCCAGGTGGTGGTCGTTGAGGGCTACACCGACGTTATGGCGTGCCACCTTGCCGGTGTTACCACCGCGGTCGCAACCTGTGGCACCGCGTTTGGGGTCGATCACATCAAAATGATTCGACGGGTGATGGGCGATGTCGAGAACCGTGATTCGACCGGCACGGGTGAGGTTATCTTCACGTTCGATCCAGATGAGGCAGGTCAGAAGGCCGCCGGTCGGGCTTTCGCCGAGGAGCAACGCTTTGTGGCACAGACCTTCGTCGCCGTTGCCCCGGATGGCCTCGATCCTTGTGACCTCCGGCTCAATCGGGGCGATGACGCGATTAGGCGCCTGATTTCCACCCGCAAGCCGATGTTTGAGTTCATGATCAAGCGCACCCTCACCGCCCACAACCTCGACACCGTGGAGGGGCGGGTGGCGGCGTTGCGAGCGGCAGCACCCGTTGTCGCCGGGATTCGTGATCAGTCGATGAGCAGTGGTTACGTGCGAAATCTGGCTGGGTGGTTGGGGATGGAACCGGCCGAGGTTTCGCGCGCGGTCAGCGCGGCGAAAACTGAGGCATCGCGAGCCGCACCCTCTCGCTCCAGCGCTGGTTCCGGCGCTGGTTCCGGCGCTGAAGCCTATGGTGCTCGCGGTAGTGATGGTGCTTCCGATTCTCAACACGGGATTCCGGGTCAATCGCCCGATGCTGTTCTGGTCTCAGCACCATCGCTCATGGATTTGCCCACCGATTCGGCAACGAGGCTTGAGCGTGATGCGCTGATGGCCATCTTGCAGCGGCCTACCGATGTCGGGGCGGACTTTATTTCACGCGCAGCTCGGGTGGCCTTCGTCGATAACACCCTGGCTGTGGTTCGCGATGGGATTGCCACCAGTTTGGAATACTGTGAAGCTCCGGATTGGCTTCAACGGGTCGCCGATGAGGTGCCAGCAATGTTTGCGACGTTGGTCAAGCAACTGGGGGTCGCTCCCATACCGCAGAGAGAAGAGCTGCTCGCAAGTTACTGCCGCGGGGTGGTTTCAGCCCTTATCGAGCGCGAGTTGCTCAGAAATAAGAAAGACCTGATGGGCGCGCTCCAGCGTTTAGATTCGGCGGCCGAGCCGGAGCGTTATGCCGAACTTCAGCGAGCGCTGATGGCAACGGAAGCCGAGCGCCGAACTCTTCGCGAAGGCTAGAGGGCATCCGGCTCCGCCGCAGCATCCTGCTGGAAGGTACCAGTCTCATTAAGATTCGGCCCCAGTGGAACGATCGGTACGTTATTGCTCCAACCCTGTGTTAGAACTGGAAAGCACCTCAATATGTCCCCCAAATTAGGGGCGCTACAAATGGGGTACGACAACCAAACAGGAAGAGGTAGTCAGACATGACAACCGCAGCCACAACCACCAGGCGAACGCTTGGTTTCATCGCAGGTGCTTCAGCGCTTGTTCTCACCCTCGCGGGTTGCGCCGGTTCTGGCACAGCTTCGGGTTCCGATTCGTTGATCGTCGGCACGACCGACAGCGTCACGTTCATCGACCCAGCGGGCTCCTACGACAACGGTTCTTTTGCCGTCATGACGCAGGTTTACCCTTTCCTGTTGAACTCAATCCCCGGCACCAGCGACGTTGTTCCTGACATCGCAGCGTCGGCCGAGTTCACGTCGCCGACTGAATACACGGTTGTCCTGAAACCAGGGCTGACCTTCGCCAACGGCAATGACCTCACTTCCTCTGACGTGAAGTTCAGTTTCGACCGCCAGTTGGCTATTGCCGACGAGAACGGTCCCTCCGTGTTGCTGTCAAACCTCGCCAGTGTCGCAGCAGTGGATGACACCACCGTGGTGTTCACCCTGAAAAACGGCAATGATCAGATCTTCCCGCAGATCCTTTCGAGCCCAGCGGGCCCGATTGTTGACGAGCAGGTTTTCTCAGCAACCGCGATTACGCCAGACACTGACATCGTGGCCGGTAACGCCTTCGCTGGCCAGTACACAATCACGAGCTACGACTTCAACAACCTCGTTGAGTTCTCTGCTTTCGCTGGTTACCAAGGCGTTCTTGGTGCTCCAGCAACCGCGACGGTGTTGCTGAACTACTACACCTCCGCAGCCAACCTGAAGCTAGACGTTCAGGAGGGCAACATTGATGTGGCCTACCGCAGCCTGTCAGCAACGGACGTTGCCGACCTGCAAACCAACGACAACGTCAAGGTACAGATCGGGCCTGGCGGAGAGATCCGCTACATCGTCTTCAACTTCGACACCCAGCCGTACGGCGCAACGACGGCTGACGCCGATCCCGCCAAGGCCCTCGCCGTGCGCACCGCTGTTGCCGACCTCGTTGACCGTGAAGAGCTTTCCGCTCAGGTCTACCGCGGCACCTACCTGCCGCTGTACTCCTTCGTTCCTGACGGCCTCACCGGTGCCACCGAGGTATTAAAGGACCTCTACGGCACGGATGGTGGGCCCGACGCCGACAAGGCAGCCTCAGCCTTGGCTGCTGCCGGTGTAGAGACTCCGGTTGTGCTGAACCTCCAGTACAACCCGGACCACTACGGTGAGTCCTCCGGAGACGAGTACGCGTTGGTCAAGAGCCAACTTGAGGCGAGTGGACTGTTCACCGTCAACCTGCAGGCAACCGAGTGGGTAACCTACGCTGCTGACCGCACCAACGACGTGTACCCGGCCTACCAGCTTGGTTGGTTCCCCGACTACTCCGATGCCGACAACTACCTGACCCCGTTCTTCGGTGACGGCAACTTCCTCGGCAACCACTACAACAACCCTGAGGTGAGCAGCATGATCGTTGCTCAGGCTTCCGAGACCGACCCGGCGACACGGCAGGGCATGATCGAACAGATTCAGGCCCTGGTTGCTGCTGACCTGTCGACGATTCCGCTGCTCCAAGGCTCGCAGATCGCTGTGACCGGTGTGAACGTGAGTGGGGCAGTCCTCGACGGCTCCTTCAAGTTCCGCTACGGAACTCTCGTCAAGGGTTAGTCAACAAGCAGTTACGAGCCCATCGCGAGCCAGCGACCGGCTCGTGGGCTGCGACTGGCTTGCAGGCTGCGACTGGCTCGCAGAATGGCCAGCTAGAGTCGAATTAGCGCAAAAACGAAGGGTGAGCCACTTCCGGGTGGTTCACCCTTCGTTTTGTCAGTGCAGCAAACGTTAGGTACCCATGAGTTCCCCAACACTTCCCGCGACATCCGCACCGGGGGCGAGACCAGAACGACGTCGGCGAGGTTTTCCTGGTGGCAATCTGGGCCGCTACATTGTGGTCCGCTTCCTTCTGATTATCCCGACCATTTTCATCCTGGTGACGATGGTGTTCGCCCTGATGCGCACGATCGGTGACCCGATTACGGCAGCCCTCGGTGGTCGCCTCACACAAGCACAGTTGCAGGAACGCATCGTTTCAGCCGGCTACGACCGGCCGATTCTGGTTCAGTACTTCGAGTACCTTGGGCAGATTCTGACCGGAAACTTCGGCACTGCGATCAGCGACGGTCGTCCGATCTCTGAACTGTTGGTGACCTACGGTGCAGCAACTCTCGAGCTCGCCGTCTACTCACTGTTCATCGCCTTTATTGTGGGGATTCCGCTCGGAATGGTCGCGGCTTATTTCCGCGATAAATGGCCGGATGCGATGCTGCGCGTTTTCGCCATCCTCTGCTACGCGACCCCCGTATTCTTCGCCGGCCTACTCCTGAAGCTCGTGTTCTCCGTCTGGTTGGGGGTTCTCCCGGTAGCTGGACGGGCATCCACTCGAACCGAACTTGCGCTCAATCGCGTCGAAGGCAAAACCGGCATCTACCTGATAGATGCCTTCCGCCTCGGCGATCCCGCTGCGATCGGTGATGTGCTCACTCACGCCATCCTTCCGGGACTCACCCTCGGGCTTCTGACGGCCGGAATCTTCCTCCGTTTGGTGCGCACCAACGTCATCGGCACGCTCTCGATGGACTACGTGGATTCTGCGCGCTCCAGAGGGGTCAGCGAATACCGGTTGGTTCGCCAGCACGCCTACAAACCCGCCCTCATCCCGATCATCACCGTCATCGGTCTCCAAATTGCTCTGCTGCTGGGCGGTGCGGTGCTCACCGAGACAACCTTTGAGTGGAAAGGGCTCGGCTTCAAACTGGCCGAATACCTCACCGCGCGAGACTTCGTCGCAGTGCAGGGAATTGTCGCCCTCCTCGCCGTTATTGTTGCCCTCAGCAACTTCATCGTCGACATCCTTGCCGCCATAATCGATCCCCGGGTGAGGTACTAATGTCTATTTCCACACCGTCTGCTCCCGGTTCGGGGGCACTGAGCACTCAACCGTGGTGGGCCCGACTGCCGCTGATAAGTCACGTGCGGAAGGCTGTCGGCCTCCAGCGGGGCATGCTCGTGGTCGGCTTGATCATCACCGGGTTTTTCCTGCTGGTAGCGCTCTTTGCGCCCGTGCTTGCACCGTATGGCTACTCAACTCTTCGTGACGAGAACGGAACGTTCGGGGCCCAATTGCCCCCGGGAGGCAATCACCTCCTCGGCACCACTGTGGGGGGGTACGACGTACTCTCGCGTGTCATCTGGGGCTCTCAGACCGCGCTCTCCGTGATCGTGGTGGCGGTTGCGCTGTCGATCTTTGTCGGTGTGATTTTGGGGCTCATCTCCGGTTACCTCGGTGGTTGGCTCGACCGTATGCTCGTTGTTATTGCGGATGCCGTCTACGCGTTTCCGACGCTACTCCTGGCAATCGTCGCTGCTATTGCCATTAGCGGCGGCCAGTCGAGCCTGTGGGGCGGAGTTTTTGCCGCCGCTATCTCGATCACCGTGGTCTTCATCCCGCAGTATTTCCGGGTTATTCGCGCCGAAACGGTTCGCATCAAGGCCGAGGCCTATGTGGAGTCGGCGAAGGTGATCGGGTCAAGTACCCCACGCATCATGTTTGTTCACGTTTTTCGGAACGCCACAAGAACCCTTCCGCTCATCTTCACCCTCAATAGTTCCGAAGCCATCCTGACCCTCGCGGGCCTCGGGTTCCTCGGTTTCGGAATTGAGCCGACCTCCGCCGCCGAGTGGGGTTACGACCTCAACAAGTCGCTCTCCGACGTGACCAGCGGAATCTGGTGGACATCCCTCTTCCCGGGGCTCGCCATTGTGTTGGTGGTTCTTGGAATCACTCTCGTGGGCGAGAGCCTCAACGACCTGGGTGACCCACGCCTCCGTGCCCGTAAGAGGGCCCAATCGTCCAAAAAAGCGGAAAGCCGTTCATGACCAACGCGCTCGAAATCAAGCACCTCGAAGTCACTTTTGCCACCGATAGCGGGGATGTTGTTGCCGTCAACGATGTGAGCCTGACCGTGAACAAGGGTGAGGTTCTCGCCATCGTGGGGGAGAGCGGCAGCGGCAAAACGGTGACCGCAAAAACTATTCTCGGGTTACTGCCGGAAACGGCGGTGACTCGGGGAGCTGTGATCATCGGTGAGAACAACGTTCTGACACTCACTGGGGCCCAGTTGCGGGCAATTCGTGGGGTCGATGTCGCCATGGTCTTTCAGGAGCCCTCAACCGCACTGAACCCGGTGTTCACCGTCGGTTGGCAGATTGCCGAAGGCATTCGCGCGCACAGTTCGCTGAGCAAAAAGGCTGCCAGAGCGAAAGCGATCGAAATTCTCGGCAAGGTTGGAATCCCCGAGCCTGAGGTTCGTGTTGACTACTTCCCGCACCAGTTTTCCGGGGGGCAAAAGCAGCGCGTGGTCATTGCCATGGCTTTGGTATTGGAGCCGGAAATCATTGTCGCCGATGAGCCGACAACGGCGCTCGATGTCACGGTGCAGGCTGAAATTCTTGACCTCCTCCGTCGTTGCCGTGACGAATTTGGCGCAGCAATTGTGCTGATCACCCACAACATGGGCGTTGTTGCCGACCTCGCCGACCGGGTTGCGGTGATGTACGAGGGAGTTGTCGTTGAGGAAGCCCCAGCGCAACAACTTTTCTCGACCCCGCAACATCCCTACACTCAGAAACTTCTGGCCGCCGTGCCCCGCGTGGGCACCGGGGGAGCGCGAGCAGCAGCTCGGTCTGCCGCGCGCGCGACCGGACCCACTCCTGATGTGATCAGTGCCCCAGTGGTCGTTGCCGATCAACTCGTTATTGAGTATCCCGGTCGTCTCGGTCAGTCGGGGTTTCGAGCGGTCAACTCGGTCAGTTTCAGCATTTCTCCCGGAGAAGTCTTGGGATTGGTGGGGGAAAGCGGTTCAGGAAAGACCACCATCGGGCGTGCCATTGGCGGCCTGACGAAGGTAACCGGTGGATCGCTTCGCGTTCTCGGTCACGAGATGTTGGGGATGCACGAACGCCGTTTCAAGCCGGTGCGTCGCGATATTGGGTTCGTTTTTCAAGACCCGGCATCAAGTTTCAATCCGCTACTCACGATTGCTCAGTGTGTTGCTGAGCCGCTCATTGTTCACGGCAGAGCCAGCAACGCCAGGGATGCCCGCGCGAGAGTGGACGAACTGTTGGAAGCCGTGCAGTTGCCGCGCAGTTTCGCCGACCGGTTTCCCCACGAACTCAGCGGAGGCCAACGGCAACGGGCAAGCCTCGCACGATCGTTGGCGCTTGAACCGAGTTTGCTCATTGCCGACGAACCGACAAGCGCGCTCGACGTTTCGGTGCAAGCCAGGGTTCTGGAACTCTTTACCGAGCTTCAAAAAGAATTTGGTTTTGCGGCCCTTTTCATCAGTCATGATCTGGCAGTCGTTGATATGCTCGCCGACAGAATAGCTGTCTTGTACGCCGGTGAACTTGTCGAAGAAGGTCCAGGGTCGCAGGTTCTTGGCGCACCGCAACATCCGTACACCCAGCGTTTGCTTGCTTCTCTACCGGTACCCGATCCGGCCGAACAGGCGCTTCGTCGCGAAGCGCTCCGTGAGGCTTTAGCTAAGGAGTGAACCGTGACCAGCGCCCTTCCCGGAACTTCGGCCCCCGCATCGTCGCTGCCTGCAATGTCACAGCCTGCAATGTCACAGCCGTCAATGTCACAGCCGTCAATGTCACTACCCTCACTGTCACTTCCCGTCATTTCTGCTCGCGACCTTTCGATTCGGTACCCCTCGCGGCATCCCGATGATCACGAGCACGCCGTCAATGGTGCGACCTTCGACCTTGCCGCCGGTGAGATTCTTGCCCTGGCGGGGGAGACGGGTTCCGGTAAGTCGGCGTTGGCAGCAACCCTTGGCGGTCATGCGGTTAGTAAAGCACAGGGCGCTGCGCGGATTCACGGTGGTTCGGCAACCGTTCTTGGCTATGACATTCGGACGCTCACCCGGCGGGAGCATGATCGACTCACTTTGCGCCTTGGTTATCTGCCGCAAAACGCGGGGGCACTCCTCGCTCCACGCTTGACGATCGGCGAGAACATTGCTGAGCCAATTTTCTCTCGTGACCGCAAGTTCAGTCAGAACATTGCCGGGGCAGCCGTGGCGACCCTTGTTGATGCCGTTCGGCTACCGATGAGCATCATGAATCAGTACCCGCACGAGTTGAGCCGTGGGCAACGCCAAAGGGTGGCGATCGCAAAGTCGTTAATTCTTGAGCCAGTTCTGCTGATCGCCGACGATCCGACGTCGGGGATCGACGTGCTGGTGCGGGCGGTGATCCTTGACATAATTCGCGAGTTGCAGAAGGATCGTTCTTTTTCTGCGCTCATTGTGACCACAGATTTGGGTGAGATTGAGAGAATCACCGATCGGGTGCTGATAATGCAACGGGGCGTGATTGTCGGCAATGGCAAGGTTGATGAAGTTTTTGATCGACCAAGCAATCCTTATGTTGCTGGTCTGGCGAATGCGCGTCGCCGCACGCAAGGTTTGGCACCCCTTGATGAGTGGTGACGAGAAAATTTTTCCGCCTGAACTGTGGGTTTTGGGGTCTCCGCGGTTTTGACAGCCCTGAACCTTTGGTAAAGTAAGCAAGCTGTTTCAGCAATCCTCGATAGCTCAATTGGCAGAGCAGTCGGCTGTTAACCGACAGGTTCTTGGTTCGAGTCCAAGTCGGGGAGCTAAGAAAGTCGCAAGGGGCTCCACCCCCTGCGACTTTCTTTTTTCCTCCCCAGGGTTTTTGGCTGGCCCGCGGAGAGCATGCTGGTGGCGAACATTGCGCTCACCGATCGACGAAAATACTGCCTAGAGGGTAATGTCACTTGGTGGTCATAAATGACCGGAAGGGAGAAGAACGTGAACACTTGGATCGAACAGAACTCTTTAGTTCTCACAATTTCGCTCGCAGCGGCAGTAGTTTTTCTCCTGCTTGTCGTCACCGGCCTGGTGATTGCGGTGGTGCGCTCGCGCCGCATTCGCTCATTTGACCTCGTCGACCGCTCCGAAGACGACCGTGAACGCATCGACCTTGCACTCACTCTCGCCGAGCAGACTGGCCGGCTTCGAATCGTCGGCGAGTTGCACGACGTTGCCGTTCACGACTTGGCGGTGATCATCTCTCAGGCTGATGGCGCACGCTACGCGGGAGAAGCCGATCCGACGGCTGCGGTTCGCGCCACCGCGGTAATCGCAGACTCTGCCCGCAACGTTCTGGCCGACCTCCGCCGCGTGATGACCCTCGTCAGCGACGGCGAGGCTGCATTAGCTTCCCAGCCTCAGTTGCGAAGTTCCCGCGATCTTTTCAAGGTGATGCGGGAAGCGGGCCTCGTTATAGTTTTCGAGGAGACCGGAACCCCGTTCGATCTTAAGTCGGGCGCAGAACTCGCTATTTTCCGCATCCTGCAGGAGTCGCTCTCCAACTCTCTCACCTACGGAGGCGAGGGAACCGAAGTTCGAGTGACCTTCACTTGGACCGAGGAGAGCTTTCAGGTGCGCATCGACGATAACGGCATTCGCAACGAACTCCGGCTTGCCGGACTCGACCCGAACGCTGTTTCGCGCACGAAAGCCTACGATCTTGACGAAGACCTCAATGCCCTCACCGGTGTCGTGAGCGGCCAGGGGATTTCTGACATGCGTGAACGCACCGAACTTTTTGGCGGGATCCTCAACGTTGTCCCGGTTCCTGGCGTTGGCTTCTCCGTCACCGCCAGTTTTCCGGATCTCCGGTACCACAACGGTATTCACGGCGTAAATCTGGGGCAGTAATCGTGCCCCGAAAACCCGCACCAATCACCGTGCTCATTGTTGACGACCTTCCCTTGCAGAGGGATGGCTATCGCCAGATTATCGAATCACAAGACGACATGACCGTCATCGGTGAAGCTGGCACAGCTCGCGCGGCGGGGATGTTCATCCGCAGAGAGCACACCAACGTAGTGCTGATGGATGTCCGCCTGCCCGACGTTGATGGTCTTGCGGCGACGAAGCGAATCGTGGGGGATAAGAAAGCGGCCCTACTGGGCGACAACCCGGCCGTCGTGTTGGTCACTGCGCTCGGCCGTGACGAGCTCGAAGAAGCCGCGCTCAACGCCGGTGCCTCAACCTTGTTGTTTAAAGAGGCTGACCCGGAGCTTCTCCTCGCGGCGATTCGAGCTGCTGCCCACAACGTAGCCAAATAGTCGAGCGGCAATGTCGAATTCGAGTAAATGGGTTCCTCGACTGACCTCAGAAGATTCGTCGGCCATAAAGACAAGTTTGTCGGTCGGAGTCGGGGTGGCGCTCTACGGCTTCTCGTTTGGGGCGCTGGCCAGCGCCGCTGGACTCGAAATCTGGCAAACCTGCCTGCTGAGTTTGTTGATGTTTTCGGGGGGGTCCCAATTCGCTTTGATCGGTGTGCTGGTCAGTGGGGGCCTCGCCGCCGGCCCGGCAGGGATTGCCGCGGCGGCGCTGCTGGGCACCCGAAATTCGCTCTATGCGATCAGAATGTCACCCATCATCGGGCACGGCTTCTTCAAACGGTTCGCAGCCGGGTGGATCACCATCGATGAGAGCACGGCGGTAGCGACAGTTCAGCCCACTCTCAGAAGCGCCCGAATCGGTTTTTGGGTCACCGGAACAGTGATTTTCCTTGGCTGGAATGCCACAACGTTTCTGGGCGCATTACTGGGTGACCTTCTCGGGGACGTTCGCCAATACGGTCTGGATGCCGCAGCAGCAGCGGCTTTTCTCGGCTTACTCTGGCCTCGGCTGCGAGCGTTACAACCCGTTGTTGTTGCAATCGCCGCTGCGGTGGTCGCCACCGTGCTCACGCCAACACTGCCGGCGGGAGTTCCCATCCTCGCCGCCGCCCTCGTGGCGGTGATCGTGGGCTCCTTCAATTGGTGGGGAAGGCGAACCGTATGACACTGTGGCAAATCGTGTTGCTGGCGTCGCTCGCCGTACTGGCGCTCAAACTCGTTGGCTATCTGGTGCCACAGTCGCTGATTGAGAAGCCAACGCCGGCGCGAATAGCCTCATTGCTCACCGTGGCCTTGCTGGCCGCTCTAATAGCCGTCCAGACCCTTGCCAGCGGCACGACGATGGTGGTGGATGCTCGGGTCCCCGCCGTGCTTCTCGCCGCTGGCCTGTTTGCCCTGCGCGTGCCATTCATTGTGGTGATCATTGCCGCTGCGGTGGCCGCCGCCATCATCCGGATGCTGGTGCCAGGAACCTAGCGCAGTGCAGGCAGTGCAGGCAGTGCAGGCAGTGCAGCCCGTGCAGGCAGGCAGTGCAGCGTTGCGCTGCGTCAGTCGTCTTCGAGGTTGTCGACCCCGGGCATCCACGACATGCCGGCCTTACCCCAACCGTTTCGCTTCAGTGACTTAGCCGCCAGCTTCGCATGCGCGTGTTCCAGGCGGTCCACATACAGCAGTCCATCGAGGTGGTCGTACTCGTGTTGGAAGATTCGCGCCAACCAACCCTCCGCGCGGATCTCAAAAGGAACCCCGTCGAGATCTACGGCCTTGAGAATCGCCAGTTCGGCACGCCGCAGAGGAAAGCGTTCCCCCGGGACAGAAAGGCAACCCTCCGACTCCTCATCCTCATCGGCGGCACCAATCGGGACCGGGCTGATCCAGAGTTCAGGATTGATGGCGACACCGCGCCACAGTGTGCCCTCATCGTCATCCCAGTTGTACACAAAAAGGCGCAGACCGATCCCCACCTGGGGCGCGGCGAGGCCGACACCGGGGGCCTCGGTCATGGTGTCGAACATGTCGCTCACGAGGGTGCGCAACTCATCGTCAAAGCGGGTCACGGGGGCTGCGGGAGCGTGAAGCACTGGCTCACCGGTGATTTGTATTGGAAGAACGGCCATTCAGAAAGAATATCGGCCCCGCAACCGGTAGATTCGACTCGTGCCACCCGAACTGAATGATCTGGCAAGCCAGATTTCCGTGACGCCGTTTCAGGCCCTTGGCATCCCTATCGCCCTCATCGGTGCGGTGTTTTTGTCACTCGGAGCCCAATTCCAACATCGTGGTGTCGGCGTCGTGGATTTGAAACCCGCCAGCCGCGCAGGCACGGGCGGCCGTTCCAGTGGTGGTGTGCGTGGTGGTGTGAGCGGCGGGGCAGGGCTGAGCATCAAACAACTTTTTGCGCTGGTGCGTCGCCCGTCGTGGGTCATTGGCACCGCACTGTTGGGGCTAGCAATTGTTTTCCAACTGACCAGCCTTGCCTTCGCTCCACTGATTGTGGTGCAACCACTCGGCGCGATCGCGTTGGTCATCACAGCGATCACGACAGCCCGAATCACGCGCACACCGCTCGGCTCTCGATCGATTCGCGCGATCATTTTTTGTGTCGGTGGAATTGGGTTGTTCGTCACAATCGCGGCTTTCAACTCTGGTTCCCACACGATCACCCAGGTTCAACTGGTTGCCGTTTTGCTGATCCTTGCCGTTGTCTTGACCGCTTTCGCCGTGGCTTTTGCTTTTCTTCGCAAGCGTTTCAAATCGATGTTTTATATCGTCGGAGCTGGCGTGCTTTTTGGCTTCGTTGCGACACTGGCCAAGGTCGTCATCGGCCGAATTCAAACCCTGATGACCACGGGCTTCAACACTGGCAAGATCGAGTGGTTGACCATCATCTGTGTCATCGCATTACTGGCGGCAACTGCGCTCGGCTCCTACTTTGTCCAGTCGGCATACTCGTCTGGCCCCCCAGATCTTGTCGTCGCCGGACTCACGGTGATCGATCCGTTGGTGGCAATCTCGATCGGTATTGTGGTGTTGGGTGAGGCTGCTGCCGCACCGCTGTGGGCGATCGTTGCCTTCATTATTGCCGGTGCTTTGGCTGTCTACGGGGTTCTCCAGCTGGCCAAACATCACCCGCAAAACGCTTCCACTACGGTACGGTGAAAGCTGCTGTTTACGTTGTCCACAGTGCACGTTCCACAGTGCACGCTCGTCAGCACACACTCCGCACTACACGGCACGTTCAACTCCACGCCGCACCGCCGGCGCACACCCGAAGAGGTTTAATCTTTGTCTGACTCCGTGACACCCGCGGTAGCTGCTAAGCCGTTACGAATCTTGATTGGCGCAGACACCTTTGTGCCCGAAATCAACGGTGCTGCGATCTTCGCTGCACGGCTCGCGGCTGGCATGGTCAAGCGCGGCCATGACGTCCATGTGATGGCCCCCGCCCCCACAAGAAAGCACGGAAGCTGGACTGAAGTCATTGAGGGCGAGCCGATGACGGTGCATCGTTTGTACAGTTGGCGGTGGTACCCGCATCCGTGGCTACGCTTTGCTTTGCCGTGGCGGATTGAACAAAACAGTGCTCGGATTCTCGATCTGGTGAAACCCGATGTCGTGCACTTTCAGTCGCACATCATTGTCGGGCGTGGGTTGTCTCACCAAGCGATGAAGCGCGGTATCCGGATTATTGGAACCAACCACTTCATGCCCGAGAACCTCCTCGAGCACGCAGTGATTCCGAAGTTCATTTGGCCGATGGCCATTCGGTTGGCGTGGAAAGCAGCATCGCGTTCCTTCGCTCGCGCTGAGGCAGTCACCAGCCCAACCCGCAAAGCCGCCGATTTTCTGGAGAAGAACATCGGTCACCGCCACGTCATTGCGATTTCTTGCGGCATCGACATGCACAACTACACGCCCGATTTCACGCCGCGCACCCAGAACCGCATCCTTTTCGTCGGCCGCATCACCGGCGAGAAACAACTCGATAAACTCGTGCGCGCCTTCGCGAAGCTCGATCCCGCCCTGAAAGCTTCACTCGAGTTGGTGGGCGGGGGAGACCAGGAAGGCTACCTTCGACAGCTCGCTTCGTCTCTGGGCGTTGGCAATCGCGTAACAATCACCGGCTACGTGGAGGAATCTTTCCTGCGCAACGAGCTCACGCGTGCCACCGTCTTTGCCATGCCGTCCATCGCCGAGTTGCAAAGCATCGCCACGATGGAGGCGATGGCTTCTGGGCTGCCTATCGTTGCCGCCAACGCGATGGCCCTTCCCCACCTCGTGCACGATGGCGATAACGGGTTCTTATTTGAACCAGGAAATGTTGATGAGCTCGCCGCGCGTCTGACCGAGGTCTTGACGATGCCAGAGGTCGAACTTCAGAAGTTGAAAAAGGCGAGCCTCAACATTGTCGCCGCGCACGATATCTCGGGCACGCTGGACACCTTCGAGCGTCTTTACCGCGGCGAGATGGTTACTGACTCGGTGATCGAACGCCCCCTGGGCAAGCGTGCCCGCCTTCGCGCGAAACTTCGGGAACTCGCGGACAACTTCACCCGCGATTCAGAAACCGTAGAAACCGTAGAAACCGTAGAAACCGCGGAAACCGTGGGGGAGTCTGAGTCGTCTGAGTCGTCTGAGTCGTCTGCGTCGTTTGAGTCCTCGAGGTCTTCTGAGCCTTCTGAGTCGTCTGCGCCACAGGATTCAGCTCAGCGTTAGGGCACACAGCGGCGCTGCACGTTCTGACCTCGGGTCTTTGGTAACCTCGGAGGGCGCAAAACACTCGTTCAGAGCGCTTTGGGGCGATAGCTCAGCTGGTTAGAGCAGCGGACTCATAAACAAATATTTTTTTGATGATTTCTTCTACAGACAGCGAATATTGGGGGATTTGTGTCCTCTACGGTGTCCCCTACGATATTCATCAATTCTGACGGGTTAGAGTCCATTGGTTTATGCTCGTACGCCCTCGCTCAAGTTACATTAATTTCCAGTGAGCCACGGATGTGATCGATTGCTCTGGTCTGATTACAAGCCAAAATGTGCGGCTGTGTGCCATATCGATGGCTGAAAGAAACTGACTCGTCATCAGCGCTTCCAGCATCGGGTAAGTTGGAGGTTGTTTCACACCTTGGGGTAACGCCTCAAGGGGCGGTAGCTCAGCTGGTTAGAGCCCCCGACTCATAATCGGGTAGTCATGGGTTCAAGTCCCATCCGCCCTACTGACAATTGTTTATAGAGCAGCGGCCTTGAAAGTCTGGGCGCAAGTGTCCGGCTTCCATGTGGTCCAGTGGGCGAAGCAGGGCACCGGAGATTTACGTGCGCTCGAACGGTGATAAGCCTGACATCGTAACTAACCCTGACCGCTCCCCGATAGGCTCGAAGAACTGAGTGGGGGACTTATGACGAGCACCGAATCGTATAGTGTGGCTGCTGCGCAACGCTTTGCCGACAGATATGCAACCGTTTCGAGCGAGAGGCAGTTTGCACAGACGTTCTGGCGCGATCTTTTTGCCGACGTTTGTGGGCTCGCCGATCTCACGGCTATTGGTGCAGAGTTCGAACGCCCTGTCCGTTCTGCTTCGACCGGTCGAGTTGGGTTCATCGACGTTCTCTGGCCCGCCGTGCTTCTGATCGAACACAAATCCGCCGGTAAAAATCTTGATGATGCCGAGAAACAAGCCCGCGATTACCTCATCAGCTTGGAAGCCCGCGAACGTCCACCTGTTTTCATCGTCTGCGATTTCCAACGCTTTCGAGTGGTTGAAGTGCTGGCCGGGAGCACTGCCGAGTTCCTGCTCGCTGACCTACCAGATCACCTCCATCGCTTCCGCAGCATAATCGGTGATGCCGGTCGTTCTGCAGCGCGTGTGGAAGTCCAAGCTGACATCAAAGCTGCACAGCTCATGGCCGAACTGTGGTCTGAGTTGGAAAAGGCCGGCTACGGAGATGAAGCCTCCGCTCTTCTTGCCGTCCGACTGCTGTTTCTGATGTTTTGCGACGATGGAGGCATTTTCGAGCATGGCCAGTTCGAACGATTCATCCGCACGAGCCCCGAGAGTGGGGCTGGCCTCGGGCCCATGCTGGCCGAACTATTTGAAGTACTCAACACCCAGAAAGATCTTCGCCCAGCAAACCTTTCTCCGGCACTCGCGGCATACCCCTATGTCAACGGATCGTTATTCGGAGGCGAGACTCTTCGCGTTTCGTCCTTCACCTCGGGGATGCGTGCGGCTCTCATTCGTGCCGCCGAATACGACTGGTCCACTGCTTCGCCAGCAGTGTTGGGTTCGCTGTACCAAGCGGCGCGCGATCCGAAACTTCGTGCCCAATTGGGCGAGCATTACACCAGCCCCGAGAACGTCTTGAAAACCCTCGGCGGTCTCCTTTCAGACCTCGAAGGACGCGTCTTCGCCGCTTGGGACAGTCCGCGACAGCTACGCGACTTTCTCCGGCACCTCGGCTCCATCAAGGTTGCTGACTTTGCGGCTGGTTCCGGCAACTTTCTCGTGCTTGCTTACCGGAAGCTTCGAGACTTTGAAGTGCGTGCTCGAGCCCGGCTCAACACGATGGGCTCATCCGCTGAGCAAGGCGCGTGGGACTTCGACGAGGTTGCGGTCGTACACATGAAGAACTTTTACGGCGTCGAAATCGACCCTTTCAGCGCAGACATTGCGCGCGTAGCCATGTGGTTGACTGCGCAACAAGCAAACGTCGCGCAAGAGAGAGTGCTCGGCACGGCTCCTGACCTGCTCCCGCTAACGGAGAGCGCGAACATCGTCACCGCAAATGCTCTTACGACCAACTGGGCCAAAACGCTTGGTGTGGAGCCAGCTGAACAAACACCCAACCTCTGGATTGTTGGGAACCCACCTTTCATCGGTTCCTCGCTCCAAACCGCGGAGCAAAAGGCCGATCAGATGAACATTTGGTCAGGCGTGCGTGGTGCAGGTGACCTAGACTTCGTCACCTGCTGGTTCCTCCTGGCCGCTCGGTTCATCCACGAACACGGTGGCCAAGCCGCGCTGGTATCGACCAACTCGATCACCCAGGGCCAACAACCTCCAGTTCTCTGGGGTGAGCTCGGGCGCCTCGGCATGTCCATCGAATTCGCCCACCGTTCGTTCCGCTGGTCGAATGACGCCCCCGGCATCGCTGCAGTCCACACGGTAATCATCGGCTTCTCCAAAGGCCGGAAAGGCCCCAGGCGTCTCTTCGACTACCCAGACATCAAGGGGCAACCAGTTGAGTACCTCGTCCCCAACATCAACGCCTATCTCCTAGATGCCCCGGACGTGCTCATCACCGCAAGGACTCGACCGCTCGCGTTGGACACGCCCATCATGGAGAAAGGTAACATCCCAGCAGATGGCGGATACCTTGCAGACATTTCCCCGGAGGAAGCCTCGTCGATTCGGGTCAACGACCTCGTCGCAGCCAAGTACTTGCGCCGGTTGGTGGGTGCCCGAGAGCTCATCCACGACGTCGAACGTTACTGTCTTTGGCTTGTAGGCGCGCAGCCATCAGATATTCGGTCATCGCCTGAGCTGTCGAAGCGGGTGGCGGCTGTCCGAGCCATGCGCGAGGCGTCGAGCAAAGCAAAGACCAGAGCCGACGCTGGTCGTGCTCACGAGTTTCAAGAAATTCGTCAACCGAGCAGGCCCTACGTTGCAGTGCCTCGACACTCGTCGGAGGCAAGGGATTACGTTCCGATGGCATGGCTCGAACCTGAGGTGATCTCCAATGACGCTCTCTCCATCATTCGAGATGCACCGTTGTGGCTGTTCTCTATCCTGAACTCTCGCGTGTTCAACGCTTGGAATAAAGCGGTATCAGGTCGCATAAAGAGCGATACCCGCATCAGTAACACCATCACCTATAACAACTTCCCCATTCCTGCCCTCTCGGGGGACTGGCCTGAACGCCTCGGCGAGGCGGCCCAGGCCGTCCTGAACGCACGTGAATCTCATCTGACCTCTACACTTGCCGACCTCTACGAGGGAATCAGTATGCCAACTGACCTTCGCGCAGCGCATTCGGCTAACGATCGTTTGGTGTTGCGTCTGTTTGGTCTTGCCTCGTCGGCAGCGGATGAGGACGTCTTGGCGCGCCTGTTCGAACTTTACGTTTCCGCCACCGAAGTGCTTTTAGCAATGCCTCCGGTGAAAGTCGTGCGTAAGCGGTTACTCTCAAAGTGATGCTCTGCCTTCGGACTTGTGGGTGGGAGCTTTGGGTGCTCACCCGTGGTTTTTGATAAATGCTGCGCAACGCACTCGATCAACAACAGCATCTCTTCTTTCTTTTTTTGTACAGTTCCGGTGTGCAGCCAACCAATTTTTGCACTTTGCTGACGACCAGGTCATGGGGCCGTAGCTCCTAATCCTGCGGGGCTACCTGTGGATATTTATATCCGTTTGGTCATAAAGCTGCTCGTTCATTTAGCGTTAGGCGCGGGAAATCTGCAGCCGACCCACGGCTATTCGAACCTGCTTGTCGGGCTACCTTCCGGGGTCTTTTGGTCGACGGAGGGCGGAGTCGTGGCGGTGTATCAGTTCGACAAATAGGCGGGGCGACAGTGGACCGCACGATTATGAATCCGGAGAGCAAGCGAACTGATCGGCCTCAGGCCGTCAACCTGTCACGGACCCGTCTACGGCAGAAGGCGATCATCCATTCCGATGAAGTTGTACTTCGGTCGGGACGTCAGTCCTACTCCGTCACGTGCCACCTCTTCTTCGAGTAGCAAGTGAATGCGTTCACCCAACCGAATTGACCCGAGACGAATCAACTCGACGGTCTCGTTTGATCCGGCCACCTCATATTTTTTGCCATCTTTGATGACAAATTTCCCGTCCCACGAAGCGGAAATGACTTGGCCAGAAATGTAGATTCTTTTCTCCTTTGGCCGTTTGTCGAAAATTATTGCGGCATGCTTCTTAGCCGACTCCGTTAGCCGGCTCGAAACTCTGTCACCGCGTGCATTGCGCCATCGGGTCGAGAGATTCAACCCGTGTTTTTGAAGGCTGTCGAGTAATTCTTTGGAGGCCTGTAACAGATCTTTCGATTGAGCGATATTAACAATCTTCCCCTCGGGCTCACCGTTCTCGATGGCCCTGTGAAGCTCGGTTACGTGCCCAATCGCCGAATCGACGATGCTGAGCCCGTGGTCGAATTCTCCGTCATTAACCGTGGTGAAGGGACGCACAGCACGGTAGTTGAGTACCACGCTGCCTCGGGTCAAGCTCTCGAGGACGATTCGAGCTTCGTCGCGTGCTCCAAGGGCTGCGGCTTCCACTTCGGCTTCGATACCATTCATCACGTCACGCACACTTCGGCCGTCAATACGAAGATCGACCTCATCGTCGCGTCGTATGCGTACGATGTACTGAGAATTGCGCAAGCCGTTGAGCGACGGGTCGAGTCGTGCAGCCGCATCAGCGCGACTGTCAGCGAGCAAATCTTCCAAGTCATCCTCGGGCTCCTGCTCGGAGCCGAAGAAGTCTGTAATGAGTGACTCGCTCTGCGAAAGTAAACGCTCGAGTTCCGCGCGACGTTCGTCGTTCACAAGATCACCTCCAGATAGCCTTTCGCCGCGAACACCTGAGCATGAACCGGACCACCGGTACTATCCGATTGCGTGAGCCGCTGCCACCAGTCGTCCAATCCTCCGGCACTAAGCAAATAGAGCTGCTCGTCGGCGGGAAGCTTCTCGGGGAACAGGGACGACCCGGTGGATATCCATGGGAGCGGGAACGCTTCCACATGAAATGCACGAGCAATTGAGTCTCGATTTCCCATCAACGTTTTTAAGCGTCCGGATCCCGGCTTTCGGCTGACAGCCTTGAGCTTCTGGAGATCATAGATGGGGCTGACGTCGACGTCGCTCGGATTCGGCTTCGACGTGACGAAGCTTCCTGCGATCCAGAAGCCAAGTAAAATTTTCTCTCCGAGCATCGCCTCGGCTCGGTTCCAGGCTCCAACGTATCGGCAGAAACCAGCCCAATTCCGAACTCTTGTCGCTGACGCTGCAAATTCGTCGTGGGTGACGAACCGATCCTGAATCTCGGTGAGTGTCGTGCGATATCGCCCCGGCGGTAGCGCCATGGTGGATGCGTCGTGTGCGGGGATCACAATTTGAGCATATTACCTATCTCATCCAATCGGTTAGACGCGTCGAATGTGGGCGTGCTTGCAACGGACTGAAATGGCGCACTGAAGATTAGGAGGGTAGCGCAGTGTCCGAGAACATTTCAATCGCGTTCGAAAGGTCATGAACTTTATTCCCAACTGTCCTATTGTGCATCTTTCTCCGCAGATCTCCTGCGTCGACTAGGGCACCAGCAGCTTGTGACCTTACACGTGAAGCCAGACGTGAGAACGGCAGACCTGACAATGGATGTCTGTTTTAAGGAGTCCCCGCTCCGGCTCGAAATACACAAGGTACTTGCAACAGCTACCGAGAGCAGTTGGACAGTCAAGAACGGGCACGCCATCAGTTCGTAACCTTCGAACTCAGAGCGAAAAGGGAATCTACTCCGGATATCAGAGTTTTATTGACCGAATTAATTGCCGCTCGGATCGCCCCTGAATGTATAGGCACGATTTTGCATGTCCTGGGCTGGTGTCCCCTATGGTGTCCCCTACGCTAGCGGTTGTTAGCGGTTGCTGGCTTAGGTATGTGGCCCCGAAATCCGCTAAATTCAGCGTTATTGGGGTTCGAACGACGTTTTCGAACGAATGTCCAGCGGGCTCATAATCCGTCGGTCGCGGGTTCAAGTCCCGCTCGCCCTACAACTTCTCGTTATAAGTTCCCGCAACATCTTGCTCCTCATTTTGTTCTGCAGAGTTTTCAGTAATCTGGGGAGCATGCACAAGATTTTCTCGATGGCCGTTGCTGCGGTCTATCCGCACTACGTAACCAAGGTTGAGAAAAAGGGCCGAACGGTGGCGGAGCTCAATGCCGTCATCTCCTGGCTCACCGGTTTTGATGAGGCTGCTATCGCTGAACAGTTGAAGGAAGAACGAACTTTCCGGGAGTTCTTCGACACGGCGGAGCTCAACGTGATGGCAGATCACATCACCGGCTCAATCTGCGGGGTCAAGATTCAGGAGATCGAAGATCCGCTCATGAAGAAGATCCGTTACCTAGACAAATTGGTGGACGAACTCGCGAAGGGGCGGCCGCTGGAGAAGATTCTGCGCCGCTAGCCGCCGCGACCCGCCGCTAACCGCAGTTGGCCTCCACGCTGGTCCGTTCAACATGCTCAAATTGCTCCAGAGCGGCGCGTTGTGCACAGACTCGCCGGAGGGAGCGGAATCGAACCTGTTGAACGGCTCAGAACTTGTCCACGACTCAGAACTGTTGGGCGACTCAGAACCTGTTGGGCGACTCAGGACTTGTCCATGACTCAGAACCTGTTGAACGGCTTAGGACTTGTCCACGACTCAGAACCTGTTGAACGGCTCAGGACTTGTCCACGACTCAGAACTGTTGGACGACTCAGGAACCTGTGGACGACATAGAACCTGTCGTCAGACCAGCTCTTCGTCGAGGATCTCGGGGTAGATCTTGATGGGTTCGTCGGGGTGTGGCACGACCGCTACCGGGCACGGCATGTTGAGGAGCACATCGTGGCTCACAGAGCCGAGAATCAGTCCCGCAATCACGCCGCGACGGTGGGAGCCGACGACCAGAAGTTCCGCCGCTTGGGCCGCCCGCACCAGCGCTTCCGGGGCTGACACGGTTTCGAGCGACTCGCTGCAGTTCAGGCGGGGGTATTCCGCGCGGATTCGGCTCGCGGCACTGCTCAGTAGAAGGCGATGCATCTCGAGAAAATCTTCTCTGCTTTTCTTGCCGAGACTCAACGGCAGCCCTTGCGGAAGCTCGCACGCGTGGATGATGTGCAGGGGGCGCTCAAGCCGCACAGCTTCTTGAGCGCTGAAGTCGAGGGCCTCATCGGCAGTCTGATCGTCGTGGTAGCCGACTACAACCGTTCCCTCACGATGGCGCCAATTCACCGGAACGACGATAACCGGGCACCGAGCTGAACCAGCCACTCGTAGCGGGAGGGTTCCGCGGAGCACGCCCGCAATCTTTCCCGTTTTGTTGGTTCCGATCACGGTGAGCACGGCACCGCTGGAGGCACGGATGATCTCTGCCGCCGGTTCTCCGTGGCGAAGGCGACGTTCGCAGGCCACCGCCGGGTTGGTCTTCTTGACGAAGTTTTCGGCGGCGACCAGAATTTCTTCGTAAACCTCGAGGTACTTTTTTTCGTCATCCTCGTTCATTCGCCAACTGGGTTCAATGATTGTTACCAGTTGAAGGGTGGCGTCGCGCTCGGTGGCATGGGTGGCGGCCCACAGCAGTGCGGCGTAACTCGCCGGACCGCCGTCGACCGCCACGACAATGATGTTGCCCATGGGTCGGCTTTCTCGTTGACAATGCGCGGTGGCTAGCGGTTAATTCTTGTTTGTCGTGGTGCCGATTTCAATCTTTTTTGGGGCAGGCAAGGCTTTGAACGGAACAACAACGGTGAGCACACCGTCGACAAATTTCGCGTCGATGGCACTCTCATCCGCTTGTTCGGGCAACGCGATGCGGCGGTAAAAACTGCTGCTGCTTTCGCGAACCACGTACTTCTTTTTCTTGTCTTCCTCTTTTTCGTGTCTCTCCGCCTGAATCACCAGCGCCCCCTCATCGATCGTGATGGAGATGTCGTTGTCGTGAAATTTCGGCAGATGAGCCTCCACGGTGAGTTGCTTGTCGTCTTCGGTATAAATGTCGGTGGTGGCGACATTCATTGTTCGCATCGAGCGCGGGAAGACATCGTCAAACAGTTGATTTTGCAGGACGTCAAGCTCACTGAATGGGCTAAATTGAACGAGATTGCGAGCCATGTCAGGTTCTCCGTTTCTTGATTTTTCTGATCTGAACCTCCTGCAGGTGCAGGTGGGCTACGAGACTAAGGCTGGCTCTGGCCAAAGGCTTAGGGCCGAAAGTCCTCGTCGGCCAATTGCTTCGGCCGATTGCTTCAGCCGAATGCGTCAGTCTGTTTCGTCAGGCTGTTTCATCACTGTCATCAGGATCATCGGGAATCCAACCGATTACGGTGATGGGCCGTGTTGCGGGTAGCTCGATGTCGCTCGGTTTGGGGGCGATCGGTGAGTCGATGCGAGTCATTGCGGGGCTTCCTTCTCGATGGCGTTGCCTGGTTGCCCGTGCGCTGTGCCGCAGTAGTGGGCGGAGTTTGAGGTTAGATCGGCAGCCGGCCCAGAATAAGGGTCGAAAGTCCCTCAGATATTCGTCAACCCCGTAAAAAAAGTTCGTAATACGACGAGATTTTCCTTTCGATCACCTGACTATTCCTTATATGATCTCTTCATCGACGCGAGTCTTCCTTCGGGGGTTGCAGTGGTCGGACTAAGAGAGGCTGCAATGAAACCCGAAGGAATGCATCTAGTTTCGAGACCCATTCGAGTGTTTCTGGTCGATGACCACGAAATTGTTCGACGCGGTGTTGCGGAGCTTTTGGAAGCCAACGACGACATCGAGGTGGTCGGTGAGGCCGCCTCCGTGTTGCAGGCAAGAAATCGAATCCCGGTGATGACACCGGATGTCGCAATCATCGATGTGCGTTTGCCTGACGGCAGTGGCATTGAGGTGTGTCAGGATCTCCTGGATTCCCATTCGACGGTGCGCACCCTGATTCTCACCGCGTTCGATGACGAGCAGTCGATGTTCGCTGCGATCATGGCGGGAGCTTCCGCCTACGTGGTGAAGAGTGTCAACGGCATGAAACTGGTTTCGGCCGTGCGCGAGGTTGCTGCCGGCCACAACCTCATCGACCCCGTGCTTCGTGCCCGCGCCTTCGAGGGGGTGGTGGTGCCGCAAGCGCCGGAACCAGATCCACGACTCGCGATGCTGAGTCTTCGCGAACGCGAGGTCTTGTCCTACCTTGCCGAAGGCATGACCAACCGTGAGATCGCTCAACAGCTGGGCTTGGCTGAGAAGACCGTCAAGAATTACGTCTCCACTCTTCTCGGCAAGCTGGCTCTTCGACGCAGAACGCAGGCGATTGCCCTCGAGGTTGAGCATCGGATGCTCTACTCCAGCTGACCGAACACGTTTCGCCTTCGAGAGTGCTCGCCGACAAACGTCCGACAGTAACATGCTCAGCAGTTAGATGCTCAGCAGTCACACGCTCAGGCATTTCCGCATTCGGGGTTGTAGCGTGATCGGATGAAGAATGTGCAGAACACGAGACTTCCGGTGGGCCCCGGCCAAGAATCTGTCTGGGATTACCCAAGGCCGCCGCGAGTGGAGCGGGTGACGGATCGGGTCATCATTGAGTGTGACGGTCGTGTCATCGTCGACACGGTGAATGCCGTTCGAGTGCTCGAGACGAGTCATCCGCCGGCCTACTACCTGCTGCGCAGCGACTTCCTGCCGGGCGTGCTGATGCCGGCACCGGGAACGAGTTTCTGCGAGTACAAGGGGGTGGCCCAGTACTTGTCGGTTGGCAGTGCCGATCGGGCTGCGTGGTTCTATCCCCAACCCAACGCTGGCTTCGAAATCCTGGCAGATCGGGTGTCGCTGTATCCGGGGATGATGGATCACTGCACGATCAACGGTGAAACGGTTGTCGCGCAGGAGGGTGGTTTCTATGGGGGGTGGATCACGGCGAAAATTGTCGGGCCGTTCAAGGGCGCCCCAGGAACTCTCGGTTGGTAGCTGCGTAAAATGGGGCTATGACTGTCACCGCTCCAAACTCCGCCACTCCTGAAGGCCGCCTCGCAACGTTTCGTGAACGGCGGGCACTGTCGGTTGTTCAGCCCCAGGGCAACCTGGCTTTGGTGAACACCCAGTGGGTGGATTCGGAACAGACGATTTACGGTGTTCCGGGCGTGTGGTCGCCACTGCCGGCTGGGGAATCTGGGCTGAAGGTTTCAGCGGTAGCAGCTGACAACATCCGGGTGGACGATGTGGTTGTCGATGGCGAGGCGACCGTGCGGGGCAAAGACGACCCCAACCCCAGCGTTGTTGAATTTAGTGACACCGTCACGGGGTTCGTGATTGCTAGCGCCGAGAAGAGCTATGCCCTGCGCGTGTGGGATGCCAATTCAGACGATATTCAGAACTTCGGTGGTATCGATGCCTTCGATTACAACGCCGAGTGGGTAATTCAGGCCACGTTCACTGAGATTCCCGGTGGCGTCGCCGTCGGCTTTGAGCACCTTAAAGACAGCGGGGCGACCCGTGATGAGGTCGTGCCGGGGGAAATTACTTTCAGCAAAGATGGCATCGACTACAACCTGGCGGCTTTCAAATCCGGTCGGGCCCTGCAGCTCGTTTTTGCTGACAGTACCAACGGCGAGAGCACCTACAGCGTGGGGCGTTTTCTGTTTGTGGCACCGAACGCCGACGGCACCATCACCCTCGATTTCAACAATGCGATCGTGCCACCCTGCGGTTTCAGCTATAACTTCAACTGCCCGTTGCCACCGAAGCAGAATCGGTTCTCCGTGCCGATCACCGCGGGAGAGAAGAACGCTCTCCGGAAGGACGGTTCGCTTCTCCACGGTTAGTCGATTGCCAGCGACTGCGACTATCCTTTAGCCATTCGGCCGTCGGTGATCGGAGGTAACGTGTCCAGCCCATGGATGATCGTGCCCGCCGCGGATCGGCAAGCTCGTGAGCGCCTCAGCCAAGCCCACACCGAGGTAATTGAGGGTCGAGCCCTTGATGGTGTGCGGCGTTTGGTGCGGGAGTCCTGGCAGAGATCGCTTCAGAGCGACATCGATCCTGATCTACAGCTATCTGACCTTGAGTTCGATGACGACGACCTGCGGGAGTATCGCAGTGCGCATCCGTTGGCCCTCGTGCTGCCGATCATCCATCGCCTTCTCGTTCGGCACACCTACGACGCGGGCTTGATTATTGCGGTTGGGGATGAGGCGGGCCGACTTCTTTGGATTGACGGCGACCGTGAAATGCGAAGAAAAGCCGAGGGGATGCTGTTCGTAGAGGGAGCAAACTGGTCGGAGAGTGCGGTCGGGACGAGCGCTCCCGGCACTGCCCTCGCGCTCGATCACGGAATTCAGATTCAGGGTGCCGAGCACTTCACGCGCATCGTTCATCCGTGGAGTTGCACGGCGGTTCCGGTGCACGATCCGCACACCGGGGCTGTGCTTGGAGTTATCGACATCACCGGGGGAGAGGATGCCGTAGCTCCCGCCACGCTCCCGCTCTTGGAAGCCGCTGTCGCTGCCGTCGAGGCGGAACTTCGCTTCGCACGCTTAGATCAACTGCACGCTCGGTCGCTAGTCGTTACCGCGCCTCTCGCCCTAACTCCGGGAGCTTTGCAGTCGCCGACCGCGCCGACTGCGGCCGCCCCAGTGCTGTCGATTTTGGGGAGGGAGGGTGGTCTGCTTGAGGGCAGCGCGAACTGCGTGGAACTCAGCATGCGGCACGCGGAGATTCTGACGCTCCTGTCGTGGCATCCGCACGGTCTCTCCGCCGAACGACTGGCCGACCTCCTCTACGAGCACGGCAACTCTGTGACCACCGTGCGTGCGGAGATGGTTCGCCTTCGCAAGACGCTGGAATCGCTGGACACGCCCATTACAGTGCTGTCGAAGCCATATCGTCTTGAACGGCGCCTCGAGTTGGACGCGTCGCGAGTGCTGGCCTTTCTGGATCGGGGGGCGCACAAGGTTGCCTTGGCCGCCTACGCAGGCCCCTTGCTGCCCACTTCGAGCGCGCCGGGCGTGCTCGACATTCGCGCGGAACTTTCGGCCCGGCTTCGTGAGGCTCTTCTCGCTGATGCGGCAGTGGAGACTCTGCTGGCTTACGCCAACAGTGATGAAGCGAGCCAAGACGTGGAAGTGTGGCGTGAATGCCTCCGACTGCTGCCGGCAAAATCACCCAAGCGCGCCGGGCTTGTGGCACACCTCCAGCGAATCGAAGACGAGCTCAGTCGCACCCCGTAGCAGTCGCCACGGAGGCCGCGCAACATTGTGCAACCTTCCTGCAACGTTCGAAATATTAGGGTCTATCAAGCCCTAAAAGCCCGCCGACCGCCCTCACCGGCCCGGTAATGCGCACGCTAGACAAGACTGCGCAAGCTCAGACAATGTCGTCGACAGGAGAAGCACGTGACCATTTACGCCGCTCCCGGAACTCCGGGATCCCTCATCACCTTCAAGCCTCGCTACGAGAACTGGATCGGGGGTGGATGGGTGAAGCCCGTAAAGGGCGCCTACTTCGAAGACATTTCGCCGGTGACCGGTAAAGCGTTCACCGAGGTTGCTCGCGGCACCGCGGAGGACATCGAACTCGCTCTGGATGCCGCCCACAAAGCCGCGCCCGCTTGGGGCAAGACTTCCGCAACGGAGCGCGCTGCCGTGCTCAACAAGATTGCGGATGTCATCGACGCGAACCGTGAACTCCTCGCCGTCGCCGAAACGTGGGACAACGGCAAGGCGATCCGCGAACCACTCAACGCTGATCTCCCGCTTGCCGCCGACCACTTCCGTTACTTTGCGGCAGCGATCCGCGCTCAGGATGGCGATCACGCGGAACTCGACAACGACAACGTGGCGTACCATTTCCACGAGCCACTCGGTGTTGTCGGCCAGATCATCCCGTGGAACTTCCCCATCCTGATGGCCGTCTGGAAGCTTGCCCCCGCACTGGCGGCCGGCAATGCGATCGTGTTGAAGCCTGCAGAGCAGACCCCCGTCTCGATCTTGGTCCTGATCGAGCTGATCGGTGACATTCTTCCCGCTGGCGTGCTCAATATCGTCAATGGTTTCGGTGTCGAGGCTGGTAAGCCGCTCGCTTCGAGCCCGCGCATCCGCAAGATCGCGTTCACTGGGGAGACCACCACCGGTCGCTTGATCCTGCAGTACGCGAGTGCGAACATCATTCCTTCGACGGTTGAACTTGGTGGCAAGAGTGCCAACATCTTCTTCAAGGATGTTGCCGAGAGCAACGATGCGTTCTACGACAAGGCGCAGGAAGGTTTCGTGCTCTTCGCCTTCAACCAGGGCGAAGTCTGCACTTGCCCGAGCCGTGCGCTCATCCACAAGCCGATCTACGACTCCTTCCTCGGTGACGCGATCGAGCGCACCAAGAAGATCATCCAGGGCAACCCGCTGGACACCGACACCCAGATGGGTGCTCAGGCTTCCAACGACCAGCTGGAGAAGATCCTCAGCTACATCGACATCGGAAAGCAGGAGGGCGCAAAGCTGGCCCTTGGTGGCAACCGGGTTGACCTCGGTGGCGACTTGAGCGGCGGTTACTACGTCGAGCCGACCATCTTCGAGGGTCACAACTCGATGCGCGTCTTCCAGGAAGAGATCTTCGGGCCGGTTGTTGCCGTCACGAGCTTCGACGACTACAACGACGCGATCTCTATCGCCAACGACAGCCTCTACGGCCTCGGTGCCGGTGTCTGGTCGCGCAACGGTAATGCTGCCTACCGTGCCGGTCGTGACCTGCAGGCTGGCCGCGTTTGGGTCAACAACTACCACGCCTACCCCGCGGGGGCTGCGTTCGGTGGGTACAAGAGCTCGGGCATCGGCCGCGAGAACAACAAGTTGGCGCTCGGTCACTACCAGCAGACCAAGAACTTGCTTGTTTCATACTCCGAAAACAAGCTCGGGTTCTTCTAAACCTGGACCGCTACAAAGCTGCGCTGTTCTAACCGCGCACTAGTGTGTGGGGGCCGGAAGTGTGCCAGACACTCCCGGCCCCCGCACAGGCACGACCAGAAGAATAGCCAGCACAATAGCCAGCAGTAATGCTGTGGCAATCATCAGCGACCGAACGGAGCGAACATCATGATCGAATCACTACCCGTCATCGAGGGCGAAAGCGTCTCTCGGGTCGCGCTGAATGATGAGAGCGTCGCGCTCCTGCGCAAACTCTGGCAAAACTACGGCCCCCTGATGTTCCATCAGTCCGGTGGTTGCTGCGATGGTAGCTCGCCGATGTGTTTTCCGGCCGGAGATTTCATCACCTCCGATAACGACATCCTTCTGGGCACCTTTGACATTGGGCTCACCGAACCTCAGCTGATTAACTTCTGGATGTCGCGCGAACAGTTCGAGTACTGGAGCCACACCCACCTCACCATCGACGTTGTTCCCGGTCGTGGCAGCGGGTTCTCGGTGGAGTCGCCCGAGGGTGTGCGGTTCATCATCCGTTCTCGCCTGATGGAAACGGCAACCCCCTTCCGCGTCTGACCCGTTCGCTTCGGCGTGCCTGTTCTCGTTAGAGAATGGGGGAGTGCATATCGTCGTGAGCTCTGACCCCGCCGGGGCGAAGCTCACGATGATCCCGGATGATGCGAATGCTGGACGCGATGGTGAAGTGAACTCGGAGCGTTCGTTCGAATCCATCGTTGTACCGCTTGCCTCCCTGCCACGTGAGGTGGCTTTGCGCGAGACTTCACGCCCTCGCTGGGTCTGGGATGACACCACGAGCTGGTATCCGGCACTGCTTGCGGCCGGGGTTCGCGTCGAGCGGTGCACCGACCTGCGCCTTACCCACGCGATTCTGCGGCGCTCTGAGTTCACCGCAGGTTCGGCGATGGCGCGGGCGTCCAGCAGCGCCTGGGACGTAGAGGCGGCCCCACCGGTTCCTGTTCGGGAGGGGACGCTCTTCGATTTCGATTTCTCTGCTGAGCACTCCATGGCCGATTCTGTGCCACCCACTGATTCGGTGGTGGAGTTTCTGGCCCAGCGAGCGGCCGTAGCGGCGGTGGCCGAGCCCGGGCGGATCGGATTGTTGCTGGCTGCCGAATCGGCCGGTGCCTTGGTGGCGTGTGAGATGAAGTTCGCGGGCCTGCCCTGGAGTGCAACGGTTCACGAGCAGCTGTTGGTTACCCTCTTGGGCGCTCGCCCCGTTGGCAGTGAACGCCCGCTGAAGCTCCAACTTCTGCTTCAGGAGATGTGCGTCGCCCTCGATCAGAGTGCCGTGAACCCTGACTCACCGGCCGAGTTGTTGAAGGCTCTCGGGCGAGCGGGGATCGTTGCGAATTCGACCCGGTCGTGGGAGCTGAAGCACATCGAGCATCCGGTCATTGCGCCGCTGTTGGCATACAAGAAACTTGCGCGACTGGCGAGCGCCAACGGTTGGGGTTGGCTGGAGACGTGGGTTGCCGATGGGCGCTTTCGGCCCGCCTATTCGCCTGGGGCCGCGGCAACCGGGCGTTGGGGGGCGAGCGGTGGGGGAGCGCTCCAACTTCCGAAACAAATTCGCGGAGCCGTGATCGCTGACCCCGGCTGGATCTTTGTGGTGGCGGATGCCGCCCAGCTCGAGCCGCGCATCCTCTCGGCACTGAGTGCTGACCGTCAGATGGCGCACGCCGGCCGGGGCGATCTCTACGAGGGAATTGTTGCCAGTGGCGCGGTTGCGACGAGGGCGGAGGCGAAGCTTGCGCTCCTCGGTGCGATGTACGGGGCGACCAGCGGCGAGAGCGGTCGACTTCTGCCGGCGCTCACGAAAGCTTTTCCGGCGGCGATCGCCATGGTGGAGGCGGCGGCACGGGCGGGAGAACGCGGCGAAAAGGTGTCGACCCGGCTGGGGCGTAGCTCGCCTCTCCCGGGGGCTGATTGGGCTGGGGGTGTCGGCGAATCGTACGGCGAGGGTGCGGCCGGTCAGGCGGAGCAAAAACGTGCGCGCAACCACGCGAGGGCCTGGGGACGTTTCACCCGCAACTTCATTGTGCAGGGCACCGCTGCCGAGTGGGCGCTGTGCTGGATGGCGGGTCTTCGCACCGCGCTGTGGGAGTTTCCGGCCCGGCCCGGTGGTGGGCTTGCCAACGACTTCTTGGGGCGCCCGCACCTCGTGTTTTTCCTGCACGACGAGATCATCGTACACACCCCGATCGAGCACGTCGATGCCGTGATTGCCGCTGTGCGTCAGAGCGCCGCCGCCGCTGGTCGGCTGATCTTCGGCCAGATTCCGGTCGACTTTCCCGTAACCGCGGTTGCCGTGGACTGTTACGCCGACGCGAAGTAGTTGTTAGCGCTTCGCGGCTCGGAGGCGTGCGGCGTGCTCGTAGACAGCGGTGATCCGTGTGACGTAGGTGGCGGCCGAAAAAACTTCGCTGTCGCGCTTCGCGCCAACCGAGAGCGCGAGCAGCTTGTCGGGGTGCGTGACAAGGTCGACCAGCGAGTCGGCGAGGGCAGGGGCATCCGGGGTCGCTGACAGCCAACCAGAATCGCCGAGACCTTCGCGTAGCTTGGGGTCGCAGAACAGTACCCCGCGATAGCGGCTGACTGCTTCGGCGATGGTCATCGGCTGGTTGTCGAAGCCGTGGGAGGTGAGTGCGACGAGGGCCGCGCCATCCATGAGGTCGATGACCGCTCCGTGACCGAGGCTGCCCAGCACGTGGAACCGGGGATGCCCCGCCACCAGCTCACGCACCTGCGGCAACAGGCTACCGCTACCCACGAAATCAATCTCGAAACCCTCGTTGGTGCGCTCTAGGGCTTCGATCGCGGCCGTCGCGAAGGCGATGGGACGTTTCTCTTGCTCGCAGCGGGCCACCCATAAGACGCGAGGCTTTGCCGCCTTCTCTGGCGTGAGGAGCGCGGCAGGGCGCGGAGAACGTGCGATCGGGTTTGGCACGACATCGATGGGGACTGCGATACCGGCCGCGGCGAGGTCGGCTCCTTGATGGGCGGAGGGCGAGACTACTACGTCGACCCGCGCTGCCATGGCGAGGGTGAGGTTGCGCAGTACATTGCCGATCGCGCCAGAGGTAAGGTGCTGGCGCGGAAAGGTTGCGGCGGTGATGCGCTGGAGAATGGTCCGCACGACGGGAGCGACAAGCCTTTGGCCCGCCCCGAGGGTCTGCCAGTAGAAGGTGTGCACCGTGTGCACCACCGGAAGCCCGAGATTGTGGGCGGCCGTTGTGGCGGCGTGCGCGAGCCCAAACTCGGTTTGGAGGTGCACCACGTCAATCCTGTTGTCGACCAAGAAAGTGCTGAGCCGAGAAATCAGGGCACGACGAACTGGGATGACCGGAAGGTGTGCCCCTGGCACGGTGAAAAGCGGTGTGACGGGCAGCGCCACTCCGGTGATCGGAGCCGCGTGATTGCGCGGGGATCGGTAAGCGTAGATGAGGGTGACACAGTGACCCGCCTCCTCGAGGGAAGCTTTCTGCTCGAAGATGGAGCTCTGCGCTCCGCCCACGTAGTCAAGGAAGAAGTCGCTCACGATCGCGATCCTCATGGCACATCCTTCATCCGGTGCCCCGTTGTCGGTGCGCTCGAGAACAATTCTAGGGAACCTGACCGTTGCAGGCTGGCCAGCCGGGAAACGGGACGGAATCACACACTTGTAGTTTCACGGTGTGGTGCGTCATAATACTGAAAGTATGCAGAAATGCTTACACCAGACAATTTCATACGCAGTAAACGTGTTTGCACGTCCAGCCGTTCATAGGTCGATGGGGAAGTCGTACCTCAACGAACGGAGACACCATGACTGCACCAACTGCTCGCGGAGTGCTTCTTGTGCACTCCGCTCCTCGTGCGCTGTGCCCACATATTGAGTGGGCCGCCGGGCGAGCTCTCGACCGTGCCGTCAACTTTCAGTGGGACGACCAGCCAGTGCTGAAGGGCGCCCAGCGCACCGAGTTCTATTGGGAGGGTCCGCAGGGCACCGGTGCCGCTCTCGCCTCCGGTCTCCGTGGCTGGGAACACCTCCGTTATGAAGTCACCGAGGATGCCTCCGCCGGCAGCGACGGTGGACGCTGGATGCACACTCCAGACCTTGGCATCTTCTTCGCCCAAACCGACTCCGTGGGCAACATGGTTGTTCCCGAAGACCGCCTGCGCTCGGCGATGGAGATTGCCGGCTCGAACGCCCTCGAGCTGCACCGCGAGCTTCGTCTCGTTCTCGGCCAGGCCTGGGACGACGAACTCGAGGTGTTCCGTCACGCGAGCGCCGACAACCAGGTTGTCTGGCTCCACAAGGTCGGCTAAGGCCGCCCTCAAATCGTTTAGTTGTAGGAGCGGAACGCGACAACGGCGTTGTGGCCGCCGAAGCCGAACGAGTTGCTGATGGCGAGCAGTGGGCCGTCGCCGAGGGGGCGAGGGCTTGTGACGACATCCAGCAGGATCGCCGGGTCTTGCTCGGTGAGGTTGATGGTGGGGGGAGCGGTGCGGTGGTGCAGCGCGAGGATCGTGAAGATCGCTTCGAGCGCGCCGGTGCCGCCGAGGAGGTGGCCGGTGGAGGCCTTTGTTGCGGACACGGGAATCTGGGAGACGCGCTCACCGAAGACCGCGAGCAACGCGTTGTACTCGGCGATGTCGCCGACCGGGGTGCTGGTCGCGTGGGCGTTGATGTGCGAGACATCCGCGGGAGTGGCACCAGCCTGCTCGAGGGCGGCCAACACTGCGCGAGAGGCGCCAGAACCGGTGGGGTCGGGAGCGGTGATGTGGTATGAATCGCTGGTGACCGAACCGCCGGCAAGCTCAGCGTAGATGCGGGCACCGCGGGCGACAGCGTGTTCTTCGGTCTCTAATACGATGCTGCCAGCGCCTTCGCCGAGCACGAAGCCATCGCGGGTGATGTCGTAGGGGCGTGAGGCGGTAGCAGGGTCGTCGTTGCGCTTGGAGAGTGCCTGCATGGCCGCGAAGGCTGCAATGGGCAGCGGGTGGACGACGGATTCGGTGCCGCCGGCGATTACGACATCCGCATAACCCTTCTGCAGGTGGTCGTAGGCGTTGGCGATGGCCTCGGTGCTGGAGGCACACGCAGAAACGTCGGTGCGGGCATAGGCTCGCGCACCGAGGTTCATGCTGATCGCGGCCGCAGCGGCGTTGGGCATCAGCATGGGAATGGTCATGGGCAGAACGCGGCGGGGGCCCTTTTCTTTCAGGGTGTCCCACGCGTCGAGCAGGGTCCAGAGGCCACCGATACCGGTGGAGTAGTCCACGCCGATGCGTTCGGGGTCGACGCCCTCGAGCCCGGCATCCGCCCAGGCTTCACGGGCAGAGATGAGGGCAAACTGGCTGGAGGGGTCGAGGCGCTTGACCTCTTGGCGTGCGAGCACCTCTTCGGGGCGCACTTTGGCTTCAGCCGCAAAGGTGACGGGAAGATCGTGTTCGGCGACCCAGTCGTGGAGCATGGTGCGCACCCCGGATTCGCCGGCTAGTAGTGCGGCCCAAGACTCGCTGGCGGTTCCGCCGATGGGGCTGGTGGCGCCAATGCCGGTAACAACAATCTTTTTGGTCATAACAAGGTGTCCTTTGAGGGGATGGCTAGGGTGTTCGCTCAGTCGGGGCTAGCCGGCCATGCTCATGCTATGACCGGCCAGACCTCGAGTGGTGGGTGTTAGCCCTGTGCTGCGGTGATGAAGCTGACGGCGTCGCCGACGGTCTTGAGGTTCTTGACCTCTTCGTCCGGAATCTTGACATCGAACTTCTCTTCAGCGTTGACAACGATCGTCATCATCGAGATGGAGTCGATGTCGAGGTCATCGGTGAACGACTTGTCCAGCTCAACCGTGTCGGTTGCGATGCCAGTCTCGTCATTGATGAGCTCGGCCAGGCCGGCGAGAACTTCTTCGGTGGACAGTGCCATGTTTTTCTCCTAAAGGGGTATTTCGTTTGACCGAGAGACAGTTTAGAGCAGGTGAAGCGTAGACGTGGGGACGTTGGCTAGGGAAGCACGACGACTTGGGCACCAAAAACAAGCCCAGCACCGAAACCGATCTGCAGGGCGAGACCGCCACTGAGCTCAGGATGTTCGGCAAGCAACCGGTGAGTGGCCAGCGGAATCGATGCCGCTGAGGTATTTCCGGTGGTCGCAATGTCTTTGGCAATGACGACGGTTTCGGGAAGTTTGAGCTGCTTCGCGAACTCATCGATGATGCGCATGTTGGCCTGATGGGGGATGAAAGCCGCGAGGTCGTCGGCGGTGATGCCGGCAACTTCGAGCGCCTTCTTGGCGACCTTCGCCATGTCCCAGACGGCCCAGCGGAAGACCGTCTGGCCTTCTTGACGCAGGGTGGGCCAGACCGCTTTTCCGTCACGGAACTCGGTGAGCGTTGCGTTCATGCCCACGGCATCAGCCTTGGAACCGTCCGAACCCCACACGGGCGCAGCGATTCCGGGGAAGTCGCTCGGGCCGACGACAGAGGCTCCGGCTCCGTCGCCGAGGAGGAAAGAAATGGAGCGATCGGTGGGGTCGACAATGTCGGAGAGCTTCTCAGCGCCGATGATGAGGGCGTAGTGCGCGGCCCCGGAACGGATGAGGGCATCGGCCTGGGTGAGCGCATAGCTGAAGCCAGCGCAGGCCGCGTTCGAGTCGTAGGCGGCTGCCGGGTTGGCACCGACCCGGTCGGCAACAACCGCGGCCATCGAAGGGGTCTGCTGAACGTTGCTGATAGTGGCAACGATGACGAGGTCGATGAGCTCGGGGGCAATTCCCGCCTTCTCGATCGCTTCTTTGCCAGCGGCGGTGGCGAGATCGGTGGCACTCACACCAGCGGAAGCCCGCGTGCGAGTGATGATGCCGGTGCGCTGCTGGATCCACTCATCGCTCGACTCGATCGGGCCCACCAACTCGTCGTTCGGCACGATGAGGTCACCGCGGGCGGCGCCGTAGCTGTAGATGCGGGTGAACTGCACACCGGTCGACTGAGTGAGGGGGGCGTGCGTGGGGGTTGCTGATGCTGCTTCGGTCATGCGTTGGTGCCTGTGCTTTCTGCAGCTGAGTCTGCATCTGAGTCTGCATCGATAAGGTCGAAGGCGGCTGCTAAGTCGTCAGGAGTTTTGACGGCCACGGTCGGCACGCCTTTGAGGCCACGTTTGGCAAGGCCCAGAAGGGCACCGGCTGGCGCGAGTTCGATAATTCCGGTGACGCCCGCCTGCGCGAACGACTCCATCGTCTTGTCCCACCGTACTGGGGAGGAAACCTGCCCGACAAGGAGGTCGAGGAAGGCGGCGCCGGAGCTCACGGCGCTGCCGTCGCGGTTGGTCCAGATCGGGAGGGTCGGGTCATTGACCGTGAGGCCGGCGGCAACACCGCGAAGGTGCTCGACAGCGGGCTGCATGTAGCGGGTGTGAAACGCTCCGGCAACCTGAAGCGGAATGACGCGGGTGCCGGCAACGGGGTTCTCCTTGAGCGCCTCGAGCGCGTCGAGGGCACCGGCGACCACAATCTGGCCACCACCGTTGAAGTTGGCCGGCTCCAGCCCGAGTTCGGTGAGGCGGGCAAGAAGCTCCGCTTCGTCGCCGCCGAGGACAGCACTCATGCCGGTGGGGGTGAGCGCAGCGGCTGCAGCCATGGCGGTTCCGCGTTCGCGAACGAAGGTGACGGCATCCATCTCAGAAAGAATTCCTGCGGCGGCGGCTGCCGTGATCTCGCCGACCGAGTGACCGGCAACTCCGGCAACTTTGTTGCGCCGGCCGTCGGCAAACAGGGCGGTGAGGGTGAGGAGGCCAGCGGCCACAATCAGGGGCTGGGCGACCGCGGTGTCGCGAATGGTGTCGGCGTCACTCGTAGTGCCGTGGGCCACCAGATCGATGCCGACGGCATCCGAGATTGCGGAAAGCTGGCTACGGAATCTTTCCTCGGCGAGCCAAGGTTCGAGGAATCCGGGAGTTTGGGAGCCCTGTCCGGGCGCTACAACGACAATCACAGTTTCTATCCTGCCAGCGTTTGGGCGTTCAGGGTTGTGTCATTTGCACTGAACTCGTGAGCAGACGTTGGCGCGATCCCACAAAGGTGCCGAGCTGAGGGCTGTCCTTGGCGCTGCCATTGGCGCTGTCATTGCCACTTTCGTGAGCCCTGCCACGTGGGCGGTGTTGAGTGTCGTGCTTAGCGCTGAGTCTTGCGCGCCGGGTCGGGCTCAGCGTTCGAACCGACGATGAGGGCAACCTGGAGGATGAGGGCTTCGCGGGCGCCTGTGGCATCCCAGCCGATCAGTTCGCTGATCCGTTTGAGGCGGTAACGCACCGTGTTGGGGTGCACAAAAAGTTCGCGGGCAGTCGCCTCGAGGGAGCGACCGTTGTCGAGGTAGCACCACAGCGTGGTGAGGAGTTCGGAGGAGTGCGCGTGCAGTGGCTTATAGATGCGGTTGATGAGACTGGAGCGCGCGATCGGGTCGCCGGCGATCGCCCGTTCGGGAAGCAGATCGTCGGCGAGGGCTAAGTGCGGGGCGTTGCGCCAAGCACGGGCAACCGCGAACCCGGCGAGGGCCGCTTTGGCGCTGCGGGACGCATCAACGAGGGAGGCAACTTCGTGGCCCAGAATCAGCTGACCGGCACCAAAGCCTGGCTCCAGTTGGGACGCAATTTCGATGAAGGGCAGTGGCGTGGAGTTTTCTGCGGCATCGGAGGTGGGGGTTGCCCGACCAATTACCAGCACCAGGCGGGAGCCTTGCACCCCGATGAGAACGTCGGCGTCGAGGTGCCGCGCCGTTCGACGCAACTGGTCGACGTCGAGAACTTTGGGGGCCATGCCGACCAAAACACAGACCTCGCCGTGGCCGTTCCAGCCGAGGGCAGCGATACGGCTGGGGAGTTCGTTGTCGTACTCGCCGCTGAGGATCGAGTCGACGACGAGGGCTTCGAGGCGGGCATCCCAGAGTCCGCGAGCTTCGGCGGCTCGGGCGTAGACATCGGCCGACGCGAAGGCGATCTCCCGCGAATAGAGCAGGATCGCTTCGCGCAAAACGTCGTCGCCATCACCGATGCGGGCCTCAACAACCTCCACGGTGATGCGGATGAGTTGCAGCGTCTGCTGGAGCGAGACCGAGCGGAGGAGCTCCCGTGGGGCCGCACCGAAAACATCCGCTGCGATCCACGGTGTTGATTTTGGGTCCTCAAACCAGGAGATGAAGGAGGTGATGCCAGCTTGGGCGACCAGCCCGACAGCGGAACGCCGCCCCGGAGGCATATCGCCATACCAGGGCAGCGTGTCATCGAGTCGTTTCAGGGTCGCTGTTGAAAGCTCGCCTGAAATGACTCGAAGCCAACTGAGAGTTTGTTCCTTCGTCTTCGGGGTAACAGCCACTGGTGTTAGCTTTCGCCCCCAGCGGATCCTGTCGTGCCCGAATTCACATCGTGGAGGTTGTACTTGGCGATCGCCTGCGCCGGGATGCTCGCATCGATCTCGCCGCGAGCCACCAGCGACTCGAGCGCGCGAACGACCATCGACGGTCCGTCAATCTTGAAGAACCGACGGGCGGCTGCGCGAGTGTCCGAGAAACCGAAGTCGTCGGCGCCGAGGGTTGCAAAATCGCCGGGAACAAACTGGCGAATCTGGTCGGGCACGGCGTGCATGAAGTCGGTGACGGCGATGAACGGACCTTGAGCCGCCGCGAGCTTCGCGGTGACGTAGGGCACCTGCTTCGGGGCATCCGGGTTCAGGAAGTTGTGTTCGTCGGCGGCAAGACCGTCGCGGCGGAGCTCCGTCCAAGAGGTGACCGACCAGACGTCTGCTGAGACGTTCCAGTCGTTCGCCAGCAACTGCTGAGCCTCCAGCGCCCACGGCACGGCAACGCCCGAGGCGAGCAGCTGCGCCTTGGGCCCGGCAACGCTCGACACGTTCAACTGGTAGATGCCCTTCAGGGCGCCCTCCAGATCGAAGTTCTCGGGCACGGCGGGCTGAGCGAGCGGCTCGTTGTACAGGGTGATGTAGTACATCACGTTGGGGTCAGTGTGGGTTCCGCCGTACATCCGCTCGATACCGGCCTGCACGATGGCGCCGATCTCGTAGCCGAAGGCGGGGTCATAGCTGACAACTGCCGGGTTGGTGGAGGCGAGGAGGAGGGAGTGGCCATCGGCGTGCTGCAGACCTTCACCGGTGAGGGTGGTGCGGCCTGCGGTGGCACCCATGATGAACCCGCGGGCCATCTGGTCGCCGGCAGCCCACATGGCGTCACCCGTGCGCTGGAACCCGAACATCGAGTAGAAGACGTAGACCGGGATGAGTGGCTCACCCTGCGTGGCGTAGGAGGTTCCGGCGGCGGTGAAGGCCGAGAACGCGCCGGCCTCGTTGATGCCGACGTGAACGATCTGACCCTGCGGGCTCTCCTTGTAGGCGAGAAGCTGTTCGCGGTCGACCGAGGTGTAGGTTTGGCCGGCCGGGTTGTAGATCTTCGCGGTGGGGAAGTAGGCGTCCATACCGAACGTGCGGGCTTCATCGGGGATGATCGGCACAATGCGGTGACCGAAGCCTTTGGCGCGCAGCAGGTCTTTCAGCAGGCGAGCGAAAGCCATGGTGCTGGCGATCTCCTGCTTGCCGGAACCCTTCTTCGCGATGTCGTAGGTCGACTCGGCCGGGAGGTCAATCTGCGTGTACTTGGAGCGACGCTCCGGCAGGTAACCACCGAGCGCGCGACGACGCTCGTGCAGGTACTGAATTGCCTCGTCGTTGTCACCGGGGTGGTAGAACGGTGGCTCGTAGGGGTTGGCTTCGAGTGCGGCATCCGTAATCGGAATGTGCATGTCGTCGCGGAAGGTCTTGAGGTTATCGAGCGTGAGCTTCTTCATCTGGTGGGTCGCATTGCGGCCCTCGAAGCTGGGGCCGAGACCGTAACCCTTGACCGTTTTGGCGAGGATGACGGTGGGCTGGCCCTTGTGCTCGGAGGCAGCCTTGAACGCTGCGTACACCTTGCGGTAGTCGTGGCCGCCTCGCTTGAGGCCCCAGACCTGGTCGTCGGTCAGGTGCTCGACCATGGCGAGAGTGCGGGGGTCGCGGCCGAAGAAGTTCTCGCGAACGTACGCACCGGACTCTGCCTTGTAGGTCTGGTAGTCGCCGTCGGGCGTGCGGTTCATGAGGTCGCGCAGCGCGCCCTCAGTGTCTTTGGCGAGCAGTTCATCCCACTCGCGGCCCCAGATGACCTTGATGACGTTCCAGCCGGCACCGCGGAAGAAGCTTTCCAGCTCCTGCACGATCTTGCCGTTACCGCGAACCGGGCCGTCGAGGCGCTGCAGGTTGCAGTTGATGACGAAGTTGAGGTTGTCGAGACCGTCGTTGGCGGCCCACTGCAGGGCGCCGCGGCTTTCGACCTCATCCATTTCGCCGTCGCCGAGGAACGCCCAGACCTGCTGGTCGGAGGCATCCTTGATGCCACGGTTAGTGAGGTAGCGGTTGGCCTGCGCCTGGTAGATCGCGTTGATCGGGCCGAGCCCCATCGAGACGGTCGGGAACTCCCAGAAGTTGGGCATGAGGCGAGGGTGCGGGTAGGAGGAGAGCCCGCCGGTGTGGTGGGACTTCTCTTGGCGGAAGCCTTTGAGCTGCTCTTCGGTGAGGCGGCCCTCAAGAAAAGCGCGGGCGTACATGCCGGGGGAGGCGTGGCCCTGATAGAAGATTTGGTCTCCGCCGCCGGCGTGGTCTTGGCCGCGGAAGAAGTGGTTGTGGCCGACCTCGTAGAGGGCAGCGGATGACGCATAGGTGGAGATGTGGCCGCCGACGCCAACGCCGGGGCGCTGGGCGCGGTGCACGGTGATGGCGGCGTTCCAGCGGATCCAAGCGCGGTAGCGGCGCTCGATCTCTTCATTGCCGGGAAACGCGGGCTCATTCTCTGGCGCGATCGTGTTCAGGTAGTCGGTGGTCGGAACCATCGGCACGCCCAAGTGCAGTTCTTTCGAACGCTTGAGCAGGCTCAGCATGATCTCGCGACCCCGCTCGTGGCCTTGAGCGGCGACGAGAGCGTCGAGAGATTCTTGCCACTCCGCTGTTTCGGAAGGGTCCGTGTCGATGTGATTCACCGAGTATGGGTCCTGATCGTTAACCGTCACGCTGTGACCTCTTTCTTGTTGAGACAGATCATGCAGGTCGGGCACACGTGTCGGTTCTGACGGTGTGCTGGCAGACCAGCCTTACAAGCTTACTGGGCTGTTCTGGGCGAGGCACTCCTCCGTTGGCCTTCAGGGCCGGGGGCGAGCGTAGAATTGTGAGGTTGCCCGTTTTATTTGGGAGGGCACCGCGAAAGGAAAAGCACAGTGGCACTCAGCATCGGCGATAAAGCCCCAGATTTCGAGCTCAAGAATCAGTTTGGGGAGTTGGTGAAGTTGTCGTCGTTCATCGGCAAAAAAGCTGTAACCCTCGTGTTCTACCCTCTAGCTTTCACCGGAATCTGCACGGGCGAGTTGTGCGAGCTGCGCGACAACTTCTCGATCTTCGCCGATGACAACGTCGAGCTGATGGCAATCTCGGTTGACAACAAGGCGACCCTGCGGGCGTTCGCCGAAGATCAGGGCTACGAGTTTGCGCTGCTGAGCGACTTCTGGCCACACGGCGCCGTCGCGCAGCAGTACGGAGTGTTCTTGGAGGGCCCGGGGCACGCCAACCGCGCCACTTTCGTGATCGACATTGATGGAATCATTCGGGCGGCGTTCGTTACCGCGCCAGGCGAGGCTCGGCCTCTCGCCGACTACCGCGAGGCTCTCGAGCTGGTGAAGGCCGCCTAGGGGCCGATTTCTGGTTCCGGATGGCCGTTCGGGCGACGTTCGGTGCGCGTGAGGGTGCCGCGGAACCTGTATTATAAAAATTCGTCGTGCCGGGTTTGCCGGTAGACGGGCCTTTAGCTCAGTTGGTAGAGCGCCACGTTTACACCGTGGATGTCATCGGTTCGAGCCCGGTAGGGCCCACCATCTAAAGTGCTGGTCAGAGGGGCTGTTTTTTCAGAAGCCCTGGTCGTTCGGGTTGCGTTTGGGCCGAAAACGTCGGTGAAACGTAGGTGGAGTTTAAATCCGGGCCGTCCCATACGCCGGTATTTAGGCAATTTTGACAAAGGAAAACCCCGCAACAGAAGGCTGCGGGGTTTTCATTCTTATAGGCGTCTTTAGAGCGTTTCGTCGTCGTTTCCCTCGTTTGTGGACCGGCGCCGCGCTTCTTCGAGGATTTGGAGTCCGCGTCGGTCTGAGTCTCCATCGAAATAGTGGGAGTAGATGCGCAGGGTGGTTGTGGGGCTGCTGTGGCCCGCCCATTTGCTTGCGGTCTTTACATCTATTCCCATCAGCAGCCAGTTGGTGATGGCCGTGTGCCGAAGGTCATGGAAGACGTGGGCGGTGAGGGTGTTCCAGTCGACTGCGCGGGTGAAGTTCCGCGCGTGGATTGCTCCGCCGCGTGGTGCAGTGAAGACCAACGCGTCGTGCCGACGGCCCTCTGTGAGGGCGAGCATAATTTCGATTGCTCGTCCTTCCAAGGGGATGGTGCGGGGTTTCCTTCCTTTGGTGACTTTCTCTTTGAAACCGTCCGATTTTGACCGCTCCACGCGAATCGCTGGATAGGCATCCTCAATGAAGTTCTCGACCCGGAGAGCGGCGAGTTCACCCCAGCGGAGCCCGGTGAGGCTCGCGAACTCGACCAAATCCGCGTACCCAGGATTGATGGCACGAATTTTTGCGATAACGGTTGGCAGTTCTCTGGCGCTGAACGGTCTCACCACCGCTCGGGAGGTTTCTTGCCCGTTGCCTTGAGGGACTTTTGTATCACTGACCACATTGCGTTCGAGCCATCCCTGTTCCACAGCCCAAGCGAAAAGGCTGCTCACCGTATTGCGGTGCCGGCTCACCGTCGCCCGTTTGTGGGTTCGGAGCATGTCGGTGAACATCACAGTGAGTTCATTTTTGTTCACCGCAGTAATCTGCATGCGTGACATCCTGGCGGGAATATGAAGTCTGAGATTCGTTTCATCTGTAGCCCACGTGTGTTCCGCGACCACGTCGAGGCGCGCTTCGTTGAACCTCTCGATGGCTGCTGACAAGGAGACTTTGCCGAGCATTGGGTTAGTCCACGTCCCCTTAACCAGCTGGAGTTTCTGCGCAGCTTCCCATTTCTCCGCGTCAGCTTTTCTTGCGAAGGTTGCCACCGTGATTTGTTTTCCATGAGAGTAGATTCTTGCCTCCCAGTTGCCGGCAGGAGATTTGATTACCATGAAATCTCCTTATCGGCGAGGGCGTCCAGCCAATCGTTGACGTCAGAGATGCGGAAGCGGAGGCTCCGTCCGATGCGGCAACCACGTGGACCACGGTTCTCCCAACGCAGGGAGTAAAGAGTCGATAGAGGGGTCTGCGTGTAATCAGATAGTTCCTGCAATGTCAGCAACGGTTCAAGCGTTGGCGGCCGTTCTTGCTGCTCAATCATGCCGAGGGTGGGGGTCATGTTCTGCTCTCTTTTTCGCGTAAAGAAGATGACGTGGATGTCATCCGCAGAGACCATGCGCGGGGAGAGAGAAGGATTTGATTTCTGTCAAAGGTGTTTAACGTGGACTACAACGTTTTTTGCTCCGTAATTTCAATGAATCAGGGGTTTTTCAACAAGAGAACGCGCAGAAAAAATTCTCAAAGATTATCCAAATTGCCAAGACCCTGTGTCAGATTTGGGCATCCGCCTTTGATCTTGTCTGAACTGTCTTCAATGTTGGTGGCGCTCAGATCGTGGCTCATGATCTTGACTGCGAGGCAAACAAGCGCGGCGACGTGTATGCCTGAACTACCCCGGCAAGGCCCGTCGAACCAGGTCACTTGCGGCGTTATGCCTGAACAGTTCGTCCCACAAAGTGTTCTGAAATTCAGGCACGAGTGACTGCGTCGGGTGCGCTGAGATTCTTGGAGAAACGCCCAGAACGGTAGCCCGTTAGGTGATAATTGCCACCCTTTCTTCTGTCAGAGCGTCTTCTTCGTTGATCGAATACATGCCCGTCGAAGAAGCTGGCCAATTCACAGTGGGCGAAGGCGCGTATCACTGTGATCGCATGGCGTCCGATTTAGGTTTAGTTTTGCGCGAGCGGTTCGGCGCCGTGGGTGCCTGATTCCTGACAGGGTTGCGCTGCTTATGTTTGCTTGAGCCCCGGGTCCCGCCGGTGGCGTTTCCTCTTCCGAGTCAACTACAGTCTCGTCACCGTTTCCTTTGGACGTAGCGTGCACCTCAACGGGTTTCCGTTCCGCATGTTTGCGCGCACGTGACGGGTTTGGGTCGTGACTTCTGCGGCATCAACGTGCTGTTCGCGCAGCGTGTCGCCGGCAGCAAATCTGCTATGTAGCTCACGTTGCAGTTCGTGAAGAACCACCCCACCGGTTCGTCTACCAGAGCGCCAACTATCAAGAAAATCATCGACCCTTCGCCACGAAACGACCCCACAGCCAGTGCAGGGCAGCCACATCCCGGCCACCATGAAGGACTCCGCCACGGTCAGCGAACCAAGAGGGAACTCGGCGGTGGGCGACACGAGAGGCGGGGGAGCGGACGACGGCGCAAGCGTGCGTTCCAAACATCAGCCGGACAGTAGGAGGGCGCTCCCGGCGCCCGGTCCGAAGAGAGAAACAAAATGTGAACCGCAGAGCAGTCGACGGCAAAGCGTCGGCAAGGAAACCATCGCGGTGGGTGAAGGGTGATACCGGAACCAGCACTGGACCTGGGAGGGCCGCCCGTGGCCCGGTTGGATCTGTGATGACGACGACAGTTGTGAGCGAACGGGCATGGGTTGTTTGGCAACGAATTCAGACAGATCGAGCCCTCACGCGGCGGAGCAACGCCAAATCGTCGATCCAGTCGGCCCCGGCGACCATGCCTGCGACCAGGTTGGTGACTTTCTGTTCCGTGTTCGCGCCAAAGTATCCGGGGAGGAGAAGGTGCTTGTTCGCGAGGATCCCGAGGTCGATTTTCATCGCCAAGCCCCTCGCGGGGGTGAGGCTGGCGGCCGACACGAGATTTGTGTCGTCGAACCTTGCTGACAGGAGGGGATTCCTGTGGAAAGTCACATCTAAGAGATGCCTCTCTTCCTGGGTCGAATTGGACTGTGGAAAAAATATTTTCCCTGATCAGCTAGGCAGTCTCTGATTAAACCGCCTGAGTCAACCCAATTCCTACCGATGAATCGAGGCTTAGCCGTCCGAATCTCGCGCATGAAAAATCTCACCGCGAAGCGTCGCAGGAGAGGATCGGAGATTACCCCAGTGGGGCTGTCGATCCTCGCGTAACCAGCCTGGGCTCTAGCAAGACAACTCCAGCCTCGGTGGAACCACCGATAGCGGCGAACAACTTCTGCGCAGCGACGCGACCCACCTCCTCGAGCCCAAAATCGACACTGGTGAGCGGCGGGCGCGTGTTGGTAGAAATAACGCTCCAGTTGTCGAAGCCGACCACAGCGACGTCATCGGGCACCCGTTTTCCGAGTTCGACTAGAGCTTCGATGGCGCCGCGCGCGATCTGGTCGCTACCGCAGACGATCGCGTCTACGTTCGGTTCGCGTTCGAGTAGGAGACGCGTGGCGCCACGACCCCACGCTTCGTTCCATTGACCGAACATGCTGCGACCGCCGGCGAGTTCCAGTCCGGCTAGTCGCAAGCCAGCTTCGACGCCCTTTGTCCTGTCTTGAGCTGCGGAGTAGCCCGCGTCACCGGTTACATGTCCAATGTTTCGACGGCCAAGTTCGATGAGATGCTCCGCGGCGATTCGCCCGGCCTGCACATTGTCGCTCACGATGGAGAGATCACTCGAATTCTCTGAGGGAGCATAGGCATACACGACCGGGACGGGCAAGTTTCTCGCGATGGACGGTCGCGGGTTCGTGTTCGCGCCGACAATGATAATGCCGTCCACCCGCCGAGAGAGGAGCGCATCAAGGTGATGTTGTTCGCGGATGTTGTCGCCTCGAGCGTCACAGAGAAAGACCGACATCTTGCCGGCGCCAAACGCGTCTTCTGCTCCCATCATAATCGGGATCGAGAAGCGACCTTCGAGGTCCGATGTAATCAATCCCACGGTTCCCGAGCGGGTGGCAGTGAGGCTGCGCGCCGCTGCATTCGGCGCAAATGCCATCTCTTTCGCGGTGCGGATGACCAGCTCTCGTGTCTCGTGGCGCACCTCTGCCCGTCCATTGAGAGCTTTCGAGGCGGTCGCCACTGAAACGCCCGCTGCCCGGGCAACATCAGACAGCGTTATGGGTTTCGGCCGCGAAGGAATCGCTGACGTCATACTCACCTCCTGATTGCGATGTTAGCCGAAATCGAATGAAAACGTGCGCTCCACTTGACACGGGGAGGCACCGCGTTTACGATTTTGAAAACGGTTTCGAAAACATCGAAAAACGAAAGTTCAAAGAGGAGCAGAGTGAAGCAGGCAATCACGGGTGAGCAGTCCGGACCTGCGTATTCGCAGGCCGGGATGCGTCGCCGCTCTACTCTGGTTGAGCCGAGTCGCGGTCGCTTGCAGCCGGTTCCCTCAAACGATGTGCGCATTACTGCCGGTTTCTGGGCAGAGCGTCAAGAACGCAATGCCTTGGCGTCCATCGTCCACTCTGAACGCTGGATAGAGCGACTCGACTGGGCCGGGAACTTCGACCGCACCGCCGCCGGCGACAACTCATCGCCAGCAGGCCGCGAGTTCGCCGACTCGGAGATTTACAAGCTCTTAGAAGCGATGGCCTGGGAATCCGGCCGCACCGGTTCGGCAGATGTTGAAGAACGCTTTGTGGCCCTTGCCGCTCGGGTGATTGCGGCCCAGCAGCCAGATGGCTACCTCAACACCCGATTTGGTGGCCCCGGTCAAGCTCCTCGGTACTCCGATCTTGAATGGGGTCACGAGTTATACTGCGCGGGGCACTTCATCCAGGCAGCCGTCGCCCGTGCTCGCACTCACGGATACGACGGGGTGGTGCAGGCAGCGCAACGCCTTGCGGATCACATTTGCGAGACATTCGGTGCAAACGGCCGTCAGGCTGTGTGCGGGCATCCCGAAATCGAGACAGCTCTCGTAGAGCTGTCACGGGTGACGGGTGACCGGCGATACCTCGAGCAGGCCCGCCTGTTTGTGGAGCGACGCGGTCACGGATCGCTTGCGGCGGGCGAGATTGGCTCAGAGTACTTTCTCGACGACGTGCCGACAAGGCAGGCAACAGTGTTGCGCGGCCACGCCGTGCGGGCGACTTACTTCGCAGCGGGCGCGGTGGATGTTGCCGTTGAAACCGGCGACGAAGATCTCCTCGCCGCCGTCGAAGAACAATGGGACCGCACTGTTGCGGCACGCACATACCTCACCGGTGGCATGGGATCACGGCACGAAGGGGAGTCCTTCGGTGCCGACTTCGAACTCCCGAGTGAGCGTGCCTACTCTGAAACCTGCGCGGGAATCGGCTCGATTATGCTCAGTTGGCGATTGTTGCTCGCGCGGGGCGCCATGCGTTACTCCGATCTCATCGAACGCACACTATTCAATGTCGTGGCCACCAGCCCCGACGAACGCGGCACCGCTTTCTTCTACGTCAATCCACTGCAGCGCAGCGTGCCCGGCCTTCCCGCCGCTCTAGACCGACCGAGCGAGCGTGCGGCGGCGAGCCAGCGTGCGCCCTGGTTCGAGGTCTCCTGCTGTCCGACGAACACGGCGCGTACCTTGGCAAGTTTGGGGAGCTACATCGCCACGGTTGACGACACTGGGCTTCAGTTGCACCAGTATGCCTCTGCGCGCATCACCACCGTGCTCGCAGACGGCCGCACGATTTCTCTGGACGTAAAAACCGACTATCCCAATGATGGCGTCGTCGTCGTCAAGGTTCTCGATGCTCCCGAGGGTCAGTGGGCCCTGACCCTGCGCGTCCCTTCCTGGGCTACAGGCGCAACAGTCGTCGGCGACGGTGCAGTCTCAAACTCTGGTCATTCTGTGGCGATCACCGATCTTGACGCAGGCGACTCGGTGACGCTGACACTGCCTATCGAGCCCCGTTTCACCGTGCCCGACCGCAGAATCGATGAGGTGCGTGACTGTATCGCAGTCGAAGCCGGACCGTTGGTCTACTGCGCCGAAATTCTAAACGATTCTGCCGACCTCGCGTTGCTGCGAGTCGACGCCTCGACCGAACTCATGCGCGGGCCGGGCGACAGCGTTTTCCTCCACGCTACATCGGACGCAGCGCCACTTTTGCCGTGGCCCTACTCGGCAGTTTCGTCCACAGTCCACGAGCCTGAGAAGTCGCTCGAGCTCGAGCTCATCCCTTATCACCGCTGGGCGGAACGGGGACCGAGCACCATGCGGGTGTGGATGCCAATCCACCACCGCGACAGCACGACAACTTCATGACAACAACCGACAAACCCTCGACGCGACGATGCGACGAGGTGCACCATTGAGAAGAAGAAAGGCACCACAACATGGGTAAAAGCATCATCCGAATTGGAGCATTCGTCGTGGCACTCAGCACAATCGTCGCACTCGCGGCGTGCGCTCCAAGTCTCGACTCGAATGACCAGCGAAGCATCACCGTAGGTGTTGAGTCTGGTTCGCCGTGGGAGGCATTTTACGGAAAGACCGCAGCTGAGTTCACCGACGAAACCGGCATCTCGGTGCAGTTCACCTCGATCCCTCACGCGAACATGCGTGAGCAGTTCATATCCGACGCGGTGTCGGGTGCTGGCGGCATCGACGTGTTTACTGTCGATCAGCCCTGGTTGCCGGAGTTCGCTAAGAACGGCTACCTCGTGAACCTCGATGACCGTCTTTCCGAAGAAGACCGAGCAGACTTCCTGCCGCACTCGCTCGACACGACGAGCTTCGATGGCAGCCTGTACGGCATTCCGTATATGGTGCACAACACGGTGCTTTATTACCGCACCGATCTCTTCGAGGCTGCGGGCATCGATGCCCCGCCGACGACTTGGGAGGAGTACCGCGAAGACTCGAAGCTACTCACCAACGCGGAAACTGGTGTTTGGGGAACCGTGATCCCGGGCAAGCAGGATGGTGAAGTCGCCACGCGTTTCCAGTCGTTCGTGCTGGCCTCGGGCGGGGACATCGCTGACGAGAACGGTGCGCCTACTATCGACACTCCCGAAGCGCGCGCGGCACTTGACATGATGACCGGCATTCAGTTCGATGACAAGTCATCGCCGCAGGGACTGAACGATCTCACGGTCATGCAGGGCCAGTTCCTTGAGGGCAACGCTGCGATGATCATCATCTGGCCGTACCTATACTCGATCGCTTCCGACAGCACGCAGTCGAAGGTTGCAGGCAATTTCGATATCGCGAAGGTTCCGGGCGATCCCCAAGTGTCCACAACGTTTTCGTGGGGATTCGGTATCAACTCGACCAGCAAGAATGTTGACGCGGCGTGGGAGTGGCTCAAGTGGTCGACCAGTTCTGACGTGCTAGAGCGCCTGAGCCGTGCGCAGGTTGCGCCGGTTCCCCGCCTGTCGGTGAACGAGGCTCTCGCCGCCGATACCGAGCTGGGAGATGACCAGCGACACGCCTTCCAGGTCTTTGGTGACTCCGTGGCGGCGAGCTCGACGATGCCGATGACGCCAGCCTATCCTCAGTACCAAGAGGCAATCGCAGTGCTCGTGTCGGCCGTCATGTCGCAGTCGATGAGCGTCGATGACGCGCTTGCGCAGGCGCAGGCTGCCATGGAAACCGCATACGAGGACACCAGCAAGTAATCGCAACAATTCCACTGCCCCGGGACGAGGAGATCCAACTCCCGGGGCAGCACACCACAGGAGCAACTATGTCCGCAGCAGCACCCCAGGGGATGCGACTCGCATCCCGACGACGGTGGTCAGGCGTCGCCCTCACAGCGCCCGCGATTCTTGCGCTCGCCATAACAGTCGTCTTTCCGTTCGTCTGGACGGTTTCACTCAGCCTGCAGGACTTTAACCCGACTCCCGGAGCCCCCAGTGGTGACTTTGTCGGGCTCGACAACTTCATCCGGATCGCGGGGTCCGCCGCATTCCAACAGGCACTGTTGCAGACCGTCAGCTACACCGTCACGACGCTGGCCGTTGAACTCGCTGTCGCCATGCCGATCGCGCTACTGCTGCAACGAGCCACAGTTGGTAGACGCATCCTGCGGCTCGTAATCGCAGTGCCGCTGATGATCGCTCCTGTCGTCGGAGCCCTCGCCTGGAGGTTCCTCTTCTCGAGCGATTACGGCCTGATCAACCGCGGCCTTGAGTTGCTCGGAATGACCCCGCCCGAGTGGTTCGCAGACATCTGGTTGGCCCGATCGACTATTCTCGTCGCCAACGCGTGGCTGGCACTGCCATTCGTAGTACTCGTGCTGCTCGCCGGATTGACGAGTGTGCCCGGCGACATGCTCGAGGCCGCACGTACCGACGGCGCGAGCTCGACGCAGATATTCTTCCAAATTACACTGCCCCTACTGAGGCCGGCGATCCTGATAATTCTGGTCATCCGCCTAGCCGACGCCTTCCGCACTTTCGACGCGGTGTATGTGCTTACGGGAGGCGGGCCCGCAAACTCGACTGAGTTGCTGAGCACGTACCTTTACAAGCTGATGTTCACGCGAACTGATTTCTCTGGCGCAGCCGCCGCAACAATTCTGTTCGTGATTGTCGTCGGCGTGTTGGCTGCTGGGCTTCTCGCTCTGCTTCGCGAAAGGAAGGACTGAACATGAGATTCGAGCGACACCTCGGTCGCAGAACGATCTTTTTCATTTTCGCTACAGTTGGCACCTTCCTGTTCTTGCTTCCCCTGATCTGGATCTTCACCACATCCATCAAGCCGACCACCGAGATATTCTCGATCCCGCCATCGCTACTCCCAGGCCAGCCCACCATCGAGCACTTCATGACGGTGCTGACCTCGAGCGACATCCTCCGACTGTTCACCAACAGTCTGGTTGTCAGCCTCGCTGCGACCGCCATCAGCCTGCTGGTCGGGGTCCCCGCAGCCTTTGGTTTCGCACGCAATAAGTACCGCTTCAGCGGAGCCCTCCTCGGATTCGCGTTGCTTACCAGGATTTTCCCGCCGGTCGCTCTCGCGCTACCGTTCTTCCTGCAGTTCCGGGTGCTCGGCCTGGTCAATACTCCACTCGGGTTGGTGATCGCATACATCCCCATCGTGCTTCCGCTGATTATTTGGATGCTCGAAGGTTTCTTCCGCGATTTTCCTGAGGAACTGCTTGAAGCGGCGCGCCTCGATGGGCTTGGAACATTGCGAATCCTCACGACGATCGTCATTCCGCTCTCCAAGCCGTCCATCGGCGTTGCGGCGCTCTTTGGCTTCCTCGCAGCCTGGAACGAGTTTGTTATCGCCCTTTCACTGACTCGAACACCGGACGCGCAAACCATGCCTGTCGGCATCGCGGGTTATATCACTCAGTTCCAGACCTATTGGGGCCAGATGACTGCGGCGTCGGTGCTCTATCTCGTGCCGGTGCTAATCGTGACAATCATCGCCCAACGCGGAATAATCTCCGGACTAATGACCGGCGCTACGAAAGGGTAACCCCAGTGATCAACCAGCTTCAAATCCGCCGTGCACCCGATGCCACCGGTCTCGAGTTCACTCTGGAAAATACCGTGGTCGCCTCGATCGCAACGCCTGTCGCCCTCGACGTAATCACGGATGTACCGGGTCGTGTTGCCAAAGTGGTGCGTCGTGGTTACGATTCGGTCGAGACCAACAGTGGCGTCACCACCTGCTCGGCACACTTCAAAGTCACTGGCCGGGACATCAACTGGACCGATATCTGGAGTGTCGGCGTCGACGGAGCAGTCGCCGTCGCACGGTCGGTCACCGTGGGCGCGGGGTCGTCGCCGATTGCCGTCAGGGCGCGACTCGAACTGAGCTTTGCGGCCGGCGATGATACGTTCGACGACCTCACGGTGTTCGCGCCGCCCGCTCTCTACGACATGAACGACGTCGACGGCGACGGTCTCGAGGACTATGTGGATACTCGCGACCTCAGTTATCGGGACGACAGGCTCACCGCCCTTGCGGTGCTAGCGTACTCGCGCAGTGGACTCGCGCTCGCCTTGACTAGAGATAGCATTCCGCAGTTCGACGATGTTCCAGACCGCGTCGCTGGCCAGACGATCATTATCCAGGCAACCGATATCGGAAGTCTCGGTGTATGTCCGGGCGAGAATGCGGCAGCGGTACTGAGCGCGGCCTATCCCTTTCTGGAGGGAACCCGGTCGCATGCCCTCACATCGGAGGGGCGCGAACCGTGGGAGGCGTATTTTCCAGTCGCTCCCGCCGGTGTGACCCTTGCGGTGCAATACGGTGTTCGGGCCCTTCATGCCGAGAACCCAATCGATGCCCTCTGGCAGCTGTGGGTGCTGAGAATGCGCGAACTCGAGCCACGCAGGGTAGAGCTCACCCACTCTCTCGAAGAGATCACGAGATTCCGAGTCGAAGCGCTGGTTCCTTACTACGGCGAGCGTGCCAATGAGGAACCTCGCCCGGCGGGGTACGTGACCAACTGCCATCCGCAGGACGGCATCCAACTCGGCAACATCATTCAGTACGGATTCACGGGCCAGAACGTGCTCAACGCACTGCACGTGCTCAACCACGCCGATGAGCTCGCCGACACGGACGCAACCCAGGCACATCGCGTAATCGAGTTCTTTGTCGCGCAGGCGGTGGCATCGGCGCACGGACTCACTCCCACTCTCTTTGACCTTGACTCCGGCCGATCGTCAAATTGGTGGAGCGGGCTGATTCTGCCCTTGGCGTACGCGGAAGAGGGCGACGACCTTGAGCAACTGATGGGTCCTGTGTACGACCACATGAGCTACGCAATCGAGCCGCTGCGCAGCCTGTCCGGCACTTATCTGCGATGCATGGCTGAGGAGCACGGAGCGCTGCTGCGTGCCTACAGCGCTGAAGCGGAACGAGGTGTCGAGCACTCTGGCTGGCGGCAGGCTTTCACCACTTTTGCGGAATTTCTCCTCAAGTCGCAGGAGCCCGATGGGTCATGGCGGAGGGCATACGGGTTCGATGGCTCGCCGATCATCGAGCCTCGCGCGTGGTTCGGCCTCGCCGAATTGAACCAGAAGTCGTCGACCGCGACCGCGGTCCCGGTGCTGGTCGGCATGTATCAACTGACGGGAGAGCGCCGCTGGCTCGACGCCGCGCTGCGGGCGGAGCGGTTCGTTGCGGAGTATTACATCCACGGCATGAAACACAACGGGGGCGTTCACGACAGCATCTATGCGCGTGCACAGTTGGTCGACAGCGAGAGCATTATGTTCTGCATGCGAGCAGCCCTTTCCCTCTGGCGTGAGACCGGAGACGAGGTACTGCTGCACGATGCAACGTCAGCGGCCCACTTGCTCGCGACGTGGATCTACCTCTGGGACGTTCCCCTCCCGCCGAACAGTACGCTCGCGCAGTTCGGGTTCCGGAGTACCGGCTGGAGCGCGTGCGATACCTGCGGGGCAGGGTACATTCACCCATATGAAATCCACACGGCACCAGATCTCTTCGAGATAGCGCTCGCGGTCGGACAGAGGGAACTCGCAGTGATGGCCGACCTCGTTCTATACGGCTCGAGCGAGACGGTATCCACGCCAGAACGCGACTGGGGGTATGCCTCCTCAGGGCTGCAGGAAGAGGGGCTGCTCGTCAGCTGGTGGCTCATCGACGATCCCATGTTCGTCGGCACGCACTTCGGTGGTCGCGGGAAAGGAGAGGGAAACAAGACCTGCCTGCCGTGGATCTCGGCCGTAGGCGTTGATGCGGTGGATGAACTTATCCGAAGGTTCGACACGACGGACCTCATGGACTTCTGGTCGCGTAGATCGACCGTCTAGTAGTGCTTTGTTAGGTTGGTGCTCGTTGTCCGCAGTGGGGACAGCATCCGAGATATCCGGCGAGGACTCGTTGGAGTTCTCTGAGGATGCCGTAGAGGTTGAGGGTGCCCCAGAGGTTTTCAGGCGATGAACTAAGGGTGGTTAGGAAAAGATGTGTGGCGGTCAGGAGAGTCATGTAATGGTGCTATCGGGACTGCTGTCGGTTTAGTTGACTCTGACGTGCCCCACGGTTTGGTTACCCGCTGAGATCTCGACGTTCAGTTGCGCGAAGCGACTGCGAAAACGTCACGACAGAACTCAGCTGGAGAGAGCTTCGGCACGGTTTAGCTACTTTCTCTGAGAATCCGGAGATTTTCAGAGGTCAGGAGTCAAGCGCAGCCGGGGCAGACCCTGTCGCTTGGTTCATCTGCTTTCATGCGGTGGGTACCGGAAGATGTTCGCGGCGACGCGAATGGTTTCGTTCATTTTCGTCTGCTTCACGATCGCTGCGATTGGCTCATCCCACTGGTCGTGGAATTGCAGTGCTTGGTCTGACGTCATGCCAAGCGTCGCGTCATCGATGAGTGCGCCGAAAGCCGTGTTGCTGGCGGTGCTCTTGGTGGCAATGTGGGTTTCTTTTTCCCGTTCTGCAATGCCCGCAATGACTCGTTGCCGCTCCCGCAGATATTTCGAATCATTGTCTAGCCACACCCAATACTTTTCCGCTTTTTCTGCGACGGCTTGGTCATCGCCAGAAAAATTTACAACTACTGCTTTCGCGGGGTAGTGGTTGCCAAAGTTTGTTTCTAAACAAAAGAACTCATCATTGGGCAACGCGTAGAAGTAGGGGGAGATGTCACAGTCGGCGCCGTCGCTGGTGCTGCGGACACCTCCCCGACTATTCGCGATAGTCTCCCTGTTTTCTTCGCGCTCAGTGAGCGCTGATACGAACGGTATCTCGCTACCCAAAACGGCCGCTTTTTGCTCACCATTCAAGGCGTCCAAAAGATGTGAGCGTCGTAGCGTTTCGGCCAAGAGCGTAGGCAGGGCGCTCCGGTGAGTTTCCAAGATTTCAAAAATGTCGGCGTCGGTGACAGGTTCAAATTCTTCACGATCACTGTACCCACTCAGCTCTTTTTCTAGACTCCTTCGATCGTCACCGCTCAAAGCGTGAAGTTCTTCAAGGAAAACGTTGTCTTCTTCCCAAAAGGTATTCTCTGTTTCATTTGGGGTGAGACCGTACTTCATCAAGACGTGACCGCGTCCGACTCGAATCTGGTGGGCGTTCTCGAAACGCGTTTCAGAAACCTTACGATACTCAGAGGATCTGCCTGTCGAGGTGTTCAGCGGCACCGCGGCCCAGAGTAGATTGCGACTCAGCTCCGCGTCGTTCATCGTGCTTACCATCGTGTGGTTGTTCTTCCGTTTGGTGTGACGGGGTGTGACGGACGGGTGTGTGCTCACCTCGGTAGAGCTTGTGGGACGGTTGTGCAGGTTGTCGTGTGTTGCTAAAGATTGTGTTCCTGGGACGAATGCGCGAGTTGATCTTTATGAGATTGTTTCAGCGAAGCCTACGCCTTTATTCACCCACTGAGTGGATTTGCCACCAAATACCCCGAAATGAATGAGGGATTTGGATCAACCAAATCGCGCCAAACTTGGTTTCTTGGAAACTTGTCTGGGGGTCTGCGAAACGAAACTCGTGTCATCGGAGCCGAACCCGTCTTCGCCCGCTTTCGGTTGACGGTTCAGGGTGAAAAGAAGGCGGCCCTCAGGAAAATTCTGCAATGTCGGTGGCAGCAGTGACACTGGTCACAGATGTCCGGGGTGGGCGGTTTTCTGTCTCGGCATACTCGTGCGCCAAACAAATTGGCCGAACCTTATGAAGGAGACAGAACCGTGGCTACAGAACCCACAACCCCGAACGAAGAAACACCCGAAGGTGCAACTCCTGAAGCAGCAGCACCAGAGGCAGCAGCACCTGAAGCAGCAGCACCAGTGGTCGAATCCTCGCCCGCCACGGTAGCATCCGCCACCGAAGCCTCCGCCGGGGCACCAGCCGGCACAGCGGCTGCGCCCGGACCGGTGCAGAACCTCAAAGGCTTCGCTCTTGCCGCCCTCATCCTCGGCATCGTGGCTTTCATGGTCGGGCTTGTTCCGGTGCTCGGGATGATCCTTGGTGCAGTCGCCGTCACGCTCGGTGTTGTCGCCATCGTGAAAAAGCAGCCGAAGGGCTTCGCCGTCACCGGCCTCGCACTCGGTGGGGTAGCCCTCCTCGTGTCGCTCGGCACAACCGTTGCGCTGGGTGCTGGAGTGAGTAGCATCGCCGACCGTGCCGGCACCGCTGTCACCGAACCCGCAGTGCCGGAAGCACCCGCAGAAGCACCGGTCGAAGCAGAACCGGCGGCCCCCGCTGCTCCCGCGGTCCCCGCGGAGTATCTGTCCGCACTGGCGAAAGCTGATTCCTACGCGAACATGATGCACATGAGTAAGGCTGGGCTGTATGACCAGCTCACCTCCGAGTATGGCGAGCAGTTCTCCGCCGAAGCCGCCCAGTATGGTGTCGACAACGTCGTCACTGACTGGAACGAGAACGCCCTGGCGAAAGCAAAGTCGTACCAGGATGACATGTCGATGGCTCCCGCCGCGATCCACGACCAGTTGACCTCGGAGTTCGGCGAGCAATTCACCGCCTCGGAAGCTGACTACGCCATCGCGCACCTGAACGACTAACAAAGGACGCAGCCCGCTCCTGTAATCAGGGCGGGCTTCATCCGTGGTTCGTTTCGACCGATTCGGGAGTCTTGATCCGCCCGTCGCGGTTCAGGCATCGCGGTTCAGGCGTTTCGATTCACTAGTGGCAGTTCACTAGTGCCAGCTCAGTGGTGCCAGTTCAGTAGTGCCAGCGGGACGCGGACGCCGCCTCGCTGGCACTGAGGCTGCCGTACGTTTCCCAGTCGCGACGCCGCACCGCGACGTAGGTGCCGAGCAGAGCTTCGCCGAAAGAGTTCCGGAAAAAAGCACTGGACTCTAAAGCATCGAGCGCCGCCCCCAAGTTGGCGGGGTACTGGCCGATACCCGCCGCCGCGCGCTCGCTCTCGCTCAGGCTGCCCGGTTCCACGTTCACCCCGGCGGGCAGCGAAAGCATCTCGGCTGGCCCCCGTAGGGCGGCCGCGATCACCGCGGCGACCGCCAGATAGAGGTTGGCTGAGCCATCCGCACTCTTCACCTCGATGTTCGCCTGATCGTTTTCGAAGCCGCGCGAGCCGCGCATCAACCGAATCGCAGCCTCCCTGTTGCCATCACCCCAACAGACGAAAGCGCCAGCCCAGTTGTGGGGCTGCAGGCGATCAAAACTCGAGGTCGTGCCTCCGAGCAGAGCGATGCCGTCACCGAGGCTCGCGAGTACTCCGGCGATCATCGAGCCGCCTTCGGCGCTCATGCGCTCGGGACCCGCCAGCTCAAAAAAGAGATTGTTTCCGCCGCGGCTGGCCGAAAAGTGGATGTGCAACCCGTTGGAGGCAACGCCGGGAGTGGGCAGAGGCGCGAACGACACAATAAAGCCGTGACGTAGCGCTGTGCGCACCACAATCGTGCGGGCAAGCATGAAATCGTCGACCGCCGTCAGCGGATCGCGCGGTGCGAACGACAATTCCAACTGCCCCGTGCCATATTCCGGATGCAACTGCTCCACCGGCACATCGCAACGTTCAAGCTGTGACAGCAGGTCGAGGTGGAAGGCCTCCAACTCCAGAAATGGCAAAACGCCGTAGCCCGGCCCGGAGTGCGCAAGGGTGGCCGAATCTTTGGGGCCAACGAACAGCGAGAACTCCAACTCCAACCCGACAAGCACCGCGAGACCGTCGTCAGTGGCCCCCTGGGCCACATTCTTCAGCGCCGTTCGAGCGCAGCCCGCGAACAGTGAACCGTCGAGCGAGCGCAGGTCGCTCGGTGCCCAGGCAAGACCGGCAGCCGAATCGAGCATCACCATGCGATCAAGATCGGGCATCACCCGGAGGTCTCCGATTGTGGCGTCGAGCGCGGGCGTGCTCACCGGAAAATCGTCGGTGGCCAGCAGAGCGCCGGCGCTCAGAGAAGCAGTCGCACCACTGCGACCAACCGAGTCGATTCTGCGGCCGGGAACCAGCTTGACTCGGCTGATTCCAGCGAGATCAACATAGGTGACCATGAGGGCTTGCGCGGCGGCGACAATGGCGGCGGTGCGTTCAATATTTGTCATAATGTTTCCTCGCAGAGTGGTGGACGATGAATCAGGCAAGGAGTTCTTCGGCGATGGCGAAGTAGCTGAGCAGCATTATTCGGGCTAGTTCGCCCACGGTCTCGTCTCGCGGCACAAAGTGCGGGTTGTGGAGGCCTGCAGCTTCCGGCGAGCCGTCACCCACCCCGGCGAACAGCATCAGCGACGGATATTTTTCGCCGTAGTAGGAAAAGTCGTCGGCGCCGCAGGAAGCGAGCGCGGGGGCAGGCAACAGGCCATCCGAAATCAGGGCTTCGGAGACCAATGCTGCGAGGTGCGGGTCGTTGCGGAGCACCGGTTCGCCGGGTTCCACCGTGACATCCGCTTCGCAGGCATAGGCCGAAGCGACGGCCTGAGCGATGCGGCGAACCTCTGCGTGCAAGAACTCTTGGTCCGCCTCGAAGAAGCTGCGCAACGTGCCCTGAATGGTGACCCGCTCCGGAATGGCGTTGTGCGACGTGCCGCCGGCGATGCTTCCGACGGTGACGACCGACGGGTGCGTCGGGTCGATCCGCCGAGAGACCAACTGTTGGAGAGCCATCACGATGGCCGCCGCGGCAAGAATGGGGTCGCGGCCGAGGTGGGGGTAGGCGCCGTGGGCTGGTCGCCCGCCCACCGTGATGTCGAAGTTGCTGGCCGCGGCGTTGATGGGCCCGGGCGCTGAAGCCACGGTCCCTTGCGGCAAAATGGGTTGCACATGCACACCGATGATGGCGTGAATCTTCTCGCCGGCAAGACTCGGAAGCATGTCGAGTGCCCCCGCCGGGATGACTTCTTCGCGCGGTTGAAAAATTGCGATGAGAGGAACGGGCGAGCCGATCGCTTCGATCACCCTGATGGTGGCGAGAAGCGCTGCAGTGTGAGTGTCGTGGCCACAAAGGTGGGCAACGCCGGGTCGCTGTGAGGCCCAAGCAACCGTGCTCGATTCCTGGATGGGGAGAGCGTCGAGTTCGGCGCGAATGGCGATCGCCGGCCCAGCACCGCCGAGGCGCACCAGAAGACCGCCGCCGATTTCCCGCAGGTTCCGTTCGGAGGTGCGCGGCATCAGCAACGCGGTCAACTCCGAAACGGTCGCGGCCTCATCGCCGCCCACGCGGGGGTTCTGGTGAATTCGGTGGCGCAGTTCAACGGCCTCGCCAAGGACCTCCGCAAGCTCGGTCGTTGCGCGCATACGCAGCGCAGCAAGATCAACGCTCATCACGAATTTTCTCCCGAGGCGCCTTCGTCCAGACCGTACACGCGGCGGGCGTTGCCGGCGGCCACACCGTGGATTATGCGCTCGGCATCCTTGACGCTCAGCCAGTCATCCGCCAACCACTCGTCGAAAAGCACACCCGTCTCACGGCGCCAGGCCGCAGCGCTCACCGCGTAATGTTCGGGCAATCCGTACGCGTCAGACGAATAGAGAACTTTGTGAAACGGTGCCAGTTCGTAAGACTGACGAATTGCAACGCGAGCACTTGGCCCTAAGTAATGGGTCACTTCCCCAACGTCGTAGTAGACGTGAGGGAAAATGTTGGCCAGCGACGCCGCCTCGCGAATGAAGGGGTAGCAGTGCAGGAGCATCATCTTCACACCGCTGGTGCGGGTTGCAGTAAAAAACTTGGTCATGCGTGAGGGGTCGGCCAAGTAGAGCTGGACATCCGAATCTCCGAAGCCAGTGTGGAACTGGATCGGCTTGCCCAGTTTCACCGCCTCCCACACGAGGTGCGCCAGCAACACCGCACTCGTGATACGCGGGCTGCCCGTCAATTCAGCCCCCGCGAGCCACTCGGCTGCGGCAGTGCGCACGGCCGCTGGTGTCGGGGCAACATCGGGGAGGTCTAGGCCAGTTCGGTAGGCGATCACCGATTTGAAGCCGACCGCATTGTGGTTGCGTTCGTGCAGGGCTGCCGCAAAGTCGGCGGCGAAGCCCGTAGCAGTCGTGCTCCCGGCAAGGCTCTCGGCGACACTCTCCAACCGCACAATCTCGTGGGTTGGAGTGCCGAGGGCAGCGGTCATCTCGGCGGGCGACATGATCAGGGTTGCGCTCAGCCCGGTGTCGAGCAGAAGCCGCTCGTGGCCCGCAGAGGCCATCAGCCGAGTGTTGACCTCTGCGGCACCGAGTTCCATACGGCGCTCAATGTAGCGCTCAACGCTGACGTGGCGCTCGAGCCCAAGGAGGGGGGCGCAGATTGCCCGAATCGCCAGCCCGAAGGGGGAGTCGAGGGTTTCTAAGCCCGGTTCGGAGAGCCAATCAGATTCGGTCGCTAGTGACCGAAATCCGTCCGCATCGAGTTCGCCCACCACGATGCCGTGACAGTGCTGGTCGATGAGGCGGAGGTCAGCGGTGATGCCCGTGCTGCTCATGTTTGCGGTTCCTTGTCGTCGGAGAAACGTTCCCAATAGTTGTTGCTGAAGCCGCGGGAGGCCCAGGCGTCGTCGTAGCGCTTCATTCGCTCGATGGGGGCATCGCCGAGTTCGTCGACAACTCCGGCGATAACGGCCTCGGTGACGGCGAGGGCGGGAACCATCGAGTCCAGCGGATGCGGGGCATCGAGGCTGCAGGTGAGCACAGCATCGGCGTGTTGTGCGAGCGGCGACAACCAGCGGTCTGTGAGGAGGATGATTTTGGCCCCGAGCTTGGCGGCTTCCTCGCCGAACACCACGGTGCTGGGCTGGTAACGGCGAAGGTCAATCACGAAGACAACGTCGCGCGGCCCGCAATCGGTGAGCATTGAGGTGCGATCTTCGACCGAAAGGAAGTGGGTGTTGGGTCGAACAACTTCGAGCTGCTGGATGAGGTTGCGCGCGAGCACGGAGGTGAATCGACCACCGGTGGCAAAGATGCGGTTTCGGCTCGATGCCAGCAAGCCGACGGCGACGGAAAAGTCGGTCGGATTGAGCCGTTCAAACGTTTCGTCGAGGGCGGTGCGAAAAACCGATGGTGAGCGAAGGAGGGCGTCTTCGTCGTTGCTGTAGTCGGGAAACTGCGTGATCGGCGCCAAGACTCGTTGGTGCAGTTCGGAGCGCAGGGCGTCACGAAAGTCGGCGAAACTGCTGAAGCCAAGCCGTTCGGTTAGCCGAAGTACCGTGGGGGCGCTCACGTTGGCGGCCGTGGCCAAACTCGCGACGGTGTCGAGGCCGGCTGCCGGGTAGTTGTCGAGCAACGCGTGGGCCACATCGAGTTCGGCGCGGGGTAGGCGACGAAAGTGCTGGCGCAGGAGTTGGGAGACGGTGAGCATGTTACAAATCGTAGACCCAAGGCCGACTTGACGACAAAAATCTAACATCTGTAATATTTGTCAGATGGCAACCCTCCAGCGGTGTGAAAGCAGACGATGAGTGAGTCCGAAACGCCGAACCCCGGTGTGCTGAGCAGCAGTGTTGATCTGCAGACCGACACTCCGTACGCGGATGCCGTCGAAGACTACTCCGACAGCCACGACGTGAGGTTCCACCTTCCCGGTCACGGTGGCGGCACCGCTGGCGCGACCGCGGTCGATGACTACTTTGGTGGCCGACTCGCGGAGCTCGATCTCATGCCGATGGTGGACGGAATTGATCTGGGCCAATCGCCCACCCCGCTTGAGCGTTCAATGCGCCTCGCCGCCGAGGCGTGGGGTGCGCGTCGTACGTGGTTTCTCACCAACGGTGCGACTCAGGGCAACCACTTGGCGGTGTTGGCGCTGCGAGCCTTCGGTGACACGGTGTTGGTGCAACGTTCGGTGCATTCGTCGGTGGTTGACGGAATGATGTTTGCTGGCATGCGCGCGAGGTTTGTGGCGCCGGTCGTGGACGCTGAGCTTGGGGCCGCCCAAGCTGTCACCGCCAACGCGGTGGCGGCGCGTCTCGCTGAGCTGGCCTCGCAGGGGGAGTCGCCGGCGGCGGTTTACGTGGTCAGCCCCAGCTACTTCGGCTTTGTCAGTGACATTGCCGCGATCGCCGAGGTTGTGCACGCGGCCGGGCTTTCGCTGGTTGTTGATGAGGCGTGGGGCGCTCACCTGGGTTTCCACCCGGAGCTGCCAAGCAACGCCTTGGCGAATGGCGCGGATCTTGTCGTCTCCTCCACCCATAAGTTGGGTGGATCGCTCACGCAATCCGCGATGCTCCACCTTGGTGAGGGGGAGTGGGCTGACCGGCTTGAGCAGCGCATCGACCGGGTGCGCCACAGTCTGCAGTCAACGAGTGAGAGTGCGCTTCTTCTGGTTTCGCTGGACCTCGCCCGGCGCGCTCTCGCCACGGGTGAGGACCGGATTGGGCGTTCGCTGGCGTTCGCTGACCGGATTCGGGCGGAGATTCGTTTGGCCGGGCGTTTCGCTATCGCCTCGGACAACTACCCATCCTTTGAGGGCTGGGGCGGCACCGATCCGTTTAGGGTAGTCATCAACACTCGCGTCGGCGGCATCGGTGGCCACCAAGCGCGAACGCTGCTGCACGATGACTCGGGAGTCTTGGTCGAGCTGGCCACCGAGAACGCTCTTGTCGCCATCGTTGGCCCGGGCACTGAGCCTGATGTGGAGGCATTTCTGGGTGCCCTCGCCGCGCTTCCCCATCTCTCAGACGACTTGGGGGCGGCGGCGCCCAAGCTTCCGGGCTGGGGCGTAGAGCGAATGACTATTCGGGATGCCTACTTTGCCGACACAGAGATTGTGCCGTTCGAGCAGGCCGCTGGTCGGATTTCGGCCGACTCCCTTGCCGCCTACCCGCCGGGTATCCCCAACGTGCTGCCAGGCGAAGAAATCCTCCCCGACACGATCGCCTTCCTTCGTGCCGTCGCCGCCAGCCCCTCCGGTTATGTGCGGGGAGCCGTGGAAGCCGCACTCGACACTTTTCGGGTGGTGGTGCGTGGTGCCGAGGGTCATGACACCGGAGCGCACGATATCGAGCTTGAGAAATGAAGTCTTCAGCCTCGCGACCCAGCATCTCCGACCGCGTGGCCATTTAGTAGGTTGTTGGTAAACCGCAGGATCTCCGCTTGAAGGGTTGGCTCAGCAGACGGATGAGGGGTTTCAGCCGCGACGAGCGACCGCACGGTTTCTAGCGTTTCGTCGATGATGGTGCGAGAACGTGGGAGTCCCCACTGTGTGATTTCCTCCATAAGGTCGTTGCGAGTTAGCGCACGATGCTCGAGCACGCCGTTGACCGTGAATGCGAACTCACCGTCTGTGTCGTACTGGGTTTGAGGCACCACGTCGTACATCGGAGCGATCGTGATCGTGCCACTTTCGGCATGTAGCAGTGAGATATTTTTCGCGTGCATGTCCAAATTGCCGAGCGCAACGCTCAGGGTCAACATTTTCGCGAGCGTGACATTAGGGCTGGGTTCGTCGGTTTCGGCAAGCAGGCGGCTGACCCGTTCTAAGGTGACGGCGCCATACTTCTGGTATTTCTCGATCGTTGGCACCCCGAGGGCTTGGGCGAGGTCTTCTTGATGAATGCGACCTCCGGGGCTTGTTGTGTCGCGGTCATAGCGCTCGATAACCAATGCGTGTGTGCCACCGAACTGGGTGAGCTGCGTGGCGAAGTTGGCGAGTCCGAGAGCCCGAACGAACCTCGAACCGTATTCTTCGTCAAAGATCATGGTCGGGAATTCGTTGGCCACAGGTTTGAGGATGTGCGTTGACGGATAGCCATCGTGCACCCTCGCCCAGCCCGTGTCGGTTTGCGCGAGAACAATTTTTGCTTGCACTCCAGGGAGTGAGGTCTTGCCGCTTGTGCGTGCATTACCGAGCGGTTGGCCAGTCAGGTCATTGAGCATCCCGCTTACGACGGCGTCGCTGACGGGTTCTATTTTTGGTGTTCGAGGTTCGCCGGGGTCATGGAGATCCCATATTTGGATTGCTCCCGCCACGTCGCGACCGTATCGTGCAAGGAGTCCCAGCACGTCGAGTTCACTCAACTGGGCATTTCTGGCCATACTCGTGAGTTGACGCCCTTCCGGTAGCAAGCCGGCAAAGAAATTGCGACGGCGTTTCGCCGTGGTGCGATTCAGCTTCAGGTCTAAGGGCACTGCCAACGACATGATTCTGCTGCTGGCGCCGAAGTGGGTGATGGCTGATGGTTCGAACGTGATGTCGAAAGTTCGGTAGCTGTCGCCCTGAATAACACCGATGTGGTGACCATAAAGTTCTACCGTGAGCTCAGGCATCGTCGTCGTTCCACTGGCCGTTGAGGGTAGTGCCCGTAATTTTTAGGAGGGCGAATAGCCGGCGAACTTGAATGGTCGCCTTGCCGGTCTCAATTTCGGTGATCGCACGCTGCGATATTCCGAGCTCGTGAGCAAGTTCGGCCTGGGTCTTTCCGGCCGTGACGCGGGCTTGCTGGATGAGGTGGCCGAGAGATTCTGGCCCCGTGATTCGCATGGTGTGTTGCACGGCACGCTCCTTAGTACGATTTCGTACTTTAGCATGTTCTTTACGATTTCGTAATAGGCAGACGGTATTACGATTTTTCCAGGAGCCTTCGATCTGAACACGAACTGAGAAGCCGACTGCACCGAGCAAAAGCTCGGAACAGTCGCCTCGGGTCAGATCGCGGCGAAACCTACGACGCGGGGGCCGCTTCGAAGGTCACGGCTGCTTCGCCAAACTCGGCCTCATCGGCTGCAGCAACACGACGCTCGTTGTTGAGATCGAGGCTGCGGGCGAGCACCAGGTAGGCCACAGCGGAGGCAATGACTCCGACGAAGAGTGCAAGGTCGGCGCCACCGAGAGCGGCGGCGATCGGGCCGGTGAACCAGACGGTGACCACGAAGGGAATCATCGCGACGATTCCGATTCCGTAGGCGGCCAGTCCGCGCCAGCCCCAGTTGCCGTAAACGCCATTGACCTTGAAGATCTCGCGTACGGCGTAGTGTCCGCGGCGCACAAAGTAGAAGTCGACCAGGTTGACGGCGGTCCACGGCACGAGGATGTAGAGAAGAATCACGAGGAAGCTGCCGAAGTTGGAAAGGAATTCGCCGGTGCTGAACAGCGAACCGAGGAACGCGGCAACGGTTACGAGCACGCAGGCGATGATCCGAACGCGTTTTGTCGGCTTGACCGGTCGGATGGAGTCGCCGATGGTGATGACCTCGATGCAGGCGGCGTACACATTGATGGTGATCACGCTGATGAGGCCGGGAAGCGCTGCCAGCAGCAGCCAGTAGCCCGAACCGGGCAGGATCATGTCGGCTGCGGCACGCACGCCATCGAGGGGAGCGGTTCCCGAGAACGCGGCGGCGATGAGGGCACCGAGGGCCATGAGCCACACTGCGCCGATGAAGACTCCGCCGTAGGTGAACCAGAGGGCCTTTGCGGGGCTGGTCTGGGGTGGCAGGTAGCGAGAGTAGTCGGAAACGTAGGGTGCCCATCCGAGGGCATACGCTGCAGCGGCACCGAACTGGATGAGGAAGGCAGCGATGTTGAAGTCGTTGAAGGTGAACTGGCTCGGGTCAATCGGTACGACGATGAGTGCTGCAACGGTGAAGATTCCGAAGGTGACGAGAAACAACAGCGTCAACCATTTTTGGGTGGTGTGAATCCAGTGGTACCCGAAGATTGCCAGCACCAGGGCGAGAGCGCTGATGAGGAAGTACCACAGACCGTTGGCTTCGATCCCCGTGGTCATGGTGAGAATCTCAGCGCCGAGCATCTGGTTGAACATGTTGAAGCCGACCAGGCTGAACACCACGATTGCACAGATCAGAATCACGCCGCGGTAACCGAATTGCGCGCGAGACTGGATCATCTGGGGCAATCCAAGTTGGGGGCCCTGGGCGGAGTGGAACGCGGTGAAGATGGTTCCGACGGCGACACCGAGCACGATTGCGGCCAGCGAGGTGAGGAGGCTGGCTCCCATTGCAGCGCCGATCATGCCGGTGGCGAGGGTTGTCACGTTGGCGTTCGACATGAACCACAGCGGGAAGAGTGCCCACGGTTTACCCCGTCGTTCATTCAGCGGCACCCAGTCGATTGATCGGGCTTCGATGCCATTCGTGACTGGACGCACGGTGTCAACCGGCGCGGGCGGGGATGTGAGGGCCATGGTTCTCCTTGGTAGCCGTGATTCTCGTGTCGGGGATGCCACGGAACAGCGGTAGTTAGTGAAGCGAGTTCAGCTGGCCTGAACGGCTTGATTAAAGAAAGCTATGGTCTTCGGTGATATCGCACAAGCCGATGTCAACCTATCCCATCCATAGGTTTAACCTATGACTTGCTATTTCTGCCTGCCGAGCCACGCTGTCGTATCCTCGCTCGGGATCGAATCGTGCAACATGCGGGTAGCGAGCCGAACCAGTTCGGTGGTCACCGGTGACAGGATCGCATCCACTCGAGACACCAGAGCGATCGTGTCGAAGAGCGGTTCGGCAAACGGTGCCACGAGCACGGTTGCCGGGAATCCAACGCTGCGCGTAACCGCGCGAGAAACGATGGTGTCGCCCATCCCTCGTTCGACCAGACTCAGCGCGACTTCAACGTTTTCCACCTCAATCAGCGGTTCGAGCTTGAGCCCGATCACTTGAGCGCGTTAGGCTAGTTGGTGGCGCGTGGGATCGCTCCAGCCGTAGTGTGCGTCGTACAGGATCAACGGAGCCTGCGGGATGTCCTCAATCTTCATGGGGCTCGCAACGCGGTTGGGGTCGGCGCTCGCCCACAGCACTTCATCCCGCATGAGCGGTGCGACATCCAGGCCTTCATCATCGATGGGCAATACGACGAGGCCAGCCTCCAGCTCGCCAGAACGAACAGCGGCCGCCACCTCCACCGAGTTTTGGCCGATGAGGCGAGTGCGCACTCCCGGGTGTTCGCGATGGAACTGTTCGGCAAGATTCGAGAGGAAGTAGTACGACGCGTTTCGGAGAACACCAAGGGAGGCCACCCCGCCGGTGAGCCCGCGCAAAGCGAGCAGTGAATCCTCCGCACCCTCGGCGCCATCCACGGCACGCCTGGCCCAGGGCAACATTTCGAGTCCGGCGGCAGTCAAGACGAGGCGGCGGCCTGTCCGAACGAACAGGGCGAGCCCGTGGTCATCCTCAATCTTGCGCACCAACTCCGACACGGTGGGTTGAGTCGTGCCGAGGGCTTCGGCCGCTGCGGTGAAGGAACCCAGGGTGGCTGAGAGCACGAACGCGCGAAGTTGGGTGAGTGTCATAGGGAAATCCTATGGCTTCGGAAGGTATCAATGGTCTTGTACGGGAGAACGCGAATAATTATGATCAATCCATGCGTTTCACACCTATCGTCCTCACGAACCTCGAAGGTTCGTTCCACCACCTCAAGCAACCCCTCATTGACGCTCCCGCAGCGCAACGAGACCCGGCGGTCATCGCGACGGTCACCTCGATGTTGCTCGACATTGAGAAGCGTGGACTGGACGCTGTGCGTGATTTCGCAGCACGACTCGACAACTGGAACAAGCCACAGTTTGAGTTGAGCGCGGCCATGATCGCTTCGAGTGGGGATCGACTGCCGGCGGATCTCCGGGCCGCAATCGAGATGGGCTCGGAGCGCACCAAGACTTTTGCTTCGGCGCAGAGAAACCAGCTCAAAGACTTCGAAATGGAGATTCTGCCAGGGCTTGTCGCCGGCTCGAAGTACATTCCGATCTCGCGCGTTGGTGCCTATCTTCCTGCGGGACGCTTCCCGTTGACGGCGAGTGCCTTCATGACCGTGGGGGTGGCCAAAGTTGCCGGCGTTGAAACCGTCATTGCCTGCACCCCACCGCAGCCCGATGGCGGCGCCAACGATGCAGTGGTTTACGCTGCCCACCTTTCCGGGGTCGACCGCGTCTTCACCCTCGGGGGAGTGCAAGCCCTGGCGGCGATGGCCTATGGTCTGCTCGACGAGTTGCCAGTAGACATGCTGGTGGGGGCAGGAAACGCCTATGTCGCCGAAGCGAAGAGGCAACTTTTTGGCACCGTCGCTATCGATCTTCTCGCCGGCCCTTCCGAGGTTGCGGCGTTGGCGGATGAGTCGGCAGATCCTGAAATTGTGGCAGCCGACCTTCTGGGGCAAGCCGAACACGGCCCCAATTCCCCCGCCGCGTTGGTGACCACGTCGGAGGAATTCGGTCGGGCTGTTATTGAGGCGATTGATCGTCAGCTGTTGACGTTGGCCACCGCCGAAATCGCGGGCGCAGCCTGGCGTGATTACGGTTCCGTGACGGTTGCGCGCGATCGCGAGACCGCCGTTATTCTGATGGATGATCTCGCCCCCGAGCACCTCGAAATCCAGACCGCTGACGACGAGTACTACCACCGCGAACTCAAGAACTACGGCTCAATCTTCATCGGGCCGTGGAGCACCGTCGCCTATTCCGATAAGGGGATGGCCGGAACCAACCACGTGCTACCCACCGCTGGTGGGGCGAAGCACAGCGCAGGGCTTTCGGTGGCCAGGTTCCTGAAACCTCTGACTTACCAGAAAGTCACTCAAGCAGCGACACCACTACTCGCCGATGCTGTTCGTGTCATCTCCGACTCGGAGGGGATGGCCGCTCACAGCGCGACTGCCACCATGCGCCTCGACAGCTACCAGTCGGCAAGCTAGTGCCCGGGCGGGTTGTGCGCGTTCGTTGCGACGAACTTGCTCCCGTCGTCGGTAACCTCCAGCACAACCAAGGGTTGATTGAAGCGGCCATTGTCGCGGCGGTTGCCGACGGCATTCAGCTTCTGGTCCTCCCTGAGCTCGCCACCAGCGGTTACTACCTTCGGGATCGCGCGGAGGCGCTCAGCTGTGCTCTGACTCCGACCGACGGCTTCTTTCAGCGTCTGAGCGCACTGCTCACGGTCAACACCGTTGCGGTGGTTGGGTTCTGTGAGAACGATGGTGGCGTGCTCTATAACGCCGCCGTCGTACTCACCGCCGGTGCAGTTCTTGGCGTGTATCGCAAGGCGCACCTCTGGGATGCCGAGAAGGAGTTGTTTAGCGCTGGGGGTTCGCCGCCGTCGGTTTTCGAAACTCCGGTCGGGCGGCTGGGGGTCGTGATTTGTTATGACCTCGAGTTTCCCGAGATGCCGAGGTTGCTCGCCGTTCAGGGCGCCGAGATGATCGCCGTTCCCACCAACTGGCCGAGGGTTCCGATGCCGGTTGGTGAGCATCCGCCTGAGGTTATCCAGGCCATGGCAGCATCGCGTTCATCGCGAATCCCCATCTTTTGTTGCGATCGTCGCGGTACGGAGCGTGGAAACGCGTGGACCGAAGGGTCGACCGTCATTGACGCGGAGGGCTGGCGCTGTGGCACGAAAGACAGTAACAATCGTGTTGATGCTGACATCGTCATTGATGAGGAGCGTCTGACGATTGGCCCCCGCAATCATGTGCTGGCTGATCGGCGCCCGGAGCTTTACGGGCGCTGAGGGGACGGTTTGCGTGTGCTGCGATCACGGCAGCTCGTGAGCTTCGTCACAAGCGGGGCAACAGTCACGGTGGCCCCGCGTAGAACGCCAGTTCTTCTCATCGCGGGCTGTTCGTTCTTCCCCGTTTTTGGTTGGCAGGCGCCCCTAGTCCCGCTCAGCCTTTTCTTGAACGCCGGCGGCGAGACGGAAGATGGTGTCCTGTGCGTCGGGATGGGCGAGCTCGTCCTGGCTCAATTCGCCCACGAAATCGTTCCCTCGCATGACAATCGCACGGTGTGCGAGCCCCAAAATCTCCGGCATATCGGAGGAGGCCATCACAACAGCGACGCCCCTCTCGGTCAAGGCAACGATGATGCGGTAAATCTCGCTACGGGCGCCAATGTCGACACCGCGGGTTGGTTCGTCAAGCAGTAGAACATCGACATCCTCGGTTAGCCAGCGAGCGAAAACCACCTTTTGTTGGTTTCCCCCCGACAGTGTTCCCACCAACTGGCCAAGCCCATTGCTCTTCAAACCGACCGATTTCATTACCTCCGAAATGCGACGTACTCGCGTCGATTTCTTCAGCCAGCCCCATCGTGAAAATGAGGCAAGGTGCGGGATGGTGGCATTGTCGAGAATGGACATGCTCAACACAGCGCCGGCACCTTTTCGGTCTTCCGGCACGAAGGCGATTCCTGCGTTGATCGATGCCGCCGGATTGCCTCGCTGAATTCGCTTTCCGGCAACCTCTATCTGGCCCGCTGTGGTCCGGCGGACGCCAAAGATTGACTCGAGAAACTCGGAGCGCCCGGCGCCAACGAGCCCGGCCAGTCCGACAATCTCACCGCGACGAACGGTGAGGTTCAGGGGCGGCGTGTTCTTGCGTTCGAGGCCTGTGATCTCCAAAACGACGTCATTTGTGGGAGTGGTGGGCTTGACAAAGAGATCGTTGAGGTCACGGCCGATCATGGCGGAGATGATGGTGTCGTGCGTGGTCTCGGGTGTCGGGTTATCAAAAATGAAGTCACCGTCACGCAAGACGACAACCCGGTCAGAGATTGCTGCGATCTCCTCCATTTTGTGGGTGGTGTACACCACGCAAGCGCCCAGTTCGCGGACCCTGCGAATGATTGCGTATAGCCCCTCGATCTCGTGAACGGGGATGGATGATGTCGGCTCGTCGAGAAGGAGTGCTGTGGCGCCCTGGCTGGTGGCTTTAACAATCTCCACCAGTTGAAGCATGGCAACACTGAGGTTCCGTGCCTGGCTCAGCGGGTCGATGCTCACGTCGAATTCGGTGAGTAATTTGCGAGATTCGCGGATCATCGCAGCGCGATCCAAGATTCCCCAGCGATTGCGGAGTTCCCGGCCGAGAAACAAGTTCTCGTAGACCGTCATGTCGGGAAGTGGTGCAAGCTCTTGCGGCACGAAACGGATGCCGTGGCCACGAATTGCTCGGGGGTCACCCTTGGGAAGAAGGCTGCCGTCGATGGTGACGGCGCCTTCATCTGCGGTTTCCAAACCAGCGATGATCTTGAGAAGGGTTGACTTGCCTGCACCGTTCTCACCGGCGATGACGGTGACCGTTCCCGGTTCGAACGTGACGGTCACGCCTTTGAGTACGGGAATACCGCTGAAAGACTTGTGGATGCTGTCGCAGATGATTGTTGCCATGAGAAGTCTCCTCAGAAAGTTGTCGGTAGCGGTTGGCCGGGGTTGACGACAGATTTGAGGCTGTCAGGATTCAGATCGCTGTTGAGTGCATCTTCGACGTGGTCGAGATCAAAACGCCCAGTGACGAGTGAATCGAGGTCGACTTGTCCGCTGGCGACGAGCTGAATGGCGACCGGCCAGGTGTCGATGTATCTGAAGATCCCGGTCACATTGATTTCGAGATTCTGGATGTGAGACACCGGAAGCATCATGTCCGGAGCGCCCAGTCCAACGAGCACGGCGTAGCCAGCTGGCCCAACAGAGCGGATCCCACTGTCGACGGCGCGCGCCGAGCCCGTTGCATCGATGAATGCATCGACGTTGAGCGCTAGTTCGGCGGGGTTCTCGGCGACCGGATCAATGGTGCGAGTCGCACCAAAGAGCAGGGCCCGCTCCCGTTTTTCGGGGACCAAGTCGGTAACGATGACCTCGGTCGCTCCAAAAGCGCGTGCTGTCTGCGCGAGGATAATGCCGATCGGACCAGCGCCGGCGATCAGCACGCGCGATCCTGGCTGAATTCTCGCTTTTCGCACCGCGGCGATGGCGACAGACAGCGGCTCCATAAGAGCGGCCGCCTCGTCGGAGACCGTCTCTGGCACGACATGAGCAAATGCGGCCTGGATCAACACGTATTCGCAGAACGCGCCGTCGACGGGCGGAGTTGCGTAGAAAATCATTGTTAGGCAGAGGTTGTAGCGGCCGGCTCGGCATTGCGCGCACGCGTTGCAGGGTCGCTGGGGTTCGATAGAGACTCGTTCGCCGATTCGATCGGCTGCGACGTCGGAGCCAACGGCAACAATGCTTCCACCAGCCTCATGCCCGAGGATGAGGGGCCCGGTCACGACGAAGTCGCCAATGCGACCCTCACGGTAGTAGTGAACATCTGAGCCGCAGACGCCAACGGCCGCGACTTGGACGAGCACTTCGTCAGCTCCGGGGGTGGGCATCGGCAATTCGCGGATGGCGAGTGTGCGGGCCGCGGTCAGAACGCTGGCGCGCATCGTGCCGGGGGCGGCTGTTTCTGAAGTGGTCATCGTTGTCCTTACAGAGATTGGCGGTTCGGCTCAACGTCGAAGGTGACAAATGGGCTGTAGATCGGAATGCTCTCAACCACGTTCGTAGGCTCGGTTGAGATAAATCGTGATCATCCGTAATTTGCATGCTAACGCAATCGGAGCCGTTTTTGCTCATATGATTCATAAATGATTCATTTGTGATACTTTCCCGGATAGTGGAAGGCTTTTCCCAAGATCAAAGGTGAAATCTTGTGGCATAATCACCTCGTTAGAGGAGTTCTTTTGGGTCCAGATGAGACAGTGCAGTTGGCTTTGGTTGCACATGAGTACTACGTGAGTCGCAAGTCCCGAGTGGACATTGCCGACGAATTGGGTATTAGCCGATTCAAAGTGGCGAAGATGCTCGACCAGGCTTTGGAGCTGGGCATTGTGACGATTAACGTTCAATCACCGAGTGCGGTTGACCTTGAACTGTCCAACCGATTGAAATCACACTTCAAGCTTCGTCGTGCTCTTGCTGTCGCCACGCCCAACGATCTCTCCTCCAACGTGCGTGATGCTTTGGGAAAGGTCACCGCGGAGCTGCTTTCCGAGATCGTCACTGAGTCAGATGTCCTTGGTTTGGCCAGCGGTCGAACTCTGATGGCGATGAGCGATCACCTTGGCGCTATTGCCAAGTGTGATGTCGTTCAGCTCGCTGGAATGTCAGGCTTGGTGCAAGCCACTTCCAATGCTCTGGTCGCGCGGGTAAGCGAGATTTCAGGAGGGAAGGCCTACTCCATTTACGGACCCCTCATCGTTTCTGATTCAACAACCGCTGACTCTTTGAAGAAAGAGCCATCAATTGCGGCTGCCTTTGGACGCTTTCGGGATGTCACTAAGGCGGTGATTGCGGTTGGCAGCTGGAATCCCCGGGAATCACAAGTCAGTGATGCTGTCAGTGACGATGAACGCCAAGACATTTTGAATAAGGGTGTTCGGGCAGACGTCTGTGCGACGCTGCTCACTGATCAGGGTGAAGAGATCTCTGTGCTGGAGGGGCGTTCCCTGGCCATCACTCTGCAACAGTTGCGAGCGATCCCCGAAGTTATCGTCGTTGCCGGGGGTTTGCAGAAGACGGATGCGCTTCGCGCTGTGTTGCGAACGGGAATCGTCACGTCGTTGGTGACGGACGCCCGCATGGCGGAGCGCCTCATCGAGCATCACTAGAGCGTTAGTGGAACACACCCGCGGTCGAGAGATCCGCGCCAGGCCCATCGTGAAGTCCTTAATGGTCGCCGCGATGGGCCTTTTTTGGGCTTCTCGCCTACCTCCCATGGAAGAATAAGTAACGGAGAAATCTCATTTGAGCTCTAATCTTGACAAATGTTGAGAATGGTCGCATGATCAGTCTTATCAAATGTGAACGAAGGAGTTCGAATGAGCGGAAACGATTCAAGCTTGCGACCGGGAATCGGTCGCAACGGCTTCTCCAACCTGGCGGGACTTTTTACGCTAGAAAGAGTCGGTGGCTTTCTCGTCCGCAACTCGATGGTCGTGATTTTGATTGTGATCATCGGATACTTCAGCTATCGCAGTGAACGATTCACGAGCCCTGAGAACCTCCTCACGATACTTGTCGCAGCCGCACCATTCGCTTTGATCGCGCTTGGCCAGACGCTGGTTATTCTCACTGGGGGGATCGATCTCTCGCCCGGCAGCATTATTGCGATTGCTGCGATGACAGCGGCGACCGTCGCCAAAGCATTCCCGGGGCAAGTTTTACTCACTGTCTTCTCGGCAGTCGTCGTGGGGCTCCTTGCAGGGAGCGTTAACGGTTTCGTGGTGTCACGTCTCAACGTGCCGCCGTTTATTGCGACGCTGGGAATGCTGACTCTGGGATCCGGCGTCGCCTATGCTATCGGGAACGGAGCGCCGATCAACGGCTTGCCGCCCGAGTTCGGTGACATTGCCAACACCCGCCTGATGGGCGTCCAGATCCCAGTCATTGTGATGATTGTCGGAATTGTTGTGTTGGCGATCATCATGCGGCGTACTGCTTACGGCATGCGTGTCTATGCCGTTGGCGGCAACCCGTTGGCTGCACAGATCGCTGGAATCAATGTTCGTCGTACCCTATTCAGCGTCTACGCAATTAGCGGTGCCTTGGCTGGCCTCTCCGGCGTCATGCTGGCCTCGAGAGTGATTTCTGGCCCGCCCAACCTGGGGCAGGGTTACGAACTGGACGCTATTGCTGCGGTGGTCATCGGTGGTGCAAGTCTCTTCGGAGGACGCGGAACCATCTGGGGTACAGCCCTTGGCCTCCTTCTTATTCAAACTCTCAACAATGGCCTTGACCTATTGATCGTGCCGACCTATTGGCAAGACGTCATCAAGGGTCTCCTAATCGTGGCCGCAGTCGCAGTCGACGTGTGGTCATCCAAGCGGCGCAGATAGTCGCAAGTTTCACCCTGCAGAACGCACCGTTGGCAATCGCCCGCAGTGCTTGCTTCACCCCAACATCAAGAGGAGAAGAAATGTCACGTTCAATGAAGACCTTGGCGACAGTAGTCGGAGGGAGCCTGATCTTGGCTCTCACCGCCTGCGGAGCCGGTGACACCACAGCAAACGGTGGCGGTTCTGACAACGGAATCACCATCGGTGTTTCTGTATACGACATGAGCTCGTTCATCACCGCCGGCAAGGAGGGCATGGAGGCGTACGCAGCAGCAAACGACATCACGCTCCTCTGGAACTCAGCAGGCCTCGACGTCAACACCCAGGCGACTCAGGTTGACCAGTTCATCAACCAGAAGGTTGACGCAATTGTGATCGTGCCCGTTCAGGCCGACTCGCTGGCACCTCAGGTTGACGCAGCAATCGCTGCCGGAATTCCGATCGTTCCTGTCAACGCTTCGCTCAACAACGACAAGGTGAGCGGCAACGTTCAGCCCAGCGACGTCGCTGCTGGCGAAGCCGAAGCACGAATGATGATGGATGAGCTTGGGGGCAAGGGAAACGTCATCATTCTGCAGGGTCCTCTGGGCCAGTCCGGCATGTTGGACCGTCAAGAAGGCATCGAGAATGTTCTCGCCGAGTACCCGGACGTAAAGGTTCTCGCTCAGGACACCGCCAACTGGAAGCGCGATGAAGCTGTTAACAAGGTCAAGAACTGGATCTCCGCCTTCGGAGACACCATTGACGGCGTTATCGCTCAGAACGACGACATGGGCCTCGGCGCTCTCCAGGCCTTCAAAGAGGCTGGAACGACGGTTCCGATCGTCGGCATCGACGGCATCGAAGATGGCCTGAAGGCTGTCCAGAGTGGTGACTTCATCGGCACCATGCTGCAGAACGGCACCGTCGAGCTTTCCGCTGGACTTGCTGTTGCCGCTGCTCTTGCCCGTGGCGAAGAGGTTAACGCCGAGCCCGTCTACGAAATGCCTCAGATCACCTTGGAGAATGTCGACCTGGCTTACGAGCACGTCGTCAGCAAGCGCGCCGAGTTCTTGGCCGCCCTGCCCGCGTTGACGGCAGCCAACCTCCTGACCGGCAACATCGCAAACGAGGGCCTGCCGGGCCAGTAGCACCACCACACATCGGGGCGGGGTCTCAGTCAGTAGTGCTGGGGCCCCGCCTTCACTAGTTAGAGGAGAAATCAGCATGTCGCAGTTGAAAACCATCGGTCTCGGAAATGACGAGGCGGCGGTCGGGCTTAGGGTCACGCTGACCCAGCATCTCGAATCTTTGGGATTCACCGTCGATGGAGTCGGGCCGCAGGATGCCACAGATTCTGTTGACTACCCCGACGTTGCGGTCGAGGTCGCCCAAAGGATCCTTCGCTCTCACTACGAACGCGGAATTCTTCTTTGCGGGACCGGCATCGGAATGGCAATCGCCGCAAACAAGGTTGCCGGCATTCGTGCCGCCCAAGCTGCCGACACCTACAGTGCCGAACGGGCTCGCAAATCGAACAACGCCCAGATCATCACGATCGGTGCTCGCACCGTCGGGCCTGAGCTGGCCAAGTCGATTATTGATGCGTGGCTCGCCAGCGAGTACGAGGGTCGATCTGACTCGAAGGTCAACAAGCTGATTGCTCTCGACAAGAAAGAAATCCGATGAGTGCACCACACACGACCGTCGTCACTGTTCTCGGCGCCGGAGCCATGGGTTCCGCGCTGGCAACCCCGTTGAGAGAGCGTGGACAATCTGTGCGCCTGTGGGGCACCTGGCTCGATGACCATCTTCTCGATGCCATCGAGGCCAACCGGCCTCACCCACGAACCAACGTATTCGTTCCCAGCGGAACCGAGCTCTTTCGCTCGGCTGAGCTCGAGGCTGCCTTGACTGGAGCGGATGTAGTCATACTCTCGGTCGCGTCCGTTGGCGTAGAAGAAGTGGTTCGTCGCGCTGCGCCGTGGATTGCCGAGATCGGCACCCTCGTGGTCACCAGCAAGGGATTCGTGTTCGGCGCCGATGGGCGCGTGCTCCTGCTGCCCGAGTGCATCACCGCAATCTTCACCGAACTGGGCCTGACGCCGCCCACCATCATCGCTGCCGGAGGTCCGTGCAAAGCAAACGAAGTTGCCGCGGGGCGCCCAACAGCAACCATTTACGCTTCAGTCGACACCGAGGCGGTGCGCGCTGTCGTTCGTGAAATTGAGACCGATAATTATCGCATCGAAGTAACCCCTGACGTTCAGGGCCTCGAAGTCGCTGCTCCGTTTAAAAACATTTACGCAATTGCGCTGGGGTTTGCCGACGGCCTGGGGGAACTAACGCCAGAGCCATGGCACAACCTTAAATCAGCAATTTTTTCGCAAGCACTTCGCGAGATGGCCGACGTAGCCGTGCAGCTGGGAGGGATTGCCGAAACAGTGTATGGCCTTGCCGGTTCAGGCGACCTCGAGGTCACGGGGCTTTCGGGACGTAACAAGGTCTATGGCGCGCGCATTGGTGCCGGGCAATCGGCTGAGGCAGCTCTTGCCGCGATGATCGAGTTAGAGCAAACAGTCGAAGGAATCCCCGCGGTGAAATTTGCGGTTGCTTTGGCTGCCCAACTTTATATTGACGGACCGGCCCGATTGCCTCTGCTGCACGCAATCGAGAAGATCACCGCTGGATCGTTGACTGGTCTCGAAGATCTTAAGCTGGCTGTGCTCCCCGCAGCGGTGGGGTACCCAGTACTGGAGCATGTGGAGTCCTAATGTCCTGCGTTCTGACGCTTGATTGTTCGACCACGGCGGCGAAAGTTGTCGCTTTTGATGCTGATGGTCGGGTTCTTGCCAGTTGCCGAAACCGGCTTTCACGCTCATCACCTGAGCCAGGTTGGGGGGAACAATCTGCCGAGAGTTGGTGGCAGGCGAGTGCGGCCTCGTTTGCCGACGTGATGCGCCAACTTCGTGAGATGGGCGAGGACGAGCCATCGGGGCTCAGCATCACTCATCAACGCGAGACGTTTGTGTGTCTCGACGCGGACGGCGTTGAAGTTCGGCCAGGAATCATGTGGCTGGATACGCGTGCGCACAAGCAGATTCGCGAGTTTGGGAGTGATGAGATCCACCAGATTTCGGGCAAGCCCGCTGGCACCACACCGAGCATCTACAAACTGATGTGGCTTCGCGAGAACGAACCCGAGGCGTTTGCGCGCACCAGCATGGTGCTGGACGTTCATGGATATCTCGCCTTTCGGCTGACCGGACGCTACGTCACGTCGACGGCAAGTGCAGATCCGCTATCGATGCTCGAAATGACGACCTTCACGTGGTCGCCCCAGCTTCTCGAACTGGCAGGGCTGAGCGCGGAGCAAGTTCCAGAATTGGTATCGCCGGGGTCCGTTCTTGGAGCGGTGTCGGAGTTTGCCGCTCGTGAGAGCGGACTTCCCGTTGGGTTGCCTATTGTCGCTGGAGCGGGTGACGGCCAGTGCGCTGGGCTGGGGGCAGCCGTTGTCGAGCAAGGCACGGCCTATCTCAGCCTCGGCACCTCGATCACCATCGGAGTCAACAGCAAGAACTACTCGACATCCCGCGCCTATCGCACTCTCGCGTCGCCGCAAGCGGGGGACTACACGCTGGAAGCGCTCGTTGCTGCCGGGGCGTTGTCGATTGCCTGGTTCCGGGAAAACATTGCACAGCTCGACGAGACGACTAACGCTGACGAGGCATTGAGCACAATGGCCGAGACTGTACCGCCCGGGGCTCACGGGCTGCTTTTCTTGCCCTATCTGACCAGTGCTGAATCGCCCTATTGGGATGCCCAAGCTCGAGGGGCCTTCATTGGCCTCGGTGACTATCACGGGTTGGCCGACATGATGCGCGCCATTCTTGAGGGTCTAGCCATGGAAACTCGAATGCTTCTCGAAGCAATCGAGGAAGAAACCCAGGTGCCCATTTCCCGAATCACGGTGATGGGGGGCGCCTCACGCTCGGGGAGCCTAATGCAGATTCTTGCCGATGTATTTCAGCGCGACTTCTCTGTGGCGAGGGAGACCGAGACGGTTGCTCTGGGGGCGGGAATCCTCGCGGCCTACGGAGTCGGTCTGGAAGGGCAGAAAGATTTGGCGCTCATCGCAGAGCGGATGACCGGGTTGTCGGGGACCTATAGCCCCGCGGTGGATCCGGCGGTGTACAACAAGCTCTTCGCCATCTACAAGACGCTGTATCCCGGACTGCGCGAAACGTTTGCCGCTCTCGCTGAGTTTCGCTGAATTCGGCTGGGTTTCGTTGATCAGTTCACACCCACGAAAACAAAGTTTTGCGCCATCGTTGGCGCGCCACCAATGAAAGGACAACATCGTGAAGGCTGCAATATTTTATGGTCCGGGGGACCTGCGCATCGAAGATGTGGAACCTGAGCAGCCAGGACCCGGTGAGATTGTTGTGACCGTCTCGGTGGCCGTCACCTGTGGCACTGACGTCAAGTCCTACCGCCGGGGACATCAGAAACTCTTTCCCGAATATCCGGCTCGTTTCGGGCACGAGTTTGCGGGTGTGGTTGCCCGAGTGGGAGAAGGTGTCACCGCTTTCACTCCCGGGATGCGCGTCGTCGCTGCCAACACCGCTCCGTGCGGCAGGTGCTGGGCCTGCACACTCGGCCGACTATCGCTGTGCGAGAACCTCGTGTTTCTCAACGGTGCCTTCGCTCAAGAAGTGCTAATACCCGCCACCATCGTTGCCCGCAATACTTACCAGCTCAAAGACGGAACGGCCTTTGAGTCAGCGGCGCCCCTTGAGCCGTTGGCAACGGTCGTTCACGGAATGGACAAGAGTGACATCGCTCTGGGTGACGTCGTCGCCGTCAACGGTGCCGGGCCGATCGGACAGATGTTCATTCGTCTAGCGCGCCTTCGTGGCGCGCACGTGATTGCCGTTGATCAGTCTGTCGAACGCCTTGAAAGTGCCATGCGTATGGGAGCTCACGAAGCCATCAATATTGGCGAGTTTGAGACGACGCAGGAACGGGCCGCGGCGGTACGCGCGATCACGCCCGGAAAGCGTGGAGCGGATGTCGCGATCGAGGCCGTCGGTTTGCCCGCAGTGTGGGAGCAGACGGTTCAGTGCTTGCGTCCCGGTGGCACAGCAATTCTGTTCGGTGGTCCGCCGAAGGATGCTCACTTCAGTGTCAATGCCAACGACATGCACTATTCGGAGTACACCCTTAAGGGCATCTTCCACCACGAGCCAATTTATGTGGAGCGAGCCTTGCGGTTGATCGAGAGTGGAGACCTTGACGGTCGTGATTTGATCACCGAGGAGCGCTCCTTAGATCGTTTGGTGGAGAGTCTCGAAGACATGGCTGTTGGTCGTGGTTCCAAGTACGCAATCGATCCGTTCGCCTAATCAGCAGTCCTGGCTGAGACCGTGGTCGTGCCAATGGGTTTCAGCGGAACCGTGTTCTTGGTCGCCAGGCTCACCGAGATCAGCGTTACGAGCGCCACTGGTAGCGAGACAACGATCGCGTTGACATTCGGGGAAAAACTGCACCATGTGCATAGCCCACGGTGGCGTGAAGATCCTCGTCGGCGCAGACCTTCTCGTTGCGACCGGGCAACGTGGGTTTATCGCTCCGGGAGCTCAGTCGTAAACAGTGCGTCAATCACGTAGCGCTCCGAGTGGTACGCCGTCTCCGTGAATTCCAACGGCAGGTCGTTCTGGTCGGAGATGACTCTACGCTCGACCAGGACGGCCGATCGCGGTGCCAAGAGCAACAACTTGGCTTCGGCCGAAGTCGCGATGCGCGCGCTAATCCAAGTGATGGCAGTCGATGGTTCGCGGCCGAGAGCATTGAGCGAATCGTGGAGCGAGCCGGTTTCGAGGTCGTCGGCGAGCACGGGGGCACAGCCCGAGGGGAGGGCGGTGCGCTCGACGGCGATCGGAACGCCGTCGGCCAAGCGCAAGCGGGCAATCGACACAACTCTGCCGTCGACGGGCACGCGAAGGGCTTCGGCCTCGGCGACCGTCGCCTTGCGGAGCTCGGCGGTGATGAGCGACGAGGATGCTGCCATCCCTCTGCGCCGCATCTCGGAGGTGAAACTCATTAGCGGGCCGGATCGGCGGCGCAGCGGTGGGGGAGCGATGAAGGTACCCGCACCTCGCCGGCGACTTACCAAACCTTCTTTGGCCAAATTCTGCACGGCCTGACGGGCGGTCATCCGGCTGACACTGAACCGCGTGGCCAGTTCGGCCTCCGACGGCAGAATGTCACCCTCGCGCCCAGCCAATACGCGGGCCCTGAGCCAGTTCTCAATTTCCACGTAGAGCGCGCGGCCTGACGGCTCAACCATGGGCGCCACCTTTCGTCTTCGAGGACTGTAGCGCCAACGTCATTGCCTCACCAGTAAGCACATTTGTAAATGAATGTATATACATATAGTCTCAAATGACACCCAAAGGGGGGACTTATGGGCGAGCGTCCCACAATCTTGGAAATGCGATCGATCAGCAAAGAGTTTCCTGGGGTCAAAGCCCTAGACAACGTTTCTCTCACGGTCAAGGCCAGTGAGATTCACGCGATCTGTGGCGAGAATGGCGCCGGCAAGTCCACGCTGATGAAAGTTCTTTCGGGGGTCTACGGCTACGGCACCTACAGCGGCGACATTGTGTTCCAAGGCAAAGTTGTGCGTTTTCGGGACATCAAGGCGAGCGAAGCCGCCGGCATCGTGATCATCCACCAAGAACTTGCCCTCATTCCTGAGCTATCGATCCTGGAAAACATTTTCCTTGGCAACGAGCCTGGCCGCGGGGGAGTGATCGACTGGAATCAGGCGCAACGGCGTGCTGTCGAACTGCTCGCCCGCGTCGGCCTGGTCGATGACCCGTCGACGCTCATCAAAAACATTGGTGTCGGCAAGCAACAGCTGGTCGAAATCGCGAAAGCGCTTAACAAGAACGTCAAGCTACTCATCCTTGATGAGCCGACCGCTGCCCTCAATGAAACCGATTCGCAGCACTTGCTCGACCTCATCCGGGGCCTCAAGAGCAAGGGCATCGCGTCGATCATGATCTCCCACAAGCTCAACGAGATCGAGCAAGTGGCCGACTCGATCACGATCATCCGGGACGGCGAATCGATTGAGACGCTCGATGTCAAAGCAGACGGCGTTGATGAGGATCGGATCATCCGGGGCATGGTGGGGCGCAGCCTCGGCAACCGCTTCCCCGAGAAGACGGGCACCATCGGCGAGGTGTTCTTCGAGGTTCGCGACTGGAACGTTCAGCACCCGCAGAGTGCCGAGCGGATGGTCGTGAAAGGCACCTCGTTCACGGTGCGTCGCGGCGAGGTGGTCGGGTTTGCCGGTCTCATGGGTGCCGGTCGCACCGAGCTCGCCATGAGCATCTTCGGTCGCTCGTACGGAAAGTTCGTCTCGGGTCGACTGTTCAAAGATGGCAAAGAGATCAAACTGCGCACGGTTGCGGAAGCAATCAAGCACGGCCTCGCCTATGTCAGTGAAGACCGCAAAGCCCTAGGCCTCAACCTGTTGGACACCATCAAACGCTCTATCGTTTCGGCAAAGCTGACCAAGATTTCCCGCTTTGACGTGGTCAACGGCATCGAGGAGTCACGGATTTCGGAGCAGTTCCGCCAGAGTCTGCGCATCAAGACCCCCACGGTCGAAGAGGGCGTCAACAAGCTCTCCGGTGGAAACCAGCAGAAGGTGGTGCTCGCGAAGTGGATGTTCACCGACCCCGACCTCCTCATTCTCGATGAGCCGACTCGAGGCATCGATGTCGGCGCGAAAGCAGAGATTTATCAGATCATCCGCGACCTCGCCGCCCAGGGCAAAGGCGTGATCATGATCTCCTCCGAGCTCCCCGAACTGCTGGGGGTTTCCGATCGCATTTACACGATTTTCGAGGGAAGCATCAGCAACGAGCTCGCGGCCTCCGAGGCCAACCCCGAGACGCTCATGCGCAGCATGACTTCGAACCCGCAGAAAGTTGATGCCCGATGAGTGAACGCATAGAAACGAAAAGCGGATTCAACATTCGTGAACTGAGAAACCTCTTCGGAGGCGGTGGCTCGCTCAAACAGTTCGGCATTTTGGGCGCCCTCGTGGTGATCATCCTCTTCTTCCAGATTTGGACTGGCGGGGCAACACTGCAGCCGGGAAACGTGATCAACATCGTGCAGCAGTACTCCTACATCCTGATCCTGTCGATCGGGATGGTGATGGTCATCATTGCTGGCCACATTGACCTCTCGGTCGGTTCGGTTGCGGCTTTCACCGGAATTATTGTGGCGCTCGTCATGCAAGATGGCACCGTGCCGTGGTGGGGCGGCATTCTCGTCGGGCTTGTCGTTGGTGCACTCATCGGAGCCTGGCAAGGTTTTTGGGTCGCCTACATCGGAGTGCCGGCCTTTATCGTCACCCTCGCGGGGATGCTCATCTGGCGCGGTGGCAACCAGTTCATCGGGGAATCCAAAACTGTGCCCGTGGTCGGCGGTTTTCAGAACATTGGCCGCGGCTATCTGCCCGAGGGCGGTCCGTTCAGCCAGTTCAACAACCTCACGATGCTTCTGGGCCTGGTCGTGGTCATCATCATCGTTGCGCTAGAAATTCGTGGACGCCTCACACGCACCAAAGTGGGTGCCACCGTTGGCCCAATCTGGTTGAGTGTGCTTCGAATCATCATTCTCGGCAGTGTTGTGATGGTCGCTGCTTACCTATTCGCGACCGGCCGTGAGGGCACCAGCTTCCCGGTCTCCGGCATCATTCTCGCGGTACTCGTTGTGTTGTACTCCTTCATCACCAACAACACAATCATTGGTCGCCACGTCTATGCGGTCGGTGGCAATAAGCAGGCCGCGGAACTCTCAGGGGTCAACTCTCGTCGAGTCAACTTCTTCGTGATGATGAATATGTCCGTTCTCGCTTCTCTTGCCGGGATGATCTTCGTGGCCCGTTCGCAAGCCTCTGGTCCGTTCGATGGCACCGGCTGGGAACTTGACGCTATCGCGGCGGTGTTCATTGGTGGCGCTGCAGTATCCGGTGGCATCGGAACGGTTGCCGGCTCCATGATCGGTGGCCTCGTAATGGCCGTTCTCTCCAATGGCCTTGCCCTCAAGGGAATCTCCTCCGACCTCGTGCAAATCATCAAGGGACTCGTCTTGCTGATCGCCGTGGGGGTGGATGTCTATAACAAGGCTCAGGGGCGCCCCTCCATCATCGGGCTTCTCACCAAGAACAAGAGTGCGGCATCCGGACCGAACCTCGAGCTGCCAACCAAATAGCACACCAATACTTCACCCATAGAGAAACAACAGAAGAAAGAAGATCCCGATGAAGAAGATCCTTCTAACGGCGGGGGCGCTTGCCGCCTCTGCAGCACTGGTGCTGAGCGGTTGCGCCAGCGACTCCGGTCGTGGCGGCGATGCGGTGGATTCCTCCGCGGGTTTTGACGCCAACTCCCTTATCGGTGCAGCTCTGCCCGACCGCACCAGTGAGAACTGGGTTCTGGCCGGACAGTTGTTCGAAGACGGTTTCACTGCCGCCGGTTTCGAAGCTGACGTTCAGTACGCCGGCGCGAGCAACGCGGTTGCCGACCAGCAGCAGCAGATCTCGACCATGGTGACCAACGGTGCAAAAGTGATCGTTATTGGGGCCGCTGACGGATCCCAGCTCGGAACCCAGCTTGCCGAGGCGAAAGCAGCTGGCGTCACGATCATTGCGTACGACCGCCTGATCCTCAATACTCCGGATGTTGACTACTTCATCGGCTTTGACGCGTCACGGGTCGGTGAACTTCAGGGCGAGGCCCTCCTCGCTGGTTTGGCGGAGCGTTTTCCCGAGAAGACCACCTACAACATTGAGCTGTTCTCGGGTGCGGCCACCGACTCGAACTCGGCGATCTTCTTCGACGGGGCGATGAGCGTCCTCCAGCCGAAGATCGATGACGGAACACTCAACATCGTCTCCGGTCAGAACGCGATTGCCCAGACGTCGACCGATGGCTGGCAGCCAGAGAACGCCCAGACCCGCATGGACACCATTTTGCAGGGTTCGTACCAGAACGTTGACATTGATGGCGTTCTTTCGCCGAATGACACCCTTGCTCGCGCGATCATCACCTCGGTGCGTGACTCGGGTCGCACGGTTCTTCCGGTTGTTACCGGTCAGGACTCTGAGGCAGCGTCGATCCCGCTCATCATGTCAGGCGACCAGTACTCGACCATCTATAAGGACACTCGCTTTTTGGTTGAGCAGATTGTTGCCGCAGTTCAGGCGATTCAGCGCGGCGAAGCCCCCGCGGTCAATGACACGACGAGCTTCGACAACGGTTCTAAGGTTATGGACTCCATTCTTCTTGAGCCCGTCATTGTCACTCGCACCAACGCTGCCGAGGCCTACGCCGATAATGAGGAACTGTTTACGCTCACGCAGTAGCCTTTCTCGCTCGCTCGCGAGCTAGTTCCGTTTGGCTCGAACAAAGCTGAACACCAGCACAGTCAGTCCGGCCCGCCGTCACCGGTGGGCCGGACTTTTTTGTGCGCGCGTGACGCGCAGCTTAACGTGGTGGTGCTGTGGCCCCAGGGGCTCTATTCCACCGGACGTGAGTGAAAACACTGCTAATTTATAAAACCGGAAACTATTCAGTTTCGAGTTACTCTTCGCATCGTTTTCGCGGTCGTTCCCGGCGCAGCTGCTACGAGTGTGACTGATTCGCTCACGCCCTGGGGGTGGGGTGGTCTTGTCGGTGATGACCACGGTGATTCGTCCTCGGCCATGGGATCGTCGGGCTTCGCGATGCGATTGCGATTGCCGCTCAGTAAGGTTCGACTTTCGCTGCGAAATAGCTCGCTTTTGAAAGTGCCCCGGTGATCTCCATCGGGGCATTTTCTTGTCCATAGTCGAGGATTTATCTCAAATATGAATGTTTTTCTATTTCTTGGTAAATTAGTGGGACTGCGTAATAACACTTACCCCGGAGCGTTGTGTCAACAGGAACTATCTTCGCTCGAACTGGTCGTCCGCCACGATCGACGAACACGACGGCGACTCCGGTGACGGGTAACTGAAATGATTCGCGTACTGGTCGATTGCACTGCACTGCCGCATAATCACGCGGGGGTGGGACGGTATCTCCAAGGCGTGATTCCCTCACTCTGTGACGACGACTCCATTGAACTCCACCTTGTTGTTCAAGCTCGAGACGCACGCTTTCTGCGAAACTTGGCACCAAACGCGACTGTCCACGCCATCTCCGCGGTCTACGCCGGCACGGTCGCACGTTTATTCTGGGAACAACTTCTGCTGCCCCGATTTGCGCGGAGCATCAACGCCGAGATCGTCCACTCGCCGCACTACACGTTCCCGATCGCGTGGCAGGGCCCACACGTTGTAACTCTGCACGACGCAACCTTCTTCAGCGATCCGAACAGTCACACCTTCGTCAAGCGGCACTTCTTCCGTTTTTGGACGAGGCTCACCTGGCGTTTTGCCACGGTTGTCATCACTCCGAGTGCTGCGACGGCGAGCGAGGTGGAACGCTTCATCGGCTCGCCTTTTGCCCACATCCATGTTGCTCATCTGGGCGTCGATCCGTCAGTATTTCGACCACCGACGGCGAAGCAAAACAGTGAATTTCGAAAGCTCATTGGTGCGGGGCCGGATGACACGTGGTTCGCCTTCCTCGGAACAATCGAGCCACGCAAGAATATGAGCGCGATTCTCGAAGGGTATGCCCGCGTTCGTGCAGAACTCGGTGTTGCGGCCCCAGCGCTTCTCGTGAGCGGTGCTCGCGGTTGGGACAAAGAGGCAATCGCCAAACTCGACGCGCTGACCGTCGACTCGGGAGTACGGGAACTGGGTTATCTGCCGCTGGCTAGCCTTTCCGCTTTGCTTGGTGGCGCAGTCGCCACCGTGTACCCGAGTCTGGGGGAGGGCTTTGGCCTGCCCGTGCTGGAAGCGATGGCGTGTGGTGCCGCAGTCATCACCACCGACCGTCTTGCCATCCCGGAGGTTGGTGGGAATGCCGTGTACTACACGAAGCCCGACGCGCAGTCGATTGGCGACGCGATGTTGGTCGTCGCTCGTGACCGGCAGCTGACCGCCGAACTCCACAAGAAAGCTCTTCTCCGCTCCACTCAGTTCACTTGGGCCGAGACAGCACGGGCTCATTCCCGCGCGTACGTCGCGACCACCCACCCGAAAGCGAAAGTCTAGAAGCTCATGAAGATCTCTGTTATTGGCTGTGGCTACTTGGGCGCTGTTCACGCAGCGTGCATGGCTGAATTGGGGCACGACGTTGTCGGCGTTGACGTCGACGTAGCGAAGATTGCCGAGCTCACTGCCGGTCGTGCGCCGTTCTTCGAGCCCGGGCTCCCCGAAATTCTTCAGGCGGCGATTGAAACCGGTCGTCTCCGTTTCACGACCGACATGAGCGAGGTCGCCGATGCCGCGGTTCACTTCGTTGCAGTCGGAACCCCGCAGAAGAAGGGTTCCGAGTCCGCAGACCTAACCTATGTGGACGCAGCGGTGGATGCTCTCATCCCGCACCTCGCTCCCGGTTCGCTCGTGGTCGGCAAGTCCACGGTTCCGGTTGGCACCGCCGCGCGGCTTGCGGCCAAAGTCGCTGCCGGGGCTCCCGAGGCTTCGCTCGCCTGGGCACCCGAGTTTCTGCGCGAAGGTTTCGCTGTGAAAGACACTCTCTCACCCGATCGGCTCGTATACGGTGTGCCCGCGGGGGAAGCGGGCGTAAACGCGACCACTCAACTCGACACCGTCTTCGCCGTCGCGCTTGCGGCTGACACTCCGCGACTGGTGATGGATTACGCCACCGCGGAACTGGTCAAGGTTGCGGCCAATGCCTTCCTTGCGACCAAGATCTCCTTCATCAATGCTATGGCGGAGGTTGCCGAAGCCACCGGTGCCGACGTCACCATCCTCGCCGACGCGATTGGCCACGATGCACGCATCGGACGTCGCTTCTTGAACTCCGGAATGGGCTTCGGTGGCGGTTGCTTGCCGAAGGACATCCGGGCCTTCCGTGCTCGAGGCGAAGAGCTCGGAGTCGGGCACTCGCTCGCGTTCCTCGGCGAGGTTGACGCCATAAACCTTCGCCGTCGCGACCGGATGGTCGACCTCGCGCGTGAAGAGCTCGGTGGAAGCGTTGTCGGAAAGCGGATCGCCATTCTCGGCCTAGCTTTCAAACCGGACTCTGACGATGTTCGCGATTCGCCCGCTCTGGATGTTGCCGCCCGCCTTCAGCGTGAGGGTGCCATCGTCACGGCGACCGACCCGGAGGCGCTCGGCACCGCCCACCGCCTGCACCCCGAGTTGACCTACGTGGCCGACCCGATCGTCGCTGTAGAAGGCGCGGATGCTGTGCTCGTGCTGACCGAATGGCGACAGTATCGTGAACTGGTTCCCAGCGATCTTGGCACCCCGCGAGTGATGCTCGACGGTCGCAACTGCCTCGACCCGAAATTGTGGCGCGATGCCGGCTGGACCTACCGCAGCCTCGGTCGTCCCTAACGCTCCTCGATTCCCACCACAGCTTCCCACAGAAGGAACGGCAATGGCCCTGCAAAATGTGCGCGCGATTGTTGGCGACCTCGTCACCATCAACCGGCAGTTTCTTCGTGACAGCAACCAACGCGCGACACTGCGCGCCGCGGCCCGACACGGCGGCCGGGCATCGGAGAACCGTTCCCTAGACGCTGCCGAGTTGTCGGCGGCTCCCGCCACAGCAAAGCCATACGCCGGATTATCCGGAGCGAGCCTCGCACTCGCGGGTATCACCAGCGCGCCCAACAGCGTTGCGCACCTCAACGTCGTTCTCTCCGAGATTAGTGAAAGCGGGGTTTTTGCGGGCATTCAGACCGCGCTAACCACGGCGCGGGATCTCGCCGCACTGTTGGAAATTCCGCTTCGCGTCGTCGTGTTGGATGCGAGTTCGGGAATGGTTGGCAGGTTTGCCGGCAAACATGCGGCCACCAAACATGCGGCGGCCAGCCAAGCTGCCGTCAGTAACGCTGTCGCTGGGGCTCTCGGCGGGCAGAAGGTGCCGGTTGTTCGTCGGGTTGACCTTCGTTCCGTAAAATTCAGCATCGCTGATGTCTGGCTGGCGACGCACTCGAAAACTGCCCATGCGGTGGATGTTGCCTGCGTTGCCGGCGCGATCGACCGTTCTCGGGTGGCCTACCTCATCCAAGACTACGAACCCGGTTTCAGCCCCGCTTCCACCGAGTCGGTTGTCGCGGCCTCGACCTACCACGCGGGCTTTGTTCCCATCGTCAACTCTGCGCCACTTCGGGACTATCTTGATCGGTGGGAGGGCGTGACCATCAGCCCAGAGCTCGTATTTGCGCCGCAGTTTGAACACGATACCCTTCGGAAGATTGCCGCTCTTCGCACACCATCGGCGACGGTGCGGGTGTTGTTTTATGCGCGGCCCTCTAAACACCGCAACCTGTACGGTGTGGGACTTTCGGCTCTTCGCGCGGTCGCTGCGGCGTTGGGCGATGCAACGAAAGACCAAGCCCTCACTGTCGAGTTCGTGTCGGCCGGGGAGCCGCACCGCCCCATCGACTTGGGTAACGGCTGCACACTGACCAGTCTGGGCCGGATGCCGTGGAATGAGTATTTCCGTTACCTCGCCACCGTTCAGGTGACGTTGTCGCTCCAGCAGAGCCCGCATCCGAGCCATCCGCCATTTGATGCTGCCATCTCGGGGGGCACGGCGGTCACCAATGAATTCCACGAAACCAGAGCCGGCGTGCATCCGCGGATCACCGCTGTTCCGGCAGAAACAGCGGCACTCGCGGGCGCTCTGCTCGATCAGATTCGGGCGGCCTGCAATGCGGAGCCGGCCGGCTATCTCGACGTCACACCGGGGACTCTCGGATCCAGTCTGGACGATGTGCTCCGGGTGGCAGCCGCACGACTCACCACGGGGTGAGCCCAAAGAGTTTCAGCGGCGAGTTGCCTGGTTGTCTGTTCCGATCAACCAGCGCGATAAAAAGAGTTCACGGTTTCGTGACAGGTGGTTGCGACGACCGGGGGTGCTGCCCTCAAAGTGAGTCACCCGGGATGCACTAACCACCGCAAACCGCCCACCGTGACGTTCTGCGGCACGAAGGCACAGATCTACATCTTCGAGTCCATTGCGGAAGATCGGATCGAATCCCTGCAAGTCGATAAACAATTTGGCCCGCATGCACATCGCGGCGGCAGTGATTACCGGCATGATTCGCTGGTCTGGCAAAGAAATTGTTGCTGGACTCACTCCCACCAGGTCATGAATGTAACGCTGCGATTGTGAATCCGCGATGGTGCCCGCCGTTTGGATGGTTCCGTCGGGGTACAACAGAAGCGGTTGCACGGCCAACAGCGTTGGATCATCCTCCAACGCGTCAACGAGCGGGTCAAGCCAACCATCGTCAACGATGGTGTCGTTGTTGAGGGTTACCAAATACTGGCTGCGTGTTGCACTGAAACCGACGGCGTTTCCGAGTGCGAAGTTCAAGTTCCGTGCCTGTCGGAGGATTCGCACGCGGGGGTCATCGTCGAGGGCGGCCCGAAGGGTCGAGCCCACGTGGGGGTTGGAACCGTTGTCGATAATAATGACTTCGTGTAACCGAGGTCCAGACCGGTCAAGAACGGATAACACGGCGTCTAGCGTCATCCGCCAATCCAAGTAGGTGAGCATCACCACCGACACTGCTCCGGTGGTTCGCGCCGAGGCATCCGCGGCCAGCAAAGACCAATCCAGTCGATGTTGTGACAACACGACGTCTTCCCAACTCGCCGGCTCTGTTGTCGTCAATCGTCCCGGGATAGTGCGCTCGTCATAGTCAACCCCAAGGAACGGGAAGTATCGCTGTGCGTTGAGCTCGGTGACTCGAAGAAGGAATTCGTAGCCGACCCAGCGGGGGATTGTCTCGTCAAACTGTGCTCCGACGATGAGGCTCCGGTCGAGAACCAAGGAGTTGATGTCGACGCAATTGCCGGCTTCGAGCAAATCGCTTCGGTCGCTGTCCATGCCGCGATAGATGAATCCCCCGTCACGATCTAGGCGCGATGCATAGTAACCGAGTTTCACGTCGTAGGTGTGCATCGCTGCAACGCTGCGATCGAGCATCTCGGAGAACCATGCGTTGTCGCTGTCGAGAAACGCGATGATGGTTCCCTGTGCGGCGGCGATGCCGTCGTTTCGCGCGGCAGAGACTCCGATTCCTCGTCCGGCGATGATCCGTATTCGCGCTTCCTTCGCCGCCAGAGTTGCGAGAATCCGGTCGGTGTTGTCGATCGATCCATCGCTAACAACAATGAGTTCCCAGTTTCGATAGCTCTGGTTCAGCACAGAATGTATGGCGCGTTCCAGGCTTCTGGCCTGGTTCAGGGTCGGCATGATCACGCTCACCAGCGGGGCAGGGGTGGGCACCGCGGTGAGGGTTTTCAGGAAAGCTCGCTCCCGGTGGCTGTCCCACGTTGCACTATCGTGTGAACGGCTCAGTCGTCGTTGACGGTGGTAATCGTGGGCCTCCGCGATGCGACGCGCGCGAACGGCGCGATAGGTTGGGGCGGTGCCGCGGTGCTCCCCGGCGACGGGCAGTGGCAGGTCGGTAGAACCCTTGATCGTGCGCAAGTCACGAAGAAATTGCAGCGTCGTACCCGGGTAGTTCCGAGGTTCGCAGACTGGAGACGTAGCGAACGGTGCGGTACGAGTTCGGAGAATCTCGTACCACGGTCTGGAATCGCCGGTGGAGCGGGCGATCTAGTCTGGTTCGACGAGCGGATGGAGTGACACCCCGCTCGATCGAACGTGCGAACGATTCAGGTAGTCGGTGACCGCTGCTCTATCGGATGAATAGGCTCGACCAGCAGCAGCCTCCGCAAACTCGCGATCGACAATTCGGAGACGCAGTATTCGCGAGGCCCACACCCGTCTAGAGAGGAACAACTTAATCGACCGGGTGAGGTCAGCGGCCCGGGAACTATTCGCCACGTTAAACATTGAGGTCGGTCGACCTGGGACTAACGGGTGATGGCGCTGAGATCAGCTGAGCGAATCCACGTGGCGGTTGTGCCGAATACTCGTTCAGCGTTGGCGGCGTATTCGGTAGCGACATAAATCTCCGTCGCTCTGGCTTCTGAGCTGATCAGGAGGCGCTCTGGTTGCCACAGGGACGATTCTGCGGGTGGGAACTGGAAAATAGCGGGTTCGCGCACCACAGCGGTTCGCACGACGAGGTCTTTTTCGGCGAGAAAGACCTGTTCCAACTTCCCGCTGTTTAGCAGGGTCTGCAGGAGGTGGTGCTGGCTCTGGAATGCGGGGGGCCTTCCGGCGATGTGCCAGAGGTGCATGACGGCGACCCGGAGGCCAGCAGATTGAAGCTGATGAATATCCGCGATCGCGTCGTGGATATGGTCCACCTCTCCTCGCTTCGTGGCGAAGTCAAAGACGAAAACAACGTCGAATGCGCGCTCGCGTTCGGTGCGTGCAACCCCGGAGATGCGCGATGGCGCCGGGTAGTCACGATGCACGGCATCGATGGCGCGATATGGAGTGGCGCCGCTGGCAAGCACTTTCGAGTGCCAATGAGCCCAGGCGCTACGGTAGGCGAGTCGGGTAGCGTGCTGCCATCCGAAGGAGAAGTCGCTGCCGCTCAGGGAAGCGGTATCGAAGCGTTGCAACGTGAGCGCAGGCAGCATGTCGAGGATGGCCACTGGATAACCCTGAACCGCTCCAATGCGGAAGCGGAACTCGGAGTCTGCCCCCATCCGGACTGGGTCGAATCCGCCCACTCGCTTCATGGTCTCTTCGCGCCGAAACATCATGGCGGGCTCGCACAGCTTGGCCGACACTCCACGGTCTTGCGTAAACATCAGTTCACCCGAAACTCTGAAGGCGTAGCTAATGTTGGCGAGTTGTTCCGGCGTCGCCATCAGGTGGCGCGCCTGAAGCTCAATACGGCTCGGGTGCATCCAATCATCAGAATCGAGGATGGTCATGTACTGGCCACGGGCGCGAGTGAGGGCGAAGTTTCGGCAGGCGTAGGTGCCGGAGTTTTGTTCCCGGCGTTCGATACGGATGCGTGAGTCGAGGGCAGCGCATTCATCGAAGATCCCGTCGTAGTCGGCGCCAGACGCATCGTCGACGATCAGGAGCTCCCAGTTGGACCAGGTTTGGGAGACGACTGACCTAACGGCGGCGATCACTTCTCTGCCCGGCTTGAAAGCCGCCATCATGACTGTGACAAGTGGTTGGTCGGCCGCTGCTTCGGTGCCGGTGGCTGCCGCCGTGTCTGAACTGAGGCGGTCGAAGGCTTCCTCGCCAGTTCGCGATGCCGTCAGTGAAATGGGGCTGAGTCCGAAATCCACAAAAATTCGGTTGAACGCACGCAGCCAGGTCTCGGTGGGGGTCGTCGCGGAGGTGCCGAAGGGATTGATCGCATCGGCACGGAGTTGGCCATCGCTGATGGGGTCGAGATTTGTGGCGGCAAGCACCTGGGCGGCCTCGTCCGCGCGACCGGTTCGAAGGAGGAGCGTCGTCAGAAGCGCCGCCGCTTCGGTGGACAGCCCGAGGAGCCCAACGCGGGACACCACGAGTCGCATCACCGCGAGTGCGGCTTCTCGATCTGCATTCGATGTCGCCCCCGAGTTGATGACCAACGCGAGCGAGGTCATGGAGCCCACGTCGATCCGGCCAATTGCCAGCTGAAGCGAGGTGGAGTCTGTGGATTTCGCCATGGCGATCAGTAGGCTCTCGAGGGAGGCCCAATCGTGTGCGCCTGAGGTGGCCATGTGCGCGAGGAGGTCTTTCGACTGGGGTGATCGTGCGGCAAGCGCCGATGCCTGCACGACTCCGGGGCCAAGATCTGCGAAACTGCTCAGCATGCGTGTGCGCATTGAGGCGGGCGACGTTGGGGTTACCATCCACGCTGGGCGATTGTGCTGCAATAGCCCGACGTGGCGCAGTTGCGGCTCCACGTCGGCGGGGACGGCGGCCGGTTGTGGCTCTGCGTCTCGACGTGGCTTGAACCGGAGCCACGCCGCTGCAAGAGCCGAGTAATACAGTGCCAACATGAGAGCCAAGGAGTAGACCCAACCGAGGTTCACGCTGGCCGCCAGAGTAACGATTGCGGTTGTCGCCAACGGCGCGATGGCAAGGGCTGCTAGTCGCTTGCGGGTGATAACCATGGTTTTCTCCTTGTGGCTCGTCGCTCTGACGCCTATGACGGGGAAAGAACCGGGGCCGTCCTTCGACAGATTCAACAATCTCTGAGCGTTCAATGCATTACAATTGAATCGTTTTCAGGATCCTGAGTCTAAATTATCGCATATCTAAGATTGAAATTATGGCCTCCCGTCGGCACGAATCTGCTGAACCATTTCTCGCGAACGCAGTGCTTTATCGGATCATCGGCAACGATCTACCGCGCCGACACGCTGACAACCAGACGCTGGTCAACCTTCAATTCATCCTCGACAATGAGCGCGATCTGCCCGGTTGTGAGAAACGGTTTGTGGTCAATCGAGTAGTTGATCCGGCGAAAGAACGAGCCATCATCTCTATGCTGGACAAAAGTGGCTATGAATATCTCCATATCCCTTTCGTTCGCAGCGAATATGAAGCAATCGGTTTCGACGTCGACACCTGCCCACAGCAGGGCTGGCTCTATTCACGTTCCGTCGAGCAACGGAGCGCTCTTGTTGTGCAGGAAGCTTTTGCTTCCACCTATCGACGGAAAAACAACTACCTGACCAACGTCAACGGTGCGAGAAACGCTGCACTTGCCGATGGTCGCGACCGCGCTCGCTGGGTTCTCCCCTGGGATGGCAATAGTTTCCTAACCCCCTCGACGTGGGATGCGATCCATGCAGCGATGCACACCTAGGGGGAGCAGCGTGGTCAGGAGTCAAGTAACGGCTCCAAGTACCTGATTGTGCCCGCGTCAACGATCAGCGACCGCGCATCCTTGAATGCGGACACGATTCAGTCGCAAACTTCTGACGAGCCACAGATCGCTTTCCGTGCTGACGCGAGCGCGGCCTTCGACGTGGCATTTGCCTATGGCAGGTATTCACAAATCGAACTGCTCAAGCGCTTGGGCGTGCCGGGAAAGTGGGACAGCCGCTCGACCGAATGTTGGGACCCTGTCGGGTCTGAGCGATCTGCTGAGGCGGGGGAGTTTCAGGAGGTAGGGCGCGTCTATCGGCTCGACTCCGGAATCCCCGAGTTAGAGATGCGCGGGCGTGAAGTTGGCGAACGCCGTCGGTCGGTCCGCAACGATGCCATTATGGCGGCTGTCGACAAGCTCGACCTGCCGTCGCCTCCAAGCCCCGATACGTTATGCAATTACGCTCCAGCTTCGTCGTCACGACGGTTGTGGGCCAGCACTGTATCGAAGCGTTCCGTGGCTCAGCTTGTGGCGGAAGCCGAGTTGGCCCTCACCAGGAAGCCACCATCGGTCATTGACAAGACCACGCTTGCGCCCAGTGGAAACTCGCACGACTATTGGCACGTCGCGCCCTACTCATGGGCCAATGCCGCGGCGGAAGCTGGGCAGTCCCAGCATATTTTTCGCGACGGAGAGCGAATCGCAGAAAGCCAGTTGGGGGGAGAGGGAAGCGAGAAATTTGACCGTACACGGTTGCAGGAACTGTTCGACGACTCCATCACCCTCGCTCTTGCGTGGCGAACGACGAAGCGGCGGCGCTACATCACGCACCTTGCGAAGATGATTGACCGTTTCTTTCTCCAGCCAGCTACCCGCATGCTGCCGCACCTGGCCTATGCCCAGGTGCGCCCTGGCGAAGAAGTGGGTCGTGGTCGAGGGGCGATTGAGTTCAAAGACGTTTTCTACTTCCTTGACGCCGTGCGGATCGCGGAGTCTGCTGGTGCCCTTACCCCGTGGCAGTCCGCCGAGTTCCGTGACTGGTTGAGGGAGTTCAACGACTGGCTGGGGTCGAGTCCTCAGGGGCGGATGCAGCGCACTGCGGTGAATAACCACGGCACCTACTACGACGTGACCGTGGTCGCGATCGCCGAGTTCCTCGGGGATGAAACCGCTGTGCGGCGGGCGCTTATCCGTTCGATGGTGCGCATCGGGCAACAGTTCACCGCGGGCGGAGAGCAGCCGGAGGAACTTCGACGTACGCTCTCACAGCATTACGTCTACTTCAATATTCAGGGTTGGTTGTATTTGCTGCGCGCGGGGCTCCGCTGGAACGTGGATCTGCTCGGCTACCGGTCTCCGACCGGTGCGAGCGTTGAACGCGGCATTCGCTGGGCTATCGAACACAGCGACGACTGGCAATATCCGCAGCAAGCCGAGTTCGATCTGGTTCGCAAGGATCAGCTGGTCTGTGAGGCTCGCAGTGTGGGGATCGAGGTTGACGGGCCTCGTGTCGAAGGTGCCCAGTTGCCGCAGCGGTCTAATCCGTATTGGGCAATTCGCCCCTACTGGAACCTCGATCCATATCGGCCGACTGTGAAAGAATAAGTTTCATGAACGTCGGTCTACGCACGTCGGGCAACGACTCCACAACCCCCAAGAAGCCATCAGAATCAGGCTTTCGGCCCGACGGTTTTCGTCCCGATATTCAAGGTCTCCGCGCCCTTGCCGTGTTGATGGTGCTGATTTATCACGCCGGCGCCCCCTTCGTTCCCGGTGGCTACATCGGGGTTGACGTGTTCTTCGTGATCTCTGGCTTCCTCATCACCCAACACCTGCTGAAAGAGCGCGTGCGCGCGGGAACAATCTCTCTCGGACGGTTCTACGCACGTCGTGTTCGCCGTATTTTGCCGGCCGCCCTAACAGTGATTGCCGCGACGATAGTCGCGTGCGTTCTGATATTGCCACCTCTGCGCGTTGTTGAGGTGGTCGGTGATGCCATCGCCGCAACGTTGTTCGTCCCGAACATCTGGTTCGGCATTCAGGGTACCGATTACTTGGCGACAACGGCCCCGTCGCCGTTCCAGCATTACTGGTCGCTGGGAGTTGAAGAACAGTTCTATGCCGTCTGGCCTCTGCTCATTCTTTTAGTTGCTCTTGTCTGGAAGCGTCGCGGTGTAGTAACGATGCTCGTTGTCGTCGCTGTGGCATCATTTGCTGCCAGCGTGATCATGCTCACTCAGAGCCACACCTGGGCTTATTTCTCGATTGTTTCGCGCGCTTGGGAGTTCGCCATTGGAGCCTTTGTGGCTTGGGGCACCGTGCATTTAGCGCCGCGGTTGTGGCACCGTTCGCCGGCAATTCGAGCCATCCTTACCTGGGGCGGCACGGCGATGATTGTCGGCTCTGCGCTGTTGTACTCCGCGAAGACCGCGTTTCCGGGGGCCGCAGCATTGCCGAGCGTGATCGGCACCGCGCTGGTGATCGCCGCCGCAACCTCGCCCACACGATTCGGGGCAGACCGCCTTCTTGGTCTACGACTGTTGCAGTTTGTCGGTCAAATCTCCTATTCACTGTACTTGGTGCACTGGCCAGCACTGCTCCTGGCCAGCGCCTATCTGGGGCGCACTCTCGGATTGAAAGAGGGTGCCATTGTCGTTATCGCGAGCATCGGGGTTGCCTACCTACTGCACGTTGGTGTCGAACGCAGGTTCATCCAGAAAGGTGCCACACCCCGAGGGCGAAAGTTTCTTGCGCGCACGTTTGCGACGGTCGCCGTGGCGATCGTTGCCGTGCTCATCCTGGCCGGGGGTGCAAGCGCGTTTTCTACCTTCCGACTGACGGTGCCAACGGTGTCGGCCGAGGGAGCGCCAAACGCAGTGCCGGCGAACCTTCGCCCCGCTCTGGCCGAGGCCGCCGCCGACCTGCCTGTGCTGTACGCAGATGGTTGCCACATCCAGTTCGACGACCCGAACTGGAAGGACTGCAGGTTTGGAGACACGAGTGCGTCCACCGCCGTCGCGCTATTCGGTGATTCCCACGCAGCCAACTGGTTTCCGGCGCTCGACGCCGAAGCAAAGCTCCAACATGTGCAACTGAGAGCTTTTACGAAGTCGAGCTGTGGTGCAAACAATATGGAGAGCTTCCGTGATGGTGTTGTCGATGTGGCCTGTCAGCAGTGGCGCGACTCGGTGATTGAGGAGTTGCTGGCTCACCCGCCCGAATTGATCATCATGGGAGACTTTGCGGTCACGTTGGATGCCGCTGGCAAGGTTGCTTGGGTGGAGGGGATCCGGCACACCGTCGCTTTGCTGGCGCAAACATCGCGGGTTGTTGTGATGGCCGATACTCCTCATTTCACTGGTGAGATTCCCACCTGTGTGTCGGGACATCTCGACGACGTGCACGCGTGTGGCGAAGCTCGCAGTGCCGTGGTCAATGCCGTCACTAACGCTTTGACTGAGCGGGGCACGATTGCTGCAGGGGGGGAGTATCTCGATCTGAATGCACAGCTGTGCAGCACCGACACCTGTCGGGTAATCGACAACGGAATTCTGATGTACCGCGACAGGCATCACTTCACCGCCACCTACAGTGCGACGTTGGCGCCGTTGTTCTCTGACTTGCTCGCGCAGGCTAAGGCCGCCGGTTGACCCTTGTCGGGGATGCTGATCCGACCGTTTGCGTTAGTGGCTGAAGTAGGAGGGAGCCACGCGCTTGATGATCGCTTTGGCCCAGCCGACCGCTGCGGGGGAGCTTTTCTCGAATCGCCTGACCACTCGTCTCACGAGTGACTCGCGCAGAACGTGTGCGTGATCGAGATAATCGGGATTACGAGTAATCGTGGTCCATCGTGACCTCAGGTCCTCGATCGACACGGTCGAGCGACCGTAGGTTTCAATCAACCCTTTGAGGTCGGCGCTGGTCTCCATTGCGGCCCCATCGACGACGGCGTTCTCGAAACCGCCCGTGGGTGAAACTCCCGCCTCTGATGCGACCACCCAGCGAAGACTAGTTCTGTTGAGTCGTGCGCACTGAAGCGGTGAAAGCTCGCTACCGTTCACCACAGCGAGGTCCCACAGGCCGTCAAGGTGGGACTGGCGCACTATCCGCAATCGAGGGAAGCTGCGCCTTACGCGGGCTACTACTTTGTCCGGAACCGACACGGTGATGTCGACTGGGGTACGACTCGCCCCGACAGCCGCGGTCAACATAGACGCATCTCGGGCGCTAATTCGGCCGCGCGGAGCTTCGTCGATGTCGATGAGCACTCGCGCAATGTCGTCTCCCGGGGCGAGAGCGTCGGCGAAGACATCAACGACGTCGCGTTCTCGGTGAATATAGCTCTGTATCGCGGCCGGGTAGTGCGGGTAGCGCTCAACGAGCAACTTTTCGTGTGACGCGCGGAGAGCATCGCGTCGTGGCCCAACGAAGCTCAAGGAGCCCAAGTGGAAAACCAGGGCGCGGTGGGCGATCAGCGAGGAATAACCCTGTTGAGCGATGCGTAAGCAGAAGTCGTTTTCTTCGCCGTAGCCGGGGGAGAAAACATCGTCGAAAAGACCGAAGCGGTTGATGAGGTCGCGCCGGATAAGGATGCAGAAGCCCATCGCCACGGGGGAGACGCTCGAGGGCGGGAGCAGCGGTGCGACCGCTGCGTGTACCTCGGCCGTGCGCTCGATGCTGCGGCCGCCAGCTGGGTCCCGCAGTTTGTAAGGCAAACTCGCGATGGTCGCGTTGTTGCTCCGTGCACACACCGCACCGTTCTCGGGTGAAGCGTGCAATTGTTCCGCAAGTTCGTCAACGAATCCGGGCGTGGTGATCGTGTCACTGTTGAGGAACAGCAAGTCATTGTTAGTGGTGTCGACCTCGAAGGCTGCGCGATTGCAATTACCTACGAACCCCAGATTCTCTGGATTGCGTTCGTAGAAGAACCCGGGCTCATTGGTGATGAGCTCTGACAGGATCTTCTCAATTTCGTCAGCCTCAGGTCCACAATCATTCATCAGAAGGACGCGATGAACCGACTGGTCGACGTTCTTCTTGAGCGATTCAACGCACGCCACCAGGGAGGGGATATCTCCGTAGACCGGAACAACAATTGTTACCGGATGGGGGGCGGGCTGAGTGGACATCCCCTAATCTTATCGAAAGTCGTTCATTTTTTGAAAAGAGCGACAACAATTCGGCGCGCGCGGCCGGCCAAACGCGTGCGGATGAACGACAGAGTAATCTTCGGTCCGCGACCAATCTCCGAGAAATAAAGGCCAGGGAGCGAAAACCAGTAGCGAGCAATCTCGGGAAGCTTGTAGGGAGTGAGAGTCGCCGTGTGAACAAGACGTTCGATAGCACTGGCATTGCTGAATTCGTCCGAGGTGAGTGTTTGCGCTCTTTTCTGTGCCTCGCTGCCGTGAGCGAGGGCCAGTTCCACGTTTAGGGCGTAGTGCGCAAGCAGTTCCGTCAGGGCATTGATATTGTCCGGTGAAAAGAGGTAACCCGTCGTGCCAGGAAGCACGAGTTCGGCGCTGCCACCACCCTCGGACGCGATGACGGGCTTGCCCGCGATCATGTATTCGAGCGTCGTGCGGCCGAAAGCTTCGATTCCCGACGGAGTCACGCACACATCTGCTGCCGCGATGTACGGGAATGGGTTCGCACGCTCGCCAACAATCGTGACGTTCGTGGCAACGCCGAGGCGGGTGGCCCTGGCCATGAGTTTGCCAGCGGTGGTCGGATCCTCTTGACCGCCCACAAGACACAGGCTTGCGGAGATTCCGCGGGTCGCCAGTTCTCCGATCGCGTCAATAACTCGCCACTGACCTTTCGAGTCAGCGAGGCGCCCCACCACGGTAATTTTCAGCCCGGCTTTCGCCGCTGGAAAAGGTTGCTGATCCGGCAGCTCATTGGCCTGCCGCGCGACGACCTGCGGATCGACCTGTGGGTACACAACAGTGACTTTATCCTCGTCGAGATACTGGCCGATGTGGCGTTTCAGCGCCAGAGAATTGGTGAAGACAGCCTGAGACATTAGGCCAATGTCGGAGAAAGTTGCCTCGCGTCCAGATTGGAACGACAGCCCATGGTCAAGGTCGCCATACTCGCGCACAAACCAAGCGTGGGGGATCCCCAGCACTGCGGCGGCGAAGGCTGCCCACGGTGCGACCACCGTGTTGGTGACGACGAGATCTGGTCGCCGCGCCTCCATCATCCGGATGATGCCGCGTGTGGCTTCATAGTCGTCGCGTGCGAAGTAGGTGATCTCGCTCACCGGCGGGTTCGGGTTCGGTTGAGCCCAGCCGCGAAAGCGAAAAGCGCGATACTGCCAATCGCGCTCCTCGAGAGCCGCGATGAATTTGCCTCGAGGGGCCTTCGTGATGAAGACCGCTTCAAACTCGGGATCAGACGCGTACCAGTCTTCGACGAGCTTAATCATTGACCTTTCGGCCCCTCCGAGATTGATCGGAGCCGTGGAGTGATTGACAAAATAAACGAGCATTTCTAGGGTCCAATCCACGAGGCCGATAATGGTCGCCGACGACGCCAAGCGGTATAGTATCTCAGTTGTCGTTTGGCAGATCGTTACCCTGGAGTCGTATTCTCGTGAACCCATTGAGAGAGTTATGGTCCTCTCGGGAGCTGCTCAGTAACCTCGTCATGCGTGAGGTGAAAGGCAAGTACCGCCGCACCTTTTTTGGTCAGCTGTGGTCCTTGATCAACCCGCTGGCAACAATGCTCGTGTACACGATCGTCTTCTCGTTTATTTTTCGAGCTCGCCCATCGCTCGGTGACCCCAGCGGCCTCAACGTGTACCCGCTATGGCTTATGTGCGGACTGCTGCCGTGGCTCTTCTTTTCTCGAGTGGTCAGCGGCGGCCTTGCCTCGGTGACGAGCAACGCTGGACTCATCAAAAAGGTTTACTTTCCGCGGATGGTGCTGCCGCTCGCAGTAACCGGTTCCACGGGGTTCACTTGGCTCAACGAAATGGGCCTGCTGTTGGTTGTACTGATGTTGTTCGGAGCCTTCGTCATCCCGTGGATACCGTTGCTCATCATCGTGATGGTGTTGCTGGCGCTCTTTGCGACCGGGCTGGCCATGATGCTCTCAATCGTCACCGTTTATTTTCGGGATGCGCAGCATTTCACTGCCATTGCCCTTCAGATGTGGATGTACTTGACGCCCATCATCTACCCCGTCACGCTGGTCGAAAAAGTTGCGAAGACCCACGGGTCGTACCTTCTGGAGCTGTACCGCATTAACCCGATGGAACGTTTTGTTAGCGTTTTCCGCAACCTCATGTACGACAATCGTTTTCCTAACCCCATCGACTTGCTCTGGTGCTTCGGCTGGGCGGTCGTCATCTTCTCCCTCGGTTTCCTCGTCTTTACGCGCTACGAACGAAAGTTGGCGGTACTGCTGTGAGTCAGATCCCCGCTGTCGTTGTCGATAATGTCTCGCTCAAGTTCCGGTTGTACAAGGAACGAAATGACTCCCTCAAGACTGCGCTCATGCGTGGTCGCAGAAGCACTCACGAAGACTTCTGGGCGCTGAGGGGTGTGTCCTTTGAGGTCCCGCAGGGCTCTACGTTCGGCCTGATTGGTCGAAATGGTGCTGGGAAATCAACTCTGCTTAAGGTGCTGGCCAAGATCCTCTATCCCGATACCGGTTCGATCAAGGTCAACGGCCGGATGGCCTCGATGCTTGAACTCGGGTCAGGTTTTCACCCCGAGCTTTCGGGTCGCGAAAACGTCTTCCTCAACGCGTCGATCCTCGGGATGTCCCGCAAGGACACCACTAAGAAATTTGACGAAATAGTCGAGTTTTCGGGGGTCGGGAAGTTCATCGACCAGCCAGTCAAAAGCTACTCGTCTGGCATGTACGTGCGGCTCGGTTTCTCGGTGGCGATCAACGTTGAGCCAGACATCCTGGTTGTTGACGAGATTCTGGCTGTGGGCGACGCTGGGTTCAAATCGAAGAGCAGACGAAAATTCCAGGAATTTAAGAAGGCCGGGAAGACCGTAATCATGGTGAGTCACTCGGCGGGTAATATTCGTGAAATGTGCGACACGGTTGCCTGGATTGACCATGGGCAGGTGCGCGAAATTGGCAATGCAACGACCGTTATGGACAATTACGAAGAGTGGATCGCCAAGGAGCCCAGCTAGTCACGACGTCAACAGCGGCGATGGTTTTCAGCACATTTAGCGGCCGGGGTCCACATCGGTCAGAGAACCTGTTCCCATGATCAACCAGAACGCGAGCACTCCCACAACGATTCCGATAGCAACCCAGTTCAGGATGATCGCCGTTATCGCGAAGCCACGCCCCACAGTGCGTCCGCCGGAGTGGTTGATCTGCGCGAGTGACACATAGCCCAGAATCAAACCGACGAACGGCACGATGAAGGAGCTGACAAACGCAACGATGGCCAAGGGGTTCGTCACGGTTGATCTCGGCGACACCGGCGGCTCCGGCAATACCGGCGATTCGGGCGAGGTGCGAGATGCGGCTGGTGTTGACAGTGTTGATAGCCCTGACGAGGAGCGGGTTAGCGGGGTGGGAAGCAGGAGGAGCAAGGCCAGAGCAACCAGAGCGACCGGTTCCAAGCCTGTGATGAGGCCTCCTGCCCAATACTCCGTGCTGAAGTTCGACAGGCTAACTACGGGGAGAACGTACTCCAGCTCGTAGCCCTCAGAGGAAACCCAGATGAGGTTGAGGATAAAAAAGGTGGCGGGGGGAATCAGTAACAGTGCGGCGATTCGAGGCCTCTGGTAGACGCTGAGAAGCACGATGCCCACGTACGCGGGCGGTGTCAGAATCCACAGAACGTTCATCACGCCGAAGATGGAATCTTCGCCAAAAATGGAGGCCCCGGGGCTGAGAATCCATGTTGCGAGGGCAACAACGTTGAGAGTTCCGAAGATGGCGGCGATGCTCATGATCGTCATGGTGCGGCCGCTCAGGCTACGGGTGCCAATGATGAGTTTCGGCATGGGGTCCTTCGGTGGGTTCAGGGGGCGACGAGGTTGCTGAGAATCACTGAGTCACCGGTGAAGAGAAGTTTGGCACGATCTTCCTAGCCTGAGCTACCACTGGGTGGCGTACATTGGCAACGAACTTCCGCAACCGCTCTCGTGGTGGGTGAGACAAAGAATGGATGGGCCGCAGCGTTAGCCGCGACCCATCCCTTTATTTCAGCTGGCTTATGCGCCTAGGAGACCGTAGATGCGGATTCTTTCGCAGCCTTTGCGGCGGCCTTCTCGGCCACAGCAACCGCCTTTTCATCAGCTTCAACCTTGTCAATGAACGCAGTGCGCTTGGCGCCGGGGAGCCAACCGGTGTTGACAACCTTGACCTGGAAGATCGAGGCCGCGACAACCAGCACCACGCCAATGAGAATGGTGAGAACTACTCCCACCACCGGGTTGCCGGAAAGGAGGCTTACACCGATGAGGGTACCGAACCAGCCGAAGTCGGCGTCACCGAACGTGCTGTTCGCGAAGCCAAGCCCACCGAGCACTAACAGGAGGATCGCCGGCAGGATGGTGATCAGGATTCCGTTGACGAAACCACCGACGGCGGCACCGATGCGACCACCGGTTGCGTTGCCATAGACGCCAGCTCCACCACCGGTGAAGAAGTGGGGAACCATACCGGGCAGGATGAGCGCGAGACCGAAGACCGGGCCGAGCCAGACGGCGAGCAAACCGAGGCTGATGAGTCCACCAACGAAGGATGCCAAGAAACCAATCAGCACGGCGTTTGCTGCGAACGGGAAGACGATCGGAATATCGAGGGCAGGCTTCGCGCCAGGCACAATCTTCTCGGCAATGCCTTGGAAAGCGGGAACCAGTTCACCCAGAATGGTGCGGACACCGTAAAGGATGATCGCGACACCGACGCCGAACTGCAGCGCCAAGGCGAACGCGGCCATGATGAATGCTCCGGCATCCGCTGATCCGAAGACTGCGAGGGCCTGCTCGAGGGGCAAAGCAATGAGTCCCCAGATGGCGAAGACCATGTAGATGAGAACCATCGATACAGCTGTAGCGACCATGGAGTCGCGCAAGAATTTCAGCCCCTGGGGGAAGTTGATCTGCTCGGTGGAGCGGCTGCGCTTTCCCGTAACCTGACCCGCTGCACCAGCGGCGATGTAGCCGAGGGTTCCGAAGTGGCCGATGGCGATCGTGTCATCGCCGGTGATCTTCTTGGTCCACGGATGCGCGAACGCGGGCATCACCACCATGATCACGCCAAGCAGCGCACCACCAATAACAACCACGAGCCAGGTGAGTTCGGTGCCGAAGCCGACCGACAACACAACCGCGAGCATCATGGCCATAAACACCATGTGGTGGCCAGTGAGGAAGACATATTTCAGCGGAGTGAAGCGCGCGAGGGCAAGCATCACGAGGAAGCCCACAACCAAAACATACGCGCTGGTGGCACCGAACTGCTCGGCAGCGAGAGCGGTAATGACCTCATTGGTGGGAATGACCCCCTGGGCACCCGTGACCAGCAAGATGAGGTCGCCGAGCGGCGTCAGGGAAGCGACAACAACGTTGGCGCCGGCGCCCAAGATGAGGAACCCGAGGGCGGCTTTGAGCGCCCCACCGACCACCGAACCGGCGGGCCTTTTGAGGGCGATGAGCCCGACCGCGGTGATGATTCCGACCAGATAGGCAGGTACGTTCAGAATCTGTTGGCCGATGAAGTTCAGAATGACTACGAACCACTCCATTGTGTTTTCCCCTTAGTTGTTGTGTTTGTCGTGTTGTGCGTGATGAATTGACAGGTTTAGTCGAGTGCCGCGGTCAGTTTTTCGGTGAGTTCGGCAAGATCGAAGAAGTTTTCGATGACGATGACTTGGGCGGCGACATCACCGATCTCGTCGACGAACTCTTTCGAGGTCAAAACGATCTGGGCATCACGAGCCATGCCTCGTGCCACACCGATATCAGCAGCTTCAACGTCGCCATCAATGTCGAGCGAGCGCAGTACTTTTTCGGTGTTCATTTTGAGCAGCACCGATGTTCCGATGCCCATTCCGCAGACTGTAAGAATTTTCATGACTGTACCTTTCGTGGCGTAAAGAGCTACTGCTGTGAGTCGAAGGCGGTGAGGATTTCCTGAACCTGAGTCGAACTGGTCGCTTCCCTCAGCTCAGTGACGGTGTCGTCGTCGGAGAGAACTCCTGCGAGAGCTGACATGATGCTCAGGTGCCCGTCGTGGTCTAGCGCGGCGAGGCCGATCACGAGCGACACGGGGTCGTTGCTGGGGTGACCAAATTCAACCGGTACGGCGAGAGTCACCAAACTGATTCCGGCGCGAAGTACGGCAGCGGACGGTCGGGAGTGGGCGAGTGCGATTCCCGGGGCGATGACAATGTACGGGCCCAGTTCATCGACGGTTGCGATCATTTCGGTCGTGTATTCCGCGGTGGTGACGTGCCCAGCGACGAGGGCATCACCGGCGACTGTGATTGCTTCACGCCAGTCAGAGACCGTAGCGTGGGTGATGATCGATTCTAGGGTGAGCTCATCGGCGAGGTTGGTGGTCATCGAGAGTGCTCCTGGCTATTGCTCGTGCGGTGTGTGCCGGCCGAGAGCCAGACAGCGCGAGTGCGTCATCGATGTGGCCACTCGGTCGTCTTATTGCGAGCCTATACCGGTGAAGAGACTTCTGGTTACAAATATGCCAAAGTCGCTCCCTGTTCGTTATACGCCTACGGGGAACGTGGGGCGTGGCCTGGTTTTCGCGTGAGCTGACTAATTCGATTCGGTTCGAAAAGCGCGTCTTGGGCGATGAGGGAGGCCCCCAAAACTCCAGCCTTGTGGCCGAGGCGCGAAGGCGCCACGACGAGATTTTGTTTCGAAAATTCTCGGGCAGTGCCCAGCAGTGCGTCGCTGATGGCGCCGAGAAAAGGCTCACCCGCCTCGGATAAATTTCCCCCCACAATCACAACCGCTGGATTAAGAATTCCCACGACGTCGACGAGGGCCAGACCAATTTCGGTCCCGGCTGCGCTGAGGAGCGACAGTGTCTCTGGATCGCCCGCAGCGGCGAGGGCGACAATGTCCGCGCTGGTGCGCACTCGATAGCCTCGAGCGTTTAGTTCCCGGCGAATTGCATAGCCGCTGGCGACTGCTTCGAGACAGCCGTGGCGTCCGCAACTGCACAGTTCGGTCCCGCGGCGATAGCCGTGACTGAAGTCTCCGGCACCTCCTCGGGCTCCGTGATAGACCTTTCCATCTAGTACCAATCCGCAACCGATTCCTAGGCCAACCTTGAGGACGGTCAGATCGCTGTGCTCCGGCCACCCCAGTCGCGCCTCTCCGATTGCCAGAATGTTGACGTCCCGATCTACCGCGACGATCGCGTCGTAGTCAGCAGCGAAGTAGTCCTTAACGGATACGTCCTGCCACTGCTCGTTGATTTGTGGTGAGGCGAGGCGACCGGTGGCACTATCGACGGGCCCCGGCACTCCAACCCCGATTCCCCGGACATTCGACTTCGTCTTGCCGAGTTGCTTCAGGAGGTAGTCGAAAACCTGAAGAGCCCACGCGAAAACTTCGTCAGGGCCATCGGACAGCCCGATGTCCGCTTCGTCTTCGAGGAGAACCTCCGACACGAGGTCGGTGATCCCGACCCTGGTGTGTGACCCGCCGATGTCTACGGCCAAGAGAAGCCCCGCGTCTTTGTTGACGACGAAGTCTTCTGCGGGGCGACCTCCGCGGGAGTCGCGTTGCCCGGCAACCACGATCAGCGCTGCTGCCGCTAGCTCGTCGAGGCGTTTCGCCAGGGTGATTCGTGACCAACCTAAACGGTCAACGAGGTCGGTCCGGGTCGTGGCTTCGCCGGAACGAATGAGGTCGAGAACGACTCCGGATCCGGTGGAAAGTATGTGTGCCACGCTGTTGTCCTTTTCGGTTGACTTAAGTCTATTTCTATACCAAAGTGAGGCCTATGGCTACCCACACTTCCCCCGAGATCACCACTTCCGAGAAAGCAGAACGGCAAGCTGTTGCCGCCGCGATCGCCATTCCGGCCGAAATTGTGCAAGCAAAAGGACACGGGCATGCGGGCACGGCCATGGCGCTGGCACCACTATCCCACGTTCTCTTCACCCGAGTGCTGCGCCACAACCCCGCAAATCCGGATTGGGAAGTGCGAGACAGATTCGTACTCAGTGCCGGACACGCGAGCCTGCTCCTCTACGTTCAACTCTTTCTCACCGGGTACGGCCTCACCCTCGCTGACATCGCCGCTAGCCGCACACTCGGCTCGAAAACTCCGGGGCACCCGGAACGCGGGCACACCGTGGGAGTTGAGATGAGCACAGGCCCGCTGGGGCAGGGGGTGGCTTCTGCTGTGGGGATGGCACTGGCTGGACGACGCGAGTCAGCCCTATTCGCGCCCGGGTCCGACATTCTGGATCACACCATTTGGGCACTCGCCGGCGACGGCTGCCTTCAAGAAGGGGTCTCTGGCGAGGCCTCAAGTTTGGCGGGTACCCTCGGTCTCGACAATCTGGTGCTCCTCTGGGATGACAACAGTGTGACCATTGACGGCAGAACCGAGGAAGCGTTCACCGAAGACGTGCGAGCTCGCTACCGTTCCTACGGTTGGCGAGTGCTCGAGATTGACGACTCCACAGATCTCGACCAGATCGAGCGTGTGTTGCGTGAAGCGAGTGATCGCTCGACAGCGCACGGGCGCCCGACATTTGTCGCGATTAGGAGCGTCATCGGGGCACCGTCGGTAGCGTTTTCTGGAACTCCCGCGGCACACGCTGGTGGCTTTGGGGCCGACGAAGTCTCGGCCATAAAGGTGAAATTGGGTTTTGCTGCCGACGCGAACCTCGCCGACTTGGTCACCCCCCAGGCGTTGGCCTTCAGCCGTGGTACTCGAGACCGGGGGAGCCGAAGTGAGGGCGAGTGGCTGGCCCGCTTCGCGCTCTGGGCCGCCGCGAATCCGATCGACTCTGCCGCCTGGAGGCGCTTCCGTTCTCGTGCCCAAGCTCCCACCGCTTCCGGCAGTCGCAACGCCGAAGCCCTTGGAATCCTGGACCGGTTAGGTGACGAACTTGGTGCACCGGGGCTCCAGATCGCCACTCGAAAGACAAACGGTGCCGTGATCATGGCGCTCCAGAACGTGACCGCCCTGTGGGGCGGTTCCGCCGATCTCGCGGGCTCAACCAACGTAGCCGTGCCCGGCAAGGCGGTGACGGCCGCCAACCCCGGTGGCGAGTTCATCCGTTTCGGTATTCGGGAACACGCCATGGCGGCGATCCTCAACGGCATTGCATTGCACGGTCCGTGGCGGGCCTTCGGCTCGACCTATCTGGTCTTCAGCGACTACCTGCGCCCGAGCATCCGACTGGCCGCCATCATGCAACTGCCGGTGATTTATGTTTTCAGTCACGACTCGCTTGCAGTTGGTGAAGATGGCCCCACCCATCAACCCGTCGAGCACATTGCTTCGCTGCGAACGGTGCCGGGGCTCGCCGTGGTTCGCCCAGCGGATGCTTCAGAAGTGCTGGCGGTCTGGCGGCGCCTCCTAGAACGACCCGAGGGCCCGACTGCTCTGATCCTCTCTCGGCAGGATGTGCCGCTTCTGGATAACTCGACGGCGCAGACCGGGGCAGTTGCGGCAGGGGGATACGTTGTGTGGCAGAACGCGAGCGGTGACGATCTCGCACTCATTGCGACGGGGAGCGAGGTTTCACTAGCGATTGAGGCGGCGGAACAACTGTCGAAGAGTGGCATCGCTGTGCGCGTGGTCTCGATGCCATCGATGGAGTGGTTTGCGGAGCAGACGGAGGCGTACCGTCAAACAGTTATTCCCTCGAAAGTGTTGGCGAGGGTCGCGGTCGAAGCTGGCCGAGGTTCCGGCTGGTGGAAGTTCGTGGGCGCCAGTGGCGAAATAGTCAGCGTGGAAGAATTTGGTGAATCCGGAAGTGGTCCAGAGTTGATGGAACTCCGAGGCGTGACGGTGTCGAATATCGTTCTCGCCGCACACCGAACCCTGCGATCAACGGTTCACAACCAAAACTAACCTGCACGACTAACCTGCACGACTAACTGGTACGCCTAATGGGCTGGCGGCTGAAGTCCCCAGCGGGTGTACAGCAGTGGCAACGCCTTGGGCAAGCCAAAGAGCACGGCATCCGCGCGGTGTCCCACGCCGGGGCCAATGAATCGTGCAGTTGTCATTCCCGCTGCCTTCGCCGCTGCTTCGGCAACGGCTCCCTGGGGCGTGTACACAAGGTCTTTCGAACCGCTGGTGAAGATTGCCAGAGTGTCGGCATAGTGGTTCTTGCTCATGATGGTGAGTGGCTGTTCTGCATGCTGCCTGGCTTTGTTCCCGCCGAAGCCAACCGTGAGAGTTCTTGTAGCAGATCCGAGCGATGGCGAAAGCTCACCCGAAATGCTCAGAATTGAACCGAAGACATTGGGGTGTTGTGCCCCGAAGGACATGGCGCATTCCCCACCGTTCGAATACCCCCCGACCGCCCAGGAAAGGCGGTCTGAGGACACGTTGAGATGGGTACGAATGAAGTTGACGACATCGGTCATCACATAGGTGTGCACGTTACCCGCGGGGGAATCAATGCACAGCGGGTTGTTGGCCGGGCTACCAAGCTGATCTACGGTTACGACGATCGGGCCGAGACCGTTGTGTGCGGCAGCCAGTGAATTCAGTGCCGGAAGAAAGCGAGTGCTGCTTTCCGGCCCTCCCGGTTGCCCGAGCATCATGATCAAAACCGGCAATGCGGGGGGATTGGGTACGAGTGCTGCTGGCGGGAGGTAGATGTAGGCGGGCCGCGCAACAAAACCTGATGCTGTGTTGGGGATTACGACGGTGCCCAGCTTTCCGCTGGTTGGCATGTTGGCAGGAGGGGTCCATGACTTCCACAGGGGATCAGGCGTTGTCGACACTGCCACCGGCGGCGGTGTTGACGACACCGTCGTGGGCACTGGTGGACCACTCAGGGAGGGCAAAGGCAATACCAGTGATTGTCCGGTGCTGAGATTGAGCAGGGATCCGAGGGTCGGGTTGAGGCCATAACCAGCGTTGATTCCGAGGGTCGCAGTCGCGGCGAAGAGCATGATTCCGAAGATCGCGATGGCTTTTCGCCACCATCGCGAACGCCAGAGGTTGAGAACGCCGACTGCCACCGCGGCGAAGGCTCCGATAACCCAGGCTCGGGTGTCGGGATCAAGGGGGAGTCCAAAGACGTTGAGAACGACTTCGCAGACGACCAAAACGGCAACGGCCACGATCGCTCCGACCGCCGCCGCCGCGATCACGGCAAAAAACCGTCGTCGACGCGGATGCTGCGCAACTAGGCGTCGTGCAGCTTGGCGAGCCGGGCGTGAGCGATAGGTCAGCAGATAGCCCAGAGCGACTGCGCTCAGCGCGCTGAAAACGATAACCAACGTTCCGTCGATAACATCGAGCGCTAGAACCGCCCCAATCACCGTCGTACTCGTAGTCGTCATTGCTGGGAACTCTTTCCGGGTGTCGCGTGAGGTGTGGGGACGTGGGGTGCTGGAACGCTCAATGCCGCTAATTGAGCCTTCGTCGCTTCCAATCCCCAGCGGGGGTACAGCAATGGCAAAGCCATCGGTACTCCATAAATGATTGCGTCGGAGCGATGCCCGACGCCTTGACCCACGAATCGGGCCGTGGTCATGCCAGCCGCTCGTGCAGCGGCTTCAGCTGTTGCGCCTTCGGGCCCGTAGTAGGTGTCGTTCGCCCCATCAGTAAAGACGGCAAGCAGGTCATGATAGTGGTGAGTCATCATAATCGTCAGCGGTTGCTCCGCTTCGTAGGCGGCGGTATTCCCTCCGAAGCCTTGACTAATGGTCTTCGCCACTGAACCGAGGGAGGTGCCTATCTCGCCGGAAATATCAACGATCGAACCAAAGAGCTCCGGATGCTTAGCGCCGAAGGAGAGCGCACACTCACCACCGTTGGAGTAGCCGCCAATTGCCCAATTCACTCGGCCGGCCGCAACGTGCAGGGTGCGTTTCACGTAATTGACGACGTCCGTTATGACATAGGTATAAACATTTCCGGCCGGAGAATCGATGCACAGGGGGTTATTTGCCGGGCTTCCAATCTGATCAATGGTGAGAACTATGGGGCTCAGACCACCGTGCGCTGCCGCGAAATCATCCAAAGTTTGCTGAAATTTCTTGCTACTCTCTGGACCGCCGGGTTGCCCCATCATCATGATTAACACCGGAAGGGCTGGGGGCTCTGCGACGAGGGCAGCCGGCGGCAGATACAGGTAGGCGGGTCGCGCCCGGAAAGCTGAGACGGTCGGGGGAATCATGACTGTGCTCATGGTGCCGATTGTGGGCATTCCCGCCGGGGTGATCCACGTTTGCCACAGCGGCTTCGTCGGGACGGCCCCAATCGCCAGCGAGTTGGGCGGATTTGACGACGGTAACGACGAGTTTGACAACGACGAGTTTGACAACGACGACGGCAGCTTCTCTGGAAGAGCTTGCGAGTGGGGTGTCGATTTTCCCGGAGGGGAGGCGAGCCTCGGGTTGACACTGAATCCTCCGCTGAGCGCGAATAATCCTGCGGTGGCGGCCAGCGAGATGGAGGTGACCACGAGAGCAGCGACTGTTATCGGGTGACGAGCGACAACGTTGTGAGCCAGTTGAGAGGCCCGTTGACTCAGTTGGCCATCGAAGATTCTGCCCATGAGGTTCCATTACTTTCTAGGAACGATGTGTTCGTGGTAAATAATGCGACCGTGCAGCTATCTGCCCGTAATAGACGCGCGCAAAGCCAGCGAACTGTCAGGGACGAAATTCACTGCTCGGCAATAATTCTGAGTTTAGCCCAGCATTCGTGAGGAGTTCTTAGGAACGACGTTTATTTGCCCGAATCGCCGAGATTATCAATACGATGACGCCGATCAGAACGGCCAATATGCAGCCGAAGAAGAAAGCTCCCGGAGCCAGGGCGGCGGCGTGGGACGTGGCTGGCGTCGGCGTTGTTACCTCGTGCGCGAAAGCTGGCGTGGCTACCAGGCTCTGATTTGCGATCACGACGACAGCGATCGCCGCCGACAAGCCCCGGCGAAGACCGTTCGTTGCTCCGTTATTGTTGTTGTTGACGGGTGGTCGTTTCATGGAACGCTCTGTCTCTAGGGACCGTGCATCCTCAACCATCGGGGCCTACGCGATAATCCGACGCTAGCTCAAGATTTTTGCGTTTTTGCGAAGGTATTCTCAGTTTTCACGAATGCTCGTTTTTATCGTCGTATTGCGAATATTGACCAATTCGTGGCCGCTTATTGCTCGCAAACGGCTTCGCCGTTGCCCCGTACGATGGGGCCATGATCTTTGGTCGTTCACGCGCCCGCGAGGCGCGCGCCGACGGTTCCTCACCACCGCGCCTTTCTCGTGATGCCTACGTGCTGGGAGTCGTCGCTTTCTTCGTGATGGTCGGTTTTGGCGTCGTTGTTCCGGTGCTCCCCGTCTATGCCCGCAGCTTTGGCGTCGGTTACCTTCAAGTGGGCGCCATCATCTCCGCCTTCGCGCTGATGCGATTCGTCGCCAGTCCATTTGTGGGGCGATTGATCGACCTAGCGGGAGAGCGGACCATTCTCACGGTCGGCATCGGGATCGTGGCGATTTCAAGTGCACTCTCCGGTTTCGCCCAAGATTATCTTCACCTTTTGCTGATGCGCGGTATCGGTGGAATCGGGTCCGCAATGTTTAGCGTGTCGGCTATGACACTGTTGTTAGGGTCGACAGCGCCAACCCTGCGGGCCCGTTCCGTTGGCTTTTATCAGGGCGGATTCTTGATTGGCGGAATGGCTGGACCAGCCATTGGCGGCTTACTGGCAGCCATCTCGTTACGAGCACCGTTCTTCTTCTATGCCGGAACTCTTGCGATTGCTGGCCTTGTCGGTGCGATTATGCTTCGCAGTACGAGGGTGGGAAGCGAGGCCGAGGTGGCGGCGGCAGTCGCGTCGCGGACACCGTTTCGCACTGTAATTCGGGACCCCCGTTTTCAAGTTGCCAGCCTCGCGAACTTCGCGACCGGCTGGACGTCCTTCGGGGTGCGCGGCGCTCTCGTTCCGCTGCTCATCGTTGAGGTTCTCCGGCAACCCAGTTTTTGGACGGGAATCGCCTTCGCGGCGGCAGCCGTCGTGCAGGCGATCGCCATCGCTCCCGCGGCAAAGTTTGTCGATACTGTCGGCAGGCGTCCCGCAATCATTGGGGCCTATCTGGCCGCAGGAGTGGTGATAATCTGCGTGCCCTTTGCCCCAAATGTTGCGATGCTCACGGCCTTCCTCTGCCTGTATGGCATCGCCGCAGCGTTCATGGGCACGGCTCCCGCCGCTGCCGTTGGAGATGCCGCTGGCGCTGGCGGCGGAAGGCCGGTAGCTGTTTTCTCGATGTTCTCGGATTTTGGAGCTATCGTCGGTCCCCTTGCGGCAGGATTCCTCGCCGATACGGTTTCCTACCCGGTGGCGTTCATGGTGGGCGCCGCCCTGTTGTTTGCGACCGCAGCCTTCGCGCTTCGCATGCCACGAGGGGTTCCTTCTTCAGCGACGTAAGTCGTTTCAGCGCTCCAGAAGGTGCGGGTGGTGGGCAGCCACAACGTTCGGGTGAGCACGCACGCGACTCTTCAGCCAGTTACGACCGAAGACGGGGAACAATGGGTTTGCCGGGTCGAGGGTTACTCCACGGGACTCTGCCGCGAGGTCGGCTGGCAATGTGATGGTCGGGATCGTGGCGTCAAGCGCGGGCCCAAAGAAATAGGGGATCGAGATTCTCTCATCACCGAGTGCCGGCGAAATGACTCGATGCAGTGTCGCCTTTAGATACCCGTCTGTCGCGATCTCGAGGAGTTCACCGATGTTGACCACGAAAGCTCCGGGAACGGATGGCGCGTCAATCCATACGCCGTCCTTCTCAACTTGTAAACCACCTTTTCCTTCCTCCACGTAAAGCAGTGTGAGAACGCCGAGATCCTTGTGCGAACCGACACCCTGTGCGGCCATATCTCCTGATCTTCCCGGATAGCGCACGATCTTGATCAGCGGTGACGGGGAGTGCGCGAATGCGTCATCGAAAAAGTCGGGAGTGGCACCAAGGGCTTCTGCCCAGGCTTGGAGCAAGCGCACGCTTATCGAGTCGAGGGTGTCAATCCACTCCGCGGCTATTCTCCCGAGTGCCGGCAATGATTCCGGCAACAGATTCGGGCCTTGAAGGCTCCAATAGTCCGGAACCTCAGGGCCGGTGGGAACGGCCGGACGATCAACCCCAATATCAATTTGCTCGCGCCAGTCCACCTGGCCTTCCGTTAGTTCACCGCCCACTCGCGTATAACCACGGAAGTGTGGACTGTTGGTGTTCTCAATCGCGAGCTTCTCAGCCTCTGGCAAGGCGAAGAAATCCCGAGCGGCAGAGATCATCCCGTGCTGGAGGTCGGCGCTCACCCCGTGGCCACTGAGGTAGAAAAACCCTACTTCGTGGGTCGCTGTGCGCAGGTCCGTTCGAAATTTCTCGGCGTCTTCAGCACTCCCGTCGAGGAGCGAAAAGTCCAAGATTGGAAGGGTTTGGTTGACGTCGACATTGTTCGTTGAAACAGACATGGGGGTTCCTTCGGAATATTTCTTACCTGCAGTGTGAAAGTTGTTGTGTGCCGCCAAGGGCACACCAGAGAGCTAGTTCGGGTCAGGAACTAGGAACAACAACAACACGCGGTGGAAATAACCTGCATAGAAAAAACCTAGCACGAGCAAACCAACCTCTCCGCACCGAGAGTGATTTGTTACGTCACACTCGGGCGGAGAGGTTGGTTTGCAGTGAAACGCGCGCTTAGCCCTGCGTTCGCAGTGTGCTCGAGACCGATCCTCCCGTTGGTGCAAAGAACGCCTGACGCTGGATTGTGGTGAGGGCGGTATTGGCGCGGATGATGTTCGCGAGGGTGGTGTGCTTGACCTGTGCCTGTTCTGCCGCGGGCATGGATGCCTCGAAGTACAGTCTGTCGCCGGTGCGAAGCCGAGTGAACTGATCGGCGACGATCCGCGTGAACAACGGGCCGAGGGAACCCCCACGAACGTGATCTTCGGCGAGCCCCGCCACCCACAGGTCAACATTGTCGATGCTGGTATAGGTCGATGCGAGTGATGCCGCTAAGGCTGCGTTGGTGGTTATTTGGGAGAAACTCGTCAAGCGCGGTAGTCCGTAGGCTGCCCGAACCGTGTTGTAGTCAGCAAGACCGTGATCCCTTCCGCGTTCGATGTTGAGCGCGGCGAGGTCGAAACCCCCGGAGCCTGGGGCGCCGAAGAGAAAGTTACGCACATCATCAACGATCTTCACATCGACTTCCTGCCCGATTCCGGTGCTGGCGGCTTTCAGAAGCGGATCGATGTCGCCTTCGTGGTTCGGAAGAGTCGAATTGAAAACAGTCGTGTTGAAGAAGGACTCACGAAGGGTGAGGTTCCCCTCGGGGATAGTGCTCCCGTCGTTGTTTGCTCGGCCGATTGTGCTGTCAAGCATGCTGTGGCCAAAACGGTAGGCCGCTGTCGCGAACTCGTTCGAGATGCTCGGGTTCACGGTTGCTGAATATCCGGTGTAACGGGGTAGCGCGCGGTCGCCCAGTAACGCGGGAAGAAACTCGTTGTAGGTGATCCACTGGAGTTCGGCGATAACGCGAGTGCGTGCCCGTTGGTAGAGCTGTTCATCCGTGAGCAGTGGGTTCGCAGCGGCGAGCGCTGTGGCGATGCGATTGTGTTCGCGCATGAACAGTGTCTGGAGCGCGACGAGGGAGGGATTCTCGTTGGCTCGTTCGTCACCCGCGGCGAAAAGGCTGGTGTCTGGAAGAACTCGTGCGTCATTGTCGTTGCTGAGCCCCATGGTGTTGAACGGGAGCATGTTACCGGCACTGGTTTTAAGCTTCCCACCACTTAGCGTGCGGAGGGCGGTGGCCCGAGCGGCGTCTGATCCGTAGACCATCGAGGCGTCAATGAAACTTGTCACCGAGTTTGTTTGTTGGCGGGGATTGCCGGCGGCGAGCCCCGTGCTGCTGACAAAAGCCGAGCGAGTCAAACTCATCGTCTTGGTTCCGGTCGAGAGCGGGTCAAACTGCACGTCGCCGGTCGGTATCGAAATCTTCAGTGACTCGACGCTTGCACCCGTGGTGCTGGTGGTGCGGGTGATGTCGTGGTCGAGGAACTGCCCAAAAACGTAAATGAGGTCGGAGAGCCCGCGTGCGTTTGGGGTGTCGGTGGTGTCAGCATTGATGGCATTCGAGATTGCCCGCGCGCTCGCGCGATTGACACCGGCAGGGGTCGCTACACCGTCTGCATATGCCGCCGGGGATTGACGGAGGAAGGCGGTCTGAGTGCTTCCCCAGGTGGGGTTAGTGACGTTGTTTCCGACACCGCTGGGCGAGTAGTTGAGTGCTGCTTGGGTTCGCGGTGCTGGGGCAGGGGGCCGTTGGGTCACCGTGGCTGCCTGCGCGTTCTGGCTCAAGAGCGCAATCAGTGCGACGGAAGAGATGCTCGTAAGCACGAGCTTGCTGCGACCGGAGAGAATCATTCGAATTCCTTTCATCGTTGTTGACAGCGATGATAGGAGCAGCACTCTATGGCAAGTCTTGGTGCACCATAAGAGAATCCTATGAAAGCAAAGAAGTTTTCAGCTGTTGCGGCGTTGACCGCGATCAAAGGCCCACAGAGCAATTTCCAGAGCCACTCGATCCCCGTGGTCGAGGGGGTTTCGCCCCACAAGTTGCCGGATCTTCGCTAAACGGTGTCTAACGGTATTCACGTGAAGGAATCGGACATCGGCCGTCTCCTGGATCGAGCCTTGACGCTCCACGAAGGTGCGGAGTGTCTCTAAGAGCTGGCCGCCTCGACGGCCATCAATGGTCACGATTGGTGTTATCAATTGATCGATGAAGGGCATAAGGCGCCCGTGTGGTTGTTGTTCCAAAAGTCCGGACAGGCTCGTGAGACTTTCTGGCCCCGCCACAGAACCGTTCTGCCTAGCGAGCACGAGTGCTGCCAATGCTTCGGCAATCCCTCGTGACACTTGGTTCGCCTCGATTGGTGAACTGTAGCCACAGACCAAACCTAGTTCGTGAGCGATATCGCCCACTGATTCTGCAGATTCCATAACAACGAAGGTGGTTTCTGGGGCATCCGCGATGAGGGCTTCTGGTAGCCGTTGGGCGAGCACGGATGCGGTCTCCGCTGGCCAAGCCGAGATTGTTAACGCTCGCCCGGCAAGTCGCAAATTCTGGAGCTCAGGCATCACCGCTGCCGCATCAGCGAGGCCATTGGCGACTAGAGCAAAAAGGTGCCCGATGCGTTGACGACCATGGCGATCGCGTTCATCCTTTTCGTGAATAGCGACCTCCGCAATTCTTGCAATCTGTGCCAGCAGATCAGGATCGGGGTCTGGCCGGGTTCCAATCCAGGTGAGGCGATTTCCGGAAGTGGAGACGACACTCAGCCTTGTACGGTGGTCTGACGGCAAGAACGTTTCACCGGAGCTAGCCGGGGGATCGTCGTCACCGTCGAATTTTTCACAGGTGGAGGACACTCGTTCGAGGACGAGGTCACCGCCGATGGCTTGCGAAGCGACCGACATAATTTCTTCAACCGGTGTATTTGCGCGCAATTCAATCAACAGGCGTGCAATGAGATCCGTGTTTCGAGCACTTGAACCTGCTTGGGCGTTAACCCGAGCATCAGCGAGAACGTCATTGATCTCGACAAAAGCAACGCCGTGTGCCATCGACACGAGCGGAATGGAGAGGCGCTGGCATTCGAGAACGAGCGCCCGTGGCACTTGGGTATGCACCTCGCCGATGCCGAGACAGATTGCCGCTGATCCCGTGGCGTGAACCGCACTGACGAATTGTGCGCAATTCGCTGGGGTCAGGAGTGTCGCGCCGACCGTGCACACCAGTTCAGAACCACGCAAGTGTGGTCGGGGATCGATCATTTCGGTGGCGTGAGCCCAACTAACGGTCGTTTCTCCCGCCCAGGTGTGGCCCACAATCATCGTCAGTTGGAGACGCTCCACCGAGATCAGTTCGTCGAGAGTGATTGCCGCCGCTGCTTCGGGACTATTGGTCATTTCTCCCACCAAGTAACGCTCTTATCTGAAATTGAGTTGGTAACACGGTGCATTGAGACCTATCTGTTGGAGTTGTCTACAATAGCGGCTGTCATAAGCGGTGGGAACTTCCAATATCAACCGCCAAATTTTTAAGTCGGGCTACTCGCCCGTCATACTTACCCAAGTCACAGCTGTCAAAGGAGACCACATGACTCAAGCAGCACCAGTCGCGGCCACAGACGGCCCGGCACTCAAGCGAGATTTCACTTTCGCTTCATCCTTCGCATTTGGCTTCGCCTTCATCTCGCCGATCGTCGCGCTGTACGGCATTTTCGGGATTGCGCTGTCAACCGCCGGTCCATCTTTTTGGTGGGGGTTTCTCGTCGTTTTTGGTGGCCAGTTGCTTGTCGCCATGATTTTCGCGATGCTCGTTTCTCGATGGCCCATCGAAGGTTCGATTTACCAGTGGTCGGCCAGACTCGGTGGACGCGCCGTCGGCTGGTTTGCTGGCTGGAGTTACATGTGGACGCTGCTCATCGCCATGGCAACCGTTGCCCTCGCTGCCGCCGGGTTTATCGCCAACGTCATCGGGATTGACTCACCGACCGGGGTACAGAAGGCCGGCATTGCGATCGTTGTTCTCTTGTTTGGTACGGCGGTAAACCTTGCCGGAAGAGGAGTGCTGAAAGTGTTCATGGCCGCAAGCATCGCGGCAGAAATCATCGGCTCCCTCGGCCTGGGCACGTGGTTGCTTCTCTTCCACCAGAACAACTCACTTTCCGTGCTATTTGATGGCAGCAAGGGCTTGGCGCCGGGTGCTGACTATTTGTCGATGGGGGGCCCATTCCTCGTGGCGATGGTCTTCATTGGCTTCTCGTTCGTCGGCTTTGAAAGCGCTGGAGCGATCGCCGAGGAAGTATCCGAACCGCGAAAGAATCTTCCTAAAGCAATTCTTTTTGCTCTGATCTTCATCGCCATTGTGGTGATGTACACGAGTTTGGCGATCATTCTCGCAGTTCCCGACCTCGATGCTGTTCGTAGCGGTGGGGTGCTCGATCCCGTGAATGCCACACTGACATCACAACTCGGTGCGGGAATCGCGAAGCCAGTCGAGGTTCTCTTTGTAATTGGCTTCCTCGCGAGTTTTCTCGCATTGCAAACTGCGGCATCGCGAATGATTTGGTCGTTTGCACGGGACAAGGCTTTGCCAGGCTCACGGTGGCTCTCGAAGTTGTCCCGCGTGCAGCGCCAGCCAACGGGGCCGATCCTGGTCACGATGGTCTTTGGGGCCGCGCTATTCCTGCTGAGCAATGTCGTCGCAGATGTTTATACCCTCATGCTGAACTTCACCTCCGGCGGATTCTTCCTGTCCTTCTTGTTTCCGTTGATCGGATTCCTGGTGATCAAGCTTCGCGGGCGTTGGAAAGATGGGCCCTTCACGCTTGGGCGCGGTACCACGGTGGTCGCTTTGATTGCGGTGGTGTGGGCAGTGTTCGAGTTTCTGAACATCGCGTGGCCGCGCCCCTTCTTCGAGGCAGAGTTTCTCAACTGGTCGATTTGGATTGCGATGGGTGTTCTCGGAGTGCTCGGGACAGTAATTTATTTGGCACTTCGAAAGAACATTCCGGTCGTCACCGGACTTGATTTTGTGATGTCGGAAGATGTGGTAGCCGAGCGGAACACGGGCGAATAATGACGACAAACCCGGCAACACGCAAGGTGGCGATTGTCACCGGAACAGCGAGCGGGATCGGTGCAGCAACCGCTGCGCAACTGAGATCGCGGGGCTGGAGTGTTGCTGGGTTTGATCTTCGCCCCTCTCCACACTGCGAGTGGCATGCCGTTGTGGACATGGCGGACCCTGACGCTGTTGTCGCTGCGGTGGCCACAGTCGAGAGTGAGTTCGGTGCGGTGAATGCGGCGATCTCAGCGGCGGGCTATTACGAAATGGTTGCGGTTTCGGACATCACCCACGCCCAGTGGAAGCGAATGCTTGGGGTGCACTTGGGCGGTTTCCTCAACCTTAGTCGGGCCGTGTTGCCAGTGATGTTGAGTACCGGAAGCGGTTCGATTGTCGCAATAACTAGCGAGTTGGCTATCGGTGGTGGTTCTCATGATGCGCACTACGCCGCGGCAAAGGGAGCCCTGTTGGGCTTTGTTCGGAGCCTTGCTGTCGAATTTGCCCCTCAAGGGGTTCTCGTAAATGCTGTTGCCCCTGGCCCCACAGACACCCCACTGTTGGCCGTCGATTCACCCTGGCGGGCCCCCGATTATCTTAAAAGCCTGCCAATTGGTCGCCTCACATCGCCGGAAGAAGTCGCGTTGTGTGTGGCCTTCTTGCTCGAATCAGGCACGTTCTTAGTGGGAGAGACTCTCAACCCGAACGCCGGAGCGGTGATCTGATGGCTACCAACGACTACGTTTACCCGGACCTACGGGGAAAGATTGCTCTTGTTACCGGGGCGGCGCAAGGCATGGGCGCTGCGCACGCTCGTCGCCTCGCTCAATCCGGAGCAACCGTTGTCGTCAACGATCGGGAAGACTCGGCAGCATTGGTCAGTCTTGCGCGGGAGATCGGTGGTTTCGCCATGGCAGCCGACGTGTCTGATCCGCTGCAGGTGCAGGCAATGATCGATGATGTCGTTGGTGAGTGTGGCGACATCGAGATTCTGGTTGCCAACCACGCCTATATGACCATGAGCCCATTTCTCGACCACAATATCGATGACTGGTGGAAGGTGATCGACACCAATCTGGGGGGAACTTTCGCCCTCATTGGGGCGGTACTCCCGGGTATGCGCCGCCGGGGTGCCGGCCGCATTGTGGTCATTGCCAGCGAGTGGGGCGTAATTGGTTGGCCAGAAGCGACCGCATATTCTGCGTCAAAAGCTGGCCTGATTTCCTTGGTGAAAACGCTCGGGCGCGAGTTGTCGCCAGAGGGGATCCTCGTTAACGCGATTGCTCCCGGCGTGACCGACACCCCACAACTCGAAGTTGACGCGCTGAGTGAAGGAATTTCACTGGCCGAGATGCACAACCTCTACGCGGAAGCAATTCCTCTCGGCCGAATTGGGCGCGCCTCAGAAATCGCTAACACTGTTGCCTTTCTCAGCGACTTCGCGCTCGGAGCAATAACCGGTCAGGTCATTCAAGTCAACGGTGGATCAACGAGGGGTAGAGCATGACTGAGTTTGACAACAAACCAACCACAGCGGCTGGGGCACCGATCGGACAAACGGACGGGCAAAAGTCTCCCCGCTATGCGGGACTCACCACTTTCGCTCGCTTACCCCGCCGAGAGGATGTTGCTGATTTTGATGTCGCTGTCGTGGGCGTGCCGTTTGACTCGGGGGTCACTTTTCGCCCCGGAGCCAGGTTCGGTCCGTCGTCGATTCGTGACGCCTCCCGGCTGCTTCGGCCCTACAATCCAGCGCTGGGATCGATGCCGTTCGCCGATGCACAAGTGGTTGATGCCGGTGATATCGACTGCAATCCTTTCGACATTGTGGAAGCGATGGGCGAGATCGAAGCCGGTCTTGCGGCTCTTATGGTCGGCGACCGTCGGGTCGTGACGCTAGGCGGGGATCACACCATCGCTTTGCCGGCCCTTCGTGCGATCAACGCCGAGCACGGCCCGGTCGCGCTGGTGCACTTCGATGCCCACCTCGACACCTGGGACACCTATTTCGGTGCGCCGTACACACACGGCACGCCGTTTCGGCGAGCATCCGAGGAGGGGCTGATTCGCAAAGATCGATCGGCACACGTTGGTATTCGTGGTTCACTCTACGACCCAAAAGACCTCGCAGACGATGAAAAAATGGGTTTCACGATCGTCCACGCCCGTGATTTCGACCGAATTGGTGTGGACGGTATTCTCGAGCGGGTGCTGGAACGAGTTGGAGACTCGCCGGTGTACGTTTCCATTGATATCGATGTCTTGGATCCTGCATTCGCCCCGGCAACAGGGACACCGGAGGCCGGTGGGATGACGAGCCGAGAACTTCTTGACGTACTGCGAGGTTTTAGTGCGCTTCCGATCGTGGGAGCCGATATTGTCGAGGTGTCTCCCGCCTATGACCACGCTGCGATTACCGCGGTCGCGGCGGCGAACTTAGCTTATGAACTCATCACCATCATGTCGGCGCAACACCGCCGACGAAGGAGTGCACATTAGTGACTGATGTCTCTGCGATTTCTAGCCCTGAGTTGCCGGTGCCGTTTCGCTGGCCCGAGGGGAAGACCTCCGCTGCGGCATTCACTTTTGACGTTGACGCTGAATCGGCCGTGCTGTGGAACGCGCCGCACAACGCGGATCGAATGAGCGTGATGAGTCATCAGGCGTATGGTCCGCTCGTGGGAGTTCCGCGGTTGTTACGAATTTTGGACACACACCGTATTCGCTCAACGTTCTTCGTGCCCGGATACACCGCGTACCGATATCCCGGTGTGGTTCGCGACATTGTCGCAGCCGGCCACGAGATTGCTCACCACGGCTTCCTTCACGAACAGCCCACCGCGCTCACTCACACTGAGCAAGTCACAGCCCTCGATCGCGGACTCGACGCTCTGGACGAGGTCGCTGGCGTGCGACCGGTCGGTTATCGGGCACCAATGTGGGATCTGTCATGGGATATGCCGGAGCTGCTGGCGGAGCGAGGATTCCTTTACGACTCAAGTCTCATGGACTCGGATGAACCCTACGAATTGTTGACGACAGCCTCCGCGGTGTCGCGCGCCCAAGTGAGGCCATCAATCGTCGAAATACCGATTCAGTGGGCGCTCGATGACTGGGAGCAATACTGCTATCTCCCGGATATCTCGGGGTCCGGCCTCATTGAAACCCCACAGAAGGCGCGCGAGTTGTGGACGAGTGAGTTCGATGGCCTCCGCGCTGAGGGGGGATGCTGGGTGCTCACCAATCACCCCTTTCTCAGCGGAAGACCCGGCAGAGCGCTCCAACTGAGCGAATTGATGGCCGAAGTCGTCTCGACCCCCGAGGTGTGGGTTGCCTCTCTCGAAGAGATCGCCCGTCACACCCGAAGCTTGGCTCTCCAACCGCGAACCATCGAGCGCCCAACGTTCTGAATTGCCGCACCGAGGCGGGGGACAACTCGGAGAACAACCGTGCTCAGAAGGCAACCGTGCTCAGAAGGCAACCGTGCTCAGAAGACGACCGTGCTCAGAAGACGACCGTGCTCAGAAGAACAGCGCCCACAATATCGCGAGGTAGATGACCACGAAGATTGCGGGGGTGGCAAATCGCACCACGTCCACCCACGGCCCTGAAGCGATAATCCGTGTCGAAAGTGCGCTGGGTTTTTCCAGCACGAGCAAGTCATCGATGATGGCGAGGCCTTCGTTGGCTGAAGCGATCTGGGTCAGTGCCCCGAGGGTGCCCGAGGCCAAGAGGATGCCCGCCGCGGCGACCCGAACCGTGAGCGGGGCGCTTGGCAATCCCGCCGCGAGAAGGGCAACCGTCACAATGAGGAGAAAAATGGGTCCAAGTTGGGAGACGATGATGTGCCAGCGTGCCTTCACCCATAGCGATACAAGATCATTCTCAGTCATACTGAACACGGTACCGCGTTCTATGAGTGATGCGCGCTTCGACTGGCAGATTAGTTTCGCTCAATCGAGGGCGGCGAGCCACACCGGGGATAGCTCCCAGAGCTGAGGGAGAGTGGCCAACATGGTAGCCAGCGGTCGAGCGGGAATGCTCGCTCTCATCGGGGCCTCCGTTCTCTGGGGCACCACCGGAACTGCGGCCAGCTTCTTGCCCGACAACGTCAGCCCGCTGGCGATCGGCGCCTCGACCATGGGAATTGGTGGGGTGCTGCTGTTTGTGACCTCAATTCGTGCGGCTCGTGGTGTCTTTGCCGACGTCACGTCACGAAAATGGATCCTCGTCGGAGCGGTGGGGGTCGTCGTCTACCCGTTGGCGTTTTACAGTTCCATGGACTTGGCGGGTGTGGCCATTGGGAATGTGGTCTCGTTGGGATCAGGCCCCGTCTTCGCTGCCCTCTTCGAGTGGTCGTGGGAACGCCACAGGCTCACAGTGCGGTGGTTGGTTGCGACAGTTATTGCCGTCATCGGAATTGCGGTGCTCAGTGCGGTCGGTCACCCGCCGCAGGCTGGAGGCGCGCCCGTACCGAGCGGCATAATCTTGGGTTTGCTCGCCGGAATTTCCTATGCGTTGTTCACTTACGCGTCGACCCGAGCCATCCGTGAAGGACACACCGGTAGGGGTGTAACCGGGGCGATGTTCGGTGTGGGGGCTGTCGTCTTGATACCGGTGCTCATAGCTTTCGGTGCACCGTTGCTCCAGACCGCAGCATCCGCACTCATCACCGGCTACCTTGCGATCGGCCCGATGTTCGTGGCCTACATTCTGTTCGGCTTCGGCCTCACCTACATTCGGAGCAGTTCTGCGACAACCATCACCCTGATTGAGCCCGTGGTCGCCACAATTCTGGCCGTCGTCATCGTTGGCGAAAGGCTCACACTGCTCGGCTGGCTGGCGATAATCCTCATCCTCGTGGGCATAACTGTGCTGATTACGGCTCGGCAACCCCCCAAAACAGCGCTATCGTCCTAGAATTTTTTTATGAGCACAATCGACGATTCGCCCGAAGACAGGTCGACTGCACAGGATTCAGTCGACGATTCAGACGCGACCCCGATTGTTCGACGCTCGACCTACACCCCTCCCACAACTCCAGTTGCGCCAGCTCCGCCTGTGGTGCCAGCTCCGCCTGTGGTTCCCGCTCCGCCTGTCGTGCCAGCTCCACCTGTGGTTCCCGCTCCGCCTGTCGTGCCAGCTCCACCCGCGGCGCCAGTTCCCCCAGTGCCCCCGGTGACCCCGCCGTCGAGCCTGCCGAGCGTCCCTCAGCGACGATCGCTCCCGGATGACACCCTCATGAATGTGATTGCCGCCGCGGGAAGCGCGGGGGGAACACTCGAGATGATGGCTGAACTCGAATCCCAGATGCACCTCCGCGAAGAGGAAGCCCAGGAATACAAAAACTGGGAACAATCGATGCTCGCGGTTGGCACTGAAGAAGCGATTGACGCTGTTCGGCAAGTGAGACCACAGTTCGAAGATGTGGTCCCTGAAGGCCCCGTTCTGCCCGTTTTCATGCCGCGCTACCCGAGCGACACCCCTGCAGTAGCGGTGCCCACCGCACCGACACCACCCGTCCTCATCGAACCACCGGTCGTGGTGCCTGAGCCCGGTGCCGTTGCAGCGATCACCGGCTCTATGGCGATCATCCCCGGAGGCGTGCCAAGTGCCGTTGTGGGCGAAGGTACGCCGGCAGGAGGGTTGGGGGACAGCCTGATTGGCCTCGGTATTGGAACTGGTGGTGAAACTGATGCTACTGGCAAGCCGGACGGCGAGCTGGACGCTGATGGTGCCATTGGCGATACTGGCACCACGGAATCCGTTTCAGCTTTCGACGGGCTTTTCACTGGCGAGTCGCTGGGCACGTCCACGTCAATTCCGATTCCCCTGTCTGCTGCTGCCGAGCAGTACACGCCTTTCACACCAGCAGAGGACGATGAGGACGCAACCGTCGTGGAGCCCCACAGCCTGCCCGCTTTTGCGATCGAGCGCAGCGGCAAAGTGGCAACGCCGGAAGAAGCGAGAAGTGGCCACGCTGTTCGGATGTTCTGGCTCTGGTTCGCGGCAAATGCTTCGATAGTCAGCATCGGGTTTGGTGCGACAATTTTTGCCCTGGGGCTCAGCCTTCGCCAAAGTCTGGTGGCGACCGTTGTTGGGCTAGCGGTTTCGTGCATTCCGCTGGGGCTCGCGACCCGCGCGGGGAAGCGAAGTGGCCAACCCACGATTGTTATCTCTCGAGCAGTATTTGGAGTCGTCGGCAATATTTTTCCGGCCCTCTTGGCTCTGATTACCCGAGTGTTTTGGGGCGCCGTACTCTTGTGGCTTTTGGCTACCTCGACGGCTTTCTTGCTAGTTGGCGCGCAGCTGGGGGGGCCGTTCGGTTATGACCAACTGGTGCTTCTGGGCTTGGCGATAAGTTTTGTTGTCGCCCTCGTGATCGCGTTTTTTGGGTACACCATGCTCGCCCGATTCCAGCTAGTCGTCAGCGTTATCTCGTTCCTCCTCATCGGCGGGCTGATCTTTCTGACCTGGCCCCAAGTGAATCTGTCTGCTGCATTGAATGTGCCGGACGGTAATTGGTTGATGGCCGCAACGGGCGCTGTCCTGGTTTTCAGCTACCTCGGGTTGGCGTGGGCGCAGAGTGGTTCAGACCTCGCCCGGTATCAACGTTCGAGCAGTGGCACTGGTCGAACGATGGTCTGGTCGGTCTTCGGGGCGACACTGCCGCCGTTCGTTCTTATCGGATACGGAATTTTGCTCGCGGCTTCCAGCCCAGACCTGGCGAGTGGGCTCATCGACCGGCCGCTGGATGTCGTTGCGGGGCTCTTGCCGATTTGGTACCCGGTGCCGCTGATAGCGGCGACGGCTTTGAGCCTCATCTCGGGGATCGTTATTAGTTTGTACTCCTCTGGGTTTGCCCTACAAAGCATCGGGATCGGTTTGCCACGGCAGTGGGCGGTCGTAGTTTCGGGATTGCTGGTGGCGGCTCTCGCTTGGTATTTGACAACGTTGGACGTCGATTTGGCGGGAGTTTTCCGCGATTTTGCGACGACCATTGCCGTTCCGGTGGCCGCGTGGGCCGGGATCTTTGCAGCAGATTCGATGATTCGGAATCGGAATTACCACGAAGAGTCTCTGCTTTCTCGTGGGGGGGTTTACCCGACCATCCACTGGGTGAACGTGCCGATGTTCTTCGTGATCAGCGGAATCGGTTTCGGGCTCACCACCGCCTCCATCAACCTCCTGTCATGGCAGGGCTACCTATTCCCCTATCTGGGAATCTCGACTGGTGGCACCTTTGCTAACGCTGACCTCGGGGTTTTCGTCGCGCTTCTGTTAGGCCTACTGACCCCGATAGTCCTCGGCGTCCCGTCGATTCGTCGTCAGGAATCGTGGCAGCGTTCGCCGAACTAGAATCAAGCCATGTCTGTTACCGTTTCCGAGGTGAACTCGGTAGTCCAGGCTTTGTGGCCGCTGAGCGGTTCAGAGCCGTGGGATGCCCCAGGTTTCCTCGCTGGTGATCCTCACGCGGTCGTGTCGGCGATTCACTTGGCGGTTGACGCCATCGCGAGCACTGTTGATGAGGCCATTGCCCTTGACGCCGATGTCTTCGTTGTTCACCATCCGCTCCTTTTGCGGGGGGTGACCTCGGTTGCCGCCGATCGTTACAAAGGGGCGGTTATCGCGAAGCTGATCAAAGCCGACTGTGCTCTAATCGCCGCCCACACGAATGCCGATGTGGTGGAGACCGGAACCTCGGCCGTTTTGGCTGCGGCCCTCGGGCTGACGGATGTCAGGCCAATCGTCGCGTCGGCGACCCATCCTGCGCGCGGAATTGGCCGGGTTGGGCGCCTCTCACAAGCGGTAAGCCTCGGAGAATTTGCCGGGCAACTTGCGGCGTTGCTACCGGCGACGGCCACGGGGATTCGGGTCTCCGGCGTCTTTGATCAACCGGTGTTGACGGTGGCGCTGTGTGGTGGAGCCGGAGATTCACTCCTCGCCGAACCCTCGGTGCGCGCCGCCGATGTTTTTGTGACCAGTGACCTGCGCCATCACCCGGCCTCGGAGTCTCGAGAAGATTCGCTGTTGTCTGGTGGACCCGCACTCGTCGATGTCTCACACTGGGCCAGCGAGTGGCTCTGGCTGGAGACTGCCGCGACGGAACTTCGTGGCGCCCTACCGGGAGTGCAAGTAACGGTGAGCGACCTGCGCACTGACCCTTGGGATTTTGTTGTGGTGCAGTAATGAACAAGAAGGTGAAGACCCTATGGCTCTGAAAGCCAGTCCCCACGATCAAGCTTTGTTGCTTGACCTCCAAGCGCTCGATACGAAGATTGCGCAACTGCAGTACCGCAGTAAGAATCTTCCCCAACACGCCGCGCTGACTGGGTTGGCCGCACAGATCGCTGCACTGCGCCTGGTGGAACTGGAACAACGCGGAATTCAGGAAGATATCGCTGTGGAACTCTCCCGCCTCGAATCAGATGTGGTGGTAGTTCAGGCCCGTATTGCGCGTGACACCGAGCGGATGCAGTCGTCTACCTCGTCGAAGGATGCACTCGCTTTCGAGCACGAGCTCGGGCTGCTCGCTAAACGTCAGTTCGATCTCGAAGAGATTCAGCTTACGGTGATGGAAAAGTTAGATGCGCGCGAAGCAGACTTGGCGCTGACCCGCGAGAAAATTGCGACGATCGTCGCCGAATCTGATGTGCTTGCGGCGGAGCGGGACGCGGAAATCACGACTGTAGGCACCGAAGTCACCCACGCGACTGCTAACCGTTCCACTATTGCCAGCAAAGTTCCCGCAGATTTGCTCGCACTCTACGAGAAGCAGCGCTCGCGCTACGGCACCGGGGCATCTCTTTTGCAACACGGTGTGTCAAAAGCGAGCGGGGTCAAACTGTTGGAGAACGAGATGCAAGCCATTCGCGCTGCGGCCCCGGATGATGTCATCATGTGCGCCAGTAGTGAGGGCATCCTGGTGCGCACCGAGGAATCCGGAATCTAACCGAAGAATCCGGGTTCTGCACGGTGAGCGTCGCGCGACGGCACGCCCCGTGCCGCCGGTTATGATTGTTTCGAATGGGTCGGCAAGACGGTCGCGTCACCACCCGTCTCCTTCGGGATTCGGTGGTGCCGAGGAACGTCCGGGCTCCACAGAGCAGGATGGTGGGTAACACCCACCCGGGGCAACCCGCGAGACAGTGCAACAGAAAGCAAACCGCCACGGTAGCGAACCTTCGGGTTGGCCGCCAGGGTAAGGGTGAAACGGTGGTGTAAGAGACCACCAGCGGCCAGGGTGACCTGATCGGCTAGGTAAACCTCGTCCGGAGCAAGATCAGACAGGAAACGTTACGGGCTGCTCGTCCAGTTTCCGGGTAGATCGCTAGAGGGCTGCGGCAACGTAGTCCCGAGATAGATGGCCGTCCAGCCTTGCATCTTCGGATGCAGCGTCAACAGAACCCGGCGTATCAGCCGGCCCATTCGCTACCCAGACCAACGCAAGCGGGACCCTCATTATCGTGTCAGAAACCCCGGGGTGGCGAGCAGCTCACCGTCACGGGTGACCGCTAAGACATCGATTGGCCAACGAGCTGTGCTGTCATCAAGGCTTGCGCGTCCGCCGGCGATGATGGCTGTTGCCAGAACATCCGCGGTCACAATGTCGGGGGCAACCACACTCACTTGCGCGAAATCTGCGGAAGCGGGCGAGGAGTACCAAATGTGTTCGCCTCGCTCGGCGGAGCCGGAGGTTGCGAGGGCGGGGCGGTCCTCGGTGAGGTCTCGGGTTGCCAAAAGCGCTGTGCGATCAAAGGGATCAACGATTCCGATGCTCCACGGTGTGAGGTCAGCGGCGCTCCCGCCGACAAGCACGTCCCCACCAGCATTGATGCACCAGTCAGGAACGCCCGCGCTGATGAGAACGTCAGCGGCAGCTTGTATGGCCTCGGCCTTGACAATCCCCGAAAGGTCGACAATTCCATCCGGTCGATTCGGTGTGAACGCACCGTCGGTGAGCCTTCTCCACTCAACCGCTCGGGAATAACATTCGCGTATTCCCGCACTCGAATGCTGCAGTTCCCGATCGCCGCGCGCTATGGCGCTGATCTCCGAGTCCTCCTTGTAGAGGCTGAATTGATCGTCGCGGCGGTGAAACTCCCGCTCAAGCATCGCTAGCGTCGAGGGAGAGCACCCCGGGGCATCAACGGAAACGACCGTTCCCATGGTGGTGAAGGTATGGGTCGAAGGTTTGCTTGAGAGGCTTATTTGAAACCAGCTTGGTCGAGGGCGGACTGCAACGAGGTGAGGTAGCCCTGGCTCGTGTAGGTTGCGCCTCCGATTGAGTTCACCTGACCAGATTGCGCTGCGAGCACCTCTTGGCGAAGCATCGGGGCGGCCTGGTTGCTGATCTGCACCGAGTAGTTGCCTCGGTCGGTGAGCTTCAGGGGCACGACATCGGTGATCTTCCCGCCGGAGATGACGACCTGCACCTGCACGGAGCCGAACTGAGTCTGAACGGAGTTGCCGGTGTACGACCCATCCTTACTCGCAGCGGCCGCTGCTGGGGCGGACGCTGCCGGAGCGGCGGGGGCTGAGGTTGAGGGTGCTGCAGCACCGGTGCCAGTTCCAGTTCCAGTTCCACCAGTGGTTCCTGATGTTCCGGTGACGGCGCTGGTGATCGACGCGGGACTAACCCCGGCCGCTCCCAGCTGCCAGCCGATAGCCAGAACGCTTATTGAGGCGAAGATGCTCCCCAGAGTTGTGCGAGTGTTCACCAGTCAAACCTTTCCGTGTGAATTTGGTGGGACGGCAGTCCCAAAGCTTTTGCGTCGCGAACGACAAGGTCAGTCCAGGCTGTGGGGCCACAAACATAGAGGTCGGATTGTAGAAGCTCAGGAAAACTTGAGCGAAGGCTGACACCGCGCATGTAGTCATCCTCGGACATCCAGGTGGAAATGCCCTTCGGGCGCTTCCCCACCATTGTGTAGAAGGCTGCACGGCGGCTCTGGGCCATTGTGCCCATCTCGTTCCAGAGATACGTTTCGTTCTCAGTTGATGCTCGAAGGAGGATGGTGGCTTCGCCCGGAGCAAGCCGTGATTGCTCCAGCAACGCCCGAACCGGTGTCACACCGATGCCGGCGGCGACGATGGCGAGTTTGGGAGCAGTGCGGGCAGCATCAGTGAAGAGCCCGTAGGGGCCCTGAATCGACACTCGGGTTCCCACCGGCAGTGAGGCGAGTCGTGCCGTTCCTCGACCGAGGGTTCGGATGGTGATCCGAGCGTGATGATCGGTGGGCACCGCCGACAGCGAGATCGGATGAGAATGCCCCCAGGTTTTGCCGGTCCAGAAGCGCCAGACAAAGAACTGGCCTCCGCGTGAACCCAGCTTCTGTAGTCCGTTCCCAGAGAAATGAATGGAAACAACGTCGGGTGCAACTTGTTCAACTCGCGACACCCGAATCTGGTGACGAAGACTCGAAACGACGGGTTCGATCATTCTGAAGGTAACAATCGAGCCGAGTGCAAAGATGTAGAGGGCCAACCAGTAGACCCGTTCGATGGAGCCTGCGGCAAGAATGCCTCCCAAGCTCAGCTGATGCGGCACCGCAACGACAACGGCAACGTAGCTGAGAAGGTGAATCACGTGCCACGTTTCGTAGGGGTACAAACGGCGAATCTTGCTGAGCGAGGTCACCACCACGGTGATCATCAGACCCAGCCCGAGGAACGCGAGTGGCATGTCGGGCACCGCCCAGAGCGAGAAGATCTCGGCAACCGGGTTGATCCCTTCCCGCATTCCATAGCCGATCAGGAGCAAGAAGGCGTGAGCAAGTAAGAGGTACAACGCTGGTTTGCCGAGCGTGCGGTGCAAGGCCATCGCACGGTCATAACCGACGGCGCGATCAATCGCCGGAATTCGTGCGGCAAGCACCAGCATCACGAGTACGAGGTCTGTACCGATGAGACCGGGAATGACACCGAGGCTGATGACAATATCGGCGGCGGTGTTGAAACGGGAGGCACCGCCGGCGGCGAGAAACAGTGCGACGGCAGCCGCGGCCGAACTCCACGCAGCAACAGCCATACCATCAGCACGACGGCTGCGGCGTTTGAACTGCAGTGCGTTCACAGCAGCGCTGTTGACGGCGCGACGATTCACCGGTTGGGGCCGGTTGTTGGGGGAGTGGTTTGTCATTTTTCCTGCCTGGCTGATGTACCGCGTATCGCTTGCGATAGCTGTACTCTCCTATCGCAACCTATGTGTTCCCTATGAGTATCGCGCGCAGACGGTGTGAGTCCAAGGTCGTCACCACGCGGGTAATGCAGTTCGATCGTTAAACGATGCCGCTGACGCCGAGGAGGGAGCCGATTCCGAACGTTATGGCGAGAGCAAGCGCACCACCGATGACGATTCTGAACGTCGGGCGAAGCCACGAATTGCCGCCGATTCGGGCGCCAAGCACACCCGTACCCGCAAGAGCGATCAGGACCGCGGCAAAGGTAAGCGGGATCCGGAGGTTCTCCGGAAAAAACAAAATGGTGAGTAGCGGGAGTGTTGCCCCGATGAAGAATGCCAGTGCTGAAGCGCCGGCGGCGTGAGTGGCGCTAGCAACATCGCGTTCGGTGATGTGAAGTTCCGCTTCGAGGTGTGCTCCGAGCGCATCGTGAGCGGTCAACTCCCTAGCCACTTTTTCGGCAGTTTCTGGGCTCAAACCCTTCGCGGCGTAAATTGCGGTCAATTCGGCAAGCTCCTCTTCGGGAGTTTCTTCGAGCTCGCGGCGCTCCTTCTCAATCAACGCCCGCTGAGAATCGCTTTGGCTACTCACCGACACGTACTCGCCGAGCGCCATAGAAATTGCGCCACCGACGAGCGCCGCAATACCCGCGGTTGCGATGGGGCCGATGCCTGCGCTTGCTGAGGTTGCACCGGCAACACCCACCACCACCGCTGCTACAGAGACGATGCCATCGTTGGCACCTAAAACACCAGCACGGAGCCAGTTGAGTTTGGCGGCGTGTCCCGCATCATGGGGTTCAAAATCGTGGGCCACTACGGCGAGAATGTCTGACATATGCCTAGCTAACACCGGTGAGGATTTTTCTGCCAGTCAGGACAGCCTTCGCTAATTTCGCGGCGGAATGCTAATCAGGTGGGTAATCAGCAACAACAACGTGATGACCACAGCGGCGCCGAAGAGAGCGAAGACAGCACCACCGACGGCAAACAACATCGGGGGGCGAGATTTGGGCCCCACCTTTTTGCCCCGCTGTCGCCGGCTCTCGCGCACAGACTCCGAAATGGGGTGTCTAAAACGAACGAGGCTGAGGCCAAAACCGACCGCTAACACTCCCCACACGAGGGCGAAGATTTGACCGGGATTCACTGCTGCTCACTCACAGTCTCAGAAGTGGACGGCGTAGCCCCGGCGGGAACTGCGTGTTCGACAGAGTCGAGCGAGTGCTGGCTGTGTGCTTGCTGGTTATGGGCTTGCTGGCTTTGGGCGTGCTCGCTAGGTGAGTCGTGGCCGCGGGAGTGAGGGCTGCGGGGGTGCGCTGCGAGTGCCGCTGCGCCCATAATCCCCGCGTTGTTGCGCAGTGCGGCGGGAACGATTGGAGCGCGAAGTTTTAGCAACGGTAGAAACTCCTGATGGCTCTTGGAGACACCGCCCCCCACGATGAAAAGATCTGGAGAAAACAACATCTCTAGGTGGCTGTAGTAGCGCTGCAGAATCTTTGCCCAGGATCTCCAACTGAGGCGTCGTCGTTCTCGCGCGGTATTAGAGGCCCGTTTTTCGGCATCCTTGCCACCGATTTCTAGGTGCCCCAATTCTGAGTTAGGAATCAGGACACCGTCATAAATGAGGGCGCTGCCAATGCCGGTGCCGAGGGTGGTCAAGAGCACCAGGCCACGCTCACCCTTCGCCGCTCCGTAAAGCACCTCGGCAAACCCCGCAGCATCCGCGTCGTTGACGAAGTAGATGTCCCTGCCGAGAGCTTTTTCGAAGAGCTTTTCGGCCTCGAGTCCAATCCACAGCTTTGACACATTAGCCGCAGACATGGTGCGGCCGTTGATCACGACCGCCGGAAAGCACACCCCCACTGGGGTTCCAGGCTCCGCGCCCAACTCGCTTACGAGTTTGACGACGACGGCAACAATGTCTTTCGGCGTTCCCCCTCGCGGCGTGGCGACCTTCAGTCGCTCACTCACGAGTTCACCGGTCTCAATGTCGACAATTGCCGCTTTGATTCCGGTGCCGCCAATGTCGACCCCCAGTGCCCGCGTCATGGGAGCGTCACAACGTCGACGCCACGCTCGGTGACCACCATTGTGTGTTCAAACTGGGCAGTCCAACTCTTGTCTTTTGTCGTCACAGTCCAATTATCGGGCCACATGTCCCACGCAATCGTCCCCGGCCGCTCAATTGTGCCGAGGGTGAGCATCGGTTCAATAGTGAACACCATGTTCTCGACGATTTCTGTGGAGAAATGGGGAGCAGAATCGTAGTGAGGGATGATGAGCCCGGAGTGAAAAGCTTTGCCAACACCGTGGCCGGTGAAGTCCCGAATAACGCCGTATCCGAATCGCTTCGCGTAGGCCTCGATCGCACGACCGATCACGTTTACTGCGCGTCCCGGTGCGACAGCCTTCATGCCGCGTGCCAGCGATTCGGCAGTGCGCTCCACCAATTGCGCCACCTCGGGGCGAACATCCCCGACCAGGAACGTCTTGTTGAGGTCGCCGTGCATTCCGTTTTTAAAAGCGGTGACATCAATGTTGATGATGTCGCCGTCCAGAAGAACGGTATCGTCGGGGATTCCATGGCAGATGACCTCGTTGAGCGAGGTGCAACTCGACTTGGGGAAACCCCGATAACCGAGGGTTGACGGGTAAGCACCGTTACTCACCATGAAGTCGTGGGCTATGCCATCCAACTCATCGGTGGTGATGCCGGGGCGGATTGCTGCGCCCACCGCCTCGACCGCTCCGGCCGCGATCGCGCCTGACTCACGAATAAGTTCAATGTCGTGGGGGGCGTAGACATCCGACCCCGTGAATTTCTTTGGTGACTGTTTGCCGACATAGTCGGGACGGATTATTGATGGCGGAACAGACCGCTGGGGTGAAATTCGCCCGGGGGTCAGATGGCCGTTGGTATCGCGAGGCATAAACTGAGTCTAGTTTTCGAAGGAGGCAGTCGTGACGCAGTGGTGGTACAACCACAAGACCGGTCAGGTCGAGGAGGGTCCACAATCGCTCGGATCCGATCGTGATGGGCCGTTCGCGACCCGCGTCGATGCGGAACGGGCCCTCGAAATTATTGCTGAGCGGGCCAGAAAATGGGCAGAGGATGACGCTGCCGACAGAAGCTAGACCCGAGAAACTCGACCCGAGAAACTAGACGCGAGAAACTAGACCTCGTACTCGTGCTCGGGTGCTGGATAGTTTCCGGACGCGATGTCGTCGCGATAGGCGGTCACCGCGTCGGTGAGCACCTCGCTTAGGTTGGCGTATTGCCGCACAAACTTTGGTATGCGTCCGGTTGTGAGCCCAGCCCAATCCGTCCACACCAAAAGTTGTCCATCGACGTGCGGCCCGGCGCCGACGCCGATGGTCGGGATGGTGAGGGCGGCCGTGATCTGTTGGGCCACGTCTGAGGGCATCATCTCGAGGACAACCGCAAATGCGCCGGCCGCTTGAACGGCGAGGGCATCCGTCATCAGGGCAGCGGCACCTTCACCGCGACCCTGGATAATGTGGCCGCCGAGGCCGTGCTCGCTCTGAGGGGTGTAGCCGATGTGGCCCATCACGGGGATGCCGGCCGACACAATCCGCCGGATCTGTTCGGCGCTTCGCACTCCGCCTTCGAGTTTGACCGCGTGGGCGTGGGTTTCCTTCATGAAGCGGAACGCCGTGTGGAGCGCTTCGTCTGGGCTGGTCTCATAGGAACCGAAGGGCATGTCGGCGATTACGAAGGCGCGCTTGGCGGCACCGGCGACCGCGCGGGTTATTGGGATCAAATCTTCCACCGTTACCGGGAGCGTTGTGTCGTAGCCAAACACGGCATTTCCAGCGGAATCACCGACCAGAAGGAAGTCGATTCCGGCGGCATCAAAAATTGTGGCCGTCAGCTGGTCGTAGCTGGTTAGGCCGGTGATCTTGATGCCCTGTTCTTTGGCATTCTGAAAGTGGCGGGTGCGCACGCGTTTGACAGCTGGAACCCCGGATGCTGCGGCTAGATCAGTCATGAAATGAGTCTAGCCGTGGACGCTTTTTACTCATTTATCAGAGTCCAGCTTGGCGCGTGAAGAGCGAAGTCTGCACGGAGCCAGTAGCCTATAAATGTGAGGTTTTCAGGACCGAACAAGACCTACAAGGGAGCCCCATGGACAAGCAACGTGACTTCGTTATGCGCACCATCGAAGAGCGCGGCGTGAAGTTCATCAGACTCTGGTTCACCGACGTTGTGGGCACTCTCAAGAGCGTCGCGATCGCCCCAGCAGAGGTTGAGGGTGCGTTTGCTGAGGGCCTTGGTTTTGATGGTTCAGCAATCGAGGGTTTCACTCGCGCGTATGAGGCTGACATGCTCGCGCATCCGGACCCGACGACGTTCCAGATTCTGCCGTGGCGCGGTGAAGTGAATCCCACAGCGCGCATGTTCTGTGACATCACAACCCCGGATGGACAGCCGGCGGTCTCAGACCCACGTCACGCGTTAAAGCGCACGCTGGCGAAAGCCGCCGACCGAGGCTTCACGTTTTACACGCACCCTGAAATCGAGTTCTACCTTCTTAAGAGTTCGAAGTACGGCCCCAACGGCCCCGAACCGGTCGACTCCGCGGGTTTCTTCGACAACGTTCCCGGCGGCACGGCTCACGACTTCCGCCGGCGCTCGGTGAGCATGCTCGAAGATCTCGGAATCTCCGTAGAGTTCAGCCACCACGAGGCTGGTCCCGGCCAGAACGAAATTGATCTGCGCTACGCCGATGCCCTCACCACTGCCGACAACATTATGACTTTCCGCACGGTGATCAAAGAAGTGGCGATCGAGCAGGGCGTGTACGCCACGTTCATGCCCAAGCCGATGGCTGCTCACCCCGGTTCCGGGATGCACACTCATATGTCACTCTTTGAGGGCGACACAAATGCCTTCTACGAGGCGGGCGGTCACTACCAACTGTCAAAGACTGGGCGCCAGTTCGTCGCCGGTCTGTTGCATCATGCGCCGGAAATTACCGCGGTAACCAACCAGTTTGTTAACTCTTACAAGCGACTCTGGGGTGGTGACGAGGCGCCAAGTTTCGTGACGTGGGGCCACAACAATCGTTCGGCGCTCGTGCGCGTGCCGCTGTACAAGCCCAACAAGGGGCAGAGCGCTCGGGTCGAATACCGAGCAATTGATTCGGCAGCAAACCCCTACCTCGCGTACTCGCTTTTGCTTGCCGCTGGTCTCAAGGGAATCGAGGAGGGCTACGAGTTGCCTCCAGAAGCGGAGAACAATGTCTGGGAGCTCACAGACTCGGAGCGCCGCGCGCTCGGCTACAAGCAGCTTCCCACGAGCCTCAACCACGCCTTGAACCTGATGGAGGAATCAGAGTTGGTCGCCGAGACGCTGGGGGAGCAGGTCTTCAACTACGTACTCTTGAACAAGCGCCGCGAATGGAACGAGTACCGCGCCCAGGTCACCCCCTACGAGCTGGAGAGCAATCTAGAGATGCTCTAGGGGTGACAATGCACAAGACCACCTTGATGGAGCTTGCCAAGATCGGTTTCACCGAACTCGGTTCGTCTCACGCCCTCCTCACCGATTCTGACGTCGCTCATCTTTCCCTTTTTTCGGTGGCCGCGAACCCCGATCAGGCTCTGCAGATGCTGGGAAGGTTGAGAGAGTCCGCGCCCACTGAGGTTGCCGCTGTTCTGGCGAAAGAAGGTGCCGCGACGAGACTCATGCGCGTTCTCGGTGCGTCCAGCGGACTTGCGGAGTTCCTCATTCGACGTCCTTCCGAACTGTCGGCGTTGCTGAGCGCTTTGGCCTCCCCGCCAACTGCCGCCGAATATGCGTCCGACATGCTTGCCGCCGTCAGTGGTGTGACCGATGAGGCAGCGTGGGTTGCTTTGCGCATCCGTTACCGCCGTCACCTTACCCAGCTGACGGCGTGGGATCTCGAACAGACTGACCCACTCGCTACGGTGTCGACGGTCGCCGCAGCGTTGGCGGACCTCGCAGGCGCCACCCTCGATGCATCGCTGGATGTCGCTCGCCGATCGGTGAAGTTCTCACCGGAAGAGATCGCAGCGACCCAGCTTGCCATCATCGGGATGGGTAAGGCGGGCGCTCGCGAACTCAACTACGTCAGTGATGTGGATGTGATTTTCGTTGCTGAGCCTGCTCTCGTTGAGGGAATTCCTGTCATCCCAGTCGATCGTGCGGTGGAGATCGCGACTCGGCTCGCCGTGCAAACAGTTCGTGGGCTCAACGAACTCGCGGTGGAACCCGAGCTGTGGGAAGTCGACGCGAATCTCCGCCCCGAAGGAAAAGATGGCGCTCTCGTGCGTTCGCTCGAATCGCACCTCGCCTACTACGATCGTTGGGCGAAGAGTTGGGAGTTTCAAGCTCTCCTTAAAGCCCGGCCGCTCGCTGGGGATCAAGCCCTCGGCGCGCGCTACGTCGAGGCGTTAGCGCCCAAAGTGTGGTCGAGTTCCTCCCGCGAAAACTTTGTCGATTCGGTGCAGCGGATGCGCGAGCGTGTCACCCTCAACATCCCTCCGCACGAACTCGATGTTCAACTCAAGCTCGGCCCCGGTGGTCTTCGCGACGTCGAATTCACCATCCAGTTATTACAACTGGTTCATGGCCAGGCCGATCCTGCTGTGCGCCAGGTCGCGACTCTCCCCGCCCTCATCGCTCTCGCTGACGAGGGCTATATCGGTCGGGTCGAGTCTGCAGAATTCTCCAGTGACTACCGTTTTTTGCGGTTGCTGGAACATCGCGTGCAGCTAACCCACCTGAGCCGGACCCACCTGATGCCCACCGACCCGGACGCTCTCCGCATCCTTGCGCGCGCTACGGGGATCGCTACCAGCGCCGCCGACCTCACGGAGCAGTGGCGTGCCACCAAGCAGGCGGTGCGGAGCTTGCACGAGCGACTGTTCTATCGGCCATTGCTTTCGGCAGTGGCGGCGTTGCCAGAGGGCGGCCTGTCGCTCAGTAGTGAGCAAGCAACAGCCCGCCTGGCGGCCATTGGGTTCACGGATCCCGACGGTGCATTGCGGCACATTGGTGTGCTCACCGAGGGTGTTTCTCGGCGAGCAATTATTCAACGCAATCTCCTACCGGTGATGTTGCAATGGTTTGCTGAGGGTGCCGATCCTGACCACGGTCTGTTGGCCTTTCGGCGACTGAGCGACGACCTGGGGGAGGCGTACTGGTTTCTGCGGATGCTTCGCGATTCCTCTGCCGCTGCGCAACGGTTGACCCAGGTTCTGTCGGGTTCACGTTTTGTTGGAGACCTTTTTGAGCGAATTCCGGAGGCAGCAGCGTGGCTGGAGAACGAGGATGAGCTTCGGCCACGGCCGCTCGCACAACTACTCGAAGAGTCTCGCGCGATTGCCACCAGACATCGAGATGATCACGACACCGCGGCGCTCGCGCTTCGCACAGCGCGGCGACGAGAGGTGCTGAGGCTGGCTATCGGCGCTATCGTCGAGAAGATTTCGATTGAAGAGATTGGGCTGGCACTGTCGGACGTGACGACAGCGTTGCTCACCGGAACCTTGGCGCTCGTGCATCCCGATGACGACGGTATTGAGTTCGCCATTATCGCGATGGGGCGGTACGGCGGACGCGAACTAGGTTTTGGCTCCGATGCTGACGTCATGTACGTGTACCGGGCCGCCGATCCGGATGATCACGAAGCCCAGTCGCGGGCCGAAACCATCGTCAAGGCTCTCGTGCAACTGACAGAAGATTTGCGAATTCCGCTTGATCTCGATATCGGTTTGCGTCCCGAAGGCAAGAACGGTGCCATCGTGCGTTCGCTGGATTCCTACGCGGCGTATTATGCGCGCTGGTCGCTTAGTTGGGAAGCGCAGGCGCTTTTGCGTGCTCGCGGCGCTGTGGGGGACCCAGCACTCATAGCGTCGTTCGAAACGCTTGCCGACGGAGTGCGGTTCCCTGCAGTGATCCCCGAACAGGATGTCCGCGAAATCCGGCGGATCAAAGCCCGTATGGAGTCTGAACGCTTGCCCCAGGCAGCCGATCCCTCTCGACACCTCAAGCTGGGACGAGGGTCGCTCAGCGACGTCGAATGGTTTGTCCAGTTATTGCAGCTGCAGCACGGGGCAAAGATTCCGACCCTCCGGACCACCTCGACCCTTCACGCTCTCGACGCTGCGGTCGATGCCGATTTGGTGAAGGCAGAGGATGCAACCAAGCTACGAGCGGCCTGGTTGTTGGCGTCACGCACGCGCTCTGCGATGACACTGTGGGCTTCTCGAACGACCGATGTGCTCCCCACCGATCGCTATCAGCTTGAGGGAGTGGCTCGGCTGCTCAACTACCCGCCAGGGTCCGCCTCGCACCTTGAAGGCGACTACTTGCGCACCACGCGGCTCGCACGGCAAGTGTTTGAGCACGGGTTCTACGGCGACAGCACGTCGTAGCCGCTGGCCCTAGCCCGCTGCCCGTTGCCCGCTGCGATCGTGAAAACACAATTGGGCCGAACCCCCGAGGGGATCCGGCCCAATCTTCGTGCTCAGTAACTCGCGTACTCAGTAATTTTCGTACTCAGTAATTCTCGTATTCAATACTGACGCTGCCTAAAGGATTAGACCCCGTAGTAGAGCTCGAACTCGAACGGTGTCGGGCGCTGAGCGGCCGGCGTGATCTCGTTGGTGCGCTTGTAGTTGATCCAGGTCTCGATGAGGTCCTTGGTGAACACTCCACCGGCGAGCAGGAACTCGTTGTCGGCTTCGAGGGCACGGAGGGCTTCTTCGAGCGATGCGGGAACCTGGGGAATGTTCTTTGCTTCCTCGGGGGGAAGCTCGTACAGGTCCTTGTCAACGGGCTCGTGGGGCTCGATCTTGTTCTTGATTCCGTCGAGGCCAGCCATCAGCTGAGCGGCGAAAGCAAGGTAAGGGTTGCCCGAAGCATCAGGCGCGCGGAACTCGATGCGCTTGGCCTTCGGGTTGGTGCCGGTGATCGGGATGCGGATGGACGCTGAGCGGTTTCCGGCCGAGTACACCAGGTTGACGGGAGCCTCGAAGCCGGGGATTAGGCGGCGGTACGAGTTGAGCGTCGGGTTGGTGAACGCAAGAACGGCGGGAGCGTGCTTCAGGAGGCCACCGATGTACCAACGAGCGAGGTCACTGAGGCCGCCGTAGCCCTTTTCGTCGTAGAACAACGGCACGCCGTCACTCCACAGCGACTGGTGCGTGTGCATTCCCGAGCCGTTGTCGCCGAAGAGTGGCTTGGGCATGAACGTTGCCGTCTTGCCCCACTCGTTGGCGGTGTTCTTGATGATGTACTTGAACTTCAGAATGTCATCTGCCGCGTGCACCATGGTGTCGAAGCGGTAGTTGATTTCTGCCTGGCCGCCGGTGCCAACCTCGTGGTGCGAGCGCTCCAAGATGAGGCCAGCGTCGATGAGCTTGAGGCACATGTCGTCGCGAATGTCGGCCTGCTTGTCGACGGGGCTGACGGGGAAGTAGCCACCCTTGAACGGTGTCTTGTTTCCCAAGTTTCCGCCCTCTTCGGTACGGCCGGTGTTCCAGGCACCCTCGTCGGAGTCGACGGAGTAGAAGCTACCGTTCTGCTTAACGTCATAACGCACGTCATCGAAGATGTAGAACTCGGCCTCGGGGGCGAAGTAGGCGGTGTCGGCGATGCCGGTCGAGGCGAGGTACTTCTCTGCCTTTTTGGCAATCTGGCGCGGGTCGCGTGCGTAGATCTCACCATTGCGGGGGTTGTAGATGTCGAAGATCATGATCAGCGTGCGCTCGGTACGGAACGGATCCACGTAAGCGGTCGTCACGTCCGGGATGAGCTGCATGTCAGATTCATGGATCGACGCGAAACCGCGGATCGATGAACCGTCAAACAGCTGTCCGACGGCGAAGAAATCTTCGTCAACGGTCGAGGCGGGAATGTTAAAGTGCTGCTGCACGCCGGGAAGGTCGGTGAAGCGGATATCAAGGAACTTGACGTCAGTGTCCTTGATGAACTTGAGCACTTCGGAAGAATCACTGAACATGTGAATGAACTCCAATGAGCTTGAAACGTAGCGACTGCAATCGCAGACGCTTTGATGCTAGTTGGGGGTGGTTTCGCCACAATGACGCAAATGTTTCCGGCATGTTACGCGACGGTTCAACCCCAAGGCCCACCCTAGACTCTGACTATGTCAGAAGCATCATCGTTATCATCGTCGTTTCCGGGAAAGCGACTCGGGTTGCCGCGTTCAGGCCCGCGTTCTGTTGCGCGGCTCGGCCGGAGAATCATCGCCTTGTGCATTGACTGGGCCATAGCGTCAGCCATTGGCTACTCTTTTTTTGGCGGAGCCCCACTGGCGATTATTTTGACTTTCGCGATCGAACAGTACGTGTTTTTGGTGTTCTTCAGCGGCAGCATCGGGCACCTAGCACTCGGATTGCGAGTGGTACCGCTCCGACCCGTGTGGATTGGCCTGTTGCGACCAATAATCCGCACCGCGGCGCTCTCGCTGCTCATTCCCGCGGTGATTTGGAACAAGGATCAGCGTGGACTTCATGACTTGCTAGCGGGAACCGTTCTCGTTCGCCGCTAGCCCGCCGCACGTGGTTAAACTAGCGCGCGCGTGACGAGCGCGCTTTGAAGGGATCGATTCCCTTGGGGATCGGCAAACCGTTCTTACCCAGTGAGTTCAGACGGTTGCTGATTGCGAGAATTTCAGGCTTACGAAGAACCGTCTTGATTGAGCGAAGTTTCGGCGCGAGCTTGTGGAGGGGAGTCGATTCCGCATCGGGCCCGACGTAAACGAAAGTGATGGGCACGTTCGGCAGGATTCGCGCCACCGACTTGCGCTCGTCTTCGAGCATCCGCTGAGTGCGACTCTGTGGGCCCTCACCGATGAGGACGACACCACCACGACCGACCGCACGATACACAGCGTCTTGAGTCTTCGGACTCACTGTGACGGGCATCTCACTCGCAGTCCAGCCACGACGCAATGAACTCTTGAGGACGGCCCCAACAGCACCGGGTTGCCCCTTAATCTGACCGTAGGCTGCGCGCTCCGCACGGCGACCCAAGACGATCAGGAAGACCAGCACGCCGGCCAGAACACCGGTGATGACGAACAGAACATAGCCAACGACTTGTCCGGGACCGCTGGTCAACAGTTGCGCCAACACAATGCTCAGCGCGATCGGGCCGAGCACAGAGGCGGCGAGATACCAGACAACCATTGGGTCATAGCGCCGCGTCATGGTGAGAACCTGCCACATCTGCTTGATGCGGCCTGGTTCTTTATTGGGGTCTTTAATTCGAGCCATACTAACAAGAATAGGGCCTCCGCCCCGCGAACGACTCCACCGTAGCGGTCTGAAGTCGCCTGTCCCTCGTGCATCAACAGCGTTGTGTGCGTCACCCCGCGATTGATAAAAGTTCGTCGGGTCAACGCTGGGGCACCGAGACTTGCCAGATTGACATTCGCGCGGTTCGCGCGGTGTTCACCGCTGGCTTGGAGGNCACATCGTGCACTACGAAACTCTCGCTGGTTACAGGGTTTTGCGAACAATCGGTTCCGGTCACCGAGCGCACGTCTACCTCGGGCGCGGGATGACAGCCGCTGCAGAAACGGCCGAAGCTCCGGATGTCGGTGTCTCAGAATCGCCCAGCCGCCTCGTCGCCCTCAAACTTTTCCATCGCCCTGACGATCCCGGTGTCGTGGGTGAAGTGGAATCGCTTTCTCTTGCGCTGAGTGAGCACGTTGTGAAGTTGCACGACATCGCCACCCTTCTTGATCATCGACGTTGCCTCGTTCTCGAGTGGCTCCCGAGGGGTTCGCTCGGCCAATTGCTCGAACGACGTCGAGAGATTGATGCTGGCGAAGCCGTCACTATCCTTGCTCCGTTAGCTACCGCCCTAGATTCGCTGCATCACTCAGGGGTGGTTCACGGAGGCCTCCGACCTTCTGCGGTGCTTTTGAGCGCTTCAGGTTCCCCCTCGTTGGCTGGCTTCGGGCACGCGCAACTCGTTCCCTTGGGGATGTCTGCGGCGGCGCTGGCGGTAGACGTTCGAGTGCGAGAAGACCAGCGTGCCTTTAGCGCCCTCTGCCGCCTTGTTCTCGAACAGGTTGCGTCTGCTCGTACCGCACCCGCTCTCGCCTGGCTTACGAATGCGGAGGCGACCGGCTTCACCGACAATTTTGGAGGGGAACTCTCGCGGCAGCTATTCGAGATGGCTACACCAATCCCCGTGCAGCTCTATTCGGGCAGAGAGCTTGCCACACCCGATCGTGATTTCCGGAACGTTGGGCTCGAACCGCAACGGCCAAGCTCCCAATTCTCCAGCGCCGATTTCTCTGGCGCCGAAACGCGCACTATCGATCTTCCCGGTGCAGAACGGCCCGGTGCAGAACGGCTCGGTGCAGAACGGCTCGGCGCAGAACGGCTCGGCACCGAACAGCCTGGCACTGAACGGTCTCAGTTGGAGTTCAGGTCGCCGTGGCTTCATTCGCTGAACCTCCCCGATTGGGTCGAGGTGGCGATTGTGCGCGGTGTGGCATCGGTTGTGGGTGGGAGGGTGGGGACCAGCCTGCACAGGTTGTTGCGGTTGCGTGGCCGAGTGGTGCGAGCTGAGGGCCAGGGCGTTCGCCGCCGCACGTTCGTCTTTGCCGCCGTTGCGGTGGCTTCGGTCGTGGGGATCGTGGTGCTTGTCATCGGTGGCAGTCCAACCAGTTCCCCAGTGGAGCGAGAAGTCACCGTTATCGACACGTTCAGTTCTGGATCGGTGGCAGACGGAGCGCTTGCCGCGGTGACGGGCAATGATCCGGTGGTGGCAGTGCGCGCGTTGCTGGAAGCACGACTACGCTGCCTCGCGGAAGTTTCCGTCCTCTGTCTTGATTCGGTATCCCAGCAGTCGTCGACGGCGATGGCGGAGGATGTCGCGAGGATTCGGGCCCTGAGCGACGGCACACCGACTTCTTTCGACGTCGTAACCGCGATGACTGAGGGAGCGGCCGAGTTCGTACTCATCGAGAGGTTGGGGGATTCAGCCCTTGTTGGCGCGCCTCAGCACGGCGGTGGGGGCAGCGAAACGGCCTCCATCCTCGTGATGAGGGGGGAGGCCGGTTGGCTTTTGCGGAGCTTTATTGTGCGGGGCTAGCCCCGTGAGTTGTTTCGTGAATGACAGCAGCGTCTAGGAGCCGAGGACTCCCGCGAAGTCGCCACCTTCGAGCCGGTTTTTGACGGCTACCAAGAAGCGTGCGGCATCCGCGCCGTCAACGATTCGGTGATCGTACGACAGCGCCAGGTAGACCATTGAGCGGATGGCGATAGCGTCAAGCCCACCGTCGCTGACAACCACTGGGCGCTTGACAACAATTCCGGTTCCCAAGATTGCGCTCTGCGGCAGGAACACAATTGGGGTGTCAAAGAGTGCGCCACGCGAACCGGTGTTGGTGAGGGTGAAAGTTCCGCCAGCAAGCTCGTCGGGCTTGAGCTTGTTCTCGCGTGTGCGCTCGGCGAGGTCGGCGATCTCTTTGGCGAACCCGGCAAGGGTGAGCGAACCGGCATCACGAATAACCGGGGTGAGAAGCCCACGCTCGGTGTCGACAGCAATGCTGATGTTCTCCTGCGCGGGGTAAACGATCTGATCATCTTCAATGGTGGCGTTGACGATCGGGTATGCCTTCAATGCCTCAGCGGCAGCGAGGGCGAAGAACGGCAGGAAGGAAAGTTTGACGCCAGTTGACGCCAAGAAACTTGCTTTGACGCTCTCCCGGAAGTTCGCCACGCGAGTGACATCAATCTCCACCACTGAGGTGAGCTGCGCAGAACTCTGCATCGAAATGACAGCGCGTTCCGCAATCACCTTGCGGAGGCGTGACATCGGCACCGTGGTGCCACGAAGGGGAGAAGTCGGCAGGATCGTCGGTGCCGCGCTGTGCGCAGCTGCAACGGTCGTTTGTGGTGCCTGGGCGCCGGCAGCGAGGATATCTTGCTTGCGGATGCGACCGCCGACCCCAGTTCCGGTCAGGCTCGCAAGGTCAACACCCTTGTCGTGCGCTAGCTTTCGCACTAGCGGTGTGACGTAGTTGGCGTTGGGCGCTGCAGCGGCTGCAGCCGCTGCTGGTGGGACGATTGCAGGTGGAACGACCGCGGGAGCCGCCACTGCTGCTGGCGCCGCGACGGGTGCTGCAACAACGGATGCTGCAACAACGGGTGCAGTAACGACAGGGGCTGCCACGACAGGTTCAGCAACGACAGGTTCAGCAGCAACAGGTGCGACGGCCTCGGCGACTGGGGTTGCTGTCTCGGCCACGGGAGCGGCAGCAGGTGCTGCAGCCGCAATGCCTTCGCCGGTTCCGATCGTGACCAGCGCGGTGCCGACCTCCACCGTTTCGTCTTCTGCCACGAGGATGGCTTCAATGATCCCGGCAATTGGCGAAGGGATTTCGGTGTCAACCTTGTCCGTTGAGACTTCGAGCAGTGGCTCGTCGACCTCGACGCGGTCTCCCACGTTCTTCAACCAGCGGGTAACCGTGCCCTCGGTGACACTCTCGCCGAGTGCCGGGAGGTTGACGGATTCGCTCATCAGTGATGCTCCTTTGTGACCATTTTTTGTTGCTATCAGTTTAGTTCAGCACCCGAAGGATGCAGCGTCACACGAGGGTTCGTGTAACGAGGTGTTACATGGCGTGCAGCGGTTTGCCAGCTAGGGCTAGGAAAGCCTCGCCGAGTGCTTCGTTTTGGGTGGGGTGAGCGTGCATGAGTGGTGTGATGTCTTCGGGGTACGCTTCCCAGTTCACGACTAGTTGAGCTTCACCGATCAGTTCGCCGACGCGGGCGCCGATCATGTGAACACCGACAACGGGGCCATCGTTGACCCGAACGACCTTGATCGAACCGGCTGTGCCGATGATGTGGCTCTTGCCGTTGCCCGCGAGGTTGTAGTCGTAGCTCGACACTGAATCCTTGCCGTACTTTTCGACTGCTTTGGCTTCGGAGAGTCCGACGGAGGCAACCTCGGGGTCGCTGTAGGTGACTTTCGGAATCATCAGGTCGTCGATGACGACGGGTGCGAGGCCCGCAATCTCCTCGGCAACGAAGATACCCTGCTGGAATCCGCGGTGCGCAAGCTGAAGGCCGGGAACGATGTCGCCGACGGCGAAGACACCGGGAACGCTTGTTTGCAGGCGTTCATTGGTGATGACGAATCCACGGTCGACGGTGATGCCGACTTCTTCGAAGCCGAGCCCGGCGGTCGACGGTCCACGCCCGACAGCGACGAGGAGAAGGTCGGCTTCGATGGTGGCACCATTCTCGAGCGTGACGACAACGCCGGTGTCGTTCTGGGTGACGCTCTGAAAGCGAACGCCCAGCGTGAATTCGATGCCACGCTTGCGGTAGGCGCGCTCGAATTGCTTGCTGATGGACTCGTCTTCGTTCGGAACGAGGTGGGGGAGGGCTTCAATGATGTGAACGTCGGTTCCGAAAGACTTCCACACGCTGGAGAACTCGACTCCGATCACACCGCCACCGAGAACGGCGACCTTTTTGGGAACGTAGTCCAATTCGAGGGCTTGTTCGCTCGTGATGACGCGACCGCCGAGTTCGAGGCCGGGAAGCGAACGGGAGTATGAGCCGGTAGCAAGAATGACGTTCTTTCCGGTGATCGTGTCGCCGCCAACCTGAACGGAAGTGGGGGAGACGAGCTTGCCTTCACCCTCGATCACCGTGATTCCGCGAGCTTTGATGAGGCCCTGGAGTCCCTTATATTTGCTCGAAACAACTTCTTGGCGGTAGGTGGTGACGGCGGCGATATCGATGCCGCCAAAAGTCGAGGTGACACCATACTTGGCCGACTCGCGGGTTACATCAGCAACCTCAGCAGAATGTAGAAGTGCTTTTGTCGGGATGCAACCAACGTGCAGGCACGTGCCGCCGAGTTTATTTTTCTCGATGAGGCCTACGGAAAGACCCAACTGGCTCGCTCGCAGTGCCGCAGCGTAGCCGCCACTTCCGCCGCCCAAGATCACAATGTCAAAGTTCTGTACCGACACCGAACAACTCCCTTGAAGTACCAAGATTGTGAGCGAATCGAACACCCACTGTGAACGCTCGCCTGAAACGGATTTTCTCCGCGGTTATCAACGTTACTACGCTCTCGAAAACTGCTCAGCCAGTGTGATGAGGGTTCGGACTGCGATTGCGGTTGGTCCCTTTGCGGTGTAGCCGTAGCCGCCCCCGTCATTGTTCGCAGTGCCCGCGATGTCAAGGTGTGCCCATGGGATCGTGACGGTCTTTCCGTCCACCGTTGTCGTCCCGACAAACTCTTGGAGAAAAACGCCAGCGATGAGGCTGCCGGCGGCGACGTTTCCTGGTTTGATATTCGCGATATCTGCGATGTCCGAGTTGAGCATCGGCCGAAGCTCGGCGGGGAGGGGGAGCTGCCAGATCAGCTCGCCTGTCTCTGCGGCCACACCGAGGATGGTGTTGACGAGTTCGCTCTGGCCCATGACGGCCGCGTATCGGGTGCCGAGGGCCACTCGAACTGCCCCGGTGAGGGTGGCAATGTCGATGATGGCGTCCGGTTTCTCTTCGCTGGCAGCAACGATGCCGTCGGCAAGAACTAGGCGACCTTCGGCATCGGTGTTCAGATATTCGACAGTTTTGCCACCACGGATGCGCAAGACGTCTCCGGGGCGTGACGCGGTGCCCGACGGCATGTTTTCGGCTAGGCATAGCCAGCCGGTGAGGTGAACCTGAGCACCAAGGGTCGCTGCGGCGATGACCGCTGCCATGACCGTAGCGGCCCCGGTCATGTCGTACTTCATCCCAATCATCGAGGCAGGGGGTTTGAGGGAGAGGCCACCGGAGTCAAAGGTGATCCCTTTGCCTACCAGCGCCAGATGTTTCAGGGGTTGGGTTTGCTCGACGGGCTGTGCGGGCGAGTAGTCAATCTTGACGAGTCGGGGGCTTCGCGGCGAACCTTGACCAACTCCCACGATGCCGCCAAAACCACCGGCTCGGAGTTCGTCCTCGGCCAGCACGGTGACGGTGACCCCTGGAACGGTGGCCGCCAGAGTGGCGGCGATCGCGGCGAATGACTCCGGATAGAGATCCGCTGGTGAGGCGTTCACTAGATCCTTGATGGTGTGCGTTGCGGTGGCGATCGCGCTGGAACGGCTCACGCTGTGTTCAGCGGCAACCTTGAGCGTCACTGTTTCAACGGCGACGACGATCGTGTTCGCGCTCGTTGTCGCAGGGTTGTTCGGTGTTGTGCGATAGGCGTCGTAGGAGTAGGCGGCGATCGCAGCACCCTCCAAGACGGCGTTGACGTCAGCTACATCGGAAACCGGTAAGGCGATGACGACGGTACTCGCGCCCCTCAACTGTCGCAACGCGGAACCGCTCGCGTAACGCAAATCGCTGGGGGAGTAACCGTCGGTTGCGCTACCGAGGCCGATGAGCGCGAGGCTGGGACCGTTAGCCGAGACCGCGGGCAGTCTGGTCAGTTCGTCGACGGAACCTGTGACACCAATCGATGCGAGCGATGTCTCAAGAGCGCGCAGCGACACNCCCTCCGCGAGGAGAACGGGGCCAGCCTCAGTTTTCTGCACACCAAGCACAAGGACATCACCCGCGATCTCGAGAAACGTTTCAGAACTCAGGTGAAGCGAGGGCACGGTCATTACCTCATCGTAATGAAGCGGTGTGAGGTGTTTTTTCGGACGGCGTCGCCTATTAGGCCGTGGGGCCGGGGCGACTGGCCCGATCGGCGAGGACGATCGCGATCATCCCGACAGAAATGAGCCCGATTACTTGCACAAAGGTGCTGAGGATGATCAGAATGACCGCGGTGGCGGAGGGCGCGGTGGAGGGCCACACGGAGTCGATAATCGAAGCCAATGTAAGGAGCAACCAACAGAGCACGTTGACCGCGAGAACGGCGGCGGGCGCAACGTTCCATGGCCGTGGAACAACGCGAGCCCTGGCGATCTGCACTGCACCGATCAGGGCAAGGGCGAAAAGAACAAACGAGTTGATGTAACCCAGGGTGACCCACAGCGCCGGGACAATGTCGCCGGAAAACAGAATCGTGTCGCCGACAAAGATCCACACTGCCAGAAGCAGGAGGGAGCTGGTTCCGAGGGGACGACGGTCGGTGACACTCTCGACGCGTCGAATTCCGACGGCAAAGATGAGTAAGGACGCGACGACCATCACCGTCCCGGTCGTTGCGAAGAAACCACGGAAGTTCCCGGCGACCCCTGGCGCGACGAGCCCCACGACTACCGAAGCGACCAGTAGTGCGCCAGCAATCGCCCAACTGTGGCTCAGGGTTTGCGTAACTCGGTCGGGGGTACTCTGTGTCGCCATTGTTCAATCTCCGCAGAGCTTTGCCGTGATGTCAAGCAATTGTTCCTGGGATGTTCGCTGAGGGCATGGCCCCAGAGTGGTTGTCTTGAATCGAGCGGCGCCGGGCGGGTTTAGAGTGAAAACATGCGTGAACCCGAAGCACTGTACGAGATTGAACTTGGCCCCGGCGAGGTACCAACGGGTCTTCCGCTTGTGGCAGGTCTCACTGGGTTTGCCGATGCGGGNGGCGCTGTCACCCAGTTGAGCACCTATCTGCTGGATACTGTCGACCACCAGATTGTTGCGCACTTCGACAATGACCAGCTGTTGGACTATCGGGCTCGGCGTCCCACCATCTATTTTGATCAGGACCATCTCAGCAATTACCGCCCAGCACGGCTCAATCTGTATCTGGCGACCGATGAGATCGGCCAGTCATTTTTATTGCTCACCGGTTATGAGCCAGATTTTCAGTGGGAGCGTTTTACCGCCGCGGTTCTTGACCTCATCGAGAAGTATCAGGTGTCTACGACGACGTGGGTACACGCGATTCCGATGCCGGTTCCGCACACCCGCTCGATCGGTGTCACCGTGAGCGGTAATCGGATGGAGCTTATTGATGCGATGAGCGTCTGGAAGCCACAGACCCAGGTTCCGACTAACGCTTTGCACCTCCTCGAGTATCGATTGCAGGCGCTCGGGCACTCGACCGCTGGCTTTGTCCTACTCATTCCTCATTACCTCGCTGACACCGAGTATCCGGCGGCAGCGATCTCAGCGCTGGAAAGTGTGAGCGCTGCTACAAGCCTGATTTTCCCCACCGATCGATTGCGGGAAGAAAATCGCGAGTTCATCGCCAAGATCGATAGCCAGGTCGCCAACAACAACGAACTTGGAAAACTTGTGACGACTCTCGAGGAGCGCCACGACAGCTACATGCAAGACAACCCACTGAAGTCACCGTTCACTGATGAGGACGGTGAGTTGCCGAGTGCTGATGCGATAGCCGCGGAGTTGCAGAAGTTTTTGGCAACTCGGCGTTCCAGCGGTGACGACACTCTCGCTTGAGCCGCGCTTGACGAGTAGATTGATCGCGTGAACTCTCGGCGGGCGTGGCTGGTCTGCGGCATCGCCGTCTTTGCGTATGTTGTGGCAGTTCTGCAACGAACCTCACTGAGCGTTGCTGGAGTGGAGGCAACTCAACGTTTTGCGATCAGCGCGGCGGTGCTGTCGAGTCTTGCCGTAGTGCAACTGATAATTTACGCTGCCCTTCAGATTCCGGTCGGGGTTCTGGTCGACCGGGTTGGTCCAAAGAAACTCATTTTTGTGGGTGCAGCACTGATGGCGCTCGGTCAGTTCAGCCTCGCGGTGGCTCCAAACATTTCGATTGCCGTACTTGGTCGGGTGCTCGTGGGTGCTGGCGACGCGATGACGTTCATTCCGGTCGCCCGATTGTTAGCCGCATGGTTCAGCGGGAAAGTGCTCCCTCTGTTGACGCAGGCGATGGGCACAATTGGGCAAATGGGACAAGTGCTTTCGGCTTTTCCGCTCTCGTTTGCTCTCCACCAATTTGGCTGGCAACCGAGCTATCTGGGGGTCGCAGCGATTTCGGTGGTCGCGACGATCTTGGTGATCTCGGTTGTCGCTGACGCGCCAGCCGGAGCACCTCCGCGCGACAGCGTGGGCTGGCGAGTAGCGGTCTCGCGCTTGAGCGAGAGCTTTGCCAGGCCGGGAACTCAACTGGGATTTTGGGTGCACTTCGTTTCGCAATCATCCGGAACGACGTTCGCACTGTTGTGGGGTTTTCCGTTTCTCTCGGTGGGTCTCGGTTACGGCCCGGCGGCGGCATCGGGCCTACTGACTCTCATGGTCGTTACTTCAGTGATCTCTGGTCCCGTGCTCGGGATCCTCTCCGCACGTTTTCCTTATCGTCGAAGTAACCTCATTCTTGGCATCATGGCCCTGATCGGGGTTTTTTGGAGCATCGTCTTGGTGTGGCCCGGCCAGCCACCAGTGGCGCTGATTATCGCGCTGATTGTCGCGATAGCGATTGGCGGGCCCGCGTCACTGATTGGGTTCGATTTTGCTCGCGCCTATAACCCCGCGCGAAGCCTCGGATCGGCGAGCGGACTGGTGAACGTTGGCGGGTTCCTCGCCAGTTTCGTCATGATGTTCGGGATTGGTGTTGTGTTGGATCTCTTGGATCGCGCCCACGGCGGCTCGGGTGTGCCCGCAGAACTCTATTCACTTGACTCCTTCAGAATCGCCTTCCTCGTTCAGTTTCCGGTAATCGGTGCCGGCGTGGTCTTCGTGCTCGTGACGCGGAGTAAGACGCGAGCAAGGATGCATCGTGATGAAGGAATACAGATAGCGCCCCTGTGGGTTTCGCTTCGTGAGTTATGGCGTCGTCGAACCTAGCAATGTCCTAGGCCACTTGACGTCGCAGCGTGTCATCGATCTTGGGCTAATGAGCAATTGTCGTGGTGTCTGCGCTCAGGAAAGCGTGCAATAATTGTTGTAAGGCCCGGTCTAACTCAGGGGTTGACAGTGCGATTGGTTGCGCTCGATTCCTTAACTTGACATGGGTCTAAGTCATGCCCAAATTCAATACCATGCCCAAATTCAATGTGATTCCCCAATCCGATCGCGGCGGCAAGATTATTTCGCCGCACCAATTGTTTTGAGCGCTTACTGCCCTGTACCCCCCCGAAAGGNGTTCAAATGGCAACCAAATCCACCACAGTAGCCGCAGAGGTCAGTGCAGACCCCGCAAGCAATGCCACAGAGGTCCCAGTCACGAAGACTGTTCGTCGAACCGCCAAAAAGGTAGCTGAGCCGGCTGAAGACGGTGCAGACGCTGCGGCAGAGGCCGCCGCCGAGGCAGAGACCACGCCGTCACAGGCTAAAGCCCCCGTGAAGACGCGCGCCAAGCGTGCTCCCAAGGTCGTTGAAGCCGATGGTGAAGAACAAGACGACGACGCGAAGCTCGGTGACGACACCAAGGGTGACGCGGGCGACGACATCGATGACGATTCCGATGATGAGAAGTCGTCGAGCAAAGATGAGGCTCTGCCGACCGGTGCGCTGGTCCTGTCGTTGGTTGACGACGACGACGAAGTTCCTGTTTACTCGTCGGCGATCACGGGTGCTACCGCCGACCCAGTGAAGGATTACCTGAAGCAGATCGGCAAGGTCGCCCTTCTCAACGCTGCCGAAGAGGTGGAACTGGCGATGCGAATCGAAGCTGGACTCTTCGCAGAAGACAAGCTCGCTGAGATGTCTGAAGCAGAACGCAAGTCTCAGCTCGGTCGCGAGTTGACCTGGGTGTCCAAAGATGGCGCACGAGCGAAGAGTCACCTGCTCGGTGCTAACCTTCGCCTCGTGGTTTCGCTCGCCAAGCGCTATACCGGACGAGGAATGCAGTTCCTAGACCTCATCCAAGAAGGAAACCTCGGGCTCATCCGCGCCGTCGAGAAGTTCGATTACACCAAGGGCTTTAAGTTCTCGACTTATGCCACTTGGTGGATTCGTCAAGCCATCACGCGTGCGATGGCCGACCAGGCTCGCACGATCCGCATCCCGGTGCACATGGTGGAAGTCATCAACAAGCTGGCCCGCGTGCAGCGCCAGATGTTGCAAGATCTCGGTCGCGAGCCCACGCCCGAAGAACTCAGCCGTGAACTGGACATGACCCCAGAAAAGGTTGTCGAGGTTCAGAAGTATGGACGCGAGCCGATCTCGTTGCATACCCCGCTTGGTGAAGATGGTGACAGCGAGTTCGGCGATCTCATCGAAGACACTGAGGCCGTTGTTCCCGCCGATGCCGTAGGTTTCACCATGCTTCAGAAGCAGTTGGAATCTCTCCTCGATTCCCTTTCTGAGCGAGAGGCCGGCGTGATTCGGATGCGGTTTGGGCTTGGAGATGGAATGCCGAAGACTCTCGACCAGATCGGTGACACGTTTGGTGTGACGCGTGAACGCATCCGTCAGATCGAATCTAAGACCATGGCGAAACTCCGCCACCCGTCTCGTTCGCAGTCACTCCGGGACTACCTTGAGTAAAAAGGGCAGCCTGCGCTACCTTTTTCCCCTGCTCGCCGGCAAGGTTGCCCGCGTGGCAACCCGCTTGCGTGGTGGGGGATCGGCGTTTCCGGGCTATATCGTCAACCGAATGGCTCCGACGTTCTTGCCGAGTGTCGCTCATCAGTTCACCCACGGTGTGATTTTTGTGCTGGGCTCAAACGGTAAGACAACGACGACCCACATGATTTCTGAGGTGCTCCGAGCGCATGGTCTGCGCGTGTTCACCAATCCGACCGGTGCCAACCTTCCCCAGGGCATCACGAGCTCTCTGCTCGCCGAAACGGATCTGCTTGGACGAGTGGCCTCCGATATTGCGGTCCTTGAAGTCGATGAGGCATTTGCCGCAGAGCTGTCAGAGATTCTCTCACCATCAACCGTTGTTGCGCTCAACGTACAGGTGGACCAGTTGTACCGGTTCTTTGAGACCGAACGAGTCGCTGACATGATGCTTGACGCCGCGAAGCTCGCGACAAAGCACGTCATCATCAACAGTGATGATCCCTACCTGAGTACGTTTGTGGGTAGTTCGACGGCAGCGGAAGTCAGTTGGTTCGGTGCATCGACGGCTCTCGTTGCAGCTTCCGCGCATGGACTAGCTAATGCTCCCGACTACCGCACCGCTCCTGGTTCCGCAACTGCAAGAGTGGTCTCAGCGGAGGTCTCTGAGCTGAGCGGACGTTCGGCGACGATCACCCTTGATGGAAGTTCGATAGCCGTAACCCTGCCGGCAAAGGGACTTCACTATGGCGTGGATGCTGCGGCCGCGATTGCGACAGTCGCAAGAGTTCTCGGCACCACCACCGATCCGCTGGCAATCCAGGCCGGCTTTACGGCCATGGTGCCAGCCTACGGCCGCGGAGAGTTGATCCCTTTCGGCGCTGACACCGTCGAGTTCGTCATGTTTAAGAACGCACCAAGTTTGCAACTCAACCTCGATGCTTTAGACGCGCCACCGGAGCAAGTTATTCTGGCGATTGATGAGGGTACTCCGGATATTTCTTGGATCTATGACGTTGACTTTGATGCTCTTGACCACGTCGATGTCGTGTCTGGTGAGAAAGCGTTTCAGCTCGCATTGCGCCTTGAGCATGAGAACATTCCGATGGGCGCGATCCTCCCGGACCTTTCCGCAGCCGTTGCGGTCATGCGTGCGATGCCCGTCACCAAGGTCGGCAGAAAGACCTGGATTCTCAACTACGAGTTGATGATGATTGGACGCAGGCTTCTCGGGCACGGCGATCAGGAAGTGGCGAGGAAATGACCGCTCCGACGATGAGAGTTGCGCAACTGTACCCGGCAGAGCTCGGGGTCACCGGCGATCGTGGAAACGTGCTGGCGCTGACCGCTCGGCTCGAACGGGCCGGAATCGCCGTCGACCGGGTATTTCTCGAAGCGGGTGACAAATGGCCAGAATCGATCGATTTGCTGGTAATCGGCAACGGCCCGCTGTCGGCAATGCGTCGAGTGGCGGATGACCTCGCGCGGCACGCCGCCCGCATCCTGTCGGAGGTCGCTACAGGACTGCCGGTTCTGGCGGTCGGTGGTGGCGCAGAACTTTTTAGCCACGGGGTTACGGCACTTGATGGCGGCATCGTGGAAGGTATCAATGTCTTTCCCTTTCGCGTCGAACGAACCACCCGCCGACGCGTTGGCTACATTGTCGCAACGGGCGGAAACGGCAACCTGATCGGTTTTGAGGATCATGCGTCAACGTGGATCCTCGACGATGGTGTGGCGCCCTATGCGCGCGTGATGGCAGGCCACGGCAGCATTCCTGCTCCTGCAGCCGACGGCTTTGCCGGTGAATCGGTCCTGATGGGCAACGCCTTCGCCACTAACGTTCAAGGCCCGGTGCTTCCGCTCAATCCTGCGTTGAGCGATTTTCTGATCCGAGCGGCGAGTGCGAGAGCATCAGTGAACTACGAACGCTCCGCCGGCCACGAGAGACTCGATGAACTCGCAGAAGCCGCTCGCGAAACCATAACTCGGATCGTTGGCGATAAGCAGTTCAGCTATATCGGGATGTGAGCCAATGAGTTCGCGTGCTCGCACCCTTGAGCTTTCTGCCAGTCAACGCCTTTTGTTAGATTCCATTGTTGAGGGTGCCATGACTGAACCGTCAGTCGTTGCACGCACTCTTGCAGAGTCACCGATTCGACTGTCGGCGGAAGTGTTATCGACCAAAAGGGTGCCCGCTGATTCAGGCGTGTCTTACGGGCACACCTACCGCACGAAGGTCGAAACCACCCTCGCGTTAGTCTCCATCGGTTACGGTTACGGAATTCCTCGCAAAGCCGGCAATCGAGCGGATGTGACGTGGTGGGATCCGCAGCGGTTACGAGCCGTACGGCTACCAATCGTCGGTCGAGTCGCGATGGACGTCTTGGTGGTCGACGCGGGAGACACGGGGGTCGTAGCCGCCGAGCGATGTGTATTGTTTGGCGATCCGCGGGTCGGTGAGATTTCCCTTGTTGAGTGGTCGAAAACTATTGCCGAAGACCCAGTGTCTCTCGTCTGCGCTCTCGATTCACGCGTGCTTCGAGCGGAGCGACCATGAGGCGCCCACACACCGATCTTCTCCAACAACCCACTGCGTTCATTTCCGCGGGAGCCTTCCGTCACAACGTTCGGCTGATGCGGGAACGCGTTGGCCCCGCAGAACTTATGGCAGTTATCAAAGACAACGCCTACGGACACTCACAAGAACTGGTTCTTGAGCTACTTCGAACCGAGGGAGTCACGCGTTTCGGCACGCTCGATCTACCCAGTTCGTTGATGGTGCGTCGGACCCAACCAGAGGCCATGATTTTCGCTTGGGTGATCGACCACCACGATGACCTAGCGGACGCGATTCTTTCCAGAATCGATCTAGGGGTCACCGATCCGGCGATGCTCGAACGAGTGGCACGCGAGGCAGCACTCATCTCGAAGACGGCACTCGTTCATCTGAAACTTGACAGTGGCTTGCATCGGGCCGGTACTGTTCCGGAACAGTGGCCAACGGTTGTTGCTCGGGCTGCAGAGTTGCAACGCGACGGAGTAATTCAGGTTCGAGGACTGTGGACCCACCTCTCGGAGGCGAGCGAGCAGGAAGATAGTCGCTCTATTGCGAAGTTCACCGCGGCGGTGGAGATCGCCCGTCACGCAGGCATCAACGCTGACGTGCGCCACCTTGCGGCCAGCGCCGCTGCTTTCTCTCGACCAGACGCGCGCTTCGACATGGTGCGTGTTGGAGCGTTCCTTTATGGCATCGGGCCTGGCGACGGGATCGACGCGGACGAACTCGGCCTCGTGCCTGTCATGACTCTTCGAGCACCGGTTACAAACCTCGTGGAACGCGATAGTCGCGTCTTTGCAGAAATTGCAGTGGGCGGCGCTACGGGAATTCTTTCCGAAGCGGTGGGCACCGTCTCGGTCGCGATCAACTCTCAGAGATACGACATCGCATCTGTGCACCCAAACCGCACGATGATCGACGTCACGGGAAGCGCTGTGAACAATGGTGACACGGCGACGCTCTTCGGTTCTGGCGCTTCAGGGGAGGCGACGCTCCAAGAATGGGCCGACGCGATGGGTACTATCGGTGAGGAACTCGTCTGCCGGGTGAGTGCTCAGATTCCTAGGATCCTGATTCCCTAAGTCCGTGATTCACTAGGTCCCTGATTCCCTGAGAACCGGGTTGTCTGGGACCTTGATGGCGCGCGACCACCGCGCTCAGGACTCGTTGAGTCGGCTACTCTCGTCCAACCATGCAAGGGCGGTGGCGGAGAGTTTTTCTTTGAACTTTGCACCGTGGTGGGCGCAGAAATAAAGTTCGCCGCTCGCCATCGTCACGCGGATGTACGCCTGGGCGCCACAGCTGTCGCAACGGTCTAGGGAGCTGAGCTGGTACTCGAGCTCGCCCACGTTTGCATCAGTGATCTGAGTCATGGTGTGCTCCTTCTGTCTCGACCACTCGCTGGTTCCGATAGGTATATCAAAGCATGCCCGAACGGCAAAAGCCTGAAATGTGGCGGGNATTTCGCTCACCGCGTAGCTGTGGGGTCACACGGGTGTCGCAACGGGCCGGGACCCGACGATTTCAGTATTCTTGTTGGTGCCTTGGCTCTTGCTTTACGGCACCTCACCCTCAGATTCAGGAGTACCCCGTGGCGAGTTCCGACTACTCGGCGAGACACCTTTCGGTGTTGGAAGGCCTCGAAGCGGTTCGGAAGCGACCCGGTATGTATATCGGTTCGACCGATTCACGTGGTTTGATGCACTGCCTGTGGGAGATCATCGATAACTCGGTTGATGAGGCGCTGGGCGGATTTGGTCAGGACATCAGCGTTATTCTTCACGCGGATTCAAGCATTGAAGTTCACGATCGCGCCCGTGGTATTCCGGTTGATATCGAGCCCAAGACGGGGCTCAGTGGCGTCGAGGTGGTGTTCACGAAGCTTCACGCTGGCGGCAAGTTCGGTTCGGGTTCGTACGCTGCCTCTGGAGGTTTGCACGGTGTCGGCGCTTCGGTGGTGAACGCTTTGTCTGAGCGACTCGATGTTGAGGTCGACCGTGATGGCAAGACGTGGGCGATGTCCTTTCACCGCGGTGAGCCCGGCGTTTTCGCTGATACAGACGTGCCGCGCCCGGATGCTCCCTTCACGCCTTACGTTGACAATAGTGAGTTGCGCGTGGTTGGCAAGGTTGCCAAGGGCGTGACGGGCACTCGGATTCGCTATTGGGCGGATCCCCAGATCTTCACCAGAGGAGCAAATTTTCAGGCTGAGGAGTTGACCGGTCGCGCTCGGCAGACCGCTTTTCTGGTTCCCGGTCTCGGTATCGACATCACCGATAATCGCGGTGCTGTTCCGGTGGTGGAGAACTTCCGGTTCGCTGGCGGTATTTCTGAGTTCGTTGATTTTTTGGCACCTGATGCTCCTCTCACCGACACTTGGCGCCTTACCGGTTCCGGCACCTTTGCAGAGACGGTACCTGTCTTGCAGCCGACCGGGGCGATGGTTCCGACCGAGCTGACTCGTGAGGTTGAGGTCGATATCGCTCTCCGGTGGGGCACCGGTTATGACTCGAACGTTCGCAGTTTTGTGAACATCATCGCCACTCCGAAGGGTGGAACCCACCAGGCCGGTTTTGATGCCGGATTGATGAAGTTCCTTCGAAGTCAGGTTGAGGCGAATGCTCGACGACTCAAGGTCGGAACCGACAAACTTGAGAAGGACGACATTCTGGCGGGGATGACTGCGGTGCTCACTGTCAGACTCCCCGAACCACAGTTTGAGGGCCAGACCAAGGAGATCCTCGGAACACCCGGTGTGCGAGCGATCGTGGCGAACGTTGTCGCCAAAGAGTTGGGGGTGCGCTTCGCCTCCACCAAGCGCGATGATAAAGCGCAGACGGCTCTCGTTCTCGACAAAGTTGTCGCCGAAATGAAGTCACGAATTTCGGCACGGGCTCACAAAGAAACGCAACGCCGGAAAAATGCTTTGGAAAGTTCCACCCTCCCCGCAAAACTTGTCGATTGTCGTTCCAGTGATGTCGCCAACAGCGAGCTGATGATCGTGGAGGGCGATTCGGCTCTCGGCACAGCGAAACTCGCTCGTGACAGTGAATATCAGGCGTTGCTGCCAATCCGGGGCAAGATTCTCAACGTGCAGAAGGCTTCCGTCTCGGACATGCTTTCGAACGCCGAGTGTGCGTCAATCATTCAGGTCATTGGTGCCGGTTCTGGTCGTTCTTTTGACATCGACCAAGCACGCTACGGAAAAGTCATCATCATGAGCGACGCGGATGTCGATGGCGCCCACATTCGCACGCTCCTCTTGACGCTTTTCTTCCGTTACATGAGGCCGATGATCGAGGCTGGCCGAGTGTTCGCCGCCGTACCACCGCTCCATCGGGTCATTGTTATGAATCCGGGTACCAAACCGAACGAGACGATCTACACGTACTCGGAGAAGGAACTCGAGGGTGTTTTGGCGGGGCTGAAGAAAGCAAACAAGAAGTACCAAGACCCCATCCAGCGCTACAAAGGGTTGGGTGAAATGGATGCCGACCAACTGGCGATCACCACGATGGACAGGCGTTACCGCACCCTCCGACGTGTCACCGTCGTCGATGCTGAGGCTGCGGAGAATGCGTCACGTGTTTTCGAACTGTTGATGGGCAATGATGTGGCTCCACGCAAGGAGTTCATCATCGCTGGAGACGGTCTGAACCGGGACCGCATCGACGTCTAGAAGTTTTCGCGAAGCGCTGGCGTTGTCGTGCTCGGGATCTGCAACCTTGATCTTTTAGAGGGATGCGCCGATGGAGCCAACGACGTTGTCGAGCAGCGAACCGGAGCCGTCGCGCTTGGAGCCCGTGTCGGGGAGCGTTCGTGCTGACCCATCCGCTCCTACGGCGATTGCAGGGGACGGGCCAGCCCAGGCCACGGCCAGTGCGTCTTCGCCCTTGAGGAACGAGTGCGCCCGGACTCCGCCGGTTGCTCGTCCTTTGCCGGGGAACTCGTCGAACTGTGACAACTTCGCTCTGCCGGGGTCGGCGCCAGCAATGGTGCCAGCCGAACTGGAGATGGTGGCGACGACGAGGTCCTCTGAGGTGTCGACCACTCCAAAGAAAAGCACTGTCGTTGCTCCTGAAAGGCTTATTCCCGCCATACCGGCCGCCGATGCACCTTGGGGGCGAACGGTGCCAGCGCTGAAGTGCAGGAGCTGGGCCCCGCTGGTGATGAAAACGATTTCCGAATCGTCGGATGATTGGCCAACACCAACGACTTCATCGCCCGGTTTGAGCGCTATAATCTCGAAGTCGGGTTTCGCGGGCAATCCCGTCGTTGGGAGCCGTTTGACGACACCTGCCCGGGTTCCGAGCGCAATGGGCTCTGTCGAAGACAGCGACACTAGTCCTAAGACACGTTCATTCTTGTTGGTGAGGAGCAGGTAATCGGTGATTGTGGTGCCAGCGGCGAGTTGAATAGAGTTGGCAGGAACACTGGGCAGATCGACACCGGTGAAGCGGATGAGGCGCCCCAGGTTGGTAATCGCACCAACTTCAGAGCGGCTGGTCGTTTCGACGATGGACATGATCGCGTCGTGGCGGCTTCGTCGCCTCGTCACCACGGACGTTGTCGTCTCAGCACCCTCGGAGGTGTCCACACGAATTGCACGCCCAGTGGTCGAGAGAATTATTCGACACGGCGTATCGGCTATTTCCAGCACCGGGGTTGCTCGGCGAGCGGCAGCGGCGCTGAGTGGCACTCCAGCCCGAGCTTCGGTGAGGAGCGTACGACGGGGCGTGCCGAACCGCTCAGCGACGACCTCGAGCTCGTCTGAGACAAGCTGGCTGATCCGGGCGGGGTCGGCGAGGATCAGTTCCAGCTCGGCGATTTCGGCGAGGAGCTGCTCTTGCTCCTTCTCCAGTTCGATGCGGCTGAACTTAGTAAGTCGGCGGAGGCGAAGCTCCAAAATGTATTCGGCTTGAATCTGGCTGAGATCAAAGACATCGATGAGGCGGATTCTGGCTTGTTCGGAATCGTCACTCTGTCGGATGACCTGAATTACTTCATCGATGTCGAGAATTGCGACTAGGAGACCCTCAACCAAATGGAGTCGCTCTTTGCGTCTAGCCAAGCGCCAGGCACTGCGGCGGCGAACGACAGAGAGTCGGTGATCAACGTAGACCTGCAGTAGCTCTTTCAAACCCAGGGTGCGTGGGCCACCATCGACCAGGGCCACGGCGTTGATGTTGAAGCTGTCTTCCAACGGTGTGAACCTGAAGAGCTGCTCCAAGACGGCTTCCGGGCTGAAACCGGTCTTAATGCCAATGACCAATCGAAGACCGTGCTTTCGGTCGGTCAGGTCGGTGACGTCGGAGATTCCGCTCAGTTTCTTGGAACCGACACCGTCTTTAATCTTCTCGATGACTTTTTCGGGACCGACGAGGTAGGGAAGCTCGGTGACAACGAGCCCCATCTTGCGGGCCGAGATGCTCTCGGTCGTCACTTTGGCGCGGGTCTTGAAAGCGCCGCGGCCCGTGGCGTAGGCATCTTTGATGCCGGCGAGGCCGATGATGGTTCCTCCGGTCGGGAGGTCAGGCCCCGGAACGAATTCCATTAATTCGTCGAGCGTCGCGTTGGGGTTTTGTAGCAAGTAACGCGCTGCGCCGACAACCTCGATCAGATTGTGAGGTGCCATGTTGGTCGCCATGCCGACGGCAATACCGCTGGCTCCATTGACGAGAAGGTTGGGGAACGCGGCGGGCAATACCTCGGGCTGCAAAAATTGGTTGTCGTAGTTGGGAATGAAATTCACGACGTCTTCGTCGAGATTCTCCGTCATCGCCAACGCTGTCGCGTGCAACCGAGTTTCGGTGTAGCGCGGCGCCGCGGGACCATCATCGAGCGAACCGAAGTTGCCGTGCCCATCGATGAGCGGAACCCGCAGGATGAAATCTTGAGTCAGACGCACCATGGCGTCGTAAATCGAGGCATCCCCGTGGGGGTGCAACTTTCCCATGACCTCGCCGACAACCCGAGAAGACTTGACGTGCCCTTTGTCTGGGCGCAAGCCCATTTCTGCCATCTGGTAGAGGATGCGACGTTGAACGGGCTTGAGGCCGTCGCGCGCGTCGGGCAGAGCTCGTGAATAGATAACCGAGTACGCGTATTCGAGAAACGAGCCCTGCATCTCGGCAGAGACATCGATGTCTTCGATGCGTTCACCGGTGGATCCACCGTCAGATGCTGGGGCAGGGGAAAGAGCTGGAGTAGTCATAGGATTGCAACCATGTTACCGGCGCTCAAATCAGGCCGACCGCGCCTTGCCGATGTAATGCCATCGTGTCTCGAAGCAATTTCTGGGCAACCCAATGTGTTGGGGCTTCCCCCGGTCAATCGGGCCGTTGTTGTCCTCGTCGACGGTCTCGGTGCCACTGCGCTGAAGGCGAGAGCAGGCCACGCCCGCACATTGATGGCTCAGCTCAACTCTGGGGCGGTGATCGAGTCCGGCTTTCCGACTACGACAGCGTCGGCCCTGGCGACGATTACCACGGGTACCCTTCCGGGCCAGCACGGCATGGTCGGGTACACGGTTCGTGACATCGACAACGACCGGGTTATCAAACAACTCTCCGGCATGGATTCTCGGATCGACCCCATCGTGTGGCAACCTCAGGCCACCATTTTCGAGCGCGCGGTCGCCTCCGGCTTCGATTCTGTGGTGATTGGGCCAAGGCGTTACAGCGACACCGGTTTCACTCACGCCGTTCTTCGCGGGGCTCGTTACTTGAGCGCGGTGAGCATTGTCGATCGCCTGGAGTGCGCCGCGCAGTGGTTGAGGGAATCGGGCCCACCAGGAATTGCTTACGTCTACATCCCCGAGCTTGATATGTCGGGTCACGCCGATGGCGCGGAATCCCCGCGGTGGACGTCGTGGCTTGAAACAATCGATTCAGCGGTCGCGGAACTGGCCCGTTCTCTTCGCCCTCGTGACGGATTGATTGTCACCGCCGATCACGGTGTGTTGGATATTCCGGAACGCTCTCACATTCACGTTGATTCGGAGCCAGCGCTCCTGGAGGGCATCCAATTTATTGCGGGGGAGCCTCGATGCCTTCAACTGTATTTCGAGGAAGACGCATCAGAAACCCAGCGTGCAGCGGTGACCGCGAAGTGGCGCGATAGCGAAGACAGTCGGGCTTGGATTGCCACCAAGGCTGAAGCGATCGCGGCAGGTTGGTTTGGCGCCGTTCGCCCCGAGGTGCTGCCGCGAATTGGGGATATTTTCGTTGCGGCGAGAAAAAACGTGGCCTACTACGACGGCAGGACGCTGACCGCAACGACCACTCACATGGTCGGCCAACACGGTTCACTTACAGCTCAAGAACTAAACGTTCCATTGCTCCGTTTTGGAGCCTTTTCGTCAGTGTAAGAACTGAGTCGGTCCGCTGTCTGCCTTCCGCCGCCGCGCATTGGTGCTTTTAGCCTTTTAGCCCTTTAGCCCTTTAGCCATTCAGCTCTGTGTGTCACAGACGCTATGGCAGGTCGTCCGGGCGGGCGCCAAACACAATGTCATCCCAGCTGGGCATCGCTGTTCTGCCTTTTCTGGCGGTTTTCGTCGGAGCCGTCGGTTGGGGCGCCGTCGCTTTGGTGTTGGGTTCGTCGGCCAGATACTTTTCTAAGGGAACATCGACCAAGCGGATGCCCGAAGTCTGCGGGGGAGTCGTTGACACCTCTGCGGGGGCTGGTGAGCCCGGATATGCGGGGCCGCCGGTGGGTGCGTCTTCTTCGCGATAATTTGCGGACTCCCGTTCACCGCGGCGCCGCCTCAAAGCCTCAAGCAAATCCGCAGTCTGATTGGTCGGCGTGATGTTTGCTGGTGTTGTGGTCGAGTTGGTTGTCGAGGCACCGCCGGGCGCGAAACGACTGAGCACCGCGTCGCCGACGGCGACATCGTCGTCGTTGTCGTGCGTTGAGACATCGAATGCTCCGCTGTCGAAGCGAGAACGGTCGGGTTCCGAAGGAATTGACGTGAGCGCAGAATCGCGATCCTTCTGGCCGGAAATGCCGCGGTGGTCACTCGGTGCGACAATATCAACTGCACTACCATCAGCTGCAGCTGCAGCCGCACCACCAGCATCTGCACCACCAACATCGACCCCGTTGACGGCACGAAGTCTCGGCATAAGGGCGCTGGGAGTGTCTCCTTGCTGCGAGAGTGCCACGGCCTCGTTGTTGAGGGGAGCGAGGGAGTTCTTCTTGGGTTCGAAGGCCCAGCGCGCGTCATGATCAATCTCGTTCGCAGTGAACGAAAGCTTGACGACCCAACCCGAACCTTCCTCTTTCCAGCTTGCCCAACGTTCGTTGACGGCGCTCAACGCAACCAGTCGGTGACGGATTGCGGAGCCGAAAGTCATCCCCTGCGTGAACGGATCTGTTTCGACGGCGGTTTGCACTGCGACGTTGAGCGCTGAGGTGACAACGAACTCGCGTTCAGCCAGAACCGGACCTTCGAACCGGGTGATGTAATCCAGCGGAACTCCGGTGAGGTTTGAGACGTCCTGTGCCGACATGCCGGAACGTATCTGGGTCTGAATTTCGCGAGGGGACATCTTCCGGCCAGCGTTGGCCTCCGGAATCGATTGACGAAGTTTGGACTGCATCAACTCGTCAATCGGTATCCGAAACCGGACGCCGTCGTCTGAGGCGGCGAGCAGTGCCCCGTTTTCTACGCCGATTACTCTGAGATCCTGCATTAAGGTCGCCCTCCAGCGCTCCACATTGAAGTTCAGGATGACACGGAATTCTCTCAATACCCGGGAATACCGTGGGCGTGCCGTAAGTTACCCATCGAGCACGCAATGATTGCGAGCGCACGGTTTGCTATTCGCTGAGCGATGATGCAAACTGTGCCCGCCGATTTCGTTTTTGTGTCGGCGCTACTGAAAGTGGATGGGCATGGCAACAGACTACGACGCACCGCGAAAGACTGACGACGACACCGAGTCGATCGAGGCCCTCAAAGAGCGCGTTCCGGACAAGATGTCCGGGTCTGTCGACGTCGATGACTCCGATAATCCCGGAAGTTTCGAACTCGAAGGCGCGGACCTTTCTGATCTTGATCTGGACGTGGTCGTTCTTCCGCCGCAGGCCGATGAATTCACCTGCGTGAGCTGCTTTTTGGTGAAGCACCGCTCACAAATTGACCACGAAGAGAAGCTCGGGCCAATCTGTGTGGAGTGCGCGAGCTAACACTTCGCACGCACGCGGTGAACTCGACCACATTGACATGGTTGAGCGAAGCGTTTTAGCGGGTCGTTCTGGCTTCAGCGATTGCTGCGGCCAGAGCCTCTGGCTGGCGGGTTGATAGCAGCCAGTAGGGCGTGGGGTCTGCGTCGTCGACAACCAGAACAGTGACGATCGGAGCAACCCAGCCGCGGATCAGGAGCCAAGCCCGGGCATCCAGTTGCTGACCGCGCTGAAGGCGTGCTTGGTCGCCACGGTAGCCGATGGCTTGGCCGACTGCTGCTATGGGCAGGGTCGCGCGACCAGCCCGCAGACTTTCGCGCGTCACTTCGATCACTGGCGACGCAAGTATCAGCGCCACCACGGTACCCACATATAAGACGATGGCGACGATGACTCCGGTCGTGAAGTTGATCGGTACGAACACCAGCAGACTTGCGGGGATGACAAGCGCGGTGGCGACGTAGAGCCACCAGGCTGGCCAGAGTTTTTCACGATAAATTGACATGCTCCTATTGCACCAGACTTTCTGGATGTCCAGCGCTTCCTGGATACCCCGCTCGTGCTGACTAGCCAGCGCTTTCTGATTGTGCGGTGTTCTGCATTACCCTCGAGGGGTGCGAGAAAATGTCGAAGTACTGGTAATTGCGAACACTGTTCCCGAGTATTCGCACCCGGGAGATGCCGGAGCTGATTTGGCTGCTGCCGAAGCTGTTGTGCTCGGCCCCGGTGAGCGGGCAACGATTGGCACAGGGGTTTCGATTGCCCTTCCCGATGGTTTTGTGGGGTTTGTGGTTCCACGCAGTGGGCTTGCCGCTCGCCACGGCATCACGATTGTGAATTCTCCCGGAACAGTGGATGCCGGTTATCGTGGCGAAATCCGGGTCACCGTTTTGAACACAGACACGACATTGCCGTACTCTGTGGCTGTCGGTGACCGCATTGCACAACTGGTAATCATGCCCGTATCTCGGGCCCGGTTCATCAGGGTCGAAACTTTGCCGGGAAGTCACCGTGGGCAGTCAGGGTTTGGTTCAACCGGCTACGCCTCAAACCAAACAGGAGCACAAGCGTGAGTGATACTTTTTCTGCCGGAGATTTTCAGGACGACCAGAAATCGGCTCCTGCCGACCGTGCGACCGCTGGTCCCCTCGATGAGAGCGAATCCAACTCCGTCAGGCCGTATGTCGACCTCGGTGGCGTGAAAGTGATTCCTCGCGCGGATCTCCAACTGCGCCTCGAAGTCGAAGAGGGCACCCAGCGAGTTGTCGCGGTCGGACTTGACTATGCCGGTTCGACTCTTCAACTCCAGCCCTTTGCCGCGCCTCGCGGCAGCGGACTGTGGCACGAGATCAGAGCTCAAATCGTGGATCAAATTCACAAGCAAGGCGGAACAACCCGGGTTGTCGATGGCCCTTTCGGACCAGAAGTCCTCGCCCAGATTCCCGTCACAACCGCGGGTCAGGTGGGGAGTTCTCGGATTGCTCGATTCGTTGGCGTTGATGGCCCGCGCTGGTTTCTTCGCGGGGTCATTGCTGGCGAAGGCGCCGTAAACCCTGAGGCTGCCGAGAAGATTGAAGATCTCTTCAGAAGCATCGTCGTTGTGCGAGGCGAAACGCCAATGCCACCGCGGGATCTAATCCCACTCCATATTCCCGCGACATCGGTCAGCGATTCCCCGGCGACCACGACGCAAGGGTTCTAAACCATGAGCTCTGACGTGTCGCCAAATCAGGAACCGACTGAGACCTCGCCTTCGGTGAGCGCTCCGCCGAGTGTCTCCGACACTTTTGCCGCCGCGGCGCGAAAAGCGGGAATCGGCAAGGTTTTGCCCGGTGAAGTTCCGACCGGCACTGCGTTGCTCGCGGCTATCGGTGGCGTGCGGGGCATCGTGGAATCTATCCTTCCTGGGCTGGTCTTTCTGGTTATCTTCACGCTCACCCAGTCGCTACTCCCGTCGGTTCTTATTCCGGTTGGTGTTGCCGTTGTTTTCGTCGTGCTTCGTCTGATCCTGAAAACACCCGTGACCTCGGCAGTTGCCGGTCTGATCGGAATTGGCGCATCTGCCTTGCTTGCTTTGATTTCGGGGCGCACCGCGGATAACTTCATCCTGGGTTTTTACGTCAACGGGGCCTGGATTCTTGCATTGACAGTGAGTCTGCTGGCGCGTTGGCCGCTGATCGGGATCATCGTCGGGTTGTTGCGCGGCGAAGGGACCGGCTGGCGGCAGGAGAAGCTGAAGTTCAGAGTCGCGACAATTACGACAATCTTGTGGCTATCACTTTTTAGTGCCCGGCTTCTGGTGCAACTCCCGCTGTTTTTCGCCAATGAGAATCAGTGGTTGGCAGCGACCAAGCTTCTGATGGGCTTGCCGTTGTACGCCGGTGTGCTGTGGGTTACTTGGCTTCTGGTGAAGGCGGTCTACTCTCCACGGTCGACCAGCACTGTGGTCGAGGATTCACACGGATAGTGGCGAACGCCGTCGAATAGAAAGTATCTCGATGTCAAGATATATACTGGTCATCATTGTGCAAGGTCAGCAAGGGAGTCGACACGATGTCTGCAGTAAATAGCTTTGAGTCCAAAGCAACCCTCACCGTTGGATCAACCGACTATGAGGTTTACAAGATCGACCAAGTCCCCGGATATGCGACCTTGCCTTTCAGCCTGAAGGTTCTCTTGGAGAACCTCCTGCGCACCGAAGACGGAAAGAACGTCACTAAGGCTCAGATCGAAGCGTTGGGCGCCTGGGTGCCCACTGCCGAGCCAGATACCGAGATTCAGTTCACTCCCGCTCGCGTGGTTATGCAGGACTTCACTGGCGTGCCCTGCATCGTTGACCTCGCCACGATGCGCGAAGCGGTCGCCGAGCTCGGGGGAGACCCCACCAAGATCAACCCTCTCGCCCCGGCTGAGCTCGTTATCGACCACTCCGTAATCGCCGATCTCTTCGGCAGTGCGGATGCCCTCGAGCGCAACGTGGAGATCGAATACGAGCGCAACGGCGAGCGGTACCAGTTCTTGCGCTGGGGCCAGACCGCGTTCAATGACTTCAAGGTTGTGCCGCCCGGAACCGGAATTGTTCATCAGGTGAACATCGAGTACCTTGCGCGCGTGACCTACACCCGATCCGTTGGCGGTGTGCTGCAGGCCTACCCCGACACGTGCGTCGGTACCGACTCCCACACGACCATGGTCAACGGCCTTGGCGTTCTCGGCTGGGGCGTCGGCGGTATTGAGGCCGAGGCCGCCATGCTCGGTCAGCCCGTATCGATGCTCATTCCCAAGGTTGTCGGCTTCAAGCTCTCGGGCACGATTCCTGCGGGAGTTACCGCGACCGACGTCGTCCTCACGATCACTCAGATGATGCGCGTTCAGGGTGTTGTCGGCAAGTTCGTGGAATTTTACGGTCCCGGCGTTGCCTCGGTTCCTCTCGCGAACCGCGCCACGATCGGAAACATGAGCCCAGAGTTCGGCTCCACTGCCGCAATGTTCCCCATCGACGATGTCACTCTCGACTACCTGCGCCTTACCGGTCGTAGCGACGAGCAGGTCGCCCTCGTTGAGGCCTATGCCAAGCTCCAGAAGCTCTGGCACGACCCGGCTGTCGAGCCAGTGTTCAGCGAGTACATCGAACTCGACCTTTCCACGGTCGTTCCATCGATTGCGGGCCCGAAGCGTCCGCAGGATCGCGTCGAACTCAGCCGCTCGAAGGAACAGTTCGACATTGACCTCGGTGCCTACGCTGGGAGCGTTCGCACCAAGGTTGACGCTGCGCTTGACGGTTCATTCCCCGCCTCTGACCCCACCGGGCTGACCTCGCAGGATGAGTACACCGCTCACGCCCCCGCTCACCGCAAGCACCGTAGCCTGCCGCCCACGACAGCCTCAGCGCCGACCGATGTGACGCTCGCAGATGGAACTGAGTACACGATCGACCACGGGGCCGTGGCAATTGCGGCAATCACCTCGTGCACCAACACCTCGAATCCCTCGGTAATGCTCGCTGCCGGCCTCTTGGCCCGCAATGCGAGCCTCAAGGGCTTGAAAACGAAGCCGTGGGTCAAGACGACCCTTGCGCCCGGTTCCAAGGTCGTCACCGACTACTACGAGAAGGCCGGCCTCACGACCTACCTCGAAGACCTCGGTTTCTACACTGTCGGTTACGGCTGCACCACCTGCATCGGTAATTCCGGCCCGATCCTCGACGAAGTGTCTGCCGCTGTTAACGCCAATGACCTCGCCGTGACCGCTGTGCTCTCGGGCAACCGCAACTTCGAGGGTCGCATCAACCCTGACGTGAAGATGAACTACTTGGCGAGTCCGCCACTGGTTATCGCTTACGCGTTGGCCGGCTCAATGAACTTTGACTTCGAGACCGATTCCCTAGGAACTGGCACCGATGGCGAAGAGGTCTTCCTCAAGGACATCTGGCCCGATGCTGCTGAAGTTCAAGCGACGATCGATTCCTCGATCGACACTGCGATGTTCACTCACGAATACGCCGGCGTCTTCGATGGTGACGAGCGTTGGCGCTCCCTCCCCACCCCGACTGGTCCAACCTTCGAGTGGGACAACGAGTCGACCTACGTTCGTAAGCCCCCATACTTCGATGGCATGACCATCGAATTGACTCCGGTCGCGTCCATCAGCGGTGCCCGTGTTCTCGCGGCTCTCGGTGATTCTGTCACGACCGACCACATCAGCCCCGCCGGAAACATCAAGGGCGACTCGCCCGCAGGCAAGTATCTTGATGCTCACGGCGTCGACCGCAAGGATTACAACTCCTACGGTTCGCGCCGAGGCAACCACGAGATCATGATCCGCGGAACCTTCGCCAACATCCGTCTTCGCAACCAACTGTTGAGCGCTGAGAACGATGGCGCTGGCGTTGAGGGTGGATTCACCCGCGACTTCACTAAGTCGGATGCCCCGCAGGCGTTCATCTACGATGCGAGCGAGAACTACCAGGCGCAGGGCACTCCCTTGGTCATCTTCGGTGGCAAGGAGTACGGCTCAGGATCATCGCGGGACTGGGCGGCCAAGGGAACTAGTCTTCTCGGAGTCAAGGCGGTCATCACCGAAAGCTTTGAGCGCATTCACCGCTCGAACCTGATCGGCATGGGCGTTCTACCGATGCAGTTCCCTGCCGGTGAGAGCTGGGCAAGCCTCGGTCTCGACGGCACAGAGATTGTCAGCATCTCGGGGGTTGAAGAACTCAACGAGGGGCGCACCCCGAAGACACTGCACGTTGTCGCCGCACCGAGCGAACACTCGCCAGCCGGAAAAACGACGATCGAATTCGATGCTGTGCTCCGCATCGACACGCCCGGTGAGGCCGACTATTACCGCAACGGCGGCATCTTGCAGTTCGTCTTGAGGTCACTAGTTTAGGCTGAACGCATGGTGTTTTTGGAGAGCGTGAATGGTCCGCGCGACCTTGATGGTTTGAGCGCGGATCAACTCGTTGAACTTGCCGCAGAGATCCGACAGTTTCTCGTAACTGAGGTTGCGAAGACTGGCGGTCACCTCGGTCCCAACCTCGGAGTGGTGGAGCTCACGCTCGCAATTCACCGTGTATTTGACTCCCCGCGGGATTCGATAGTCTTCGATACCGGTCACCAGAGTTACGTTCACAAGATCCTCACCGGTCGCAAGGACTTCAGTCGATTGCGGTTGAAGGGTGGTCTTGCAGGCTACCCGCAGCGCTCCGAATCGGTGCACGACATTGTTGAGAGCTCTCACGCGTCGAGCTCCCTTTCCTGGGCCGATGGTATTTCGCGTGCCTTCACCATGACTGGCCAGACAGATCGCCATGTTATTGCCGTGGTGGGCGATGGCGCCCTCACCGGTGGGATGACCTGGGAGGCACTCAACAACATCACCGACGACAACAGCCGCAAGTTGGTGATCATCGTCAATGACAACGGACGCTCCTATGCGCCCACCATCGGGGGAATGGCGCATTTCCTCAATCGCGTTCGCACGCGCAGCAGCTACCACCGTCTGCACATGTCAAGCGAACGAGTGTTCAGCAAATTCGGTGCACCGGCGCGTGCTTTGTACCGTGGTGTGCGCGGTGGGCTGCGCGGATTCCTCTCGAGGTTGACCAACAACGACGCCCTCTACTCGAACCTCGATATCAAGTACATTGGCCCAATCGATGGTCACGATCTCGCGGCGATGGAAAACGCCCTCACGCAGGCAAAAAACTACGGGGCACCCGTCATCGTCCACGCGATTACGGAAAAGGGTCGGGGCTACGAGCCCGCTCGCCTCGATGCGGCAGACCAGTTCCATGCGGTTGGACAGATCGACCCCGAGACGGGGGATCCGATCGACGGTAGCGGTAAACCATCGTGGACTGGAGCTTTTGGGGACGAGATTCTTGCGCTGGCGGAGAAGAACGACCGAATCGTGGGTATAACCGCCGCGATGCTTCGGCCCACCGGTTTGTACAAGTTTGCCCAAAAGTATCCGGCACGCGTTCTCGATGTGGGCATTGCTGAGCAGCACGCCGTCACGTCGGCAGCTGGCCTCGCCTTCGGCGGGTTGCATCCCGTGGTCGCGCTCTACGCCACGTTTGTGAACAGAGCTTTCGACCAAATTTTGATGGACGTAGCCCTCCATAAAGCGGGAGTTACTTTTGTGCTAGACCGCGCTGGGGTCACTGGCCCGGATGGGCCCAGTCATCACGGAATGTGGGACCTGGCACTGCTGCAAATCGTTCCCGGCATCCGCCTCTCGGCACCGCGCGATGCCGCTCGGTTGCGGGAAGAGCTGGGTGAGGCTATTGCCGTCGACGATGCACCGACCGTGTTGCGTTTCTCTAAGGGCAGCGTGGGAAATGATCTCGACGCTGTGCGGCGAACCGCTGACGGGGTTGACGTCTTGCGGGAGGCACCCCATAAGGACGTGCTCATAGTAACCGTGGGCGCTATGGCAAAGCTGGGCCTCGATGTTGCGGAGCGCTTAGCTGCCCAAGGCATTGGTGCGACCGTTATTGACCCGCGTTGGGTGGTTCCCGTTCCCGCCAGCGTGATCGAATTTTCGGCCGCCCATAGAATCGTCATCACGATCGAGGACGGTGTTCGGGTCGCCGGGGTCGGAACTCGCATCCGTCAAGATCTCCGCGCCGCTGGGGTGGATACCCCACTCACCGAGTTGGGACTACCCGATCAGTTCCTCGATCATGCCTCCCGCGATGAGATCCTTGAGCAAGTCGGACTGACGGCTCAGGTCATAGCGCGCGATGTTGTGTCGCAGGTAGTGGGGAGCAAGATTCCTCACGCCCGCCCGCTACCAGGGGAACTCGGGGTTGCCGAAGAAATTTCCGAAGACTCTCGACGCACTGCAAAGGACAACTAACCAATGGACCAGGCGCTGAGCGGTGTCAGGAAAGCAACGTTTGCCACGGTAGCGGCTGTCAGCCTCGCTCTCACCCTCGCGGCGTGTGGTGCACCCGCTAAACCGGTCTCAACTGGCGCAGTCGTGACAACCCCTCAGGCGGCACTTGCGGGGGAGTGGGTTCTCACGCGCACAGTGACGGCGAGCGATGACGTCACTGATCCAGAACGGCTTCTGGGTGCCGTGAGCACTCGCTTAGTTTCCATCGAACAAGAAAAGTGTCAAACGGCATTATGCCCGGGCACAGTTTCCAGCGGAATCTCCACCTCTGGTCGCGAAACAACCCCACTCCTGCAGACTGACGGCGGTGTGACTTGGACTTTTGAGGGCACATTGAACTGCCTCAACGTTGCCAGCGGGCAGGTGCAGGTGGCCGATGCTTTCTCGTACAAGGCTGTCAGCACGCTCACCGTTGCCAATAGCGCCGAAGTCGACGGTGTGCTCACTGCATCAGAACTCTCGGGCACCATGACACTGACCGACAGTCTGTCAGTTGACGCTTTTGCGTCTGGCTGCCGCCGCGATCCCGCACAAACTACCGTTGAGTACACGCTCGCCGCCGTGCGTGCGCCGGCCGACGCAGCGACAAGCGCTCCGGCGGCCGGCGGCTAGCCACAACCCGTTGCGGATGCTAGGAAACTCCCGCGATCTCCGGGTTGTGGAAGGTTGCACCTAATACCCGTTTCGAAGCGCCAACTCGGTCGAGATACGGTGTTACGCCGCCCATCTGAAATGGCCACCCAGCACCGAGGATCAGGCACAGGTCGATGTCGTCGGCGGCTTCAACAACCCCGCTGTCTAGCATCCGTTTAATTTCGTCTGCAAGGCCGTCTTCGACCCGGCGGAGGATCTCCTCGCCGGTCAGCGGTGTTGAACCACCCGCAACAATTGCGACCGCTTTTTTGTCGAAACCCTTGATCTTGCCCCGGGAATCACGATCGAAAATCTTGCCGTACTCGGCAAGCTTGTGCAGGTTTGCACTTTCGAAGAATCGCTCGGGAAAGGCCGCGTGATGGGTATCGAGCACGTGAGCACCAACCTTGAGGCCCACCAATTCGAGAAGCTCGAATGGTGTCATCGGCAACCCAAAAGGTTTCACGGCACTGTCGACCACTTCGAAGGGCGTTCCGGTATCAACGGCGTGCATCGCTTCGCCCAACAGTTTTGCCAGAAGACGATTCACAACAAAACCTGGCGTGTCGGTGGTGATGACGGCATTTTTGCGCAGTTTCACGGCAGTGGCCATCGCGGTTGCCAGCGACTCTTGATTGGTGTGTGGAGTGCGAACGACCTCGATGAGGGGCATCACCGCAACAGGGTTGAAGAAATGAAATCCGACGAGTCGTTCGGGGTGAGTCAGTCGGGCACCGATTTTCTCGACCGACAACGATGATGTGTTCGTGGCCAGAATTGCTTCAGGGGAAACAAACTTCTCAATTTCAGCAAACACGGTTTGCTTGGCTTCGAGCTCCTCAAAGATCGCCTCAATGACCCAATCGCAGTCAGCGAAGTCAGCCTTGTTCGTTGTTCCCGTGACGAGTGCTTTCAGCCGGTTTGCCTCGTCGCGTGAGATTCTTGATTTGCCCAGAAGGGTGTCAATCTCGCCGTGGATGTAGCTTATTCCTTTGTCCACGGACGCTTGATTGAGGTCAGTGATGACGATTGGAACCTGAAGTCTGCGAACAAACAGGAGAGCGAACTGGCTCGCCATAAGACCTGCACCGACGACACCCACCTTCGTTACCGGTCGCGCCAGCTCTTTGTCGGGCGCTCCGGCGGGGCGTTTGGCGCGTTTCTGCACCAAGTTGAAGGCGTAGATGCTCGCACGAAACTGGTCACCGCTGATGAGGTCGGCCAGAGCCTCGTCTTCTGCGGCGAAGCCGGTGTGCAGGTCAGTGTTTTTTGCGGCCTTCAGAAGAGCGAGTGCGCGATAGGGCGACTTCGCTATCGTTCCGATTCTGCTGTGCAACATCTTTTCGGCAACACCAATGGCGATGTCCCATTTGACAGCTCGTTCGAGCTTCCCTGGCTCATTCGGTCGCTTGATGTTTACCCTGCCTGACATCACGTCGTCCGCCCACTGGAGGGAGTTCTCGAGAAAATTGGCCGGTTCAAAAATGGCGTCAGCAATGCCGAGTTCGAAGGCTTGTTCCCCGGTCAACATCCTGTTGTTCTTCAGCGGGTTCTCGATGATCACCTTGAGAGCGTTTTCGATTCCGATCAAGTTGGGAAGCAACCACGCTCCGCCCCAACCGGGGATGATCCCCAGAAAAACCTCGGGCAACGCACAGCCGGGAATCGTTCGGTCGATGCTCCGGTAGGTGGCATTGAGTGCGATCTCCAGACCGCCACCGAGGGCGAGGCCATTAATAAACACGAACGATGGCACCCCGAGAGTTCCAAGCTTCCCGAGGGTCCAGTGTCCCAACTGGGCCATTTGCTTGCCCAATTCTCGGCTGGGGATGTCACCCACTTTGGAAAGATCAGCTCCGGCAGCGAGAATAAACGGTTTTCCGGTTACGGCGACTCCCTGAATCTCGCCACGTTCGGCGCGTGCCTGCTGGGCGTCAAGTACTTCAGCCAACTCCAACAGACCGGTCGCGCCAAAGGTGTTGGGTCTCGTGTGGTCGCGACCGTTGTCGAGCGTGATCAGCGCCAGGACTTTGCCATCGCTCAGGAAGACGTCGCGCACCAGCGAGTGGGTGACAACCTCGTCAGAGCTCAGCTCCGCGAGGGTAGCGAACGACGATGAAGTGAATTCGTAAGCCATTACTGTGCTCCTGAAATGTAGTGGGGGTTCTCCCAGATAACGGAACCACCTTGGCCAAGGCCGATGCACATGGCCGTAAGCCCGTAGCGAACGTGGGGGTGCTCTTCAAACTGCCTGGCCAACTGGATCATCAATCGCACACCGGATGACGCGAGCGGATGTCCGTAGGCAATAGCCCCGCCCCACATATTCACGCGCGGGTCCTCATCATCGATTCCGAAATGATCGAGCAACGACAGCACCTGAACGGCGAAGGCTTCATTGATCTCGAACAAGCCGATGTCGTCAATGGTGAGTCCCGCCTTGCGCAACGCTTTCTCCGTAGAGGGCACCGGGCCGATGCCCATTATCTCGGGCTCGACGCCAGCGAAAGCGAAGCTCACCATCCGCATTTTCACGGTCAGGCCAAACTCTTTGGCAGCGTCAGCGCTAGCGATAATGCTTGCCGTGGCGCCGTCGTTGAGGCCTGACGCATTACCAGCGGTCACACGACCGTGGGAACGGAAGGGAGTTTTCAGAGCGGCGAGCCCCTCAAGGGTTGTCTCGGGGCGCATTGCCTCGTCCCGAGTCGCTAGGCCCCAGCCGTTGACGCTGCGCACGGCAACGGGAATGAGGTCGGGTTGAATCTTGCCATTGGCATAGGCGGCCGCGGCGCGAAGTTGACTACGAAGTGCAAAACCGTCCGCACGTTCCTTCGTGAGTTGGGGAAACCGATCGTGGATACGCTCTGCAGTGTTTCCCATGTTGAGGGCATCGGCGCTCACGAGCCTTTCGGCGAGAAAACGTGGGTTGGGATCCGCCCCGAAGCCCATCGGATGGCGCCCCATATGCTCAACGCCACCGGCAATTCCGATGTCGTAGGCTCCAAAGGCGATTCCACCCGCAATTGTAGTGACGGAGGTCATTGCACCAGCGCACATCCGATCGATTGCGTAACCGGGCACCGAAACGGGCAGTCCGGCTAGCAAAGCGGCCGTGCGACCTAGGGTGAGCCCCTGATCACCCTGTTGGGTCGTTGCCGCAATCGCTACGTCATCCACCCGATCTTTCGGGAGGCTCGGATTGCGTTCAAGCAATCCAATCATGGCCTTGACCACGAGATCATCGGCCCGTGTCTGCCAGAACATTCCCTTTTCGCCGGCTCGTCCAAAAGGGGTACGGACCCCATCGACGAAAACAACTTCAGCTTTCTCGGCCACCTTGCCTCCAAAAATCAACGAACAATTAAAACCTAGGGTTGGTTGAGGCTCACGGCGTATCGATGTGAGTGTTCCTACGAAACAGCGTCAGCGGTGGCCGGTGGATCTTGGGCGGCATCGACAAAGGCATCGTAGATTGCGGGGAGTGTGGCGTCGATTTGCCACTGCCGAGCATCGGCGGATCGGAGGGCAAGCGTCAACGATTCGAGGGAAAATGCTGGCGGGGGATTCCACGCCACTCGCCGCAACGTCTCGGGCATCAGAAGGTTTTCCACCGGAATGTTGAGCTCCTCCGACACCACCAAGAGCGCTGAGCGAGCACCCTTCAATCGTCGATCCGCTTCGGGGTCTTTCTCCGCCCAGACGCGGGGCGGCGGGACGCTATCACCCGTGCTTTCGGCGCGAAGTCGTGGCAGGTCGGTTGAGGTGATCCCCGCCTCGATTGCTGCCCACCAGCGACCGAGCTGAGAGCGGCTGGCACGGCCGTTGAACTCCTTCAAGGCGGCCAGTTCGCTCTGGGATTGCGGAAGTAATCGCGCGGCGGCGCTCAGCGCGAGATCCGGAACCAGTCGTCCCGGAGCAGTATCGATTTCTCGAGCATAGGCATCCCGAGCTAGCCACAGCTCTCGAGCCACAGCTAGGTTGCGGGCTCCTCGAACAGTGTTGAGTCCGCTTAACCGGCGCCATGGTTCATTCCGGACGATAACGAAATCCCTGAGCAAAACGGCCGCGAATTCTTCCTCGGCAATAGCGAGCTTCCCAGCCGAATCGAGTAATTCACGCATCGCCGTGCGGAGGTCGACCAGAAGTTCCACGTCAAGAGCGGCGTAAACAAGCCACGACTGGGGCAGTGGGCGAGTAGACCAGTCGGCAGCGGAATGCTCTTTTGCCAGGTGAATCCCAAGAAGTTCTTCGACCACCGTCCCGAGTCCCACCCGCGGAAGTCCGGCGAGCCGTGCCCCAAGTTCGGTGTCGAAAAGTCGAGTGGGATGAAGTCCGATCTCACGAAGACAATTAAGGTCTTGGCTCGCAGCGTGCAGAATCCATTCTTCAGGCGCGATGACCTCGTTGAGTTCAGAAAAAGAGCCAATGGCTGGGGGATCAAAAAGAAAAGTTCCCGCACCTTCTCGAAAGATCTGGACCAAATACGCACGCTGTGAGTAGGTGAAACCGGAAGCTCGTTCGGCATCAATCGCGATTGGCCCATGGCCAGCGCCAATCTCGGCTACCGCTTGTAGGTAACCTTCGCGCGTGTCGATCACGCCGAGATGAGCGTGTTCTGCTTGCTGTTGGGGTTCGGGGGGCGTCACTGTTGCGGCGTTCCCGACTGCGTTATCCACGTCCCACGCGTTGCGCCGAAGCTCGATGTGATGACAACAGACTCACTCCTTCTACGGCCGGAGGAAAACCGGCCAGCATGCATAACAACTCACTCCAGCCTTCCACATGTTCGGCAACATTGTGATCTGCGGGCGTCCACGACGCTCTCAGCTCTATCTGAGCACCGTCACCGTGGGCGGCTAGTTCACCAAAACCGGTTGAGAGGATCTTTGTGGCAGTGCCGGACGCTGAACTGTAACGGGCACCGCGAGAGTCAAGGGCATCAACGAGCCACGACCACGCAACAGAGGTCAGCAGGGGATCGAGACCGATCTCGGTCTCCAGCGGGGCCTGAACGAAACAGACCACGCGAAATACCCCGCCCCACGCTTCTGGTGCACTCGGATCGTGGAGCAACACGAAGCGTCCGGTGCCGAAATCTGAGTCCGTGCCGTGACGGGTGGGAGTGACGTCAGCGGCGAGCGCAATAGAGAAGGGTGCCAAGCCGGTGGGCGGGGTTATCTCGCTCACAGCGAGCTCCGGTCGCGGCACAGCACGTCGAACTTCCTCAACGGCGGCTTCGAAAGCCGCGGGAATCATCGTTCCTGCTGTGGTGTCGGACACAACTGAAGAATAGGGTCCTTTCTCAGCTAGCCGAGGAAGGCACGCCGGAACCGCCGCCCCGTTGAACCAACCAGCGCGCAAAGATGCCGCTGGTTTCATCCACAATCAATTGGTGAAGCTCGAGCGGTTGTTCGACTGTCGTTGCGGTAACTGCCATACCGAGGGTCGTTCCACCAAGAATCGGGCTGGTGGAAAAACACGCCTCATCGACAAGCTTGGCTGCGAGAAGGTGGCCGATGAGTTGTGGTCCACCCTCGCAAACGATGGAACCAAGGCCCAACGAGTGGAGTGCTGTGACAACATCTGTCATCACCATTAGTCCGGACTCGAGCGAGGCGTGCACGATGACGATTTCAACCGGCTCGGTGCCCAACGTCTCACGCACGCGCGCGACAGCCTCCGGTGGGCAGAGCACAATAAGGGGACTTCGATCTGTTGCGGGGTTAATTCGATGGCCGCGGAGGTTTCCCGAAGCGGTGACCACCGCCAGTCGTGATTGGCGAGGTAAAAGGTAACCCTCCCGCCGAACGCTATTCGCGCCAACGAGCACCACGTCGCTCAGCTCACGAATCGCCTTGAGAATCGTTCGATCCGCAGGATTCGTGAGAGTTTCAGATGTGCCATCTACTCCGGCGGCGTTACCGTCAACACTGGCGATCAGATTCAGTCTGAGCCACAGGCCGGCGGGCGGGCGGTACAAATCGAGAAGTCGTTCGTGGCTACCGGCATCATCCAAGTCAACACGTTCCGGTTGGCCCGGAAATACCTTCGTCAGAATCACGCGTCGAGTTTCGACGTGATCTGACGCTTGATCCGCCACAGCATCGCGGTCATTCCTCTGATCCGGAGCGGGCTCACCGCTTCGGTTAGCCCGAGATCGCGGGGAAAGTCGTCGGGGAGCGCAAGCACTTCGGTCGCGGTCAGACCAGCCAAGCCCTGCACCAGAATGGACGCAAAACCGCGGGTCGTGGGTGCTTCCTGTGGTGCCGTTGCATACACGTGGACGAACTGCGCGGCATCAATGTCCACGAAGATGAACACCGGCGACTGACATTCCTCAACGCGTTCGAATAGATCGGGGTGGTCTTGGTAGCGCTCGGGAAGTTCGGGTAACTCGAGCGAAAACTCCAGAAGAAGCTGAAGCCTGTCCTTGATGCCGAGTTCTTCAAAATCGTCCCGAATTTGAGCGAGGGCCGGAGGGAGCTCATCAGTCATGGCCATTACCTAACAGGAACAGCGCCAGGCTCGGAGCCTTTGACAATGGGCACCCGAACCGCGCTTCCCCACTCCGTCCATGAACCGTCGTAATTGCGCACGTGATCAAACCCCAGCAGGTATTTCAGGAGAAACCACGTGTGACTCGAACGCTCGCCAATTCGGCAGTAGGCGATGATGCTGTCGCCGTCGTTAAGGCCAGCATCACCGCGGTAAATCGCGTTCAGTTCTTCGAGACTCTTGAAAGTTCCGTCCTCCGCTACCGCACGAGACCACGGCACGCTGTGTGCGGAAGGAATGTGGCCAGCACGCAGCGAACCCTCTTCGGGATAGGCCGGCGCTGTTGTGCGAAGGCCGCTGTACTCCTCGGGAGAACGAACGTCGATGAGCGGATTTCCTAGGTGGGCGAGGACGTCATCCTTGAAAGCACGAATCGGCGCATCATTGCGCTCGACAACCGGATACAGAACAGTGGGGGCTTGTTCGGGCGCTGTCGTATAGGCACGCCCCTCTGACTCCCACTTTGCCCGACCACCGTCAAGGAGACGCACATCCTGGTGTCCAAAAAGGGTGAAAACCCAGAGGGCGTAGGCGGACCACCAGTTGTTCTTATCGCCGTAGATTACGACAGTGCTATCGCGAGAGATTCCCTTGGAACCGACGAGGGCGGCAAAACGTGCACCGTCGATATAGTCCCGTTCGACGGGGTCATTCAAGTCCGTGTGCCAATCGATCTTGACTGCCCCCGCAATGTGTCCGATCTCGTAGAGAAGGACGTCTTCATCGCTCTCAACGACAACGAGTCCCGGTTCCCCCAGATGCTCTTCAAGCCACTGCCCGCTCACCAATCGGTCGGGGTGTGCGAAAGCTGCGAACTGTGCTGATGAATCGACCTCAACGGTCATAATCGTCCTCCTGTGGGTGCCATCGCTGGCGCGCTACCAAAGCTTATTCGGGCTAGTATTTGATCCGCTCCCTCGTAGTAAAAACTACTCAGTCGTGGACTGTCTGAACAGGGAATTTGTAAGACTTCGACACAAAACTAGGTTGGTCATGACTCCCGACGCTCCCCGCCTTGCGGGGCACCTCACCGATCGCCACCCTACTCTCAGTGGGTCGCAGATTGTTGAACACCTGGTGCCGCCGAGGCAGTTCGCGACCGCCACCGTTGACACGTATCGCCCCGACCACAATTATGCCTCCCAGGCTGACGCTGTTGCCGCCGTCCACGCGTTCACTGCCGCGTGGCAACCGTCCGGGGGGTTGTTTTCTCGTCGGCGATCGAACGATTCTTTGCCGGGAATCTACCTCGACGGTGGATTCGGTGTCGGAAAGACCCATCTTCTTGCGGCGCTCTGGCACGCAGCACCGGGGCGAAAGTACTTTGGCACCTTCATTGAGTACACCGCCCTTGTTGGGGCACTCGGTTATGCACAAGCGATTGCCCTCCTCAAGGGTGCTTCGCTCATTTGCATCGACGAATTCGAACTTGACGACCCGGGCGACACTCGACTCATGTCGCGCCTCCTCTCGGAGCTTGCGGCAACCGGTTCTCGAATCGCGGCTACCTCCAACACGCCACCCAATGCGCTCGGAGAGGGCCGTTTTGCCGCGCAAGACTTCCTCCGGGAAATTGATGCGCTGGCGGCACAATTCAACACGCTACGAATCGACGGGCTCGACTACCGCCGACGCGACATGGAAGGGCACGCAGTGGCGCTCACCGAGGCCGCCGTCATCGCCGCCGTTGCTCAATTCAGCGGGACGATCACTCTCGATAACTTCGATGATGCGATCAAACACTTGGCGACCGTTCATCCGTCTCGGTACGTGCGAATGGTCGATGGCCTCGATGCCATCGCTCTCACCGGCGTTCACGTTCTGACGAGTCAGACTGACGCACTGCGACTCGTTGCGTTCGTCGATCGGCTTTACGACGCTCAAGTCTCGATCATCGCCAGCGGCACTCCGCTTGATCAGGTTTTTGCCGAAGACATGCTTGCCGGGGGCTACCGCAAGAAGTACCTGCGTGCTGCCTCTCGCCTGATCGCGTTGACCTCCGGGGAAGGCCTCTAGAAAGTAGCCTCTACTGCAGTGGGTTCGGGACCGGAAACACGATGTTTACTTGGGCGTTCCCGGCGTAACACAGTAGAAACATTGTCATGCCCCGCTCGAAACCTCAACGGCACAGACTGAAGCCGTACCTGAGAAACGGCTGTGCTTCGGGCAGAGAACGTTTACGGGTGCATCCTTTTCACACGTAAGAGAGGCATGACAATGGATCAAGGCAACACAGCCTTCCTGCTCATCTGTTCAGCACTCGTCTTGTTGATGACCCCTGGTTTGGCATTCTTCTACGGAGGACTCGTCAAGGCCAAGAGCGTAATTAGCATGATGATGATGAGCTTCGGAGCTATCGGACTTATCGGCGTTCTCTGGGTTCTGTACGGCTACGCGATCACCTTCAGCAACGGTGGAACCCCCGGATTCTATGGAATCGATGGCTGGTTCGGCATCGATACCGCAAATCTCGGGCTCGACGGCTTGTTGACAATTCCCGATGGTGCTGCGTACCCGCCTCTTGCTTTCGCCGCCTTTCAGGCCACCTTTGCCATCATCACCGTCGCCCTTATCTCGGGAGCAATCGCAGACCGCGCCAAGTTCGGTGCCTGGATGATCTTTGCCGGCGTCTGGGTAACCCTCGTCTACTTCCCCGTCGCAAGCTGGGTGTTCAACTTCACCCTCGACCCCAAGACCCTCGCCTTCACGGATGGCGGTTGGATCACCTACGGAATGCAGCAGTTCTTCGGTGTCGGGGCAATTGACTTTGCCGGTGGCACCGCCGTACATATCAACGCCGGTGCTGCGGCGCTCGCGCTCGCTTTGGTTTTGGGCAAGCGCGTTGGCTTCGCCAAGGGTGCGCACGTCCCTCACAACCCACCCTTCGTTCTGCTCGGTGCGGGCCTTCTGTGGTTCGGCTGGTTCGGGTTCAACGCCGGTTCAGAGCTTGCTGCCGATGGAACCGCAGCCGTTGCCTTCATCAACACCATTGCCGCTCCCGCAGCCGCCCTGCTGGCCTGGCTTGTGGTTGAGAAGATCAAGGATGGCAAGCCGACCTCCGTTGGTGCAGCATCCGGTGCTGTCGCGGGACTCGTCGCGATCACCCCGGCCTGCGCGTCGATTCATCCGATCTGGGCGATCCTGTTGGGCCTCATCGCTGGTGCAGTGTGTGCTGTCGCGATCGATCTTAAATTCAAGCTCGGCTTTGATGACTCGCTCGACGTCGTGGGCATCCACCTCGTCGGTGGTGTTATCGGAACTCTGTACCTTGGCTTCTTCGCTAACGGCACCGGTTGGTTCATGGGCGGCGACGGCACTCAGTTGCTCGTTCAGGCCATCGCAGCCTTCTCGGTCATGATCTTCTCCTTCGTCGTCGCGTTCATCGTCGGAACGATCATCGAGAAGACCATCGGTTTCCGCATCAAGAACGAAGACGAGATTGCCGGAGTCGACACTGTCGTCCACGGCGAGGAGGGCTACATTCTCTCGAAGTAGTGTGCCTGAGCTTCGTTTTACGAAGTCGCGGGGGTGTCGCCTTTCGAGGCGGCACCCTTTTCGTTGGCCAAGACGGAAAGCGAGGCCTAGGGTGGTCGGGTGAGTACCCTCGAACCCCTAACGCAGACCGCACCCGCGCTCTCAGGGCGCAGTTCATCAAGTCAACGTTGGTCTGACTTGTTCTTCATCCATTGGCGGGTCGATAGCGCTCTTGTAGCGCCACTGCTTCCGGTAGGACTCCGCCCAGACGAACACGATGGCTCAAGTTGGGTCGGGCTGATCCCATTCGTCCTCGATCGCGCCCGAATCTTTGGGAGCCCACCGATTCCCTACTTCGGTTCCTTCGTCGAAGTGAACGTCCGCTTATACGCGGTAGACGACCGTGGGCGGCGTGGGGTCGTGTTCGTCTCGCTGGAAGCGTCACGACTAGCGGCGGTGCTCGCGGCTCGCGCGGTGTTCTCAATTCCTTATGTCTGGGCCGCAACAACGCTGGTTCGAAATGGAGATAAGTTCACCTACAGTTCCCGTCGACACACCATTAGTCGTGCTAGCGGGCAGGCAGCTAGCGGGCAGACACCTAGCGGGCAGCGGCCCTCGAGCAGAATCGTTGCGAGCTCCACGAGCCGCGTCGTGCTGAACAATCCGCTGGCAGAGTTTTTGACGGCACGCTGGGGATTGTTCACCGAACATCGAGGACGAACGATCTTTCTCCGCAATCATCACGAACCGTGGGAGCTCTACGAAGCCACGCTGCTGGAGCTCGATGATTCTCTTCTTTCAGCTGCCGGGTTTGGCATGATTTCAGCGCGCGAACCAGATTCAGTGCTTTACTCGCCAGGCGTAACCACCCGTTTCGGAAACGGCAGTTAGCTCACAACTGCTGGAACGCTAGTTCGGCGGCTGCCGCGCAGGCTTGATCTTCGTCGATAGTGCCACCACTGACACCGATACCTCCAACAATCCGGCTGTCTCGGCGCAGTGGGATGCCACCGGCAAAGATCACGTACCGGCCATTTCCGTTTGACTGGATGCCGAATAGTGGTCCGCCAGGTGCTGCCAAGACGGCGAGTTCCGCGGTAGACGTACTTTGCGCAACTGCGGTGTAAGCCTTATCGACGGCCAGGATGGGGCCAGCAATTTCGGCACCGTCCATTCGGGCAAAAGCGATGAGGTGTCCGCCGGCGTCAACGACGGCAGCGGACACCTCAATACCAAGTTCGCGAGCGCGTTCTCGAACCGTACGCAGAAGCGTCTCGGCTTGTTCGAGAGGGAGTATCTGTTGCGCCATGAACCTAGCTACTTTCGTTTAGCGGCAATGCTGATGGGCATTGTTCGCGAGGGTTGAGTCGTTATTTAGTGTTGTCAACCTTGTTGGCGACTTTGCTGGCCGCGATATCAGCATCCTCTTCTTCAATCGATCCGCTGGCCAACACTGCACCAGCGCGAAGCAGTAGCTCCGGGCGTCGACGACCGATGACCACTGCCACAACCGCCAAGACAACGATCAACGCCACAATGATGTACGGGAATGTGTTCAGCGGTGCCGGGGGAACGGGATACACCTGACCGTAGATCGGAATCGCGAGCAGCAGGATGCCCACTACGGGCAGAATCACGTGAATCCAGAGTTTCTTTTCGGCCTTGCCTTCGCCGCCGAAGTATCGCATGCACGCGATATTGGTGAGGATGTAGACCGGAATAATTGCCAAGGTCAGGATTGACCCGAGGTAAATGTAGGTGTTGAAGGGCCCGGCAATTGCGCCCAAACCGAAGGTGAAGACCACCGAAACGATGGCCTGCAACCAAATTGCGTTGGTTGGTGTGCGGTGGGTGGTGTGAACCTTGGCAAGGCCAGCGGGGGCCATTCCTTCGCGCCCCATCGCAAACAGAATTCGAACAACACCGTTGTTGGCGTTCATGGTTACCGCGAAGATGCTCGAAACACCCGCGAGCCCGACAAGCAGGTTCAACCAGGGAGCGTACGTGTTCGCGAGAGTGTTGAACGGTGTCAGGTCGGCAACGAGGTCACCGACGTGGGCAACACCGAACCCGACCATTTCTGCGTAGGTCGTGAACAGGTAGATAGCGCCAACCAGGATGAGCGACCAGAAGATTCCGCGGGGGACATTTCGGCGAGGGTTGCGAACTTCTTCTCCGAGGGTTGTTGCGGCCTCGAAGCCGACGAAAGACAGGATTCCAAAAACCATGCCGAGGGCAAGGCCAGAGAGACCGTTTGCCGACGCAGCGGGGTTGAGTGGCTCCAGCGTGAGTCCAGCAGCACCGCCCTGAATCAGGACAATGGCGCTCAGAACCACAATGACCGCCACCTCAACAGCAAACAGGATCGCGGCTGTCCGTAGGGAGCCAGTGATGCCACGGAGCGACAAGACCACCATCAGCACCGTGAAGATGCCGGAGACGACGAACCAGGGCAGAGTAATCCCATAGCCAGCAAGAACGCCCTCGGAGTAGACGCCGATGAGGGCCAGCTCTGCGGGAACGAGAAGACCGTAGGCCACGAACATCAGCCCGCCGGTGACGAAGCCCGTGCGAGCACCAATCCCTCTTGCGACGTAGGTGTAGAACGATCCGGCGCCGGGGAACTTTCTTGCCATCGCCATGATGGTGCTGGCCAGAACTAACATCACCCCCAGAGCGAGAACGAACACGAACGGCGTGGCAGCGCCCGCATTAATTGCCACCACTTGTGGATTGAAGTAAACGGATACCGCTGGGCCCATGAGAGCGGCGGACATAATGACCGCGCCTCCCAGGCCGAGCGCATTTTTACGCAAACCGTGCTGATCAGTCATGTCGACTCCTTTGTCAACCCCTAGTTGGGCTGATGAGACTATATCGCCTGACCGTTATCGCGAATATCCAAAAATGATCCGTGTCGATTCGCTCTCACCGGCACTATCCGATACAGTTTCAAAGCACACAGAAATGCGTGCGATGCGGATGTGGCGCAGTGGTAGCGCATCACCTTGCCAAGGTGAGGGTCGCGAGTTCGAATCTCGTCATCCGCTCGAGTGGGAGTAGTCGGTCCGCCGGAAGCTTCTACTTTTGGTGGAGTGGCCGAGAGGCTAGGCAGCGGCCTGCAAAGCCGTCCACACGGGTTCGAATCCCGTCTTCACCTCGAAATAACTAAATATTGATGTCAGTGGCTGAGGCCGCTGAACAAATTTGAGCGATTGGCGCAGCGGTAGCGCGCTTCCCTGACACGGAAGAGGTCGCTGGTTCGATCCCAGTATCGCTCACAATGAAAACCCCCGGTCTTCCGGGGGTTTTTTGTTTGTCCGGGCGTGTTGCCCGACCCCGGCCGGTGCTGAAACACTCGCTCTAGTGGCAGAAGCAGAAGCAGGCTCTTCTTGGAGCTGCGTGGGTCGACTCAGGTTCGTCTCTCACATCAGGCGAACCGTTGATCGCCGTGCCCTCGGCTGACCGAACGTCAGTCGAGGGCACGTTTCTGGGTAGGCTCGTTTTATCCCAGTGACGCTTGTGCGGAAGGCCCCGGTGACACGGGTTTTTTCTGCCCAGCGCCGGAATGCTTGTATAGGAGCTCCATGTCGCGTCTTGCCGTTCACGCCGTTCTCTTCGACATGGACGGAACGCTCGTGGATTCGACCCCGATCGTCGAGATTGCTTGGGGGCATTTCGCGGCCAAGTACTCGCTCGATGCCCGCGAAATCCTGGCGACGTCGCACGGGGTAAAAGCCATCGACTCGATCGTCCGATTCGGGCCCGTTGGAATCGATGGTGAGGCAGAGGCTGCTGAAATGGCGGCGTTCGAAGTGGAGAACCTCGATGGTGTGGTGGAGATCTCGGGAGCAGTGGCCTTTAGCCGGGCCATTCCGACCGGAAAGTTCGCCATCGTGACCTCCGCGCCCAGAGAATTGGCGCTTCTACGCCTCGTCCACTGTGGGTTTGAGCTGCCAAGCGTGGTGGTGACCGCCGAAGATGTGGCCAACGGCAAGCCTCATCCGGAGCCCTACACGCTGGCCGCGACCACGATGGGCATCGACCCGGCCCAGTGCGTTGTGTTCGAGGATGCTCCCGCCGGCATCCGTTCGGGGCTCGCAGCAGGCATGCAAGTCGTCGTCGTGGGCGCTGTCGACGACCCAATCGCCGATGGTTTGCCTCGGATCAGCGACTACTCAGAGGTAAGCGTCGAGGCGGGATCCGGGCAGGGCTTTACGATCGTTCTCTGAACTGAGGCGCGTGCCGGGCTGGACTAAAGTTGTTTAAATGACCGCCCCAAAAACCGGATTTGATCTCTTTACCGACCGCAGCGTTGTGGCGATGCGTGTCAACGGTGAGTTGCGCGACCTCGCCACCACCGTGACGGATGACGATGCGGTAGAAGCTGTCGACATCACCAGCGAAGACGGCCTCAATATTCTGCGCCACTCGGCGGCCCACGTTGTCGCTCAAGCGGTCCAGCAGATCAACCCCGAAGCTAAGCTCGGGATCGGCCCGCCAATCACCGACGGTTTCTACTACGACTTTGACGTCGAGACCCCTTTCACGCCTGAAGACCTGAAGGCTATCGATAAGGGCATGGAGCGCATCATCCGCCAAGGCCAGCGTTTCGTGCGCCGGGTGGTCACCGAGGATGAGGCTCGTGCCGAACTCGCCAATGAACCGTACAAGCTCGAACTAATCGGGCTCAAGGGCGGCGCGTCCGAGGGTGGCGACAACGAATCGGTTGAGGTCGGGGGAGCAGAGCTCACCATCTACGACAACATTGACCCGAAGACGGGTGAGGTGCTCTGGAAAGACCTGTGCCGTGGCCCACACCTTCCCTCCACCCGGATGATCGGCAACGGTTACGCCCTCATGCGTTCTGCCGCCGCCTACTGGCGCGGTTCGGAAAAGAACAAACAGCTTCAGCGTGTCTACGGCACCGCGTGGGCGACGAAAGAAGAGCTTCGCGAGTACCAAGCACGCCTCGAGGAGGCCGCCAAGCGCGACCATCGCAAGATCGGTGCGGAGCTTGACTTGTTCTCGTTCCCCGAGGAAATCGGCTCTGGGCTTGCGGTGTTCCACCCTAAGGGCGGAATCATCCGTCAGGAGCTCGAGAACTATTCTCGCCAGCGCCATGCTGCCGGCGGCTACGAGTTTGTTTACTCACCGCACATCACGAAATCGAACCTTTTCATGACCAGTGGGCACCTTCAGTGGTACGCCGACGGGATGTTCCCACCGATGCACCTGGATGAGGAGCGCGACGAGGCGGGCAACATCACTCGTCAGGGAGTCGACTATTACCTGAAACCGATGAACTGCCCGTACCACAACTTGATTTTCAAGGCGCGTGGCCGCAGTTACCGTGAGCTTCCATTGCGTCTGTTCGAGTTCGGCTCCGTGTACCGCTATGAGAAGAGCGGGACGTTGCAGGGGCTCACCCGCGTGCGGGGCATGACCCAGGATGACGCGCACATCTACGTCACCCCCGATCAGGTCAAGAGCGAGCTCACCACCACGCTCAAGTTCGTGCTTGACCTTCTGGCCGACTACGGGCTCAGCGATTATTACCTCGAGATCTCGACTCGGGATCCAGAGAGCGACAAGTTCGTGGGTGACGAATCACTGTGGGAGAGCGCGACCACCACGCTTCGTGAGGTCGCCGAAGAGTCGGGCCTCGAGCTGGTTTCTGATCCCGGGGGCGCGGCTTTTTACGGCCCCAAGATCTCGGTGCAGGCCCGGGATGCTATTGGTCGCACTTGGCAGATGTCGACCATTCAACTGGATTTCAACCTGCCAGAGCGCTTCGACCTCGAGTACACCGCCGCCGACGGCACACGCCAGCGTCCGATCATGATCCACCGGGCGCTGTTCGGCTCGATCGAGCGTTTCTTTGCCGTGCTGACCGAACATTACGCCGGAGCGTTTCCGGTGTGGTTGTCGCCGGTTCAGGTGGTCGGCATTCCTGTCGCCGAGGAATACGAAGAGTACCTCGGTGGAGTCATTGCTCAGTTGAAGGCCGCTGGCGTTCGCGCCGAGCTTGACTACTCCAGCGACCGGTTCCCCAAGAAAATCCGCACCCATTCAAAGGAAAAGGTTCCATACCAGCTGATTGCCGGTGAGGATGACCGAGTCGCGGGTTCGGTGAGCTTCCGCTATCGCGACGGTAGCCAGGAAAACGGCGTGCCGGTTGCTGAAGCCATCCTTCGAATTACCGAGGCGATCGCTTCGAAAGCCCAGGTGTAGTGCGTGAGGGATTATGACGGCAAGGAGATCGGCGACGCTGAGTTGTCGAGCGAGTTCGCCGCGGTACCGGATGCGTTTCAGCGCTTGTGGACGCCCCACCGTCTCGCCTACATCACCGACGGTCAAATGCCGGCCGAGGATGAATGTCCTTTCTGCTTGGCACCAGCGCTGGATGACGAAAAAGCGTTGATTGTTGCGCGTGGCACCCATGCCTACGTTTTGCTCAACCTTTTTCCCTACAACAGCGGGCACCTTTTAGTCTGCCCCTATCGCCACGTTGCGACTTATGACGAAGCGACAGCTGAGGAAGTTGCTGAGATTGGTAGCCTGACGCAGACGGCAATGAAAGTGCTCACCGCAACGGCTCACGCCCACGGCTACAACATCGGTATGAACCAGGGACGAGTAGCCGGGGCGGGGATCGCGGATCACCTACACCAACACATCGTTCCCCGCTGGGCATTGGACTCTAATTTCTTTCCGATCATCGCCGGGACCAAGGCGGTTCCGCGTCTCCTTGGCGAGGTTCGTGACGAGATTGCGGCGGCCTGGCCGAGCTAGTGCACAGGGAATGCCCACTTTTCCTCACGATAGAATTGGCATCATGACCGAGAGCACAACCACCAACCAGCAGGCCACCAGCCGAGTCAACCGCGGACTCGCCGAGATGCTGAAGGGTGGTGTGATCATGGATGTCGTCAACGCTGAGCAGGCCAAGATTGCCGAAGATGCTGGCGCTGTCGCCGTTATGGCGCTCGAACGCGTGCCAGCCGACATCCGTTCACAGGGTGGAGTCGCTCGGATGAGTGACCCTGATCTGATCGACGCGATCATGGCCACCGTTTCCATTCCGGTGATGGCTAAGGCCCGGATCGGTCACTTCGTTGAGGCGCAAATCTTGCAGTCCCTCAAGGTGGATTACATCGACGAGTCAGAGGTGCTCAGTCCCGCCGACTACATCAACCACATCGACAAGTGGAAGTTCACGGTTCCTTTCGTTTGTGGCGCCACTAACCTCGGTGAGGCGCTCCGTCGGATCAATGAGGGTGCCGCAATGATTCGTTCCAAGGGTGAGGCCGGAACTGGCGACGTTTCTGAGGCGACCAAGCACATCCGCACCATTAAGGGCGAGATTGCGGCGCTTGCTGCCAAGTCCCACGACGAACTGTATGTCGCTGCTAAGGAACTTCAGGCGCCGTACGAACTCGTTCTCGAGGTTGCTCGCACCGGCAAGCTTCCCGTCGTGCTCTTCACGGCCGGTGGGGTCGCTACCCCCGCGGACGCCGCGATGATGATGCAGCTCGGTGCCGACGGTGTCTTTGTTGGCTCGGGAATCTTCAAGTCGGGAAACCCCGCTCAGCGTGCAGCAGCAATTGTGAAAGCAACCACGTTCTTCGATGACCCGGATGCGATCGCTTCGGCATCACGCGGATTGGGTGAAGCAATGGTGGGGATCAACGTTTCTGATTTGCCCGCGCCGCACCGCCTCGCCGAACGTGGCTGGTAACCCGCGAGTTGGGGTTCTCGCCCTGCAGGGCGATTTTCGCGAACACTTAGCTGTAGTCAGCTCTCTCGGGGCGGAGGCTGTCTCCGTGCGCCGCCCCGAGGAGCTTGCCTCCGTTGATGGGTTGATCATCCCGGGTGGGGAGTCAAGCGTCATGGATAAGCTTGCGCGCCTGTTTGGGATGGCAGGACCGCTCACGGCGGCAATCAACGCTGGGCTTCCGGTTTATGGGACCTGCGCCGGCCTCATCATGCTCGCGGACGAAGTGCTCGACTCGATCGAGGGCCAAAAGAGCCTCGGTGGTCTCGACGTTACGGTGCGTCGCAACGCCTTTGGTTCGCAGGTTGACTCCTTCGAGACCGATCTGGAGGTGCCCGCAATCGGTGGGGCACCGATGCACGCCGTATTCATTCGAGCGCCCATCGTTGAACGTGTTGGCGATGAGGTGAGGATTCTGGCCCGGCTCGCTGACGGCAGAATTGTTGCGGTGGAACAGGGAAACCTGCTTGGAACTTCATTTCACCCGGAAGTCACCAATGACTTTCGCTTCCACGAATACTTCTTGACTAAGGTTCGAAACCGCTAGTCGCGACGGTGAGTCAGTCTGGCGCTGGTTAGAATGTTCCTATGTCAGGCCACTCCAAATGGGCAACCACTAAGCACCAAAAGGCGATCAAAGATTCGCGTCGTGCAAAGTCGTTCGCCAAGCTCATCAAGAACATCGAAGTCGCAGCCAAGATGGGCGGTGCAGACCTCTCGGGCAACCCGACCCTTGTCGATGCCATCCAGAAGGCAAAGAAAACGTCGGTGCCCAACGACAACATCGATCGTGCTGTCAAGCGCGGTGCCGGCCTCACCGGTGAGGTCGTTGAATACCTGAACATCATGTACGAGGGCTACGGACCTCACGGTGTCGCGCTGTTGATTGAGTGTCTCACCGACAACAAGAACCGCGCAGCAGCGGATGTCCGCACGCTGATGAGTCGCAACGGCGGAACGATGGGTGACCCGGGGAGCGTTGCCTACAACTTCACTCGCAAGGGCGTCATCTCGATTACCAAGGTAGACGGTGTTACCGAGGACGACATTCTGATGGCGGTGCTCGATGCCGGTGCAGAGGAAGTCAACGACCGCGGTGCGGGATTTGAAGTCATCACTGACACCGCACATCTTGTGAAGACACGGGAAGCTCTGCAGGCCGCTGGCATTGACTATGACTCTTCTGAGGCGGAGTTCGTACCGAACCTGACCGTGGAGGTCGATGCCGAGACTGCGCTCAAGGTTTTCAAGCTCATTGATGCCCTCGAAGACTCTGACGACGTCCAAAACATTTATGCCAACTTCGAGATCACGCCCGAGGTTCAGGCGCAGCTGGACGAAGACTAGTCACATGGTCTTTCGGGTACTGGGGATCGATCCAGGACTCACCCGTTGTGGCGTAGGAATTGTTGATGTTGCCCCGAATCGGTCGGCCACGCTGGTTCACGTGAGCGTCATTCGAACACCGCTTGATATGCCACTAGAACAACGGCTTCTCGCCATCGGTCGAGAAATTGGTGTGCTGCTAGACGAACACGCTCCTCACGCGGTAGCACTTGAACGGGTTTTCGCTCAGCACAACCTCCAAACGGTGATGGGAACTGCTCAAGCCAGTGGCGTCGCCATGCTTGTTGCGGCCGAGCGGGGGCTCACTGTGGGATTACACACGCCAACTGAGGTAAAAGCGGCCGTTACCGGCTACGGTGGTGCTGAGAAAGCGCAAGTGGGGCTCATGGTGGCGAAGATTCTGAAGCTCACCAGCATCCCGCAACCAGCGGACGCGGCGGACGCGCTCGCTTTGGCAATTTGCCACGCCTGGCGGTCGGGGCTGCCGGGAACGCTCGATCAGAAGCTGAGCACCAGCGTGGGCACCAACGCGAGTGCTACCTCAGCGACGCCGGCACAGCGTGCGTGGCGTGCGGCCGAGAAGTCTGCATCCGCTCGTAGGCTAAGCCAATGATTTCTTCCCTACGCGGCACTGTGCTCTCTGCGAGCGGTTCCACCATTGTGATCGAGGTCGGGGGTGTCGGATTTGCTGTTCAAGTGACTCCGTCGTTGGCACTGAGTGCCCACGTTGGCGCGGAGGTAAGGATTCGCACTGCCCTTATTGTGCGGGAAGACGACCTGAGTCTCTACGGTTTTGCCGAGGATGATGAACTCACTGTGTTCGACTTTTTACGCAGTGTCACTGGCGTTGGCCCCCGCAGCGCACTCGGCGTGTTGGCTGTTCTAAGCCCGGCTGAGGTCGTGCACGCGGTCGCCTCCGAAGACGACACGGCTTTTCGCAAGGTTTCCGGAATCGGGCCTAAAACCGCCAAACTCATCGTGCTATCGCTTGCGGGAAAGATCATGATTTCTCCGGGTGCACGCGGTTCAGTGGCACTCTCACCGTCGACGGTGGTGCAGGATGTGGTTGTGGCTCTCGTCGGTCTTGGCTGGCCAGAAAGGCTCGCCATCGGAGCCGTCGATGCTGCCTCCGTGACCGCGAGTGATGTCGAAGGAAGCTCGGTCGCTGCGCTATTGCGTCTCGCCCTCGCGCAACTTGGTCCGCAGTCGCGAAGTCAGGATGCCTCATGACACTCTCGGGCGTCAATGAAGGGGTTCCCGAGTCGGAGGCGGAAATTGCTTTTGAGGGTGCACTGCGCCCACGCTCGCTCGCTGAGTTCGTGGGGCAGACCAAAGTTCGCGGCCAACTAGTTCTCCTGCTGCAAGCTGCCGCGATTCAGTCGAGAACCCCCGATCACATTCTCTTGGCTGGCCCACCGGGGCTGGGGAAGACCACTCTGGCCATGATCATCGCTCATGAGAGCGCCCGCCCGCTGCGGTTGTCGAGCGGTCCGGCAATCCAGCATGCGGGCGACCTTGCAGCGATCCTCTCGTCACTGATCCCCGGAGAAGTGCTCTTCATCGATGAAATTCATCGGATGGCACGGCCAGCTGAGGAAATGCTCTATTTGGCGATGGAAGATTTCCGGATTGACATCATGGTCGGAAAGGGTGCGGGTGCTACATCGATCCCGCTTGAACTCGCACCGTTCACTCTCGTCGGGGCCACGACGCGCTCCGGCCTCCTGCCGAACCCTCTTCGCGACCGCTTTGGCTTCACCGCTCATCTCGAGTTTTACGATCAGCACGAGCTGTCTCAGGTCTTGGTGCGTGCGGCTGCGTTGCTCGAGCTCGACATTGATGCCAAAGCGTTGGATGAGATTGCGGGCCGTAGCCGAGGAACTCCGCGAATCGCCAATCGGTTACTTCGCAGAGTTCGGGACTACGCCCTCGTGCATCACGCTGGCGAGCGTGCCGGCATGGATGCTGTACACGCTGCTCTCGAGCTTTATGATGTCGACGCACTCGGGCTCGACAGACTTGACCGGGCCGTGATGATGACCGTTCTCAAGCGGTTTGACGGGGGACCGGTCGGTCTGAATACGCTCGCCGTGTCTGTGGGGGAGGAGGCGGAAACGATTGAAGCCGTCGTTGAACCCTTTCTCGTTCGGATAGGTCTCCTGATCAGAACACCTCGTGGACGCGTGGCCACACGCGAAGCGTGGCAGCATTTTGGGCTCGAGAAGACGGGCCCGTAAGCCCTAACCCTCCGACGGCAGAGCGAACTTGCTCGGCGTGATGACCTATGATTTGCAGTGGCTGTTGTGTCGTTTCGCGATTACAGTCTCAGCCCCCAGACATCCCGAAAGGTTATTCCCATGGATCCTCTAACTATTGCAATGTTCGCCATCCTGGCCGTTCTGGTCTTCTTCATGTTCCGCAACAGCCGTAACCGCAAGAAGCAGCAGGAAGAACTCCAGTCGAAGATTGTTCCCGGCGTGGAGATCATGACCAATTTCGGACTCTTCGGAACCTTGTTGTCAATCGACGAGTTGAGCAACGTCGCCGAGGTTGAAACGTCACCAGGAAACGTTATTCGGGTTCACCGCCAGACCATCGCCAAGGTCGTGCCAGAGGTGGATGCTTCGGAGCCACGCTCGGTCGAGGAAGCCATGGAGCGCGCGAACAACGAGGCTGCCGAGCGCGACGCTGTGAGCGCAGCAACCGCCCCGGCCGACGAAACCGCCCCAGCCTTCGGTGAGCGCGTTGAGCCTGTCGCCAAGAAGCCAGTGCGTCGCGCAATTAAAAAGGACAGCGAGTAACCGCTAACCTAGTAAATCGGCTGCTCAAAGGAGCAGCTCAGTTGTGGTGCGCGCTGGCGCGAAACCACTCATAAAGAAAGCTGAGTTCGAAGGTGGCAAGAACGACCACGGTCAAGAAAGCTTGGCGCACACTGTCATGGCTTGGGGTAATAGTTGTCGCCCTTGTCGGCCTCAATGTGTTTGGCGTGATGACTGCGGGGGCGTCGTTTGTGCCCAAGCTGGCACTCGACCTCGAAGGGGGCACCCAGATCATTTTGGCGCCGCAACTGGAGAGTGGCCAGACGGTTTCGGCACAGCAGCTGAATCAGGCAGTAGCGATCATCCGGCAGCGCATTGATGCCAGTGGTGTCTCGGAGTCCGAGATCAACACTCAAGGCAGCCAGAACATCGTTGTCGGAATCCCCGGGCAGCCAGATCAGGCGACGCTGAATCGCATCCAGTCCTCTGCCAAGCTCGAGTTCCGCCCGGTCCTTCAGACCGAGGTCGCTCCGACCAGCGCGGTCGGTGGCGCGGCTAGCGCAACGGCTACTCCGTCGCCGACAGCATCTCTTGAGTCGGTGCCGAGTGTGGCCCCCACCAACGCCAGTGACGCGAACTGGATTACTCCAGCGCTCATGAACCAGTACACCAACTTTGACTGCAAGAGCTTGGACTCTGCCGGTGCCAACGTGGCTCCCTCAGATCAGCCGCTCGTCACCTGCCAAAGCGACTCTTCCTACAAGTTCATTCTTGGCCCGGTCGAGGTCGCCGGCGAAACAATTAGCGACGCAACGAGCGGCTTGGTTCTCAACAGCCAGGGAACCAGCACCGGCCAGTGGGGCGTCAACATCGTTTTCAACGGCAAGGGCAGCGATGAGTTTGCCGGTGTGACGACTCGACTGTTCAGCTATGGGCAGGGCGACGTCAGAAACCGCTTCGCCATTGTTCTCGACGGCAAGGTCATTTCTGCTCCGTCCACCAACGCCGTCATCACCGACGGTAAACCTCAGATCAGCGGATCATTCACGCAGGCTGAGGCCAAAACATTGGCTGACCAGCTCAAATTCGGTGCCCTGCCGATCGGATTCCGGGTGGATAGCAGTGACACAATTTCTGCAACCCTAGGCACCGAACAGCTTCGTAGCGGCCTTCTCGCCGGGCTCATCGGAATGATCCTGGTTATTGGCTATTCACTGTTGCAGTACCGAACCCTGGGTCTCGTCACGGTCGCATCTCTCATTGTGGCCGGCGGCATCACTTACCTCGTGGTCAATCTTCTTTCCGCCCAAAACGGCTACCGACTTTCATTGGCAGGCGTCGCCGGTTTGATTGTCGCGATCGGTATCATCGCCGACTCCTTCATCGTCTACTTTGAACGAGTTCGAGATGAACTTCGCGACGGCCGGAGCCTTGAATCGGCTGTGGATGCTGGCTGGAAGCGTGCAATTCGCACCGTTCTCGCCTCCGATACGGTCAACTTCCTCGCCGCCGCGGTGCTCTTCATCCTTGCGGTCGGTAACGTCCGCGGATTCGCATTGACTTTGGGGCTCACAACACTGATTGACATCCTTGTGGTCACTATGTTCACTCACCCCGTGCTCCAGTTGCTCTCCAGAACGAAGTTCTTTGGCAATGGGCACCCGTGGAGCGGGTTAGATCCGAACGCTCTCGGCGCTGTCTACCGTGGGCGGGCCGCTTTCCGCGATCCGAGTGCTGCGATCATCAAGGGCAAGCAAGCCTCGGCGAATCGTGAAGCCGTGAAGCGTCAGACGATTGCTGAACGTAAGGCTGCCGAATCATCGACTACTAGCCGCACGAAAGGGAAGGAATCCTGATGTCACGTTTCTCTGATTTCGGAAACGACCTCTACACCGGCAAACGTTCAATCAACTTCGTTGGCCGACGCAGTCTGTGGTACGGCATTGCCGCGGTGATGATCGTGATTTCGATCCTCGTTCCTAACCTTCGGGGTGGTTGGATCTTCGGGATCGAGTTCACCGGTGGGTCCCAATTCCAGTTGTCACAACTGACCAACCCCAATCAGGCAACGGCAACGAACGCGGTCAACTCGACCGTGGTGGGTGCGGCACCCAGGGTCAGTATTGTCGGCACCAACGGCATTCGGGTTCAGACGGAGCTATTGACTACTGCCGAAACCGAGAACGTGCGTGGTGCATTGGCAACGGCCTACGACGTTCCACTGACCGAGGTAACGTCCTCGTTCATTGGGGCAACGTGGGGTGCGGACATCACCCAGACGGCGCTGCGAGCACTATTGGTGTTCTTTGCTCTCGCCGCGATCTTGATGGCGCTCTACTTTCGTACTTGGAAGATGTCGTTGGCCGCAATAATTGCGCTCGTCCATGACTTGATTTTGACCGCGGGTATCTACGGAATTTTGGGATTTGAAGTCNCCCCAGCCGCGGTGATCGGGTTCCTGACGATCCTCGGTTACTCGCTCTACGACACGGTCGTGGTGTTCGACAAGATTCGGGAGAACACCAACGAAGATGGTGCTTCCTCCAACCGCACGTTTGCCGAGTCAGTGAACTTGGCGGTGAACCAGACGCTGGTTCGATCGATCAACACCTCGGTTGTTGCTCTTTTGCCGGTTGCATCGATCTTGTTCATCGGCTCGTTTGTTCTCGGGGCTGGAACTTTGCGTGATATTTCTCTCGCATTGTTCATCGGAATTATGGCCGGGGCTTACTCGACGATCTTCATTGCTGCTCCGTTGTACGCGCACTTGCGCGAGAATGAACCCGCTATCGTAACGAAGAAGAAACGTATAGCGAGTGCACGCACCACCACTGGCGCTGTTCGCTAATTCGCACGACTCTGGTCACGAAAACCGTAATCGGTTGAGCATCTACGCTCAACCGATTACGGTTTTTTCTTCGCTCTGACAGCTTTAGAATGAGTGGAGGAGGCGTTAATGAGCGACCTAGCACCCAGTTCTTTGCGCAACCTTGTGCCACGGATTTTTTCCCGTGCGCAGCCCTCTGGTGCGGTTGATCGCTTGATCAAGACCGTTCGACTCCATCACCCTAAGGCCGATATTGCGCTGATCGAGCGCGCCTATGCTGCGGCTGAACGTGCTCACGAGGGCCAAAAACGCAAGAGTGGCGAGCCGTATATTACTCACCCCGTGGCGGTGGCACAGATTTTGGCCGACTTGGGGATCGGAGCGAAGACCCTCGCCGCCGCACTATTGCACGACACGGTCGAGGACACGGATTACACTCTCGAATTGGTGCGACACAATTTCGGTGACGAAGTTGCCATGCTCGTCGATGGCGTCACAAAGCTGGACAAGCTCAAGTACGGTGACAGCGCGCAGGCTGAGACGGTGCGCAAGATGGTCGTCGCGATGTCCAAAGACATTCGGGTTCTGGTCATCAAACTCGCTGATCGTCTGCACAATGCCCGAACTTGGGGCTTTGTTGAACGTGAGTCTGCCACCCGCAAGGCCCAGGAGACGCTGGACATTTATGCGCCACTCGCGCACCGGCTCGGAATTCAGACCATCAAGTGGGAGCTCGAAGACCTGTCTTTTTCAGTGCTACATCCCAAGTTGTACATTGAGATTGAAAACTTGGTGAAGCAGCGGACTCCTCAGCGCGAGGAGTTTGTGCAGAATGTCATCGATAACGTCAAAGACGATCTCAAGTCTTCAAAAATCAAGGGTTCGGTCGCCGGCAGACCAAAACAGTATTATTCGATTTATCAGAAGATGATCGTGCGCGGGCGAGAATTTGACGAGATCTATGATCTTGTCGGGATTCGCGTGCTGGTGAATTCTGTGCGCGACTGCTACGCGGTACTCGGCTCCATTCATGCCCGCTGGAACCCGATTCCGGGCCGTTTCAAGGACTATATCGCGACACCGAAATTCAACCTCTACCAGTCGCTTCACACAACGGTGATCGGCCCAAACGGGCGAGCGGTCGAGATTCAGATCCGCACTCAAGAAATGCACCAACGTGCTGAGTTCGGGGTAGCAGCCCATTGGAAGTACAAGGAACGCGTTAACTCCGGGCGCGGAAGCGACACCGATTTTACTGACGATGGCGATATGGCTTGGTTGGCTCACATCTCGGATTGGCAGGCGGAGACCGACGACCCCGGTGAATTCCTTGAATCGTTACGTTTTGAGATCGGTGCCAAAGAAGTTTATGTCTTCACCCCGAAGGGTAAGGTGATCGGTTTGCCGGCCGGGGCAACTCCGGTTGACTTCGCCTATGCAGTGCACACCGAAGTAGGGCACCGCACCATGGGGGCAAAGGTGAACGGTCGCCTTGTGCCGCTCGAGAGCACCTTGAACAGCGGTGACTCGGTTGAGGTCTTCACCTCGAAGAACCCGGATTCGGCACCGAGCCAGGATTGGCTGAACTTCGTCAAGAGCCCACGGGCCCGCAACAAGATCAAGGGATGGTTCACCAAAGAGCGCCGCGACGAGGCGATCGAGCAGGGCAAAGATGCCATTGCGCGATCGATGCGAAAGCAGAACCTCCCGCTCCAGAAGTTGATGAGCCAAGACACGCTCTCTGACATCGCTTCGTCGCTCCACTACGAGGATGTCTCCAGCTTGTACGCGGCTGTGGGAGAGGGCCACGTCTCAACCCAGTCAGTCCTTGAAAAAGTCCTCGCGTCGCTGAACACTGATGCTGAGACCGATGACGCGGATATCATTTTTGCGCCCAAGGGGCGCTCACGTCAACTCAGAGACAGCGATTCCGGGGTACTGGTGCGAGGCGCTCCCGACATTCTGGTGAAACTCGCCAAGTGCTGCACGCCGGTGCCTGGCGACACCATCGTGGGCTTTGTGACGCGCGGTTCGGGGGTCTCCGTTCATCGAGACGATTGTGTGAACGTCAAGTCACTGCTGCTGGAACCAGAGAGAATCATCGACGTGGACTGGGCTCCGTCGTCGAAGAGTCTATTCTTGGTGCAGATTCAGGTCGAGGCGCTTGACCGTGCCGGTCTCTTGTCTGATGTGACCCGCGTTCTCAGCGAGAATCACGTGAACATTCTTTCGGCCACCGTCTCGACATCCCACGAACGCCTCGCTCTGAGCAGGTTTGTGTTTGAGATGGGGGACACTACTCACCTCGATCGCGTTCTCAACGCTGTACGACGCATTGATGCCGTCTACGATGTCTATCGGGTCAACTCGGGCTGATTACGGCTAACGGAGGCTAGGGCGGGCACAGGTGAGTTGGCCGGTTGGCAAACCGAGCGTCATGATTCGCTCCAAGGCGATGGTTTTGTTCGGGAGGTTTTTTCGTCGTTCCAGCGCGTCATTGCAGTGTTGCAGCGTCACTTCACCGAGGGCTGCCAGTCTGGTCATTGTGGTGGCCAGTTGCTGATCAACTTCTGGTGCGAAACGAGCGATGTCGATGAGTGTCCTTGTGATGTTAGTGACTCGCACGGAACCGAGTGTGATCAATTCGTCCGGATCGATCACGACTTCTCGAACCGTGACCCGAAACCGACTAGAGGCTCTAGCCCGTGCGCCCAAACTGACGCACAGTTCGTGCTTCGCCGGAGGCAAGTCGACCGCACCCCAAATCCAGGCTGCTGTGAGTCGTTCGGCAATCATGCGCCCCGGCCATTTAACGCCGATCGATCGAGCGCGTTGCAGCGCGGAGTCTGGTTCGTCGATGGGCGTGAAGCAATCATCGAGAGGGAATAATTCTCCGTCGAGTCGTGCGGCGCACAACTCAGCCAGAGGAAAATCACGGGTACTGAGCACAGAAGCGAGGCGAGTCATTGGTCCATCATGAGCGGGAACACCACAACGCGCCCAGTGATCGCAAAGCCCGTGTAAAGAAGCCGGTCTGTGTATAAAAACTAGACCGAAGAAGTTATCGCGCGTGACTGAGTTGCGAACAACTAGCCTTGGATCGCCCCGAGCCACAGTTTGCGAGCTTCAAGAGCGTCTTCGGCGTCTTTGATCTTCTTCTTGTCGCCGCCAGCTTTGGCCTGCTCGAGTTCACGCTCGAGTTTGGCGATGGCATCCTGAAGTTGAGAAGTAAGCCCCGCCGAGCGAGCCTGCTTCTCAGGGTTTGACGCATTCCAGTGGTCTTCGTCCATCTTCTTCACTGCCGTCTCGACTTTTCGAATCCGGTCTTCGATGGTCTTCACCTTGTCGCGCGGAACCTTGCCGATTTTGTCCCAACGACGTTGGATCGAAGCGAGGGAGTTCTTGGCGGTGACCCGGTTGGTCTCGGACAGCAACAGCTCAGCTTCTGCGAGAAGTTCAAGTTTCAGCGCGAGGTTGGCCTCGAATTCGACGTTGTCGACTGCGTCGATCTCCGACTTGGCGGAGTACAGGCTGTCGCCAGCGGCCTTGAACTTTGCCCACAAAGCGTCATCGAACTTCTTGCCGGCGCGACCAGAAAGCTTCCACTCGTCGAGCAACGTGCGGTAAACGGGGATACCGTCAGCGCCTTTGCTCTCGAGTGCTTCAGCTTGGTCGACGAGGGCCTGCTTTTTGGAACGCGCGTCCTTGTGCACGGAGTCGAGTTCAGAGAAAAACGCCTTGCGGTGGGTGTCAATGGTCGCGCGAGCGGCTCTGAAACGCTTCCACAGCTCGTTACCTTCATTCTTTGGCAGCCGTGGGCCATCAGCTTGGTGCTTTTGCCAGCGAGCGAAAATCTCATCAATTGTGGCCGTGACTTGCTTCCACTGCGCTTTCTCAGGATCGGCGGCAGCGAGGGTCTCCGCTTGAACGACGAGTGCCGTTCGCTCAGCAATAGCCGCTTCGACCACGGCTTTGTTCTCTTCGGACTGTTTTTCGGTGAGTTCACTGACCGTGCCGCTGAGAGCCTCAAGACGCGTTTTGAGAGCCGCGAGGTCTCCCACAGCGTTCGCTGTGTCGATTGTGCCCACCAGTGCCCGGACAGCCTTGGAGATGTCAGCAGCGGGAGCACCACGCTTCGCGCGTTGTTCGAGAAGCGTAACTTGGCCGGCCAACTCGGTGAATTTGCGCTCGAAATAGGCCAGAGCTTCTTCGCTACTGCCGTCGGGGTATTGGCCGACTATGCGTTCGCCAGTCGCCTCACGGACAAAAACGGTGCCCGTTTCGTCAACGCGCCCCCAGGGAGCCTGATCGTTTGTAGCCACGTAATTCACCTTGCTGTCTTGGGTCCACTGCTTCGTGCTGGACGTAATAAAGCCTACTGGCAGGTCGGCTTTGTTGAGTATCGCTACTGAATGATCGCGTTCGTAATAGTTGTCGGGGTTACCGGAGCACCATCAACTTGGCTCGAGCCAACAGCGGCAATTCCACCCGCAACGATCTGCGATTGCAATTCTGCGAGGCCACCCGTCACGTGGCCAATGACGGTGTAGCCACCGGCAGCATCTGCGGGGAGTTGCGCATCGCTGAACACGATGAAAATCTGGTGTCCCTGACTATAGGCGTTACCCGCCGAGCGAGCGAGCGCAATGGTGCCGGCAGGGTACACGCCGTCGGTGGGCGCGTTTTCGATCGGACCGAAGGAGTAGGCGGGGTCGGATCCGCCAACACCGTCGGTCGAACCGCACTGAATCAGCCCGGCCGTGGAGCTGACCACTAGCCGGTGGCAGGTTTTGCCAACCAAGTATCCGGATTTCACATCACCGATGAAGGCAGCCGCACCCTGAGGGGCGGCAGCACCATCCACCGTAATCGTGAGTGCCACGTCGTTCAGACTGATGGATCCAGTCCATTCCCGAGCTTCGGCGGTTGCTGGATCGGGAATTGCGCCGATGTTCGCGCCGGTTGAGGGTGCGGTTGCACTCGCGGTAGGAACAGGCTTCCCTGGGCCACTGGTAAAGAACAGCACCTGCGTGATTGATGCAAGGATCACAACCACAAACACCGCGATTGTTGCGAGAATATTGTCCCGGCGGCGGCGGGCGCCCTGAGTGGCGTGTACGGTCTGGCGAGCGTTGTAGCGCTTGAGACGATCGCGGCCTTCGCGGGCTTCGCGTTCGTTGTTTTTGCTCGGTGACACGGGTCCTCCAGACAGCGGTATGGGCGTATGCCCACCTGAACTTTACGGTGCTCTGGGAATGCTCGCAAAATGGGCGAGGTGAGCCCCGGTTAGCATTGACTGATGAATGCCCAGCCCGGACTCCGCAATGGGGCAACACCCTTGGCAGTGCGGATGCGTCCGACCTCGCTCGCTGAGGTTGCTGGTCAACGTCATCTTCTAGCTCCCGGCTCGCCACTGGTGAGCCTCGCGACGGATGTTTCGGGCGAACAGGGCTCCGTTTCGATTATCCTGTGGGGGCCTCCCGGAACCGGCAAGACAACGCTCGCCAAGGTTGTCGCTCGGAGTTCGGGACGAAACTTCGTCGAGTTGTCTGCCGTTACTGCTGGGGTGCGCGATGTGCGCCAGGTGATGGATGAAGCGCTTTCGGCTCGTGACCTGTATGGAATCTCAACGGTGTTATTTCTGGACGAGATTCATCGCTTTACGAAAGCTCAGCAGGATGCGCTCCTACCGGGAGTGGAAAACGGTTGGATCATTCTTGTTGCGGCCACGACGGAGAACCCTTCGTTCTCCGTCATCTCGCCGTTGCTATCTCGTTCCCTTTTGTTGACATTGGAGACTCTCACCGACGACGATCTTGGTGTCGTCATCGATCGCGCTGTCACTGACCCTCGTGGTCTCGACAATCGGATCGAATTGACGGTCGAAGCACGCGCGGCGATCATTCATCTGGCTTCCGGAGACGCTCGTCGGGCGCTCACCGCTCTTGAGGCCTCGGCACTCAGCGCGTCGACTGGTTTCGACGGCACAGGCAAGCCAACAGTGAGTGCGGAGCTCGTTTCTCTCGCCGTCGATCGTGCGCTCCTTCGCTATGACAGACAGGGCGACGAGCACTACGACGTCATTAGTGCGTTCATCAAGTCCATTCGCGGTTCCGACGCTGACGCGGCGCTGCACTATCTGGCCCGGATGATTGAGGCGGGGGAGGACCCTCGGTTCATTGCTCGACGGGTGATTATCAGTGCCGCAGAAGACATTGGGCTCGCTGACCCGCAGGCCCTCGTTATCGCGGTTGCAGCGGCGGATGCCATTCAACTCATTGGAATGCCCGAAGGCCGAATACCGCTTGCAGAAGCCGTGGTCTACCTAGCCACGGCACCGAAATCGAACGCTGCCTACCTCGGAATCGATCGCGCTATAGCGGATGTTCGCGCCGGCACCATCGGTCGCGTGCCCAAACCCATTAGAGACGCGCACTATGCGGGAGCGAAAAGACTCGGACACGGAAAGGGCTACCAGTACCCGCACGACTCGGAACTCGGGGTGCTCGAACAGCAGTATCCGCCGACTGAGTTACTCGGGGCGCGCTACTACGAGCCGACCGACCACGGCCACGAGCGCGAAATCTCGGCACGTTGGGCAAAACTTCGCCGGATCGTCCGGGGTAAGTGACTCACCCTCGGCGCATGATCAGTCATTGAGGCTGGGCGTGATAATATTTGTCCTGTCTAACTTGGGTTCCCTGCGCGCGGCTGCTACGGAAACCTATCAAGGGGCAGCGGTCTGTAGCCGACCGAACTCCGCGACAATCCCTCTACTTTCGTCAGTGCAGCTGTTTTCTTTCGGGAAAATCTGCCGAACCGCTGCGCACACATGAGTGTGTGTGAGCCCACTGGCTGCCATCCATCGGTTTAGAAAACCATCGGTTTAGAGAGAAGGACACCGTGTCTACTAAGTCACGTACACGAAGCAAGNCCCGCCTATCGCGCGCTCTGGGCATTGCCCTGACCCCGAAGGCAGCGAAGTACCTCGAGAAGCGTCCCTACGCTCCGGGTGAGCACGGCCGCACCAAGCGCAAGCAAGACAGTGACTACGCTGTTCGTCTGCGCGAGAAGCAGCGCCTACGCGCTCAGTACGGAATCCGCGAAGCTCAGCTCAAGATCGCGTTCCAGGAAGCACGTCGTGCCGCCGGCCTGACCGGTGAAAACCTGGTCGAGATCCTCGAGACGCGCCTTGACGCAGTGCTGGTTCGTTCAGCAATTGCTCGCACGACGGCTCAGGCTCGTCAGCTCATCGTTCACCGCCACATTCTCGTCGATGGACAACGCGTTGACCGCCCGTCCTTCCGCGTGAAGCCAGGCCAGCTCGTTCACGTTCACGCCAAGAGCGAGTCCCTCGAGCCGTTCCAGGTTGCAGCAGCCGGTGGTCACGTTGACCTCCTGCCGAAGCTCCCGCCCTACCTCGAGGTCGAACTCGACAAGCTTCAGGCACGCCTTATTCGTCGCCCCAAGCGCATCGAAGTTCCCGTGACGTGTGAAGTTCAGCTCGTCGTCGAGTACTACGCGGCCCGCTAAGGGTTCTTTCACAAAAACATTTCAACCAAGAAGGGTCGCGGCACTGCTGCGGCCCTTCTTGCATTTCACCACTCAATGATTTACCGGTTCGGTAGGGTGAAACCGAGCATTTACGGCAATTGTTGAGCAAGCTGTGACTACGAAAGGAAGATCATGTCTTTGGGAGATATTGCTGGCCTGATAGCCGCCGGCGCGTTCGCCGTCTTGGTCGGCATCATCGCAGTGCCGCTGATCAAACTGGGACGGGTTTTTGACGAGACCACTGAAGCAATTCGCGAACTCAGCGGCAACGTCACGCCGTTGCTCGAGGAAGCAACAACCACCATCAGTGAATCAAATCGACAGTTGGTACGCGTCGATGCGATCACCGCTGACGTTGCTGAAACTACCGGAAACATTTCAGCGTTGGTCGCTCTGTTCGCAGCATCCGTCGGTGGCCCTCTAATCAAGATCGCGGCGCTCTCGGCGGGCATCCGGGCGGCAATCACGCCGGGTAAAATTGCTGGCAAGCGTCGTAAGGCAAGCAAGTAAACTAGAACCTGGCTTTGGCCGCCTGCGGGCGATCGTGATCTGAGGAGAATGCTGTGAAGAACGTGCTCTGGCTTATCGCCGGTTTTGTGGCCGGTTTTGTTGTCGCTCAGCGAGTGGGAAAAACTGAGGCCGGAAAAGCCTTCTTCGACGATGTCGAGTCCCGCATCCACGATTTTGGCGACAACGTTGTCGACGGCTACCGAAGCCGCGAAGCAGAGTTGCGTTCGATGCTCGCCGATTTCAGCGACAACGATGGCTTTACCCCCGACGGATTCTCCGACGATGAACACTCCGACGACGACGACTCGGACGACGACCAGTCCGCGGCAGATACTGAAGCCGAGCGTCTTAGCGCCACGAAGTCCACTGCACCGACCACCTAGTCCCAATCCACCAGCCCGCCTCGCCGCAGCTCGACGCTTTCTCCTCGATTCGGGGGCACGGGGGCACGGGGGCACGGGGCCCACCATCCACGTAAGTACAGGACATAATGCAGACCGCTGAAATTCACCGCCGTTGGCTCACCTACTTCGGAGATCGCGGTCACACCATTGTGCCTTCGGCGTCTCTCGTCAGTGAAGACCCGACACTGTTGTTTACGGTCGCCGGCATGGTGCCGTTCATCCCGTACCTCTCCGGGTTGGTGCCAGCACCGTTTCCGCGCGCGACAAGTGTTCAGAAGTGCATCCGCACCCTCGACATCGAGGAAGTTGGGAAAACCCCTCGGCACGGCACCTTTTTTCAAATGAACGGTAACTTCTCGTTTGGGGATTACTTCAAAGAGCAGGCGATTGAGTTTGCGTGGGAGCTCCTCACCTCCAGCGAGAAGGATGGTGGCCTAGGCTTCGATGAGAAGGACCTCTGGGTGACCGTCTACAAGGACGATGACGAGGCCATCAATTTTTGGAAGAAGACTGCTGGCCTTCCGGATGAACGCATCCAACGCCTCGATATGGACACCAACTACTGGTCGACCGGTCAACCGGGACCTGCCGGTCCGTGTTCGGAAATCTTCTTCGATCGGGGCCCGGCCTATGGTGCCGATGGCGGCCCGGCGACCGACGATGATCGTTACGTAGAAATCTGGAACCTCGTTTTCATGCAGTATCTGCGCGGCGAGGGCACCGGTAAGAGCTTCGACATTCTTGGGGAGTTGCCCAAGAAGAACATCGACACCGGCATGGGGCTTGAGCGTGTGGCGTTCCTCAAGCAGGGCGTCGAGAACATGTACGAAATCGATCAGGTTCGGCCAGTTCTCGATCGCGCTGCCGAAATTTCCGGGCGTCGCTATGGCGCGAACCGCGACGATGATGTACGGATGCGGGTGATCGCCGATCACGTTCGTTCCTCGCTGATGCTGATGTCCGATGGTGTGACTCCATCAAATGAGGGCCGTGGCTACATCCTTCGCCGACTCATGCGTCGGAGTGTGCGAGCTATGCGTCTGCTCGGTGTTGACGCTCCTAGTTTCGCCGAACTGTTTCCGGCATCACGGGAAGCGATGAAAGCGGCCTACCCTGAAGTGGAAACCGAGTATGCGCGCATCGAGCGGCTGGCTCTCGGTGAGGAGGAAGCATTCCTTCGCACCTTGGCCAGTGGCACGAGCATCTTGGACCTCGCCGTCGAAACCACCAAGACCGCTGGTGTGAAACAACTTTCGAGTGATACTGCCTTCCTCTTGCACGATACGTTCGGTTTTCCCATCGATCTGACGTTGGAAATGGCAGAAGAAGCGGGGCTGAGTGTTGACCGCGGTGCTTTTGACGCCCTCATGCTTCAGCAACGAACCCTCGCGAAAGCCGATGCGAAAGCAAAAAAGACGACTCTCGCTGACCTGTCGGTCTACGGCGATTTCCGTGCCCTTGGTGAGACAGTGTTCACCGGGTATGACCTTCTGAACACTGACACCACAATCCTTGGCCTTATCGTCGGCGGACTGTCAGTCACGAGCGCTGTCGCGGGCGACATCGCTGAAGTGATCGTTGCGGAGACGTCGCTGTACGCGGAGTCTGGTGGCCAGGAAGCGGACGCTGGTTTCATTCGGGGTAATGGTTTTGAGCTCGAAGTGCTTGACGTTCAGAAGCCTGTAAAGGGGCTCATCAGTCACAAAGTTCAGGTGACCAGTGGCGAGGTAGCCGTGGGTGCTCTCGCGACAACCGTGGTGGATGACAGTTGGCGCCGCGGTGCCACCCAGGCACACTCGGCAACCCACGTGATTCATGCGGCACTCCGACAGGTTTTGGGGCAGGAAGCACATCAGTCCGGTTCTTACAACAAAGCCGGCTACATGCGACTTGACTTCAGTTGGAACCAAGCCTTGTCCCACGCCACCCGCAGCGAGATCGAAGAGATCGCCAACCTCAAGGTTCGTGAGAATCTTGAGGTCACCACCCGCGTGATGGCTCTCGACGATGCAAAATCTCTCGGCGCTATGGCTTTGTTCGGCGAGAAATATGGAGATAGCGTTCGCGTCGTGGAAATTGGGGGACCCTGGTCGCTCGAGCTGTGTGCCGGAACGCACGTGTCACGGTCAGCCGAAATTGGGCTCATCAACTTGGTGAGTGAAACCTCCGTCGGTTCCGCCAATCGTCGAATTGAGTCGCTGGTTGGGCTTGAGGCTTTCCGTGATTTGGCCGTTGAACGTGCGATCGTGTCGGAGCTCACCGCGAACTTGAAGACACCGCGGGAACAGTTGCCAGAACGAATCGCTGATCTTGTGGCCAGCCTCAAAACAGCAGAAAAGAAGATCGCACAGTTTGAGGCGAGAGCCCTTGCCGAGCAAATTCCCGCGCTTCTTGCTCTGGCAAAGTCCGTTGGATCGTCGAATCTGATTGCCGAGAATATCGGATCGGTTGGCTCAAGCGATGAGCTCCGTTCACTGGTGATGAGCGTTCGCGAACGTCTTGGTTCGTCATCAAGCGTCGTTGCGTTGGCCGCCAACGTCGAGGGCAAACCGGCTGTCATTGTGGCCACCAACGAAGAATCTCGTCTCGGTGGCATGAAGGCGGGGGCTTTGGCCAAGATCGCAGCGGGAATCCTCGGTGGTGGCGGTGGCGGACGCGATGACATTGCGCAGGGCGGCGGAACAGAGCTGGCGCAAATCACGGCAGCGCTCGATGCCATCAGCGCAACGGTTGCCGGTTAGCTCTGATGCGTTCTGGGGTGCGGCTCGGCGTTGATGTCGGCACCGTCAGAATCGGAGTCGCTCGCAGTGATTTTCACGGCATGTTGGCGACACCGGTGGAAACGGTCACCAGAGGTGCAGCGGATAGCGCGAGAATCGCGGCGCTCGTGCTCGAGTTGGAGGCTATCGAAGTAATTGTCGGTCTCCCTCTGGCATTGTCCGGCCGCCATACAGCTTCGACGGCGGATGCCGTCGCTTTCGCGCAGGGGCTCGCTCGAATGGTCACGGTACCGGTCCGATTGGTCGATGAGCGGCTTTCCACGGTGTCAGCCCAAGCCGCGGTTCGGGCCTCCGGCCGCACGACAAAACAGACACGTTCGGTTATCGATCAGGTCGCCGCGGTTATAATTTTGCAACACGCCCTCGACATTGAGCGAGCTCGCAACACCCCACCCGGCAGTGCTGTTGACCCTGACGAAGGACGATAACCCGTGACGAATGAGCCCAGTTGGGAAGATATTTTCTCCTCACAGCCGGGTGCCGCTGACGCTGCCGGCACCAATTCGAACCCGTCCGCCGCTGGCAACAACTCCTCGCCAGTGCCCTTGACTCGACGCGAGTTACGCGAACGGGATAGCCCGCCCCGAAGCAAGGCTGGTCGTGACTCGGGTTTTAGCGGCGGCTACGGTTCACCACCAAAAAAGAAGCGGCGCCTCGGTTGGCTGTGGGCCCTCATCACCGTGCTGGTTCTCACCGGTGGTGGCGCGGCTGCGGCGTGGATTATGTTCGAACCTCAAGTACGTCAAGTAATGGGCTGGGAACTTCCGATTGACTATGTCGGAAATGGTAACGGCGAGAAGGTCGACGTTGTAATTCAATCCGGTCAGATCGGTGAGGATATCGCTCGTACCCTTCATAGTGCTGGCGTGACGATGACTTTTAACTCTTTTTATCAACTCCTTCTCAAAGACCCGTCGGCGTCGTTTCAGCCGGGGACCTACTCTCTCCAGAAACAGATGAGCGCTCAGGCCGCCTTCGATGCATTGAAGGATCCCGCCAACCACATCGTTGCCAAGGCTGTGCTTCCAGAAGGTTCCACTCTTCCCACGATTCTTCAACGCGTAGCCGACGCCACCGGCGTTCCGCTGGCAGACCTGAAGGCTGCCTCAACGGACTATGCGAGCTATGGATTGCCTGCGACGCTTCCGAGCCTCGAGGGTTACCTGTTTCCGGCGACCTACACCTTTGATCCTGGCTTGAACGCCCACCAACTCATTCAGGTGATGGTGGATCGAATGAATGAAGCCTTGAACACCGCCGGTGTTACTCCCGAGGATCGTCATCGGGTGCTCACCCTCGCGGCGTTGATTCAAAAAGAGGGTGGCAGCGAAGCCGACTTCCTCAAGGTTTCTCGAGTATTCACCAACCGGATCGACCAAGGAATGCTTTTACAATCTGATGCGACCGTCAGCTACGGCTCCGGCAGTTCATCGATTTTCACCTCCGATGCGGAACGTGCAGACGCGTCCAACCCCTACAACACCTACGTGCACAAGGGGCTGCCAATCGGGCCGATCTCCGCCCCCGGCGACGCGGCAATCAACGCGGCTCTGCATCCGGCCGACGGGCCTTGGCTGTTCTTCGTGCTCATCAACGGCACTACGGGGGAGACTACGTTCTCGACCACGGTTCGTGAACACGATGCTGCTGTGCGCGTCTGGCAGCAGTGGCTTCGAGACAACCCCGATTGGGCCACCGGATGATCGAGGGCGAGCCGCGAAAGCTCGCCGTTCTCGGATCGCCAATAGCCCACTCGAAATCACCAGCGCTCCATCAGGCTGCGTATTCCGTCCTCGGACTCGATTGGAGCTATCAGGCGATCGAGGTTTCAGAAGATTCCCTAGCGGATTTTATTTCGTCTCGGGATGACAGTTGGCTCGGACTGTCATTGACCATGCCCTTGAAGCGCGCGATAATGCCATTGCTCGATCGCTGTGAAGACCTCGCTCAGCTCACCGGTTCAACAAACACGGTGCTATTCGGAAAGCTCGGAGATCGGCACATCCTGAGTGGATTCAACACCGACGTATATGGTCTCGCTGAATCCTTTCGGCAAGCTGGCATCAGTTCACTCGCGACAGTGCAGATTGTGGGCGGCGGAGCAACCGCTGCGTCAGCGATTGCCGCCGCCTCGTTGCTGTCGGCGAGCGACGTTAGTGTCGTTGCGCGTAATGCGGTCAGCGCAGCGCCATTGATCGCTCTGGGTGAGGCGCTCGGAATTAGAGTCACCCTGCGAGATTTTGACAGCATCGGGCAAGCCACCTCGACCACTGATCTTCCGGACGCGATCATCAGTTCGCTTCCCGGCGGCTTGGAGTTGCCCGGCCTTTTCACTGAACAAACGCGGCGCCACAGCATCCTGCTCGACGTGGCCTACGATCCTTGGCCCTCAGCACTTGCGCGTTCGTGGATCGAGGCGCAAGGTTCGGTGATCTCGGGCATCCACATGCTCATCAACCAAGCTCTCATGCAAATCCGAATATTCGTTTCGGGGGACGTTACAACACCGTTGGCGCAGGAAGTTGCGGTTCTGGACGCAATGCGCGCGGCCGTCGGCGTCTAGACCCTGTGGGATAATTCTTAGATGCTTCGTTGGTTGACCGCAGGTGAATCCCATGGCCCAGAACTGATCGCAGTTCTTGAGGGGATGCCCGCTGGCGTACCCGTGAGCCTCGACCACATTCGAGCGGATTTGGCTCGGCGCAAGCTCGGCTACGGTCGTGGTGCTCGGATGAAGTTCGAAGAAGATGAACTCAATATTTCCGGTGGTGTGCGTTTTGGCCTCACCATGGGAAGCCCGATCGCCCTGCGCATTGGAAACACCGAGTGGCCGCGCTGGGTTGATGTGATGAGCACGGAACCGGTGGATGTCGCTAGCCTGCCCAAGGGTCGTGGCGCTCCGCTCACGCGCCCTCGCCCGGGGCACGCCGACCTTGTCGGGATGCAGAAATATGGCTTTGACGAGGCCCGCAATGTGCTTGAGCGTGCCAGCGCCCGGGAAACCGCTGCTCGCGTGGCACTTGGTGCGATCGCTCGAGCATTTCTGAGAGAGCTCGGAGTCACCCTAGTGAGCCACACCCTGTCGATCGCTCACGTCCGCGTGCCCGATGGTTCGGCACTTCCGACCCCGAGTGACGTTGATGCTCTCGATGCCGATCCGCTTCGTTGTTTCGACAAGGCGACCTCCGCACTCATGGTTGCGGAGGTAGACAAGGCGCACGAAGACGGCGACACCCTCGGTGGTGTGGTCGAGGTGCTGGCCTATGGGGTACCACCGGGCCTCGGTTCCTACGTTCACTGGGATCGACGCCTCGACTCTCAGCTGGCAGCCGCCCTGATGGGCATTCAAGCTATCAAGGGCGTCGAGGTCGGAGACGGTTTCGAAACAACCACCCGGCGTGGCTCGCAGGCGCACGATGAGCTCGTCACCGACGGCAGCGAGATATCGCGCCTCAGCGACAAAGCCGGGGGCACCGAGGGGGGAATGTCCACCGGAACGGTTCTTCGCGTTCGTGCTGGTATGAAACCGATCGCGACGATTCCCCACGCGCTTCGCACCGTGGATGTGGCCACCGGTGAGGCTGCCGAAGCCCACCATCAGCGCTCTGACGTGTGCGCCGTTCCGGCAGCCGGAGTTGTCGCCGAGGCCATGGTCGCCCTCGTGATCGCCAACTCGATGCTCGAGAAATTTGGCGGTGATTCGATTGAAGAAACCGGGCGCAATCTCCGTGGCTACGTGGCATCGATCCCCGATAGCCTCAAGACTGCTCAATCTGTGGACCCCCGTGGTTGAGCAGCACCCCGTTGTCGTCATCATCGGTGCGCCCGGAGCGGGCAAGACTCGCCTCGGCAAGCGAATCGCTAAAGCGCTTAGAGTTCCCTTCATCGACACTGACAAACGAATAGTCGCTGCCCACGGTCCGATCAGCGAAATATTTTCTAAGCACGGTGAAGCTGCGTTTCGGGCAATCGAACGTGATGTCGTCTCGAAAGCCCTCAACGAGCGCGTCGTTCTCACTCTGGGGGGCGGAGCCGTCCTCGACCCCACAACCCAAGCCGATCTTGCCCACCAGAGGGTGATCCAGATCACCGTGAGCCCCGAAGCGGTCGTCTCGAGGATCAGCAGCAGCAAAAGGCCACTCTTGGCCAACGGCGTCGGAGCTTGGCTGGCCCTGGTTGAAACCAGAAAACCCATTTACGACCGGCTCTCAGCGCGAAGCTTTGACACCTCGAGCCTCCCGCTCGACACTGTCGCGGAGGAAATCGTGCAGTGGATCCGAGAATCAGGAGTGTGACAGCGTGACAGGCACCACAGGCACCACAGGCACCACAGGCACCACAGGCACCACAACGGTGAGCGTGCATTCGACTGAAACGAGCACGGCGGCACACTACGACATCCTGATCGGCCGCGGTTTGCTCGCCTCAATCGGTGACCAGCTCGGTTCTACCGTCGCCAAGATTCTGATTGTGCACCCTGCGGCTCTCGGTGCGAAGGCAACCGCGCTTCGCGAAAGCTTGCTCGATCGCTACGAAGTGCTGCTTGCCGAAGTGCCTGATGCCGAGGACGCGAAGCGTGTCGAAGTTGCGGCGTTTTGTTGGCAAATAATGGGCCAAACAGATTTCACTCGCACCGATGCCGTCATCGGCTTTGGTGGGGGAGCGACCACCGATTTGGCCGGTTTTGTCGCGGCAACCTGGCTTCGCGGAGTCAGGTTGATTCAGGTTCCCACCAGTGTCTTGGGCATGGTGGACGCATCAGTCGGCGGAAAGACCGGAATCAATACAGCCGAGGGCAAGAACTTGGTCGGTGCTTTTTATGCTCCAGCAGCGGTCTTGGTTGATTTGGATACGCTGGACNCCCTGCCGCGAAACGAGATTTTGGCGGGGTTTGCCGAGATCGTCAAAGCGGGCTTCATCGCCGTGCCGGAAATTCTCGACATCATCGAAGCGGATGTCGATCGGGCAACCGACCCAAGCACGCCAGAGTTTAGAAAACTCCTAGAGTTGTCTATCTCGATGAAGGCTTCAGTGGTGAGTCAAGATTTCACCGAGTCGGGGCTGCGTGAGATTCTCAACTACGGACACACGCTAGGGCACGCGATCGAGCACGCCGAACGTTACCGGTGGCGCCATGGCGCCGCGATTGCCGTCGGCATGGTTTTTGCTGCAGAGCTCGGACGCATCACCGGCTCATTGAGCGACGAGATTGTCGATCGACACCGCAGAATCCTCACAGCGCTGACGCTACCGATCGACTACCCGCTCGGACGCTGGAAAACCCTTTTGGCTACAATGCAGCGAGATAAAAAAGCTCGTGCCGGAATGCTGAGGTTCATTGTCCTCGACGACCTCGCACGGCCCAGTACCCTCAATGGTGTGGAGGAAGCGATTCTTTTCGCCGCCTATCAAGAGGTCGGCGTCTAGCCGTGCAAACCGCGTGGAGCGTCACCATGATTGGTCCCCCGCCACGTTATGCTCATAAATCATGAGTACGGTAATGGTGTTGAACGGTCCCAACCTCGGTCGACTGGGAAGTCGGGAGCCCGACGTTTATGGAAACCAAGATTTGGTTGCGCTTGGCCTCAAACTGGAGGCGGAAGCGCCGGCCGGCACCACAATTGACCTTCGCCAGACCGATGACGAAGCAACGCTCATTGGCTGGTTGCACGAGGCCGTGGATGCTGGAACAGCGGTGATTCTCAATCCTGCGGCGTTCACCCACTACTCATATGCCCTGCGCGATGCCGCTGCCATGGTCACTAAGGCTGGACTGCCCCTCATTGAAGTGCACATTTCCAACCCGCACGCCCGCGAGACTTTCCGGCACACGAGCGTCATTTCTGGCGTAGCGACCGGGGTCATCGCAGGCTTTGGTCTAGATTCTTACCTCTTGGCGCTCAATGCTCTCGGACTTCTCGGCTAGGAGCCCCCTCCCACTGATCGTCTGTGCGAGCACTAGCCGATAGACTGGGTTTTTGGTTTTGCCGCTGTAATCATCGGCCCTGTCAACCATCATTTCTTCACAATTGAATAATTCTTCCCAACTGAATGGAAATCCTCAACTCATGGCTTCAACAGCTGATATCAAGAACGGCGTCGTTCTCAACATGGACGGCCAGCTCTGGACTGTGATCGATTTCCAGCACGTCAAGCCGGGCAAGGGCGGCGCGTTCGTGCGCACCAAGGTCAAGAATGTGATGAGTGGCAAGGTCGTCGACCGCACATTCAATGCTGGTGCCAAGATCGAGACCGAAGTTGTCGACCGCGCTGACTACCAATATCTCTACGCCGATGGCGAGAACTTCGTCTTCATGGATATCGCCAACTACGATCAGATCACCCTCAACGCTCCGCAGGTCGGCGATGCGATCAACTTCATGTTGGAAAACCAGAATGTCACCATTGCCCTCCACAATGGCAACCCGCTTTACGTCGAGCTCCCCGCATCGGTGGTCCTAGAAATCACCTACACGGAGCCTGGGCTTCAGGGTGACCGGTCCACGGGTGGTACCAAACCCGCGACGGTCGAGACTGGCTACCAGATTCAGGTGCCACTGTTCGTTGAGCAGGGCACGAAGGTCAAGGTCGACACGCGTGATGGTAGCTACATCGGTCGCGTCAGCGAATAGGCGACAGGCAACTCGTGAGTGCACGCACCAAAGCTCGTAAGCGAGCACTCGACCTCCTTTATGGCGCTGACGTGCGCGAGGAGTCGATTAACTCGGCGTTGGCAGTCGAACAGGCGCGCGCCGATGCCGACCCCAAACGGGCTTCGTCATGGACCTATGCACGCGATATTGTGGTCGGAATCACCGAACACGGTGATGAAATTGACGAACTCATCGAAACCTACTCCCAGGGCTGGACCTTGGCTAGAATGCCGATCGTCGATCGGGCCATCTTGCGCATCGGACTGTGGGAGATTCTGTTCAACGAGGCGATCCCGGATGGTGTGGCGATCGCCGAAGCGGTCGAAGCTGCTGGCCTGCTGAGTACCGAAGATTCTGCCGGTTTTATCAATGGCTTACTGGCCAGGGTGGCGCAAACCCGCGCCTAACCTGTCGGGTCGATTATCTGGTCGGTCACAAGAGCAGCGAGACGGCGAGCGCTATCATCACGACGGCGATTACTCCGTCGAGAACCCGCCAGGCGCTGGGGCGCGCGAACACTCGCCCGAGGTATCGCGCTCCAAAACCCAGTGACGAAAACCAGAGCACACTGGCAAGGCTCGCACCGAGTGCAAAAAACCATTTGCCCGCCGAACCGTGACTGGCCGCGAGCGAACCCAACAACACGACCGTGTCGAGGTAGACATGCGGGTTGAGCCACGTGAGTGCGAACGCAGTGATGATGGCGGTGGCAAGACCAGATCGTGATCTACTATTCCCACCGGGGCCATCAGCGGGTTCGGTGATTAAGGCTTCGGGGGNGATGGCTCGGCGAAGCGCTAGGGCTGCATATCCCAGCAGAAACGCCGCCCCCACCCAACGGATGATGGTCAGCACGACGGGAGCCGCGGTGACGACCGCTCCCACTCCAGCAACTCCGGCGGCGATCAAGATGATGTCACTGATCGAACACACCACAACGATGGCGAGCACGTGTTCGCGGCGAAGCCCTTGTCTGAGCACGAAAGCGTTCTGCGCACCGATGGCGATAATCAGGGAGGCTCCGGTGAGCAGACCGGAGGCGAGGGGGACAAGGAAGGATATTGGGGCCACGAGAAGGAAGTATTTCACACCCAAAAGATGAAAATTTCTTCTCATGACACGCGAGTTACCCGTACGACAGGCCCACGCCTAACGTCGAAGCATGACCTTCTCCTCAACACTGGACCGGATCGGTGCGAACCCGCTCTCAGTCGCTTTTCACGGTGTTGGCAGAACCTTTGCCGCTGCGGGTGTTAGCGAGCCCCCGCGCAACGTGTTGCGCGACATCGACTTGGAAATACCACCGGGGGAGATAGTCTCCCTCCTAGGCCCATCCGGGTGCGGAAAATCGACCCTGCTCCGCCAGATAAGCGGGCTGGATCGACCGAGCACTGGCCAGATTCTCATCGGTGGCTCCAGCCCCGACGGTATCGATCAGCGGTGCGCGGTTGCTTTTCAAGAGCCACGACTTCTTCCGTGGCGTTCAATCCAAAGCAATGTCGAGTTTGGGTTACCTCGTGGTCTCGATCGAAACACGGGACGTGCCCGCGTCTCAGAACTGCTCGAACTCGTGCAGCTCGAAGCTGCACGCTCACTTCGCCCGCGTCAGGTCTCTGGGGGCATGGCTCAACGAGCGTCTTTGGCCCGTTCCCTGGCGAGAAACCCCGGCGTGCTCGTCCTCGATGAGCCCTTTGGCGCGCTCGATGCCTTGACCAGACTCAGAATGCAGGATCTTCTGCTCGACATTCATCGTGCAGAACCAGCGACCATCGTGCTCGTAACCCACGACGTTGATGAGGCTCTGTACTTGTCAGACCGTGTCGTTCTCCTCGGCGAAGAGCCCGGAGCCCGGCCTGGTTCTGGGGCCATCATTCGCTCGATCATTACCGTTTCAGGGAAGCAACCACGTGATCGCGGTGACAGCAACCTCGCCAGCCTCCGCGCCGTCCTTCTCGAAGGGCTCGGCGTGGCATCCCACCACCCAGCACACACACTATGAGGAACATCATGAAAAAGAAATCACTCGTCGCGCTCGGCGCTCTCGTCACGGCAGCGGTGCTCACCCTCACGGGCTGCGTGGCCGGCGAACGGTCTGCCACTGACGCGGTAGCAAACCCCGGGGCCTCCGGTTGGAGCAGTGACGTCCTCAACATCGACTTCGCCACCTACAACCCGCTGAGCCTGTTGATCAAGAACAAAGGCTGGATCGAGTCGACAGTCGGTGCCGGTGTGAAAGTCAATTGGGTGCAGTCTCTCGGTTCCAATAAGGCGAATGAAGCACTTCGCGCTGGGGCAATTGACGTCGGTTCCACGGCTGGCTCTGCGGCGTTACTTGCCCGCTCCAACGGCTCACCCATTCAGGCTATTGACATCTTCTCGCAGCCCAATTGGGCCGCAATCCTAGTTTCCAAAGACTCCACCATCACCTCCGTTGCGCAGCTCAAAGGCAAGACCATCGCGGCAACGTTGGGCACAGACCCCTACTTCTTCCTCCTCCAAGCACTGGAACAGGCTGGATTGAGCGTCAGCGATGTCACTATTCACAACCTGCAGCACGCTGACGGTAAGGCGGCTCTCGAAAGCGGAGCAGTCGACGCCTGGGCTGGTCTGGATCCTTTGCTGTCAACGAGCGTTGCTACCGCTGGTTCGAAGATTATCTACGACAACGTGGCCTTCAATAGCTACGGTTTTCTGAACGCGACAGAATCGTTCCTTTCGGCTTCGCCTGACCTTGCACAGGTTGTCGTCAACGCCTACGAGAAGGCCCGTGCGTATGCGATCGCCAACCCTGACGAGGTGGCAACAATTCTCGCAACGGTGGCAGCGATCGACCCGACCATCGCTACCGTCCAACTCCACGATCGCACCAATTTCGCTGTCAGCCCGGTCCCCGGCAAAGCACAGCATGACGTCTTGGCAATCATTGGTCCGATCTTCGTTACCGCCGGTGACGTGAAGTCGCAAGCAGATATTGATGCCGCGCTAGCAAGCCTGTTCAACACAACGTTCATCGACAAGGCAGATCCATCGGCGATCGGCTAGTCATGAGCAACGTTTCAGCGGCGCGCCCAACGCAGAATACTGAGACTGATCGTGCTGATCGAAAGGTCCGAAGTGGGGGACCGTCAGCATCACGCTGGCGGTCCTTCGCCGTCGGTGCGATCATTCCTCTCGCCATCTTGGCAACCTGGCAGGGAGTGACAGCGACGGGACTAGTGCCATCGTTCAGGTTGCCTTCTCCCTCGGATGTTGTGGCCGCCGGCATCGATCTGAGCACGTCTGGGCGATACGCCACCTATATTGCGATCTCCACCCAGCGCGTGTTCATCGGTTTCACTATTGGCGCGATCCTCGGGCTTGTTCTTGGAGCGTTCGTGGGACTTTCCCGCATCGGTTCGTGGTTACTTTCGCCCACCATGGGAGGAATTCGCGCCGTTCCGTCTTTGGCTTGGGTTCCGCTCTTAATTCTTTACGTTGGTACCAACGAAGATTCCAAGGTAGTTCTGGTGGCAATCGGTGCGCTTTTCCCGGTATACACGACCGTCGCAACGGCCCTCCGTCACGTTGACCCGCAGCTCGTTGAGGTGGGGCGAGCCTTCGGTCGCGGTGGAGCATCCCTCCTCACAACGGTCCAGCTACCGGCGGTCGTTCCGAGCATTGTGTCTGGCCTTCGCCTTGCGTTGGCGCAAGCCTGGCTTTTTCTCGTCGCCGCTGAACTTATCGCCTCATCGATGGGACTCGGGTTCTTGCTTGTTGAGTCCCAGAACAATGGTCGATTGGATCGGATCTTCTTGGCCATCATCACGCTGGCGGTCCTCGGAAAAGCGACCGACGCTGTGATCGGACTTCTCGAGCGCGTCCTGCTCAAACGTTGGGGTTAACCCGGGCTATAATTGAGCCACAAGACATCCTTTAAATTCCGTCCAGTGAGGCGGGGAAGGAGGTCAGAATGTCTGCACGAACAGTGTTGCAGCATGCTGATATCTCACGCGCATTGACTCGCATCTCTCACGAGATCCTTGAAGCTAACCGCGGAGCGCACGGCCTCGTGTTGCTGGGTATCCCCACTCGGGGCGTATTTCTTGCCACCAGACTGGCAGAGATTATTGACGGCATTGAACCAGGGGTCGTCACCGTTGGCTCCCTCGATATCACGCTGTACCGTGACGATCTGGCCACGAACCCCACCCGGGTGCCGTCGCCGATGTCGATTCCCGCAAGCGGCATCGACGGCAAGACCGTGGTGTTGGTCGATGACGTTTTGTTCTCGGGGCGCACCATTCGTGCGGCGCTCGACGCTCTCAATGATTTGGGCCGGCCACGAGCGGTTCGCTTGGCGGTGCTGATTGACCGTGGACACCGGGAGCTTCCCATTCGTGCCGATTTTGTGGGAAAAAACCTTCCCACCTCCCTCGACGAACGCATCAACGTTCGGATTATTGAAACCGACGACTCTGACGAGGTGACGATCGAATCATGAGACACCTACTTTCCACCACCGAGCTCGGGCGTGACGAGGCAATTGGGCTCCTTGATGTCGCGGAGGATATGGCCGACGTCGCTGGGCGCGAAGTAAAAAAACTTCCCGCGTTGCGCGGCAAGACCGTGGTCAACCTCTTCTTTGAAGACTCAACTCGCACGCGTATTTCTTTCGAAGCTGCTGCAAAACGCCTCAGCGCAGATGTCATCAACTTCAGCGCCAAAGGTTCGAGTGTTTCCAAGGGCGAGAGCCTGAAGGACACTGCGCAAACCCTCGCGGCCATGGGAGCGGATGCTGTCGTCATCCGTCACGGCGCATCCGGTGCCCCGCAGGTTCTCGCTCAGAGCGGCTGGATCTCGGCGGGAATCATCAATGCTGGAGACGGCACCCACGAACACCCCACCCAGGCGCTTCTCGATGCTTTCACCATGCGTCGGCGAATCCACGGAACCGCCTCCCGCGGCAAAGGGCTCGACGGTGTGTCGGTTGTAATTGTCGGGGACATCGTTCATTCGCGGGTGGCCCGCTCAAATCTTTGGCTACTTACTTCTCTGGGGGCCACGGTGCAACTGGTAGCCCCAGCGACCCTCATCCCGGTCGGAATCAGCGACTGGCCCGTCACAATCAGCCACGACCTCGACCGGGCAATCGCCGCCAAACCTGACGTTGTGATGATGCTTCGCATCCAGAGTGAGCGGATGAACGCGGGGTTCTTCCCCAACGCCCGGGAGTACTCCCGGCAGTGGGGCCTCGATGACGAAAGGCTTTCTCGCCTGCCCACGACTAGTCTGGTAATGCATCCAGGGCCCATGAATCGCGGTCTGGAGATCTCCTCCACAGCCGCGGATTCTTCGCGATCTACCGTGCTGGAGCAGGTGGCCAACGGCGTCTCGGTACGAATGGCAGTGCTGTATCTACTGTTATCTGGCACGGCAACAGCATGAGCCACGACCCGGTAGCGAACGCCAGCAACACTGGTATGGAGCGAGCAACAACGAGGAGCAGGAACGCAGTGAGCATTGCAGTGCGCGGAGCACGACACCCGGACGGTTCTGTTGGCGATCTCTTCATCGCTGGGGGAGTGTTCGTTGATTCTCTCGCCACGCCGGAACTCGTTATCGACGCGGCTGGCCTGCAGCTGTTGCCAGGACTCGTTGACCTGCATACCCACTTGCGCGAGCCAGGCTTCGAGCAAAGCGAAACGGTGCTCACTGGTTCACGGGCGGCAGCGATCGGTGGTTTCACCGCGGTATTCGCCATGGCAAATACCATGCCGGTGGCCGACACAGCGGGAACGGTCGAACAGATCGCCTCCCTCGGTGCCGAACACGGTTTCGTCTCGGTGCGTCCAATTGGCGCAGTTACTGTCGGCCTCGAGGGCAAACAACTCGCCGAAATCGGTGCCATGGCGCAGTCGCGGGCGGGGGTGCGGGTTTTCTCGGATGACGGTAAGTGCGTCTCAGACTCCCTGTTGATGCGCCGAGCACTCGAATACGTAGCAACCTTCGGCGGAGTGATCGCCCAGCACTCGCAAGACCCTCGCTTGACGGAGGGTGCCCAGATGAACGAGGGTGCTTTGAGCGGTGAACTCGGGCTAGCAGGTTGGCCGGCGGTCGCCGAAGAATCAATCATCGCCCGAGACGTGTTGCTCGCCGAACACGTCGGCGCGCGGTTGCACGTGTGCCACCTATCAACGGCCGGTTCGGTCGACGTAATTCGCTGGGCGAAGGCCCGGGGGATTCAAGTCACCGCCGAAGCGACCCCCCACCACCTCTTGCTCACCGAGCAACTTGTTCGTGGTTATGACGCTCGTTTCAAAGTGAATCCGCCGTTACGTCGGGATGAGGATGTCCACGCTCTCCGGGCGGCAGTTGCCGACGGCACCATTGACATCATTGCTACTGATCACGCNCCCCACCCGCTCGAATCGAAAGAGTGCGCGTGGGCCGAGGCGTCATTCGGCATGGTCGGACTGGAGTCGGCACTGAGTGTGGTGCAGGAATCATTGATCGACACCGGCCTTATTTCTTACGAGGATGTCGCGCGGGTGTTGTCGTCAAGGCCCGCCGAAATTGGTGGCCTGAAGGGCTATGACACCCCTTTCACTCTGGGAAGCATCGCGAACTTCACCCTGTTTGATCCTGCGGTGCGAGAAACGTTCGGCGTTGAGCGGCTGCACGGCAAAAGCGTTAATTCGCCGTACCTCGGTCGGTCATTGCCCGGTCGCGTCATGGCGACGATTCACGATGGATATCCCACGGTGCTGGACGGACAACTCCTCGACAACGAGACGGTCGCCGCCAGCGCCGCCCTCCGTTCTTTACAACTGGCCGAAACAACAAGGAATCACCGTGGATAAGAACGTCTCTGCTTTTTTGGTCATTGTTTTCCTGATCCTGATGCTGGGGCTCATGCTCGTCGGCTGGCGTTCTCGGCGCCGACGCCAAGCACACCTCCCCGCGCTGGCAAACGTACCCGCCGATATCGGTGAGGTTTTTGGCACCTTTGCCGGGCTCTACGTCGCGACGACCGCTGGCGCAAACAAGTTAGATCGGATCGCCGTTCGCGGGCTGGGGTTTCGTTCCCGATTGCGCATGACGGTCGCGGCATTCGGTGTCGTTCTCGCCATCCCTGGGCAGGAGGACGTGTTCATCCCCGTTGAATCGATCACTGGCACCGGGCGCTCAACCTGGGCCATCGACCGCGTTGTCGAAGACGCTGGCCTCTCAACCATGAGCTGGACCCTCGGCGATACCGCAGTAACCAGCTCATTCCGTCTTGAACTCGCCCAAGAATTTAGCGAAGCGACCCGTCGTCTCGCGATCACCCAAGAAGAAAGCACCGCCAGTGACACACTCTGACATTCCTTCGCGCAAGAGCCACGAACGAGCAGTTCTCGTCCTCGAGGACGGCACGCGCTACACCGGGGACGCCTACGGAGCTCGCGGCACGACGGTGGGCGAAGCTGTCTTCGCCACCGGAATGACCGGGTACCAAGAAACCTTGAGCGATCCCAGTTACGCCGGCCAGATCGTCGTCATGACGGCACCGCACATCGGCAACACGGGTATGAATGACGAAGACCTCGAATCGTCGCAACTTTGGGTCGCCGGATTTGTGGTTCGCGATCCTTCACGAGTGGTCTCCAACTTCCGTGCCCAACGCAGCCTCGATGACGATCTTGCCGCCAACACAATTGTGGGCATTAGCGGAATTGACACACGGGCGCTCACACGCAGGCTTCGTGATTCAGGCTCGATGCGCGCGGGAATCTTTTCTGGCGCGGATGCTGAACTCACCGCCGATGATCAACTCACCGCCGTTCGCTCCGGAGCTGCTATGAGTGGAAGAAATCTTTCCGACGCAGTCTCGACCCATACCGCCTACGTCGTTGCCGCGCAGGGTGAACGGCTCGGTAACCTTGCTGTACTCGACCTCGGAGTGAAGAAATCCACTCTCAACTACCTCGCGGAACGGGGGTTCGAGGTCCATGTATTGCCACAGTCCTCAACCCTTGCCGAGGTACTCGCACTCGAACCGGTTGGTGCCTTTTTCTCCAACGGACCGGGTGACCCCGGGGCATCCGATGCCCATGTTGAGCTTCTGCAAGGAATCCTGCGCGAGGGACTCCCGTTCTTCGGCATCTGCTTCGGCAATCAACTCCTCGGTCGCGCCCTCGGCTTCTCAACTTATAAACTTTCGTTCGGGCACCGCGGAATCAACCAGCCTGTTGTCGACACGTCGACCGGACGCGTTGAAGTTACCTCCCACAATCACGGGTTTGCCGTCGACGCACCGATCGGCGAGATCGTCGAATCGTCTACCGGTTTTGGGCGCGTTGAGGTCAGTCACGTCAACCTCAATGACAACGTCGTCGAGGGGCTAAATGCCCTCGACATTCCCGCCTTCAGCGTTCAATATCATCCGGAAGCCGCCGCCGGCCCACACGACAGCAACTATCTTTTCGACCGCTTCCGCGACCTTGTGGTTACTCACCAGGCAAACTCGACCAGCAAGGATCACAACTAATGCCCAAACGCGACGATATTAAGAGCGTTCTGGTCATTGGATCGGGTCCCATCGTTATCGGCCAAGCAGCCGAGTTTGACTACTCCGGCACGCAGGCCTGCCGGGTGCTGCGCGAAGAGGGAGTTCGGGTTATTCTCGTCAACTCAAATCCAGCCACGATCATGACCGACCCTGACTTTGCCGACGCCACCTACGTAGAGCCGATCACCTGGCAGGTCATTGAAACGATCATTCAGAAGGAAAAACCTGACGCGATTCTGCCGACTTTGGGGGGGCAGACGGCTCTCAACGCTGCAATCGAACTGCACAACCACGGCATTCTCGAGAAGTACGGCGTCGAACTGATCGGTGCAAGCTTCGAGGCGATCAACAAGGGTGAAGACCGCCAAATCTTCAAACAACTGGTACTAGATGCCGGCGCGGATGTCGCAAAAAGCTATATCGCCCACACCGTGGACGAGGCCATCGGTTTCGCAGAAGACCTCGGCTACCCGCTGGTGATCCGCCCGTCCTTCACGATGGGCGGCCTCGGTTCGGGCTTTGCCTACACGCGTGATGAACTCGTTCGCATGGTCGGCGACGGCTTGCAGCAGAGCCCCACCACCGAGGTTCTTCTTGAAGAGAGCATCACCGGCTGGAAAGAGTACGAGCTCGAGCTCATGCGCGATACCGCCGACAACACCGTCGTGGTCTGCTCGATTGAGAACGTTGACCCGGTTGGCGTCCACACCGGCGACTCGATCACCGTTGCCCCCGCGCTCACGCTCACCGACCGCGAATACCAGAAGCTTCGCGATATTGGCATCGACATTATTCGCGCTGTGGGGGTCGACACCGGTGGCTGCAACATCCAGTTCGCCATCGATCCAGCGGATGGCCGCATCATTGTGATCGAAATGAACCCTCGGGTCTCCCGTTCGAGTGCGCTGGCATCGAAGGCCACCGGCTTCCCGATCGCAAAGATCGCCGCAAAGTTGGCCATCGGCTACCGTTTGGATGAAATCCAGAACGACATCACGAAGGTGACCCCGGCGAGCTTCGAACCGACGCTCGACTACGTTGTTGTGAAAGTTCCCCGGTTCGCGTTCGAAAAGTTCCCGGCAGCAGACACCACCCTGACTACGACCATGAAGTCGGTCGGCGAGGCAATGGCTATCGGTCGAAACTTCTCCACCGCTCTCCAAAAAGCCCTGCGCTCGCTTGAGAAGCGGGGGAGTAGCTTCCACTGGCGCGACGAGGTTCGTGACGTCACCGCGCTGTTGGCCTTAGCCGCAGTGCCGACCGATGGGCGCATCGTCACCGTGCAACAGGCGCTGGTCGCCGGAGCTACGGCTGAGCAAGTGTTCGATGCCACCAAAATCGATCCCTGGTTTATCGACCAAATCGTTTTGATCAACGAGGTCGCCGCCGAAATCGGAAGTCTTCGCAATCTCGACGAGTCACTGTTCCTGTTTGCCAAGAACCATGGGTTTAGTGACACCCAGATCGCGGAGATTCGTGGCCTCACCGAGGACCAGGTTCGTTCCCTTCGCCACCAGTTGGGGGTGCGCCCCGTGTTCAAGACGGTGGATACCTGTGCTGGTGAATTTCCCGCCCTCNCCCCCTACCACTACTCGAGCTACGACACCGAGACCGAGGTTACTCCGAGCAACCGTCGCAAGGTGGTTATCCTCGGCTCCGGGCCAAACCGCATCGGTCAGGGGATCGAATTCGACTACTCCTGCGTTCACGCCTCGTTTGCTCTCGCGGATGCGGGCTATGAGACGATCATGATCAATTGCAACCCTGAGACGGTCTCGACCGACTATGACACCAGCGATCGCCTGTACTTCGAGCCGTTGACGCTCGAAGATGTGTTGGAGATCATCCACGCTGAGTCTCAGAGTGGCGAACTGGTCGGGGTAGTTGTTCAGCTTGGCGGCCAAACCGCCCTCGGCCTGGCCGCGGGCCTCAAAGCAGCAGGGATCACGATTCTGGGCACAACCCCAGAAGCGATCGACCTGGCTGAAGAACGAGGACTGTTTTCGAGGATTCTCGACGAAGCTGGCCTGATTGCGCCCAAGAACGGTACCGCGACCGACGTTTCCGAAGCCGTAGTTATCGCCGAAAACATTGGTTATCCCGTGTTGGTCCGCCCCTCGCACGTGTTGGGTGGTCGAGGGATGGAGATCCTGTACGACACGGACTCCCTGCTGGACTACTTCGTGCGGGTGAAAGATCAGGCCATCATCGCCCCCGGTTCTCCACTCCTAGTCGACCGATTCTTGGACGACGCAATCGAAATCGACATTGATGCTCTCTACGACGGCGCCGAGTTGTACATCGGTGGAATCATGGAACACATCGAAGAGGCAGGCATTCACTCCGGCGACTCTGCGTGCACCCTTCCACCGGTAACCCTCGGTCGCGAAATAATTAACCGCGTCCGCGAGGCGACATTGGCCATTGCGGAGGGTGTCGGAGTTCGCGGTTTGCTCAACGTGCAATTCGCGATTGGGCAGGGCATCTTGTACGTGCTCGAGGCCAACCCCCGCGCATCGCGCACCGTGCCATTCGTCTCCAAAGCCCTCGGAATTCCCCTGGCCAAAGCAGCGTCACTGATCATGGTGGGCACGTCGATTAGGCAACTCGTTCAGAGTGGGATGCTCCCGGAGCAAGACGGCTCGGTTGTTCCCCTCGATTCTCCCATCGCGGTGAAAGAAGCTGTGCTCCCGTTCAAGCGCTTCCGCACCAAGGAAGGTCAAGTGGTCGACTCCGTGCTGGGGCCGGAAATGCGCTCCACCGGTGAAGTGATGGGGATCGACTCCAACTTCCCGAAAGCCTTCGCCAAGAGCCAAGAAGCTGCCTATGGAGGATTGCCCACGAGCGGCTCCGTCTTCGTGTCGGTCGCCGATCGTGACAAGCGCGCAATCGTGTTGCCAATACTGCGACTGAGCCAGTTGGGTTTCACCATTCTCGCCACGGAGGGAACAGCCGAGGTTCTCAACCGCAACGGCATCGAAGCGCGCGTCGTACGAAAGTACTTTCAAGGTAATCCAGACAGCGAGAACAACCCACCGGCAGTGGGGGATGAACGCACCATCGTCGAACTCATCAATCAGGGTGAAGTTGATGTTGTGATCAACACCCCGAGCGGTCGAAGTGCCCGTGCCGATGGCTACGAGATCCGCACCGCCACCGTTGCCGCGGATAAGCCGCTGTTCACCACCATCGCCCAGCTGGGCGCTGCTGTGGCCTCGTTTGAGGTAATCCAAGACGGTTTCGACGTGCGCTCCCTGCAGGAGTACGCGAAGGACCGGGCGAAAAGGTTGGCAACCGCGTGACTATTCCCGCATTCGGCGAACGCTTGAGCGCGGTTTTCTCGGAGACAGGTCACTTGTGCGTTGGAATCGATCCCCACGAGTATCTGCTCGACCAGTGGTCGTTGACCAATGATGCGGAAGGGGTTCGAGAATTTGGGCTCCGCGTGGTTGATGCCGTGCGTGGTTCAGCAGGAATCGTGAAGCCTCAGGTCGCCTTTTTTGAACGGTTTGGCGCCGCAGGTTACCAGGCCTTGGAAGATGTGCTGGAAGCGTGCCGTGAGGCAAAGATTGTGGTGATAGCCGATGCTAAGCGAGGGGATGTCGGATCAACGGTGGAGGCCTATGCCCGTGCCTGGCTGACCCCCGGTGCACCGTTGGAAGCAGACGCAATGACCATCAGCGCCTATCAAGGTCTTGGTTCGATAACCGAGGCACGGAACCTGGCGTTGTCCTCGGGCAAAGGGTTGTTCGTGCTCGCCGCTACCTCAAATCCCGAATCCTTCGAACCCCAGCAAGCCATCATCGCCTCCGGTGAGAACGTTGGCTCCACGGTTGCCGGTGCCATCATGAATGGTGTTGCACACTGGAACACGAACGAATCGGGCTTGGGGTCGATCGGTCTCGTCATCGGTGCAACCATCACTCTCGACGATTACGGCGTCCACAGCAGCCTGCTCGACTCGACGCCAATCTTGGCCCCCGGCTTCGGACACCAGGGTGCGCAATACTCGCAGATTCCTGCGCTCTATGGTGCCAGTGCGCACAACCTACTGGTGAGCGCATCGCGGAGCATTTTGGCAAAGGGACCCAGTGGCGTGGCTCAGGCGATTCGTGCCGAAGCCGAGCTGGTTGCTTCGGTGTACGCGTGAATGAACGCGTGAGCAAACGCTCAATTCCGCCCGAAGTCGACCGAGTGGCTGCGGCCCGTGCCGCTGTGGAAGCCCGTCGCGCACGAGCAAAAATCAAGGACCAGCTCTCGACCAACCTCCGAACACCGCGTGAGGTTGCCGATATCGCGTGGCTCGACGAGGACAGCGCCGAGGCGAGTCTGCGAATCACCGACTTTCTTTTGAGTATCCGAGGTTTAGGACCCACCAAAGTCGAACGGGTGCTGGTCGAGCTGGAGATTTCAGCGAGAAAACGGCTCGGAGGGCTAGGCGTTCGTCAGCGCGCCAAACTCAGCCACTACTTGGCAACCGGAGCACCCGGGCACTTGCCTCGCCTCGTGGTTCTCGCCGGACCAACGGCCGTGGGTAAAGGCACGGTTGCCACCTATATTCGTGAGCACTATCCAGACGTTCTGCTCAGCGTTTCCGCGACCACCAGGCCGCCGAGACTCGGCGAGATTGATGGAGTTCACTATTACTTCGTCAGCGACCAAGAATTTGATCGGATGATCGAACAGAAACAGTTGCTGGAGTGGGCCACCGTGCACAAGTCCCACCGCTACGGCACTCCGCGAGCACCCATCGACCAAGCTTTGGCTGCCGGCCGACCCGTGCTCCTAGAAATTGACTTGCAAGGCGCTCGGTTGGTGAGGGCCGCGATGCCTGAAGCACTCCTCGTGTTCTTGTTGCCACCAAGTTGGGAAGAACTCGTGCGTCGACTCATCGGCCGTGGAACCGAATCTCAAGAAGAACAGCAAGTGCGACTGGACACCGCGAAAGTCGAACTGGCGGCCCAAGATGAGTTCGACGCGAAAGTTATCAACGCCGAAGTAAGCCAAGCCGCCCGCGAGGTCGTAGAATTGATGGAAGTGTCCCGCGCGCCCTAGACTGCGCCGCCCAATCTCGACACAGAGACTTATCAACATCCGTGCCAGACGTGCACATTTTCTCACTAAGGAGCTCCCATGATCAACAAGAACAGCGGAATCATTGATCCCCCCATCGATGAATTGCTTTCCAAGGTCGACTCCAAATACCAATTGGTTGTCTTCGCCTCGAAGCGGGCTCGCCAGATCAACAACTATTACGCCGACCTTCACGAGGGAAGCCTTTTCGACAACGTCGGCCCACTCGTCGACTCGACAATTGATGACAAGCCACTGTCTGTTGCTCTCCGCGAGATCAACGAAGACAAGCTCGAACTCAAGCGTTTGAGCTCAGAGTAGAAGAAACTTTGCCGAGTCCGGTGTCGAAAGAATCGGTGTCGACTGGCCCGGTCTCGGTTAGCCCGGTGTCGCTCAATATCGTCGTCGGAATAACCGGTGGAATTGCAGCCTACAAGGCGGTTTCTGTTGTGCGCGGCTTGGTGTTGGCGGGCCACGACGTTCACGTCGTTGCGACAGATGCTGCTCTGCGGTTTGTGGGCAAACCCACGCTCGAGGCAATAAGCCGAAACGACGTTCACACGAGTCTCTATGACGGTGTGGCTGAAGTTCGCCACGTCGCCATCGGGCAGGCCGCTGATGTGATTGTTGTCGCTCCGGCAACAGCAAACTCGATCGCGAAACTTGCCGCCGGTTTGGCCGACGACTTGCTCGGCAACACCATCCTCGCGTCGACCGCTCCGGTGGTTATTGCTCCGGCAATGCACACTGAAATGTGGCACAACCCGGCGACGATTGCGAATGTGGCAACCCTCCGGTCGCGAGGGATCACCGTGGTGGGGCCGGCAGCCGGCCAACTCACCGGGAATGACGTTGGTGTCGGCAGGATGAGCGAGCCAGACGACATCATCGAAGCGACCCTCGCTGCTGTTGCGGTAAAAGATCTTGCGGGCGTTCGCATTGTGGTGACCGCTGGCGGAACCCGAGAACCACTGGACCCGGTGCGGTACCTCGGAAATCGTTCAAGCGGAAAGCAAGGCGTAGCAATTGCTACTGCGGCCGCGCTTCGTGGCGCCGTGGTGACCCTTATCGGCGCGAATCTCGAAGTCGAAGCGCCTGAAACGTGTCGAACGATCCCGGTATCGTCGACCAGTGATCTGAGCACTGCCCTTAGGCACAGTGCGCCAGATGCTGACGTCGTTATCATGGCTGCCGCCGTGGCCGACTATCGCCCAGAAACGATTGCCGAGGGGAAACTCAAGAAGGAAGACCTGGGGGACAACGTGCAACTCACGTTGGTGAAGAATCCAGACATTCTGAAGGAACTTTCCGCCTCCCGCGCCGAAGGCCAAGTGCTCATCGGGTTCGCCGCTGAGACCGAGAAAACCCGTGACGGCATCCTCGCACTGGGACGTGCGAAGATCGCCAAAAAAGGCTGCGATTATCTCGTGGTGAATCGGGTCGGCTGGAGTGAAGGTTTCGGCACAGACGACAACACCGTAGTGGTGTTTGCTCGCGGCGGCGAGATCGCGGTCGAGGCAGCCGGAAGCAAAATGTCGGTGGCGAACCGTATTCTCGATTTGTTAATCTAACTTCACTTTTAAGGCCCGAAATCATGAGTACAACGCTTCGACTTTTCACCTCCGAATCGGTCACCGAAGGTCACCCTGACAAGATTTGCGATCAGATATCAGACAGCATTCTTGACGCAATGTTGGAGGTCGATCCAACAGCGCGGGTAGCCGTAGAAACGTTGGTGACCACCGGCTTGGTGCATGTTGCAGGCGAAGTGACCACGAGTGGTTACGTCGATATTCCCTCGATAGTTCGCCAACGCATTTCCGATATTGGCTACAACTCGTCAGACGTCTGGTTTGACGGTCGTTCGTGTGGCGTGTCAATTTCGATCGGCGGTCAGTCGCCCGATATTGCGGTCGGGGTCAACAGTGCCCAAGAATCCCGCGAGGAGTCCAGCGTCGACGCTGGTGACCTCCAGGGTGCGGGTGATCAGGGCATCATGTTCGGCTATGCCACCAAAGAAACGCCAGAGTTTATGCCGTTGCCCATTTGGGTCGCTCACCGATTGGCAGAGCGTCTCGCCCACGTTCGTAAAGCCGGTCTCGCTGATTACCTGCGACCAGACGGCAAAACCCAAGTGACGGTCGGCTACGAGGGTGACACTCCGAGAACAATTGAAACTGTGGTCGTCTCGAGCCAGCACTCGCCGTCGATCAGTACCCCCGAGCTTCGTGAGGCAATCGAAGAGCTGGTGATTCGCCCAGTGCTCGATGCCCTAGACATGCCTTCCGGTGACGCTCGCCTGCTGATCAACCCCACCGGGGTGTTCCACATCGGTGGCCCTCAGGGTGACGCCGGCCTCACCGGTCGCAAGATCATTGTTGATACCTATGGGGGTTCCGCTCGTCACGGTGGTGGTGCGTTCAGCGGCAAAGATCCGTCGAAGGTTGACCGTTCAGCGGCGTACGCGCTTCGTTGGGTTGCGAAGAACGCTGTCGCTGCGGGGCTTGCTGATCGGCTCGAAGTGCAAGTCGCGTACGCCATCGGGAAGGCAGCTCCGGTGGGGCTCTACGTCGAGTCGTTTGGCACTGGGCACGTCAGCGACGACGTAATCATTGAAGCGATTAGGGCTGTCTTTGACCTGCGACCTTCGATGATCATCCGTGACCTCGATCTATTGCGGCCCATCTATGCCCAGACGGCCACCTATGGTCATTTCGGTCGAGAACTGCCCAACTTTACGTGGGAGCGTTTGGATCGGGTTGAGGCACTACAGAGCGCGGCGAAACTGTAAGTGGTGACAGCATCCATTGCTCGGGTGCTCATCGACTCGCCGCTGCCCCAACTCGATCGTCTTTTTGACTACGAGATCCCCGTACCCCTTCGGGGAACCATCATTCCCGGCATGCGAGTTCGTGTTCCGCTGCGGTCTGCGGGTCGCGTCGCCGACGCCTACGTCATCGAGGTCACTGAGCCTGAGCCTGACGGCTACAGCGGAAAACTGAGCGAAATCGATTCTGTGGTCTCTGCTGTGAGTGTGCTCGCGCCAGAAGTGTGGGCTGTGGCGAGAAGGGTTTCCGAACGCGCCGCCGGCAATGCGAGCGACATAGTTCGGCTTGCGGTGCCCAGTCGGCAGGTGCGGGTTGAAAAAGCTTTCCTCGCCGCTCTGGACGCAACTCCGTCGCCGTCACTCTCACCACCACCAACACCAACACCAGCACTCTCGCCGGGCACTCCGACTGCCCCTGATCAAAGTCAACCGTCAGAGATTGCCGGTTATGGTGCTGGTGTTCTGACACAAGCGATTCTCTCAGCTGCGCGCTTAGCGGTCGACGCAATCCCGCAAGTCGTTCCAGTGAGAACACCCAGCGGTGAAGTGTGGGTGGGTCAGTGGGCACTCACAATGGCGGAGGCTGCGGCCTACACGGTGTCGACGGGGAGGTCCGCCATTGTGTCGGTCCCAGACTTTCGAGACCAAGAACAACTCATGGCTGCGCTGTCTGCCGTTCTTCCCCCCGAGAGCGTTGCCCACGTGGACGCTCGCCAATCAAACCCGGACCGCTATCGCGCCTTTCTTCGGTGCCTGAGCGAGCCCGCACTCGTCATCGTCGGGAACAGGTCTGTTGTTTACGCACCCGCGGCAAACCTCGGTTTGATTGCCCTCTGGGATGATGGTGATCCTCTGCACAGCGAGCCCCTGAGTCCCTACGTGCACACGAGAGATGCTGCACTGGTTCGCCAAGAACAACAGGGCTGCGCTTTGCTGTTTTTCAGCCACACCCGAAGCACCGACGTCGAACGACTGGTGGAGATTGGCTGGTGCCATTCTGCCGCTCCGGTGCCCGCAGTATTGCCGAGGATCATCCCTACCTCTCAGCAACCGGCAAATGATGGTTTCGCGGCCTACGCTCGCATCCCCGAAACGGCGTGGCGCGAAGCTCGGGCGGCGCTAGAACTCGGCCCCGTGCTCGTGCAGGTGGCGAGACCCGGTTACGCCCCGCGGCTATCGTGCAAAGAATGCCGCGCCAGCGCACGCTGTCTCGTCTGCGAAGGTCCGCTCGCCCAGAAGACCGCCACGGCGACCCCCGCCTGTTTGTGGTGCGGCGCTCTGGCAGCACGCTGGAAGTGCAGCAATTGTGAGGGCGAGGTACTGCGCCTTGTTGGATCCGGGGCGGGCCGCACCGCGGAAGATCTCGGGCGTGCTTTTCCAGGGGTGAGGATCATTGTTGCTGACGGCGAGCGCCCCGTGCTCACTGTTAGCGCTGATCCAGCCATTGTGATCGCAACCAGGGGCGCCGAGCCCGTAGCCTCTGGTGGTTATCGGGCAGTCTTGTTACTCGACGGCGAGAGCATGATCGCGCGTGAAAGTCTTCGTGTTGCCGAGGATTGTTTGCGCTGGTGGTCAAACGCCGCAGCGCTGGCTGCTCGTCGCGCCCCTGTCATTCTGGTGGGCGTCGGTGGCGCGCTCGCCTCCGCCCTGGCGACCTGGCGGCACGCTGACTACGTGCGCGCCGAGCTGGCCGATCGCCGCACCCTAAGATTCCCTCCCGCGGTGCGAGTAGCAACTCTTACGGGAGAGTTGGACGCGGTCGCCCACGCCGTCACAACCATTCCGATCCAACCCGCGGACATTCTTGGCCCGATCGAACTTGATGCTGGAATAGTGCGAACCATTGTGCGTTTCGAATACTCTTTGGGGGCAGCGATCGCGACCGGGCTCAAAGCCGAAATTGTTCGAGCAGCGGCTCGCCGTCGCAAGCCTGTTGCCGGCAAAGGGCCCCGCGGGGCATCACCTCCCGCACTCCGTGTCCGCTTCGATGATGTAGAACCATTTCTCGAGAGCTAGACGATTGAGACGTTTCGAGTCAACCGTGACCATCGACGCTGGTGAGTGCATCTAGCGCGTACACCGTTGCAGACTGTCCGAAATAGTCGAAACAGCTCACCCAGATGTCTGCAAATAACGCGTGAGCCTCGGTGTACGGATAATCTCCGGGCACAGTCCGTTGGAATCCGCTGTGGTCGCCCACCGGTGACCCTACGTCGATTGCCGAGTAGCCACCCCCTCCGAGCGTAGCGACGATCGTGGCACGCTCGGCGGCCGAAACGCGCACGATGGAAAGCACCATACCTCGTTCGCTCGCGGGCACAATGAACCAGCAGGTCAGGTTCGCACCGCTCGTGGCAATGGCTCGTAGCGGCGGTTGAAGGCGTTCAAAATCGTTGAGGCCACCCGGTCCAGGTGCCACGGGAGCCAAGACGAGGTGATTGGTGGCAACGACGGCAAAGCCGCTCGGGCTCAGCACAGTGTTGCACGAAGGAAACTCGGTCGGTGCCACGGCCGTGGGTGATGGAGATGCCCCCGACGGTGGCGCTGATGGCAACGCTGACGGTAATCCTGACGGGAGTGTTGACGGGAGTGCTGACGGTGACGGTGACTGTGTCGACTCTCCGGCGCTACTGCAACCCACCACCAGGAACGCCAGCACAACACCGAGCGTGCTGATGGGTGCCCTCGTCGCCCGAAGGCGAGGCTGGGGTGCGATTTTAGTCACAGGCCTTCCTTGTTGGGCGAAATCGACGATCAACCAGTACCCCAACGCTAGCGTCCGCTTCACGGCCCGCCATAGGCCGTTTGTCGATGGCCATGCGCCCGCCGGGAGAGAATTACCTAGTGACATCACTTCGCCTCGTTTTTGCCGGTAGCCCGTCTGCTGCAGTTCCTAGCCTTGACGCCCTTGCGGCCAGTGGCCACACCGTCGTCGCGGTCGTTACTCGCGAAGATTCGCCCCAAGGGCGGCGCGGTGAACTGAAACAGACCCCGGTGGCGGATGCCGCCGACCGGTTGGGGATCACCGTTATTAAGGCAAATAGGCTCTCCGATTCAGTAGCCAGGACGATCGCTGGTTTGTTTCCAGAACTGGGGGTGATCGTGGCCTATGGCGGTTTTGTGCGTGAGCCCCTCCTGTCGCTCCCGCGCAACGGCTGGATTAACCTTCACTTCTCTTTGTTACCGCACTGGCGTGGTGCCGCACCGGTACAACGCTCGATCATCGCTGGCGATGAGATCACCGGTGCGACCGTCTTCTCTCTGGTTCCGCAGATGGACGCTGGTGAAATTTTGGGGCAACTCACCCAGAATGTTGGGCCCAACGAGACAGCGGGGGAGTTGCTCGACTCTCTGTCAGTAACGGGGGCGGACCTTCTCGTTCGAGTTGTTGATTCAATCGCCGATGGAACCGCTCGCGCAGAGCCGCAGCGTGGCGAGGTTAGTTTTGCCCCCAAGCTCGAACTCGCCGATGGTGCGATCGATTGGTCGACGAATGCCCACACGGTGGTAAACCTCATTCGTGGGGTCACGCCTGAGCCGGGGGCTTTCACCGTCATCGATGGTGTGCGTGTGAAGATTGTCTCTGCTCGTATCGCCCAATCCGACCAGCGGCTCACGCCCGGTCACCTCTGCCAGGAAGGCAAATCCATTCTCGTCGGTACTGCAACTCTCCCCATTGAACTCATCACCGTCCACCCTGCCGGCCGCAAGGCAATGATGGCCGCTGACTGGTGGCGTGGCCGAGGAACCGATGCCGGTTCGATCACGGGGGAGTCCAAATGAGCGCTGTTCAGCCAGCACGCCGGATCGCCCTCGACGTGATTCTGGCGGTGCGCGAATCTGATGCCTATGCCAATCTGCTGTTGCCGGTGCGTTTGGGGCGTGCCAAGCTCGGGGCGGCGGATGCCGCTCTGGCCACGGAACTGACCTATGGCACGCTCCGCCGACAGGGGTACTACGACGCAGTAATTGCCCTCGCGGCGGGACGTCCGGTCGACAAGATCGACCCGCCAATTCTCGATGTGTTGCGTCTCGCTTGCCACCAGTTGTTGTCGATGCGCACCGCTCAGCACGCCGCTGTCGATGAGTCAGTTCAGTTGGCCAAAACTGTCGGGTCCAATTCTGCGACCGGTTTTGTCAACGGCGTGCTCCGCACCATTACGAGGACAGACGCGGAGGAATGGCGATCGCGAGTGCTTGCTTCCACCGACAGCGATGATGCGCGTCTCGCTGTTGACCACTCACACCCGCTCTGGATCGTTCGGGCTTTTCGCCAGGCTCTGGCCGCTGAGGGGCGCGGCGATGAGCTCGAAGACCTCCTCGCCGAAGACAATGTCGCACCGCGAGTGAGCCTTGTGGCGTTACCCGGTTTTTCTGAGGTTGACGAACTTGAGGCGTACCCGAGCCCGTTCTCACCCGTCGGGGCAATTCTTGACTCGGGTGACCCGTTGGATATTGCCGCCGTTCGTGCGGGCCGTGCACGCGTTCAGGATGAGGGATCTCAGTTGGCGACGCTCGCACTGAGCCGAGCACGGCCAATTGTTGCGGGGGAGCGTTGGCTCGACTTGTGCGCGGGGCCCGGTGGCAAAGCGGCTTTACTCGCGGCTGAAGCACTCGCCGGTGGGGCGACCCTTGTGGCCAACGAGATTGTGCCAGCACGGGCACAACTCGTGCGGAACGCTTTGGCTGTTTTTGACCCCGCTCCGGAGGTGTGGGAGCTTGATGGCACCCGTGTGGGTGTCGATCACTCTGATGAGTTCGATCGCATTCTGGTCGACGCGCCGTGTACGGGCTTGGGAGCTCTGCGTCGCCGCCCCGAGGCACGCTGGCGGAAGGCGCCGCGCGATGTCGCGTTGCTGTCGGGGCTTCAGTCCAACCTCTTGGACGCAGCGCTGACAGCGCTCAAGCCCGGGGGAGTTCTGGCCTACGTGACCTGCTCACCACACCTCGCCGAAACCAAAGTGATTGTCGAGGGTGCGCTCAAGAAGTGGGGTAGCCAAGTGGAGCGGTTGGACACCCCAGCGATTATTGCCGCCGTCGCTACCAAGCCACTCGAGGCACCAGAATCTGCCAGCTCACCCGTGGAGAAGGCTGCCGCCCAGCACGTTCAGTTGTGGCCACACCGCCACGGTACCGATGCAATGTTCATCCAGTTGCTCACAAAGAACGACTCCAATTCTCGCTAAGGTCGTCACATGTCTGTACGAATTAACCCGAGTATTCTCGCCGCCGATTTTGCCAACTTCGAACGTGAACTCGGCCGCATCAGTACCGCTGATCTGGTGCACGTCGACATTATGGACAACCACTTCGTTCCCAACCTGACCTTTGGGATGGCGATGACGGAGCGCCTCCAAGAGCTTTCCACCGTTCCCCTCGATTTGCACTTGATGATCGATGACCCCGACCGTTGGGCGCCCGGGTATGCCGAACTGGGCGTTCACTCCGTGACGTTTCACGCAGAAGCCGCGGCCAATGCTGTTGCTCTAGCGAGACGGCTCCGCGACATTGGCGCTCGCGCCGGTATTGCTCTCAAGCCGGGAACTTCTGCCGAGCCGTTTCTGGAGATTCTGCACGAGTTTGATCAAGTATTGGTGATGACGGTTGAGCCTGGTTTTGGTGGCCAGAAGTTCGATGCCACAACGATGCCCAAACTTTCTCAACTTCGCGAAGCCGTAAAGAAATCAGGGCTGGATGTCTGGCTTCAAGTTGATGGCGGGATCACCGAGGAGACCATCATCATTGCCGCCGAGGCCGGGGCGGACACCTTCGTTGCTGGGTCGAGTGTTTTTCGGGCACCCGATCCGGCAACAAAAATTGCCGAACTGCGCGCCGCGGCAGCAGCCCACGTGCACGCCGCGAACTAGTTCACGCTAGACGTTCCAAAATCCCGCGTGAACCGTGACAGCCGCTGGAAGAGACACGGGGCCGATGACCTCAATTGTCCGTGGCCCCCGAGCGAACACTTCACGGCACGGCAGGGCTAACGTTTGCTCATTCGGATTGGCAGCGGTCATCGCGATGAGTTCGCTCTCGGCGAGGGCATAAACAACGCGATTAATTCCGGCCCAGTAGATTGCGCCAGCGCACATCGCGCACGGTTCGGTGCTCGTGTACAACGTGCAAGTGCCTAATTCTTTGGGGGAGAGCACCGAGGCAGCGAGGCGAACAAGGTTGGTCTCGGCGTGGCCGGTCGGATCGCTCCCGGTGAGAACCGAATTCTCGGCTTCGAGCTGCACCCCGTCAGCGGTGACGATTATGGCACCGAACGGATGATTGCCGTGGGCTCGAGCCTCCGCCGCCACTGCCACGGCTCGCGTGAGGTGACCGAGTTCGGCGGCAGTCAGTGCTGGTTCGTTGCTCATTTGTTCCTCTGGAGGTCAGCGACGCGATTGTGTGGGCTACGACGATTTCTATCACAAAGACGGCATCCAGCGAGATCTGATTGGATGGTCTCATGACAGATTCCCCTAAAACTAAGCCAGAAGTCGAGTTCTATGAGGGCCCCGAGCCCACCGAACTCGTGATCATCGACATCGAGGAAGGCACCGGTGCAGAGGCGCAACCCGGTGCAACCGTGGACGTGCATTACCTCGGAGTTGATTTCGAATCCGGAGAGGAATTTGATTCGAGTTGGAGCAGAGGGCAGTCGATCAACTTCCCGCTGCAGAGTCTCATTGCCGGCTGGCAGCAAGGCATTCCCGGCATGAAGGTTGGCGGTCGCCGCCAACTGATTTGCCCGCCGCAGCTCGCGTATGGCGCAGCCGGTGGTGGACACCGTCTATCCGGACGCACTCTGACCTTCGTCATCGATCTGCTCGGCACCAAATAGTGTGATCGCTCTGAGGCGGGAGATCACGCTCCTGCCTCAGAGCACCACAGCGACCCGGTAAACTGAGTCAGTGAAAACCTTTGACGATCTGTTTGCCGAGCTCAGTGAGAAAATTGCGTCTCGCGAAGAAGGCTCCCGAACGGTTGCCGAATTCGACGCCGGAGTCCACGCAATCGGCAAGAAAATCGTTGAAGAAGCTGCTGAAGTCTGGATGGCCGCAGAGTTTCAAACGGATGCTGAAACCGCGGAGGAGATCTCCCAACTGCTTTACCACCTCCAGGTATTGATGATCGCCAAGGGCCTCAGTACCGCCGATGTCTATAAGCATCTCTAGCGTTCAATACGCATCTCCCGTCATCATCCATTTCGTCCCGAAAGCCAACCAATGCTGAGAATCGCAGTGCCCAATAAAGGCTCGCTCGCAGAAACCGCGGCCGAAATGTTGTTCGAAGCGGGGTACACCGGTCGTCGTGACCCCCGTGCCCTCAGCGCAAGCGATGCCCGCAATGACGTCGAGTTTTTCTACCTTCGCCCGAGAGACATCGCGACCTACGTCGGCTCTGGGGCCCTTGATGTGGGGATCACCGGGCGCGACCTCCTCCTCGATTCGGCATCCACCGCTCAAGAAATTACCAGTCTGGATTTTGGCCAGTCGACCTTCCGTTTCGCAGCGGTTCCCGGTCGCTACGCGCAGCTCAGTGACCTCGAGGGTGAACGCGTTGCCACCAGCTACCCTGGTTTGGTCGGTGATTTTCTGGCCACCAAGGGTGTTACCGCCCACTTGGTGAGTCTGGATGGGGCTGTGGAATCCGCGGTGAAGCTCGGTGTAGCGGATGCCGTTGCCGACGTGGTGAGCACGGGGTCAACCCTTCGCGCACAGGGGCTAGAAATCTTCGGACCAGTCATCTTGGAATCGAGCGCTGTTCTCATCAGTTCCCAGCCCGAATTGCCGGGGATCGCGACCCTTCAGCGGCGGTTGCAGGGTGTTCTCGTCGCTCGCCAGTATGTGCTCATCGACTACGACGTTCCCGTTTCGCTACTCGAGCGGGCCACCGCGGTAACTCCGGGAATCGAGTCGCCGACCGTATCGCCGTTGCATGACCCCGACTGGGTTGCTGTTCGGGCCATGGTTGCACGGGCCGACACCAATCACGTGATGGACGAACTGTACGAGTTGGGCGCACGCGCAATTCTCGTCAGCTCGATTCACGCAGCACGGATCTGACGTGGGCCTCGCCATCCGGGTCATCCCGTGCCTCGATGTTTCCGCGGGTCGCGTCGTCAAGGGCGTCAACTTCGTGAACCTCCGCGATGCCGGTGACCCCATCGAACTCGCAAGGCGGTACTACGAGCAGGGTGCCGATGAGATCACTTTCCTCGACGTCAAAGCAACCGTCGACAATCGAGACACGATGTACGACGTTGTGCGCGCGACCGCTGAGCAGGTTTTCATTCCCCTCACTGTGGGTGGGGGCGTCCGCTCTGCCGAAGACGTTGCCAAGCTTCTGGGAAGCGGCGCCGACAAGATTGGGGTCAACAGCGCTGCGATCGCGCGGCCGGAGCTCATTGGCGAGATTGCTGATCGGTTCGGTGCCCAGGTTGTGGTGCTCAGTCTTGACGTGCTGCGGAGCGATTCGGCGGAGAGCGGCTTCATCGTCACCACGCACGGTGGTCGCACCCAGACCGACATTGATGCCCTCCGTTGGGCTCGGGAAGCAATTGAGCGCGGTGCGGGAGAACTACTCGTCAACTCGATTGATGCCGACGGCACGAAGGAAGGCTTCGACCTAGAGCTGATCGCGGCGATGCGGGCAGCCAGTAGTGTGCCGGTGATTGCCAGCGGGGGAGCTGGATTGCTGGAGCATTTCGCTCCCGCTGTAGCCGCAGGAGCCGACGCACTGCTGGCTGCTTCTGTGTTTCACAACGGCGAGCTAACCGTTGCCGACGTGAAGCAGGCACTCGCCACTTCGGGGGCGGTAGTCCGATGAATACCGAGCACACACCAGAGGGTGCCTCGAGCGTTGTTTCGCGCATCTCCTTTGCCGCCGACGGCCTCATCCCTGCGGTGATCCAAGAAGCGAGTACGCTCCAAGTTCTTATGGTGGGCTACATGAACGCCGAAGCTGTTGCTCGCACCCTCACCGAGGGTCGGGTCACATTTTGGTCCCGCAGCCGACAAGAATTCTGGCGAAAAGGTGACACGAGTGGCCACGCCCAGTATGTTCGTTCCGCCGCACTGGATTGCGATGGCGATACCCTGTTGGTCACCGTAGAACAGATCGGTGCCGCCTGCCACACCGGAGCTCACTCCTGTTTCGAGGTTGATCCGCTCCTCCCACATCAAGGGTTTCCAGAATGACGAACAGCACCACGCGAGAAGATTTTGATCAGCGCCTCAGTGCCGGACACCGGGCCGTGCCGGTTATCCGCGAGCTCTTTGCTGACGGCGAGACACCCGTGGGCATCTATCGCAAGATGGCCGCCGGAAAACCCGGAACATTCCTCCTTGAATCAGCAGAGCAAGGCGGGATCTGGTCCCGATTCTCGTTCATCGGGGTATCGAGCTTTGGGGTTGTGACTCAGACCGAGGATGCCGTCGCGTGGCTTGACTACGGGCTTTCAGAGGACCGCGCGCTCGGCACCGATCATCCGACCAAACCGTTGGAGGCGATCGGTGCCCTCCACTCTCGGTGGAAAACTCCGCGCGTCACCGGCCACCCGCCACTGACCGGTGGACTGGTTGGCTTTATCGGTTGGGAGGCGATCCGCCAGATTGAGTACCTGCCAGACGTTCCCCCCGCCGATTTCGCGGTCCCGGGCCAGGCGTTGAGCTTTGTGTCTGAGCTCGTCGTTCTTGACCACCGCGACGGCACGGTGCTGTTGATTGCGACGGCGCTCGGCGACGGTGTCGATTCGGCGGCGGAGATGTGGTCCGATGCCCAGGCGCGGCTTGACGCGATGCAAGCGTTGCTGGCGACGCCATCCGAAGCGTTTCTTGCGGTTGTCGACATGGCTACCGAGCCGACAGCGAAACTTCGTGGAACACCGGAAGCATTTTTTTCGGCCGTTGAGACCTCCAAGCAGCACATCAGAGATGGTGACGTCTTTCAGGTGGTGATCTCCCAACGGTTTGATCACAAAGTGACCGCGGAACCTCTCGACGTCTATCGCGTGCTCCGCAGCTTAAACCCGTCGCCCTACATGTACTTTCTCAGCCTCGTCGATGCAGACCAGAACCCCTACCACATCGTGGGTTCCAGCCCGGAGGCCCTCGTGAAAGTTGAGGGCACCAGGGTCTACATGCATCCCATCGCTGGCTCGCGACCTCGGGGCACATCACCGGAGCGGGACACTGAACTTTCCGACGAATTGTTGGCAGACGAGAAAGAGCGTTCTGAGCACCTTATGTTGGTGGATCTAGCTCGAAATGACCTCCTTAAGGTGTGCATCCCCGGCACGGTCGAGGTGACCGAGTTCATGCAGGTGGAGCGCTTCAGCCACATCATGCATTTGGTGTCCAGCGTTGAGGGCGACATTCGCGCGGATGCCTCTCCGATTGAAGTTTTCTCGGCGACGTTCCCCGCCGGCACCCTCTCTGGTGCCCCTAAGCCACGGGCTCTCTCCATCATCGACTCGCTCGAACCGGCCCAGCGCGGTGTTTACGGTGGCGTGGTGGGTTACTTTGATTTTGCGGGCGATGTCGACTTGGCCATCGCAATTCGTACCGTCACGATCATTGACGGGATGGCTTATGTGCAGGCGGGCGCCGGTGTCGTGGCCGATTCCGACCCGGCTTCGGAGAACGCAGAAACCCACAATAAAGCGGCGGCACCGCTGCGCGCGGTAGCAATAGCCAATGCAATGCAGAAGGTCTCATGACACCCCGAACAACAATTTCTCCGCGCCGACTCAAATCGACACTTCTCCTTTCAAGTATCGCGCTCAGTGCGATTATTCTGCTCAGTTGGACTCAGGAATGGTTCCTCATTAGCCTCGGTGGTGGAAGCACGGTGAGTGTTGCCGGTGACTTGGCAGCGCAGGGGCTGTCCGCGTTGGCGCTGGCTGGTCTTGTCCTCGTTGGGGCTCTCAGCATTGCCGGGCGTGTCTTTCGGTGGATTCTCGGAATTCTGCAAGTCTCCATCGGTGTCACCGTGGTGTTTTCCGCCACCCTCGCCTTGACTGACCCGATTGCGGTTTCAGCGACGGCGATTTCCGAACTCACTGGGATTGCGGGAACGGCGTCAGTTGCCGCCCTAGTCAGCCACGTCGACCAAAGCGCCTGGGGCCCGGTCGCCCTGATCGCCGGAATCGTGCTCGTTTTAGACGGAATTGCAATTGTGGCGTTCTCCCACCGGTGGCCGACGTCGTCTAAAAAGTACCAAACGACAACGATGAGCGCCGCGGGGTCAGAACCCAGCGGATCACAACCCAGCGCATCACAACCCAATTCATCAGAATCTATTTCTTCGGAGGTCGGTGCGCCCGAGCACAGTGCCGTTGATGATTGGGACGCCCTGAGCAAGGGCGATGATCCCACCTAGTGCCACACACCCTTAGAATTAGTAACGTCAACAACGAACGAATTGGAGCATCATGAGCATCGAGTCTGACCCCGGCCACGGACACTCACCGGCCGCCTGGACTGCCGTGATCATCATGCTTCTCGCGATCACCCTCGGCACCCTTTTCTTCTGGATGGACCTCCCGTGGCTCGTCGTTGCGTCGGTCGGCCTTCTGCTGGTGGGTGCGCTCACCGGGGTCGTCATGGCGCGAGCGGGCTACGGCGTCGGTGGAGCCAAGTACACCCCCAAAGCACACAGCTAAAGTGCTCGAGTCACTGCTGTCCGGGGCTCTCGACGATGCCGCGGTTCGTCGCACTGCCCTGAACTTCGCGCAGGTCGAGAAGCTCGCGCTTGCTCGGCCACCAGCGCTTGATGCTCTCGCGGCTTTAGCGCCTGCCGAGCGGGTCAAGATTATTGCTGAGGTTAAGCGGGCAAGCCCCTCGCGAGGAGCGATCGCGGCAATTACGGATCCCGCTGCGTTAGCGATTTCTTATCAGCACGGTGGCGCCAGCGCGATTAGTGTTCTCACCGAGGGGCGCAAATTCGGGGGATCACTGGCCGACCTCGACAGCGTTCGTGCCGCGGTGGACATTCCTGTTTTGCGCAAAGACTTTATCGGTGAGGCGTACCAAGTTCTTGAGGCGCGCGCCGCCGGTGCAGACCTCGTTCTCTTGATTGTCGCGGCCCTGGAACAGCCCCTCCTTGCCGAGTTATACGAGCTCATCGGTGAATTGGGAATGACTGCCCTGGTCGAAACTCATTCGGGAGATGAACTAGATCGAGCGCTCGATTTGGGTGCACAACTCATCGGTGTAAACGCTCGCAATCTCAGCACCTTCGAACTCGACCAGAACCTTTTTGGATCCCTCGTCGATCGCATTCCCGTTGGAGTGATTCGGATTGCTGAATCTGCCGTGAAAACCGCGGCAGACGTGCAGCACTATCGTTCCGCGGGAGCGGATGTCGTGTTGATCGGTGAAGCCCTTGTTACCAGCGACCCCATCGCAACCCTCACAGAATTCCTCGGTGCATGATGTCCGACACAGCCCCCACTCGTCTCCGCGAACAGAGCGGCCCCTACTTCGGTGAATTTGGCGGTCGTTTCGTTCCTGAGTCTCTCATTGCGGCGCTCGATGAGCTTTCGACCGCTTGGGATGCGGCGAAGATCGATCCCGTCTTCCAAGCTGAGCTGACCGAACTGCACAGCACCTACTCGGGGCGCCCATCAATCATCACCGAGGTTCCGCGGTTTGCCGAGCACGCCGGGGGAGCGCGCGTCATCCTCAAGCGCGAAGATCTCAATCACACTGGTTCGCACAAGATCAACAATGTTTTGGGCCAAGCTTTGCTGACAAAACGCATCGGCAAGCAACGCGTTATCGCCGAGACGGGTGCAGGCCAACACGGGGTCGCGACCGCCACAGCAGCAGCGCTCTTCGGGCTCGACTGCACGATCTACATGGGTGAGGTAGACACCGAACGCCAAGCCCTCAACGTCGCACGCATGCGCCTCCTCGGAGCAGAAGTTGTTTCGGTGACGACTGGTTCTCGAACCCTCAAAGATGCCATCAACGAGGCCATGCGGGACTGGGTGACAAACGTCGAAGGCACCAACTACATTTTCGGTACCGTTGCCGGACCGCATCCCTTCCCCTCCATGGTTCGCGATCTGCAGAAGATCATTGGTGAGGAAGCCCGCGAACAGGTGCTGGCGCTTACTGGTCGTCTGCCCGATGCCGTCACAGCTTGTGTCGGCGGTGGAAGTAACGCTATGGGAATCTTCCACGCCTTCCTCGACGACGCTAACGTCGCCCTGTACGGCTACGAGGCCGCCGGCGACGGCCACCTTACAGAGCGTCACGCTGCGACTATCACCCGAGGACGCCCCGGGGTGCTTCACGGGGCGCGGAGCTACCTCCTGCAGGATGAAGACGGTCAGACTATCGAATCTCACTCGATCTCTGCCGGTCTTGACTATCCGGGCGTTGGCCCCGAGCACTCCTGGTTGAACGACTTGGGCCGGGTAACCTACCTCCCGATTACCGATGATGAAGCGATGCAGGCGTTGCGACTTCTGAGCCGCACTGAGGGGATCATTCCGGCCATCGAGTCTGCCCACGCACTGGCCGGCACGATCAAGCTCGGCAAAGAGTTGGGACCTGACGCGATCATCTTGGTTAACCTCAGCGGACGTGGAGACAAAGACATGGAAACCGCCGCGGCATACTTCGACATCCTGGACGCAAAAAAATGAGCACCACCACGGGGCGACTTTCGGTCGAAGCCACTATCGCTGCGCGGAAAGAAGCCGGCTCAGGGGCCCTCATCGGCTACCTCCCGGTCGGCTTTCCCGACCTCCAAACCAGTATCGATGCTGCCGTCGCGATGGTCGAGAACGGTGTTGACATTCTCGAGCTCGGCTTGCCGTACTCGGACCCGGTGATGGACGGTTTGGTGATCCAGGAGGCAACCCAAGCGGCGCTGGCCAACGGTTTCAAGCTTCGGCACGGCTTTGAAGCATTGCGGGCGATTACGGAGCGTGTGAACGCTCCCGTGCTCGTTATGACCTACTGGAATCCCGTCGTTCAGTACGGTGTTGACCGTTTCGCCGACGATCTTCTCGCCGCTGGCGGCGCTGGGCTGATCACTCCAGACCTGATCCCGGACGAGGGAGCGGCCTGGCTCGCTGCCTCAGAACGCACAGGGCTAGATCGAGTTTTTCTGGCCGCGCCATCATCAACCGATGCCCGCCTAGAGCAGGTAGTGCAACAAAGCCGTGGCTTCGTCTATGCCGTCTCGACCATGGGTATCACCGGTGCTCGAGCTGATCTGGACTCAGCAGCTCGTGCTCTCGTTTCGAGGTTGCGCGAGGCGGGGGCCACCAGCACGTGTGTTGGCGTGGGCATTTCCACGGCAGAACAGGTGCGGGAAGTTATTAGCTACGCCGACGGTGCAATCGTCGGTTCTGTTTTCGTAAAAGCCTTAGCTGATGGGGGAGTGGATGCGGTTGCGCAGATCGCTGCTACCTTGGCCGCTGGCACTAAGCTTGCCTAGTTCTCTCCCCGAAAGGTGACCGCCGGTGTTTCCGTCTCTCAGCATCCCCAGCCCTGATTACTCGTGGCAGGGTTTTTCGATCCCTGTCGGGCAGTGGTTGCAGTTCTTAGGCCTCGCCCCCGACTTCGCCTTCAATGTGCGAAGCTACGCGATCTGCATTCTGCTGGGCATCGTGATCGCAACGATCATGACCAACCGCCGAATGGTCAAGCGCGGTGCAGAACCGGGTGTTCTGCTCGACATCCTGATCTGGGCGATTCCCCTCGGAATTGTTGGCGCCCGAATTTTCCATGTGCTCACCCACCCGACTGACTATTTCGGTGAAGGCAAAGACCTCTGGGAAATCGTCCGCGTTTGGAACGGTGGCATCGCGATTTTCGGGTCGCTCATTGGTGGCTCCATCGGTGCCCTCATTGGTTGCCGAATCACGGGCGTGCGTTTTTGGAGCTTTGTGGATGCTGCGGCGCCCGCCGTTCTCCTGGCTCAGGCTTTTGGTCGCCTCGGCAACTGGTTCAACCACGAACTTTACGGTTTGCCCACCAACCTCCCGTGGGGCCTCGAGATTGAGACCACCAACCCGGCCTACCCACCGGGGTTGCCGGCGGGCACACTGTTTCACCCCACGTTTCTCTATGAAATCATCTGGAACCTGGTGGGGGTCGCCGTAATCCTTCTCGTAGAACGTCGCCTGAAACTCCAGTGGGGCAAAGTTCTTGCGGTCTACCTCATCTGGTACGGCCTCGGTCGAACCGTTTTTGAGAGCATCCGGATTGATCCGAGTGAGATCTTCTTCGGGCTTCGTACGAACGTGTGGGCCGCGATCGCCGCCATCACCGTTGGCGTGATCATTATCATCGTGCAGTCGCGCCGTCATCCGGGCATCGAGCCTGGCATCTACCGCCCCGGCCGCGAATGGGTGCCTTCGGAACCTGATGTAGAATCTGAAGCAACCTACTCGGACAGTGATGAGCCCGGCAACGATGCCCTCACCACTACCAGTGCTCCTGCAGCAGGTGGGTCCGCCACAAGCGGCACAGAAACAGAGTCCTCACGCAAGGGCAAATAATTCACTCGATGGGCCATCGTCGTCCGATCGCACACGCACATCGTGAGGACGGTAACCGATGGCTCTCACGCCACCACTGAACGAATCAGCACTGAAGCAATCAGCGCTGAAAAGCCCAGCAGCGACGAAGTCTCCCTTCGAGAATTTCACCGCAGTTCCTGCAGCCGCGGGGCTGTACGATCCCCGTAACGAGCGTGACGCGTGTGGGCTGGCCATGGTGGCAACCCTTCGTGGTACTGCTGGACACGACATTATTTCGCTGGCGCTAACCGCGCTCCGCAATCTCGAGCACCGTGGGGCGATCGGTTCTGATGCTGGTACCGGTGACGGCGCCGGTATTGTTACCCAAATTCCGGACGCGTTCCTTCGCGCTGTGGTTGATTTCACCCTCCCTGCTGTCGGTCGTTATGCGGTTGGCATGGCCTTCTTGCCCACGGATGCCGCAGAACGTGAAGAGCTGCAGGCGGGCATCGCGAGAATCGCCACCGAAGAGAACCTCAGCGTTATTGGCTGGCGCGTCGTGCCCGTGCGGTCGGACGAGGTGGGCGACTTGGCTCGCGCGGCCATGCCCGCTTTCGAACAGCTTTTCGTGTCATCGACTCGCGTCGACGAGAAGGGAAACCAAGCATCAGGCCTTCAGCTTGAGCGCCAGGTTTTCCGGCTTCGCAAGCGAGCCGAGCGCGAACTTGCGGCCTACTTCCCGTCACTTTCCTGCCGCACCCTCGTTTATAAGGGCATGGTCACCACTCTTCAATTGGAGCCCTTCTATCCCGATCTTTCGGATGAGCGCTTCGCTTCCAAACTCGCGCTCGTTCACTCGCGTTACTCCACCAACACTTTTCCGTCGTGGCCGCTTGCTCAGCCGTTCCGGATGATCGCCCACAACGGCGAGATCAACACCGTTCAGGGCAACCGCAACTGGATGCGCGCACGCCAGTCACAGCTTGAGTCTGAGCTCATCGGTGACATCAGCCAGCTCCTGCCGATCAACACGCTCGGAGCGAGTGACTCGGCTTCGTTCGACGAGGTTGTCGAGCTCCTCAGTCTGACCGGTCGTTCTCTGCCCCACTCGATCATGATGATGGTGCCGGAGGCGTGGGAGAACCAGGTCGGTATCGACCCGGTTCGCAAGTCGTTCTACGAATACCACTCGATGCTGATGGAGCCGTGGGACGGCCCAGCGGCTCTCGTTTTCACTGATGGCTCGCTGGTCGGTGCGACTCTGGACCGCAATGGGCTTCGCCCCGGTCGTTTCCTCGTCACCGACGACGGTCTGGTTGTCCTCGCGAGTGAGATTGGTGTCCTCGACATCGAGCCAAGCAGGATCGTTCGCAAGGGGCGCTTGCGTCCAGGCAAGATGTTCTTGGTTGACACCGTTGATGGCCAAATCATTGAAGATGACACCATTAAGGCTGAACTCGCTTCCGCCGAGCCCTACGGTGAGTGGCTTGATCAGGGTCGCATCCACCTCAAAGATCTGCCAGAGCGTGAGCACATCGTTCACACCCCGGCTTCGGTAAATCGTCGCCAGCGCACCTTCGGTTACACGGAGGAGGAGGTGCGCATCCTGCTCGCCCCGATGGCGCGTGCCGGTGCAGAACCGCTCGGCGCGATGGGGTCGGATGCTCCAATCGCGGTGCTCTCGAAGCGCCCACGTTTGCTCTTCGACTATTTCACCCAGCAGTTCGCTCAGGTGACGAACCCGCCACTGGACTCCATCCGTGAGGCTGTGGTCACCTCGATGAGTTTGGGGCTCGGCCCGGAGCGCAACCTGCTTGCGGCAACACCGGAGCACGCCCAGCAAATCATTCTCGACTTTCCCGTCATCGACAACGATGAGCTTGCCAAGCTTCAGCACTTGGCTACCGCGGACGGAAGCAAGAAGACCAACACCATCAAGGGTCTATATCGAATTGAGTCCGGTCCGGATGCGTTAGCCGAGCGCATCGATGCCATGTGTGGTGAAGTCGATGCTGCAATCGATGCCGGGGCAGCGTTTATTGTGCTCTCCGACCGTGACTCGAACAAGGACTTGGCTCCGATTCCATCGCTGCTGATGGTCGCGGCGATCCACCATCACCTCATCCGCGAGCAGAAGCGCCTCCGCGTCGGCCTGATCGTTGAGGCCGGCGATGTGCGCGAGGTGCACCACGTTGCATTGCTCATCGGCTACGGCGCTTCGGCCATCAACCCGTATCTCGCCATGGAAACCTGCGAAGATTTGGTTCGTCAGGGGATCATCACGGGCATCACCGCCGAAGATGCGGTTCATAATGTGATCAAGGCACTCGGCAAGGGTGTTCTGAAGATCATGTCGAAGATGGGGATCTCCGTTGTCAGCTCCTACGCGGGCGCTCAGGCGTTCGAAGCGATCGGGTTGAGTAAAGAATTTGTCGACCAGTATTTCACCGGCACCACCTCCCAGTTGGGCGGGGTGGGAATGGCGGTCATCGCCGCGGAGAACCAGGCACGTCACGATGCCGCCTACCCCGCAGACAGCGCAGTGTTGGTCCACGAGCGTCTGACTACCGGAGGCGAATACCAGTGGCGCCGTGACGGCGCTCCGCACCTCTTCAACCCGGAAACAGTGTTCAAGTTGCAACACTCGACGCGAACTCGTCGTTACGACATCTTCCGTGAGTACACCAAACTTGTCGACGATCAAGCCGAACAACTGATGACCATTCGTGGGTTGTTTAGGTTCAGTTCTGATCGCGCTCCGGTACCGATCGATGATGTCGAGTCTGTGGCATCCATCGTCAAGCGATTCTCGACCGGTGCTATGAGCTACGGCTCTATTTCGGAAGAGGCTCACGCAACGCTTGCCATTGCAATGAATCGCCTCGGTGCTAAGTCCAACACCGGTGAGGGCGGGGAAGACGTTGAGCGTCTCCTCGACCCCGAGCGCCGCAGTGCCATCAAACAGGTGGCTTCTGGCCGTTTTGGCGTCACCAGCATGTACCTGACCCACGCCGAAGACATTCAGATCAAACTCGCTCAGGGCGCGAAGCCCGGTGAGGGCGGTCAGTTGCCTCCGGGCAAGGTTTACCCGTGGATTGCCCGCACGCGTCACGCGACCGCTGGTGTCGGACTCATTTCGCCGCCGCCACACCACGACATCTACTCAATCGAAGACCTGAAGCAACTCATCTTCGATCTCAAGCGCGCCAACCCGAAGGCTCGGATTCATACCAAGCTGGTCAGCCAGTCAGGCATCGGAGCGGTAGCCGCGGGGGTTGCTAAAGCGCTTTCGGACGTAATTCTGGTCTCTGGCCACGATGGTGGCACGGGTGCCAGCCCATTGAACTCGTTGAAGCACGCCGGAACCCCCTGGGAGCTGGGGCTCGCTGAGACCCAGCAGACCCTCATGCTCAATGGCATGCGTGACCGCGTGGTGGTGCAGGTCGACGGTCAGCTGAAGACCGGCCGCGACGTCATCATTGCTGCTCTGCTCGGTGGCGAAGAATTCGGCTTCGCCACCGCACCGCTCGTGGTTTCCGGGTGCATCATGATGAGGGTGTGCCACCTCGACACCTGCCCCGTCGGCGTCGCCACCCAAAACCCTGAGCTGCGCGAGCGTTTCTCTGGCAAGCCAGAGTTTGTGGTCAACTTCTTCGAGTTCCTTGCTCAAGAGGTTCGCGAGTACTTGGCGGAGCTTGGTTTTGCCTCGATCGAGGAAGCAATAGGCCACAGCGAGCTCCTCAACGTTGATGGCGCGATCGAGCACTGGAAGGCCGACGGCCTCGACCTGAAGCCGATCCTTGTCGGTCCAGTCTTCGCTGACGATGCTCCTCGCCGGAGCCTCACCACTCAAGACCACGAGTTGGAGAAGCACTTCGATCAACAACTGATTGCTTTGAGTCTGGACGCTCTCGAACACGGCACGCCCGTCTCGATCGCTCTGCCGATCCGCAACACTGAGCGTGCAGTCGGCACGATGCTCGGCAACGCGGTCACAATCCGTCACGGTGAAAACGGTTTGCCGAGCGGAACCATCGACATCACTTTGAGTGGCACCGCCGGACAATCGTTTGGGGCGTTCTTGCCCAACGGAATCACGCTGCGCCTCGAGGGCGACAGCAACGACTACGTCGGTAAGGGACTGTGCGGTGGCGAGATCGTCATTCGCCCCGATGCGCACAGCGTCTTCGCTGCCGAACGCAACGTCATCGCCGGAAACGTGATCGGCTATGGGGCGACCCAAGGCAGCATGTTTATCCGCGGGATCGTGGGGGAGCGTTTCCTCGTTCGCAACTCGGGGGCAACCGCGGTCGTTGAGGGTGTGGGTGACCACGCTCTCGAGTACATGACCGGTGGCCTCGCGGTCATCCTCGGTGGAACGGGTCGTAACCTCGGCGCGGGAATGTCTGGCGGCTCGGCCTACATCATGGATCTGCAGCGCGAACGGATGAACCCGGAGTCACTAGCGACGGGGGAGCTCACCCTCTCGCCGCTCGGCAGTGCCGATGTTGAGATTCTGACTGATCTGCTGACGCGTCACCGCGATGAGACTGGTTCAGGGCTTGCTAAGCGCTTGCTCGAGAACGTCGCTGAGACAGCGGCACGATTTACCAAGGTGTTGCCGCGTGACTACGCTGCAGTGCTCGCAACACGGCAAGAAGCTGTGGCCGAAGGTTTGGACCCCGACGGAGACGTTGTCTGGGGTCGCATTATGGAGGTAACCGGTGGCTGATCCCAAGGGATTCCTAAAAGTTCAGGAACGTGAAACCCCCGCGCGGCGCCCCGTGGCGCTCCGCCTCATGGACTGGAAAGAGGTCTATGAGCAGGGCGATTCTGCGACGGTTCGTAAACAGGCTGGCCGTTGCATGGACTGTGGCGTCCCCTTCTGCCATCAAGGCTGCCCCCTCGGAAACCTCATCCCCGAGTGGAACGACCTGGTCTGGCGTGACGAGGGGCATCAGGCTATCGAGCGTCTCCACGCCACCAACAACTTCCCCGAGTTCACTGGGCGCTTGTGCCCGGCACCGTGCGAATCATCCTGTGTTCTGGGGATCAATCAGCCCGCAGTGACCATCAAGCAGGTTGAAGTCTCGATCATCGACCAGGCTTTTGCCAACGGTTGGGTGACACCACACCCGCCTGAGCGTCTCACTGGTAAAACTGTTGCCGTTGTCGGTTCCGGTCCTGCCGGGCTCGCTGCCGCCCAACAGCTGACCCGTGCGGGTCACACCGTGGCCGTTTTTGAACGGGATGATCGCATCGGGGGCTTGCTCCGCTACGGCATTCCCGACTTCAAGATGGAAAAGCGCCACATTGAGTCGCGTTTGACCCAAATGCAGGCCGAAGGTACTCGTTTTCGTGCCGGTGTCACCATCGGTGTGGACATCAGCTGGAGTGATCTTCGCGCACGGTACGACGCGGTTATCGTCGCCACCGGTTCAACCATTCCCCGCGACCTCGCAATTCCTGGTCGCGACTTCCACGGGGTGCAGTTCGCCATGGACTACCTTGTTCAGGCCAACCGGGTGGGTGCGGGCGACACCGTGACGGACCAAACATCCGCAGAAGGCAAGCACGTTGTCGTCCTCGGAGGTGGTGACACCGGCGCGGACTGCATCGGAACCGCCCACCGTCAAGGCGCGCTCTCGGTCACCAATCTCGCGATCGGCATTCAGCCCCCCACCGAACGATCCCACGACCAGCCGTGGCCGATGGCCCCGACCCTGTTTGAGGTTGCGAGTGCGCACGAAGAGGGTGGCGAGCGCGTCTACCTTGCCTCGACCGTTGAATTCCTCGCCAATGAGGCTGGAGAGGTGCGCGCGATTCGCGTCGCTGAAACCGAGTACCTCGATGGCCGTCGCGTACCCAAGGCCGGCACCGAGCGCGAGATTCCCGCAGACCTCGTTCTTTTGGCGCTCGGATTCACCGGCGCGGAGAGCGAAACCATCGACGCACAGTTGCCCATCCCGTTCGATTCCAAAGGAAACTTTGAACGCGATGGTGACTACCAGTCGAGTGAATCCGGTGTGTTCATTGCCGGTGACGCCGGACGCGGCCAGTCGTTGATCGTCTGGGCAATTGCCGAGGGTCGCGCCGCAGCCTCCGCAGTGGATCGTTACCTCGAAGGTGATACTCGCCTTCCATTCCCGGTAAAGCCCACAGACCACGCGATATCGCTCTAGTCTCGTACCGAAGCCTTTTCTACCCCACCACTGCAGCACCCACCACCACAGAAGGAAACCATGAGACGCGCGAAAATTGTCGCAACCCTGGGCCCAGCCACCTCAAGCTATGAGAACATCCGGGCCATCATCGATGCCGGTGTCGACGTCGCCCGCATGAACCTCAGCCACGGTTCATATGCCGTACACGAAGAGGTCTACAAGAACGTTCGGAAGGCCGCGGATGACTCCGGTCGCGCTGTCGCCGTGCTTGTCGACCTTCAGGGTCCCAAGATCCGCCTCGGCAAGTTCATTGCTGGGCCTCACGAGCTCGCAGTGGGTGACATCTTTAAGATCACCATCGAAGACATCGAAGGCACCAAGGACATCGTCGGCACAACCTACAAGGGGTTGCCCGGCGACGTGAAGCCCGGAGACTTTCTCCTCATCGACGACGGAAAGGTCAAGGTTCGCGTTGTTGAGGCTGACGCGACCGTAGTCACGACCGAGGTTATTGTCGCCGGCCCCGTGTCGAACAACAAGGGAATCAACCTTCCCGGCGTTGCCGTGAACGTTCCGGCCCTGTCCGAGAAGGACGAAGACGACCTGCGCTGGGGCCTCCGTCTCGGCGCAGATCTGATCGCATTGTCTTTCGTGCGTGACGCCAGTGACATCACGCGCGTGCACGAGATCATGGCTGAGGAGGGCCGCAAGGTCCCCGTTATCGCCAAGATTGAGAAGCCTCAGGCTGTCGACAACCTCGAAGCCATTATTGATGCTTTCGATTCCATCATGGTCGCCCGTGGTGACCTCGGTGTGGAGCTTCCCCTCGAGGCAGTGCCGATCGTTCAGAAGCGCGCCGTTGAGCTTTCCCGTCGAATGGCCAAGCCCGTTATCGTTGCGACGCAAATGCTCGAGTCGATGATTTCCAGCCCAGTTCCCACCCGCGCCGAAACCTCTGACGTTGCCAATGCCGTCCTTGACGGTGCGGATGCGGTCATGCTCAGTGGCGAGACCAGCGTCGGAGAATACCCGGTCATCACGGTCCAGACCATGGCACGCATTGTCACCTCCACCGAAGAGCACGGCCTCGAGCGCATCCCACCGCTCGGCACCAAGCCACGCACGCAAGGTGGTGCCATCACTTTGGCTGCCGCTGAGGTTGCAGACTTCGTGGGAGCCAAGTTTGTCTGTGTCTTCACCGAGACCGGCGACTCCGCTCGTCGCATGTCGCGCTTGCGCTTCAAGATTCCGATGAAGGCGTTCACGCCAGACCCCGCTATCCGCCGCCGGATGGCGCTGACCTGGGGTATCGAGTCGTTCTTGGTCGAGCGTGTGACCCACACCGACGCCATGTACGGTCAGGTCGATGACGTTCTGCTCCGCGAGGGCCTGGCTGAGGTCGGCGATGTTGTCGTCGTCATCTCCGGTTCTCCTCCCGGAATCGAAGGTTCCACCAATGACCTGCGCGTTCACCGCGTCGGTGACGCTCTGAATGGTGCAGCTCCCGGCTACAAGGTGTAATTTTTGCAGCAAAGAACGGGCCGTCCCAGATATTCTGGGACGGCCCGTTTTGGTTAGCAAAGGGTCCGAACTGAAACAATTTATTGAGAGAGACACCACCGATGAGCTTCGATAACCCCGTGAACCCTGGGCTTGAACACCCCGCGTCGGCGTCTAACGTGATCCCGAGTTGCCCCGACTGCGGGGGAGCGATGGAACTGCTGGGGCTCGAACGGTGGGTGGGGTGGCGCTGTGCGGCCTGCGCCGAAATCGCAGCCGCAGCCGCATCCGCATCCGCGATGATCAGACTGCCCCACTGACACCTGCGTCAAGTTAACGCAAAAGCCGGTGACATCGAAAGATGTCACCGGCTTCTGCGTACTCAGATGTTAGTGAGAGTCCGAACCATGGGACTGCTCGATCTCGCCCTTCGAAACCGGCACGATCCGGTCCTCGAAGAACCAACGCGACAAGGCGGCTCGCGCACGCTTGTTGGCAGTGATCCGGCCCTTTTCGTTCGGCAGAACAACGAGCGGCTCGTACTCGGTGAAGCTCACCAGTCTCCAACGCTCGTAGGCGTCGAGCTCCTGGTGAACCTCGATGTACTCGCCGCCGGGAAGGCGAACGATTCGACCAGATTCGAAACCGTGAAGGGCAATCTCACGGTCCTTCTTCATCAGCGCAAGACATACCCGACGCGTGACCACGAATGCCACTACTGGGGCAACGAAAGCCATCGCCTGAAGCGTGTGGATCGTGCCCTCAATGGTCACCTTGAAATGCGTGGCGATGAGGTCGGAACTCGCCGCAGCCCACAACACCGCATAGAACGTGACACCGGCAGCGCCGATTGCAGTTCGCACGGGAGTATTCCGTGGACGGTCCAGAATGTGGTGCTCACGCTTGTCGCCGGTGATCCACGCCTCAATGAACGGGTAGAAAGCAACCAGAGCAAGGAAGATCGGCAACACCAACAACGGAATCATGATGTTCATCGACAGGGTGTAGCCACCGATAACGAACTCGAGTCCCGGTGGAATCAGTCGTAGAGCACCGTCGGCAAAACCGATGTACCAGTCAGGCTGGGTTCCGGCAGACACTGGGGAGGGGTCATACGGCCCGTACGCCCAGATCGGGTTGATCGTGAACGTCGCCGCGATCAACATGATCACGCCGAAGACGATGAAGAAGAACCCACCAGCCTTGGCAGCGAAGATCGGCATGACCGGAACACCAACAACGTTGTCGTTGGTGCGACCGGGACCAGCGAACTGGGTGTGCTTGTTGATGATCAACAGGAGCAAGTGCACGCCGAGCGAAGCGATCAGGATCGCAGGCAGCAGCATGATGTGCAGGATGTACAGACGCGGGATGATGTCGGTTCCGGGGAACTCGCCACCAAACAGCATGAACGAGATCCAGGAACCCGCTACCGGAACAGCCTTGACCATTCCGTCGATGATACGAAGACCGTTACCCGAGAGAAGATCGTCGGGGAGGGAATAGCCAGTGAAGCCTTCTGCCATCGCGAGGATGAACAGCACGAAACCGATGAACCAGTTGATCTCGCGGGGCTTGCGGTAGGCACCGGTGAAGAAGATGCGAAGCATGTGCAAACCGATGGAGGCGATGAACAGCAACGCAGCCCAGTGGTGAACTTGGCGCATCAGGAGGCCGCCACGAATATCGAACGATATGTCGAGCGACGAAGAGTACGCAGCAGACATCGGGATGCCCTTAAGCGGTACGTAACTTCCCTGGTAGACCAGTTCTTTCATCGAAGGATCGAAGAAGAAGGTGAGAAAGGTCCCCGTGATCAGAATGACGACGAAGCTGTAGAGAGCTACCTCGCCGAGCATGAACGACCAGTGGTCGGGGAAGATTTTGCGGCCAACCTCTTTGACGAGTCCAGAAATGCTGGTTCGTTCGTCGATGTAGTTGGCGGCACCGCTCGTGAACCGCGAACCGCGGCTCGGAGCTACTGACGATGTTGTTGGCGTTTCGGTAGCTGTACTCACAGCTCACGCTCCCAGAAGCTGGGACCGACAGGCTCGAGGAAGTCACTTTGCGCGACCAGGTAACCTTCGCTGTCGATCGTTATCGGTAATTGTGGAAGGGGTCGCTTCGCCGGACCGAAGATGACCTCACAGTGATTCGCAACATCAAATTGCGATTGGTGGCACGGGCACAGCAAGTGGTGGGTTTGTTGTTCGTAAAGAGCGACAGGGCAACCGACGTGGGTGCAGATCTTCGAATAGGCAACGATTCCGTTGTATGACCAGTCAGCACGGTCAGGGGACTCGTTGAGGTCTTCGGGACGCAAGCGCATCAGCAGCACCGCCGCTTTCGCTTTCTCTTCGAGACGGTGCTCCGAATCGTTCAAGCCCTCAGGAATAACCTGGAAAGCTGAGCCATAGGTGACGTCTGAAGCCTTGATCGGGGTACCAGAGGGGTCGCGCGTGAGGCGCTTGCCCTTCTCCCACATGGTGTGCTTGAGCAACGAGTTGGGCTCGGTCGCCGGAGCCAGGTCGCGGAACAATGCGAGTGCTGGAAGCGGCGTGAGGACAATTGCGCCGATGAGAGTGTTGCGAATCATCGTGCGACGGCCGAAACCGGATTCCTTGTTGCCGAGAGTAAAGACTTCGACCGCTTTGGCGCGGGTCGCATCCGTTCCCCTGGTGCCGTGACGCATCTCGACGATTTCGACGTCGGGCATGAGTGCCTTCGCCCAGTGAACCGCGCCAATTCCGATACCGAGGAGGCCGAGGCTGATCGCCAAGCCCATGCTCAACGTGTTCAGCCGAACGGAACCGATATCGCCGGGGATGATCGGGAAAACCACGTAGGAAATGACCGCGAGGACACTACCGATGATCGAGAGGAAGAAGAGCCCTGAGACACGACGCTCGGCGAGTTTTTCTTTTTTCGGATCGAGATCGGTGACTCTTGGGCGGTGGGGAGGAAAACCGGGGTTCTCGAGTGAGTCACTCTGGACTACGGCTGTACCAGGCGAGGCCGTGCGCGGCACGGTTTTCTCGACAGCTGTGCCCGCAGCATCGCTGCCGGACGTGCTCCCATGGTCGTCTGCCATTGTGTTCCCTTCAACTGTGCGCAAGGCGCGGTAAAACTAGCTGTGAATTCTTACTTAGTTGGATTTTGCGGTCAACCACACGGTGATGGCGACGATTCCGCCGAGACCAAAGATCCAGATGAACAGACCCTCAGAAACTGGTCCGAGGCTACCGAGGTCGAATCCACCGGGGGAGGGGTTCTGCTGAATGAACTGCAGGTAGCTGATGATGTCAGCCTTCTGGGTTGGGGTCAGGTTGCGGTCGTTGAACACGGGCATGTTCTGGGGACCGGTCTCCATCGCCTCGTAAATGTGCACGGGAATCGATTTGTGCAGTGACGGCGCGTACTTACCCTGCGTGAGGGCACCGCCAGCACCGGCCACGTTGTGGCACATCGCGCAGTTGATGCGGAAAAGCTCGGCACCATTGGCGACGTCACCGTTGCCGGTCAGGTACTTCTGGTCGGGGATGCCCGGTCCAGCTGACTTCGAACCGACGAAGGTGTAGAGGGCTGCAATCTGCTCCTCGGTGAACTGGGTGGGCTTCACTTCAGCCTGTGGGCCGCTCGCGGCCAGCGGCATGCGCCCGGTAGCAACCTGGAAGTGAACTGCTGCTTCGCCAACACCGATGAGGGTGGGGCCAGCGCTCGTACCTTCGAGGTGTGCACCGTGGCAGGTTGCACAGTTAGCAGCGAAAAGCTTCGAGCCTTCATCGATGAGAGCTGATTTGCTGCTCGTGGATTCAGCTTGAGCCGTCGAGGTGAAAAGAGTGTATGCACCACCGGTCGCGACGAGACCGATCATCAGAAGCGCAACCGTAGCTAACGGGTGGCGCCGACCGACTGCACGAGTACTTTTCTGTGATTTTTTCGCCATGGTGTTGCGATGTCCAATTCTCACTGGTGATTTTTTATTCAGGTCAATGGTTGTGCTGTGTTGCTGAGCGAAGACTGTGAAGTTGACTGCTACTGAATGATGTAGATGATCAGGAAGAGGCCGATCCACACCACGTCAACGAAGTGCCAGTAGTACGAAACCACAATGGCGCTAGTGGCCTCGCGGTGTCCGAAATTCTTGGTGGCGTAGGCCCGGCCGATGATGAACAGGAAGGCAATGAGCCCTCCCATCACGTGGAGACCGTGGAAGCCGGTGGTCATGTAGAACGCCGAGCCGTAGGAGTTGCTGTTGAGTCCGACACCCTCAGAGACGAACACCGTGTACTCGTACACCTGACCGATGACGAACATCGCGCCCATCACGTAGGTGACGAAGAACCACTCGACCATGCCCCACTCGGTGATCTTCCAGCTCTTGCGTCGCGGCTGCAGTCGCTCGGCCGCAAAAACGCCGAACTGGCAGGCGAACGACGAGGCGATCAGGATAGCCGTGTTCACCCCAGAAAACGTCACATTGAGCAGCGCGGTCTCTGATTCCCAGAGTGCTGGCGAGGTGGAACGCAGGGTGAAGTAGATCGCAAACAAGCCGGCGAAGAACATTACTTCGCTGCCAAGCCAAACGATTGTGCCGACCGCAACGATGTTGGGTCGGTTCACCACTGGAGCGCTGATGGAGGGGGAGAGTGAAGTCGTAGTCACTCGTCCATTATGTCCGATATTTGGGCACCCATTTCTCTTTTAGAGGGTCTGTCGCGCTCGAATCGTTAGGATTTGTTTCATGTCCTCCACAGTTTCTTGGCCCCACATTCTTGGCACGCTCGTTGACGGTTCAGATCTCACGATCTCGGAGTCAACCTGGGCAATGCAGCAGGTGATGGCGGGGGAAGCAACTTCTGCGCAATTGGCGGGATTGCTTGTCGCTTTGCGGATAAAAGGCGAAACCGTCGACGAAATCGTGGGTTTTCGTGATGCCGTTTTGGCAAATGCGCTCCCATTGGACATCGACCCCATGGCGCTGGATATCGTTGGAAGCGGGGGAGATCCGTACGGCGCAGTTCTGAATATTTCTTCTGTGGCTTCGATGATTGTTGCCGCCTCGGGCGTGCCGGTCGTCAAGCACGGCAATAAAGGGGCAAGTTCGGCCTCCGGGGCCTCCGATGTGCTCACCAGTTTGGGACTCAACGTGGAGTTGGAACCGGAGCGCGTTGCGGCGGTTTTCCGCGAAACCGGAATAACCCTCGCCTACGCGGCGACCTTTCATCCCGGATTCCGTCACGCTGGCCCCACCCGTCGCGAGCTCGGCATCTCGACCCTCTTCAACATCCTCGGGCCGCTGTGCAACCCGGCTCGACCGGAAGCGTCCGCGGTGGGGATTGCGAGTCTTGACCGGGTTCCGTTGGTGGTCGGCGTTTTTCAGACCAGGGGAGCGACCGCTCTTGTTTACCGTGGTGATGATGGCATCGACAAGTTGACCACCACCGGCCACAGCCACATGTGGGAGGTCACTCGCGGCAGTGTCACCGAGCACGACATTGACCCGCTGGAGCTGGGCATTGCGCGGTCGCAGATTGAGGACCTGCTGGGCGGGGAGCCCGACCACAACGCGGGTGTCATCCGTTCGGTGTTGGCGGGGGACATCGGGCCCGTGCGTGACATCGTCCTGCTCAACGCCGCGGCTGGCCTTGTTGCGTTCGGTCTGGCGCAGGACCCGGAACAACAGCGCGTGCCGATCCTTGAGCGCTTGGCCGCTGGCCTGCTTGTCGCCGCAGACGCTGTCGACTCCGGTGCGGCTGAGCGCAAGCTGGCCGAGTGGGTGGCTGCCACCAACCGCTAACGGTTGGTCTTCGTTTCTCTTCGGCTCGGGGTTCGTGCGTAAAACAGGAACTTGTGTGGTTTTCTGTTTCGTAAAACAGGAACTTGTGTGCCTGATGAGGTTTTTGTGGCGATTCCGCGCCTAGTTTGGTGGGTGCAACGCTGGGCGAACCGCCAGGTTCCTGTTTTATGAAACAGTCCGAAGGTCAACTTTCCTGTTTTACGAAACTCCGCCCCGCCGCCCTGGCGGAAAGCCCGAATCGAGGCCCCGACTTTTGCTAACCTCATCGACATGGATGACTCCAGTTCAGTGCCCAGTGCGACGGGATCGCCGAAATCGCGAACACTGACATGGGTGTTATTCGGCATCTATGGTCTGCTGTTGATTGGGCTTGTGCTTATCAAGTTCCCATTCCGCTTCGATCTTTCCCCGGCTGGACGAGAACTCAACCTGATTCCATTCACTGGACTGTTCTCCAATTTTGGGGCGTTTCACCTCAGCGAAGTCTTAGAGAACATCGCGATCTTCATTCCTTTTGGCATCTACATCTCGATGCTCACCAGAGGCTGGCCCTTCGGAAAGAAGTTGCTGCCAATCCTCGCCACTACGCTGATTTTCGAAGTGATCCAGTTCATCACGGCGATCGGCCGGGCGGACATTACCGACGTGGTGGACAACGTGCTTGGCGGGGCCATCGGCCTAGCGATCTACGCCGCCGTCGCCAGAATCTGGGGTCCCAAGGCCAATCGAGGGCTGAATATCGCGGGTACGGTCTTGACGGTTGGCGCTCTCGGGCTTGTTGCAACAGTGCTTACCAACACTGTGCGTGCCCGGTGACGACGTTCTAGCGGGAATGGCCCACAAAATAACTGACCGAAACAGTCACTTGACATAATGTGCATTATCGGCGCAATCAGCCACTTGCAAAAGTACAGCCAAAATCACCGAGTGGCGAGAAAAGCCTCCAGCGATTCAACAACCAACGCGTGGTCAAGCTCCTGAGGCAAACCGGAGACCGTCACAGTGCCAACGTGTTCACCGCTGATGAGGATGATCGGAAAGCTTCCGCCGTGAGCGACGTACTCATCAAAGCTGAGGCCTGTTTCCTCATTGAAATCCGTGCCTGCGGCTTCGTGGCGACGCCCCAACAGGAATGAACTGTCACCGAAGCGTTGCACGGAGCGAATTTTTCTAGCAACCCAGAAGTCGTTTTCTGCTGAGGTTCCTGGCAAGGCGGTGTGGAAAACCTGCTGGTCACCGAGAGTCACGTCAACCGTGATGCTCAGGGAGCGTGACAGAGCGGTATCGACGATCTGAAGACCCAAAGCTCGGGCATCTTCTTGGCTGAAATGGGTGAAGCGCAGGGTTTCCTGCTGAGCTTCGAGCTCAGCGATTAGTTGCAGCAATTCACTTGACATAACGTGTACTTCCCTAGTTATAGATTCCGTTGATCAAGTCCAGAAGTTCAACCGGCTCGAAGGCTTCCCCAGCGGCAACGAGTTCATCCAGGCTCCACCAGCGATGTGCGAGAACATCCACTTTCTCATCTTCGGTCCAGTTCACCGCTGACGGCTCGAACGTGTTTGTCGTGAGGCGATAGAACTCGGCGTGGCCGGTGCTGTGGTCTGCGGCATCCCACTGCACAACGAAGTCATGACCCCACACCGGCTCCCCCACGTCGGTGACAACCATTCCGGTTTCCTCAAACAGTTCGCGAATGGCGGCCTCCGCGTGGTTCTCACCGGGGTCCACTCCTCCGCCGGGAGTGATCCAGCGGGCGACTCCACTTGTGTCAGGAGCTGCCGTCAGAAAGAGCAACACCTGACCTTCATCATTAAAGAGAAGAATCCTCGAAGTGAGGCGATGAGCGACAGCCATCGAAACCTCAGCGCCAGTCAGACAGAAACGAACGAAACACGATCGGCGTGACGCCTAGGCGCCAACGAAATCAGAAACGTCGCCGACGTAGCGGGTGTTGTTGGCTGGCACCGGCTCAACGGCCGCCAGAGTAACCTCCGCCGCGAACTCCCCCACGTTGTACAGGCGGCCAGCGGCCTCCTTGCGAGCTCCGATCGCTCCCGGGTTGGCGCGCTCCAACAGGGTTGCCGTAATGGTTCCCTCGATCATGTCACCAGAAACAACCACAAAACCGATCCCTGCAGCCTCAAGCGTTGGGATCATTGCGCGCAAAGCATCCTCGCCGGCACGCTTACTCAGAGCGACCGGCAAGTACTCCGGCATGGTCTCTGCGGTGGCAATAAAGTGTGCCTGGTGGCTCGTGACGAAGACAACGCGGGCACCGGGGGCCAGCAGAGGGAGCGCCGCGGTCAGCAAATTGACCTGAGCGTCACGGTTGAGCTTCATGGCGTAGTCGGCTTCCATGCCACTCTCCATTCCACCCGAGGCGTTCAACACCAAAATGTCGAGGCCACCGAACGCGCTCTTGATTGTCTCGAACAAGTGAGCCACGGAGGCTGGATCCGTGAGATCTGCCCCGACCGCAATCGCGGTGCCACCCTGAGCCTCAATTTCAGCGACGAGTTTCAGTGCCCGAGCTTCCTTATTGCGGTAGTTGACCACAACGCTCGCGCCCGCTTCGGCGAGATAACGGATGGTGTCTGCACCGATTCCGCGAGAGGAGCCAGTAACGAGGGCGCGCTTGCCGGTAAGGGTGCCGGGGGCGATGGGAGTTTCAGAGGTAGTCACGGCTAAAGAGACTATCAACTCACAGAAGTTACTGGGAGCGCAGGTGATAGTTTTGTCAAGGAAGACAATCGAAGGGGCTCGAATGGTCGACCTGACCGACTACCTGTGGATCGCGTGGCTAGTGCTCATCCTGATCTTTGTGATCGTGGAGCTACTCACCCTCGATTTCACGTTCCTGATGATCGCCGGCGGTACTGTCGGCGGTCTTGCGACCAACATTCTCGGCGCACCGTGGTGGCTGCAGATTCTCGTGACGGCGGCACTGTCCATGCTGCTGTTGTTCACCATCCGCCCGGCACTCCTTCGAAAGCTCACTAAGGGCGCTGACCTTCGTCCCACGAATGTCGCCGGCCTGATCGGCTTGGCGGGGGNAACGGTGACCGAACTGGGTGACAACGGCGGCCAAGTCAAACTCGCCAACGGCGAAACCTGGACGGCGAGCCTCCACAGTATTGACCCCCGTCATCAGCCGACGGGAAAAACCTTTGCCAGCGGCACATCCGTGGTCGTAACCGCAATTGAAGGGTCAACCGCTGTGGTTGCCCTTTCCGAAAGGAAAACCGAAAAATGACACCAACAGCTTTGATCGGGCAACTGTTTGTTTTTGCCCTCCTGCTCGTCGTCGCGATTTTCGTTCTGGTGGTGCTCGCTCGGGCCATTCGGATTGTGCCTCAAGCCACCGCCGGTGTGGTTGAACGCCTCGGCAAGTACCACAAAACCCTCAACCCAGGGCTCAACATTCTGGTGCCTTTCATCGACCGGATGCGACCGCTCATCGACATGCGCGAGCAGGTGGTTTCCTTCCCGCCCCAGCCCGTGATCACCGAAGATAACCTCGTTGTCTCGATCGACACCGTGGTCTATTTTCAGGTCACGGATGCGCGAGCAGCCACCTATGAGATCGCCAACTACTTGGGCGCCGTCGAACTTCTCACCACCACCACCCTGCGTAACGTCGTTGGTGGGTTGAACCTCGAAGAAGCCCTCACCAGTCGCGACAACATCAACGGGCAGTTGCGCATCGTCCTCGATGAAGCGACCGGAAAGTGGGGTATCCGCGTCGGCCGAGTGGAGCTCAAAGCTATTGNCCCGCCACTGTCCATTCAGGACTCGATGGAGAAGCAGATGCGGGCCGAGCGTGACCGTCGCGCCCAGATTCTGACCGCTGAGGGAACCAAGCAGGCAGCGATTCTTCAGGCCGAGGGTTCACGTCAGGCGAGCATCCTTGAGGCCGAGGGCGAGGCGAAAGCTGCCGTTCTGCGCGCAAATGGTGAAGCCGAGGCGATCAAGACGGTATTCGGTGCCATCCACGCCGGCGACCCCGACAGCAAGCTTCTCGCCTACCAGTACCTGCAGATGTTGCCGAAGATTGCCGACAGTTCGTCCAGCAAGGTGTGGATCATTCCGACCGAACTGACTGAGGCTCTCAAGAGCATCACCGCAGGCTTTGCCGGCAAGCCGCCGAGCGCTCCAACCACGCCCAGCGCCTAGCGCCGAGCTCGAGCAAACGCCAAGGAACACGTCGATGAGAAATCAGGCATCGGGCACATTTTTTGCTGCGGCGAAACCCCGTGTTTTCGCCCACCGAGGGTTCGCGGTGGACGCACCGGAGAACACCTTCGGAAGTTTCGCCGCTGCGATCGCCCTAGGCGTGACCCACATCGAGACCGATGTGCACGCGAGCAAGGACGGGGTCGCAGTGATCAGCCACGATTCCGTCCTTGATCGGGTGGCATCGCGGTCCGGCAATATCGCTGATTTCAGCTTCGCACAATTGCAGCGGATGGATCTCGGTGGAGGAAACGGGTTCGTTTCTCTCGCCGAAACTCTGGACGCGTTTCCCAGCATGTTTTTCAACATTGATGTGAAATCTGCCGATGCTGCCGTTCCCGCAGCCCACGCGATTCTCGATTCAAACGCCGTGGATCGAGTGCTTGTCTCCTCGTTCAGCGAAGCACGGCGACGGGCGGCGCTCCGGCTCCTGCCGGGGGTCGCGACGTCAGCATCGGGCTCAGTATTCGCAACCGCCCTTCTCGCTGCCGCGTCGGGCTTCACTCCCCTGTTGCGCAGGACACTTTCAACCATCGATGCGGTTCAGATTCCCGAACGAGCTCTGGGCCTGTCGACAACGACCCCCACGATGATCAATCGCTTTCACGATGCTGGCGTTGAGGTCCATGTCTGGACGATTAACGACGGCGACGACATGACTAGGCTTCTGGACGCTGGCGTCGATGGAATTGTCACTGATCGAGCAGATCTCGCGCTAGAAATTATCGGCAAGCGGCAACCCTAACAATTATTTGAACCTGTGATTTCGCTGGGAATGACCCTCATTCGGGCTTTTGTTGAAACAATTTGACAAGTAATTGGGTTTACGTAGTGATATCAATCGCAATGTTCAAGGAGGCCACACAATGGCGGACCGTAGTTTGCGCGGAATGAGATTAGGAACGCAAAGCTTACAGAGCGAAGTAGGCGTTGAATTTTCTCCGCGAAAAAAGAGTGTTTATCGCACAGCTGGTGGCGAAACCTTCGAGGTTATGTTCGCCGCAGACGCCGAAGTTCCTGGCAACTGGGAGTCGACAAAGAGTGGCCAAGAGGGCATCCTTCTCGATGACAACGGCGTGCCAGTTCTTCAAGAAGAGGTCGAAACCAAGATTCCGCGGAGCCACTGGGACATGCTGCTTGAACGCCGCACTCGCCCCGAACTCGAAGAACTTCTTCAGGAGCGTTTGAGCTACCTTCGTGCGCGTCGTGGTCAAGAAAAGATTGGTGCCTAAGCGCTAGTCGTTCGACTAATTGCACGGTTCCATCGTTTCACCGTTCCACCTGTTTCACCAGTTTCACCGCGACCAGTTTTGGGTCGCGTGAGTTTTCTTACTGCGGGGCCCGACCTCTGGTCAGGCCCCAGTAAGTTACTCGCCACAACGCCTCGAGCACTATGCCGAGATGCATCTTAGAGCGACCGGTAGCCCGCTCGATGAAAGTGATCGGGTATTCGGTCACGGTAAGGCCTGACCGCTCGGTTCGCCAAGCGGTTTCAATCTGGAAACAGTAACCCTGTGACGTGATCGTTGCGAGTTCGAGGCCGCGAAGAGTCTCCGCCCGAAAGACCCGGAATCCGGCCGTAATGTCGCGCACCCGGGAGCGGAGCATGGCACGCGCATAGGCGTTCCCTGCCCGAGAAATCGCTTGCCGAGACCAGGGCCAATTGCGCACTGACCCACCGGGCACCCACCGCGAACCGATGACTAGGGCCGCGCCATCCGAAGCGAGGGTAATCATCGCGGGAAGCGATGCGGGGTCGTGTGAACCATCAGCGTCAATTTGGCAGACCAAGTCGTAGTGGTGGCTGAGTGCATAATCGAAACCAGCAAGATAGGCACGACCCAAGCCATCCTTCGAGCCGCGGTGCACGACGTGAATGGCCGGGTCGGAAGCAGCAAGTTGGTCTGCACGATCCCCCGTGCCGTCGGGGCTCAGATCATCAATGATCAGAATTTCGGCGAGCGGCACAGACTGTCTGACCCTGCCCACCAATGCCTCGAGGGACTCAATTTCGTTGTAGGTGGGGATGATGATGAGCGTGTTATCCACGTCGTGGCCTCCTTAGTGCCAAAGCAGCAAGGAGAAGCGTGCTCAAACCGAGGGCCGAAACCATCCATTCGAACTGTCGACCAAGTTGGACTGCTGGTGTGAGCTGGGTGCTCAATGGAACGTCAGCAACCATGGCACCGGCGGTGTACCACTTAAGGTGCTCTATGGTACGGCCGTCTGGGGCGATGACCGCGCTCGTGCCGACGGTGGAGATATTGACAACGGTGCGCCCCAGTTCGATCGCGCGAATCCGGGCGATTGCCAACTGCTGCACACTCTCATCGGTGCGCCCAAAGTCGGCGTTATTGCTCTGCGCGAAGATCACCGAAGCACCCTGCTCGACCGATTCGGTCATCAACTGGTCGTCAGAAATGTCGAAGCAGATGTTCACGCCGACCTTGGTTCCGTTGACGTCCATCACGGCATCCGTCGTGCCCGGAGTGTAGTCCCGGCCGATCAGATCGATCAGGTCGGGTGCGAAGGGCCGCCAAAATTCCCGATCCGGAACGTATTCGCCAAAGGGCACCGGATGCTTCTTGTCATAGATGTCGGCGGCGGCGCCAGAAGTGGCAGACTCTGATGTCCAGAGCAACGACGAGTTAAACGCTAGGCCGTCGCGCTCGGTGATCGCTCCGGTAATGAGGGGTGCCCCCGATTGGGCGACCACATAGTCGAGCACCTGAGCCGCGTAGGCCGACGAAAGAGGGCTGATGTCGGTGCCGCTCTCCGGCCAGACAACGACGTCCGCGCCGGAATCAAAAACGGGAACCGTTGCGGTGAGCTGAGCTTGAAGTAGATCGCCCTGCTGACGCTGGTCGAAGTAGCCTGCTTTGCCGTTACCTTGCACCGCCGCGACACGCATTGTGCCCTCGGTGATGACGCTCCAGGCGGGCACGACCAGAACTGCAGCAATGGTGCCGACCGCGATTGTTGCACGCACCAGTCGGGGCATGCTCGCCAGCAGAATCAGCTCAATCGTCATGGCCACGAGGAACACCATGACAAAGCTGACCCCCGAAACTCCTAACCAACCGAAGAGGTGAGCGAAGGGACTCATCGACTGCGAGAGCGAGACTCGCCCCCACGCGAAGCCACCGTAGGGCCACACGCTAGCGATAGCTTCACGGGCGACCCACAACCCAGCAACCACTGTGGGGAGGAGGCCCACCATGCCCCAACGGCCCGACCAGACCAAGGGAAGCCAGCGATAGGCGAGGGCGATCGCTGAGGCTCCGAGGGCAAAAAACAGCGATTCGAGAGTGGAGAGGGCCGTCATCGGGAGCGGACCCAAAAACAACGAGGCCCAGGAAATATGGGTGAGGTAGAACGACAAACCACCGAGGAATCCGACCAAGAACGCGCCCCAGAAGCCTCGGCCCCAGAACGAGACAAGATACAGTGCGATTCCGACGAAAGTGAGGGGCCACCAGTTGCCGTCGGGGAAACCAGCATCCATCACCGGCCCTGCCGTCAACGCGACAACGATCGCCGCCCACAGTGGCAGTACGGGTTTAGAACGGGTGGGCACGGTGTAGAGCTTAAGCGACAGAACTGTAGGCAACGATTCCTCGGCGAATAGCGTCGAGTGCCCTTCGGGCCGTCGCCCCCACTGGTGCATCAGCAACGACTGATAGTTGATCCAACATGTCAATGGTTTGCTTGGTCAAGCGCACAAAGTCACCGGCCGCAAGGTCGGCGTCGGCCAAGACGGTGTCGAGGCGACCGCCCTGAGCCCACCGGTACATCGGAAGACACAGACCGGTCGACAACGGCTGGCTTCCTGGCAGGCGCTTCTCCCGTTCTAGGTCGTCCAGTCTGCTCCAGAGGTCNCCCGTCACATCAAAGGCTTCCCGAAAATTGCCCCGCGGCAGGTTACGATCCGTGCCCTGACCTTCATCGCGACGAGGTTCATAGACGAGGGCTGCTGCCATCGCCGCGAGAGACGCAGCATCTAGATCATTCCAGTAGCCCAGGCGCAACGACTCAGCCACCAAGAGGTCACGCTCGCCGTAAATCCGGCGCAACATTCGACCAGATGAGGACAGGCTGACGACGCCGTTCGGACCCTTTTCTAGGTAACCAAGGATTCCCAACACGTCGGTCACCCGATCGAAGACTTTGGCAACAGCGCCAGTTCGCCCGCGGATCTCGGCCGAGAGTTGATCGGTCTGACGTTTGAGAGTCCACCAGCGTTCCGCCCACCGGGCGTGCGACTCACGCTCGGGGCAGGAGTGACAGGGGTGCTGTTTCATCCGTCGGCGAAGCGAAGTGAGCTGGTGCTGACGCTTATCGCGGAGCGCCCGCGACTCAACCTCTGCCCGGCCCTGCCCCTTGCGCTCAAGGTCGCTGAGTTCGCGACGAAGCCCCGAATACTCGGCAAAATCGCCGAGATGGCAGCTCATCGGCTGGGCGTAGCCGGCTAGGGATTCCTGCTGCTGCCGAACCTTCTGGGCCATATCAACGACCGCACGGTCGGCCTGGAACTGCGCGAACGACGACTCCAGAATGTCGCGCGTGCGTTCACGGCCGAACTGCTCAATGAGGTTCACTGCCATGTTGTAGGTCGGTTTGAAACTGGAGTTAAGCGGATAGGTTCGCCGTGACGCGAGGGACGCCACCGACTGGGGATCGAATCCCTCCACCCAGTGGATGACAGCGTGCCCCTCAACGTCGATGCCGCGGCGCCCCGCGCGCCCGGTGAGCTGGGTGTACTCCCCCGGCGTGATCGGCACACGGGCTTCACCGTTGAACTTCTCAAGCTTCTCCAACACCACGGTTCGAGCCGGCATGTTGATGCCGAGGGCGAGCGTTTCGGTGGCGAAAACTACCTTGACCAGTTTCTTTTGAAAGAGCTCCTCAACGACTTCTTTAAAGGCGGGGAGCATGCCGGCGTGGTGAGCGGCGACACCGCGCTCAAGACCGTCCAGCCACTCGAAGTAGCCGAGCACTCCCAGATCTTCATCGAGGAGGGTGCGACAGCGATCTTCGACTATCTCCCGGATCTCTTCGCGCTCCGCAGCATCCGTCAACCGAACCCCGGCGCGAAGAACCTGGCGAACAGCTTGGTCGCAGCCGACCCGGCTGAAGATGAAGAAAATGGCTGGCAAGAGGTTGCGAGATGCCAGGAGTTCGACGGCCGCTGAACGATCGGTCCGAATAGCACCTCCGCTTCCACCACTACCGCCACCGCTCGAGCCTTCACGCGCTCCCCCACCGTTTCGACTACCGCCGCGCGCAGAATTGCCGCCAGAGTTTCTGCCCGAGCTTCGGGTGGAGTTGCGATAGCCCGATTCGAGCGCCGCTCGTCCGTGCACGTTTCGACCACCGGGCGACGTGAAGCGCATGAGTTCGGGGTTGACCCTGTGGGTTGCCGCAAGACCAGACGAATCAAAAAGGTCGACCAGTTTGGCGCGCACCAGAACGTGTTGCTCCAGCGGCACCGGGCGGTCTTCAGAAACGATCACTTCGGTGTTGCCCCGCACCGCCTGAAGCCACTCCCCAAATTCTTCGGCATTGGAAACGGTGGCACTCAAAGAGACCATGCGCACGGATTGCGGGAGATGGATGATCACTTCTTCCCACACCGCCCCGCGAAAACGGTCGGCCAAGAAGTGAACCTCGTCGAGGACGACGAATGCGAGATCGCGGAGCAGATCGGAGTTGGCGTAGAGCATGTTGCGAAGAACTTCGGTGGTCATGACCACGATGCGCGCTTGGGAGTTGATGTTGGTGTCGCCGGTCAGGAGCCCGACTTCGCTCGCCCCGTATTCGGCGACGAGTTCCTGAAACTTCTGGTTGCTGAGCGCTTTCATCGGCGCGGTGTAAAACACTTTGGCGTTGGGTTGCTGCATTGCCATGAAGATGGCAAATTCGGCGACGATCGTCTTTCCGGCCCCCGTTGGGGCAGCGACCAACACGCTGTTTCCACGTTCCAATACGGCACACGAATCACGCTGAAAACCGTCAAGATCGAACGAGAGTTTCTCGGTGAAAGCTTCCAGTAGTGGTTCTCCGCGACGTTTCTTGGCGGCGGCGAAACGTTCGGCGGGGCTGAGTTCTGCCATGACGACTAGGCCGAGGTCTCTGGCGTTGTCGTGCCGGTAGCCGCGAGCTCGGCGTTAAGCGCTGTGGCCTTCTTCGCCACGCCGCGATCATGCCACCACGCGACCCCTGCGGCAGCGAAGTAAAGAACGACCATCGGAATTGCGAGCAAAAACATCGAGACGAGGTCGGCCGCTGGGGTTGCGGTCGCGCAAAAAAGGGTGATCAGCAAAATTGCGATTCGCCAGCCTTTGAGGATCGCAATGGCGCTGATAACCCCGGTGAAATTGAGCAGCACGAGAAACACCGGCAACACGAAGGCGACACCAATTGCCAACACCAGTTTCAGCACAAAGTCGTAGTAGACCCTGGCACTCAGGAACGTTGCTTGGGTGTCACCGGCGAAGCCAGCCAACAACAACACCATGTGGGGAAAAATCAGCCAACCGACGTAGCCGCCGGCCAGAAACAACGGTACCGCGGACAGAAAAAAGCCGAGGGTGTATTTGGTTTCCCTTTTGGTCAGCCCCGGAACGAAATAGGCGAAGATTTGATACAACCAGATCGGGCTGGACACCATTATTCCGATGGTGATGGCAATCTGAAACTTCAGGTCGAACGCCTCGGTGACTGTCGTGTAGACAAGCTGTGCGTTTCTCTGCAGAGCGATTTGCTCGATCGGTACACTAATCGCGTTGATGACAACATCAGCGACAAAAAAGCCGCCGATACTCGCCAACAGGATCGCTAACGCTGCAATGGTGAGTCGTTTGCGAAGCTCAGCAATGTGTTGTCCGAGCGACATTCGGCGCTCTGGATTGCCGCCCCGCCTTGGGCGAGCAGGCACGGTTCTTAGTGCTCTGACTTGGACTGGGTCGACGGCGTTCCGGACTGGTCAGACCGCGGTGTCTCAGCGTTCGAGCCAGCGTTGGAGGCGGCGTTGGACGCGGCGTTCGAGGTAGCGTCTGACGCCGCGTCGCTGCCTTTTTCGTCTGTGGGCTTGTCGTCGCCCTTGATCTCGGTGCGGAAGATTTTCATCGACTGGCCGATGCTACGTGCGAGGCCCGGAAGTTTTGGTGCACCGAAGAGTAGCAAAACGATCACCAGAATGATGATCAGGTGGGGCAGTCCGAACGTGTTCCCAAACATGTGAATTCCCTTGATAAAGAAAGAGTTGCTCTAGTTTATCTCGGTCGTGCTGCAAACCACTCGCGGGAGGCAACATCGACGTGGGTGATTTCGTGTGCGCGCTCGAGGCGTCGTTCATGTCGGGCCTGTTTGAGGGCACGACGGCGATCGTTGCGGGCCATGAAACGTGTCAGCACCTCCGACAGTGGTGCGAGAACGCTGTTTGGTGCGGGTTCGAGGTCGCGAGTGGGCTCAACGTTGTCGAGCACCGTGGTGGTTACTGCCAAGTCGCTGAGAGCACCGAGCATCCGTAAAAAACCGCGAACGAGCCGGATGCCGGCTGCCACGAGAACCGCCAGGAGGCTCACCGCCAATAGAATCCAGATCAGTGCGAAGGGGATCATCGGTATCGCTCAACTGCCGACGCCGCCCACTCTTCGACCACCGCGCGCGCCTCCGCTGGCTCAACAATGGTCGCCATTCCGGCCATCCCAGTGATCAGTCGCTTGAGGCCGTGATAATGAGAAACGCGCACGGTGGTTCGCACGATACCGTCGCGCTCTTCGCGAAGAGCACCGTCGGGAACGTAGTCGGCGAGAAGCATTTCTGCCGCTGGGGTGACATCGATGGTCACGAGCAGATCGTTGTCGGAGGGGTCGAAGAGGGTGTCACGGAGCACGACTCCGGCCGCTGCATTCGCCACTGGAGTGTCGGTGACGGCAATCGACGTTATGCGGTCGAGGCGAAACGCCCGAACGGCTGAGCGCAGGTGACACCAGCCACGCAGGTACCAGTCGGCGTCGACCGATTCGACCCGGATCGGGTCAACCATTCGACGTTCCCTGGTGCCCTGAGCGTTGAGATATTCGATCTCCAGCTGGGTTCCGGCCTCAACGGCTGAGCGAATGGCTGCCAACGTCGCGTTGGACTCGACCGTGGAGACCCCCACCTGAACCGGTTCGGATGCCGCGCCCTTGGTCATCTTTGAGGTCAACGTTGCAAGCGCCGCACGGTCAGTGTTTTCTGGCAGGGAGCTCAAATACTGAAGGCCAGCGATCAGCGCGGCCGCTTCGCGCGCGGAAAACCGCGGAGATTCTTCGATCGCGATGGGGTGGGTGAGGACAATCTCATCGTTTTGTTCGAAATCATCCCAGGCTATGTCGAAGAGGTCGTCGGGCTGATAGGTCGAGGTTCTGCCAGGAACGCCCGAGACGGCAATGAGCCTCACCGCCTGCCGAATTTGCTCAGCGCTCACCCCGAAATGTTCGGCGGCCTCCGTGACACTCACCTGTTGGCACTCGATCAGGTAGGGCACGAGCGTGAGCAGGAACGTTAGTTTGTCTTGAGCGTGCATGGCCGGTGAAGCGGCTTTCGCTGGCGAAACTTTAGCCATGGTCGGCCACCGTTCGTTGGAGGCGTTCCAGCACTGCGGCACGCAGTTCCGGCGGTGAGATCACGAGAACTTCTGGCCCGAAGCTCGCAAGCTCGTCGGCTACCAGATTGAGGTCTGAGTAGTGAAGCTGGAGCGAAGCTGGAGCCGTCTGGGTGGTGCCGGTCCGCTTGCCGAGGCGATTGGCGGCATCCGAACCGGCTACAACTTCGACGCTCGCCAACTGGGACTGCCAGATGTGGTCGAGCTCGGCAAGGGCTGCGGCCGATTGGCCGCTGGAAGAAGCGTCGTGAACGGTTGTCGTCTGCGCGACATCACCCACAATTCGGCGCAATAGAAACGTTTTCGAACGATCAGCGTCAGGCTCTTTGCCATACAGGTACCAGCGGCCCTGATGCTGCACGAGTGCCCGAGGTTCCACCGTGCGTGGTCGTGCGACCGTTTGTCCTGGCTTCAAATACTGGAACTTCACCAGAGTGTGTTTTGCTAGCGCCACGTTGAGCGGTTCAAAGGCTGCATCGCGCACATTCACCCGGGGTGCGTAGCCAAGAACTGGCTCGTTTGCGGTGGCCCCCAAGGAACGTAACTTCAGTAGTGCGCGACGAGATTCGCCAGAAAGCGAGCCCTCGCGCCACACCATTCCCGCCAACCCGAGGAGGGAAATCTCTTCCGGAGTGAACCTAACGTCGGCGGGGAAACCATAACCGCTGCGAGGGATGCGGTAGCGGGAGGTTTGGTTATTGCCGGGGTCACCCGGTGAGTCGACGGCTTCCACCGCGATACCGAGGTCGCGAAGGTCGTCTTTGTCGCGCTCAAACTTGCGTTCGAGGTTGTCGTTGTTACCCCCTTGAACAAAGGTTTGCCGATACCCCTGCACCGTGGAGAGGATGTCGAACTTGCTGAGCCCAATTTCGGTGGCGAGCAAAGCCAGAACGAGGCTGAACAAGCGCTCTTCAACAGCGACCTTCGGGGTGGAATGCTGCTGTGCCACGAGTTGATTCCTTACGGGAAGCACCCACGCTCGGGTGATGGCTTCTGCGGCTAAGGCCCGCAGAGTAATTATTTTATCGCTGAATCTTCACTATTTTTGGATTCCGAGAACATCAAAAACGAAAACGAGGGTTGCCCCAGCGGGAACACCCTGCGTGCCCGCTGCTCCGTAGCCGAGAGCCGGAGGAATCACAGCGATGACCTGGCTGCCGACCTTCTGACCCACCAACGCGGTCGCAAAACCGGGAATGAGCCCACCGGCACCGGAGGCTGCGGTGAACGACACCGGAAGTCCGGCCGTCCAGCTGGAATCGAAGACAGCGCTCGTGTCCCACAGCATTCCGGTGTAGTTCAAGACCACCTTGTCGCCGGTGGCAACCGTCGCGCCATCTCCCTGCTTCAAGACGGAAACGGTGAGCTCTGTCGGGGGGGCAACCTTGGGGATTACGATTCCTGGCTGACCGTTGGGTGCAAGGACGACCGCTGGAACACCGGGTTGTGGCAGCTGGTCTGCACCATTGGCTTTGCCGAGGTAACGGTCAACAACGTCGATGACGAGGACCACGGGGGTGTTGGCGGGGTTACTCGCGGCCACAGTCTGAGCATCCGTGGTGATCACGAGGCGGGAACCAACGGTCGCGCATTCAACGACCTTGGCAAAAATGCTCGAACCATTGCCGGCGACGGTGCGCAGCGGTGAGGTGGGGTCATAACCGGTGGAGGTGACGGCAGCGCCGGTGGAAGCGTCGTACAGTGTCGCCTGAATGTCGGCAGCATCGCCCGGGTAGACCGTGGCGCCATCGCCAGCGGTGACGACACTAATTTCCATGGACTTGGAGATCAGCGGCTGGGGAAACTTTGCGTTCGGGTCTTTCGCGAAAGAGCCTGAGGCAGTCACGATGCTCGAGGCATTGCCTGAGGGCGCGGGAACGTCGCACGACGCACCAGCACTGCCAGACGCGCTGCACGATGCCAGTGTTGCCACCAAAACGGTGGCGGTGATGAGCGCGGAGATAGTGCGCACGGTTCCTCTTTCGTCGATGCCCTTAATGCCAAAATAACTCTAGTCGGAGAGTTCGCTCTCACTGACAACCGAGGTTGCGCCGCCGCTGGTTTAAATCGCACTGTTGTCGGCCGAAATCGCGCCGCCGCCGGTCGCGATCGCCGCAGCATCGGCCGCTGCGACTGCCTGACGTCCGGTCTTTCGTAACCGCTTGTCGCTCACTGAGCGCTCACCGAGCGAACCCGGTGTCCACGCTTCAACGTCTTCTTCACTGAAATCTGACTTCGAGGCGCGTCGTTTCAGCTCAGGGAGGATGGCGCCGGGTGCGAGTCTGCGGGCGGTGAGGAGAAACCCGGTGTGGCCGATCATCCGGTGGTCGGGGCGAACTGCGAGCCCTTCGACGTGCCAACCGCGAATCATCGTTTCGCTGGATTGCGGTTCGGTGAACATTCCGGTGCGACGGATTGCCTCCGCCACCCGCGAAAGTTGCGTGACAGTGGCGATGTAGCAGAGCACGACGCCGCCGGGGGTGAGCGCCTCCGCCGTGACATCGAGGCACTCCCACGGCGCGAGCATGTCGAGCACCACGCGGTCGACGGTTCCCGCCGCCGCAACCTCGGGAAGGGTTTCCGCTAGGTCGCCAATAGTGATCGACCAGTTCTTCGGTTCGGCGCCAAGGAACGCGGCCACGTTTCCGCGAGCAACGTCGGAGAATTCTTCGCGGCGCTCGAACGAACGAAGGACACCGGTCGGGCCGATTGCCCGCAACAGCCAGAGCGACAGGGCGCCGGAACCGACCCCGGCCTCAACGACCGTGGCCCCCGGAAAGATGTCTGCCTGGGCGATAATCTGCGCGGCATCCTTCGGATAAATGATCGCGGCACCACGGGGCATCGACATGACAAAATCGGTGAGCAGTGGGCGCAGTGCGAGGTACTCGATGTCGTTCGTGCTGAGGATCACCGATGCATCCGGCTGGCCAATAATCGAGTCGTGCATCACCACGCCACGGTGGGTGTGAAACTCACCCCCGGCCTCGAGTGTGACGGTGTTGAGCCGAGCTTTCGGGCCGGTGAGTTGCACGCGGTCGCCGATGCGAAATGGGCCGCTCTGTCTGCGGAAAGTGTCGGTCATGAGCGTGCCTTTGTGAATGCGGAAGAGAGGTCGTTCGCGGTGCGGCCGGCCAGAGTGTGCCAAGTTGTGTGGGTGTGCGCCTCGGGCATGGCAACGAGGTGTGGGACAGAAATGGTGACGGCACCGGATGCCACAGCAGAAGTGACTCCGGGAATGGAGTCTTCAATTGCCACGCAATCTTCGATCAACACTCCCAGACTGCGGGCCGCCGTCAGATAGGCCTCCGGATGCGGTTTAGGAATCTCCACCTCATCGCCGGTGACCACAACGTCGAAGGCTTCAAAGCCGAGGGAGCCTGCAACAAGTTCGGCGAGGGAACGAAAGGACATCGTCACCAAAGCGGTCGGAACGTTGCGCTCTTTGAGCTCGAGAAGCAGTTCGCGCGCTCCCGGGCGCCACGGAACGGCTACAGCGACTTGCTCCATAACGCTCGCCGTCAGGAGGTCGATGATCTCTGCCGCCGGAAGGTCGACTCTATGATTTTGGAGAACCGTGGCTGAGTTGTTGAGCCCGAGGCCAACAAGCGTCAGCCCCAACTCGTGACTCCAGGAACCGCCCCACTCCTCGACAAGCGTGGTCTCAGCGGCCATCCAGTAGGGCTCGGAGTCGAGAATTGTGCCGTCCATGTCCCACAAAACTGCGGCGGGTTTAAAAGTAGTCACAACCCACAACCCTAGCGATCTTGGGAAGGGCGCACGTCGTCGTCGATCCCGCGGAAATACTCTGACACCGCCGACCGTTCTATCCTTGACAGAGATATAGGGCACATCGGGCTGAGCACCGCACGAGACGCGCCTGCGACAAACATCAACTATGGGGAGGAAGCACAGTGCCAGAGCAGACATATTTTGCGGGTGGCCGACTTCTTGTTGTTGCCTTCGAAGGCTGGAATGACGCCGGCGAGGCAGCCAGCGGAGCGGTCAAACTCCTTCGCGAACAACTTGAACTGGTCTCGATCGTTCAGGTCGACCCCGAAGACTACTTCGACTACCAGTTCAACCGCCCTTCTGTCGAGCTGGATGACGACGGCAACCGCGTTCTTCGTTGGCCGGAGGTGGCCATGCACGGGCCGGTGCATCCCAATCACGCGCCAGACGATGACGACGAATCCCCCAACGCTGAGGCTGTGCTGGATGCCACGGGGAGCAACGCCGACAACATTTATCTCCTGACCGGCACCGAACCGTCGAGGGGATGGAAGACGTTTACGGCTGAAATCTTCGAATCAATCGATGCCCACGAAATCTCGGCAATCATTTTTCTCGGCGCCATGCTCGCCGACGTTCCGCACACCCGACCAATCAGCGTTTTTGTCAGCAGCGAGAATGCGGCCGTTCGTAAGGCACTGAGCGTTGAGCGCAGCACCTACGAGGGACCAGTGGGAATCCTCTCCGTGCTGGCGGATGCGGCCCAGAAGGCTCACATTCCAACAGTGTCGATCTGGGCATCCGTTCCCCACTACGTTCACAATGCGCCCTCGCCCAAAGCAACCTTGGCGCTGATCGACAAGTTGGAGGAGATCGTCAACGTCGTCATCCCCCGCGGCGATTTGGTTGACGAGGCGACAGCGTGGGAGACCGGAATTGACGCTCTCGCGGCCGACGACGACGACATGTCGTCGTACATCGAACAGCTCGAGAAAGCCCGCGACACGGTCGACTCCCCCGAAGCCAGTGGAGAAGCTATCGCTCAGGAGTTCGAAAAGTACTTGCGTCGCACCGAGGACGGTCGCCCCGACGGCGGCAAAGCCGGCGGCTAGCGCAGCGTGTGTTAGAGCAGCGTCTGCTAGCGCAGCGTCTCGAGTACGTGAACTACCAAGCTTGCCTTGGTTTCAGGGTTGACGAAGGCGAGCCGCAACACCGGTTCGCCGTGCCACGTGGTGGGAACGCAGAAGATCGTGCCCGACGCGGACAGCTCGCGTGACCACTGGTCGTACTGTTCCAAGTTCCAACCAGTCCTCCGGAAAAGCACGACGGAGAGTTCGGGTTCACAGACCAGGTCGAGATAATCGGAGGCGTCGATGGCTGCTGCAACTTCGCGCGCTGTCGTCAGTGACGCTTCGATTGCTTCGGTGTATTTTGCGGTGCCGTGGGTGGCAAGGCTAAACCAGAACGGCAAACCGCGTGCTCGACGGGTGAGTTGCATGGCGAGATCGCTGGGATTCCAGGAGTCGCGATCGAGGTGGTCAAGGTAGCTTGCCCGCTGGGAGTGGGTTGCTCTGGCCAGCTGCGGATTGCGGTACAACAGCGCGCAGCAGTCGTAAGGCGCAAAAAGCCACTTGTGGGGATCGACGATGAAGCTGTCGGCTCTCTCGATTCCCGAGTACAGCGGCCGGACACTCGGCGCGGCAAGCCCGGCACCGCCGTAGGCACCGTCGACGTGCAGCCACACCCCGAATTCTGCGCAGACATCGGCGATGGAGTCGAGGTCGTCGACGATTCCTTCGTTGGTGGTACCCGCCGAGGCAACCACAGCAAACACGCGAGGGTTCTGCTGGAGAACTGTGCGAAGCGCGGTGCCGGTGAGGTGGTCACGCGCATCGACGGGCACCGTCACGACGTCAACGTCCAACGCTTTCGCCGCTGAACGGATGGACGAATGGGCTGTCGTGGTGCACGCCAACTGCCACCCCTCTGCTGGACGACCACCACGGCGCGTTTTTGCCGTTTCACGCGCGGTCATGAGAGCCGAGTGGTTGCCGGCTGTGCCCCCGGCAACGAAGCATCCGCCGGAATCTGCGGGCCAACCGAGCAAACCGGTCAGCCAAGCCAGAGCCTCATTCTCGGCAAAGATCGCTCCAGCACCGGTCTCCCACAGCGCTCCGAAAATGTTGGCTGAGCTGGTGACGAGATCGAATACGACGGCAGCACGAGTGGGGGCGGCCGGAATGTAGGCCAAGTGCATTGGGTCGTCTTGCGCTCGGGTGGCTGGCTCGAGAACTTTGTCGAAGACTGTGAGGGCGGCGGCACCGCCAATGCCCTCAGCCGTTATGGTCGGTCCAGCGAGGGCGGCCAGTTCAGTCGATGTTTTAGCGGTGGCGAGTGGGTCAGTGGCGCGCACCACCCGCTGGGCCGACCATTCGACGGCGAGGCGAACCACCTCTGATTCGTCGCCCCACACCGCGTGATCGTTGGTAGAAATCTTCACTGGTTCCATAGTTGACGATCCTACTCAGCGGCAGTGCTGACCCTCGATCGCGGGTCAGCAGTGCACTATCGGTCGGACCGCTGTGCGTGTTGACTTGACGCGACCAGCCCGATTCGACATTATTTATCTAATTCGTTCGGATAAGAATGATTAATTGCTAAGAACTCAATGAGGAGTCACACAATGGCGAACACGTCAACCACTGCCGAATCGGGGTCCACGACCTCGCTACACAAGGGTCGCCTTGGTGTAATCGGAATCGTCTTCTTTGTCATTGCCGCAGCGGCCCCCATGGCCGGCATGACCGGCGCTGTTCCCGTAGCGATCGTGCTCGGCAACGGTGCAGCAGCCCCCGGCGCTTATCTGGCCGTTGGTCTCACCCTGTTGCTGTTCAGCGTCGGCTACGCAACGATGAGCCAGCGCGTGACCAACGCCGGGGCGTTCTTCGCCTACATCGGCCGAGGGCTCGGCAGTCACGCCGGAATCGCCTCAGCCTTCGTCTCCGTCTTGGCCTACGTCGCCGTGCAACTCGCCGTCTACGGTTTCTTCGGGCAGCTTATGGCCGCCCAGGTTGGGTTGCTCCCCTGGTACGCCTGGAGCCTCATCGGCTGGGCGGTTGCCACTGTTCTCTCGCTCGCCAGCATTGACGTCGGAGCCAAGGTTCTCGGCGTTCTCATGCTCACCGAGGTCGTCTCGCTCATCGTGTTGTCCATCGCTATTCTTGCCAACGGCGGCCCCGAGGGCTGGAACTTTGCGGCATCCTTCTCCCCCTCCGCGATCTTGGTCGGTGGGCTCACGGGTTCGGCGGGTATCGCCTTCGCGTTCGCCTTCGCTTCGTTCATCGGCTTCGAAGCGACCGCCATCTACGGCGAAGAATCCAAGGACCCGAAGAAGGTCGTGCCGCGCGCAACCTATTGGGCTGTCGGAATCATCACGGGGCTCTTCGCCCTCACCGCTTTCGCGATGGTCACCGGTATGGGCGCCTCGCTCTCCATCGATACCGTCATGAAGCTTTCTGACAACCTCAGCAACCCGGCAGCAGTGCTGTTTGGCCTTGCCACCCAGTACGTCGGTTCGTGGCTTGCGGTAGTGATGAGCATCCTCGTTCTCACTAGCTTGTTCGGCGCCCTGCTGGCACTTCAGAACTCTGCAGCCCGCTACTTCTTCGCTCTGGGGCGCTCCGGAGTTGTGGCGCCGGCACTCGGTCGAGTCAACCGTCGCGGTGCCCCCGGAAATGCCTCAATCGTCACTTCGGTGATCACTGGACTGGTCATCGCGCTCTTTGCGATTCTGCAGCTCGACCCCGTTCTGACTCTGTTCTACTGGTTCAGCGGACTCGCGGTTGTTGCGATCGTCTTGATCGAGATCTTGGTCTGCATCGCGGTAATCGTGTACTTCCGCAAGAACAAGGGTTCGGAGAACATCTTCCAGACCGTTATTGCACCAGTGCTCGCCACAATCGGCCTCATCATCGGTGAGTACCTCCTCATGTCCCGCTTTGGTCTTCTGGCTGGAACGGTTGCCGACGGTATCGACCCCACCACAACCTCGTGGGGGTTGAGCATCACCGGTTGGGTGCTCGTCTTGCTCCCGTTCGTGCTCTGGATAGCTGGCTGGATTTACTCCCGTGTGCGCACCAACGTGAACACCGACCTCCTGAAGGACATCGTTTCGTAATATTTCGATCGCTTACATCAATGGCCTGGCCGCTAGCTTTTAGCGCCAGGCCATTGGTACACTCTCTAGACCAATCATCTGTGTACCGCGAAATGTCCTAGAGAGAACGAGATGCCCGACTCTGCACAACGCCAGCGAAAGCCACTCATCGGCATCACCGGCAGGCGATCCATCGGCAGCGTCATCGGCTCACCGCGTGGCTTTGCGGATGCTCCCCTCGACGTTTATCTCAGCGAATACGCCACCGCGGTGGCCCACGCCGGCGGCATCCCCGTCCACATTGCTCTCGACTGTGATGCCAACGACATCGTCGAACGACTGGACGCAATCGTCTTTTCTGGCGGTGAGGATGTCGACCCACGCCTCTACAACGAGACCCCTGGCCCCCACACCCCGAAGATCGACCCGCACCGCGACCAACTCGAACTGGCACTGTTCAGCGCCGCTCTCAGTGTCGGAATCCCGGTGCTCGGCATCTGCCGCGGCCAACAGCTCATCAACGTGGCCCTCGGCGGAACGCTCATCCAAGACCTCGTGATCGGTGAGGGCGAATCCCACGCCTCACTCGCCTACCCCCGCGATCACCGCACCCACTCGGTGGAGATCGAACCAGATTCCGTGATCGCCGAAACCTACGGCAGCTCGGTTGTCGTCAACTCGTTTCACCATCAAGCGGTGGGGACGCTCGGTCGTGGCCTTCGCGCCACCGCCCACGCGAGTGACGGCATCATCGAAGCCATCGAACTCGAGGGTGCTCCGGTCGTAGCCGTGCAGTGGCATCCCGAAACTTTCACCGCCGACCCGATCTTCGATTGGCTCGTTCGCACCACCATCGCCGAAAACGCCCTCAGGGAGAAGAAATGACACTGCGTCACGCCAATAAGAACGCTTTCATCACCGGAGCTGGTTCCGGTATCGGTCGCCAGACTGCGCTTCGCCTCTCCAGTGAGGGTGCCCGCGTCTTGGTGAGCGACCTCGACTTGGCCGCCGCCGAAGAGACCGTTCGTCTCATCGAAGCTGCCGGTGGTGAAGCGCTCGCTGCTGGGGTCGATGTGCGCAATCGTGGCCAAATCGCGGCCGCCGTCGACACGGTGCGCAAGAACTGGGGCGCCTTGCATCTCTTGGTCAACAACGCCGGGCTCGTCACCAAACACTCGTTCGCTGATCTCACCGAAGAGGCGTGGGATCTGGTGGTTGACGTCAACCTGAAGGGCCAGTTCCTCGTGGCGCAAGAAGCTGCCCCACTGATCGCCGAATCCGGGGGCGGCGCGATCGTCAACCTCTCCACGGTGGAAGCCCTCGTGGTGGTGACCAGCACTGGAACCTCCCAACCGCACTACAACGCCAGCAAGGGTGGCGTGCCGATGCTCACTAAGGCGCTCGCCGTTGAACTGGCGAGCAAGAATATTCGCGTCAACTGTGTCGCCCCCGGCCCCATCGCCACCAACTTTTTCGACCTCGAAGGCGTCACCAGCCCTGAGGCAATGGAGTTCATGAAAAACCGTTTATTGGTGCCACGCATCGGCCAGCCCGACGACATCGCCTCCGCCATCTCGTGGCTGCTCTCTGACGAGGCCGGCTGGATTGACGGCATCCAGTTGCCCGTCGACGGCGGTTGGTTGACCCGATGAGCGAGCCCCGCCCTTCATACTTGCTCGACCCGCACGACCTTCCCGCCCAGGGAATCTCTACGGTTTTGGTGGTCTCCCCTGACCTTCAGGGGCGCCTGATCGGCCGCCGTGTTCCGGCCGACGGTTTTGACCGTGCCATTGAGAACGGGGTGGATGTCTGTACCTGCGTGTGGGCCTGGGATATCGACCAGAGTCTCGACCTGATTGAGTCGAACGCTTTCGCGCTGTGCGGCTTGCACAACGGGATTCCGGATGCCACCCTCAAGCTCGACCTCGGCACACTGCGCCGTGCCGCCTGGCTCAACGGTGTCGCGGTGTGCTTTGCGGATCCGGTGGATGTTGCGACCGGCGAACCGCTGTCGATCTCCCCGCGGGTAATTCTGAAGAAGCAGCTCGCGATGTATTCCCCCCTCGGTCTGGTGCCTAAGGCGGGCACCGAACTCGAGTTTTATCTCTTTCTCAACAACCAACGCGAACTCCGCGAAAACGGATTTCGCGGGCTCAAGCCGACAACCCTGTTGCCGAGTGACTTCCAGATCCACGAGGGCAACCACTACGAGTTCTTCTTTCAGAAGCTCCGGGCCGACCTCGCGGCATCCGGCATCGAAATGGAGGCAGCCCAGTCGGAGTATGGCGCCGGACAGTGGGAGATGACCTTTGCCTACGGTGATCCGCTGGAGATGGCAGACCGCCACGCGCTCTACAAGTTGGCGGTGCGTGACTCGGCGCAGGCTGCCGGAATGACCGCCACCTTTATGGCCAAGCCTCTCAACGATCAGACCGGTTCGTCGTGCCACGTGCACTTTTCGGTCGTCACGGCGGCGGGTGAGCGCGCCTTTTGGAACGAGAGTGCCGACCACAACATGAGCGACATCATGCTGTCAGCGATGGCCGGGGTGCTTTTCCACGCCCCCGAGGCGATGGCCTGGTACGCCCCCACCATCAACTCCTACCGCCGCTCGACCTCCGCCGACGTCGTCGGTTCAGGGCTCAGCTGGGGTTTCGACAACCGCACCACCACGGTTCGGGTCGTCGGCCACAAGCCCGAACACCTGCGCTTCGAGTTTCGGATTCCCGGAGCAGACACCAACCCGTATCTCACGTTGGCGGCGATCTTGGCCTCCGCTCGCGACGGCATCGAGCGGCGCATGAAGCCCGCATCGGCCACCATTGGCAACGGTTTTGAGCAAGTGAAGTTCAACCCTCTTCCCCGCAATCTCTCGGAGGCGACTGTGCTCTTTGCGCAGTCAGAGTTCACCAAGGCCGCTTTCGGAGACGAAATCGTCGAACACTTCAGAATCCTCTTCGAGTACGAATGGAAAGTTTTCACCGCCACGGTCAGCGACTGGGACCTTCACCGCTACTTCGATCGGATCTGATTCGTGAGCTTCCCCGAAATCCGCACGTGGATCGCGAACCACCCGGAGCCGAGCGCGGAGGCCGACGGTCACTCTCTCCACGATCCCAACACCGGCGAAAAGCTCGCTGAGTCGCGTTCGTCCTCTCCCGCCCAGGTTGAACGAGCCATCGCTGCGGCCAACGCTCAACACCACAGTGGCGACTGGTGGCGCTTGGGCGTCGCCGGACGGGCACCGTTTCTCCTGGCACTGGCCACGGCCCTGGATGAACGAGCAGAGCAGATTGCTCAGCTCGACGCCCTCAACTCCGGGGTTCCCATCAGCGTCACCCGACTGTTTGCTGGCGGCGGGGGCGCCACCGTACGAACCGCGGTGGCGAGGGCAACCGCCGCTGGCGACAGCCAACTCCTCACGGCAGAACAGGGTGAGGTGCGACTGCATCGGGTGCCCTGGGGCGCAACCGCCCTCATTCTGCCGTGGAACGCGCCGTCCCCCATGGCGGTCAAGAAGATGAGTTTCGCAATAGCCGCCGGGGCCGCTGTGGTGCTGAAGCCGTCACCCGAATCCCCGTGGAGTGCGCAACTGATCATGGACGCTGTGCAGAGCGCGGGCATTCCCGCTGGGGTGGTGAACCTCGTGACCGGCGGCAGCGCCGTCGGAGCCCAACTCACCTCTGATCCCCGCATCCGCGCCATCGCGATGACCGGGTCAACGTCAACCGGGCGACTCATTGCGGCAGCCTCTGCCCCCCGTTTCACGAGGTTGCATCTGGAACTCGGCTCCAACAACGCGGCCATCGTTCGCGCCGATGCCAACATTGCTCGCGCCGCCACCGCCATCGTCGACGGTGCACTAAAACTTTCCGGCCAGTGGTGCGAAGCCCCGCGAAGGATCGTCGTTGACAGCACCATCATCGGTGACTTCGTCAACGCGGTGGAGAGCGAATTGGCACGGTGGCGAGTGGGGTCGAGTCTGGATGAATCGACCCGCCTGGGGCCGGTCGCCTATCGGGGGCGCTTAGATCAGCTTCGTTCGCAACGAGAAGAATTGAAAGCGGCGGGCAACCAGATCATCACGGTCGGTAAACAACGCACGGAAGGCTGGTTCTTCGAGCCGACCATCGCCCTCGGCCCGCACGCCGAACTTTCATCAGAAATCTTCGGCCCGATGCTGGTCATCGAACCCTCGTTCGGTGATTCTGCCGCGGTGCGCCAAGCCAACGAGGGACAGGTGGGATTGGCCGGCTACATTTTTAGCGCCGACGACGATGCCGCCCGCGCCATCGGAGTTCAGCTGGAGGTGGGCGAGGTAAAGATTAACGGCACGAGCGTGCTGGACATGGCTGCCGAGTCGGCTCAAAGCTTCTTCGGAAGTGCCGGAATCGGCGGGCACGGCGATGGTGATCTGTTGAGCTTCTTCACGGGCAAACGCATTGTGGGCACCGATCGGCCGGGGTTGCCCCTGTGACGGCAGCATCGCTGGGAGCATCGACTGCGCGCGACAACACCGGTGACGGTGCCGGTGCGGGCAGGGCGCCGTTCGTGGCATCAGCATTGCCGGTGCGGGGCGGAAATGGCTACCACGCCATCGTCGACTACTTCCGGCGCGAGATTGCTCTTGGCAGAATTCAAACGGGTGACCGCCTGCCCTCGGAACGTAAACTCGCCGAACAGTTGGGGGTTGCACGCGAGACGCTGAGACAGGCGCTGCGGGTTTTGGAGGCCAGCGGCCACGTGGCGATTCATCGGGGCGCCGCTGGGGGGCCAGTCGTGACTCAGGCAACCATTGATCCAGCCGAAATTAGCGCTGAAGTGCTCAACCGCGCCGAAACCATTCTGGAGCTGGCAGACTTCCGCGTCATCATTGAGGGTGCCGCCAGCCGATTGGCGGCGGTGCAGCACACTGAAGCCGATCTCGAAGCCATGATCGGTGCGCAACGCGATCTTCACACGGCCGGCAACATTAACGAGTCGCGCCTTGCGGACACCCTCTTCCATTTGGCTGTGGCGAATGCCGCTGGCAACACCCTTCTCACCCAAGCAATCGAGGATGCGCGTGCCGGAATGTTCGATCTGGTCGACCTTCTCGGTTTTGAGTTTCTCCGCGAATCCAGTTTTGATGCGCACGAGCTCATCCTTGACGCAATCCGTTCCGGCGACTCCGAAAGGGCTGCTGCAGCAATGCAGCAGCACCTTGCCGCTACGCACACCGAGTTTGAGCGCCTCGTGGCCCAACACTCATTGCCTCCCCAGAGCGAAGGTTGAAGGCTGGCGCGACTACTCGCTAGAGCCTGACGCCCAGCAAGGCATCGATGGCATCCAGTAGTGCGGCATCGGCCACGAGCCCGTTGGAGATCTGAGCGTCGAGCCAGGTGAGAGATTGGGGGCTCTGCAGGTCGGTCGCGAGGAGGACTGCCAGTTGGTCGATAGCCACGCTGGAATCGTCAACGGCATCAGAAGCACCGACGGCGGGAGAGAGACCGACCGCGGAAGAGAGACTGGCCTCGGCAGTAGAACTGGCCTCGGTAGTGGCCCATGCCACGTAGCGCGCCAATCGTTCTTCCGCCGCCGTCACGTGGTCGGGCGTCCATTCCCAGTCGGTGCGGTAGTGCTGGGCCAGCAGCGCGAGGCGGATGGCGCGGGGGTCGGTTCCGCCGGCGGTGAGGGTGGACACCAACACGAGGTTGCCAAGCGACTTGCTCATTTTTTCGCCTTGGTAAGCCACCATCCCGGTGTGAACGCATGCACCAGCAAGGCGCACTCCGTCTAGCGCCGCAACGTGTCCGGCGGTGAATTCGTGGTGCGGGAAGATCAGGTCGCTGCCGCCACCCTGAACGCTCAGTGGCACCCCCGCATAGAGTCGCGCGATTTCGGCACACTCGATGTGCCAACCGGGGCGCCCGGCACCCAATGGGGCGGGAGCATCCGCGGCAACAGGCCACGACGGCTCGCCTTCGCGCGCGCCACGCCACAGCAATGGATCCAGCGGGTCGCGCTTGCCGACCCGGTCGGGGTCTCCCCCGCGCTGGGCACTCAGCTCGAGCATGGTGGCTCGGGCAAGCCCGCTGACGCTGCCCAAGTGCCAGGCATCGGAGTGCTGTGCCGCAGCAGCGCTGTCGAAGTAGATGTCGCCGAAGGGGTCGCCCGCGATGCCGTAGCCGATGCCGCGCTTCACGAGAGTGGCAACGGCTTCCGCTATTTCGCTCACAACGTCGGTCACGGCAATGAAGTTCTGCGGCGGTATGACGCGGAGCGCTTCCATATCACCACGGAATAGGTTGGTTTGGGATTCGGCGAGCTCACGCCAGTCGACCCCCGTGGCAGTTGCACGCTCGAGGAGCGGATCATCCACGTCGGTGACGTTCTGCACGTAGCGAACCTCGTGCCCGGCGTAGCGCCAAAGCCGCACGAGGGTGTCGTAGGCGAGGTAGGTAGCCGCGTGCCCGAGGTGGGTCGCGTCATATGGGGTGATGCCGCAGACATACAGACTCGCGATTGTGCTCGGGCTTTGCGGCCCGACCGGCACAATCTCGCCACTCGTGGTGTCGAAAACCCGCACGACGAATCGCCCCGAACCACCCCCAGTAGCCGGGGCGGGGATCTGGGGCGGGTTCCACGACTTCACAGTGACCGTTTCACGCTAGTTGACTCGCAGTTTCATCGTTCCGGGTTGATCGTTACAGGTATGGCGCGACAGTTTTAGCGCTACAGTTTTAGCGCTACAGCGGCTGCAGGATGCCGAGCGACAGCAGCACGATGAGGGTGCCGCCGAGCAGTATCCGGTAGATCACGAACGGCATGAACGAGTGGGTGGAAATGTACTTCATCAGGAAAGCGATGACGAGGTAGCCGACACCGAAGGCGACGAGGGTGGCCACAGCGGTCTCGGCGTAACCGAAAGGCCCGCCGGGTTCTTTGAGGCTCTTCACGAGCTCGAACAGCCCGGCGCCGAAAACGGCGGGGATGGCAAGAAAGAAGGAGAAACGCGCGGCCGCGGGGCGCTCGTAACCGAAGGCTAGGGCAGCACTGGTGGTGGCTCCCGAGCGAGATACTCCGGGAACCAGAGCAAGAATCTGGGCGAATCCGACCGCGATACCCTGACCAAAGTGCATGGCGGCAAGGGGCTTGTTCTTCTTACCCAACCAGTCGGCGAGCCCCAACAGAATTCCAAAGCCGATCAACACAATTGCAACCAGCCAGAGATCGCGAAATACGGTGCGAATGTACTCCTGAGCGAAGTAGCCGACGGCAACGATCGGGAGGGTGGCGATGATGACGAGCCAGCCGAGTTTGGCATCCGGATCGTTGCGGGGCACGTTGTCGGAGTGTGCTCCTGGTCGCTGGCGTAGCGAACGAAACCAGCGCCCGATAATGCGGCCGATGTCGCGCCGGAAGTAGAGGATGACGGCAATCTCGGTGCCGATCTGGGTGATCGCCGTGAAGGTCGCGCCGGGGTCGGTTGCTGACGGGAGGAAGTCTCCCAAGATGCGCAAGTGCGCGCTCGAGGAGATGGGCAGAAATTCCGTCAAGCCTTGGACGATACCGAGGATGATGGCTTCAATGAAACTCATGAGGCTCCAGCGTTAGTAGTTGAGCAGCAGATCGCCAAGAACCTGCCTGCCAAAGACTAATGCTTCGAGCGGCACCCGCTCGTCAACGCCATGAAACATTCCCGGAAAATCTAGGTCGGCGGGCAGTTTGAGTGGGGCGAAACCGTAGCCCACAATGCCGAGTTTGCTGAGCGCTTTGTTGTCGGTGCCGCCACTCATCAGGTAGGGAAGCACGGGTGCTCCGGGATCAGCGGCGCCAAGCGCGCCCACCATGGCGTCGACGAGGGCTCCATCAAAGGTGTTCTCGAGCCCGACATCGCCGTGCATGAGCACGATCTCAATTTCGTCACCCACGAGCGCGCGCACCTTCGCGAGCACCTCTTCTTCGTCGCCCGGCAGCGTTCGGATATCGACGAGCGCCTCCGCGTAGTCGGGGATCACGTTGTGCTTGTACCCAGCCTTCAGCAACGTCGGGTTGGTAGTGGTACGCAGCGTCGCTTGGATGAACCCGGCCGCGGTGCCGGTAGCCAGCACCAACTCATCGGGGCTCACGCGCTGCGGGTCGACCTTCAGGATGCGAGCGAGCTCGCTGAGCAACTCCTCGGTGGTGGCCGTGAGGCGCAGCGGCCACTCGTGACGACCGAGGGTCGCAACGGCTTCAGCAAGTTTGGTGATCGCGTTGTCGTGGATGATGCGGCTACCGTGCGCGGCCGTGCCACGCGCGATGAGCTTGATCCACAGCAGCGCCTTCTCGCCGGTCTGCAGCAGGTAGGCGCGTTGGCCGCCCAAGGTGATGGAGTAGCCGCCCACCTCGCTGATTGCTTCAGTGGCGCGAGCAAAGAGTTCGGGGTGGGTGTCGACGAGGTGGTGGGAGCCGCGCACTCCCCCGGCTTCCTCATCCGCGAAGAAGGCGATAACGAGGTCGCGTTCTGGCTGTTTGCCAGCGCCCAGAATGTCGGTGAGCGCGGTGATGATCATCGCGTCCATGTTCTTCATGTCGACGGCTCCACGGCCCCACAGCATGCCGTCTTTGATAACGCCACCGAAGGGGTCGACGCTCCAGTTGGCGGCATCAGCCGGCACAACATCAGTGTGGCCGTGAACGACCAGCGCCGGCTTGCTGGAGTCGCGACCTTCGACGCGGGCAATGACGCTGGTGCGACCAGGGTCGGATTCGAAATACTGTGGCTGGAGCCCAATTTTCTCGAGCAAAGATCCCAAATACTCGGCAGCCTCGGTCTCGCTGTTGGCGACCCCTTCACCAAAATTGCTGGTGTCGAAACGGATCAGGTCTTGCGCGATTCGGGCAGTTTCTTCGAGTGCTGGCTCTGTACTCATACCCCCACGCTACCCGTTTCAGGCGAACAACCACCATGGGGTGAGGTTCGCCCCCGGTGGTGAAAAACAGTGCCCCCGAACGTGCTATTGTCGTATCTCGGTGGTGCTGAAAAGCTCACTGTGCGCGCGGATGGCGGAATTGGTAGACGCGCTAGCTTGAGGTGCTAGTGCCCGTAAGGGCGTGGGGGTTCAAGTCCCCCTTCGCGCACAAAGGGAGGTTCCGAGAATTCATCGGGACCAGTTCAGAAAATGGGTCGAAGCAACAGTTTTCCTGTTGCTCGGCCCTTTTTCTTCGCCCTCGATCATTGTTTGGTCGCTCGCCGGCATCACTGCATGGGCGTTTAAGCACAAAAAAGGCGTGCCCGAAAGTTTTCGGACACGCCAAATGAAACGGTGTTGCTGGTGAAGTAAAAGGTGACGCTAGTTGCGGCTAGCTAGGCGGTATCGGGGCTTCCCTGACCTCGGCCGGCTCAATGTCGGGCTGCCAAAACACGGTCGGAACCTTCTTGTTCTTCGCAGTGTGGGGAACCATCGCCAGTTGGCGCTTGTAAAAACCAATGATTTGACGCAGGTTCTCGACCACTGCGGCCAACGCGACCACCAAATAGGTAAACGTGTTGCCGCGAACGGCGCGACTGTCGGGGTCGGCAATGTTCTCTTCGTAGCCGCGCTTGAAGTTGCGGTTGAATGATTCGACACCGTTGCGCATCCCATTAACCTTGAGCCACTCAGCGGTGCCCCACGGGTAGTGCTGTTCGTGCTTCAGGCCACCAGGATTTGACGTTGTGGCATAAGCGCCTGTGGGAGCGTTCATTGTCACGGTGGTGCCTTGATGAGACCCGGACTTGGCTTTCCAAGTTGCGTATTTGGGAGCACCGGTGGGAATCAAGAACCGTCGCGACCAATCCGCTGTCATCTTGCCCTTGGGCATCAATCGATACTTGGCCCGTTGTCCTTGTTGCTGGGTAAAAACCCGCAGAGCAGTGTCGAGGATTTTGTCGGCTGCATTACGGTCTTTCTTCTGCTCAGCTCTGGGCTGGCTGGAACGCTTGATGCGAAGAAACTCAGCATCCCGAACCTCGGTAGCATCCTTGAAATTCCAATCAGCAGTGATGAGCACTTCTGGAAGATTATCGAGATACCAGGCCCCGCTGACCTGAACAAAACCGCGTGGGTCATGGCCCTGCTTTCCCAATACTTCCTTCGGATAGTTCATGACGTGTTTGAAACCCATTGCACTAATCGGTGCATGGTACGCATCCCAGAGCCCGTTTGTGTAGGCGCGGTCGGCGATGAAAAACCCGGTCTTGTGGCCGCGGGCTTTGAGCGACTGAGCCAGTCGAAACCCTTCACCAACAAGTTCGCCAGGACGGTGGAAGGAAATCCCTAAGGTCAGAAGCGGGAACTGGTCGATGGCGTCTCCCACATTCGCTGTCGCTCGGGCAATCTCAATTTCCACCCCAAATGCCAACTTGGACATCGATGTTCCCTTGTGCTCCTTTGTCCCGCCGTCTTTGTTCATTTTCGCCGCATCAGAGTGAGACAGTGCACCATGGTCACCGGAGCGCCCATACCAACCGCCATCATGATTAGCGTTGCGTCTGTCGACATCAAGAAACTTCGGAGACGGGTTCCCCACTTTTCCAGCCAACGGCACGTAGGTCGCGTCAATGGCAATGTTCCCATCGGACATGGCCCGCAGAGCTTCGGGTGTCAGTTGGTGTGAACCCTCAAGGAGTGCGTTCGCGAGAAGAAACATTCGTTGACGCTTCTTCAGGCAGTCGACGGGGTCGCGCCCTTGAATAAGGGCACGGTATTCGTCTTTGTTCAGCACCTTGTCGCGCCGGCCGGGGTACTCGTCAACAAGTTTCATTAGCCCCTGCACGGCTTCCCACAGGCGGTGGTAAATCCTTTCGTCCCACCCGTCGTGGACGAGTCCAAGAATCTTTCGTTGCGTGTGAGTTAGTTGCCGGTAGGTGTCGCCCATTTCTGTGATGAGCGTTGGACGCTTCACCATAATTTGCAACAGAATCAACCTGAGCACGCCCACTCGGGTGATGTGTGGTTTTGCACCGGCGGGAGATTTCGAATCCTCGCTCATCCAGCCAGCGATGTATCGGTCGACATTTGTCTTCTTGAACAGCTTGTCGACTTGGACGATGGCAACGCTGATGGGGTCAGCATCCTGTGCCGCCAAGTGGTCTCGCATCGACGAACCGAAGGTTTCGTTCATCCAGAGGTCGGCTTGCTCACGCTTGGACAACAGCGTTGGACGGCTCACAGCGCACCCCGCAACTGAGCGTCGCACTCGGCAACTGTGGGGCTGGGCACGAACTGCGCCAACCTCGAAATGGTCTCCAACGACTGCAACCCTGCCGCGTGCATCAACGTCACAACATCGACCCGGTTTGTTAGTTGCGTCACCAACCAGGTGTTACGGAGACGACGCGACGTCACCGTCACAGAGCCGGCAGGGCGAAGGGTGCGCCCCACGAAAGCGCTGACCATGTCGTTTTGTACACGACCGCGGTGGGGTGCGAAAACGAAACCATCCGCGGGTAACAGAACGGCCTGAGTAGCTATGACGTCCTCAAATTGAGCGAGCATGACAATGCGGCGTTTCTGCTCCGACCCCACTGTGACGTTCAGCTCAACTGCACCATTGTCATGCACGGTGACCGCTGAACGGCGGAGGTTCACAATCTCTGACGCCGTCAAACCAGCACCAGCACCGAGGGCGATAAGAACAGCAGCACCAGTGCGGCGGTATTCGGTGTTTTGTCCGGAAGCCCACCGATTCAGGGCGACCATTTCACCCGAGGTATATGGCTCTTGCATTCCTTTGCTGTTGAGAGGAATAGGTTTCTGCGGGTTCTTCTTCGGGTTCACCACTTCCGCTACCCGCAAAATCCAAGCCCGATAATTGCGGCGCGTGCCAGAGACAAGGCTTGCCGGCAGCGCATCGCGCACATATACCTCGACCAGGTCGAGGTCGAAGATAAGGTCGGCATCGAGTTCGCAACCGACAACAAAAACAGCCCAGTGCACGAACCGCATCACCGGGCCCTGCAAGGTTTCGACTGTGTAGGCAGTTTGTGGCAGCGCGAGCGCTATCGCGTCGTTGACGAAATCCCGGATGGTCGCGACATCCGCTGCCGGCAGCGGTGGCACATAGTTCTCCAGCGTGCGTCGTGCATCCGCATCAAGCTTCGCGCGAATGGCCGCCATCGCCTCAGTGGAGCGCTCAGGCACCGGCACGCCTTGCCGGAGCGTGGCACGGGCAAGTACCACCTGCGGGTCGTCGACGCTGTGCGCGAACCTCAGCTTTCGGTTGGCACGGTCGTACACAACCGCACGTGGCACAGCTGGTGTTTGGGGGTCGGTGGGAGAATCTGAAGCTATAGGGGTAGTCATGCAGAAGTGCGTGTGCGGCACTAATAGAGTGATCAGGAGCCGTTTTCGTGCAATGCACCAATTCTCGGTGCTTTGCACTCAATTCATGCTTGATATAGCTATATGTGGTTGTATCTCGGTGAATCTTTGTAGAATCTTTTTTATGCCGAGACCACCAAAGCCCGGCGGGGCAACGATCGAGCCTCGCACATTCACGAAACATCCTGCGAAGTTCGGCACCACCAGTTCCCGCTTGGAACCCGGCCCAATCACCTCCGCACAGCACGGTGCGGCCGAGCTGCAGCACATCGTGTTTAACACGGTGCGCGAGTTTCTGGCCGACAACGGCCAGACGCTGAAAACGTTCTGTGCCACCACACCATTGCCTGACGGGGTGACCTATGAACGGCAGTACCGCCTCAGCAACGGCACCCAAATGATGGGGCTGACAGATCTGGTGTTCTGGGCGACCCAAATTCCGGCCATGAACACGATCATCCATGCGGCGCTGGGAGACGTCGTCGACTCGGCGAACGTCGCACCCAACTGACCTCATCTGCTGCCCTCAACCACTGCTCTCAACTCGATGCCACACCACTCACAGGTGCTCGACACGGTGCCGAGGTTGGGTGTGCTCGGTGGGGAACTTTTCAGTGACCTCCGCCCTTCCCTTTACGGTAGACATTTCTGCCGAAAAATTTTCCCGTTACGGTAGACACTTTTCTCACCGAGCACTTTGCCTAGATGATCTTGAACGGGAGGGACTGCAAAGCGGCCACTCGCGTCGGCGCAAGAGAACCCTCCATGTGGTGGTGCCGCTGCTTGTGAACCCAAGCCGCCAAAGCCCTCTCCGCCACATCATCAGCTCGATACCGAGGCATCCGCCTGTTGTCAGCAAGGAAGCCCTGCAGCTGGGCACATGACTGATCCCAGTGTTCGCCGAGAGGGTCCCAGGAAAACTGCGGCACAACCTCCAACAGCTGCCGCTGCCACACCGGCAGGGTCCCCAAACGTTCGCGACGCCGTTGATAGCGAACCCAACCAGCCAAACGCTGCTCACGTTTTTCTGGCACGTTCACCGCATCACCCAACTCCCGCGGCATCACACCTGACGTTTCCAGATGCCTCACGAACGCGGTGTACTGTGCGAACCAGGCATTCCCCCGCCGCGCTGTGACCGAATCTGCTGACTTCTTCGAAACCGAAACCATGTCGCCCTTCTGGGCGACCGGCGGCCGTCCAGAAGAGTCATGCGCGGCACGACAGCTTTCGCGACGCTAATGGCGACGAGTGCTGAACCGTTTCGATTGTCACGAGCTAGCGGGACGCGCCGTGATGTCGGACGAATCAGACAGAATGTCATATATGACATGGACACCCTTTGGAGTCGAACCAGAGAATCACCCCACGCTCGTCGACGGCGTGCCCGAATGGATGCATAGCTCGCTGCGCGAAGTTTTCAGCTCGGAATTCCGACGATTCATACGTACGAGCGAGTTCGGTGATGGCCATTTCGTTAGTCGAGTCGACCGCATGCGCGCGTTTGATCTTGTATCGCGAGGAAGACCATTCGCGGATCTCTTAGCATCAACAACCGGAGGGCACGTTTTCAACACGACCACCGACACCGAACGGCTGCAAATGATCGACTGGATGATCAAGGACAACACCGGAGGCAACGAAGAGGGTATCCAGGCAATCGCCGAGATTCTGCACTCAGGTGGCTCCAAGTGGATGGTCGGCCTCCGCAACGGCTTGCCGGGCTTGCAGGCCCGTGTCCCAGAAGGCGTCCAAGATGCTGCTGATGCGGCCATGGCGGTACCTGGCGATTCCGGTCGCTTGCTGTCGGAGGCGTGGCAGGCCGTGTACGGGCTCAACCCACAACCAGACCTCGGTTACCGTAAATCGATTGAGGCGGTCGAAGCCGTCGTTTTGCCATTAGTCAAGGCTGGTGACGATACTGCCACCCTCGGTAAGGCAATCGGTCAGATGCGAGCAGAGGGAGATTGGAAATTGCCTTTCATCAAAGAACACAAAGACAATCCGAGCGAGCAGGTTGTGTTGAGCATGATGCAGGCGCTGTGGTCCGGCCATAGCGACCGACACCCAGGGACTGGAACATACCTACAATCGACGCAGGAGGCTGCTGAAGCTGCAGTGTCATTGGCAGTTACGCTCGTGAACCTTTTCAACTCTGGTGCGGTGAAACGGCGAGTTGTAGAGAATCCTTGATGCTGACCACCGCACCAGCGACAGTTGCCTTCGACTATCTGGGTATGATTTCGGCGTTTGGCACAGTAGTCGCTCTTTTGGGCGTCATTGCTTCAATTTGGATTGCTCGCAGAGGACAAAAGCAAGATCTGTCGATTGCAGTGTTGGCTGCGGAGCGTGCCGAACGTGCTCAAGAATCTGGCGCTGCGAGCGCTGAACGAGCAGAGAACGCAGCAGCGCTCACCATCGATTCAATGACACGAATGGCCGTCGCCCTCGACAGAATAGCGGACACAGGTCTTGACATTTCAGCGAACCGAGCAGTGCCGGCAACAGTCCGTGTTGCATGGGCTTTGACGTATCTCCAAGGCGACCAGTACTCGCTGACCAACGTTGGAGACGGCGCTGCACATCACGTTCAGATCAGTGCACACGAGTCATTACTGCAGGTTGGCGATTGGAGTCGTGTGGACTGCATCCGCCCGCGGGAGGCAATGACTTTTCATGCCCTGCGTTCGATGGCCACAACTGATTCGACCATCACTGTTGAGTGGGCCGCAACATTGGAAGGTGATATGGCGGAGCAATGGCGCTATCCACTACCACCTCGGCCACCGAGACGTTGACGAGTCAGAAGATCCGAGCCACGACCGAATTACATCAAAATGGCTCCGCGGCCAATCTAGTCAGCGCGAATGTTCAACTTCGGTAGCGACTTGACGATGCGAACGGTTTCGACGCTTACGGTGACGATGCTTTTCAGTAGGTCGAGAATGTAGCGCGGATTGCCGTGCTCTTCGCCCCACAGGTTCGGGTCGTTGACTATCCCGCTGTCTTTGTCCGTCTTGACTTGGTAGCGCTCCAGAATCCACTCGATGGCGGAACGGGAACCGAGCATGTATTCGAGCGCTTCTTCCGGGATTCCGCGCAGCGTGAGGGTCGGGTTGTAGATAATGGTCGACTTGTCCCAAGCGCCAGGCTTGCCGGCAAACTTCATCTTGGTCACGCGAAAGTCGGGCGTCGAGTGCACCGCAGAGTGAACCATTTCGAGCGGATACTGCCCCACTGCCTCGTAGTTCAAATGCAGTTCCGAAAGTCGGCGCCCCGCCTCCGCGAACGCCATGAAGTCAGATGCATTGGCGAGTTTTGGAATCCTCGGGAGCATCTTCTTAAGGTCCGATTCGTAATCCATTCGATAATCTGGCGAATGCAGGAGACCGTAAACAAAAAAGAAGACGTCGTCTTTGTTGATGCTAACGCCATATAACCGACAAAAATCGAGGAGGACTTCGTCAGTAATGTTGTCCACTTTATCGAACTCGATTTCATCACTAAAAATACTCAGTTCTCCATCACCGCCACGCTTTTCAAACGTGTATCGAGGAAAGAACTGCCCACCTCGACCATAAAGGTCTAGGCAAGGCAACGTGCTCACCATGAGCACAGCAGTCTCGCTGAACGCGTTGAAACCATTCAGATAAAAACCGAAATTTAAGGTGTCAGGTTTGGGAAACATAATGGCTAGCGTTCCACGCCTGTGATTCAGATCTGCATCGAAGTAAACCTTCTGTTTTTGAAATGGCCGGTATTGACTATCGGCGATATTTTCATCCAGATAACAAACTCTTGAGTTCCTAGGGAGACTGGCTATGAGATTTGAGGTCCAGTTAATGCGAGTCGGATCGCGGTCAATGAAGTCGCCAACAGGGAGCGGTTTGCCCGCGGACTCCCATCGGTCGACTTCAGCGTTGTAGTTATCAATCATTCTGGACACATTCGATGTCAGCGCAGGTCGGGACGAGTTGTAGACCCAGGCATCTCGGTTTGTTTGAAGACCTGCCGAATAACTCTTGAAGATCGGTGCCGCGCCCTTGGTTCTGTCACCGATGGCGGTGAAGCTGGCGAACACGTCGTTGCGTTGATTGAGCCAGTCCCCCGCATCGTTCGGGGTCAGCGACGTCCACGGGACCTCGCTCATTGTGCCGAAACGCTTGATCATTCCCAACTTCTCTTCACGACTCAGGTAGTCACCAATATCGCGGTAATGCACCTTCCCCATTCCAGGAGAACCGGGATTCTTGACCAGAATCGAAATCGCAATCGTGGCACGGCTACCGGAACCGAAAGTTTGACCACCTTCTCTGCGGGACTGCTCGCCGGACGTTCTTTGATTGCCGCGAAGGTTGAAGATGTAGAGGGAGCTGAACTCAGCCGTCAGGCTCTTCCGTAGCCCGTCGGCGGTGTTGCCGTCGATGAATCCGCCGTTGGAGACGAAGGCGACCACTCCGCGGTCTTTGATCCTGTCGCTAGCCCAACGGATGGAGCGAATGTACGAGTCGTAGAGGCTGTTCTTGTTCTGCGCGGTCGACTTCGCCGCGTACGTGCTTGCGATGCGGGCATCCAGAGATTTGTATTTCAGGTTCTGGTTGTTGTCGTTGCCCGAGTCTTGCCCCGCAGAGTAGGGCGGGTTGCCGACGATGACTCGAATATCGAGGGCGTTTTGCGCTTTCACCCGCTCGTTGTTGTCACCAAAAATGCCTCGGTCGTCGTACCGGTCGTCGTCCTCTGAGGTTTGGAATGTGTCGGTGAGGACAATGCCAGGGAACGGTTCGTAATCATCGTTCTCGCCGGCAGGCATGAGCCCGTGATAGGTCGCCTCAATGTTGACCGCCGCGACGTAATACGCGAGGAGGACGATCTCGTTGGCGTGAAGTTCGTGACGGAACTTGCGTTGCAGGTCTTCCGGCTTGATGAGCCCTGATTGGAGGAGTCTGACGATGAAGGTGCCGGTGCCAGTGAACGGGTCGAGGATGTGCACACCCTCGTCGGAGAGGGTGGCACCGAATTCGGTGCGGAGAACCTCGTCAGCGCTGTGCAGGATGAAGTCCACAATCTCATTCGGCGTATAGACAATCCCGAGGCGTTCGCTGGTGCCCTTGAACGCACCCGCGAAGAACTTCTCATACAAGCGTTTGATGGTGGTTTGTTTACCGGCAGCATCGGTGATGCCGTTCACACTCTTGCGCACGGAGGCATAGAACGCGTCGAGCTCCACAGTTTCGGTGTCAAGACGTGTGCCTTCGAGGGCGTCAACCATGTCTTGCATAACCAGGGAGACGGGGTTGTGCTTGCTGAATCCGTAACCCTCGAAGAGGGCGTCAAACACGGGTTGGGTGATCAGATGCTGCGACAGCATCTCGATCGCGTCTCTCTCGCTGATTGAGGGGTTCAGGTTGTCGCGGAGCCCGCCGAGGAAGGCTTCAAACTTCGCACGCAGTGCTTCATCGGAGCCGTTGACGAGGTTGGTGATGCGGACTTGGTGGTTCGCCGCGATCTCGGAAACGTTGTGGGCCCAGTTCTCCCAGTAATCCCGCTCGCCAACTTTCTCGACGATCTTGGCGTAGATCGCTTCGCGCCAGTCGGCACCAATCTGCGTCCAGTCCATCGGCACCGACACACCATCTGGGTGGACATCCAACGGCGCCACGGTGTCGCCGGTGAGGGAGCCTTCGCCATTCGGGTTGCTGGTGTCACGAACGTCGATGATCTGGATCTGGTCATCAGTTCGGCGGTTCAGATCGATCTGTTCGATCTTTGCTTCGAAACGTTCATCGTGTGCACGGAGAGCGCGGAGCACATCCCAGACCACTTTGTACTTGGCGTTGTCGTTGAGTGCTTGTTCAGGAGTTTTGTCGGCAGATACGGCAATGGGCAGGATGATGTATCCGTAGTCTTTGCCGGCAACTTTCCGCATGACGCGGCCAACACTTTGGACAACATCGACTTGGCTGTCGCGGGAGTTGAGGAAGATCACCGCATCCAATGCCGGAACATCCACACCTTCGCTCAAACAACGGGCGTTGGTGAGAATTCGGCACACGTTATCTGCCGGGTCGGTGTCGGCTTTCAACCAGTCGAGCAGCTCGTTGCGAACGAGGACGTTCATTGTTCCGTCGACGTGTTTCGCCTCCAACCGGAGGCGAGGGTCTGCGGTCACTGTGACATCGTTATTCTCGGAATCTCCAGTGACTTCTTCGGCAACGAAGTGGACACCGGCGGGGCGGGTGAGCATTCCGTCGTACCCGTTGAGCATGCCCTCCACTTTTTGGCTGTCCTTGATGGACCTAGAGAACGCGACCGCACGACGCAACGGTGCCCGTTCAGCAACCGACTCCCCCAAACCCTCAACACCACGTTTCGCGAGCCCGTTATAGATACCCACGATGCGTGCAGCATCCGGGATATTCAGCTCGCCATCGACCGCGAAGCTCTCCTGAAAGTTCGAACCGATCGATCCCTCATCCACCGCCAAAACAAGCACCCGGTAATCGGTGAGGAGATCTCGTTCGACCGCTTCGCCGAACCCCAAGCGGTGAAACTCGGGGCCGAACGTTTTCTCGTCATCCATGCTGACCAGGACGGCAGACTTTTCGGCGGCCTGGCTCCGCACTGACTCGGCATAAATTTTGGGGGTCGCCGTCATGTAGAGGCGACGGTCGGCACGGATCGCAGTGTCGTCGTGCACTCTCAGGAATGCAGACTCGTCGTCACCGTCGAGGGTGAAGCCTGCGGTGCGGTGTGCTTCGTCACAGATCACGAGATCAAAATCGGGTAACCCAGCTTTTTGGGCTTTCGCAATCACATCAATGGACTGGTAGGTCGAGAAGTAGACGGTGAGTCCGTCGGGGGCATCAGCGCGCGCTACCTCTTTCAGTAGCTGGTCGGTGTTGGTTGTTGCCGGGTATGCCAAGTCGGAGATTGAGTAGTCTTCGGAGACTTTCCCGACCTTGGTGTCGGAACAGATCGCGAACGCACGCAACGGCATTGATCGTTCTGCGGACCACTCCTTCAGCGTTTGCGATAGCAAAGCAATCGACGGGACCAAAAACAGAACGGACCCGCCCGCGCCGGCAATGGCTTCGGCAATGCGAAGACTGGTGAAGGTTTTGCCGGTACCGCAAGCCATGATCATTTTGCCGCGACTGGTTTGTTCGAAACCGGCCTCAACATCAGCCAACGCGCTTTGTTGGTGTGGGCGCAGCTCCTTCGCCGGCGGGCGAACCAACGTGTCCGGCTCGGTGAGCACATATTGTCCCCAGTCCACTGCGGACTGGGCGAGGTCGTCGATGCCGATGCGCCAGGTTTTGACGTGTTGGTCGACAAGCGCATCGGCGGCGTGCTTGGACCACTTGTTCGAGGTGGAGATGACCATCCGGCTGGTGAAAGGCTGTTTACCCGACGCGGTGAAGAACGAGTCAATGTCGCTCTTCTGGATGGCATGATCGGGGGCAAAAAACTTGCACTGGATGGCACAGTAACCGTCGCCGTAAAGCTCTTTCGCTACCAGGTCAATGCCGGTGTCGACTTTGCCGTTGCGTCCGGGCCAGTCCTGCCACAACCACACCTGCTCGAACCGCGAGTTCCACAACGGGTCAGTGGTCAGGTACGACTGGGCAAGTTTCTCCAACAGGAGACCCTTCTCGCGGGCGTCGCGAGCCAACCGGGCGTACTGGTCCAACAGGTCGTGAATGGTCGTCATCGGGAACTCCACCGCTCAAAGGATGTGTCGCGGCAGCCACACCCCACTGGTGCGCACACGACTCTGTCTCAGGCTAATGCAAGGCGCCCACACGGCGGTCTAGTGGCGCTCCGGAAACCGTGAGTTAGTCACTCACTTGGGGCTGCCCCGGCTTCGCTTGACTCCTAGCCTCTGAAAATCTGTGGGTTTTCAGTGGAAGGATATAAATCATGCCTAAGCCCTATCCTGCTGANCTNCTGA